>SPLK01000001.1_pt1 | contig 624979 bp, 605 predicted proteins | sample 2456111 | NCBI WGS metagenome assembly SPLK01 (sample SAMN11156906, study PRJNA527647) | hot springs metagenome | biome: Geothermal region; feature: Hot spring; material: tree branch in hot spring; isolation source: hot spring sediment rich in lignocellulosic material ... | reverse complement strand
TGATTTTACCGAAACAATGGACTTTCGAAATTTAGGATAATGTCTCCCATGTCCGTTAGATTTCGCCTCCGTCTATTTTTGTCCAAATAACGTCAGTCATGTCCGCTATGATGCGGGCGGTATATCTGGCCAGTGTGGGTGGTTCATTTGAACCCACCAACTCCCGTGATTTGACCATCCGGGCAGGGCGTCGGCCGGGAAAATTCGACTTAAAACAAAGACAACTCCCATGTTTCAGACGAAACGCGGGAGTTTGTCTTCAGCAGGGGGGCTGCCGGTCGGCAGCCCCTTTCCAACGGCGTCCAGGATACAGAATCAAGCTGCTTCAGCCAGTTCCGTACGCGGGGTTTGCAGGATGGAAGTCCATTTCCGAATCGCCGTGACCACGATGATCAGTCCCAAAGCCAGCATGATGATCGACAGCACGCCGTTTACCACGTTATATCCGGCCGCTTCGGGATTGAGGTACACGTTTTTCACCATCCAGTATCCCGCAACGTTCACCGTCGCAAACAGATAGACCAGCGGGATCAGGCACGTCAGCATATACCGCCGCTTGTCCGCAATCTTCAGAATCACGGTGGCGCCTACAATGAGACCGATCGAAGCCATGAGCTGATTGGAGACCCCGAACAGCGCCCACACCGAGCTGATGTCGCCGGAATACAGCAAGTATCCCCAGAAGAAGCAGGTAAGCGCGCTGGCGAAGATGTTCCCCGGCAGCCAATCCGTCTTTTTCAGCGGTTTGTACAGTTCGCCGAAGAAGTCCTGGATGATATAGCGGGAAACGCGGGTGCCGGCGTCGATGGCCGTCAGGATGAACACGGCTTCGAACATGATGACGAACTGGAAGAAATAAGGCGCCAGATTCGCAAACCACGGGATTTTGGTGAAAATGTACGTCATGCCGACGGCGAGGGTGACGGCGCCTCCGGTCCGTCCTTCCAGGTTGAGGCCGATTTCCTGGTTCAGTTGCGGCAGATTGACCACGTTCATGCCCAGGGTTTCAAATACGCTCGGCGCTGCGTTGATGGCAAAATAATCGGCGGGCTGCAGCGCGGTTGCGGCGACCAGCGCCATGATCCCGACGACGCATTCGACCAGCATGGCCCCCATGCCGACGGGTTTGATGTCACTCCAGCGGTTCAGCATCTTCGGCGTCGTGCCGGATCCGATAAAGGCGTGGAATCCGGAGATGGCCCCGCAGGCAATCGTGATGGAGATGAAGGGCCAGACGGGCCCGGCGATCACGGGACCGCCGCCGTGGATGAAGTCCGTCAGCGCCGGGAATTGAATCGAAGGATTGATGATGAAGACGCCCACGATCAGGGCGATGAAGACCCCGATTTTCATAAAGCTGCTCAAATAATCGCGCGGCGCGAGCAGCAGCCAGACAGGCAGCGCCGCCGCGAAGAACGCGTAAATCGGCAGGACCAACGCCAAAGTCTTCGTATCCAGCGTCAACAGATCGCCCAGGACGGTGTCCTGAATCATCGGGCCGACGAACACGCCGATCATGATCAGGAGGAATCCGACGGTGGTCGCAAGCTTCAGGTTGCCGGTTTTCTTGTAGTAGAGACCTACGCCCATGGCAACGGGAATCGTAATGCCGACGGTGAACGTCCCCCAGGGATTATGGTCCAGCGCGTGCAGCACGACCATGGACAGGCCGGCCATCGTGATCGTGATGATAAACAGCATCGCCAGTCCCGTGCAGAAACCCGCAATCGGGCCCAGCTCTTCCTTGGCGACTTCCGACAGCGATTTGCCCTGCTTCCGCATCGAGGCGAACAGGACGACCGCATCGTGAACGGCTCCGCCGATCACGGCGCCGATCAGCAGCCAGAGCAATCCGGGCAAATAACCGAATTGCGCGGCCAGAATCGGACCGACAAGCGGCCCCGCCGCGGCGATGGCGGCAAAGTGATGGCCGAACGCGACCCATTTGTTGGTCGGTACGTAATCTTTCCCGTCATTTAACGCATGGGCCGGTGTCGGGATGGAATCGTTTACCTTCAGGACTTTGGATGTGAAAAAGGTGCAGTAAAAACGATAGGCGATCATCAGCACGCATATCGAGCCGATGACGATGGTAATGGCATTCATCTTCCCGCCCCCCTGTCGGTCTGGGTTAAGGCCATCATACAAAAAAATGGAAGGTGACGCGGGTTTTCAGGATAAAACGTCAAAAACGGGGGGCGAGAAACACGAAACGGGCGTTGAGACGTAATCGTTTTCAGTCTTCCGGATTCCCGGGTTTCAGAATCCGAGCCGGTCCCTGAGCCCCTTCAGATACGTCCGGCTGACCGGCACCTTCGTTCCGTCCTTCATGATCAAATGATAGGTGGAATGAAACCAGGGCTGGATTTCGACAATGTGATCCAGGTTGACGAGAAAGGCGCGGTGGACCCGAAGGATGGACGTGAACCGGAGTTTTTGCTCATACGAAGCCAGCGGCTCGGTCGTTTGATACTCCCGTTCCCCGGTTGTAATGACGGTTTTTCCATCCGCGGAGCTGATCGTGATAATCCGGTTGACCGGGATCAATAAAATGCGGTCTTCGGCGTAGATTGCCAGCTTTTCGATTTTGTCGCCGGGGGAGGGGGTGCGGGATGTGCCGGATTCACGGTTATGGCGAAGCTCACGGCGTTTAGCCGCCTTCTCCAGCGTCTGCAGGATTCGCTGCTCATCATAGGGCTTGAGGATGTAATCCACGGCGTTCAATTCGAACGCTTGCAACGCATACTCATCGTATGCCGTCGCAAAAACCACCTCCGTGCCCAGATTCAGCTCCGCCAGGCGGCGCGCCAGATCCATTCCGTTCTGTTCCGCCAACTGGATATCCAAAAAGACGATGTCGGGCTGTAACTCCTGGATTTGGGCAAGCGCGGTTTCCAAAGATTCCGCCTCTCCCACAACCTCCGCCTTCCGGCTGCGGCGGAGAAGGTAGCCGAGTTCATCCCGGGCCAGGGGTTCATCGTCAACGATGTAAGCTTTCAGCATCAACATCGCTCCACTTCTCGTTTTGCAAGGGCACGGCGATCACCACTTTCGTGCCGCCCGCAGGAACGTTTTCGATGCGGAAACTTCCTTCCTTGCCGTAGATTTCCTCAATTCGTTTGCAGATATTAAATAATCCCGTCCCGGTTCCTTCCGCGGATTTGACGGCCTGCTTGCCAAGACAATCCAGCAATTTCTGCGGCATTCCGATGCCGTTGTCTTCGGTGACCAGGATCATTTGGCCGTTTTCCTGAAAAACCCTGATGGAGATTTGCCCCTTGCGGTTCGGAAAAGCGTAACGGACGGCATTTTCCACCAGCGGCTGAAGCGTGAACGGCGGAATCAACACATCTTCAAGGCCGGGTTCAATTGAGGTCCGGATCGTGAATTTTTCGGGAAACCGCGCCTTTACCAGCGACAGATAGGCTTCGACATGCTCCAGTTCCTTGTGCAGCGGAATGAGCGTCTGGCGCGCTCCCTGCAGATTGCTCCGAAAAAATACGCCAAGCTGCACAAGGAGCTGTCTCGCTTTTTCGGGATCGGTCCGGGTAAGGGCGGATATCGTATTGATGGAATTGAACAGGAAATGGGGGTGCACTTGGGCTTGCAGCGCTTTGATTTCGGCATCCTTGAGCAATTTGCTCTGCAGCTCGGCCGCGCCCAGTTCCAGTTGCGTCGAGAACAGTTTGCCCAGACCTTCGGCTATTTCCCGTTCCACCCGATTCATCCGTCCCGGATCGGTAAAATAGAGCTTCAGCGTGCCCACGGTTTGTTGATGAACTTTCAGCGGAAGCACAATCGCCGCCTGCAACGGACAGTTGCCGGACGAGCACTGGATTTGTTCGCGGGAGGACGCCGTCAAAATTTGTCCCTGTTTCAGCACATTTTTCGTCAGTTGGGTAGACAAACTTTGAAACGGGACATGGTGATCGGATCCCGCCCCCACGTGAGCCAGGACCTGGTTCCGATTGGTGATGGAGACGGCGTCGGCGTCCGTATGGTTGTAGATGATTTCCGCCGCTTTCCGGCAAGAATGGGCGTTCAGTCCCTGCCGAAAATAAGGCAGCGTCTGATCGGCGATGAGGAGAACTTTGTGGGCTTGCAGCGCCCGCGTACGTTCTTCTTCCTGCAGGATGGAATGCAGAATCAGCGTAAACAAAAACGTTCCGAATCCGTTCATGGTGATCATCGGCAAGCCGATAATCCGCACCAGCCCGAGGGCCGCTTCGAAAGGTTTGGCCATCGAAAGGATAATGCCCATCTGCACGGCTTCCATGATCATGCCGATGAGCGCGGCCCGCCATACCGATTTTTTGTCTCTGAGCCGGATTCGCTTCCCGATCAGGCCCGTTACCGCGCCTGCCACGATCGTGGAAATGCCGCACGGCACGGCCGTGAATCCCCCCAAGGTGAAACGGTGCAAGCCGGCGATCATGCCGACGCTCAAGCCGACCAAAGGCCCGCCCAGCAGGCCGCCGAGGGCCACGCCCAACACGCGCGTATTGGCAAGGGCGCTGTCATAATCGATTTTCGTCTGCCAGACAGCCGTGGAAATAAACTGTTTGTGGATTTCGATCCCCGTATAATTGCTGAGGATCCCGAACGTTCCGAACACCGCGATCAGCAGCGCTTTTTCCTCCAGGCCGTGCTCATTGTGAATGACGCTGCGAAAAGACTTCATCCTGGAAAGGAGAAACACGACAATGAGCAGCAGGCCGACCCGTTCCAGCATCAGCGGCAACAAATTGAGCATGATTCCGTTCCGCCCCTTTTCGTCAATGCCGCCGTTTTCCTCATTATAACCAAAATGGATGCCGGGATTTTGGTTGCAATTAATGGATGGCGGCTTGTTCGAAACGTTTCATCTCATTTTCCTGACGAACCAGGATATTCCGTACAACATGTGCCGCCTATGGTTCAATTGCCAATAAACGCCATTATTAAAACGTTTTCAGGAACAATAGACGCCAGGTTGGCAACGTTCGCAAAAAAGGGGCTTGACGCACAAGTTAGAATCCGATATGTTTGGATTAGCGAAACGTTTCGATGCGTTTCGGCAGCATTTTCAGTTTTGGGTTTTGTGCTTGTGTCCTGAAGGAGATCGTGTGATGGCGACGATTAAAGATGTGGCCAGAGCAGCGGGAGTATCCATATCCACCGCATCATACGCCCTGAACGGAAAAGGAAACGTCAGCGAAGCGACAAGGGCGAAGGTATTGGAAGCGGCCAAACAATTGAATTATCAAAAGAACGGTTTGGCGACGGATCTGAAACGAAGCCGTACACGAACCATCGCCCTGATTTTGAACGATCTTTCCGGCCCCTATTATTCGGAACTGATCCGGGGGGTCCAGGCGACGGCGCTGGAGAACGGATACGATCTCATTGCCTGCAGTTCGTTCGGGGGCGACGATTCCACCGCCGCCAAATTTCTGAAAGAAAAACGGGTGGACGGGGTGATCATCTCCGCCCACAACCTGCCCGATGAACGCATTCTCGAATCCGCCCGCAAAGGATTCCCCGTCGTCGTCCTCGACCGTCTCCTCAAAGGCGACCATATCTATAACGTGCTGGTCGACAACGAGAAAGGGGGCTACATGGCCACGGAGCTGCTGATCCGGAACGGCTGCCGAAACATCGCCTACATCAGCGGCCCGACCAACTCCTACGATCACCGGTCGCGTTTCAAAGGCTATATGCGAGCCCTGCAGGACTACAATCTGAAATATCCGTCGAACTTGAACCTGCCGGGATGGTTTACGATTGACGGAGGGTATACGGCCACCAAACTGCTGATGGCCCAGCGGGAAATGCCGGACGCCATTTTTTACGCCAATGACGAGATGGCGGTAGGCGGCCTGAAGGCCTTCAAGGAAGCGGGTATCCGGGTCCCCGACGAAATTTCGGTGATCGGATTCGACGATATTTTCCTCGCGGAATACGTGAATCCTCCCCTGACAACGGTTCGCCAACCCAAATTTGAACTGGGCGCGCTGGCCGCCCATCTGATCATGCAAGTGCTGGAAGGTCGCGAAATTGATCATGAATACATGCTGGCGACGGAACTGGTCGTCCGCAAATCCTGCAGGCTGACCGGGTAAACCGCAGTGGGCGGTGCCGGCGGGGCCTGGGGAGGCACGGCTCTGCCTCTTGCCGGGTTTATGAAAGCGTTTGCGAAAGGGATGAAGGCGGACGAAGGTTTGAGCGTTGCGCGTCCCTGCGCGCGGCGTTTAAATACACTATCACCATCACGCGAAAGGGATGAAAGCATGAAAAGGAGATCGGTAGTCATCGCTTTGGTCCTCGCCTTGGTCGTCGCGCTGCTCAGCGCCTGCAGTTCCGGCAAGGACAACAGCGCAAACTCGCCGGACGGCAGCGCGACCGCACCGGCTTCGGGCGGCGCAGGGCAGGACGGCGGTTCCGGGGAAGGCTCCGGAGATCAGGTGGTCATCACGTACGTGAACTGGAATCTGGGCACCGAGGCGGAAAACAACATCGAACGCCAAATGATCAAAGCGTTCGAGGAAAGCCACCCGAACATTAAGATTCAGTTGGACGAAAATTTCGATTATTCCAAATATATGGAATCCCTCTCGGCTGCCGCTGCGGCCGGCAAGTTGCCCGACGTGATCATGCTCCCGAACATTCCGTTCGGCCTGTCCAACGAATGGTTGCGCGACATCAGCGAGTTCACCTCCGGCGATCCGGAATGGGCCAGTCTGCCGCAAGTTCTGGAGCAGGCCACGCATTATGGCAACGGGATTTATGCAATTCCGGCCGGCATGTATTTCATGGGGTACTTCATCAACCAGGATCTGTTCGAAGAGGCCAATTTGCCGGAGCTTGATTTTGCCCCGACGTGGGACGAATTCGCGAACGCCGTCAAAACGCTGAACAATCCCGGCCAAGGCATTATCGGTCTGGCCGAGGAAGTGCAAATCCCCGAATGGTATCCGGCTTCCCTCAAATCCGAATTCGGTTGGTTCACCTGGGACGGCCAGCAATACCATCTGAACGATGCGGCGTTTATCGAAGGCGTCAACAAGGCGCGGGAACTGTTCCAGGGCAAATACACGTACGAAAGTCTGAGCGAAGAGCAAAAAGCGCAATACAACGCCGGTTGGTTCGGCGAAGTCTGGGATCAAGGCAAAATCGCCATCCGTTGGGACGGCACCTGGGCGACGCTGGGCTACAGCCAACTCAACTTCAAATCGAAATTCATCGGCGTCCCCGGCGGCAGATTTACGCTCGTCGGCGACTTCATGGGCATTTCCAAGAGCAGCAAACATCCGAAGGAAGCGTATGAATTCGCCAAGTTCATGACCTTCGGCAAAGACGGCATTCTGAAGCGAATCGAACTGAACAAGGACGGGTCCTACACGTCGTTGCCGCTCACGACGGATCAGGCCGTGCTGGATCAGTATTTCGCCAGCGGCGCTTATCCGGGACTGGAGGAAGCGTTCGCGCAAATCGACAAGGCGATCGTCGAAGGGGTGAAAATCGTTCCGGGTTACGTCAGATCCCGTTGGGAAGCGCCCACCGGCGTCAAAATCGGCGACAAGGAAAACGCGAACCTGGGCGATCTGATCTTCGACAGCATGCGCGGCACCACCCGCATCGAGGACTACGCCGACCAAATCAACCGACTGGCGAACGAGGAGTATCAAAAAGCGGCGGAAACGATCTCTGCCCTGACCCAGTAATCCACATCTCACCCTTGACCAGAGGAGGTAGAGCCCATTGTCAAGACGAAGCGCCAACCGGATCTTCGGTCTGGTCTTGATCGGACTCCTCTTGTTCTCGGGGATCGACGGCAGCGCAAGCGAAGGGAAAAACGATCGTCATTCTGCCGCTCTGGATCAATGGGATAACCAAGAACCGTTTGCGGTTGACGGGGGATCCTGGCGGATCCCCCCTTCCCGTTTTCAATTGGCCCCGGGCACGCCGTTGTTGACCGGCGATGACGCTTATGGATATGCCGAAGGCGCCGTGCGTCTCCGGCCCGGCGATTCCTTTGAAGCGGAGATCGACCTGCCGACCGAAGGCTGGTATGTCCTGTCCTTTGATTATTATGTGTTGTCCGAAGGATTGCGGTCCTTGGAATACAGCGTCGAGGTCAACGGGGAGGTTCCGTTCCCCGAAGCCGGCCGCGTGGTGTTGCCGCCGCTATGGAAAAGCGACGCGGGCGCCTTCCCCAAAGACCGTTACGGCAACGAAGTGGTGCCGGCTCCGCAACGCGCGGAAGAGTGGCAAACGATCTCCCTCCTGGATGCCCGGCGGATGAGTCCGGAACCGCTCAAGGTCAAATTGCGCCAAGGCAAAAACACCATCAAGGTCACCTTGAAGAGCGGCGAGATGCTGAGCGGCAGTCTGCTGCTGTCTGCGCCGTCCGAACCCCTGTCGTACGCGCAATACGCGGCGAAGTTTGCCGGCGCGCCGGAACCCGGGCCGGTCCTCATCATCCGGGAGGCGGAGAAGCCGGACCTGAAAAACGACACGACGATCAATCCCATCACCAGCCGGGATCTGGCCGCGGTCCCCTATGACACGAACGCCCTGCTGCTCAATACGCTGGGCGGCAAAACCTGGAACAAACCGGGCCAGGCCGTCTATTACGACATCACGATCGAACAGGCGGGCCTGTACCGGATTGCGGTGAAGTACAAACAGACGGACAAACCGAATGCCCGCGTTTTCCGCACCTTCACCATCGACGGCCAGGTGCCCTTCAAGGAAGCCCGGCATTATCCGTTCGCATACACGAACGGCTGGCAAACCGAAGTGCTGCACGGCGACGAAGGTCCCTTCCTTTTTTATTTCAGCGAGGGCCGGCACCGGATCGGGATCGTGGCGGACGCGAGTCCCTACTACGCGGTCACGCGGTTGCTTGAGGATTCCATCCGGAAAGTGAATGAACTGAATCTGGAAATCCGCAAGCTGGTCGGGAACGACGTCGACCAGTACCGCGATTGGGAAATCACGGAATATCTCCCGACGATCCGGGAAGATCTGCTTGGCATCGCGCAAGCGCTGCAGGAGGAATACCGGAACGTCCTGGAACTGAACGGCGGCGAAGACAGCGCCAAGGGTCTGACGTCTATGCGGATGGCGATCCAAACCCTGGAGAAGCTGGCCGCCGAACCGGACAAGATCCCGCGCCGCCTGTCGCAACTGAACGGCGGTTCCGGATCGGTCATCCAAAATCTCTCGCTGGCGATGCAGGAGTTTGAACTTCAGCCCCTGACCATTGACCAGATCTATGTCACCGGAAAAGATCCTTCGTATCCCGCCTACGGGTCTTCCTGGTTCCGGGCGTTCACGGAAGGCGTGAAACGTTTCATCCACTCCTTTGCCCCGCGGGATGTCGAACGGACCGAACAGACCACCCTGCAGGTGTGGATCAACCGCCCGAGAAACTACATGGACCAGTTGCAACGGATGGCGGATGAGGAGTTTACGCCCAAAACCGGGATCAAGGTCAATTTTTCCACGATGCCGAACGAACAGCGGCTCACCCTGGCGAGCGCTTCGGGGACGGCGCCGGACATCGCGCTGGGCATCAGCAACTGGATCCCGTTTGAACTGGGCATTCGCGGCGCGGCGCTCAACCTGAAGCAGTTCGACGATTTCGCCGAAGTGATCCGGCCGTTCTCGCCGGGCGCCTTTCTGCCGCTGACGGTAGGGGACCAGGTGTTCGCCATTCCGGAAACGCAAGATTTCTATGTTCTGTTTTATCGGAAGGATATCCTGGATTCGTTAGGCATCCCGGTGCCGGACACCTGGGATGACGTCATCGAGATCTTGCCGGAACTGCAACGGTACGGCATGAACTTCTATTCGCCGATCGCCGGCGCGCCGGGAAACAAACCGTTCATGGTGACGGCGCCGTTCATCTATCAGCATGGCGGGGACGTATTCGGCAAGGACGCGTTCGAGACCGGCATCGACAGCAAGGAGTCGCTCGAAGGCATCCGGTTGATGACCGATCTGTTCAAGCTCTACGGGATTCCGCTCCAAATTCCGAATTTCTTCGAACACTTGCGCAACGGCACGCTGCCGATCGGCATCGGCAATTTCGCGACCTATGTGCAAATGCAGGTGGCCGCTCCGGAACTGGCGGGTCTGTGGAAGATCGCGCCGGCCCCGGGAATCAAGCGGGACGGGGAGACGGTGCGCTGGCACCCCGGATCGGCACAGGTGTCGATGATCTTCAAGGATACCGAACATCCGGACGAAGCGTGGACGTTCCTGAAATGGTGGCTGTCGGCGGAGACCCAGCTTCGCTTTGCCAATCAGATGCAGACCCTGTACGGCAAGGAGTATTTGTGGAATACCGCGAATCTGGATGCGTTCCGGCAGGTATTCTGGCCGGAGGAAGACAAGCAGGTCATTTTGGAACAATGGCGCTGGCTGAAAGAAGTGCCGAAGACGCCGAGCTCCTACATGATCGAGCGCGAACTCAGCAACATCTGGAACAAGGTGGTATTCGACGAGGAAAACATCCAGTCCACGGTCGAGGAATCGGTCGATGTGATCGAGAAGGAGACGGTCCGGAAGATGGAAGAGTTCGGCTACATGAAAAACGGCAAGGTCGTCGTTCCTTATCGCGTCACCACGATCGAGGATGTGGAAGGATGGGTGGAAGGAAACGATGGAAACTAAACCGAACCTCGCGATGCAGGCAGGTGTCCGAACGGTCGCGGCGCCCGGGACGCGCGGCAGGCTGAAGAGATGGATGCAAAAGGAAGGTACCGCCTACCTGTTCCTTGCACCCTATCTGACGTTCTTCCTGATCTTTATCGTCCTTCCCGTTGCGTTCGCAATCGGTCTGTCCTTTACGAGCTTTAATGCCATCCAGCTTCCGAAATTCACGGGACTGAAAAACTATATCGACTTGTTCACCAGGGACAGCGTGTTCATGCAATACGTGTTGCCGAACACGTTGAAGTTTTCCGTGATTGCCGGGCCGGTCGGCTATTTGCTCTCGTTTTTATTGGCCTGGGTGCTCGCGCAGATCCAGCGCGCTCCGAGAACGGTGCTGGCCCTGCTCATTTATTCTCCGTCCCTGACGATCGGGGTTGCGATGCAGGTGGTCTGGAAAACGATCTTCAACGGCGACCCGACCGGTTATCTCAACAGCCTGCTGCTGCGTTACGATCTGATCGAACAGCCCATCCAGTGGCTGCAGTCGCCGGATTACCTGATGAGCATCATGATGGCGGTGACCATCTGGAGCAGCATGGGCATCGGATTTCTGGCCATGTTGGCCGGCGTGCTGAACATCAATGCGGAGTTGTACGAAGCGGGCTACATCGACGGCATTTCCAACCGGTTTCAGGAAATCATCCACATTACGATCCCGGCCATGAAGCCGCAAATGCTGTTCGGCGCCGTCATGTCCGTCGTCTCGACGTTCCAGGCCGGCATGATCGGGGTCGAGCTCTCCGGGTCGAATCCGACGCCGCAATATGCGGGGCAACTGATCGTCAACCATATCGAGGACTTCGGATTCATTCGGTATGAGATGGGGTATGCCTCCGCCATTTCCGTCGTGCTGCTCTTGATCATCTACCTTTGCACGAAAGTGGTGTGGAGACTGTTTTCCGAGAAAGAGTAGGAGGAACGTCAGATGGCTTCCTTTCAAGGCACGAAAATCAACCCGACCCGGTTTCACGTCAGCCAGTTGAAGTTCTATTTGCTGCTTCTGCCGCTCGCGGCCTTCATGGTCATGCCGATCGTGTTTATCGTCTCCCACGCTTTCAAGCCGATGAATGAGCTGTTCGCGTATCCGCCGCGGTTTTTCGTGCAACGGCCGACGCTGGACAACTTCCGGCTGCTGTTTGCCAACATCACGACGTCCGGCATCCCGGTCAGCCGTTACCTGTTCAACAGCCTGGTCATCACATTGATCACGGTGCTGGCGACGATTCTTATCAGCGCGGCGGCCGGCTATGCGTTTTCGAAGAAAAAATTCCGGTTGAAGGACACCCTGTTCGAGATCAATACGCTGGCGCTCATGTTTGTGCCGATTGCGGTTGCCGTGCCGCGGTATTTTGTCGTCGTGAAGCTGGGCCTGATCGACACGTTCGCCATCAACATTCTGCCGCTGCTGGCCATGCCGGTCGGGTTGTTTCTGATCAAGCAGTTCATCGACCAGGTGCCGAACGAAATGCTGGAAGCGGCGCAGATCGACGGTGCGGGCGACTGGACGATCTTTCGCAAAATCATCATCCCGATGACGATGCCGGCCATTGCCACCATCGCCATCTTGGCCTTTCAGGTCGCCTGGAACAATACCGAACCGTCAACGTTGTACATCTACAACGAAAGCATCAAAAATTTCGCGTACTACATGTCCACCTTCACGGCGACCAATAACGAGGTGGCCGGCCAGGGGATTGCGTCGGCGGCCGCGCTTATCATGTTTGTGCCCAACGTGCTGATCTTTATCTTCATGCAGAGCAAGGTCATGAATACGATGGCTCATTCCGGCCTGAAATAGGTGGGATGCAGATGAACAGAAAGATGATCCGCCGCACCGGATGGCTCGCGATCATCGGCCTGTTGCTGTGGCAGCAAACGGTGCTGGCCGGAGCCCCCTACATGACGTTCACCCAGGGGCCGGACGGACGGGCGGTCCGGACGCCAACCGCCTATGAGCCGGACGGACTGATCCGTCTCGACCTCAATCGGCCGGAGGACATCTTCTTTGATGATGCCAGCGGCAAGCTGTACATCGCGGATGCGGGAAACGCCCGCATTGTCGTGGTAGACGGCACCCGTCCGCTCCGGTCGATCGGGGAGGGCGTGCTGTCCAACCCGATGGGGGTGTACGTGGCCCCCGACGGTCATCTTTACGTGGCGGATTACGGATTGAAGCAAGTGGTGGTGTTTGATGCGGCCGGCAAGCTGATCCGGCAGATCGGACGGCCGCAGGAGCCGATATACGGCAAGAAAAACGATTTCGCGCCGAAAAAGGTGGCCGTGGACAAGCGCGGCAACATTTACGTGATCAGCGAAGGTTCGATCAACGGGGTCGTGCAGTTGGCGAGCGACGGGCGCTTCCTGGGATATGTGGGCGCGAACTCCACGCGCCTGTCCCTGAAAGCGTTGATTCGGCGGCTGGTCTTTACCGAAGGACAGCGGGCCCAATTGTTCCGTTCGATCCCGCCGTCGCCGACCAGCATCGTGTTGGACCGTCAGGGGTTGCTGTACACGGTCACCAACGGGCTGCAGGACCAGGGCATCAAAAAGCTGAACGTTGTCGGCAAGAACATTTTGCCTTCCCGGTCCTGGGTCAGTCCGAAGCTCGTCGATCTGGACGTGGATCAGAACGGCATCATATACACGGTGGACAGCAACGGCTGGATCGACGTCTACGACAGCTACGGCCATCTGCTCTTCGACTTCGGCGGCAACGACTCCCGGCATGAACGGGCGGGATTCGTGAAAAATCCGTCGGCCATCGACGTGACGGCGTCGGGCCAGACGCTGTATGTGGCCGACAGGGACCGGAACGTCATCAGCCGGTACCGGATCACCCCTTTTGCCGCCAAAGTGTTTGAAGGGGTCGAACTGTACAGGCAAGGGCAATATGTGCAGAGCGAGCCCGTCTGGCGGGACATCCTGCGGATGAACAGTTTTTTCATCCTGTCCTACCAGGCGCTGGCCAAGGCGTATTACAAGCGGGATCTCGACCAACAGGCGCTGGACAGCTTCCGGTTGGCGGAGGACAAGGAAGGCTATTCCGACGCGTTCTGGAATATTCGCAACGAATGGTTGCAGGAGAACATGGGCCGTTTGATCGCCGTTCTGGCGGGGTTGTGGTTCCTGCGGGTAGCGGTGCGGAAACTGCACCGGCGGTACGGCGTTCTTCGCCCCGTACTGCGCGTCGCGGAGCGGATTCGCCGGCGGAAGCTCGTGTCGGAACTGATGTTTCTCTTCTACTTCCTGCGCCATCCGATCGACGCGGTCCATGAGCTGAAAGAGCGCCGGCGGACCAGCGTGCTTTCGGCGACGATTTTGTACGCCTGGCTGTTGGTGCTGCAGGTCATCCTGATCTACGCGACGGGATACTTGTTCACCAATGCGGATCCGGACCGGACGGAACTGGTGCCGCTGCTGTTCGTGACGGCCGTCCCGCTGCTGTTTTGGGTGGTGATGAATTACCTGGTGAGCACGATCAGCGACGGCGAAGGGCGGTTTTCGCAGGTGTACGTCGGCACCATCTATGCCTTTGCGCCGTATCTGGTGTTTGCGCTGCCGATTGCGCTGATCAGCAACGTGCTGACCTATAACGAAGCGTTTGTTTACGAGTATTCGATGGCGGCGATCCGGGGCTGGACGGCGCTGCTCGTCTTCATCATGATCAAGGAACTGCACAATTTCACGATCCGGCAAACGGTCCGCAACGTGTTCCTGACGATTTTCGCCATCGCGTTGGCCGCCGTGGTGCTGTTCATTCTGGTGCTGTTGTTCGATCAGGAACTCGATTTCATCCGCTCGATCGTGCAGGAGGTGCGAAACCGTGCGCTCTTCTAGGCGAGGGAAGCTGGCGGCCGCCGTGTCTCTGATCCTGCTGTTGCTGGCCGGTTCGATCTCCGCCGTGTCGCTAGCGGAACAGGCCGAAACATCCGTCCCGCCTGCCGGCGCAGCCGAGTCGCCGGCACCGGAACCGTCGGCATCGGAACCGCCGGCGGCGACGCCGTCCGCGGGTTACCGGAAGGCGGCCGAGAACGACCGTCTGACGCTGTACGTGAACCCGGCAACGCTGGGCATCAGGGTGGAAAACAAGCGCACCGGCCACGTGTGGAACGGCACGCTGGACGAGAAGGACGAGAAGCTCAATCAAACCTGGCAGGCGTTTTTCGAATCCGGCCTGACGGTGGAGTACATGGACCGCACCCGCAAGGTCCGGATGGCGCCGGTCACCGGAGCGGGGGCCAAGGTGTCGGTGGAACCCACGGCGGACGGTTTTTCCGCGGGCGTTCATTACGAACAACTGGGCATTCAATTGCGCATGGACGTCCGGCTGGTCGAAGATACCGTGGAAGTCCGTGTGCCGCAAGATTCGATCTTGGAAACGAACCGGGAGAACCGGCTGCAGTCCCTCTATCTGTACCCGTTTTTCGGCGCGACCAAGGGCGTGCAGACGGAGAAGGGCTACATGCTCATTCCGGACGGCTCGGGCGCCCTCATCAGCCTGAACGAGCCGACGCTGGCCACGCAGCCGTATATCGGCAGGGTGTACGGCGACGACCTGGGAATGACCGCCAGCGAGCCGTCGCCCGAGGATTATTCGCTGCCTCCGGAGCAGGTCCATCTTCCGGCGTTCGGCATCGTCCAGAGGGAAGGCGCGGACGCCTTCGTCTCCCTGATTACCGGCGGCGCGCCCTATGCGGAAATCCGCGCGTATCCGGCCGGCGTGACGACCGCCTACAACTGGACCGCCGCCCGGTGGATCTGGCGGGAATCGTACTTCCAGCCCCTGGACAAGAAGGGCAACGGGATGACCTTGAACCAGGAGCGGAGAAACGAGTTCGAACCCGCGCTGAGCATCATGCTGCTCGACGGCGAACAGGCCGATTATTCCGGCATGGCCGGACGGGTGCGGCAGGAACTGCTCAGGCGGGGCGAGCTGCCGGCACAAAAACCGGACGGCGCGGAGCCGCTTCCGCTGCGACTCGAAATCGTGGCGGCGGAGAACAAGCGGAAGATGCTCGGGAAGAACGTCATCGCCATGACGACGCTGGAACAGATCGACCGCATCCTGGGCGATCTCAGGGATGCCGGGGCGGACCGGATGGCGGTCGTCGTTCTCGGCTGGACGAAGGGCGGCGTGACCGGCGCTTCGCCCACGCATTTCCCGTTTGAAGGGAAAGTGGGCGGAGCGGGGGCGTGGAAAGCGTTTCTGGACAAATACGACGCGCTGGGCATTCCGGTGTACTTCTACGCCGATTACGCCCTGGTCGACCAATCGGCGGGCGGGTACGGCAAAACCGACATCGCCAAGATGATCTCCGGGCAGTTCATCCCGCTCTATTACCATACCTGGCTCCTGAAGCCTGCGGCTTCGCTGGAGAAGTTTCGGGACGAACTGTCCGCGTACGCGGACAGCGGCATCTCGCGTCTCGCTCTGGGGACGATCGGCAACTTGCTGTTTTCGTCCCACGGGAAGCCGGCGTCCACCCGCGAGCAATCGATCGCGACTTACCAGGCGATGCTGTCCGAGAACACGATCCGGGGCTATGCCCTCTATAAGCCCAATCATTATTTGTGGCGCTACGCCGACCGTTTGCTGGACGTGCCGATGAACGCCTCCGGTTTCCTGCTGGAGACGGAGGAGGTTCCGTTCCTGCAACTGGTGCTGAAAGGGCATGTCGATTACTACGCGCCGGCGTCCAATTTCCACGCCGACCCGCAGGAAGCGCTGCTGAAAACGATCGATTACGGCAGCTTCCCTTCCTTCTTCCTGACCTGGGAAGATCCGGTGCATCTGCTGGATACGGGAACCGGCTGGCTCTACACGTCGCAGTATGAGGTGTGGAAGGAACGGATCCTGACGGAATACCGGGCGGTCACGCAAGCGGCGAAAGCGGTCGGGAACGCCACGTTTGACAAGCGGGAGGAAGTGCGGGAAGGCGTCTTCCGGAACCGGTATTCGAACGGAACCGTGATTTACGTCAACTATACCGGGCAAACGGTCGCGGCGGACGGACACACGATCCCGGCCCGCGGGTTCCTGGTGCAGGAGGGAGGCCGCCCATGAAAATCTCCTACCGGCTTCGGGAGACCCTGACCGGGTTGGCGTTTATCGGCATTTGGATCATCGGGTTTCTGATTTTCACGTGCTACCCGCTGATACGCACGCTCTGGCTCAGTTTCAACGAAGTGAAAATCACGGCGGAAGGCATCAAGACGACCTATGTCGGCTGGAAAAACTACAATGACGCGCTTTTCCTGGATCCGCAGTTCGGCGACACCATCGTCACCTACTTCGCGGAGACGCTGGTGATCGTGCCGGTCATTGTCGTGTTCGCCCTGATCGTCGCGCTGCTCTTGAACGTCAAGCTTCGCGGCAGGGGCTTGTTTCGCACCATCTACTTTCTTCCGGTGGTCATCACCAGCGGACCGGTCATTCAGCAGTTGATCGACCAGGGCGCCACGACGCTGCCGGGAATCCGGGACATCATCGAAATGAGCCGTCTGGAAGAGTCCATGCCGGGGCTGCTGGCCGACCTGATTACGTATTTGCTGTCCTCGTTCATCACGATCCTGTGGTACTCCGGCGTGCAGATGCTGATCTTCCTGGCCGGATTGCAGAAGCTGGATCGCGCCATGTACGAGGCGGCAAGCATCGACGGCGCCTCCAAGTGGGAAGCGTTCTGGAAGCTGACGCTGCCGGCCATCAATCCGATGATTGTGGTCAACATGGTCTATACCGTCGTCATGCAGTCGGTCTTCTCCCTGAATCCGGTCATCGGCCTCATTCAGACGGCGATGCACGATCCGAAGCACGGCATGGGCTATTCCGCGGCGCTGGCCTGGATCTATTTCATGGTGATGCTGGTGTTGCTGGCGTTGTTCGTCTTCGTCTCCAGACAACGGGACAGCGGGAGGTGAACCGGGTTGAAACGGGTAAACCGCATGGCCGTCGACAGAGTGAAACGCATCGTATGGGGGATCAACGGCGAAGGTCCGATTTTCAAGCTGCTGGTGGTGTTCCTGCTTTCCCTGATCGGATTCGTGTATCTGTATCCGCTGTTTTACATGGTCACCTACAGCTTCATGGATTCGGAAGACCTGATCGACCCGCTGGTGACCTGGATCCCCTCGGGGCTGTATCTGGAAAATTTCGTCCGGGCGACCCGGGTGATGAACTTTGCCGATACGCTGTGGCAAACCGTCCTGGTCACGTTCCTGCCCGCCGCCGTCCAGACGGTGTCGGCCGCGGTAATCGGCTACGGCTTCGCGCGGTTCCGCATTCCGGGAAAACCGGTGCTGTTCGCGCTGGTGCTGGCGACGTTCATCATTCCGCCGCAAATCACCATGATCCCGCAATTTCTGATGTTCCGGGATCTCGGATTGATCGGCAGCATCTTTTCGTATCTGATTCCCGCGGCGCTCGGGCAAGGGTTCAAAAGCGGACTGTTCATTCTGATTTTCTACCAGTTTTTCCGCTCGATACCGAAGGCGCTGGAGGAAGCGGCGCAAATCGACGGCGCCGGATCGTTCAAGGTGTTTGCGACCATCTGCGTGCCGATGGCCGTTCCGGCCTACATCATTTCGTTCCTGTTTTCGATGGTGTGGTACTGGAACGAAACGACGCTCGCCGCGCTGTATCTGGACGGGCAGTTCAAGACCCTGCCGTTGCAGTTGCAAAATTTCGCCGCGGCGTTCCAGAAGATGTTCCCGGTCGATCCGAACTACCAGACCGGGCAAAGCCTGAACGAAGCGATTCATATGGCGGGGACGCTGCTGAATATCCTTCCGCTGCTCATCGTCTATTTCTTCACCCAGCGCTGGTTTGTGGAAAGCATTGAGCGCACGGGGATTACCGGGGAATGAGCTTCACCCCCCGGGCGCCGCGGAAGGGAAAGGGCGGAGGAGAAAACCGGATGAAACGAAGCACGCGGTTGGCCGCGGCGACGGCCGTGGCGGTATTGCTCCTTTTGGCCGGCTGGGCGGGGCTTTACCGGAATGAACTTTTCCGGAACGAACCGGCGCGCCAGCCGGACGCGCTGGACCTGGAGGCGAAGGCGTCGTTCGACTACTTCTGGGAACAGTCCAATCACGAACCGGGCTCGGCCGGATACGGCCTGACGCGGGACCGGTATCCCGGCAATCCGGAAATCGCCAGCATTGCGGCGACGGGATTCGCGCTGACCGCGCTGCCGATCGGCGTGGAGAACGGTTGGATCAGCCGCGAGGAAGGATACGAACGGGCGAACGGAACGCTGGATACGCTGCTCGGCATGGAACATGAGCACGGTTTTTTCTACCACTTCGTCAACATCAAGACCGGCAAGCGGGAATGGAACAGCGAAATCTCCAGCGTCGACACCGCGCTGCTCATGAACGGCGTGCTGACGGCGGGCCAGTATTTCGGCGGCGAAGTGCGCAAGAAAAGCGAGCGGTTGTATGAACGCATCGACTGGTCCTGGTTCGTCGATCCGGCGAGGAAGCAGTTTTACATGGCGTACCGTCCGGAGAAAGGATTTGAGGGACACTGGGACTTCTATGCGGAACAACTGGCGCTCTACGTGCTGGCGGCCGGCTCGCCGACCCATCCGGTCGGACTGGACGTTTACGAAGGGTTCATCCGGCACAGGGCGTCGTATGGAGATTCGGAACCGTTCATTCACTCCTGGTTCGGTTCGCTGTTTACGTACCAGTATTCGCACGCCTGGATTGATTTTCGCCGGTGGATCGACAAGGACGGGGTGAACTGGTTCGAAAATTCGGTGATCGCCTCCCGGGCCAGCCGGCAGTTTGCCATCGACCAGAGCGCGAAGTACAAGGGGCTTCACGAGAACTCCTGGGGACTGACCGCCTGCGACACGCCGCGGGGGTATAACGGATTGCTCGGTTCGCCGCCTTCCGGTTACGACAACAAGGCCCACCAGGTGGAGGGCACCGTGGCGCCGGCCGGCGCGCTGGGTTCCGTCGTGTTCACGCCGGAGGAGTCCCTGCAGGCGCTCGGGTATTACCTCACCGTGCCGAATCTGAACGGCCGGTACGGCTTGAAGGACGCGTTCAACCTCGACGAAAACTGGGTCGCTTCCGATTATATCGGGATCGACAAAGGGATCACGCTGCTGATGGCCAGCAACTACCGGGACGGGACGGTATGGGACATCTTCATGGACGTTCCCTATGTGAAGAAGGGGCTGGACGCGCTGCAATTCCAACAAATATAAACCATGATCCGAAGGATGGGGAGGAACCTGCCATGAAACCGACAACGAAATTTTACGACGGCCTTTCCGACAAGGTGAAAGCCTTTGTGGACCGTCAGTACGCCGACGCCGCCGCGCTGATCGACGCCTGCCGCCATCCGCGTACCGGCCTGTACGGCGACGCCTACATGACGATGGGGGAAAACCCGGAGCGGAGATGCTCCGTGGCGGCCACCGGGGTCGGGCTCATCAGCCTGTGCGTGGCCGATTACGAAGGATGGGACGACCGGGCGGCCGAGAAGGCGAAGCGCACTCTGCTTACGGTGACGGGGAAAACGGAAGGATGCCGGCCGGCCCGGGACGAGGCGACGGGATTTTTCGCCCACTTTATCGACATGGAAACCGGCGAGAACCTGAATTCGGAAATTTCAACAATCGACACGTCCCTGCTGGTGGCCGGCGCGTTGTTCGCGGGGCGGCATTTCCGGGACCGGGATCCGGAAATCGCCCGTCTGGCCGACGAGCTGATGCGTTCCATCGACTGGCGCGTCGTGGTGGCCGACAAGCATAAAGGCGTGATCTACATGGTCGTCAAGGACGGGCGGGGAACGGCGCCGCTGCCGGCCTTCAACGAATACGTGCTGGTCGCGTATCTGGCGAAGCTGGCCATGCCGGACGACCCGGACCTCCGCGCGCTGTGGGACAACACCTTTGCCGTGGAGCGGATCAGCGAATTGCCGCAGGTTTCCTACCGCGGCCTGCAGGTGCTGACCGACACGACGAAGGAACAGGCGTTTCTGTCCTCGTTCGTGCACCAGTTCCCTTACTATCTGGTGCCGGATTACGCAAAGAGCGAAATCTACAAGCGCTTCTACGCCAACGCCTGCCTGGCCGACCGGCTGAAGTGGAAGGAGCTCGCCGATGTGCCTTCCTATGTGTGGGGGTACGGCGCGGGAGCGAACGACGGCCTGTGCAATACGTACCATGCGGACAAAATCAACGACTCGCCGGGCAACATCGCGTCCGCCTACATCGTCGCCGGCTTCCTGCCGGTCTATCCGGCCGGGATCTATGATTTGTTCGCCTTGTACCAGCAGCACATTCCTTACGACGTATACAAAAATCCGCAAGATCCGCAAGACGAAGCGAAATTCCGGGCGGCATACCGATACGGGCTGCATCGGTATTCCTGGTGGCACCTGGAAGGCAAGGACCGCTGGTATCCGGAAAAAGTGACGGTCATCGACTGGAGTTCCATGCTGTACGGAATGACGGCGTTCAAACGCGGCATGTCGTTTTTCACGGACCGGCTGATCTGACGGCGGCGGCGTGCCGGGACGAACCCAAACTGGCGGACGGGGGGCGGAGCGAAACGATGATTGAAATCAAAAACAAGCAGATTCTGATCGACGGCAAGCCGCAGCTCATTCTCAGCGGAGAGATCCATTACTACCGGCTGAAACCGGAAGACTGGCAGGACCGGATCGACAAGCTCAAGGCCGCCGGCTGCAACGCGGTGGCCAGCTACGTGCCCTGGCTCTGCCACGAGCCGGAAGAGGGAACGTTCGACTTTGAAGGACGTACGCGTCCCGAGCTGAACCTCGCGGGTTTTATCGATCTTTGCAAGGAGAACGATCTTTATTTCTTCGTCCGTCCGGGCCCGTTCATCATGGCGGAGATGAAAAACGAAGGCCTGCCGTACTGGCTGTACGAAAAGCATCCGGAGATCGTGCCGGTGACCTGGGACGGCAAGCGGGTGGAGACGAGAACGGTCGATTATCTGGCGCCCGCCTTTCTGGCGGCGAGCCGGAACTGGTACCGCGCGGTGATGGGCGTCATCGCCCCCCGGCTGTACCCGAATGGCGGGAACATCATCGCGGTGCAACTGGACAACGAGATCGGCATGATTTCCTGGGTGACCAACCATCCGGACCTGACCGACCAGGTGCTCGGCGATTTCGCCGCCTGGCTCAAACAGCGGTATGCGGCGGAAGAACTTGCGGCCCGCTATCCGTTCCCGCTGGACGACGAGGAGGCCCGCAGGACCGGCATCCGTTCGCCGAAGGAATCGTACGCGCCGCAACTGATGCGCGATCTCGGGTATTACATGCGGCACCGCTTTGCCCGTTACGTGGCCACGCTTCGTTCGTACGCCGAGGAATTCGGCGTACGGGGCGTGCCGTTCGTCATCAACATCCACGGCACGAGCGGCGGACGCGGCTTCACGTATCCGATCGGCATCAGCCAACTGTACGAAACGTACACGCAGGCGCCCGGCTATTTGTCCGGTTCGGATATTTATTTTGGCGATCTGACGATGGACACGTTCCAGGATCTTTACATCATCAACGGCTTCATGGACGCGGTGCATACGCCGGACCAGCCGCTTGCGTCCGTCGAGTTCAACTGCGGCGACGGCAATTTCGGGGAAACGCTGGGCGGCCGGTACGATCCTTCGGCGGCCGATTTCAAGCTCCGCATGTGCGTCGCGCAAGGCAACCGGCTCATCAATTATTATCTGATGGCCGGCGGTTACAACTACCGGATGGACCGGCCGGTGGGGGACGGCAACGACCGCATCGCGTTTACCGGGGAGCGCCACGGGTTCGCCGCGCCCATCAATCCCGAAGGTGAACTGAATTACACGTATCCGCGCATGGCGCGCGCGAACCGGACGGTCATGGCGGTGGCGGACAAGCTGGCCCGGATGAAGGAAGAGCGGGACGCCGTCAGCTTTGCGTTCATTCCGGATTACTACATGACGGAATCCCGTTATCCGGGCAGCGCAAGCATGGAAGCGATCGTCCGCAATCTCGAAGCGAACCGCGCCCACGGCGCCTGGGAGATCATGGGGCGCGCGATGCTGCTGGCCGGGTACCGCTTCGGCTCCGTCGACATTCAGAACAAGCCGCTCGATCCGGACGTCACGCCGGTGCTCGCGCTCCCTTCCGCCCGCTACATGCATGGCGACATCCAACAGAAGCTTGCCGACTATTTGCGGGCGGGCGGCAACCTCCTGGTGTACGGCGAATTGCCGCTTTACGACATGGAGGCCAGGCCGTGCACGACGCTGATGGATGCGCTCGGGGTGAAACTGCGGGAACGGCTGCAGGCTTCGAACCATTTCTATCTGTCGGTGTTCGCCGACGGATGGGCGGCGCCGCGTCCGGAGGTCAGGGTCGGTTATGCGCAAACGTTCGACGCCGGCGGGCACACTCCCGTCCTGCGCGTATACGGCAGCGGGGAAATCTGCGCCTTTGAGGCGCGGGTCGGCGCGGGCCGGGCCATCGTGATCGGCTGCTCCTACCGCTGCGACATCGCGTTGTTCCGGACGGCCCTGGAGCGGCTCGGCGCGAAGGCGCGGCTGACGCACGACTGCAAGGAGCACGGCATATTCATGACGTCGACCGCCAGCGAAGAAGGGGAACGTTTTCTCCATCTGCTGAACCTGGACGGTTTTGACAAGGAGTTTCATATTCTGGAGGATGGCCGACCCCTGCTGGACGGGCGCAAGCTGTTGCTGCAAAGTCGGGATGGGGTCATGCTTCCGCTCGGGGTGACCATCGGAGAGACGCGCATCGTCTACGCGACGGCGGAGATCGCCGGGGTGGAGCGGGACCGGCTGACATTCCGCCTCACGCAACCAGAAGACGTCATCCTGCTGGAGACCGATCGCGAAATCGTCCCGAACGGCAATTTCACCATGCACAGGGAAGGGAAGCGCACGCTGATCGTTTCCCGTCAGCACGCCAAGGTGAACGACCACTTTACGCTGCAGTTCAAGGTTTAGGAGGAACAGGACCATGGACAGCAAACATCAAGCAATGGAAGCCAAAATCAATGAATTGCTGGCGCAAATGACCCTGACCGAAAAAATTGGGCAAATGTTTCAGACGGACCCCGTCACCTTTTTCCGTTCCGTCAACTCGCCGATTCAGGTCAACACCCCGGTGACCGGTCCCGTCCATGAGCGGGTCATCGGCAAGGAATATATCTATAACATCGGATCGATTCTGAGCGCAACCGATGCCGAAACGGCGTATCAGATCCAGAAGCAGTACCTGGAGCAAAACCGGCTTAAAATACCGCTTTTGTTCATGTTCGATATTATCCACGGCTTCCGGACCATCTTCCCGATTCCGCTCGGCCTGGCGTGCAGTTGGGATCCGGACCTCGTGGAGGCCACGTCCCGGGTGGCGGCGGCGGAAGGGGCGGCCTCGGGTATCAAGGTCACCTTTGCGCCGATGGTGGACCTGGTCCGCGATCCCCGATGGGGACGGGTCATGGAAAGCCCGGGCGAAGACCCGCTGCTGAACGGCCGGATGGCGGCGGCGTATGTGAGGGGCTTCCAAGGGGACGATCTTGCGGCGCCGGACACCGTGGCCGCCTGCGTGAAGCATTTCGCCGCCTACGGCGCGGCGGAGGGCGGACGCGACTACAATACGGTCGACATGTCCGAAGGGACGCTTCGCAATGACTATTTGCCGGCTTACAAAGCGGGGATCGACGCCGGCGCGGAAATGGTCATGACGTCCTTCAACGTGGTGGACGGCGTACCGGCGACGACGAACGCCTTCCTGCTGCGGAAAATTCTTCGGGAAGAATGGGGATTCCAGGGCGTTGTGATTTCCGACTACACGTCCCTCGCCGAAACGATCCTGCACATGACGTCCCGGGACGGCGCCGACGCCGCGCGGAAGGGGCTGGAGGCCGGGCTGGACATCGAGATGATGTCGACGGAATACATCAGCCATCTCGAAAGGCTCGTCAAGGAAGGGGTCGTCGACGAAGCGCTGATCGACGAAGCGGTCCGGCGCATACTCGCGCTGAAGTTCAAGCTCGGCCTGTTTGACGATCCGTTCCGCTACATCAACCTTGAACGGGAAAAACAGTCGCACCTCAAACCGGAGTACCGGCGGCTGGCCCGGGAAGCCGCGGCGAAATCGCTGGTGCTGCTGAAGAACGACGGGATCCTGCCGCTGCGAAAGGACGTGAAGTCGATCGCGATCGTCGGACCGTTCGCCGACAGCGGCCGGATTCTCGGCGGATGGAGCGCGCTCGGCAAGCCGGAGGAGGCGGTTACGCTCCGGCAGGGGATCGTGAACAAGCTGGGCGACGGCGCGGTCGTGAAGGCCGCGGTCGGCTGCGACTGGCTGTCGGAGGACGACTCCGGCTTCCGGGAGGCGCTGGAGACCGCCGTATCGGCCGATGTGGTCATTCTCGCCCTGGGCGAGCGGGACGACATGAGCGGCGAAGGCGGAAGCCGCGCGTACCTGAACGTGCCCGGCCTGCAGCAGCGGCTGGCGGAAGAAGTGCTGAAGCTCGGCAAGCCGACGGTCCTCGTTCTTTTCAACGGCCGTCCGCTGGAGCTGAAGTGGTTCCATGATCGGGTGCCGGCCATTCTGGAAGCCTGGTATCCGGGAACCGAAGGCGGCAACGCCATCGCCGACGTGCTGTTCGGGGACGTCAACCCGTCGGCCAAACTGACGATGAGCTTCCCCTACACCGTCGGCCAGATTCCGGTTTACTACAATTGCCTGAACACCGGCCGGCCGAAGGGACACGAGGACAACGATTACCGTTTCGTCTCCAAATATCTCGACATTCCGAACAGCCCGCTGTATCCGTTCGGTTACGGGCTCAGCTATACAGAATTCGAATATTCGGACGCCGCGCTGAGCGGCGACACGCTGCAGCCGGGCGGCACGGTGAAGGTGAAGGTCAACGTGACGAACACCGGGGACCGCGAAGGCGAAGAGATCGTGCAACTGTATGTCCGCGATCTGTGGGGCAGCACGGCGCGGCCGCTCCTGCAACTGAAGGATTTCCGGAAGATCCGTCTGGCTCCGGGCGAGACGGCGACGGTGGAATTTGCGATCGTTCCGGACATGCTCAAGTACTTTACCGCACAGAAAAAATTTGAAGTCGAGCCGGGCGATTTCAAAGTGTTCGTCGGCAAGAACGCGCGGGATCTCGTGGAATGTGGCGTTTTTACCTACCGCGAGTGAGGACGCCGGTCCGTTTCCGGACCGGTGCGCGCGGGTTGGAAGTTGGTTCAGGGCCCACGACCACATGGTCGTGGGCCCCGTTCATGAAGAGGCGGAACGTGAGCTTCCGACGGTCATTCTGTATTGTTGGATCCGGGGGATGCCGCTATAATGGGTTCAGCGACAAGCGCGGTTTGAAAACCGGAACGCATTTCAGGAGGAGGCAATACCATGGCCAACGCGCCCCAGGCTTCGCTGTCCCTTCCCGCCGCCAAATCCCGCCGCCAGACATGGCGGAGACGGCTGCTGATCGCCGCCGTGGCGCTCGTGCTGGCCGTTGCGGCGGGGACGAGCGGTCTGGCGTTTTTTGTCGGCTGGTCGCTGACCCATCCGGCCCGCAAAGCCATCGCAGAGACGCCGGACCGATACGGCCTCGCGTACACCGACGTCACGTTCCCCAGTCGCGGCGGCGCCGTGACTCTGAAAGGCTGGTTTCTTCCGGCCCGGGGGGACAAAAAGGGAATGACGCTCGTTTTCGCCCACGGCTACCGGGGCAACCGGACGCAGCCGGACGTTCCCGCCCTGGCCGTCGCCCAGGCGCTGGCCGGGAAAGGGTACGACCTGTTGCTGTTCGACTTTCGCAGCAACGGGGAGTCGGAAGGTTCGTTCACCAGCGTAGGACAATACGAGACCGACGACCTGCTGGGGGCCATTGACTGGGTGCGCCGGACCGGGGCGCCCGGGCAGCCAGTCGGCGTGATCGGCTTTTCGATGGGCGCTTCCACCGCCCTCATGGCCGCCGCGGCCGAACCGGACGTGGCCGGCGTCGTGGCGGACAGTCCGTTCAGCAACCTGAAGCGGTATCTCGAGGCGAATCTGTCCATCTGGTCGAACTTGCCGCATTTCCCGTTTACGCCGCTCATTCTCGCCATCATGCCGCCGGTGCTTGGCGTCGATCCGGCCGCGGTCGATCCGCTGTCGGCGGTGGACCGCATTTACCCGCGGCCGATCCTGTTCATTCACAATGAGGCCGACGGCACGATTCCGTATACGGAAAGCGAGATGATGTGGCAGCGCCATCCGGACCGCTTCCAGTTCTGGAAGCCGGCCGAGGGCGGTCACGTCGGCACGTACAAGACGTATCCGGAAGAATATATCAGCCGGGTGGAAGCCTTCTTTGACGCGGCGATTGCCGGCTGAGGCGTCCGTTTCCCCTTACGGGTTACGGGCCCAACATTCGGCCGAGCGGCCGAAACAAATACTGCACGAAATGGGTGGGGCCGGGCAGGTCCGGAAAATAAATGAGCATCAGCCACAGCAGCCACCCGAAAACGGTAAAGCCCAGCAACGCCGCCTTTTCCCTGGTGCGTCCCCGGTTAATTTTCGGCCATTCGAACAGCACGATCAGCACGCTGACCACCGTGACCGCCAGCACCTTTGACCCGTTCACTGCTTTAACTCCTCTCCGGGCAGGCCCGCCGGCTGGTCGGTCACGCCGGGCCGGCGGACGTGCACGCGAACCTGAATGTCCACATCCAATTGGGGAAACATCCGCTCATTCCACTGATCCTTCATTTTTTTCCACTCCTTCGGATATTTCCGGTGAAAGGCCCGGGCGAACCCGAGGACGTCCGCACGGGCTCGCTGCGCCATTTCCACCGTCCGGCGAAGACGGTTCTGGATGGACTTCTCCATTTCCCGCCCGATCCGGTCCATGTTGGCCGGATGGTACAGGGACAGGCGGGTGCCGTTGAATTGCACGTCGTCTTCAGAGTTCACCTTGACGAGCATCCGCCGTTTGTCTCCTTCGATTTTGGGAATCAGGCGAACATCCGCCCGGATCACTTCCATGGTGACATAGCCTTCTTCCTCCGGGAGACGGGCGTTGATCGTCCGCGAAGTAAATTCCTCCCGAATCCACAGCAGCCCCTCCTCCGCATTCCGATCGAGATGGGCCACCATTTGGTCTTTCCGGAAGATGGCGGCGCCATCCAGCGCCAGGGTGGTGTCGTTCACCTTCATCACGACGGGGATGACGGCGGATTCGGCGTCACCGGACATTTCTTGCAGCACCCGCATGACGGTCATGTCGACCCTCCGTTCCAGTTTGATCATCTTGTACAGGGTTTCCGTGGCGGTGGTTTCCCCCGGCACCACGGTTTCAAAGATCTCCTTCGGCGAACCTTCGGTGACAAACACGAAGGCGTCCATCCTGATTTGCGGCTGGCGTGCCAGAAAGTCCAGCGCTTCCCGAATCCCGCTTTCGGCGATCCGCTTCCCGAACACCACCACTTCCTGATGGCCTACGAAAAGGCGTCGGCCCATTTTTTCCTGCAATTGTTCTTTCGCTTCGGGGATGGTAGGGGCTTGCGCGGACAGGACCACTTGCCGGTCCTTTCCTCCGCCTCCGCCGGCTCCTCCACTGCCGGAGTTCGTTCCCGCGCGAACCGGAATGGCCTGCAGGACGGTCACTTCGATCTGCCCGTCTTCGGTCCGGTCGATCCCGACGGCCCGGATCAGGGCGATCTCATTCAATTCCGTCTGGTCCCAGCAACCGGGAAGGATGGGAAGGGAAATGGCGAGCAGCAGTCCCAGGATCTTTTTCCCGGTTCGGTTCAGAGGTCCCGCTTTCATGCGGCGCTCCCCGCTTTCTGCGTACCTTTCAGGTTCCGGATCCGCGCCACCGCCAGCAGTCCAAGGGGAATGACCAGGTGCACCAGGTGACTGTAGAACACGCCTTCTCCATCCAGGAAACGGTTCAAAAAGGACAGGTTCGGCGCGCTCCAGATGCTGACGGCGACCAGGATGAGGCCGATGGGCAACGACAGGGGTTTGTAGTCGGCCAACCCAAACCACTGGGCGGCTCCCAGAACGGCAACATATTGGAACAGGCAAATTTTGGCGAAGATGATGGTCAGCCACATCGCCAGCAGGAAGGCGTCGATGTGCTCAAGGAAACCCGCCAGACTGATCAAGCGAAACGTCTCCATCAGCGGATAGAGGAACGTTGCCGATTGGTTTCCCAGCACAAGCACGGTGACCAGATCGAACACCGTCAGCGTCATCAGCGAGCCGAGGACGGCCAGGGCGCCCCATTTTCCGGCCTTGTCCTGTTCCTTCACGTAGGGCAGCAGAAAAGCGGCCAGAAAATATTCGCTGAACCAGATCGACGGGTTCACCGCCCCCCTCACCACGGGCCCGATGCCGTTTTCCAGGATCGGGAAGAGGTTCTCGACGTTCCATTCCGTCGCCGACAAAAGCGCCAGAACCCCCAGAACGACGAAGGCGGGGATGGTGAGAAATTGGGCGGAACGAGCGATGGTTTCCAACCCGCCCCGGACGGCGGCCGCACAGACCAGGACCATTCCGCCCATCACTACCGTCCGGGGCGTCTTCGTCAGAAACACGCCGTTCACCAGATCCGCATAATACCGGACCACGAGGGAGCCGGCATGGATGTAGACGATCCAGTACAGGAGCGCGATCCCTTTGCCGAGCCAGCCGAGAATCCGGGGACTGTACTGGATGATCGTCTCTCCGGGAAACCGCTGCTGGAGCTTCAGCGCAATATAGAAGGACAGGCCGCTGACCGTCGCCACCAGAGGGGACAGCCATACGTCCCGTCCCGCCCAAACGGCCGCCAGATGGGGGGCGGTCAAAATCTTCACGCCGACGCAACCGGTGTACAAAATCAGGGCCATCTGGCCGGCGCTGATCCGTCCGCGTTCGATCGACCCGTTGCCGTTTTTCATCGCCATCCTCAACGTTCCCCTCCTTGCTCCGGTCCCGGCTTAAGGTTCGGCGCCTGCCGGTAGTCGTTGGGGGACAGGGCCGGACGCTGATCCGATCCCCACCGCGGGGCCAGGTAGAGGGCGTCCTTCAGCTCCCTGGGGCGAAACGGGGCGAGGGGCGACAGATACGGCTCGCCGAAGGAACGAAGCGTGGCCAGATGGACCACCAGAGCGATCAACCCCAGGGAAAAGCCGACCATGCCGAAGGATCCCGACAAAATCAACAAGGGAAAGCGGAGAATGCGCATGGAAAACCCCAACGAATACCGGGGGATCGAGAAGGACGCAATGCCGGTGAACGCCACGACGATGACCACCGGAGCCGAGACCAGCCCCGCCGTAACCGCCGCTTCCCCAATAATCAACGCGCCCACGATGGAAACCGCGGGACCGACGATTTTCGGCAGGCGAAGCCCCGCCTCCCGCAGCGCTTCAAAGGCGATTTCCATCAAAAACGTCTCGACGATGGTGGGAAGGGGAATTTTTTCCCGGGCCGCCGCGAAGTTGAAGAGCTGCTCCGTGGGGACCGCTTCCGGATGAAAAGAGATTGTGGCCACATAGAAGGACGGAGCGGTCAGGGAGAAGAAAAAGAGCAGGTAACGCAACCAGCGGATCGCCATGGCATACGTAAAACGGACGTAGTAATCCTCCGCGGCCTGCAAGAGACTCGGGAAGCTGAGGGGCGCGATCAACACTTCGGGTGATCCGTCCGTGATGATGGCGACCCGTCCCGACAACAGGTCGGAGGCCACCACGTCGACCCGCTCGGTGACGTTCAGTTGGGGAAAAGGCGAATATGGATTGTCTTCAATCAATCCCTCGATGTAGCCCGATTCCAACACCCCGTCAACGTCGATGCGTCCCAGCCGCAGCTTCACCTCGTCCAGCACGCCCCGGTTGACAAGACCTTCGATGTACGCGACGATGACCCGCGTTTGGGTATGCCGGCCAAGCCGCATTTCCTCCAGTTTCAATTGGGGCCTTTGGATTCTGCGGCGCAGCAGGGCGGTATTGGTCTGGGCCGATTCGGTGAATCCTTCCTTGGAGCCGCGAATGACCGGTTCGTTTTGCGGTTCGCTGACGGCCCGTTTATCCCATTTGAGCAGGCCCAGGTTCAAAGCCCGGTCCAATCCGTCGATGAACAGGACGGGGTCCCCGGCCGCCACGCGTTTGGCGCATTCGTCGAAGGTTTGCACCGGCTTGGCGGAGACCACGGGCAGCTCCTCGCGGAGGAACGCTTCAATCTCCTCCAGACACGTGAGCGAGGCTTTCATCAAGGGGGCCAGGGCATGACGGTTCAACTCTTCGAGATCGGACAAGTTTTCGATGTAGACGATTTCCGCCTCGATTTCCTTTCCAATTCGGAAAGGGCGGAAGGTGACGTCGTAACACCGTTCGAACAAGTCCTTCATCACGCGGCGATTCTGTTCCAGATCGGGATAGAGGGGGGCCCGCAGATCTTCCCCCGAGCTGGGAATGACCGGATCACTACCGCTGTTTTTGCGTTTTCGGTGCATGCGAAATCCTTTTTTGCCGGTCATGGATGACCGTCACTCCCTCTTTGCTGCTGATCCGGACGATCGGGTGACCCATCGGGGGGCCGGAAGGGAACGATCCCATGCCGTTCCGTGAACGGCACGGCTTCCGTGAACCGTCAGAAGAGGGTTCCACCCCAAGGAAATTTCCCTTTCATCCCCAATGTAACTATAACTTTCCATAAATACCGCGGGTTTATGCAACCGGCGTCACGGAACCGGAGGCCGTCCCGTTTTCGGGCGGCCCTTTTCCCGATGGGAATCGGAGGGGATCGCAGGCGCGGATCGGGAAGCGACGGATGGGGCGCGGAGAGGGGAAGACAACGGAGGGAGGCGGGGCGGGGAGGAAAGCGGCGACGGACAAGACTACGGTCAACGACGGAAGGGCAGGTTTCGTTCTGAAGGACACAAAAAGGACACGGTCGGTTTGCCGTGTCCAAACGGGATGCCCTTGTCTTTTTATGAAGGCTGCGCATGCGGCCTTTCATCTTGCCGGACCATCGGATTATCCCGGATCGGATGGCTCCGGCTTGAATCGGATGCCGCGGCGGTAGGCGGCCGGCGTGCAACGCATTTCTTCGCGAAACCGGCGGATGAAGTAGCTCGGATTGTCGAAACCGACTTCCATGGCGATGTCCAGCAGTTTGCGGTCGCTTCGTTCCAGCAGTTCGGCTGCACGCCGGATCCGGTAACCGTTGATATATTCCACCGGCGTTTTGCGCACCCACCGCTTGAAATACCGGCAAAACTGGGAATCGGTCATGTGGGCGAGCTGCGCCAGCTCCCGGATGTAAATCCGTTTTTGGTAGTTGTTTTCAATATACGTGAGCACCCGTTTCAGCAGGTGCAAATCGTACGCTTCCACCTCCGAGTCCCGGGTGCGGGCGACCCAGCGGCCGTTCGCGGCGACTTCGGCCAGAATGCGGTACAGGCGCGATTTGGCGGCGAGTTCGTAACCGGGCCGTTTCTCCGCGAGTTCCCGGCGGAGTCCGTGCAGTTCCGCCAGCACCGCCCGGCCCAACGGGTCGTCGCTGGTATAATGGGCAGGCAGGGATCGCTTGCCTTCCACAAGCGGAAGCACGTATTCGTGCTGCAACCGGTCGGGCGTGCCGCTGCAAAGCAGGTTCATATCAAACACGACGGCGAAAAAACGGCACCCCATCCCGCCGAGCGGGTATCCCGCATGGATATCGCCGCCGTGCACAAACACGGCTTCCCCCGCCCGGATGGGGAAACGCTCGGGACCGATCTGAAACAGCGTTTGTCCTTCCAGCACGAGCAGAAATTCCGCTTCTCCGTGCCAATGGCAGTCGACCACCGGCATGTCCGGCCCGGCGAGATACCAATAGCCGGCCAGGGGAAACAGGGCGTCGCCGTGGCTGCGCTGTTCCCGGGGAGCGTTCCGGACTTCTGTTCGCATGGTTTCTCACCCGCCTCCTTGCGCGCTGGCAACTGGGGTTCTTATTCGCTTGTTTCGTTGTCTAACAGTGTACAAGATTCATCCGGGGGACGACATAGGTTTTTGGTCACGATCTCCCGGAGGGATGTTCCGGAACGATTCGTCGGCCGGTCCCGCCTGCCGGCCGGGGATACGGGGACGGAAGGTCCGATTGGCCGACTGTCAGGGGACGGGTCCCTTCGGTATAATGAGGAGAGCGAAAAACGGATCCATGTCCCTCCGGGCGGAAGCGTCCGATGCGGGCGAATGGTTCTGCCGGGCATGTTGCCCGGCAAACCGGACGCCAAGGAAGACGGGCGCCCGGGGCCGATGGAACCGGGAAAACAGGAGTGATCCGTCGATGACTGAACCGTTGGAACGCATTCATCGGCTGGTGGCGGAGTGGAAACCGCGGGTGGAAGGGTTCCCCGACCCGATCGTGATCGCCGCGGGAGCGTTGGAACGGGTGGCGCCGTATGTGCGCGAACGGGGGTGGCGCCGGGTGCTGCTCGTCGCCGACGCCAACACGATGCACGCGGCGGGGGAACGGGTGCGCGATGATCTGGCCGCGGCGGGAACGGCCGTCGCAACGGCGCTCATTCGCCCCAACGCGCTAGGCGACGTCGTCGCCGACGAGGCGTCCGTCGCGGAGGCGAGGCAATCGATCCGCGCCGCCGCCGCCGAGGCGGTCATCGTCACGGGCGCCGGCACGTTGCACGATATTGCGCGATACGCCGCCTTTTGCGAAGGCGTTCCGTTCGTCTCCGTGCCGACCGCGCCGTCGGTGGACGGCTTCACGTCCAAAGGCGCGCCGCTGATCATCCGGGGCGAGAAGACCACGGTCCAGGCGATCGGTCCCGACGCGATCTTTGCCGATCTCGACGTGTTGCGGCAGGCGCCCCCGGAATTGGTCGCCGCCGGTTTCGGCGATATGATCGGCAAAACGACCTCGCTGTTCGACTGGAAGTTCGGCCGCCGCATCGCCGGGGAGCCCTACGACGCCGAAGTGGCCGCCATCACCGAACGGGCGCTCGGCCAGTGCATCGCCCATGCCGAGGCGATCGGCCGGCGGACGGAGGAAGGAATCCGGACGCTGATCTGCGCGCTGGTCGAATCCGGCCTGGCGATGCTGATCTTCGGCCAGTCGCATCCCGCGTCCGGGGCGGAGCACCATCTGTCCCACTATTGGGAGATGGCCTTCATCCGCGAAGGCCGCCGCCAGTTGTTGCACGGCGCCAAGGTCGGGGTCGCCTGCGCGGAAGTGCTCGACCTGTATCGGACGCTGGCCGACCGGATGCGGAACGGGCCGGATCCGCACTGGCGCGAAACGGTCGCCGATCTGGATCGGTTGCCCGCTGCGGGGGACATTCGCCGCCTATTGAAAACCGCGGGCGGCCCGGCGGACATCGGGGAGCTGGGGATCGAGCGCGACCTGCTTGAGCGGGGGCTGCGGGAAGCCCACCGGATCCGGCCGAATCGCCATACCCTGCTGCGGGCCTGGAACGAAGGGGCGCTTCCGTGACTTCGGGAGCCGAAGACGCGGCGGCGCGGCCGGAGCCAGGAGCGCGGGAAAAGGCGGGCGGGGAACCGCGAGAATTGCAATAAATTTTCCTCTTGCGCCAAATCGGTTTTCGTGGGATTCTACTCTTTAGAGTCGAAGGAACGGTTTGCCGCACTTGATGGAGGGTTCATTGATTTCATGACCGGCATCCGATTGGCGCTGCAGAACTACAAGTTGCAAATGGGCCCTGAGGCTTGGCACAATTTTCGCTGCGACCTTACGGCTTCTGTTTTGTTCAGTCTGTTCAACGTCGTGTTTAACCAGTTTTACATCCCGATGGCCATCCGCCAAGGAGCGACCGATCTGCAGGTGGGCATCCTGGCTGCCGCACCCGCGGTCGGGCTTTTGTTTTCGCCGATTTGGGCGTACTGGATTCAGCGGACAAGCAGTCCCAAGCCGTTCATGATCTTTCCGAATCTGTTCGGCCGGGCGCTCATTCTGCTGCCCGCGCTGTTCGGCACTCCGCTCGTCTTCGTGACGGCGGCGATCGGCTTTCATCTGTTGATGGGCATTCAGGCGCCGGCTTACGCGGCGCTCGTGTCGCGCCTGTACCCGCCGCAGCAGCGCGGGCGGCTGATGGGCAACGTCCGGGTGGCGATGGGATTGCTCATGATTCCGCTCGCCTACCTGGTCGGATTCTGGACGGACGCCGCCGGATCGGGCTGGCCGTTGGCGCTGGCGTCCGTGACGGGGATCCTGTCCATTCTCATCTTTGCGCGCGTGCGCGAAGCGGCATCGTCGTCGGCGCCGTCCGTTTCCGCCCAACGGATGTCGCTGAAGGCGCAGTGGGGTCTGGTGCGGGGGAACCGCAAGCTGATGATCTTTTTTGTTGCCACCACATTGGCCGGATTCGGCAATTTGCTGGCCAACCCGCTCTACCAGATCATTCAGGTGGACCGGCTGGCGCTCACCGACGTGCAGATCGGCGTGGCGCGCGTTGTGTACTATGTTTTCCTGCTGACCACGTACTACGTGATCGGCTGGGCCATCGACCGTTTTTCCGCCGGACGGACGATTGTGTACGGCGTGGCGGCCTACGCGGTCGTACCGTTGCTGTACGCGCTCGTTCCCGGTTATCCGACCGTACTGATCGGCAGCGGTGTGCAGGGCATCGGCGACGCGATCTGGGATATCGGGATTCTGACCTTTGTGAACAGCATCGCGCCGGGCAGAGAAGCGGTGGTGTTCGGGCTGCATCTGATGCTGTTCGGCATTCGCGGCACGGCCGCTCCCTTGCTGGGCACGTCGCTGTCGGGAAGCGTTCCCCTCCCGTGGCTGCTCGTTGCCGCCTCGGTTTGCGGCGTGCTGGGCACGCTGACCTTGCTTCCGGGAAGCCGCAAGGAAGCGCGGGCGAATTTGGCGGGCAACGTTCGCGACATCGAGGCGTGAAGCGAGCCGGTACGGACCCCCCCGCAAGGGGGGCTTTATTGCGTTTTTATCGCAAACGCTTACCATGAGGTTGATCGCAAGCGACAAAATTGTTCAAAAACAAACACAATCGAACATTCCGGTGGGGCCGGGGGACGCTCGCGGGCGGCAAATCGTGTTATAATGCTGGGTAACAAGCGTTGATCACGTCTGCTTGAAAACGGGATGACGGACCGGCGCCAGGCGCCGGGGAACGCCTGTCATCCGCCTGCAAGGGGTTGGGGCATGTTCGCGATCGAACGTTTGAACAAGATCAAGGAAATTTTATATAAGGAAAAGCGGGTTGACGTCGTCGATCTGAGCGAACGGTTTTCCGTGACCGAGGTGACGATCCGGCGCGATCTCGACAAGCTGGAGCAGGCCGGATTCATTGTCAAGACGTACGGCGGCGCCGTGCTGAGAGAGGAAGTCGAACGTCCGGCGGCCCTGTTTGAAGAATCCGACGACGAGACGGCCGAGGAAAAACGGATGATCGGCAAGATGGCGGCCGAACTGGTCGAGCAAGGCGAAGCGATTTTCCTCGGGCCGGGACGCACGTGCCGGGAAGTCGCCCGCCATCTGAAGGGCAAGCGGATCACCGTGGTGACCAACGACCTGGCCGTCGGCCTGTGTCTGAAAGATGCGGTCGGAATCAAAGTGATCCTGACCGGCGGAGACTTGCTGCCTTCTTCCACCGCGCTGGGGGGCGGGTTGGCTTTGCAAGCGCTGGACGGCATTTACGTGAACAAGGCTTTTGTCAGCGTGCGGGGCGTGCATACGGAATCGGGCTTCACGATGGACAGCCACGAGGAGGTCGCGATCGCCCAGGAAGTCCGGAAAATCGCCGGGCAATTCATCGTGGTGGCCGACTATACCAAATTCGGCCGCATTGGCTTCGCCCGGCTGGGCGAGCTGTCCATCGCGGCGGCGGTGGTGACCAACAAGCAGATCCCCGCCGAATACAAGCAGTTCTTTTTCGAAAACGAAATCAAGTTGTACACCGTCTTCGAGCTGAAGTGAAACGGGACGAACCGGACGGAAAGTGGGGGTCGCGTTGGACGCGATGCTGGAAATGCGGCATATTGTCAAGCGGTTCGGGAGTCACACGGTGTTGCGCGATGTGAATCTCACCGCGGAACGGGGACAGGTGCACGCCGTCATTGGCGAAAACGGGGCCGGCAAGTCGACGCTGATGCGCATTCTCGCGGGCGTGCACGTTCCCGACGGCGGGGAAATCCGTCTGAACGGCGAGCCGGTGACGATCCTGAACCCGAAACAGGCGCTCGATCTCGGCATCGCCATGATTCATCAGGAGATCCGCCTGTTCCAAGATTTGACGATTGCTGAAAACGTATTCATTCGCCAGGAACCGGTCAAAGGGTGGCGGGGCCTGCACTGGATCGATTGGGCGCGGGCATACCGCGAGACGGATCGCTACCTGCGCGACTTCGGACTCGACATCCCGTCGCGGCGAACGGTGCGGACGCTGAGCGTCGGCCAGCAGAAACTCGTGGAGATCATCCGGGCGCTGTCGCGCAACGCCCGGATCCTCATCATGGACGAACCGACGGCGGCCCTGACCGAACAGGAGATCGACCGGCTGTTCGACGTCATCCGCGATCTGAAGCGCCGGGGGGTGACGATCCTGTACATTTCGCACCGCCTGGAGGATATCCGTGCGATCGCCGACAAAGTGACGGTGTTAAGGGACGGTCGGGTGGTCCGCTGCTGCGACGCCGACGGGATCGACCTGAACGAACTGGTCCTGGACATGGCCGGCATGGAATTTCACGAGCGCTATCCGAAATTGAAGGTGAAAATCGGCAAGGAACTGTTGCGGGTCGATCATTTGTCTTACGGCAACAAAATTCGCAACATCGGCTTCGCGCTGCATCAGGGAGAAATCGTCGGGCTGACCGGCATCAGCGGATCGGGGAGGCGAACGTTGGCCAAGGTGCTGTTCGGCATCCACGGCCCCTTTGAAGGCACGATCCGCCTGAACGGGAAGACGTTCCGCGCCATGACGCCGCGGGAAGCCAAGGCCAACGGACTTTGCTACGTCACCGGCATCGGGACCGAAGAAGGGCTTATCGGCGGCAGCACGGTGGCCGAGAACATTACGCTGACCAACCTGGGACGGGTGTCGCGACTCGGTTTTCTCAACCCCGACCGGGAAGCCGCGTACGCGCGGGATTTGATTGAACGGCTGGAAATAACGGCGGACGAACGCGAACGGGTCGGCAATTTGAGCGGAGGCAAGCAGAAGAAGGTCATCTTTGCGAAATGGTTGTTTGCCGGTGCCAAGGTGCTGCTGATCGAGGAACCGACGGCGGGAATTGACGTCGGCTCGAAGGTCGACATTTACAACATCATGAACGAGCTGGTCCTTGCCGGCGCGTCGATCCTGATGATTTCGTCCGACGTGTCGGAACTTCTCGGGATGTGCGACCGGATCCTGGTCATGTGCGACGGGGAAATTCGTCACGAGTTCCGGCGGGGCGAGGCGACGAAGGAGCGCATTCTGTATTACGCCACCGGCGGCAAATGAGGGCGTTGGGAAACGGGCGTTACATGGCGGTCGATCGTCCGCCTTTTATTTTTTTTCAATCGCAACGGAGTCATTGACAAATCGAAAAAGATAAAACATAATAAATCACAAACGATCACAAAAAAACAACAAAAAAGACACCGATTCGTGCGGGTTGGTGCTCGGTGCGAAGACCAACACGGCCGACAAAAACGCAAAACGAACAGGGGAACGTTTATGAGCGAATTCAAACTGGAATTGCGGTCCATTACGAAAACGTTTCCAGGCGTCAAGGCGCTCGATCGCGTCCATTTTCAGCTCAAACCGGGGGAAATTCACGCGCTGATGGGCGAGAATGGAGCGGGCAAGTCCACGTTCATCAAAGTCATCACCGGCGTGCATGAACCGGACGAAGGGGAAATTTGGCTCGACGGCCGCAAGGTGCGGTTTCGGAATCCGCGGGAAGCCCAGGAAGCGGGCATCGCCGCCATCTATCAGCACGTCACCAGCTACCCGGATCTGAGCGTCACTGAAAATATATTCATGGGGCACGAGAAGGTGGATCCCGTCACGAAGCGCATGCGGTGGCACGACATGCACGAAGAGGCGGCCCGGCTGCTGGCGGAACTGGGGGCGAACATCGATCCGCGCACGCAGATGGGGGCGCTCAGCGTGGCCCAGCAACAAATTGTCGAAATTGCGAAAGCGCTTTCGATGAAGGCGAGCATCCTCATCATGGACGAACCGACCGCGGCGTTGACGGCCCGCGAAAGTGAGGAGCTGTACCGGATCGCCGAGTCGCTTCGCGAGCGGGGGGCTTCGATCATCTTCATTTCCCACCGCCTGGAAGACATGTATCGGCTGGCCGACCGGGTGACCGTGTTCCGCGACGCCCGTTACATCGGCACCTGGGACATGGCGGACATCACCACGGAGAAACTCATTACCGCCATGGTGGGCCGGGAAATCACGCAACTGTTTCCCAAACGGAAGATCACCATCGGCGAAGAAGTGCTGCGCGTGGAAAAACTGGGGCGAACCGGCTATTTCGCCGACGTGTCGTTCACGGTGCGGCGCGGGGAAATTCTGGGGCTCACCGGCCTCGTGGGCGCGGGGCGGACTGAAGTCTGCCAGGCGATCTTTGGCGTGGAACGGTTCGACCGGGGCGAAATCTATTTGAAAGGGCGCAAGGTGCGGCCGGCGAATCCGCTGCAGGCGATGCGGCTCGGCATCGGGTATTTGCCGGAGGATCGCCAGAAGCAGGGCCTTGTGCTGCAGTGGGGCATTGGTCGCAACATCACCCTGCCCGTGCTGGATCGTTTCGCCCGGCGGGGGTGGCTGAACGAGCGCAAGGAGGCGGAAAAGGCGAAGGAACTGGCCGAGAGGGTGAACGTGAAGGCCGCAACCTTGTTCGATCCCGCCTCGTCGCTGTCCGGCGGCAATCAGCAAAAGGTCGTATTCGCCAAGCTGTTGACTTCCGAACTGGACGTCCTGATCCTTGACGAACCGACCAAGGGAGTCGACGTCGGCGCGAAATCCGCCATTTACGAAATGATCGGAGACTTGGCCGCACAGGGTTACGGGATCGTGCTGGTTTCCTCGGAAATGCCGGAGATTATCGGACTGTGCGACCGGGTGGTGGTGATGCGGGAAGGACGCGTGACCGCCACGCTGGAGCGCGACCAAATGACGCAGGAAGCCATTCTGGAAGCCGCGATGATGAAGCCGGAACCGGTGGCTCCGGGCTCCGGGGGAGGTCGGGCATGATGCGATGGAGCGCGAAAATCGCCAGGTTCAGGGAACTGGGGCTTCTCGGTTTCATTGTGGCGCTGTCGGTGTTTATCCAGTTTCGCAATCCGAACTTTTTAACCCTTGAAAATATCGGCGACCTGTTGACCAACACCGCCATCCTCAGCATTTTGGCGGTTGGCATGATGCTGGTGATCGTCACGCGCGGCATCGACCTGTCGATCGGCGCCACGCTCGCGCTATCCGGCATGATCGCGGCGATGACGGTCAAAGCGTTCCCAGGGCTGCATCCGTTCCTGGCCATATTGGAGGGGACGCTGGTTGGGGTCGCGTGCGGCACCGTGCTCGGGCTGCTGATCGCCCGCGGCGGCATTTTGCCCATCATCGCAACGCTGGGCATGATGAACGTGTTTCGCGGGCTCACCTTCATGATCAGCGACGGCAAATGGGTCAGCGCCCATGAGATGCCCGACAGTTTCAAGGCAATCGCCACCGGGTCGCTTTTCGGCGTCAATACGCTGGTCTGGATCGCCATCGTCATTTACGCGGTGATGTTCTACTTCGTCAATTACACGCGAACGGGCCGGCAAATTTACGCGGTGGGCAGCAATCCGGAGTCGGCGCAGGTGAGCGGCATCCAGAATGGAAAAATCCTGTGGCTGGTCTACACGATCATGGGCGGGCTGGCGGGCTTGTCCGGCGTGCTGTGGGTGTCGAAGTTCGCTTCCGCCCAAGGGGATACGGCGATGGGCTACGAGATGAGCGTCATCGCGGCCTGCGTGCTCGGCGGCGTCAGCATCGCCGGCGGTTCCGGCAAAATTTCCGGGGTCATTCTCGGTTCCGTCCTGCTCGGCATTTTGAACAACGCGCTGCCTCTGATCAACGTGTCGCCGTTCTGGCAGACGGGCATTCAGGGAACGATCATTCTCGTTGCCGTGGTTGTCAATGTGCTGGTCAAGCGGGGCGTCGACCGGAACCATCTCTTGGGGAGGAGCTTGTAATCGATGGAACAACGGGTGATCCTCAGCCGGCGCGAATTCAGTTGGAAGCGTTTTTTTCTCCAATGGGAATGGATGCTGTTCCTGTTGTTTTTGCTCGTGCACGTGATGAACGCATTGCTGTCCCCCTACTACCTGGGCGTCGACAGCCTGCGGGACGCCACGATGACGTTTTTGGACAAGGCGTTCATCGTCCTGCCGATGGCGCTGGTCATGATTCTCGGCGACATTGACATTTCCGTCGCTTCCACCGTGGCGCTGTCCTCCGTGGTGATGGCCGATCTGTACGCGAGGGGCCTGCCGATGCCGGCGGCGATGGCGATCGCCCTGCTCGTCGGCGCGCTGTGCGGTTTCATCAACGGGCTGCTGATCGTGAAATTCAAGGAACTGTCGGCGGTGATCGTGACGCTGGCGACGATGATCATTTATCGGGGCATCGCCTACATGATCCTGGAGGACCAGGCGAGGGGGAAATTCCCGGCATGGTTCAGCTTCCTGGGGTGGGGGTACGTCGGCGGCATCCCCTTTATCCTGATCGTGTTCGCCCTTTTCGCCTTCATCTTCACGCTGCTGCTGCACCGGACGACGTTCGGCCGCTACGTGTACGCGATGGGCAACAACATGACGGCCAGCCGGTTTTCCGGGGTGCAGGTGGACAAAATCCGCATCATCGTGTTCACGCTGACGGGATTGATGGCGGCGGTAACCGCCCTCTTCCTCACCTCCCGGATGGGCAGCTCCCGGCCCAATGTGGCCACGGGCTATGAACTCGACGTCATCGCCATGGTCGTGCTCGGCGGCATCAGCACCTCCGGCGGTCGCGGGCGGATGATCGGCGCCATTCTGGCAGTGTTTCTCATCGGCTACCTGCGCTACGGGCTGGGGCTCGTCAACGTGCCGGCGCAACTCATGCTCGTCATCATCGGGCTGTTGCTGATTTTCGCCGTGCTGGTGCCGAAGTTCCGTCCGAACAAGGGCAAGGCGCGCAAAGGGGTTTGAGGTCTGCGGCGCCTGTTCCGTTCGCACAAAAGCATCGGGTATACGCCGAACCGCGTTCCGCGGACGGTTGTATATAAATCTCTTGGCGAGAAAAAAGGGAGGAACCCATCGATGAGCAACATCAAACGTTGGCTGAGCGGTGTGCTTGCGTTCGTGCTGGTCGCTTCCTTGCTGGCGGCCTGCGGAGGGACGGGGAGCAAGGAGGCTTCCGGTCCGTCTTCTTCCCCCGGCCAGAGCGCAAGCGGCGAGCAGGGAAGCGGCGGTTCGTCCGCAGGGGGGAAAAAACGGTTTGCCATCATCTTTAAAAATACCGGCAACCCCTACGGCGAGAAGCAGATGGAAGGGTTCAGGATCGCCATTGAAGAGCTCGGCCACGAAGCGATCCTGAAGGCGCCCGACCAGCCGACGGCCGAGGCGCAAATCCAGATGATCGAGGAGCTGATCTCGCAGCGGGTGGACGCCATCGCCGTGGTCGCCAACGATCCGGACGCACTGCAACCCGCGCTGCAAAAGGCGATGAACCAAGGCATCAAGGTGCTGTCGCTGGACTCCGCCGTCAACGCGCAAAGCCGGATGGTGCACATCAACCAGGCCGATCCGGAGCGGATCGGGCGCATCCAGGTGGAGGCCATCGCCGAAATGATCGGCTACAAGGGCCAGATCGCGGTTCTGTCGGCGACGAGCCAGGCGACCAACCAGAACACGTGGATCGGATGGATGAAGGAAGAGTTGAAAGATCCGAAGTACAAAGACATGGAACTGGTCAAGGTCGCCTATGGCGACGATTTGCGGGACAAGAGCGTGTCCGAAACGGAAGGGCTGCTCAAATCCTATCCGGACCTGAAGGGCATCATCGCGCCCACGACGGTCGGCATCGCCGCCGCGGCCAAGGTGCTGACGGACAAGGGACTGAAAGGCAAGGTGCAACTGACCGGTCTCGGTCTGCCGAGCGAAATGGCCGAATACATCGAAAGCGGCGTTTGCCAGTGGATGTACCTGTGGAACCCGGTCGACGTCGGCTACCTGGCCGGTTACGCGGCCGAGGCGCTCGTCAGCGGCAAGATCACCGGGAAAGTCGGTGACAAATTTACGGCCGGCCGTCTGGGCGAAAAGGAAGTGGTCGCCGATGGCGACGGCACGCAGGTCATGCTGGGCGACCCGTTCCGGTTCGACCAGTCGAACATCGCGGAATGGAAAGTGATCTATTGATCCCGGAGGATCGGGCATGAGCACGGGGATGAGCAAAAGCGGGAAATTTGCCTGGACGTGGCAAGTGAAACCGGAGTGTGTGGACGAATACGTCCGCCTGCATCTGGATCCGTGGCCGGAGGTGCTGGAAGAGCATCGTCGGGCGGGAATCCGGAACTATTCGATTTTCCAGGACGGCAACCGCTTCTTCTACGTATTCGAATGCGACGACGTGGACGCGGCCTTCGCCTATCTGGCCCAAAGTGAAGTGTGCCGGCGCTGGAACGCCATCACGTCCGGGATGGTGGAAGGATCCTTTGACCTCGGCAAGCCGGAGCCGATTCTCCCGATGCGGGAAGTGTTCTATCTGGCTTGAAGACGCGCGGGTTCGTCCCGCGCTGGGAAGCGGCCGGATGAAGCGCGGCAAGGACCGGCCTCCTGTCCGTTTACCGGGCGGGAGGCTTTTTATTTCGCGTGTCCTCCATTTTGATGGTATGATCAGGTTAGCAAGCGGAGGGGCATCTCAGCCGATTCCGCTGTACCTGGAAATAAGGAATGGATGACCATGACTCACGTGACGGTGAACACCTTCGAAGAAGCGGTGCAATTGCTGAACGAGACGGGGATTTTGCCATTCTCGCCTTATTTTCCGGATCATCCTTCGTTGTGGACGGTTACCGACCAAACCCGGTGGCATACCTCAACGCCTGACGATCCCTGGCTTTGGCGCGATCGGTTCGGGCAGGAGGGGGTGGCGGCCTACGGGAGGTTTTTGGGCCACAAACCGTTGCTCGTCGCCAGGGAAATTTTCCCGCTCTTCCGATCCGCGCTGAAAGGGTTAAACCCGTCTTTGCCGGCCGGCCTCGAAGACCGTCTTGAGCTGATTCGCGAGATCATTCAGGATCAAGAAGGCATCAGCGTGAAAGATCTGAGGAAGTTGTCGGGCATGCACGAGAAAGAGGACAAGAGCAAGTTCGACAGAATCCTGATCCATCTGCAAAACACGGGTGAAGTCCTGATCTGCGGAATCACGGATAAGATGGCCGCTTCCGGGGTCAAGGACGGCTGGAACAGCACCTGTTACATGACAACGGAACACTGGATGAAGCGGCATGGCATCGCCGGCTCGCCCCTCCCGCCGGATCGGGCCGCGGAATCATTATTGGAATGGTGTGCCCGGCGATGGACGCCCGCGGCGGTTCGGTATTTCCGAAAACGGATCACGCCCTTCTGAACAACAGGAATGGAGGGCAAGTCCCATGAAGTACGTCCGGGTTGTCTTCGGAACGTTTGTCCGTCGGCTTAACCGGTTCGCCGCCGAGGTGGAAATCGAAGGCCGGCTTGAAACCGTGCATGTCAAAAACACGGGCCGGCTGAAGGAACTGCTGGTGCCGGGAGCTTGCGTCGGGTTGTCGCCGTCCCGAAACGAAGCCCGTAAATACCGGCATTCCCTCATTTCCGTGAAAAAAGGCGGCATTTGGGTCAATATCGATTCCCATGCGCCCAACAGAGTGGTCCATGAGGCGTTGGAGAAGGGGGGCGTGCCCGAGCTTGCCGGCCTTGAGCGCCTGAAGCGGGAAGCGGTCTTCGGACAATCCCGCTTTGATTTCTGTTTTGAACGGAACGGGCGCAAAGGGTTTATGGAAGTGAAGGGCGTGACCCTCGAAAAAGACGGAACCGCCCTGTTTCCGGACGCGCCGACCGAAAGGGGCGCCAGGCATGTGCGGGAATTGATCAGGGCGGTGAAAGAAGGGTGCGAGGGCGTCGTCTTCTTTTTGATCCAGATGCCGGGCTGCCGGCGCTTTGCTCCCCATGGGAAGATGGACCCCTCTTTCGCGGAAGCGTTGAAAACGGCGGCGGCGAACGGCGTGCGGGTGCTGGCGTATGACGCGGAAGTCACCGCCGGTTCCCTTGTGATCGGCAAGCCGGTGCCTGTGGACCTCGAGGGGGAAGTCCGCTAGGGGAGCCTATTCTTCGGTTCAACCTCCCCTGGAAGGGGACGGGCGCCCGTGAATCAGGCGGAATTGTTCGGGCGTCATCTGTTCCAGCCGGCGGAACGTGGCGATGAAATGGCTGACGTCCCGGAACCCCACCAGTTTGGCGACGGTCCGGACGGTGGCCGAACGGTCCATCAGCAGAAACTCCTTCGCCTTGCGGATGCGCAGGGCGATCAAATATTGATAGGGCGTATAACCGAACGCTTCGCGAAACAGCGTGTTCAGCCGCCTCGGGCTGACGCCCGCCCGCGCCGCCATGTCGGCCATGTTCAAATCCGGGTCCCAGTATTCCAATTCCAGAAACTCGACCAGCGGCGCCAGCCGTTCCGCCAGGCTGTGCAAAGAGGCGCGGTTGACGGTGTGGGCGTGCTGTTTCAGCGCGACGATGAAGCGGTAAACGTCGACGGAATGGCGGAGACCGGTGATGTCCGGCTGCCGGGAGACGCGATCCAGCATGTCCGGCAACAGCCGTCCCAGTTCGCCGTCGGGGTCGAAGCGGTACACCACCGAAGTACGGATGTCGAGCGTCGTCATGACGGCGTTGACGAGCGGGCCGCCGAACGTCAGGTAGTAGGTCGACCAGACGCCCTCCACGGCTTCATAGCGGTGCGGGACGTTCGGCAACAGCAGGATGCCGTGGTGTTCGGGCAACCGGAACGTGCCGCTTTCCAGGCGGATTTCGCCCGTTCCGGCCGCCGTCTGCAGCCAGTGGCAGACGGGATAGCCTTCGGACCGGGCGATCGGTTCCTGCTCCGGGTTATAGCCGATGCTGTCGATGTAAAACGGCACCGGCTGTTCCGGCAGCGTCATCAGGTATCGAACCTTGGCCTTCGGGCCCTCGGGTTCCTTTTCCATGATCGTACCTCCGTATCTACGGACCTCCGCAAGCGCCTTCGGGGCGCATTTTTTTCTTTCGGATTTTTGCAGCATCCGTTTCCGTATTTTTATATCCAATGTCGTGAATCTCTTATTTTCCAATTGTTTTTTATCGGATACGATAAAATTATTATCATATCCAAAGGGGTTATGTCCATGAACGCGTTGCCCTGGAACCATCTCGTATACGGCGGGGATTATTATCCCGAGCAATGGGACAAGTCCGTGTGGGAAGAGGACATGCGGCTGTTCAAGCTGGCGGGCATCAACTTTTTGCGCATCCACATTTTCGCCTGGACGAAAAGCCAGCCCAATGAAGAAACGTACACGTTCGAATGGCTGGACGAGGTGTTCGATTTTCTGCATGCGCACGGCATGAAAATCTGTCTGGGCACCGGCACGGCCGCGCATCCGGCCTGGATGGCGAAGAAGTATCCGGACATTTTGCGCGTCGACTTCGAGGGACGAAAACGGAAATACGGCGCCCGGCACAACTCCTGCCCGAACAGTCCGACGTACCGGCGATTCGCGCCTGCGCTCGCCGGGAAGCTGGCCGAACGGTACAAGGACCATCCCGCGCTTGTGCTGTGGAACGTTTCGAACGAATTCGGCGGCTACTGCTATTGTGAAAACTGCGAGAAGGCGTTCCGGGTCTGGCTGCGGAAACGCTACGGCACGCTGGAAAACCTGAACCGGGCGTGGAACACCGCGTTCTGGAGCCACGAGTTTCTCGACTGGGACGAAATCGTCGCGCCCAACGCGCTCAGCGAGCAATGGTCGGAGCGGGGCACCTGCTTCCAGGGCATCTCGCTCGATTACGCCCGCTTCCAGTCCGACAGCCTGCTGGAATGCTACCGGCTGGAGTACGACGCCATCAAGGCGCACATGCCGCACGCGGTGATCACCACGAATCTGATGGGCTTTTACAAACCGCTCGATTACCTGAAATGGGGCCGCTATCTGGACGTGGCCGCCTGGGACAACTATCCGGCGATCGACACGCCGCGCAGCTTCACCGCCATGGCGCACGACATGATGCGGGGGCTGAAGGACGGCCAGCCGTTCCTGCTCATGGAGCAGACGCCCAGCCAGCAAAACTGGCAACCCTACAATTCCCTCAAGCGGCCGGGCGTCATGCGGCTGTGGAGCTATCAGGCGCTGGCGCACGGCGCCGATTCGGTGCTGTTCTTCCAGATGCGGCGGTCGGTCGGCGCCTGCGAGAAATTCCACGGCGCGGTCATCGAGCACGCCGGACATGAGAACACGCGGGTGTTTCGCGAAGTGGCCGCGCTCGGCAAGGAGCTGCAAAAGCTCGGCGGCGCTTTCATGGGCGCGCGCGTGCCGGCGCGGGTCGGGATCGTGTTCGACTGGGAAAACTGGTGGGCGGTGGAGCTGTCGAGCGGTCCGAGTATCGCGCTGAAGTACGTGGACGAAGTGCACAAGTATTACCGCGCGCTGTACCGACGGAACATCCCGATCGACATGATCGGGCCGGACGCCGACCTCGGCAAGTACGACGTGGTGATCGCGCCGGTGCTCTACATGCTGCGCGCCGGATACGCGAAGAAGGTGGAGGCGTTCGTGGCCGGCGGCGGCACGTTCGTTACCACGTTCCTGAGCGGCATCGTCGACGAGCGTGACATCGTCACCCTGGGCGGCTATCCGGGCGAGCTGCGCAAGGTGCTCGGCGTGTGGGCGGAAGAGATCGACGCGCTGCCGCCGGAGCGGAAGAACCGCATCGTCATGCGGCAGCCGCTCGGCGAGCTGGCCGGGGAATACACGTGCAACCTGCTGTTCGATCTGATCCACGCCGAAGGCGCGGAAGTGATCGCCGAGTACGGGGACGATTTCTACAAGGGGATGCCGGTGGTCACCCGCAACCGGTTCGGAAACGGAGAAGCGTGGTACGTGGCGAGCAGCCCGGACGATGCCTTCCTGGACGGCTTCCTGGGATATTTGTGCGAGGCGCGCGGCATCCGGCCGGTGGTTCGCCAGGCGCCGGCAAGCGTCGAGGCGACGGTGCGGAAACGGGAGGACGGCACCACGTTCCTGTTCCTGCTGAACCATGATCCCGAGCCTTGCACCGTCGACATCGGGCCGGAGCCGGGCACGGATCTTCTGGCGGACGAGGGAGGCCGCATCGTCTCGGGCACGGTGGAGCTGCCCGGATACGGCGTCGCCCTCATCCGCCGCGAGGGAGCGGGAGCGTAACCGGCGGCTTGTCCGGGGAACGGCCAATCCGTCATCAGCATCCGCCAGAAGACGGCGATTGCCGCGATGAACGGAATGTACGGGATTCGCGGATCGCCGTCTTTTTTTTCGCCATGGGTTCCCGATTGATTCGACGATTAAGCGGGTAACATCGCCCATCTGCTCGGCTATTGAAATGAATGGCCGAAACGCGCGAGACGTTTCGGCCTTTTTTTGCGCTTAGAAAAACACGTCCGGGTCCGGACCGAATCGATGATTTTGGTTCAGGGCGCTGATGCGCGCCATATCTTCGTCGGACAGCGTGAAATCGAACACGTTCGCGTTTTCGCGGATGCGCGAAGGCGTCACCGATTTGGGGATGGTGACGACTTCCTGCTGCAGATCCCAGCGCAGCACGACCTGGGCCGGGGTCTTCCCGTATTTTTCGGCGATTTCCCGCAGAACCGGCTGATCCAGATTGCCCTGCATAAGCGGGCTCCAGGCTTCCAGTTGAATTTGGTGTTCCCGGCAAAAAGCGAGAAGCTCGCGCTGGTGCAACAGCGGATGAAACTCAACCTGGTTCACCATCGGCACGATCTCGCAGGAAGCCAACAGATCCTGGAGATGATGGATCTTGAAGTTGCTAACGCCGATGGCCCGTACATATCCGTCGCGATATAGCTTCTCGAAGGCGCGCCACGTCTCCTTGTACAGCGTCTTGCCCGGCCAGTGGATCAGCAGCAGGTCGACGGTGTCCAGCCCGAGTCGGCGGCGGCTTTCCTCGAACGCCTGGAGCGTCCGCTCGTATCCCTGGTCCTTGTTCCAGATTTTCGTGGTGATGAACAGTTCGTCGCGCGGCACGCCGCAATGGCGGATCGCCTGTCCGACGCCCCGTTCGTTTCCGTAGACGGCCGCCGTGTCAATGTGGCGATAGCCGGTTTCAATGGCGGTCGCGACCGCGCGTTCGACCTCTTCGTCCGGCACCCGCCAAACGCCCAACCCAAGCCACGGCATGCCCGTTCCGTTGTGCAGCGTCGCCTTGCTTTGCAAATGCAAACCCATCGTCGTCCGATCCTCCTTCCCGGCCTATGCCGGTATGTCGTTCCGAAAACCAGTGTAGCCGTTTGCCGCCGTCTGTGCAATTGTCCGGGCGTCACTTGATCCGTCCGCCGCGGACTGGTACGCTGTATGGCAGATGGGCGCCGATCCTGCAAACCCTCCGTTTTCCGAAGACGGTGGCCCATTTTACTGTAAAAATGCAATAGGTTTCCCGCAGGCAACGTGCCAGGCAGGCATTTGATTGCATTTTTGCAGCTTATTTGGGAGGTTGCCGGAATAAACGGGGCGATCAATTGCATTTTTGCAGCTTATTCGGGGGGGGCGGGATCTAACGGGGCCATCAATTGCATTTTTGCAACTGATTTTGAATTTGGCGCGAAAAAGCGACTTCACCCCACGGGAGCATCGGACGATGATTACGCGACAAATTGCCGCATCGGAACAGGGGAAGCGGCTGCACCGGTACTTGCGGAACCTGATGCCCAACCTGCCGCTCGGACAACTTTACAAAATGATCGATCAGGGCAAGGTTCGCGTGAACGGCAAGCGCAAGAAGCAGAATTACGAGCTGGCCGCCGGCGACGAGCTGACCCTGCTGATGGACGAGGAGGAATTCGCCAAGGCAAGCGCGGGCGGCGGCAGGGCGAAGCCGAAATTCGCCGGCGTCAGCGCGAAACTGGACATCGTGTTTGAGGACGGGGAACTTCTGGTCGTCAACAAGCCCGCCGGCCTTTTGACCCACCCCGACCGCAACGAGCAGAAAAACACGCTGATCACCCGCGTGCACGCCTACCTGTACCGCAAGGGGGAACTGGACAGCGCGCTCTTTCTGCCGGCGACCGCCAACCGCCTGGACCGGAACACGAGCGGAATCGTGCTGATCGGCAAAACGGCGGGCATGCTGCACCGGCTGAACCGGTGGATCCAAAACCGCGAGCTGCAAAAATTTTACGTGACGATTGTGCAAGGCCGCCTGGAGGGAGAAGGAACGATCGAGGGCAGCCTGGTGCGGGACGAACGGAAAAACCGCACCCTGGTGGTCGGAGAGGATGACGAGGACGACTTCGCGGGCGAGCGCAAGGCGGCGGTCACCCGTTACCGCGCCCTGGTCAGCGCGGGCGGTTGCACGCTCGTGGAGGTGGAGCTGATCAGCGGGCGCACCCACCAGATCCGCTCGCATATGCAAAGCATTGGTCATCCGCTGCTGGGCGATTTGAAGTACGGCGGCCGCCGGTTCGGCGAACTGAACCACCAACTGCTGCACGCCTGGCGCGTCATCCTGCCGGACGGCCGCGAGTTTCACGCGCCGCCGCCGCCGCGCATGCAACGGACGATGGAAGCCCTCGGTTTGGCGTGGCCGTCATTAGGCCCCGCCGGCGACGGATGGGTTCGGTTCCGCAAGCGACGGATAGGCCCGGTCCCGCCGCGCCACCCTATGGACGAGGAGGTGCGGCATATGGAGCAACAGGAGCAGCAACGGGTGGTCGCCGTCCGCAAAAACGCCGACGGCGACATCGTGGAGCTGAAGCTGTCTTCCGGCCAGGTGGTCGACTACAAACAAGCCCAGCAGATGGCCCGGGATGGGTTGATTGGGGGCGTCAACGTTTTCCGCGGCCGGGACGGCGAGCCACATCTGCGCTCCGACCCGGACGGCCGGAAGGACAACAACCTGGACGAGCTTCCCACGTTTTGAACCGGCCGGCGAAAGGTCATTCTGCGCACGCCGGGTGTCGCGGATCAGGTTTCCGTGACCTGCCGATCGGTTCCCGTTGCGCATCGGTTCGGGAAGAAAAGCGGATGGCGCGAGCCTCCGCTTTTTTGTTAAAATGGGGTGGCAAGCGACAGGGGTTGTTTTCAGGCGAATGCAAGGGAGAGGGCAGAAACGGAATGAAAGATCGACCTTTGGGCATAACCGGGTTACAAGTCAGCGAACACCGTTTTGGCACACGGGCGATGGAAGGGTCCCGGGGACGAAAGTTTTTCACCCCCGAAGAGCGCCGGCGTCTGGAAAACGTTGATCGGGAAAAGGTCCATGCGTTCCTTCGCGGTGCCTGCTGATGGCGGGAACGGCTTCCGGCGGCGGTTGGACGGGCCGCTCCGCCGGCATGACAGGTTGGGGGTGAGGGCGCGTGCAAGGTGAACCGCAGCGCGTGATCACCCCGGCGTGGCTGGCGCTCGGCGGCGCTTCCCTGCTGGGCGTGTTGCTTCTGGAAATCCGTTCGGAACTTTGGGGCGGGCCATCCTACCGGTTTCTGATCTGGAACCTGTTTCTCGCCTGGCTTCCGCTGCTGGCGGCCGGCGCGGCGGCGCGGCTGGCGAACCGCCGCGGCGGGGGATGGGCGGTGATCGCTTTGCTTGCCGGCTGGTTGCTGTTTTTCCCGAATGCGCCCTATTTGCTGACGGATCTTATTCATCTCGTCATGAACGGCGATTACCGGTGGGTGGATCAGACGTCGTTGAGGCTTTGGGTGGAAATTGTGCTGTTCGCCATCTTCGCGTGGGTCGGACTGTTGCTCGGTTACTTGTCCATGCGGCTCGTTCACGGGTTGGTGGCCCGGGCCGCGTCGTCCGGCGTCGGTTGGCTGTTCGTGGTGACGGTTTCCTTTCTGGGGGGATTCGGCGTCTACCTCGGACGGGTGCAGAGGCTGAATAGCTGGGATGCGATGATTCGGCCGCGCGGCACGCTGGACGCGATCCGGCAAGGTTTGGACGGGTCGGGTCCCGCGTTTACCCTTTTGTTTGGCGCGGTGATTCTGACGGTTTACCTTTGCCTGTACGGCCTGGAATCGCGGAAAGGAGAAGAGCGTCCGTGAGCTTTTTCAAAAAATTGACCGAAACGGTGACCAAGGGCGTATCCTCGGCGACGGAAAAGGCGCAGCAGACGGTGGAAATCACCCGCCTGTATGCGCAGGTCAACGGCAAAAGACGGGAAATCGAGAAACTGTATCAGCGGATCGGGGAATCGATTTACGAGGCGCACCGCCGCAACGATCCGGCGGGGGCGGACCAGCCCGTTCGGGCGTTGATCGGCGAAATCGACGCGCTGCGCCGGGAAATCGCGTCGCTGGAGGAACGGATCAAGGAATTGCGCAACGAGAAGACGTGCGCGTGCGGACAGGTGGCGTCGTACGATGCGAAGTTTTGCCCGGCGTGCGGCAGCCGGTTTCCGGAGCCCGCGGTGATGGTGCCGGAAGTGGTGTCCGGCGGCGAGGAGGAACGTGAGGAGGAACGCAAGGAGGAACGTTCATCGGAGGAGGACGAAGCCGCAAAGCCGAACGGAGCGGCCGCGGCGACGGACGAGCAGCTCCCGGTCGTCTGTTCCGGCTGCGGTCATCCGGTGGAGGCGGGCGCGGCGTTCTGCGTCAACTGCGGAAAACCGCTTTGAACCGCACAGCTTCGCCCGCAGACAAACCGAAGGCCGCTCGCCGATGGGCGGCCTTCGGTTTGGGTCATGGGCCCGTGGTCAACAGGGGTCAATAACAGACCGCGCGCAGGATGATGACCAGCAAAATGAACAGGACAAGGACGAATGCCGCCGTGCGGCCGATACCGTAACCGGCACCTCTGACAGGATAGCCCATTCCCGTCTCCCTCCTGACAGATGGATTGTTGATGGCCGAGCGGGCGGCCACGTTTTCATCATATGCGGACGCACAGGGATGTCCTGTGTGTCCGTCCATTTTTTCGGGAGATTTGCCGCCGGGAAAAAGAACCATGGGCAGGGTTTACCAGTCGTCGGGTTCTTCGCCCAAAGGCGGCCCGGTTACGGCAGAGATGCGGTGCACGTGGCGGGGAAGAACGGTCACCGTCCTGTACGCGCCGCCCCGAAATTGGAACGGTTCGCTGTCCAGCCATACGTCAACCCGATGCACGTGCGAGCCGTCCGGTTGCGGGATCGCCGGTCCGGTCCATCCCTCCACGCGGTGAAAGTGACCGGAGGTGTATTCCGTCACCCCCTGGAAGCGGTGAACGTGCCCGTCCTTGGCGCTGCCGTTGGCGGGATAGACGAACCCCCGGAAAACGTGGCGGTGCCCCCGTTCGGTCGAACTGACCGCTGCAAACGCGTGGGCGTGAACCGGAGCCGGGGATAGCGGAGGGCACGGCGTCGCAAAAGCTGACGGGAGATCCGCCGCGAAAAACGCCGGAGAGCTTGCCGGGGGATGCGCCAAAGCATGCTTCGCGAAATCAGCCTGAAACGGATGGGGGCGCGTCGGCACCGGTGACTTCCTCCTGCCTTTCGGTCTTCCGCCAGGGAGCGTGTGCGTCCTCCTGCCGGGGAAGCAACATACGGATATGCTTGGTCCGGTTGACCGCCCGGACGCACCGGTTGGCGCCGATCTGCAACACCGACGAGACGGAGACCGCCTTCACATCCAGCGAGCGTACACGAATCGCCGGGTCGGCGTGGCATACGAAAACGCGCACCGGTTCGCGCGCAGGGGTCCAGGGCGGAGTCGCGGAGAAGATCGAAAAATCGGCAAAATCGCCCTCGTCCGCGCGAAACACCGGGATTTCCCGCTGCACGGCGAGTACGTCGGATTGCGGACATACCGCCTTATTGTCTCCGACTTGCACATGGGAGGAAAACTGCACGCTGTTCAGGCGGACATGGCCGACGATCGAGGTGCGGTGCGTTCGGAACGGCGCGGCGGACGAGACGGGAAGGTCGGCCGTGCCGCTCACGACTCGGGCGACAGGGGGATGAACGGCCCCACGATCACCGACTCCGGCGGGGTGTCGAACACGGAGGACAGGGCGATCCGTTCCGTGTCCCCGATCAAGACCAACGACGAGCTGCCCACGGCCGTGATGCGGATGTGTCCGATGTCCAATCGTTCGTTGACCACGTGCAGACAGACGGGGGCCTTCCGTTCATGCGCCATGTTCGTTTGCACCTCCGTTTCCGAACACCTGCAGGTAGGACGGGATCGCGTTGCGAATGTCCCGCAGCACCCGCCGCACGATCTCGTCCTCGCGCTGCCATGCCGGGGAATGTCCGGCACCCGTCCCCCCGGCCGCCTCCGTTCCCGGCCGCTCGCCGGCGTTTTTGGTTTGGTCCGCGGCACCCACCCCATTACCGGCCTCACCGGCTTCGCCCGCCTGTTCCGTTCCTCCGGTTTCTTCCGGACGGACGGCGTTCCCGGCCGCGGAGGCGTCCGCCGCGGGGATTCTCGCCATGTACAGACGGATGCGATCGTCCACCTGTTTTTCGAGATCTTCCACGATTGCCGCCACCCGGTCCGGCGCCAGCGACACCCCGGCGTCGCGGGCCTGTTCGGCCAGCAGGGTGGGGAACTGGTCGGAAAGAAACCCCCGGACCCGGTCCCGCATGCGCCCGAACGCTTCCTCCTCAGACGACGGTTCTTGCGTTTCCTTCCAGGTGATGTCCTCCCCCGTTGTCCCCGCCAGGGCCAAATCCTCGATCGTGCCCGTCCCGCCGGGTCCGAGGCCGATCACCAGGGTGCCGTCCAGCCGTTCCACTTTCAACTGTTCAAACTGATAATCGATGTGTCCGACCTGAACGGGCGCCCGCTCTTCCAGGCGGGACAACCGGCCGGACATTTCCGCCAGCGACTGTCGCAGGTCGTCGAGCAACCGACGCAGCTCGGCGATCTGACCATTTTGCCAGGCGGTATGCTGGCGGAGTTCCGCCAGCAGCCACTCCATTCGCCCGTACCAGTCCAAGGCCGCCGCCTCCCCTTGCCGCCGGAATGCGGCATGTTTGCCGGGGGTGTTGCTTCGTTTCGGCTTCGTCCGATGCCGGGACGCTGCTGTATTTTATTCGAGATTCTCGTCCTTTTTGTCCCTTTTGTTGGGCGGCGTCGATGCGGCCATTCCCGTATTTCCTGCGCACCGTATGCCGTCTCCCTCAAGCCGGCGGCGGCAGCGGCACGACGGGCACCGAAGGCTGGCCGGGGAGCGGGGCCGGCTGGGTGAACCGTCCCGTGTTGTACTGGTTGGACAGCGATTTGATCAGTCCCGCCGTCCCGATTTGCAGCACGGATGAATTGCTGATGGCGTAAATGCGCATCTGATGGATCACAATCTGTTGCCGGACGTTCATCATACCAACCCCGTCGGACCTTCTTTGACAGAACTGTCGATCAGACTGGGATCCAGGGTGTTTGTGGCGTTGACGCCGTTGTTGGTCACCGGCACGTCGCCGGTCACGAAGGACCCGGAACCCGCGAAGGTCTTGGAAGCGCTGCTGGGCGAAACGATGACGGCATCGCCGAACTGTACCACGGCGCCGGATCCGACGCTGACGATTTTGATGTTTCCGACGAATGCCGGCATGCGCAACGTCCCCCTTCGCGGATGCCATCCCGTCTCCTTCTTTCATTCATATACCATGACACCCGTCCAGGTTCCATCGCGGTGGCAACCGGGCACCGGCCGCATACGATGGCAGCAGCAAGATTCCAAGCGGGCGGAAGGAAGGGAGAAACGTCGATGCCGGCAAAGGACGCTTTTCAACCGGACTGGGAAACGTTTGAAAAGCTGATGTTGTCGCAATTTCCGTTTTTGCCTCCGGCATTCGCGAAGCAGGTGGCGGAGCTGCACGCGGCCTGGTTCGACCGCGACGCCGATTGGATCGAACGGTATGTCCGGCAGGTGCTCGACCGGTTTTTTCCGGCGGCGTATCGGCACGCGAACCGGCCATTCCCGGGGGCGCAGCATCTCGATTTCCAGTGGCTGGAGACGCAGCGCAGCGTGTTTGTCCAGTGCAAGCTCCCCGAAGGGGCCGGTCCGGACGATGTCCATTTTGCGGCCAGTTCGCGGGCGTTGCGCATCGAATGCCTGGACATACGCGAGGAAATCCCGCTGCCCTGCGAGGTCGATCCGGACCGCGCCCGGGCGAAATGCCGGAACGGCATTCTGGAAATTCTGCTTCCCAAGCGTGAGGAATCGGACCCGTTCCGCACAATTCCGATTGATTTCTAGCGCATCAAATTACAAAACAAACACATCATTCTCCCCTTTTACGCTTTTGTGAAATCGCTTACAATTTTTCTTGCATTCGCGCAAGGGGGGAGACGGATGGGAGATTCGCGTGGACGCTGGAAGACGGCGGCCCGCCGATTTGATCAGGTGATCGAAACGATAGCGGTAAGCGCCATGGTGTTGATGACGGTGATTGTGACGGTCCAGGTCGTGACCCGGAAGCTGTTCAACTTTGTGTTTTTTTGGTCCGAGGAAATCACGCTGCTCCTGCTCATCTGGTTTTCCTTCCTCGGCATCGCGGTCGGCTTCCGGGACCGGTTGCATCTGGCGATGGATTCGCTGGCCAACCGTTTGCCGAAGGCCGTCAACAAGGCGCTCGATGTACTCATCGCTCTCAGCACGCTGGCGTTCGGCGCATACCTGATCGTGTACGGCTGGCAGTTCACGGCATTGATGCATCGCAACACGATGAGCGCGACCGGCTGGCCCAGCAGCGTGATGTACGTGATCATGCCGGTCACCGGTGTTCTGGTCTGTTACTATGCGGTCCTTCATCTGTTGGGGATCGATACGGTGAGGCACCGGGACCCGGATGAGGGGGCGGGATCATGACCAACACCGTGGCGATCGTTGTGCTGGTGGCCAGTTTCGTCATCCTGATCCTGCTTCGGTTTCCCATTGCGCTCGTGCTGGCGCTTTCTTCGCTGCTCACCGCGCTGACGCTCGACTTGCCGCTGGCGGTCATCGGGCAGCGGATGGTGCAGGGGCTCAATTCCTACTCGCTGCTTGCCATTCCGTTTTTTATTCTGGCCGGACAGATCATGAGCGAAGGTGGTCTCGCGCTCCGGCTGGTGAACCTGGCGCAGCTTTTCGTCGGCGCCATCCGGGGCGGGCTGGCGATGGTCAATTGCGTGGCTTGCATGCTGTTCGGCAACATCAGTGGATCGGCGGCGGCCGACGTTTCCTCCGTCGGTTCCGTCATGATCCCGATGATGAAGCAAAAACGTTATCCCGCCGATTTCTCCGTGGCCGTCACGTCGGCGGCCGCGATCCAGGGCGTGGTGATGCCGCCGAGCCATAACATGATCCTGTACGCGCTGGCCGCCGGCGGCGTGTCGATTTCCAGCCTGTTCATGGCCGGTGTCATCCCCTGTCTGATCCTGCTGGCCGCCTTGATGCTGACCTCGTACGTCATCGCCCGGAAACGGAATTTCGCCAAAAGTGAGCCGGTTCGTCTCCGTGACGTGCCCAAAATTCTGGTCGACGGTTTCCTGTCGCTCATGACCGGCGTGATCATTCTGGGGGGCATCTTCACCGGCTGGTTTACCGCGACCGAATCCGGGGCGATCGCCTGCGTGTACGCCTTCATCCTGACGTTTTTCGTGTATCGTGATTTGCCGTTCCGACATTTGCGGGTCATCTTCCTCAAAACGTTCCGGACCGTTTCCATGGTGCTGTTTTTGATCGCGGCTTCCAACGCGTTTGCCTGGGTGCTGACGTATCTGAAAATTCCGGTGATGCTCACGGACGCGCTCCTGGCGTTGTCGGACAACCCGGTGGTCATCCTGTTCATCATTAACGTGCTGCTGCTCGTTCTGGGTGCGCCGCTCGACATGGCGCCGCTGATTCTGATCATGACGCCGATTCTGTTTCCCGTCGTGACCGCGCTCGGCATGGATCCGGTCCACTTCGGCATTGTCATGATCCTGAATCTCGGCATCGGGCTCATCACGCCGCCGGTCGGTACCGTGCTGTTTGTCGGTTGCGCCATCGGAAAAGTGGGCATCGAGCAGGCGACCCGGGCGCTCATCCCCTACTTCCTGGTGATGGTGGCCGTTCTATTCCTGATCACCTATGTCCCGGGCATCTCGCTGTGGCTGCCGGGCCTGATGAAGGGATCCTGAGCGGAAAAGACGGAGTGAAAAATGGATATAGAGAAAGGAGACTGAAACAGATGTACAGACAAGTTCGCCCATTCGTCCGGTTCATCCTGACCGTGTGGATGATGGTCGCTCTAATGCTGGTCGGTGCCTGCGGGTCCGGGGGCAACGCCAAAAACGGCGGGTCGGCCCTTCCCGGCCAAGGCGGCGACAAGGGACCGACGTACACGTTTCGTCTGGCGGAGACGCATCCGGCAGATTATCCGACCACCCGGGGCGATATGAAATTCGCCGAGCTGGTGAAGGAGCGCACCAACGGAAGAATCACGATCGACGTCTTTCCGTCGGCGCAACTGGGGGAAGAAAAGGCGGTCATCGAGCAGGTGCAACTGGGCGCGATCGAGTTCACCCGTGTCAGCACCGGTCCGATGGCGGAGTTCAACAAAGATTTCGGCGTGTTCAGCCTGCCGTACATTTTCGACAGCGACGAGCACATGTGGAACTTCCTTTTGAGCGAAAAAGGGATGGCGATGCTGGACACGCTGCAATCGTCCGGGTTTCAGGGGCTTGCGTATTACAGCTCGGGTTCCCGCAGCTTCTATTCCTCCAAGCCGCTGACCAAGCTGGAAGATTTGAGGGGATTGAAAATTCGCGTTCAGGAAAATAAAATCAACATTGCCCTGATTGAAGCGCTCGGAGCCAGTGCCACCCCGATGCCTTACGGCGAAGTGTACAGTTCGCTGCAGACCGGCGTCATCGACGCGGCGGAAAACAACTACCCGAGTTATTATTCCAGCAAACATTACGAAGTGGCACCGTATTATATTCTCGACGGCCACCAGCGGCTTCCGGAAGTGTTGGTCGTCTCCAAAGTGGTGTGGGACAAATTGTCCAAGGAGGACCAAGAGATCATTCGCCAGGCGGCGATGGACTCCATCGCGTATCAGCGCGAAGAATGGGCGAAATACGAGAAGGAAGCAGAGGAAGCGGTGCGGGCCGGCGGCGCGACCATCACGGAAGTGAACGATCCGAAGCCGTGGCGGGACGCGGTCAAACCGGTCATCGACAGCTACCGCGCCGAATTCAGCGACATTTTGGACGCGATCGATGCGGTAAGACCATAATAACCAAGCATTGAAGAGGTGAGAGGCGCCCGGCGGGGGGTCTCTCCTTCGTCTGTCAGGGGAGTGATCGCGAATGCGGGGGAACGGAAACGGCACGGGTTCCCGTCTGCGCCGTTTATTCCATGTCGTGCTTCTGCGCGACCGCTCCCTGATGACGAAACTGACGGTATTTTCCACTTTGCTGGTCATCGCCCCGATGACCGCGGTCGGCATGATCGCGTACCGGGAATCGTCCCGGACGCTGGAAAATGAAGCGCGGCAATACAGTTGGCAAATCATCGAGCAAGTCAAACACTACGTTGAGGACTATTTTCGCGGCTTTGAAATCGATACATTGAAAATCGTCAACCACCCGGATACCGTGGCGTTTCTGAAACTCGGAACCGCGCAGCGGGAGCGGGACGCGGATCTGGTGCAGGCGGTCCGGAACGTGCTGAGAAATTCGGCGTATTCACAATCGGATGTCACGAACATCACCCTGATGCTCGACGGCATCGAAACGATCTCCTCGGCCTACCAGGACGATGTCTCCAGCGTAACGGGCATTGAACGGGAAGTGTGGTATGACACCACGCCGGTTACAGGGCCGCCCCGAGTGCACAGCCGCGTGATCGAATGGAACGGCCGGCGGGAACCGGTCATCTCCGTCGTGAAAAGGATCGGCAATCCCCGCACGCTCGAACCGTTCGGCATGTTGGTGATTGACGTAAATTACAAGCGCTTACATGAAGTTGCGCAAAATGTCAGGCTTGGCCGGAGCGGGCGCGGGTATTTGTTTATTTTGGACAGCCTCGGCAAAATCGTCTATCATCCAGACCCGGTGTTGATCGGCACGGACGCCGACCCGGCCGTGTTCCGCGCCATGCGGAACCGGGACAGCGGTTCCTTCATCGCCGCACCGGACGGCCGCAAGTTTCTGTTCACGTTCAGCCGCAGCCAGACGCTGGAGTGGCACATCGTCACCGCCATCCCGTATGGCGAACTGAACCGCAACAGTGCCGAACTTGGCAGAACCATCTTCGTGACGGCCGCCGTCACCGCGTTAGCGGGGCTCATTCTCAGCGTCGGGCTGGCCTCAAGTCTGGTGAAGCCGATCCGCAGGCTGTATCGGGACATGAAACGGGTCGAGATGGGGGATTTGACGGGCAGGGTGCCGGTGGAAGCGAAGGACGAGATCGGCATGCTGACCTTGGGCTTCAACACGATGGTGGAACGGCTCTCCCAACTGTTGGAGGAAGTCTATGTCTCCAGACTGAAGGAAACGAGCATGCGGCTGCGACAAAAGGAAACGGAACTGAACATGCTGCAGGCGCAAATCAACCCGCATTTTTTGTACAATTCGCTGGAAACGATCCGCGGCATGGCGCTCATGCACGATGTCCCCGAAATCGGCGCCATGGCCTCGGCCTTGGCCCGGCTGCTGCGCTACAACGTGAAGAACGCCGGCGCCATGGTCACGGTGCGGGAAGAACTCGAAATGGTAAACGTCTATTTGCGCATTCAACAGTTTCGCTTTGAAGACAAGCTGGACTATCGCTTTGACGTGCCGGAATGGGCGCTAGACCAGCGCATCGCCAAGTTCACGCTGCAGCCTGTCGTGGAAAACTGCATTGTCCACGCCGTGGAACGTCGTCTCGGCCGGACCTTCGTTCAATTGGACGCCGTGCGGGCGGAGGAGGACATCTTTGCAATCCGCGTTTACGATGACGGTCCGGGCATTCCCCCGGACGAACTGGCCCGGCTCCGCCGACGCCTGGAAGACGATCAGCCGGACGAGACGGCCCAAATCGGCATCATGAACGTGCACCGGCGCCTCCGCCACCTGTTCGGGGAACGGTGCGGGGTGCATCTGGACAGCGTCGAGGGCCAAGGCACGGAGGTCCGAATCACGCTGCCCTACGAACCGCGCGGGAGGGATGGAGCATGACCTGCAGGGTGCTGCTGGTGGAGGATGAAAAGTGGGTGCGCACGGCCCTTCGCAAAGTGCTGGAACAGTCGAACCTGCCGCTTGAGGTGTTGCACGAGGCGTCCAACGGGATGGAAGCGTGGGACTGGCTGGCATCCCACGAGGCGGACCTCGTGCTGACGGACATTCGGATGCCCGTCATGGACGGGCTTGCGCTGCTTCAGGAAATGAAGCAAAGCCGCCATCCGGCGGATGTCATGATCGTCAGCGGACACGACGATTTTGCCTACGCGCAGCAGGCGCTGCGGCTGGGCGCGCGCGATTACCTGCTGAAGCCGGTGGAAACGGACGAGGTGATCCGGCGCATCGGCCCTTGGCTTGCGGAACGGGAGGAACGGGAGCGGTCCGTCCCGGCGGCAAACGGCGCGATCGGCGCGGAACCGGAGGTGCGTTGGGAGGAACTGTCTCCGGTGGAACAGGTGCTGCACCACATCCATGCCAAGCGGTCGTTCCGGCTGACGTTGGCCGAAGCGGCCGATATGGTGCACCTGAACCCGAGTTATTTCAGCAAGCTGTTTCGCAAGCGAACTGCCGCCACGTTCACCGACTACATGACGACGGTGCGGATTCGGGAAGCGGCCAGGCTGCTGGAACGCACCTCGCTCCGCGTCGCCGAAATCGCGGAACGTCTGGGCTTTGCGGATGTGGCGTACTTCAGCAATACCTTCAAAAAAATAACCGGCCATACGCCGAGCGAGTACCGAAAGGAGCGGCAGCTTCAGCATACGTTCGCTGAATGGGTTTCGCCTGTTACGGCGCTGGATAGGACGAGGAACGGGGCAGGAGGCGGCGGCTCGCTTCCGTGATGCCGAGGTCCGGTTGGGTGACGGGGGATTCAGTCTTCCAGGAAAAAAGGATGCTGAAACCAGTTCATCTCCGCCAATTCGTCCTCGGCCAGAACCTTGTTTTCCGGATACGGTGAAAAGATAAGCCCCGCCTTGTGGAAGGCGGTGTAGGAACCGCAACGTGCGCAGAAGGCCGCCGTCCGGTCATTGACGTAACCGCACGGGTCCCCGAGCAAACTGCCCGGGTCCAGGCAGCGGTTGACGAGCGGCGCGCCGCACCCGGTGCAATACAGGTCGTCCTTCCGGCCCGGCTTGCCGCAGCGCACGCAGGTTCGGATTTCGTCTTTGTCGGCCACTTGCCATCCCTCCGAATCCGGTTTTCGACTCCCCGCGGCCGGGAGATGACGGACTTCGCGTTTCTACGTTGATTCCGGCCCCTCTTCATCGTGCTCCGCCGCCAGATCGGATGCCGCCGCCGGATCCCCGATTTCGATCCTGTTTTCGGCCGCCGGCTTCATATCCAGCTCGACCTCTCCCGGGGCGGGTTGCCGTTTGAGCCACTGTTCCAACTGCTCCGGATCGGACAGCGCGGTCAGACCGATGTTCAACGTGCCCGACAGGTCGCGCAGGTGCAATTCCTGGATTTTATAATGAATGTGTTCAATGTGCACTGGTTTCAATTGCTGGAGCTGGTGTTGCAGCCGCCGCGTTTCCTCTTCCAGTCGTTTCCATTTCTCTTCCAGTTGACGAATCCGGTATTCCAACGAACGCAAATAGGGAAGCGGGTCGAAGTACACGGTCGGTCCCTCCCTTGGCCGCAGGGGTGCCGACGTTCGCGCCGGCGAAGGTTAAAAATCGTTTCGTGATGCGGGCGGGGGATCGTCACGGCCGGCCGTCGTCGCAGGGCCGGATGTCCCGTCCGACTGCTTTTTGTCTCCGGTATCCGGCGACGGCGGGGCGGAACTTTTCCCGGATGCCGCCCCTTCCGGATCACGGGCGGCAAGCGACGTGTTGCGGCACAGGATGGTCTTGCCGATGTTCAGTGATCCGAGATGGCTGATGGCCTGGATTTGGATGGAGGAAATATTGATGTTCACGTTGGCGGTCACCTCGCCGTCCCGGCCGGAGTTCAGAATTGCTTGGAGGGCTGATCGGCAAAATCGGGGTCGTTTACCTTGTTCAGCGCGCGCTGCGAGGTCAGGGAAGCGTCGCCGATGGACACGCTGCCGCCGACGCTTTTCTGGTTGGCGGTGTGACCTTTGTGTAGCGTGTTGCCAAAATTGACCGAGCCGTTGTTGGAGACGCTCAGAATTTTGACATTTACGATATTGTTGACCGTAGGCATTGCCCCACCCTCCATCTGGTTCATCATATGGTTTGGGCGATTGAACCGTCACAACCGGGCAGACGACAGGGCCGGCGCTCATCCGGGGATCATGCGGCGCCGCCGGGAACCGGGCCGTCATCGGGCCCGCGCCTTGGCCGGCTTCCGGTGTCCCGCCGGCATCCCCGGGAACCGCGCGCCCGACGGGCGCATAAACTGTTTCGGACACCCGTGGGCGAAAGCGGAGGGGATGCGGCATGGCATCATCGTTCTGGAACGGCGCGCCCTGGCCGGATTGGGAAAAATACCGGGAATGGCTGGCCAAGCAGTTCCCGTGGGATATTGAGACGCCATGGGAGAAGCTGCAGGACCCGCAATGGCTGGAGAAGTATTTGAGCCGGATCCTGCGCGACAGCGGGTTCATGCGCCGCAAAGAGGATTTCCGGACGAGTTCTATGTCGTCGTCCGTCACGATCAAGCGACACCCCACTTATCTGACGGTTACGATCCGCCTTCCCCCCAACACCGATCTTCGCCATCTCCGGCTCTATGCCGCCGCGGACCGTCTGCGCCTGACCGGGCTTCCCGGCGCCACCGGCCGGCTCGTCCGGCTGCCTTGTCCGGTGGTCCCCCGCTCGGGACGGGCGGTGATGCGGAGCGGCCGACTGGTCGTTCGCCTGCGCCGCCGACCGGCGCCGAAGGAAGAAGTGGAATTGTTTATCCGCGAATGAACCGGTATAATGGGAACAAAGTTGGACGCTCCCGCGGCGTCAGGACTCAAGGGAGGATAACGGCGTGTCGGTTGTAAATGTGTCGGACGTATCGCCTGCGCTGTTTATCACCGGGGCGATTTTTCTTTTGCTGATCGGATCGCTGTTCAGCCTGGGCGTGCTCAGCTTTTTCCAGCAGCGTCCCAAACGGGGCATCTGGCTGCTCATTCTGGGAGCGCTCACCCTTGCGGTGATGATTTTCGTCATGGATCGCTGGTTTGCGGAAGGGTGATCGGCGTTGGATACCACGGAAGAACTGGTGCGCCGACTCTCCCGGCAAGGGCTGCGCGTCACCGGACAGCGGCGGGCCCTCATCCGGCTGTTTGATGAAACGGACGGCTACCTGACGCCGAAAGAGGTCTACGACCATATGGCTCGCATCTATCCCGGGCTCAGCTTTGACACGGTGTACCGGAACTTGCGCGTCCTGCTCGAGCTGGGGATCGTGGAACAGGTCATGTTCGAGGAGGGGGTCAAGTTCAAGCGGCATTGCGGCGAGGATCACCACCATCACATGATCTGCCTCCAGTGCGAAAAAACGGTGCCGATCCGCACCTGCCCGATGCCCGACACGGACGTGCCGGACAATTTCCGCGTCGTCCGCCACAAGTTCGAAGTGTTCGGCTACTGTGCCGAATGCCAGGCGGCGGGGCTGGACGGGGAGGAAGGCGAGTGACGTGATGCGCCGGTTGTTGCGCTGGCCGATCCTGTTTTACCGCCGGTTCATTTCCCCGCTGAAGCCGCCGACGTGCCGGTTTGCGCCGACCTGTTCCGCCTACGCGCTGGAGGCGATTGAAACGCACGGCGCCCTGCGGGGTTCGTACCTGGCGCTCCGGCGCATCCTGAAGTGCCATCCCTTTCATCCGGGCGGCTACGATCCCGTGCCTCCGCCCCGCAGCCGGGGGGAACGCGTGGAAAGCAACGGGGCGCCCGATCAAGCAGGAAGGTGAAGGAGATCCCATGAGCGATTCCAAAAAGACGTTTTACATTACGACGCCCATCTACTACCCGAGCGACAAACTGCACATCGGACATGCCTATTGCACGGTGGCCGCCGACGTCATGGCCCGGTACAAGCGGCTTCGCGGATACGAGGTGCGCTTTCTGACCGGCACGGACGAGCATGGGCAAAAGATCGAACGCAAGGCGAAGGAAGCCGGCAAGACGCCGCAACAGTTCGTGGACGACATCGTCGCCGGCATCAAGGAGCTGTGGCGGAAACTGGACATTTCCTATGACGACTTCATCCGCACCACCGAGCAGCGCCACCGGGAGGCGGCGGCGCGCATTTTCAAGCGGTTGCTCGATCAGGGGGACATTTACAAGGACAAGTACGAGGGATGGTATTGCACACCCTGCGAGTCGTTTTTCCTGGAGCGGCAACTGGTGGACGGGAACTGCCCCGATTGCGGACGGCCCGTGGAGTGGGTGAAGGAAGAGTCGTATTTCTTCCGGATGAGCAAATACGCGGACCGGCTGATCGAATATTACGAAAAGCATCCGGAATTCATTGAGCCCGAGTCGCGCCGGAACGAAATGATCAACAATTTCCTGAAACCGGGACTCGAGGACCTGGCGGTGTCGCGCACGACCTTTGACTGGGGCATCCCGGTGCCGGGCGATCCGAAGCACGTCATTTACGTCTGGATTGACGCGCTTAGCAACTACATCACGGCCCTCGGTTACGAGTCGGACGACGACAGTCTGTTCCGCAAGTTCTGGCCGGCGGACGTCCATCTGGTCGGAAAGGAGATCGTCCGCTTCCACACGATTTACTGGCCCATCATCCTGATGGCGCTTGGCATTCCGTTGCCGAAAAAGGTGTTCGGCCACGGCTGGTTCGTAACCAAGGAAGGGAAAATGTCGAAGTCCAAGGGTAACGTCATTGACCCCGTCCGGCTGATCGACCGTTACGGCCTGGATCCGTTGCGCTACTTCCTGATGCGGGAGGTGCCGTTCGGCATGGACGGCACGTTCACGCCGGAAGGGTTCGTCGAACGCATCAATTACGACCTCGCCAACGACTTGGGCAACTTGCTTCATCGGACCGTGGCGATGATGGTCAAATATTTCGACGGGGAAATTCCCGCCTTCACGTCCGGCGCCACCCCGTACGATGCCGATCTGGAGCGGACGGCCTCGGAGACGGTCGACCGGATGGAAGAAGCGATGGAGAAGATGGAGTTTTCCGTGGCGCTGTCCGCCATCTGGACGCTGATCAACCGGACCAACAAATACATCGACGAAACGCAACCCTGGGCACTGGCCAAAGACGAGGCAAGCCGGGAGGCGCTCGCTTCGGTGATGGGACACCTGGCGGAGAGCCTGCGCATTGTGTCCATTCTCGTGCAGCCGTTCCTGGTGCAAACCTGCAAGAAAATCTGGCACCATCTCGGCCTGGAGGAAGGACCGGCGACGGCGTGGGAGGCCGCGCGGACGTTCCGGGCCATTCCGGCCGGCACGCGGGTGCGCAAGGGAGACCCGCTGTTCCCGCGGCTGGACATGGAGCAGGAGATCGCCTGGATCGTAAACGCGATGAGCGGCGGCGAGACCCGGCCGGCAGGGGCCGGAACCGGCGGCGGGAAGTCCGGCGACACGCCCCCGCAAGCTGCCGGCGGGAAGCCGGAAGCCCATGCCGCGGCCGGCGATCCGGCGGGCAAAGGCGAAATTGGCATTGACGATTTCAACAAGGTGGAGCTGCGGGTCGCCCAGGTGGCGGCGTGCGAACCGGTGCCGGGCGCCGACCGGTTGCTGAAGCTGGAGCTTGATCTCGGCGCCGAAAGGCGTCAGGTCGTGTCCGGAATCGCCCAACACTACAAGCCGGAGGAATTGATCGGCCGCAAGGTGGTGTGCGTGACCAACCTGAAGCCGGTCAAGTTGCGGGGCGTCTGGTCGCACGGCATGATTCTCGCCGCCTCGCAGGGGGACCGGCTGACACTGGTGACCGTGCCGGACGAGATGCCCAACGGCGCCATCGTCAAATAAAAAAATAAAGAGTCATGACGAGCGGGAACAATTCCCGCTCCTTTTGCGGGCAAATGCCGGCATTTCCGGCACCGGCGGGGATTCGCGCCCGCCGGTGCGTCATCGGTTGACAGACGGCGGTCACCTCCGTATAATCCAAATCGTAATAATTACGATTACGATTAAGGTGATCGCATGACCGTCTGGAAACGGATCGGGTTGGTCCTGACGCTGGCGGCCGCCATGGTTTCCGCCGCCGGTTGCGGCGCCGGAAGCGGGTCGACGGCAGAGGAGCCGGGGCGGGTGCGCGTGGTGGCCAGTTTCTATCCGCTGGCGTTTTTGGCCGGGGAGATCGGCGGTGAACGGGCGCACGTGGTCAATCTGGTGCCGGCCGGCGTCGAGCCGCACGACTGGACGCCGAAGAGCCGGGACATGCAGGCGATCGCCCGTGCACAACTGTTTCTGTATAACGGCGCCGGATTTGAAGGCTGGGTCGAAGACGTGTTGGGCGGGTTCAAGGCCGGCGAAGGGCCGCTCCCCGTGGAGGCGAGCCGAGGCGTCCGCCTCATCCGCACGGGAGAAAACGGAGACCGGGAAGAAGGTCACGATCACGGGGAACACCCGGCGGACGGTCATGCCCATGACGATTTGACCGTCGATCCCCATACATGGGTGAGCCCGAAGTCCGCGCTGATCATGGCGGAGAACCTGTACAACGCCTTTGTCCGGGTCGACGGCGCGCATCGCGCCCATTACGAGGCCAACTACCGGGAATTGGCGGAACGCCTGAAGGCGCTGGACGAACGGTACACCCGGGAACTGTCCGGCCTGTCGAAACGGGAAGTGGTGGTGTCGCACGCGGCCTTCGGTTACTTGTGCCGCGACTACGGACTCCGCCAGGTGGCGATCATGGGACTTTCGCCGGAAGCCGAACCCCGCGCGCAGGATCTCCTGGCCGTCAAGCGGTTCGTGGAGGAACGCGGGGTGAAGGTGATCTTTTTTGAGGAACTTGTCTCGGACCGGCTGGCCCGCACCCTGGCGCAGGAAGCCAAGGTCGACACGCTGGTGCTCAACCCGCTGGAAGGACTGACGCCCGCACAGGAAAAAGCGGGCGAAACCTACCTTACGCTGATGGAACGGAACCTTGAGCATCTGAAACAAGCGTTGCAGTAATGCATCATCACGCCCGTTCAACGGGCGGGAGGAACGGAGCGCGAACATGTCCCATCCCGCGGCTACAACCATCGACTGCCACCAGCCTGTGGTGGAACTGGAAAATGTGTCTTACGCGTACGGAGCCCGGCGGGTGATCGACGGGCTCAACCTGACGATCCGGCAGCGGGATTTCGTCGGGGTGATCGGTCCCAACGGCGCCGGCAAGACGACGCTGCTGCGCCTCATGGTCGGATTGCTCAAACCCGAACGGGGCGAAGTGCGGCTATTCGGCACGCCGCTGCCGAAGTTTAAGGAATGGCACCGGATCGGTTACGTACCGCAGCGCAAATCGTTCAACCTGCTGTTTCCCGCCACCGTGCGGGAAGTCGTGCTGTCCGGCCTGTTCGGCCGCCGCAAGCTGTTTCGTCGCATCACCCGCGCAGATCAGCGCCGCTGCGACGAGGCGCTCGAGGTGCTGGGCATCGCCAGCCTGGCCGGACGGCGCATCGGCGCGTTGTCGGGCGGGCAACAACAGCGTGTGTTTTTGGCCCGCGCCCTGATCGGCGATCCGGAACTGCTCATCCTGGACGAGCCGACGACCGGCGTGGACGCGGAAACCCAGGAGAACTTTTTCGGTTTGCTCCGACATATGCATCAGAAGCACAAGATGACGTTTCTGATGGTGTCCCATGACACGGAACGGGTTCGCTCCTGGCTGGGACTGGAGCCGCAGACGGTCTGCGGCGGGCTGTCCTTCCACATCCGGCACTCGCATGACGCGGAAGACTGCGCGGAAACCGACTTGCTGCACACCCTGAGGACGAAGGAAGGGTAACCGTCTTGCTGGATTTGCTTTCGGCCGGCTTTTTCGTGCGCGCGCTCGCCGGCGGCGCGCTGATCGCCGTGATTGCGCCGCTCATCGGGCTGATCGTCGTGCTGCGGCGACAGGCGATGATCGGAGATACGCTCGCCCATGTCAGCATCGCCGGGGTGGCGCTCGGCTTCTTGATCAACGTGTATCCCATGGGTGTCGGTCTGGTGTTTGCCCTTGCCACGTCGTTCGCCATCGAGGCGCTGCGCCGTGCCTTTCGCACCTATGCCGAATTGTCCATCGCCGTCATCATGGCGGGGGGGATCGCGCTCGCCTCGATCCTGTTCACCCTTGGCATGGGGTTCAACATGAGCGTCGGCTCCTATCTGTTCGGCAGCATTTACACGCTGGATTCGGCGGATCTGGCGGTCATCGCGGGGATCGCCGCGATGGTGCTGCTGGCCGTGTTCGTGCACCACAAGGAACTGTTCCTGCTGACGTTTGACGAGGATGCCGCCGCGGTCAGCGGATTGCCGGTCCGCTATTTCAACGCGCTGCTCGGCACGTTGACCTCGCTGGTCATCAGCGCCGCGATCAAGATTGTCGGCGCGCTGCTCGTCTCGGCGCTGCTCACCATTCCGGCGGCTTGCGCCCTCGCCCTGGCGCGCAGCTACCGGCAGTCGCTGGTCATCGCGGTGGCGGCGGGAGAAGGCGCCGTGCTCAGCGGCCTGTGGGCCGCCGGTTACTGGAACCTGGCGCCCGGCGGCACGGTGGTCCTGATCCTGATCGCGATGCTCGCGCTTTCGCTGATGATGCGGCGCACGAAAGTCTAGCCGGAAAAGAGGGATCGGCCATGAACGCGGAAAATCTGAATCTGGGGATCGCCTTCGCGGCGGGGCTCGCTTCGTTTGTGTCGCCCTGCTTTTTGCCGCTGTATCCGACCTATCTGTCGCTGATCACCGGCATTTCCGTCACCCGGCTGCAAACCGAAAGCACCCGCGAAATCCGCTTCAGAACCTTGACCCACACGCTGTTTTTCGTGCTGGGCTTTTCCCTGTTGTTTTTCACCCTGAACTGGGCTGCCAACACGTTCGCCGCCGCCTTCCGCGATCACAGCGACCTCATCCGGCAAATCTCGGCGATTCTGATCGTGTTGATGGGGTTGTTTTTGCTGGGGGTGTTCCAGCCGCAACTGCTCATGCGGGAGCGCAAGCTCCCGATCCGGTGGCGGCCGGCCGGCTATCTGGGCTCGTTCGTGGCCGGGGTCGGCTTTTCCGCGGGATGGTCGCCCTGCATCGGGCCGATTCTCGGTTCCATCCTGGCGCTCGCGGCATCGCATCCCGGCACCTGGCTGCAACTCACCGCCGCCTACTCCGCCGGGTTCGCCCTGCCGTTTTTCGTCTTGGCGTTTTTCATCGGTTCGACCCGCTGGATCGTGAAATACTCCGGTCGTCTCATGAAGATCAGCGGCGCGCTCATGGTCGCGTTCGGGATTCTGCTGTTCACCGATCGCATGTTCATCCTCACCGTCTGGCTGAACAACATCACGCCGGATTGGCTGAAATTCTGACGGAGCCGAAGACTTGCTCCCCACGCCCCGACGATGATATGATACTAAAGCAAACGACAGGGAACGATGGTGCGGGGGAAAGGGGGAACTTCGGTGCCAACCCCGAGCATGGAAGATTATCTGGAGCGAATCTACCGGCTGATCGATGAGAAAGGCTACGCCCGGGTGGCGGATATCGCCGAAGGGTTGGACGTGCACCCCTCCTCGGTGACGAAGATGATCCAGAAGCTTGACAAGGATCAGTATCTCGTCTACGAGAAGTATCGCGGACTGGTGCTGACCAGCAAAGGCAAGAAAGTGGGCAAACGGCTGGTGGATCGCCACCGCCTGCTGGAAGAATTTTTGAAGCTGATAGGCGTCCGGGAGGAGAACATTTACAAGGACGTCGAAGGAATCGAGCATCACCTGAGCTGGGATTCGATCACCTGCATCGAGACGCTCGTCGAATATTTCCGCCGGGATCCGTCCCGCGTCGAAGAGCTTCGGCGCATGCGGGAAGCGATGGAAAACGACTGAAAGCTTACGGTAAAGAGCGAAGATCGTCCGCCGGGTTGGCGGGCGTTTTTTTATGGCGGCACGCATAGGTATGAACCACAGGCGGTCGACAGGCGCCGGAACGCCGGCAAAAACGGCGGGTCCGGGGCGAAGGAGGATGGAGGCCCATGGAGGTTCATGCGGTGTTCGAGGGGGGCGGCGTCAAGGGCATCTCCCTCGCGGGCGCGGTGCGTGCCGCGGAACGGTACGGGGTGAAGTTCCGGCGGGTGGCCGGCACGTCGTCCGGCAGCATTGTCGCGGCGCTGATCGCGGCCGGATACACAGCCGTCGAGATGAAAGCCATCATCGAGGCGACGCCCTTTTCCACATTTTTGCATCGCGCGCCGGTGTTTGAGACCAGGGTGATCGGTCCGGCACTGCGTCTCCTTCTCCGCAAAGGGCTGTACTCGGGGGATGTGTTGGAGCAATGGATCGAGAAGCTGCTGGCGGCCAAGGGAGTCCGGACGTTTGGGGATTTGCCGCCCGGCAAGCTGCGCATTATCGCATCCGACATCAGCAACGGCAAATTGCTCGTCCTGCCCGACGACATCGAGGCATTTGGCATCAACCCTGAAACATTTCCGGTGGCGCGGGCGATTCGGATGAGCACCAGCATTCCGTATTTTTTCGATCCGGTGCCCATCCGGATGAAGCGCGACGGTTCCGGCCGGAGCAAGATCGCCTACATCGTGGACGGCGGGCTGCTCAGCAATTTTCCGTTGTGGCTGTTCGACCAGGAGCTGGGGGACGAAACCAACCGCGTGCCGGTGCTCGGGTTTCAGATGGTCGGCCGCGCGGAGACGAAACCGCGGACCATCCGCGGACCGGTGACGATGCTCGAGGCGCTGATCGAAACGATGCTGAACGCGCACGATGAGCGATACATCGAGAAGCAATACCGGCTGCGCACGATCAAGATTCCGACGCTCGGCGTGGGCACGACCGAGTTCCATATTACCCCGGAGAAAAGCAACAGGCTGTACCAATCCGGACTGGAAGCGGGGATGGCGTTTTTCCGGCATTGGAGCGGAACGGCCGGCCGAAGGCCGGAGCCGGAGGACGAGGCCACGGCGCCGGATGCCGGGGCTTCGGAACCGGACGATCGGCGCCCGGACCCGGAGCGGGAGGCGCCGGACGGGAGGACGAAAACGGCGGAGACGGACGGAAAGAAGGCGCAGGGCGCGGCCGGACACGAAAGAGCCCGTCCGCCGGCGCCGGAACGGGCCGTGAACGACGGGACGGATGGCGCGTCCGGACGATTCCCGAACGTCACCATCCGTCCCCGAAATCAGGGATAACGCGGAGGCCGGCCTTCGCGATTTTTTTTGCCCTCGATGACCCGAAAGGGGATGACCTTGCGTTCCTTCTTGCCCGGCGACGTGGTTCTGACGGGAGCGCGTTGGCGATGAAACGGTTGTTCGTGCGGGGGGCGGCGGCGGAACGCCCGCGCCCAACGATCGGGCGGGAACTTGTAAAGCAGAAACACGATGGCCACGACGGCGAGCGGCGCGATAAACTCCTTCGGGTTCATGGCCGCCGCCGTCACGAAACCGACGGCGAAAAGCACCAGAAGGACGGCGAACCACGGCGAGACGCGCGTCGGAATTCTCCTCCGCATGGTGAACCTCCTTTTCGTCGTCATGATGCGTTGACCTGCCGGTCCAGCTCCCGCATGCGGTTGAAGGAGGCGATGGACACCGCCACTTGATCGTCCGTCGGTTCCCGGGTTGTCAGCAGTTGCAGCCACAGTCCGGGATAGCCGAGCCAGCGCAGCACGGGGATGTCCCGCAGCGCGTTCGTGAATCGCAACACCTCGTACGAGACGCCCATTACGACGGGCAGCAGCAGGATGCGGATCCAGATCCGTTCCCAAATGGAATTCCATTCAAAAACAGGAAACGAATAGAGCAAAACGCCGATGAGAACCGTAAACATCAGGTAACTGCTGCCGCAGCGGTAATGAAGGCGGCTGAATCGCTGCACGTTTTCCACGGTCAGCTCGGCGCCCGCCTCGAACGCGCTGATCACCTTGTGCTCCGCCCCGTGATATTGAAACAGCCGCTTGATGAGGGGCGTCTGGGAAATTCCCCACAGGTACGCGAGCAGAAACACGATCTTGATGGCGCCTTCCAGCAGGTTATGCCATATCATATTCCCGAACGCTCGCCCAAAGAGCAACGATTCCAGGGCGGCCGGCACGGCGGTGAACACCAGCTTGCCGAACAAAAACGACAGCACGCCGACCGCGGCGACGCCGAGAATCATCGTCAGGTCCCGGCCTTTGCCGGACTCCTTCTTTTGTCGCATCGCCGCCAGTTCTTCGGGGGTCATTTCGTCTTCCGCATATTTGTCAAACGAGAACGTCAGGTGCTGGGCTCCCTTGGCGGCCGATTCGACAATGGCCACCACGCCGCGCACAAAGGGGATTTTTTTCAGCGCTTCCACCCACGGACGGCGGACGCGCCGCACCTCAAAGAAGGAAATTTCGTTATTTTTGCGCCGAACGGCGGTTACATGAACGTGCTGGCCGGCGAACATCACGCCTTCCACCACGGCTTGTCCGCCATAAACCGGACGGGACATACGGATCACCTGCCTGTTGATTTATTTTACAGGAAGGGCGCGCGAAATGCCACAGAAAACCGATGGCACGGGGGATGTCCGACTTCTCACTGCGCCGGGCGCTGTGATACAATGACTGGTAAGTTTTTCGGGCCGGACGGGGAACCGGACGTTGCCAAATCGGAAAAAGGAAGCGAGAGCGGAGGGAGCGTGCATGGCCACCATTCTGGTGCTCAACGGCCCCAACCTGAACATGCTGGGAATCCGGGAACCCGGCGTGTATGGTTCGGCCACCTTGGCGGACATCGAGGCGATGCTCCGGCAGGAAGCGGAACGGTGGGGCGTCGGTCTGCGGTTTTTTCAGTCCAATCACGAGGGGGCGCTGCTCGACGAAATTCACGCGGCTTACGGGCGGGACGACGCCATCCTGATCAATCCCGGCGCCTACACGCATACCAGTTACGCGCTCCGGGACGGGTTGGCGGCCGTCGGCCTGCCCTGCGTGGAGGTTCATCTGTCCAACGTGCACAAACGCGAACCGTTCCGGCACGTGTCGGTCATCGCTCCGGTCGCGCTCGGACAAATCGTGGGACTGGGGCCCTACGGCTACGTGCTGGGGCTCAGGGCGCTTTGTCATCATTTGGGGCTGAAGGAAAAATGATAACGGGAGGAATGGATGATGTGGAACGGCTGGAGCATCCGTAAGACCGGCGTTCCTTGCGAGCGGCCGGACGGGACAACGGGCGGGACCGGCGCCGCGCCGGAGGGGAAAGCGGGCGCTTCGCCTGACGGGACGCCGCCGCGCGTGGCGAAACTGCGCCAGATCCTCAAGGAACGGGGAGGAGAGGCGCTGCTGGTGACCAGTGCGGTCAACCGCCGCTACATCACCGGTTTCACGGGCACCGCCGGGGTCGTGGTGATCACCGCGGAACACGCCGCGCTGTTCACCGATTTCCGCTACCGCGAACAGGCGGCGCAACAGGCGCGCGGATTCGAAGTGATCGAACACGGCCTCGACCAGAAAGCCGACGTCGGCGAATGGCTGCGCCGGCGCGATGTCCGGCGGGTGCTGTTCGAAGACTACGACGTGAGCTTTGCGGAGCATCGCGCATGGTCGGAAAAGCTCACTCCCGCCGAACTGCAGCCCGCCGGCCGGCTGGTGGAGCGGCTCCGGATGATCAAAGACGAGGCCGAACTGGCCATCCTGCGGGAAGCGGCGGACATCGCGGACCGGGCGTTCCAGCATGTGCTGCCGAAAATCAAACCGGGCGTTACGGAGCGGGAGATCGCGCTCGAATTGGAATGGTTCATGCGCAGCCAGGGCGCCGCTTCCTCCTCCTTCGACACGATCGTCGCGTCGGGCGAACGTTCATCGCTCCCGCACGGCGTCGCCAGTGAACGCGTCATCGGGTCCGGCGATTTCGTCACCCTCGATTTCGGGGCTTACTACAAAGGATACTGTTCGGATTTGACCCGCACGGTCGTCGTCGGCAAACCGACGGACAGGCAACGCGAAATTTATGACATTGTGCTGGAGGCCCAGTTGACGGCGCTGGAACGGCTCGGCCCGGGCATGACGGGGCGCGAGGCGGACGCCTTGACGAGAGACGTGATCAAGCGTTATCGTTATGATGAATATTTTGGCCACGGGACGGGCCACGGCATCGGCATGGAAATTCACGAGGCGCCGCGGCTTTCCCGAACCGACGAGACGGTATTGCTTCCCGGGATGACCGTGACCGTCGAACCCGGCATCTACCTCCCTGGCTTCGGGGGGGTGCGCATCGAGGATGACGTCGTGATTACGGACACCGGGATTCAAATACTCACCCGCTCGCCCAAGGAATTGATTGCGCTCGACTGACCCGGAAGAGGTCGGGTTCTGCGCAGGCGTGCGGCCACGTTAACAGGAGGGACTTGAGTCTGTGATTTCCGTCAACGATTTCAAAACCGGCCTCACCATCGAGGTGGATGGCGAAATTTACACGGTGCTTGACTTTCAGCACGTCAAGCCGGGCAAAGGTGCGGCGTTCGTCCGCTCCAAGCTGAGAAACCTGCGCAACGGCAACATCGTCGACAAGACGTTCCGTGCCGGTGAAACGGTCGGCCGCGCGCACGTGGAAAACCGTCCCGCCCAATATCTGTACAACTCCGGGGACGAATACGTCTTCATGGACACCGAGACGTTCGATCAATTCACGCTGAGCCGCCAGCAGCTCGAATGGGAGCTGAACTTCCTGAAAGAAAACATGACGGTGAACATCGCCAGCTACCAGGGCGAGATCATCGGCATCACGTTGCCGAACAGCGTTGAACTGAAAGTGGTGGAGACGGAGCCGGGCGTAAGAGGCAATACCGCCACCGGCGCCACGAAAAACGCCAAGCTCGAAACGGGCTTGAACGTCCAGGTGCCGCTGTTCATCAACGAAGGGGACGTCCTGCTCATCGACACCCGCGACGGCCGTTACATTTCCCGCGCCTGAGCGGGCGCCCGACTGACGGTTCGCGCGTCGCCCGAAGGCAAGGCCGTTCCGACGGGGATGGAACCGTCCGCCGCCTTGCCGGCCGCTCAGGCCGGCAAGGCGGTTTTTTTCATTTGGAACATCCAAATGGTGCCATTCGCTCCCGTGATGTATAATGTCCCTGTATTGGTCCAAAAAGGCCCGTTTTGCCCGTTCTTCGATCAACATTTTAATTTCCGCCACAGGAACTGCTTTGAATCCCCACTTCATGGGCAACGACATATGCTATAATAAATCATCGTATGCTAATGCACATTTGGGGAGTGGAGCGCGTTGTCATTGATCGTGATGAAATTCGGCGGCAGCTCCGTCGGCACCATTGAGCGGATGCAACACGTTGCGCGGCGGATTGCGGACGCCAAGGGGAAGGGACACCGGCTCGTTGTGGTCGTTTCCGCGATGGGGGACACGACGGACGATCTCATCGACAAGGCCAGGGAACTCAACGATGATCCGCCGGCGCGGGAAATGGACATGCTGCTGACCACCGGCGAACAGATTTCGGTGGCGCTTCTGGCCATGGCCCTCCACAAGATCGGGCTTGACGCGGTGTCGCTGACCGGGTGGCAGGCGGGAATTCTCACCGACACGACGCACGGCAAGGCAAAGATTTTGGACATCACGCCGCAGCGGATTTTTGACGAACTGGACAAAGGGCGCATTGTCATCGTCGCCGGCTTCCAGGGATGGACGGCGGCGGGCGAAATCACGACGCTCGGCCGCGGCGGATCGGACACGACCGCGGTGGCGCTGGCCGCCGCGATCGGCGCGGATCTCTGCGAAATTTACACGGATGTGGACGGCGTCTATTCGGCCGATCCGCGCGTCGTCCGGAATGCGCGCAAATTGAGCGACATTTCGTACGACGAAATGCTGGAGCTGGCCCATCTCGGGGCCGCCGTGCTGCATCCGCGGGCGGTGGAATACGCCAAGCAGTATAACGTCCCGCTGGTGGTGCGATCCAGCTTTACGGAAAACGAGGGAACGTATGTCCGGGAGGTTGCGGAAATGGAAAAAGGGGTAGTCGTACGAGGCATTGCCTACGAAAAAAATATCGCCCGCATCAGCATCATCGGCGTGGACGACGTGCCGGGAGTGCTTGCCCGCGTGTTTGGCGCGCTGGCCGCGGACGGGATCGACGTGGACATTATCGTGCAAAGCGGCGTCGTGGAAGGGAAAGCCGATTTCTCGTTCACGGTGGCGGCGGCCGACCGGCCGCGCGCGATGCGGGTCATCGAGAACATCCGCAGCGAGGTGCCGTATCAGGAGGCCGTGTTTGAAGAGGGGCTCGTGAAGGTGTCCATCGTCGGGGCGGGCATGGTGTCCAACCCGGGAGTGGCCGCCCGGATGTTCGAGGTGATCGCGCAACAGGGCATCAACATCAAGATGGTCAGCACGTCCGAAATCAAGGTGTCTTGCGTGATGGACGACGGAAAACTGCAAGACGTCGTGCGGGCGCTGCACACCGCCTTCGACCTGGATACGGCGGAAACCGTCTTTGTCGGCGGTCCCCAGGAACGCCGGTAACCACCCGCCATCATCTTATTTATCCTTTGCCCATCAACAACTGCACGAGCTTGAACATCAGCGCCGTCAGACCGGCCGCCATGAGCGGCCCGGTCGGGATGCCGCGCAACAGCACGATGCCGATGATCGAACCGACGACCATGCCCACGATGAGCTGGGGATCCATTTTCAGCAACCCCAGCCCTTTTCCGTTCAGGTAGGTGGCGATCACCCCGCCGATGAGCGCCACCCAGCCTGTCCAATGGGCGAAGGACTGATAAACGTCCTTCGCCTGGATTTTCCCGGAGGCAAACGGAACGAGCACCGCCATCGTCAAAAAGAGCAGGCCGAATTCCAGGCCCCGCCGTTCGATGGCCGGAAGAAATCGCTCCAGATGAATGAGCTTTACGATCAGGAGCAGGCAGGCGGCCGTCGTGATGATCGGAGACCGGCCGATCCATCCGACAACGATCAGGGCCATCAACACCCATTCTCCGTTCATCGTCCGGCGCCTCCCTCACCCCGCATTGTACAAAGCATCATATGAAGCCAAGCCCCGCGTTAGAACGGTTCGGAGTTCCGGGCGGCAGGCGACGCGAAGCAAGCCCCGCGCCGAATGGCGCAGGGCTTTTTTTTTTTTTCGATTAAATGACGTATTCGGGAACGATCTGCTGCAGCCCGAACGTGTCCGAGCGCAGTCCCCGCCGCATCGCTTCCAGAGCCAGCACTTCCTGAGCCGGAACGTTCCCCAGGTTCACGTCCGGGCCGAAGGTACGGAGCAGCGCCACCTGTTGCTCCTTGAGCGGCGCTTCCCACAGCAGGCGCCGATGATCGGGGAAGGCGCGCCGAATCGTTTCCAGGTCTTGCTCGCGGCACGCGCCCCGTTCGTCAAACAGGCCGACGCCTTTTCCGGACTCCCGGGCCTCAACGGTGACGAGGTCCGCTCCCACGTTCCAGTCCAGCTCCGCCGTTCGCCGTAGCTCTTCCACATCGAGGCGGGTTCCCGCCTTCTTTTTTCCGTATTCCGTAAAAACGCGCAACCCCAGCTCGCGGGCCGTGCGAATGAGCTCGTTCCGCAACGGCCGGCTCAGTTCGATCGTCCCGTCGGACACTTCGACCGCGTCAAATCCGAGGGCAAGCACCGACCGGAAAAAGGAGGGCACGACGTCCTGACGGACGGCGGCTTCCAGCAGGGTGCCTCCCGGGAGGACGGTGACGCCGTACTGCCGGGCCCGTTCGATTTTTTTGCGGAGGACAGCGCTCGAATAGAGCGGGGAAGTGCCGAAGCCGATTTTGATGATGTCCACGTGGGCGCCGGCCGTCGTCAGCAAATCTTCGAACGCGTGCAGACCGAGCCCCTTGTCGATGACCATGGTCAGCCCGGCACGGCGAGGTTTCGGCGATCGCCTGGCGCTCGGATCGGCCAGTTGCGCGGGCCACGGCGAACGCACCGAATGTATGGATCCTTCCATGCACACAACCCCTTGTTTGACCCGTTGCGGGTTCCTCGTTTTCTTCTGCAATATATGCCGTCCCCCATGGGCTGGTGCCGTCCCGGACGCAGGCGCCCGGAAGCAAGTTTTACGGGTTGTCCGCATACAATCCGGAAGAAAGACAAGCGAGGAGGGAAGGGGCGCATGGACAAGTCGGTACTCGGCATGGCGTTGCTCCGTCTGTTGTCCGGTTGTCTTGAAATGACCGCCGCGTTCGTCATGTTCCGGCTGGGCGAAGTGCAAAAGGCGCTGGTCGTCAACTCGATGCTGGCGCTTGTGGGACCGTTTGTCCTGTTTTCCACGACGGCGATCGGGCTGGTCAGTCTCGCGGAACGGCTGTCGCCGGAGAAATTCGCCTGGGTGGGGGTGGGGGTCGTTTGTTTGCTGATCGGCGTGCTCAAAAAATGACCGCCTTTTCCGGGAAGAGGCGGCCAAGCTGGCATAAACGCGGGGTACAGGCATACATATGAAACAACAACGGACAATCCCTGCGGCGGCGAAAAGGCCGCATCGTACGCGGGTACACGGAAAGGAGGCGCCCGGATGACACGTCTCGACCGGCTGTTCGAATGGCTTCCCGTTTCTCTTTGCGACGTGCTGGAGCGGCTTCCGGAACCGGTGAAGGAACGGCTGGAAGAAATCCGGATCCGGGAGGGGCGCCCGCTGGAAATCGGTTACGACTCGCGATCGACGTTCGTGACGCCGGACGGCGTCGAGACGGACGATTACCGGCTGGCCTGGCAACCGGACCGGGAGGTTTGCCGCGCGTTGCTGGAACGCATCACCCGGCATTCGCTCTACGCGATGGAGGAGGAACTCCGGCTGGGTTACATCACCGTGCCCGGCGGACATCGCATCGGCCTGGCGGGACGAACCGTGCTGGAAAACGGCGCGGTGCGCCGCCTGCGGGACGTGGCCGGATTCAACGTGCGCGTCGCCAGGGAACGGATCGGCTGCTCCGCCGGCGTGTTGCCGGGCCTGCTCGACCTGGCAGCCCAAACCGTTCGCCATACGCTGATCGTGTCGCCGCCCCAACAGGGAAAGACCACCTTGCTCCGCGATCTGGCGCGCGCGGTCAGCGCGGGCGATTGGCGACATCCTGCGGCCAGAGGATGGCGGGGGCGCAAGGTGGGGATCGTCGACGAACGCTCGGAAATCGCCGCCTGCGAGAACGGCGTGCCCACGTTCGATCTCGGTCCGCGCTGCGACGTGCTGGACGCCTGTCCGAAGGCCGAGGGGGTCATGATGCTCATCCGCTCCATGTCGCCGGAAGTGGTCGTGGTGGACGAAATCGGCCGGCCGGAAGACGCCGAAGCGCTGCGCGAGGCGCTGAACGCCGGCGTGCGGGTGGTGGCGACGGCGCACGCCGAAGGGATTGACGACGTGCTGTCGCGTCCCGTTTTGCGCCAGTTGGCCGCGGAAGGCTTGTTCCACGCCTATGTCATCCTTTCCCGAACGGCCGGCCGCGTCACCCACCGCATTGTGACCGCCGAGGAAGCGCTGGCGGGGCGATGGCGCAGACAAGCTCCCCGTGCCGGGGCGGCGCCCCGCGACGCGCCGGGAGCAGGCGGATTCTTGCCGCCGGCCGTTTCGCCTCCCGGGGCGTCCGGTTTCCGGCCGGGAGCGGAAACGGCGAACCAAATCCCTTGCCAGGGAGGAAATCATGGTTAAACTTGCAGGAGCGTTTCTCGTCATGACGGCCGGCACGTTGATCGGTTTCGCGCAGGCGGCCCGCTATGCGGCCCGCCCGCGGCAAATCCGGGAACTGTTGCACGCCCTCAAGCGGCTGGAAACGGAAATCGCCTACGGTCAAACCCCTTTGCCCGAAGCATTGGGACGAATCGGCGCCGCCGTCGCCGTTCCCCTCCGGGACATCTTCGTCCGGGCGGCCAGCCTGCTCCGGGACGAACGGGGAACGACGGCGGAGGCGTGCTGGCGGGAAGCGGTGGAAACCGGTTGGCCGGATACGGCCCTCCGCGAGGCTGAAAAGGAGGCGATGCTGCGCCTCGGCACTTCCCTGGGCGCCAGCGATCGGGCGGACCAACTGAAGCACGTCCGGTTGGCGATGGCGCAGCTTGAAGCGGAAGAGGCGGCGGCGCGCGAGGAACAGCGGAAATATGAAAAAATGTGCCGGAGTCTGGGGATGTTGGGGGCCGCCCTCGTCGTCATCCTGATGGTCTGAGGGGAGGCCGGGCCATGAACATCGAGGTGAGCACCATCTTTCAGATTGCCGGGATCGGCATCATCGTCGCCATGATTCACACCGTACTGAAGCAGATGGGCAAGGAGGACATGGCGCACTGGGTGACGGTCATCGGGTTCGTGGTCGTCCTGTTCATGGTGGTTCGCCTTCTGAACGAACTGTTCCAGGAAATCAAGGCGATTTTCCTGTTCCAGTAGGTGGTATCGGTGGAGATTTTGCAACTTGCGGGCATCGGCCTGCTGGCAACCGTGCTCATTCTGATCGTCCGCGAACAGAAACCGGTATTCGCCTACATGCTCGCCGTATTCGTCGGAGCCGCGATTTTTCTGGAACTGATCGGAAACATCGACAGCGTCGTGTCCATGCTGGAAGACCTGGCCGACCGCTCCGGCGTTCCGTCCGTCTACCTGAAAACGATGCTGAAAGTGATCGGCGTCGCCTATATCGCCGAATTTGCCGCCCAGATCGTACGGGACGCGGGCTTGGAAAGTGTGGCCGGCAAAATCGAATTCGCCGGCAAGATGCTCATCCTGGTCATGGCCGTGCCGATTATCGGCGTCATGATCGAAACCGTGCTGAATTTGCTGCCGGCCTGACCCGTCGGCATCCGGGAGGGGGGTCGCATGATAAGCCGGACGGTCTTGGCGCGGCTTCTCCTGCCCCTGTTGCCGGCGTTGCTGGCGCTGTGGGCGGGCGGTCTTGCGGCGGAACCGGCAGCGGCACTGGCGGAACCGGCGACGGGGGCGAGGCCGGCGGAATGGGCGACGCTGCCCGACGCGACGAACCGGGATCCGGTTCAGGACATGGACGGCGGCGAGCTGGCGGCGAAGCTGGCGGAGGAACAGGCCGGCCAACTGGACGTGGCGTCGATCGAGCGCTTCTGGAACGAGCTGAAACAGGAATATGGCGGCTATTTCCCCGACGGCCGGATGCCGGAACTGTCCCGGCTCATGTTTCCCGACGGCCAGACCTGGAGCCTGTGGGACGCGGTTGGCGGACTGCTCCGTTTTTTCCTGCACGAGGTGCTGTACGGCGGCAAACTGATCGTCACGATCGTGTTGCTCGCGGTGTTCACGATGATCCTGGAAACGATGCAGAGCGCCTTCGAACGCAACACGGTCACGCGGGTCGCGTACGCGATCGCGTACATGGTGCTGATCGTGCTCGCCGTCAACAGCTTCCGCGTCGCCACCGAATACGCGGGGGATGCGATCGGGCGGATGGTCCACTTCATGCTGGCGATGATTCCGTTGCTCCTGACGCTGATCGTCAGCACGGGCGGCATGGTGACGGCGACCGTGCTTCATCCGCTCGTCGTGTTCATGGTCCACGCGATCGGCACGATGGTGCACCTGGTGGTGTTTCCGCTGCTGTTCTTATCCGCCGTGCTCCATCTGGCCAGCGTCATTTCCGAGCGATACAAGTTAACGCAACTGGCCAACCTGCTGCGGAGCGCCGGGGTGTATGTGCTGGGCGGCATGCTCACTTTGTTCCTGGGTGTCCTGTCCGTGCAGGGCGCCACGGGATCCGTCGCGGACGGGGTGGCGCTCCGGACGACCAAATTCGTAACCAGCAACTTCATCCCGATCGTCGGCCGGATGTTTTCGGACGCGGCGGATACCGTTCTGTCGGCCAGCCTGCTGGTCAAAAACGCGGTCGGACTGGCCGGCGTCGTCATCCTGCTCTTTCTGTGCGCGTTTCCGGCCGTCAAGATCATGACGCTGGCGATCATTTTCAACGTGTCCGCCGCCGTCATGCAACCGCTGGGAGATTCGCCCATCGTGAATTGCCTGCATACGATCGGCCGGACGCTCATCTTCGTGTTTGCGGCGCTCGTGTCGGTCGGCATGATGTTCTTCCTTGCGGTGACGATCATTTTGACGGCGGGCAACGCCTCGATCCTGATGCGGTGACCCGGAGGTGGCGGACATGATGGACGCGCTGGCGGGCTGGCTGAAACAATTGATCGCCGTCGTGCTGCTCGCCTCGCTCGTCGATCTGATGTTGCCGAACCGCACCATGCAGCGGTACGTCCGTCTCGTGGCCGGACTGTTCGTCCTGCTGGCGATTCTGACGCCCGTGATGCAGGTGTTGCGCGGCGATTTCGGCGAACGCATCCTGCGCGGCCTGGAGCGTTTCGTCCATCGTCCGGAAGGCGTGGCGGCGGAAATGGCCCGCATCGAAACCGAAGCGGAGACGCTGCGCCGCCGCCATGAGCGGCAGGCGGCCGAACTGGCCGCCACCCGCCTGTCCGCCGCCATCCGCGAGGCGGTGGAACAATCGCTGGGCCGTCGGGTGGAACAGGTGGACCTTGAGGCGGACGTCGGCACCGACGGGGGCGTCGAGGTGGCGGCCGTGCATCTCGTCCTTGCCGCTTCCGGCTCCAGCGCGGCAAACGCCACGGCTCCCCGTCCGATCGCCGACGTCGCGCCGATGGCGCCGGTGAAGGTGGAGATTCCGCCGATTCTGGCGGATGCGGCGGAAGAAGACCGCGGGGTTCGCACCGGTGAGGGAGCGGTAGCCGAAGCGGAGAGCGGCGGAACCGGCGGCGGAACCGACGGCTTTCCGGCTTCCGGGGAGGATGCCGTCCCGTCGGACGGGGCGGCGGTGAAGCGCGTGCGGGCCGATCCGCAGACGGCTTCGCGCGTCGCCGCTCTGCTGGCGGACCGTTTCGGGATTCCGGCCGACCGGGTGCTCGTCTGGGAACGGCGCGCCCCGCAAACGCCGGAACCATCGTGACGAAGGAGGGGGGCCATGGCGAAGTGGCTGCAACGTCTGGAGGAGTGGATCGGCATCGGAGCGGGAGGACAGCGGCGCATCCGAACGTTCCGTTTGTTGGTGCTCCTTGGCCTGATCGGGCTGGCGCTGCTGCTGGGTGCCTCGCTGCTGGAGATGAAACCGGTCGATCCCGGCGTCATCGAACGAAACGTGCCGCTCGACGACCGCGACGTCCCCGACGAGACGGAACGCGAAACGTTTCTTCGCAGCGATGCCGACGGCGGCGATAATCCGTTCGCGCCGCTGGAACGGGAACTGGAAAACGAGATCAAGGACATTCTCGAGAAGATGGTCGGCGTCGGTACGGTGGATGTGCTCATTACGATTGATTCCACCGAAGAAATCGTCGTTCAGAAAAACGAGAGCATTTCCCAGCGGATCACCAACGAATCCGACCGCAACGGCGCCAGCCGGCACATCACCGAAACGACCCGGGACGGGCAGGTCGTGCTTTACGAGACGTCCGGCTCCCGGTCGCCGATCATTGTCAAGCGCATCAAGCCGCATGTGCGCGGCGTGCTCATCGTGGCCAAAGGGGCGGAAAACGGCACCGTCCACCGGCTGATCGCCGAAGCGGTCTCGCGCGGGCTGGATGTGCCGCTGCACCGAATCTCCGTCGTGCCACGCAAGCAATAAACCAACGGGAGGGGTTTGTTCATGCAAAACAAACGCCAAACCATTTGGCTGGTCTCCATGTTGAGCCTCATGGTCATTTTGTCGGCCTATTACCTGTTCACCGAAGAAACCAATCCGGCCGGAACGAAGGTTCCGGAAGCGTCGGCCCCGTCCGATCCGCACGGCATCCAGGTGACGGAAGTGGAGGGCATTGATCCGCCCCGGGAGGAAGAAGCCGTGGACGGGGACGCTCCGACGGACGAGGAAGTGTTGGAAAGCCTGAATCAATCGACCGGGCGGGCGTTTTTCGACCGCATCGAACTGAACCGGCGCACCCGCTTCGAACAGGAACACGAGCGCCTGAGTTCCATCATCTCCGACACGTCCGGCACCACGCAGGAAGAAGCGTCCGCCGCGATGGAGGAACTGAGCCGCCTGGAGGAAATGGACGAACGCATCACCAACCTGCAGACCAAGCTGCTTACCGATTTCGAAAACGCCGCCGTGGAAATGGAAGAAAACCGCTACAAGGTCATTGTGCAGGCGGAGAAACTGGATCGGCAGCAGGCGGCGGGCATCGTCGACCTGGCCATCCGGGAACTGGGCGTCACGCCGGACCAGGTGGCGGTCCAGTACGTGCCCTGAACGGGTCCGGGGTGAATCCGGCGAACCGGCGGGGCGGTACGGACGAACGGCCACCGGTAACGATCGGGGCATTCGGCGTCGTCCGGCGGTTATCCGCGGCACCCGGCGGAGCGGGCTCCCTTCCTTGTGCGGCGGGGAGATTCCGCTCTTTGCATTTCAACCGGATGTGATATAATAATGCCGTTAATTGGCTCGCAACGGTCTTCGCGTGACGGCCAATACCGCCAAGGAGTGACCGCCATGTTCAAGATGAGCGAAATCAGGGAATTGATCAAACTGGTGGACCAGACGTCCATTCACGAACTGGAAATTGAACACGAAGGGGCGCGCCTTTCCATCCGCAAACCCGGGCGGACCGAAATTGTCAATGTGCAGCCCGCTCCTGTCGCCCATACGGTAGTCCAGCAACCGCCGGCGGCCGCACCTGCGCCGGCTCCCGCCGCACCCGCGGCGCCGGCCCGGGAAGAGGGACGGTCCCGCGAAGGCCTGCATGAGATCGTAGCGCCGATGGTCGGCACGTTTTACCGCGCGCCGGCTCCCGACGCGCCGCCCTTCGTCAACATCGGGGACAAGGTGACGGAGAAAACCGTCGTCTGCATCCTGGAAGCGATGAAACTGATGAATCCGGTGGAAGCGGAAGTAAGAGGCGAAATCGTCGACATCCTGGTGGAGAACGGCCAGCTTGTCGAATTTGGCCAGCCGTTGTTCCTGGTTCGACCGGAATGACGGCCAAGAGGGGGATATCGGCTTGAAATTTCAAAAGATACTGGTGGCCAATCGCGGCGAGATCGCCGTCCGCATCATCCGGGCCTGCCGGGAATTGGGCATCGCCACGGTCGCCGTCTATTCGGAAGCCGATCGCGACGCGCTGCACGTCCGGCTGGCCGACGAAGCCTACTGCATCGGACCGACGCCCGCCAAGGACAGCTATCTGAACATTACCAACATCATGAGCGTGGCTACGCTGACGGAATGCGACGCCATCCATCCCGGATACGGCTTCCTGGCGGAGAACGCCGATTTCGCCGAGATTTGCGAAACGTGCGACATCACGTTCATCGGACCGTCCGCGGCGGCCATCAGCCGCATGGGCGACAAGGCGGCTGCCCGGGAAACGATGAAAAACGCCGACGTGCCGGTGATTCCCGGGTCGGACGGTTTGGTGGAGGACGTGGCGGACGCGGCGCGCATCGCCCGCGAAATCGGATATCCCGTCGTCATCAAGGCGACGGCGGGCGGAGGCGGCCGCGGCATACGCATCGTCCGGAACGAGGAAGAACTCGTCCGCGAAATGGAAACCGCCCGCCAGGAGGCTCGCGCCGCGTTCAGCAATGACGGCGTTTACCTGGAAAAATATTTGACCGGCATGAAGCACGTCGAAATCCAGATCATGGCCGACCGTTACGGCAACGTGTGCCATCTGGGCGAGCGGGACTGCTCGATTCAGCGCCGGCGCCAGAAACTGGTGGAGGAGGCGCCGTGCCCGGTCATGACGCCCGAACTGCGCGAGCGGATGGGGCAGGCGGCGATCCGCGCGGCCCGTGCGGTCGACTATGTCGGCGCGGGCACGGTTGAATTCCTGCTCGGTCCGGACGGACAGTTTTATTTTATGGAAATGAATACCCGCATTCAGGTCGAGCATCCGGTCACGGAAATGATCACGGGCATCGACCTGATCAAGGAAATGATTCTCGTCGCCGAAGGAGAGCCGCTGTCGTTTTCGCAGGATCAGGTGAAGTTTGACGGCTGGGCGATCGAATGCCGTATCAACGCGGAAGATCCGGACCGGAACTTCATGCCGTCCCCGGGACGCGTGGAGTTCTACCTGCCTCCCGGCGGTCCCGGGGTGCGGGTCGACAGCGCCGTTTATCCGCAGTACGTCATTCCGCCGAACTACGATTCCATGGTCGCCAAGCTGATCGTCTGGGGGCCCACCCGCGAGGAAGCGATCGCGCGGGCGAGGCGCGCGCTGGGCGAGTTTCTCGTGGAAGGCGTGAAGACGACCATTCCGTTCCATCTCAAGCTGCTGGACCATCCGGAGTTCCGAAGGGGCACGTTTGACATCAAATTTCTGGAAGATTACGAGCTCGGATAAGTTTGTCATAATTCCCCTTCGATGCTATAGTATTTAGTACAGAATTGGTACTGGCTTGGTGGCAACCGCCGGCGTGCGCCGGCGAGAGGGATTACGTCAGCGCCCGGAAGGAGGGAACGGACGATGGAAACGACCCTGACCGATTACGACCGCACGGAGATGGGCACCATCCAGATCGCGCCGGAAGTGATCGGCGTCATCGCGGGCTTGGCCACGGTGGAGGTGGAGGGCGTCGCGGGCATGAGCGGCGGCATCTCCTCGGGCATTGCCGAACTGCTGGGCCGCAAAAATCTCACGAAGGGCGTCAAGGTGGAGGTCGGCCAGCGGGAAGCCGCCGTCGACGTCTCCATCGTCATTGAGTACGGTTACAAGATTCCCGAGGTTTCCGCGGAGATTCAGCGCAACGTCAAGCGTTCGATCGAAACGATGACCGGCCTGCACGTGGTCGAAGTGAACGTGCACATCCACGACGTGCATTTCAAAACGGCCGACAAACCGGAAGAAGAAGACACGCACGCCCGCGTGCGGTGATCGTTCTGCGCCGCGGCCGTCCCCGACGGCGGGGAGGCCGCCGGTCCGCGGAAGGCGGGCGGCGGACGGGAGCGGTTGGCCCGCCTTGCCCCCGTTTCGGCGGACGCGCCGCCGCGGAACGGATCGCCGCGTCAGGGTGACGGGAGGACGATGTCATTGATGCGCGTATTGGACAAGCTGCTATTGTTCCTGTACAGCCTGGTGGTCGGCTTGCTGGCCGCGCTGGCGGCGGTGGCGGCGAGCGGCGGCATTCCGCGTTCGTGGCTGCTGGAAGGCGTCGATCTCGCGCTCGGCGACGCCAAAGCCGTTCAGGCGACGGTCATCGTCGTGGCGGTCGTCCTGATCCTCGTGAGCCTCCGCTTCTTCGTCCTCTCCGTTCGCCCCGGAGACGCCGTTCCTCCTTCCATCAACCAGCGCACCGACTACGGGGACGTCCGCATTTCCATGGAGACGGTGGAAAATCTCGCGCTGAAGGCAGCCTCCCGCGTGCGCGGCGCCAGGGACCTGAAAGCGCGGGTGCGGGTAAACGAGAGCGGGCTGGTCGTGATGATCCGCGCGTTCGCCGACGGCGAAGGATCGATTCCGGCGCTCTCGGAGGAGATCCAGCGGACGGTGTCCGCCCACGTCGAGGAGACGACCGGCATTCCCGTTGCGGACGTGTCCGTTTTTATCGCCAACATCGCACAGGCACCGGCCACGTTCAAGAGCCGCGTGGAATAGGGGGCTCCGCCCGATGTGGAGAGAATGGTGGCAAACCTACGGCGGTCGCGCGACCGGCGCGCTGGCGGGCGGAGCGCTGTTTTTCATCTACCTGATCAGCGGATTTTGGGATATGCTGTTTTGCGCGCTGCTCGTCGGCGCCGGATTCTGGATCGGCAAGATGCGTGACGAAAAGCGGGGGCCCCTCATCCCGTGGGAGCGGCTGACCGACTGGTTGTGGAATCGCTGGCCGTGGTCGCGTTGAACCCTGTGAGGCGTTCCTTCCGGATCTGGCCCGCGGGCCGTGTGGCCGGGCGGCGGAGGAAAGCGTCACGGTTTTTTTGTTTTTTGCACATGGATTCGGCTGTGGCTCGACAAGGTAATGGGTAAAGAAACGGATCGAACAATCGGGAGGACGCATGAAACGCAGGCAGGCCAGAGAAATCGCCGTACAGAGCTTGTACCAGATGGAAATGAACCGTGTGTCCGCACAGAAGGCGGTGGACACGATCCTGGACGAAGCGCGCCAGGACAACGAATTGAATCTGGACGTCAAGGGACTGGGGGATATCGAGGCGTTCACGCGCGAACTGGTCGAGGGCGTAGCCCGGCATCGCGCGGACATCGACCGCACCCTGCAGGCGTATTTGACCGGCTGGCAGCTCGACCGGCTGTCGCGGGTAGACCGGCAGATCTTGCGTCTCGCCGCCTACGAAATCCTGTACAGGGACGATGTGCCCCCGAAGGTGGCCGTAAACGAGGCCATTGAGCTCGCCAAGCATTTCGGCACCGAGGAGTCGGGGAAATTTGTGAACGGCGTGTTGGGACGCCTGATCCGGGAAAGGGGAGAGGAGCGCCAATGAGCGCGCAACGCATTGACGGCAAAATCATTTCGCGGCAAATTCGCGAGGAAATTCGGCAGGGGGCGCAGGCGCTGGCGGCGCGGGGGATTCGTCCCGGCTTGGCCGTCGTGCTGGTGGGAGACGACCCGGCTTCGCAGGTGTACGTGCGGAACAAGGCGAAAGCGTGCGAAGAACTCGGCTTTTATTCCGAGGTGCACCGCTTGCCCGCCACGACGCCGCAGGCGGAACTGTTGGCGCTGATCGAACGCCTCAACGGGCAGGCGGACATTCACGGCATTTTGGTGCAACTGCCGCTGCCGGATCATATCGACGAGAAAGCGGTCATCGACGCCATCGCCGTCGGCAAGGACGTGGACGGCTTCCACCCGGTGAACGTCGGCAAGCTGGTCATCGGGGACGATGCGCTCCTGCCGTGCACGCCGGCCGGGATCATTGAGCTCTTAAAGCGCTCGGGCATCCCGATCGCCGGCAAACGGGCCGTCGTCATCGGCCGCAGCAACATTGTCGGCAAGCCGGCGGCGCTGCTGCTTTTGCGCGAGAACGCGACGGTTACCGTTTGCCATTCGAAAACGCCGGATCTGCCCGGCACGGTGCGGCAGGCGGACATCGTCGTCGCGGCGGTCGGCGTGCCGCGTCTGGTGAAGGGCGACTGGATCAAGCCGGGCGCGGCGGTCATCGACGTCGGTGTAAACCGGCTGCCCGACGGCAAGCTGTGCGGCGACGTCGATTTCGACGCGGCGCAGGAGACGGCCGGCTGGATTACGCCCGTGCCCGGCGGGGTCGGGCCGATGACGATTACGATGCTGATGGCCAACACGCTGAAAGCCGCGAAGCGGGCGCACGGCCTGGCCTAGTTGGCCGGACCCGCCCGGAGCCGTACGGGAGGAGAGACCATGGAGCCGGCACGGGTGCTGAGCGTCAAGGACCTGAACCGGTACGTCAGAATGCGGCTGGAGCAGGACGCCCTCCTTCAGGACGTGTGGGTGCGGGGCGAACTGTCCAACTTCAGCCGGCATACGAGCGGGCACATGTATTTCACGCTGAAGGACGAAGGCGGCCGCGTCAAATGCGTCATGTTCGCGTCATACAACCAGCGGCTGCCGTTCATGCCCAAGGACGGCATGCGGGTGCTGGCCCGGGGCAGCGTGTCGGTCTACGAACGGGACGGCCAGTACCAGCTCTACGTGACGGCCATGCAGCCGGACGGCATCGGCAGCCTGTACCTGGCGTTCGAGCAACTGAAAAGGAAGCTGGAGGCCGAGGGACTGTTCGACGCGTCCGCCAAACGTCCGATTCCCGCCTATCCGGGGACGGTCGGCGTCATCACCTCGCCGACGGGCGCTGCCGTGAGGGACATCATCACCACCATTCGGCGCCGCAATCCGGCCGTCCGGGTTCTGCTGTATCCGGTGCAGGTTCAGGGAAGGGACGCGGCGCCTTCCATCGTCAAGGCGATCGACGCCATGAACCGGATCGGCGAGGCCGACGTGCTGATCGTCGGACGCGGCGGCGGCTCGCTGGAGGAGCTGTGGGCGTTCAACGAGGAAGCGGTGGCGAGGGCGATCCGCCGGTCGACGATCCCGGTCATTTCCGCGGTCGGCCATGAAACCGACTACACGATCGCCGATTTTGCGGCCGACTTGCGCGCGCCGACGCCCACCGCGGCCGCCGAACTGGCCGTTCCGCACGCCGGCGAATTGCGTTTGCGGCTGATCCATCTGCGGCAGCGCATGACCAAGTCGACCCGGCTCATCGTCGGCCAGGCGCGGGAGCGCTGGCGCCACGCGGCGCGTTCTCCTTATTTCACCCAGCCGCGCCGGACGCTGCTCGCCCAGGCGGAGCTTCTTGACCGGCTGACCGATCGATTGCGCTACCGGATGGAGGCGCAGCGGGAACGGACGCACGAACGGCTGGCCCAACTGCAGGTCCGGCTCAGAGCCCAGAGTCCCGCCGAACAGATCGCCTCCGCCCGGCGCCGGGCCGAAGCGGCGGCGCGCGCCCTTGCAATGGCCGCGCGGTCGCAGGTGCGGCACCGGCGGGATGCGTACGTGTCCCTCGTTCGTCAGTTGGACGCGCTGAGTCCGCTGAAGATCATGGCGCGGGGATATTCGCTGGTGTACGATGAACGGGAACGGACGCTCATTCGCAGCATTGCGCAGGTGCAGCCCGGCGACCGGGTGATGGTCCGCTTGGCGGACGGCAAGCTGGATTGCCAGGTTTGGGGCCTGGCGGGGGAGGAGGAGAGCGATGGCTAAGGAAGAAACGGCCGCTTCGCGGGAAGCGGAGGAACTGACGTTCGAGCAGGCGATGGAGCGGCTGGAGGCGATCGTCAACCGGCTGGAGGGCGGCGACGTGCCGCTGGAAACGGCCATCGAGCTGTATCAGGAAGGAATGGCGTTGTCCCGTTTGTGCGGGCGGAAGCTGGAGGAAGTGGAACGCCGCATCGAGATGCTGGTGGAGGACGAGCACGGCTTGCAGCGCAAGCCGTTTCAACCCGAACCGAACGGGGACGACGGAAAGGGCAAAGGAGATTCGGCGTGACGGAAGCGCATGAACATGACATTGAAACGTATATGAATCGACAGCGCGAACGCGTGGAAGCGGCGATCACCGCTGCCATCCCCGCCGATTGGGCGATGCCGGCCAGGCTTCGCGAGGCGGTGACGTATTCGCTCCAGGCCGGAGGCAAACGGCTCCGTCCGATCTTGTGCCTGGCCGCCGCGGAGAGCGTTCGCGGCGATGCGGCCGCGGCGGAGCGGGCGATCCCGTTTGCCGTGGCCGTTGAGCTTATCCATACTTACTCGCTCATCCATGACGATTTGCCGGCCATGGACAACGATGATTTCCGGCGCGGCCGGCCGACCAGCCACAAGGTGTTCGGCGAGGCGATGGCCATTCTGGCCGGGGACGGGCTGCTTACCCATGCATTTTATGTCGCCGCGCAGGCGGTCAAGGCCGGGGTGCCGGCGGAGCGCACGCTGCGGGTGATCGAGGAGATGGCGCGTCTGGCCGGGTTGCCGGGCATGGTCGCCGGACAGGCGGCGGACATGCTCGGCCAGCGGGGCGCCACCGGCCTGGACGAGCTGGAGCGCATGCACGCTCGCAAGACCGGCGACCTCATCGTCTGCGCGCTGCGCGCCGGGGGTCATGCGGCGGAGGCGGACGAGGCCGGACTCGCCGCGCTGGAACGGTACGGCCGCAACCTGGGACTGGCTTACCAGATCCGGGACGACATTCTCGACCTGACGGGAGACGAGCGGAAACTGGGCAAGCCCGTGGGGAGCGACGCCCGCCAGGAAAAGGTTACGTATCCGTACCTTATCGGGCTGGAGGAAAGCTCCAAGCGGCTGCTCGAGCTGACGAGGGAAGCCAAGGAAGCGGTGCGCGGCGCAGGCCTTGCGCGGCCGGAACGGCTGATCGCCATCGCCGACGTCCTCGTGTTCCGGGATCGTTGAGGGAGGCGCCGTCCTTTTTGGGATAGGAGCGGATTGTGCTATAATACGCGTATGAGTCCTTACGGGGAAAGCGGGGAACGCCCATTGCTGCTTGAACGCATCGACAGTCCTGCCGATCTGAAGAAGCTGCAGGTCGGTGAACTGCCGCAACTGGCCGAGGAAATTCGCACCTTTCTGATCCGGGAACTGTCCAGGTCCGGCGGCCATCTGGCCTCCAACCTGGGGGTCGTGGAGCTGACGCTGGCGCTTCACTATTTGTACGACAGCCCGAAGGACAAACTGATTTTTGACGTCGGTCACCAGGCGTATGTGCACAAGATCCTGACCGGACGAAAGCATCTGTTCCCCACGTTGCGGCAAAAGGGCGGCCTGTGCGGGTTCGTCAAGCGGCGCGAAAGCGAGCACGACGTCTGGGAAGCGGGACACAGCAGCACATCGCTGTCCGCCGCCATGGGCATGGCGATTGCGCGCGACCTCAAGGGAGAAAACTACAAGATCATCGCAGTGATCGGCGACGGCGCGCTGACGGGCGGCATGGCGCTGGAAGCGTTGAACCATATCGGCCACGAGAAACGGAACCTGATCGTCGTGCTGAACGACAACGAGATGTCCATCGCGAAAAACGTGGGGGCCCTTCACAACTACCTCGGCCGCATCCGGTCGGACCGGCATTATCGCAAGGCAAAAGACGAGATCGAACTGCTCCTCAAAAAAATCCCGGCCATTGGCGGCACGCTGGCCCGCACCGCCGAACGACTGAAGGACAGCCTGAAATACCTGATCGTTCCGGGCATGCTGTTTGAGGAGTTCGGTCTGACGTACTTCGGCCCCGTGGACGGTCACGACATTCCGCAACTGCTGGAGACGTTCCGCCAGGCGGAGAAGGTGACCGGCCCGGTGCTCATCCATGTGGTCACCATCAAGGGCAAGGGGTACTCGCCCGCGGAGGCCGACTCCCACAAGTGGCACGGCATCACGCCGTACAAAATCGAGTCCGGTCAGGTGCTGAAACCGGTCGGCCCGCCGATGTACACCGAAGTGTTCGGAAAGACGCTTATCGAGCTGGCCGAAAAGGATGAGCGGATCGTCGCCATCACCCCGGCCATGCCGGGAGGATCGGGCCTGCTCGGATTTGGCGAACGGTTTCCCCACCGCTTGTTCGACGTCGGCATCGCCGAGCAGCACGCGGCCACTTTGGCCGCCGCTCTGGCGCTCGCGGGGATGAAACCGGTGTTCGCCGTATACTCGACCTTCCTGCAACGGGCGTACGACCAGGTCGTGCACGACATTTGCCGCATGAACCTGAACGTAATGTTCGCCATTGACCGGGCGGGTTTCGTCGGCGCGGACGGCGAAACGCACCAGGGGGTCTTTGACATCGCTTTCCTGCGGCACATCCCGAACATGGTGCTGATGATGCCCAAGGACGAAAACGAACTACGCCGCATGATGGTGACGGCGCTCCGGTACGATGACGGGCCGATCGCGTTCCGTTACCCGCGCGTGCAGGGGCTTGGCGTCCCCTGGGAGCCCGATCCGCAACCGATTCCGATCGGCTCCTGGGAAACGGTGCAGGAGGGCCATCACGCCGCCATTCTTGCCATCGGCCCGATGGTGCAGGTGGCGCGGCAAGCGGCCGATCTTCTCCGCCGCGAAGGGTTGCAGGTGCGGGTGGTGAACGCCCGCTTCGTCAAGCCGATGGACGAGCAAATGCTTGACCGTCTCGCCAAGGAGGACCTGCCGCTCCTGGTGCTGGAGGAAGGCGCGGTGCATGGCGGTTTGGGCAGCGCCGTGCTCGAATATTATGCGCTGACGGGGCAACATCATGTTCAGGTGCAGTTGATGGGCGTGCCGGACCGCTTTATCGAACACGCCACCATCGCCGAACAGCGGGCCGAAGTCGGACTGACCGCGGACAACGTGGCCGTTCGGCTCCAGTCCTTGCTCGTGCGCCGGCGGCACATGGCGAAGTGAAGGACATGGCATCCGACAAGGAACGATTGGACACGCTGCTCGTGGAGCGCGGGCTGTTCCCGAGCCGTGAAAAAGCGAAAGCGGCCATTATGGCCGGGCTGGTCTGGATCGGTCAGGAACGGGTGGACAAGGCCGGCATGAAGGTGCCGCGCGACGCCGCCGTGACGGTGAAGGGGGCGCCGCATCCGTACGTGAGCCGGGGCGGTCTGAAGCTGGAAAAGGCGATCCGAACGTTCGCCATCGCGATGGATGGCCGCATTGTCATCGACATCGGCGCTTCCACCGGCGGGTTCACCGATTGCGCGCTGCGCCACGGCGCCGCCATGGTGTACGCCATCGACGTCGGCTACAATCAGCTTGACTGGTCGCTTCGACAGGACAAGCGGGTACGGGTGATGGAGCGCACCAATTTCCGGCTGATGACGCCGGACTGGTTGGACGGACCGCCTCCCGACATGGCGGTCATCGACGTGTCGTTTATTTCCCTGCGTCTGATCCTGCCGGTGCTGGCGAACATTTTGCAGCCGGGCGGGGAAACGGTGGCGCTTGTCAAGCCGCAGTTTGAGGCGGGCCGGGAACAGGTGGGCAAATCCGGCGTCGTGCGCGACCCCGCGGTCCACCGGCAGGTGCTGGCGACGGTGCTGGCGTCCGCGCACTCGCTCGGTTTTCGGCTGCAAGGACTGACGTGGTCTCCCATCACCGGCGGCGAAGGGAACATCGAATTTCTGGCCTATTGGCGGTTCGAACCTTCCGAAAGCGGTGAGGGGGAGCACGCCGGAGCGGAGGATGGGCGGACATGGGAGGAGACCATCCGCTCCGTCGTGGCGGAGGCCCACGCCCATTTTGCAAACAATGCATAGGTACGGCGGCGCCGTTTTGGCGGCGTCGCGTTCACGCCGGTCCGGCGCCTTCGCCCGGCGCCGGCGGCATGGTCGAAGCACGGCCCGTTGGCACCACGCGCCGCTGCTTCTTTTTTTCACCGGATACAGGAAAAACACCCGTGCGCCTCGAAATGGAAAAGAAAAGAGAGCGGGTTCGCCCGTGTTCGGCGGTCGGGCGTTCCGGAGGAGGGTGCGCGGTGGAACGCATCGGGGATTGGCTGCTGATCGTGTTGATGGCTTGCCTGGCCCTGTGGTGGTCGTTGCGCCGTTTTCGCCGCTGGCTGCACGAACCGCCCGGGATTCGGCTGCGCCGGTTGGTGGGCCGCGGCATCGTCGATGAGGACGAGGAGCCCGTTCGCCAGTTGCGGGAAGCCGGATACAACGTGCTCGGCGGCAAACACCGCATTCCGTTCGGCGTTTCGGTGGACGGTGCGCCCGCCCAGCCTACACGTTTGTATATTGATTATGTGGCCGAAAAGGACAACAAATTTTACGTGGTCAAATTGGAGCGCGCCAAACGGCCGCTGGAATGGACGCCGAGCGGACTGAGGGAACGGCTGCTTCCCTACGCGCTGCTGTTCCCCGATTGCGAAGGCATACTGGTGGTCGATCCGCCGGCGCGGCGCATCCGGACGGTTCGATTCACCGCGGAGGAGGAAGACGAATGAAGGGGCTCAGGCAGCGGAAAATCCGCGAACTGATCCGCGCCCGGGAGATCGGCACCCAGGAAGAACTGGTGGCGGCCTTGCGCGAGGAAGGAATGCGGGTGACGCAGGCCACCGTGTCCCGGGACATCAAGGAGATGCAGTTGGTCAAGGTGCCGCTGGGAGACGGCCGTTACAAATATTCGTTGCCGCAGGAGCAGCGCTTCAATCCGGCGCAGAAGCTGAAGCGGGCGCTGCTGGATCATTTCGTTTCCGCGGAGGCGGCGGAAAACCTCGTCGTGGTCAAATGTTTGCCGGGCACCGCCAACACCATCGCCTCGCTGATTGACGGCATGAACTGGCCGGAGCTTGCCGGATCCATCAGCGGCGACGATACGATCCTGCTGGTCTGCCGTTCCCGGGAGAAGGCGACGGAAATGGCCGCCCGCATCCGGGACATGATGGTCTGACGAATGGGCTCCGGATGCGGAACAGGGCGGGTGGATGCGCCAGGCGGATGCATGCAGGCGGTTTAGGATGGGATGTCCATGGGAGGAGCGACGTGACGGATGCTGCGGGAAATGACGATCCGGAATTTGGCGGTCATCGAGAAGGTGACGGTGACGTTCGGACCCGGGTTCCATGTGCTCACCGGGGAAACCGGCGCCGGGAAGTCCATGATCGTGGACGCGCTGGCGCTGCTGGCGGGAGGACGCGGCTCGGCGGACATGATCCGGCACGGTTGCGACAAGGCGGATCTGGAGGCCGTGTTCGATTTGCCCGAAGAACATCCCGTCTGGGATACCCTTGAGCGTCTCGGCATCGAGGCCGAGCGAAGCGAATCGCTCTTGGTGCGCCGCGAACTGACGCGCCAGGGCAAATCGTCCGTCCGCATCAACGGCCAGGCGGCGACGCTGTCCATGCTCCGCGAAGTGGGCGAATGCCTGGTCAACATCCACGGCCAGCACGAGCATCAGTCCCTGCTCCGCACCGACCGCCACCTGGAATGGCTGGACCAGTTTGCCGGTTCCGAACTGGGCGAACTGAAGGAGACGTATGAACGACTTTGGCGCGAGTACGGGCGGGTGGCCGAAGAGCGTCGCAATCTGGAGTCGGCATCCCGCCAGCACATGCAGATGCTCGATCTGTACCGGTTCCAACTGGAGGAAATCGACCAGGCCCGTCTGAAAGCGGGGGAGGACGAATCCCTTGACGACGAACGGCGCAAACTAATGCACGCCGAAAAGTTGGCGGAAACGGTCGCGGAAGCCCATGACCTGCTGTACGGTGCCAAAGGTCTGGGGGCGCTGTCGCGGGCTGTGGCGCTTCTGGAAGAGGTGGCGAAGATCGATCCCGCCGCCTTCCGGCCGCTGGTGGAGCAACTGCAGTCGGCCTATTACGCCGCCGAGGACGTCGCGTTTCAGTTGCGCGATTACCGGGACAACCTGGAATTCGATCCGGAACGGTTGGCGCAAATCGAGCGGAGGCTGGATGTGCTGCACGGGCTGAAGCGGAAATACGGGGATACCGTGGCCGACATTTTGGCGTACCGGGATCGCATTGCCGCGGAAGTCGACAAGCTGGAAAACCGCGATGAACGGCTGAAGGAATGGCAGGAACGGGAAGAGGCGCTCGCCAGGGACCTGGCCGGACTGGCGGAACGCATGTCGCAGCTTCGGCGGGCCGCGGCAGGCCGCATGGCCGAGTCGGTGGAACGGGAACTGCGCGACCTTCACATGGATCGCGCCGTGTTCGAGGTGCACATGGAGCGCACGGCGCTGTCGGCCACCGGCATTGACGCGGTTGAATTTCTGCTGTCCACCAACCCCGGCGAACCCCCGAAGCCGCTGGCGAGAATCGCCTCCGGCGGGGAAATGTCGCGCGTCATGCTGGCGCTGAAGGCGATTTTCTCCCGCCTCGACCGCATTCCGGTGCTCATCTTCGACGAAGTGGACACCGGCGTGAGCGGCAGAGCGGCGCAAGCGGTCGCCGACAAGCTGGCGCGTCTGGCCGCTCATTGCCAAGTGTTTGCGATCACCCATTTGCCGCAGGTGGCCTGCATGGCCGACCGGCAGTACGCGATCCATAAGGATGTGCGGGAAGACGGCCGCACGGTGACCACGGTCCGCCTGCTGGACGACGGCGAACGCGTGGAGGAACTGGCACGGATGCTGGGCGGCGTGGAAGTGACGGAAAAGACCCGGCATCACGCACAGGAAATGCTGGTGCTGGCACACCGCCAAAAAAACGCGTAACGGCGCGGAAAACGGTCGTTCCGAGGAAGCTTTTCGGGAACATAAAAGATGTTGCCCACGGTTAACTTATAGGTACGTTGCCGGGGTTGCGAAGCCCGGACCATCCTGTAAGGGAGCGTGAGCGCCTTGAACCAGCCGACTTCCTCGAATCGCCGCCGCGCCGGTTTTTTGTTCGTTCTTATTCTGTGTCTGCTGGCCGTATCGGCCCCATTCCGCAACTACGCCTCATTTCCCCACGAACTGCGCCTGTTCCAGGGACGACCCGTTTCGTTGCATTACACCATGCCGGTCCACGCTTCGGGCAGCGTCGATCCGCAGGTGGCCAGCGTCAACGGCAACGCCGGCACCGGTTTTCCCGTCGATCTCAGCCGTCCCCTTTCCATCCATCCGAAACATAGCGGCACAACCGAACTGAAGCTGCGCCTCTTCGGCAAAATTCCGTTCAAAACGGTGAAACTGCAAGTCGTGCCCGATTTGCGCGTCATTCCCGGCGGACAAACGATCGGCGTGCGGGTGAAAGCCGCCGGCATTATGGTCGTCGGCCATCATTGGGTCCGCACGGGCAAGGAGACGAAAGTGTCTCCCGGCGAGGAGGCGCGGCTGAAGCTGGGCGATCTGATCGTCTCGTTCGACGGCAAGCCGGTGACCGACGTCCACAAGGTTGCAAAACTGGCGCAGGAAGCCGGCGAACAGAACCGGGCCATCGAATTGGTGGTGCGGCGCGGCAAGGAACAGTTTCGCACCCGGATCAAGCCCGCCTATGACATCGTCGATAAAGCATGGCGGCTCGGTTTGTACATTCGTGACTCCGCGGCGGGCGTCGGCACGTTGACCTTTTATGCGCCGGATCACGGCGTGTACGGCGCGCTCGGCCATGTCATCACGGACCTTGACACCCATACGCCCATCGTTGTCGGCAGCGGCGAAATCGTCCAAACCAGCGTAACGTCCATATCCAAAAGCCAAAGCGGCGAACCGGGCGAAAAACGGGCTTATTTTCTGGATGAAGGCAAGACGCTGGGCAACGTGGAACGGAACACCGCCTTCGGCATCTTCGGCAAAATGGACCGGTTGCCCGACCACGCGCTGCATGTCAAACCCGTTCCCGTCGCGTTCGCCGAAGAGGTGAAAAAGGGACCGGCCGAACTGCTCACCGTCCTCGGCGGCCAAAAGGTGGAGCGGTTCGATATCGAGATCGTGCATGTGGCCCGACAGACGACTCCCGCCACTAAGGGATTGGTGATCAAGGTGACCGACCCCCGGTTGCTCAAGCGTACCGGCGGCATCGTGCAGGGCATGAGCGGCAGTCCGATTTTGCAGGACGGGAAACTCGTCGGCGCCGTCACCCACGTGTTCGTCAACGATCCGACTTCCGGATACGGCTGTTTCATCGAATGGATGCTGCAGGATGCCGGCATCATGCTGAAGCCGGGTGAAACATGGTCCCGGGCGGCGTGATGCCGTTCTTTTTTCGCCACCGTCCCTTGACGTTTGTCGGCCGGGGAGGGAAAAAGGGGAAACCAAATGTCGAAAAAGTACGAAGCGGCTCGCGTTTTGACATTAAAAAATTATTATATTCGAACTCCAAAAAAAAATAAAGGATAAGTTTTCCTTTCGGGAGGAATTCCGGCTTCAATGTCGAACAAGCATTATACAGAGAAAGCCGATGCTTGACTTCAAACAATTGAGTCAAAGAAAGGGAGGAACCAGACCTTGCAACGGATTGGCGTTTTTCTTGCGGATGACAACCGAGAATTTACCGGCTTGCTGTCCGAATACATTGAAGAGCAGGAAGACATGGAAGTCGTCGGCGTCGCGTACAACGGGGAGGAAGTTGTGCGCAAGCTGGAGGAACTGGATCGTGTGCCTGATGTGATGATTCTGGACATCATCATGCCCCATCTGGACGGCTTGGGCGTGCTGGAGAGGCTGCGCGGCATGGACCTCTCGCCGATGCCGAAGATCATCATGCTGACCGCCTTCGGGCAGGAGAACATTACGCAGCGGGCTGTGCAATTGGGGGCATCTTACTATATTCTGAAGCCGTTTGACCTGGACGTGCTGGCCAACCGCATCCGGCAGCTCGCCGGGAGCGCCTCGGCCGCGCCGGCGGCCGTATCCTCGATCGGAAACGGCGCGCGTTCCAACATCATTCCGATCAGCAACCGGCCCAAAAACCTGGACGCCAACATCACCAGCATCATTCACGAAATCGGCGTCCCCGCGCACATCAAGGGGTATCAATACCTGCGCGAAGCGATCACGATGGTGTACAACAACATCGAAATTTTGGGCGCCATCACCAAAACGTTGTACCCGGCCATCGCCGAGAAGTTCAAAACGACGCCGTCCCGCGTGGAACGCGCCATTCGCCACGCGATCGAAGTGGCCTGGACGCGGGGCAACATCGAGTCGATCAGCCATCTGTTCGGCTACACGGTCAACGTGACCAAGTCGAAGCCGACGAACAGCGAATTCATCGCCATGGTCGCCGACAAACTGCGCATCGAGCACAAGGTGTCGTAAGGCGGACGGGACAAGGATCTCGAGTTTTCTGACGACACCGACCAATATTTTTAAAGGCCATCTGACAGCGACACCTTGTCGGCCCAGGCAAAGGCCAGCACGGCCAGGCTCGTCGCCGCCGGCATCATTCGCGGCACGAACGGCAAGCTGGCGCCGGAGGAGACGCTTACCAAGGCGCAGGCCGCCGTGGTCGTGTTTCGATTGCTGTGGAAATGAGAGCGTGACGACTGCAGCCAAAAAGAAGCAGGGCCTGCGTCCCCCGCAGGCCCGTTTCTCATCATCCCTGGAGAAAACCATTCTCCATGACCAATCTGGAGGAGATTCCATGTCGGTCATCATGGTCGGCGACACGCCGCGGTCAGTGAGACCCCATTGGAACCGGTGCGTCGCCCGACAGCCTGGATTACTTCTCCCGCTGTGCCGCCAGCAGCTCCCGATAGGCGGCGACACCGGCCAACTGCTCCAGGCTTGTGCCGCCGCCGGCCAGACGGCCGTCCTCGACGGCCAAAATCAGATCCGCATTCTCGATCGTCGACAGCCGGTGGGCGATCATGATGGTCGTTTTGCCTTGCCGGCGGGCGTCCAATTGCCGCATCAGTTGCCGTTCCGTCTCCAGGTCGAGCGCCGACGTGGCCTCGTCCAGCACCAGAATTTCCGGATCCCCGATGATGGCCCGGGCGATGGCGATCCGCTGCCTTTGCCCGCCCGAAAGCTGAATGCCCCGTTCACCGATCACGGTGTCATACCCATCCGGCAGGCTGCAAACAAACTCGTGAATCTGCGCGATTTTGCACGCTTCAATCATGTCTTCCTCTGTCAGTCCGGGGCGGCCGAGCAGGATGTTCGTCCGGATCGTGTCCGGCAAGAGATAGGGGTCCTGGAACACCACCGCCGTCCGGCTGCTCCAGTCCTCCCGCGAAATGTCCCGGAGCGGCCTTCCGTTCACCAGAATCTCCCCGGCCTCGGGTTCGTAAAACCGCGCCAACAACTGGGCGATCGTCGATTTGCCGCCGCCGCTTTTGCCGATGATGGCGATTTTGCGGCCGGCCGGCAGCTCTGCGGAAAACCCGCGGAGAACCGGCGGCAGGTCCGGCTCGTAGCGGAAGGTGACCCGATCGAAGCGGATCGACGTCACCGGTTCCGTCAGCCGGTCGTCCGCTTCCGGGTCTTTTTCCATGTCGACAACGGACTGCATCCGGTCGTGGTGGGCGAGATTGCCCGCCACCATCGTCATCGCCTGGAAAAAGCGGAAGAACGAATCGGACATGAGGGTCGCAAACTGGAAGACGACAACGAACGTGCCGACCGACATCGTCCCCTGCATGAGCTGATGGCCGCCGTAAGCCAGCACGACGACGCCGACGCCCCACTTCAGGGGATCGCTCCAGCGCAGTTGCCGGTTTTCCAACTTTCCGTGGCTGACGGCTTTACGGAAAAACCGGTTGAATGTCTCGTCGAACCGCTTTTCTTCCCATTTCAGGCGATGGTAAGCGATGATTTCGCGCGTCGCCGCGACGCCTTCCTCGATTTGCACGAGCAGCTCGGAGCGCCGTTTCGATACTTCCTGGTTGGACTCCCGCAATCTGGACATGAAAAACCAGGTGACGGCCAGATACAGGAGGCAGAGGACGACCACCAGAAGCAGCAGCATCGGACTGGCCCAGGCCAGGATGCCGATCAGCACCACCGAATTGAAAAACTCCTGAAAGGCGCGAGGCAACTGCCAGCCGACGAAACTGGACCCGAAGAAGAGGTCGCTGGTCATGATGTGGACCAGTTTGCCGTAACGCTCAAGGGCGAAGGAGCCGACTTTCGTCCGTTCCAGGGAACGCAGCATCCGGTCGAGCAGGACGCCGCCGACTTTGAACTCGCCGGTGACCAGATACCGGCTCGTCATCGTGAACATGAGCGCATGGACCGTTCCGATGACCGCGAAGACGGCGACGACGGACGGAATCACATCATACTTGCCGGCATAAAACACGTCGTCGATTCTGCACAAAAATGAGGGCATAATTCGAGAGGGACTCCACCAGCAAAAAGAGCAAGGCCGCAAAATAGGTTCTCCGCGTTTCCCAGATCAGGCGGACAAAGTATTGGATCTCGGTCATGCGCTTTCCTCTCCCCGCTCAAGCTCATAGAGCAGCCCGCGGCGGGCGATCAGCTCGTCGTAGGGACCGATTTCGGCGATCTGTCCGTCTTTGACGAACACGATGCGGTCGAAATGTTTGACGGTCGACAGCCGGTGGGCGATGGCAATGACCGTCCGGCTCGCCAGGACGTTGTCCAGCGCGCGCTGCACTTCCCGTTCGCTGACGTTGTCGAGGGCGCTCGTGGCTTCGTCGAGCAGGACGACGGCCGGTTGCTTGATGATCATGCGGGCGATCGCGATGCGCTGGCGCTGCCCGCCGGACAGCTTGATGCCCCGTTCGCCGACAACCGTGTCATAGCCGTCCGGCAACGCCATGATGAACTCGTGTGCAAACGCCGCCTTTGCCGCCTCGATGATTTCTTCGTCGGTGGCGTCGGGCTTGCCGAACCGGATGTTTTCCTTGACGGACGAACCGAACAGGTAGGTTTCCTGAAAGACGTACCCGATGGCATTGCGCAGGTCGGCCAGCGCCAGGTGGCGGATCGGGACGCCGTCCAGGCGAATCTCGCCTTCATCCGGATCGTAGAAGCGCCCGATCAGCTTCATCAGGGTCGTTTTGCCGCCGCCGCTGAAGCCGACGAAGGCCACTTTCTCCCCCGGCCGTATGTCCAGGGAAAAATGCCGGATGACGTTGAGCCGGTCTTGGTAGCTGAAACTGACGTTGTCGAACGTGATCCGCCCTTCCACTTTTTCCAGCCGGACGGGATGTTCCGGTTCCCGGATGCGGATCTCCTGATGCATGAACCGGTAGAGCGGTTCCGTCTGGTGGACGATGAGCCGCTGCTCCGTGAACAGGGTCACCAGCATGGTCAGGCGGAACATGGCGTTCAGATAGAGCAGCATGAAGGCCACGAAGCCGCCGACGGTCATCATTTCGCGGCGGATGAGATAGACGCCGATCAGGATCAGCGCGACCGCGCCCATATAATAGGTAAACCGACGGAAACTTCCCCTGGCAAAGCCGTATGTGGCGCTGGATCGGTATACGTCGGCCCAATGGTTGTGTGCGTCCCTGACCAGCCGGTGAAACCAGGCCTGCGCGCCGAACGCCCGGAATTCCCGGAATCCGGAAACGGCTTCGAACACTTTTTGGTTGAAGGCGACCCGCCCCTGGCCGGACAGCCTGCCGAAATGGGCGGACTTTCGTTCAAAATAGGGGCCGAACAAATAGTAGGTCACGAAAGAAGGGACAATGACCAGGCTCATCCACCCGCTGATGCCGGCCATGATGCCGACGGAAATGGCGACGAAAAAGAAATGCTCCAGAATGCCGGGCAGGTAATTGCGGTAAATTTTGCTGACGTTCGCCACTTCCGTGTTGAACATGGCCAGCGTTTCGCCGGCGGGTTGCCGTTCATAATGCTCGAATCCGAGTTTGCGCAAATGCAGAAAGAGGGTTTTGAGGATGTCCCACGACGCCAGTTCGCCGATGGTCAATTGGAGAATGTTCCGTACGTTTTTGGCCGCGAGCATGGTCACGTGGATCAGGATCAGGGCGGCGAGCAGCATCCAGAACAGTCTGACATCTTTCCGGGGGAAGACGTAGTCGATCATGTACTGGATCACTTTCGGCGCAAGCGTTTCGCCGGTGACCGAGAACAGGCTGAAGATCATCAGAAGGACAATTTTCCCTTTATACGGTTTTAAAAACGACAACGCCCAAAGGTAAGATTTTCTGGACAGCCTCATGGCCCATCATGGATCGCGCTCATGTTCCCGCTCCCTGGTAATGGTTGGTGTCATTGAACCGCAACTCTTTTTTAATCACGAAGTATAGCACAAGAAAAGATTGGTTGTATATATTTTCAATGCGTGCCTTTTTGATCAAGGATCCCGCGTCCACGTCTTGCCGCCGTCGAAGAAGTGGTAGCAGACGCGTCGTTCATTTTTCCGAACAGGCCGTTTTCTTCACCGTGTTTCGGAGCGTCGCCTCGGGAGATGGTCAGTTTTCCGTCCTTCTCGCGGATCGTCTTACCAAGGCGCAGGCCGCCGTGGTCGTGTTTCGCGCGATCCGGCACGCGATCGAGGTCACCTGGAGACGGGGCAACATCGAATCGATCTCGCATCTCTTCGGCTACACGGTCAACATGAGCAAGTCGAAGCCGACGAACAGCGAGTTCATCGCCAAGGTGGCTTAAGTATCCAATTTCCCTAAACAATACCGCAATCCCCGTCAGGCGGCGGGGATGTTTTATTTTTCGCACACTCGATTTCCTGCCGTTTTGACGAGAAAATTTATCGTTACTTCCCGGGCATGCAAATTGTGGTTGCGATTGCCCGGGACGTTGATAATACGTATTCACGACCCGAAATCGCCAAGGAATTTCGGGAAGTTTGGCGCACTATCCATTCCTCCTCTATCGAAAGCGCACAATCCCACTCCGCGTCAAAATCTGGAGAGATCGCTTTAAACAAATGGGCGTTAAAGCTTCCAAGTTTCCAAGTTCCATCGAAGCATTGGTACGGCGGGCGCTCAAGGGGGGAGAACCTTTGCAAATTAACCCCCTGTTTGATTTCTACAATACTGTTTCCTTGCGCCACATCGTTCCGGTTGGAGGATTTGACCTTGACCAGTTACAATCTGATCGTGAACTGCCACTGACCCGATCAGGCGACCAATTTTTATCGTTGGACGCTTACACACCGGAAACGCTCCCGCCCGGTGAAATTGCTTACGCGAGTGGTTCGGAGATCCTCACCCGCCACTTTGTTTGGCGCCAGGCAAAGACCGGTCTCATTTATCCCCAAATCCGAAATGTCCTTCTTGTTTGTGAGATTCTGTACGGGATGGAAGACGGCCTTGTGAACGAGGTACTCGATTCTTTTCGAACGGGGCTGGTCAAGCATTCCGGTATCGTTCCAACCATGGAGGTATTGACGGAACAACGTCCCAGCATTCCTTTGCAACCCAAATAAGGCCGCCGTATTGGCCACGTCCTTTTTCGTCGGGAATGCGTGAAAATCAGGCCGATGCGGCATGCGGTCCATAGCCGGATTGACAACACAAGATATAGGGTGTATATTCAGATTCGACAACTACATATTGTGTCTCGGGCAGGTGCCTTGCGCGCGCGACCGGCGTGCGACAAGGCTGAAAAGGGAAGTCCGGTGCAAATCCGGCGCGGTCCCGCCACTGTAAGGGAGGAGTTTCGCCCCACGAATGCCACTGGCCGTCAGGCCGGGAAGGCGGGGCGAGGCGATGAGCCCCGAGCCAGGAGACCTGCCTGTCCGATGGCGCTGGAACCTACGGAAGATAGGGAGGTGCCGAAAGCTGTTCACCGCCGGCGGAGGCAAGCGGGCGTTTTGTGCCGTCTTGCTTCGCTCCGCCGGTTCGTCGGGGACGTTTCCGGGCCTTTGCCGGTTCCGGAAACGTCCCCTTTTGCTTGATGCCTCGTGATGTTTGGTGTTGTGAATCTGGTTGATGGAGCCGGACGGAGGGAACCGCATGCTGATCGCTTACGATTCCAAAACGGGAAACGTGCGGCGGTTTGTCGCCAAACTGGATTTGCCCGCGGTGCAAATCGCGGAGGATCTTGAACTGGACGAGCCGTTTGTGTTGGTGACGTACACGACCGGATTCGGCGAGGTGCCCGCGAAGGTGGCGGCGTTCCTCGCCCGCAACGGCGCGCATCTGCGCGGCGTTGCGGCGAGCGGCAACCGCAACTGGGGCGCGAACTTCGCGGCCAGCGCGGACAAGATCGCCCGCTCATGCGGCGTGCCGGTCGTGCACAAGTTCGAGCTGTCGGGCACCTGGTCGGACGTGGAACGGTTTCGCGAAGGAGTGAATCGCCTTGCGGCATATTGAACTGAACAACGAATTGATGCAGCGCGGTCCGGACGGCTTTTTCCGGCTGGAGAAGGACCGGGAGGCCCTGGACGCGTTCATGGCGGAAGTGGCGCAACAGAGCGTGGAATTTCCCAGCGTGCGGGACAAACTGCGCTTTTTGATCGACAACGGCTATTACGAGGATGTGTACCAACGGTACGACGAGCGGACGGTGGAGGAGATCTGGAACCTGGCCTGGTCCTATCGGTTCCGGTTTGCGTCCTACATGGCCGCCTCCAAGTTTTACACGGATTACGCGTTGAAAACGAACGATCGCAAGCGGATCCTGGAGCATTATCCGGACCGCGTCGCCGCCGTGGCGCTGCATCTGGCGCAGGGCGACGGGAAGATGGCCCGGGAACTGACCGCGGCGATGATGGAGCAGCGGCTGCAGCCGGCGACGCCGACGTTCCTGAACGCCGGACGCCGACGCCGGGGCGAAATGGTGTCCTGCTTCCTGCTGGAAATGGACGACACGCTGAATTCCATCAACTATGTGCTCGGCACGTGCATGCAGTTGTCCAAGATCGGCGGCGGCGTGGCGGTCAACGTTTCCCGGCTGCGCGGCCGCGGCGAGCCGATCAAGGGAGTGGAAGGCGCGGCCAAGGGCATCGTGCCGGTGCTGAAGCTGCTGGAGGACGCTTTTTCCTACGCGGATCAAATGGGACAGCGCAAGGGCGCGGGCGCGGCATATTACAACATTTTCGGCTGGGATGTCGTGGAATTTCTCGATACGAAAAAAATCAACGCCGACGAAAGATCCCGCCTCAAGACGCTGGCCATCGGCCTGATCGTGCCCGACAAGTTTTACCGGCTCGCGGAGGAAGACCGGCCGCTCCACGTGTTCGCGCCGTATTCCGTCTGGCAGGCCTACGGCGTGCATCTGGATGACATGGATCTGGACGAAATGTACGAGCAATTGCTGGCCGACGACCGGGTGAAGAAGAAGGCGGTCATGAGCGCCCGCGAGATGCTCGTCAAGATCGCGACGATCCAGCTCGAATCCGGTTATCCGTACATCATGAACCGGACGAACGCCAACCGCGCGCATGCGCTGAAGGAGATCGGCACGATCAAGATGTCCAATCTGTGCACGGAAATCTTCCAGCTTCAGGAAGTGTCCGAGATCGGGGATTACGGCCAGCCCGACATCATCCGCCGCGACATCAGTTGCAATCTCGCGTCGCTCAACATCGTCAACGTGATGGAAACGCGCAAACTGCGCCAGTCGGTGCACGAAGGGATGCTGGCGCTGACCGCGGTCAGCGACAATTGCCGCATTCCCAACGCGCCCGGCGTGGCGAAGGCGAACGCGGAACTGCACGCGGTCGGCCTCGGGGCGATGAACCTGCACGGGTATCTGGCCAAAAACCGGATCGCCTACGAGAGCGAGGAAGCCCGGGAGTTTGCGCGCGCCTTTTTCATGGCGATGAACTATTACTCCCTGGAAAAAAGCATGGAGATCGCGCGGGAGCGGGGCGTCACGTTCCAGGACTTTCACCGGTCTGAGTACGCAAAGGGCACGTATTTCGACCGTTACCTGGAGACGGATTTCCGGCCGCAGTCCGCGCGGGTGCGGGGGCTGTTCGCCGGAATCGACCTGCCGGGACCGACGGAGTGGCGGCGGCTGCGGGACGAGGTGATGCGGCACGGGCTGTACCATGCGTACCGGCAGGCCATCGCGCCGACGCAAAGCATTTCGTACATCCAGAACGCCACGTCCAGCGTGCTGCCGGTCGTGGCGCCGATCGAGACGCGCACGTACGCCAACTCGACGACGTATTATCCCATGCCGTATCTCCGTCCGGACAACCTGTTTTATTACAAATCGGCTTATCAGATGGACCAGTTCAAGGTGCTCGATCTGATCGCGGAGATCGCCGCCCATATCGACCAGGGCGTGTCCACGGTGCTGCACGTCAACAGCGACATCACCACGCGCCAACTGGCCCGGTACTACCTGTACGCGGCAAAGAAAGGCCTGAAGTCGCTCTATTACACGCGCACCAACCGGCTCTCGGTGGAAGAATGCGTCAGTTGCGCCGTGTAATCGCGCGGACGGAACGAACGAAACCCGAACGCAACAGGAAAGGGAGGATCCGCATGACCGGCAACGGACCGGGCGCCCCTGCGGCGCCGCTCAAGGCGGTGAACTGGGACCGCCCGGAGGACGATTTCACCGCCATGTTCTGGAACCAGAACCTCATGCAATTTTGGACCGACGAGGAAATTCCGCTTTCCGACGACAAGATGTGCTGGATGACGCTGAGCCGGGCGGAACAGGATGTGTACGTCAAGGTGCTCGCCGGCCTGACGCTGCTCGACACGGTGCAGGGCGGCGTCGGCATGCCGAAAATCCTGGCGCATGTGGAAGGCTTGCAACGCAAGGCAGTGCTCGGCTTCATGGGCATGATGGAGCAGATCCACGCCAAGTCGTACAGCAGCATCTTCACCACGCTGGTGACGCGCGAGGAAATCGACGCCCTGTTCCGCTGGGTGGAAACGCATCCGCTGCTGCAGGAGAAAGCGGCGGTCATCGCGGCGCGCTACGAGCGGATCGCTTCGCCGCGCGACCTGTATCTGGCGATGGGCGCGTCGGTGTTGCTGGAAAGTTTCCTGTTCTACAGCGGTTTCTTTTATCCGCTTTATCTGGCGGGACAGGGGAAAATGACGAGCTGCGGGGAGATCATCGATCTCATTTTGCGGGACGAAAGCATCCACGGGCTGTATGTGGGCCTGCTTGCCCAGGAGGTGCTGCAGGGACTGCCGGAAAAGGAGCAAACGGCCGCGTTGGCGGAACTCCGCGGCATGCTGGACCGTTTGTATCGCCTGGAGGAGGCTTACACCGCCGAGCTGTATACGGTCATCGGGCTGGCGGACGAGGTGATGCGCTTCGTGCGTTACAACGCCAACAAGGCGTTCATGAATCTCGGGCTGGAGCCGCCGTTCGCGGAAGAACCCGTCAACCCGATCGTGTTCAACGGCATCCGCACGCACACGAAGCAGCACGATTTTTTCTCGAAAAAAGGCAACGGCTACGTCCGCGCGATCCGCGTCGAGCCGTTGCGTGACGAAGATTTTGTGTTTTGAACGTTCATCACAGTTCCTCCCGGTTCTGCCCGTCCCGGTCAAGGGACCGCCTGCTGCGGAACCGGGGGGCGACGTAATTGCGCTTCCGGTCGCGGTAGAAAATCCAGCCGCCGATGAACCCGACGCCGGCGAGAAACAGAAGGGCGCCCCAGATGAACTGGCCCCAGTCGAAGGTCGGATCCGCCACGTACATATTGCCGAGATCGGCAAAATAATCAAAAAAGGCGTTTTTCATTTTGAGGAAGCCGTAAGCCGCCACAACGCCCGGTATCGCCAGCATGAGCATGGCGCCGAGGCGTGCCAGCACCGTTTTCATGACTCAACGCTCCCTTCGCTCCCATTCCCATGATAACGATTTCCGCGAAATCTGTCCATGTGACGCTCTTCCATTTGGTTTCTTTCGCAGAAAAAAGCTAAAATAGAGGGGTCGGATACCGAAAAAATTTGCTGACGGGCGGGCCGGGCGAAACCGGCCGTGCCGGCGGAACGCAAGAACGACGGGAACGGAGGAACGGACGATGCCGATGGAAACCGATGTCGCCGTCCTGGGAGGCGGACCGGGAGGCTATACGGCCGCCTTGCGGGCGGCGCGCGCCGGGAAACGCGTCATTCTGATCGAGCGGGACCGCCTGGGCGGCACCTGCCTGCACCGCGGTTGCATCCCGAGCAAGGCGCTGTTGCGAAGTGCGGAACTTTATGCGGCGGTGCGCGACGCTTCCCGTTACGGGATCCGCCTGCCGGCCGGGGAAGCCGGCGTGGATTGGGCCGCGGTGCAGGCGCGCAAGGAAGAGGTCGTGGAGCGGCTGCACGCGGGGCTCCGGCAGTTGGTGGCGGGCGGCGGCGTGCAGGTGCTGCGGGGGAAGGGGCGGATCATCGGTCCGTCGATTTTTTCGCCGCGCAGCGGGGCCGTAGCGGTGGAGCTGGAAGACGGGGGACAGGAGACGGTCGTGCCGCGCCACCTGATTCTTGCGACAGGTTCACGGCCGCGACGGTTGGACGGGTTGCCGTACGACGGGGAGCGGGTGGCGACGAGCGACGATGCGTTGCGGTGGTCGTCGCTGCCGTCCTCCGTGCTGATTGTCGGCGGAGGCGTCATTGGCGTGGAATGGGCGTCGATGCTCGCCGATTTCGGGGCGCGGGTGACCATCGTCGAAGCGGCGGAACGGATACTGCCGGGCGAGGACCGGGACGTGTCGGTGGAACTGGCGCGGGCGCTCGGCCGGCGCGGCGTGGAGGTGCTGGTTGGCGCAAGGCTTCTGACGGAGACGTGCCGTGTAAAGGACCTTGGGGTCGCCGTGGACGTCGAAGCCGGGGGGACGATTCGGCGGGTGGAAGCGGAACGCATGCTGGTGTCGGTCGGCCGGCAGGCCAACGTCGAAGACATCGGGCTCGAAAACACGGATGTCCGCGTGGAGCGCGGATTCATCGCCGTCCGGCCGGATACGCTGCAAACCGGCGAACCGCATATTTACGCCGTCGGCGACGTGATCGGCGGCGTCCAACTGGCGCATGCCGCGATGCACGAAGCGGCGGTGGCGGTGGACCACCTCCTGGGACGCGAGACGCGGCGGGCGGCGGATCGCGATGTGCCGCGCTGCATCTATTCCCGGCCGGAAGCGGCGGCGATCGGCTGGACCGAGGACGACGCGCGGGCGGCCGGCTTCGACGTGCGCGCGGCCCGGCTGCCGCTGCGCGCCGTCGGCAAGGCGCTCGTGCACGGCGAGACGGACGGGTTCGCGAAAGTGGTGGCCGACCGGTCGACGGGCGATCTGCTCGGCGTTCACCTGGTCGGCCCGCACGTGACGGAGCTGATTGCCGAGGCGTCGCTTGCCCGCTTCCTTGACGCCGTGCCGTGGGAACTTGCGCGGACGATTCACCCGCACCCGACGTTGGCCGAGGCGCTGCAGGAAGCGGCCATGATGTTGGAAGACCCGCGTGCGGCGGAAGGAGAGCCCTGACGTTCGCGGCAAAAAACGGCAAAAAACGGCTAAAAACGGCGAAAAGGTGTCGAAGCGAGTCGTTACAGGATTTTTAACAAGTTTTTTCGGGTTTTGGCGTTTCTTTTTGGGCGGCCAAGGAGTATAATGAGTTTACTCCTAGTATTAAGACCAGGTTTTAATCCATTGCCTTCGCCAGGAGGGACGCGCCATGACCCAGACGGGCACCGTCCGGCAGACATACAAGCACCGCGAACTCGGCTTGAGCGACGACCAGGTTGTCAAGATGTACGAAATCATGATGCTTGCCCGCCGCTATGACGAGCGGGCGTGGCTGTTGCAGCGGGCGGGCAAGATCAATTTTCACATTTCCGGTTTGTTGCAGGAACCGGCGCAGGTGGCAGCGGCGTTCGCGCTGGACCGGGAACGCGATTGGTTTTTGCCGTATTACCGCGACTACGGTTTCGTGCTGGCCGTCGGCATGACGATGAAAGAGCTGATGCTGTCGCTGTTCGCCAAGGCGGAAGATCCGAACAGCGCGGGACGTCAGATGCCCGGCCACTTCGGCTGCAGGCGGCTGCGCATCGTGACGGGTTCCAGCCCCGTCACGACGCAGGTGCCGCACGCGGTCGGTGTCGCCCTGGCGGCGAAGATGCGCGGCGAGCCGTCCGTGGCGTTCGTATCGTTCGGCGACGGGTCGAGCAACCAGGGTGATTTTCATGAAGGATTGAACTTTGCCGGGGTTTTCAAGCTGCCCGTTATTTTTTTCTGCGAGAACAACCAGTATGCCATCTCGGTCCCGTATCACCGGCAGACGGCCGGGCGGATTTGCGACCGGGCGATCGGCTACGGATTTCCGGGGTTCCGGGTCGAGGGGGACGATCCGCTGGAAGTGTACCGTCTCGTCAAGGAAGCGCGGGAGCGGGCCGTTGCAGGAGAAGGACCGACGTTGATCGAGGTCATGACGTACCGGGTGGCGGCGCATTCCACGTCGGACAACGACTTGTCGTACCGGACGAAGGAGGAAGTGGAACGGGGCTGGCAGAAGGATGGCATTCCGAAATTCCGGCAATACCTGATCGATTGCGGTCTGTGGTCCGAAGCGCAGGAACGGGAGCTGGACGCCCGCGTCCGGGCCGTTGTCGACGAGGCGACCGCCTACGCCGAACGCGCGCCGTACCAGTCGCCGGAAGATTCGCTCCGCTACGTCTATGCGGAAGACGGCGGGGAGGGACGGTAAATGGCGGTTCTCGAATACATTGAGGCGATCCGGCTGGCCATGAAAGAGGAAATGGAGCGCGACAGCCGGGTGTTCGTCCTCGGCGAGGACGTCGGCGTGAAGGGCGGCGTTTTCGGCACGACGCGGGAGCTTCAGCAACTGTTCGGCGAATGGCGGGTGCTGGACACGCCCCTCGCGGAATCGGCGATCGCGGGCGTGGCCATCGGCGCCGCCATGGCCGGCATGCGTCCGATCGCGGAGATGCAATATGCCGATTTCATCTTTCCGGCGACGAACCAGATTATCAGCGAGGCGGCCAAAATCCGTTACCGCTCCAACAACGACTGGGATTGCCCGGTGGTCATCCGCGCCCCGATCGGCGGCGGCGTGTTCGGCGGGCTGTACCATTCGCAATGTCCGGAGTCGGTGTTTTTCGGCACCCCCGGCCTGAAAATCGTCGCCCCCGCCACCAGTTACGACGCCAAGGGGCTGCTGAAGGCGGCGGTTCGCGATCCGGATCCGGTCATTTATTTCGAACATAAAAAATGCTACCGTCTCGTGGCGGACGAAGTGCCGGATGACGATTACATCGTGCCGATCGGCAAGGCGAACGTGCTCAGGGAAGGAACGGACCTCACCGTGATCGGGTACAGCATGCCGATCCATTTCGCGATGCAGGCGGCGGAAGAACTTTCCCGCGAGGAAGGGATCGAGGCGCACATCCTCGATTTGCGCACGCTGCAGCCGCTCGACCGCGAGGCGATCCTGGAAGCGGCGGCCCGAACCGGGAAAGTGCTGATCGTGCACGAGGACAACAAGACCGGCGGCGTCGGCGCGGAAGTGGCGGCGATCATCGCGGAGGAGCTGCTGTACGATCTCGACGCGCCCATCCGCCGGCTGTGCGGCCCGGACGTGCCCGCAATGGCGATCAATCCGCCGGGCGAGAAGCATTTCCTGCTGAACAAGGACAAGGTGAAGGCGGCGATGCTGGAGTTGGCCCGGTATTGACGATCGGGCCCGCGGAACGGACGGAGCCGGACCGTCCGGGCGGGAAACCCGGACGGCGACAGTCCAGCCTGGAAAGGGAGCTGGGGACGATGGCCAAACAGGTAACGGAAGTGAAAATGCCGCAACTGGCCGAGTCGCTGGTATCGGCGACGATTGACCGGTGGTTGAAGGAACCCGGCCAGCCGGTGGAACTGTATGAACCGATTTGCGAAATCATCACCGACAAGGTAAACGCCGAATTGCCGTCCACGGTCAAGGGCGTGCTGGTGAAAATTTTGGTCGGGGCCGGCGAGACGGTGGAAGTCGGCGCTCCGATCTGCCTGATCGAGACGGAAGCGGAGGAGACGGTGGCGGAGGAACGGGCAGACAGCGGCGGGAATGGCGCGACGGTCCCGACGGATGCGGAACCCGGCGCGGGCGGCCGGCCGGAGAGAGCCGGGGGCGTGTCCCCCGCGGCGGTTCCGGCGGCGGCGCATGACCCGGCCGCTCCGATGCGGCACCGCTATTCGCCCGCCGTGCAAAAACTCGCGGCGGAACACGGCATTGACCTGTCCCGGGTGACCGGTACGGGATGGGGCGGGCGGATCACCCGCAAGGATGTGTTGGCGTTGGTGGCCGCCGGCGCTTCCGCGAACGTGTCACTGTCCGGGGACGCGAAGGTTTCTGCCGACGGGACGCAGGCGGCGCCCGCCGCACCGGGGGCGCCAACCGGCGCGGCGCGTCCGGCATCCCCCGTTGTCGTCACGGAACATGAACCGCCTCGGCTTCCGGACATCGAAGTGGAGGAGCCCACGGCTCCGGGGCGGGAATACTATATCGACGTCACGCCCATCCGCAAGACGATCGCCAGGAACATGCGGCAGAGCGTCAGCGAAATTCCGCACGCGTGGACGTCGATTGAGGTTGACGTGACCAACCTCGTGCAATTGCGCAACCGCTGGAAAGACGAGTTTCTCCGGCAGGAAGGCGTCAACCTCACGTATTTGCCGTTTCTGATCAAGGCGGTCGTGAGCGCCATCAAGGACTATCCGATCATGAACTCGGTGTGGGCCGACGACAAGATCATCGTCAAGCGCGACATCAACATCTCGCTGGCCGTCGGCACCGAAGATTCCGTGCTGACGCCGGTCATCAAGCACGCCGACCAGAAAAACATCGCCGGCCTCGCGCACGAGATCCACGAGCTAGCCCGCAAGACCCGGGAAGGCAAGCTGAAGCTGTCGGACATGCAGGGCGGAACGTTCACGGTCAACAACACCGGCACCTTCGGCTCGATCCTGTCGGTGCCGATCATCAATTATCCGCAGGCGGCCATTTTGACAATGGAAGCGATCGTGAAACGGCCGGTCGTCATCAACGACATGATCGCCGTCCGTTCGATGGTCAACCTCTGTCTGTCCTTCGACCACCGCATTTTGGACGGGGTGATCTGCGGCCGCTTCCATCAGCGGGTGAAAGAAAACCTGGAAAGCTACGATCTGGACACGAAGCTGTACTGACGGATATCCGTCCGAACGATGCGGTCAATGGGTTGGCGGGGCTGCACCGGCGGAAACGATTCGGAAGCGGACCGAAAAACGGCTTGAGAGGGGGGAACGCGGGTGCGGAAACTGGAAGTGCACATGCTGCCCCGGATGGAGTATGAGGCGGCATGGGAGTTGCAAAAGAGGCTCGTCAAGGAAATCGACCGCGGCGAACGGCCCGACACCCTGCTGCTCCTGGAGCACCCGCCGACCTATACGATCGGATCGGACCGGCATCCGGAGCATCTGTTGCTCGGACCGGAGGAACTGAAGCGACGCGGCATCGCCGTGTTCGAAATTGACCGCGGCGGCGACATCACCTACCACGGCCCCGGTCAGCTCGTCGGGTATCCGCTTCTGTATCTGGACGCGGCCGGTCTGGACCTGCACGGATATTTGCGCAACCTGGAGCAGGCGCTCATCGAGCTGCTGGCGGAATTCGGCCTGAAGGGCGGCCGGAAGCCCGCCTACACCGGCGTCTGGGTCGGCGACGTGAAGATTGCGGCCATCGGCGTCAAATTCAACAAAGCCCGCGCGCGCCGCGGATTTGTCACCAGCCACGGGTTCGCCCTCAACATCCGTCGCCGCGTGGAGCAGGACGGCTTCTCCGGCATCATTCCGTGCGGGATTACCGAATACGGGGTCACATCGCTGGAAAAGGAAACCGGCGTTGCGCCGGCCCCGGAAGAAGTCGGACGCCGCTTCGTGCCGCACTTTTGCCGGGTGTTCGGTTACGATACGGTCACCATTGAAACACCGTTCCAATCGACATCAGCACCGTCGACAGGAGCATTGCCACAAGCGTCACAATCGTCACAATTTTAACGGTACGAGGTTTCAAGGCCCATCATCCTTTCATGCCATATTGTACCCGAAGCGGGACAAGGAGTGAAGTTCATGGTCAACCGCCAGCGGCTGATCGAGCTGTTCATGGAGTTGGTCCGGGTGGACAGCGAATCGGGCCAGGAACGGGAGATCAGTCTCAAGTTGAAAGAAAAATTCGGCGAGCTCGGCCTGGAGGTCACGGAGGATGACGCCGCCGCGCAAACCGGCCATGGCGCGGGCAATTTGTTTGTCTGGCTGCCGGCTTCGCCGCAGTGCGAACAGGCGCCGGCGCTTCTGTTCACCTGCCATATGGACACCGTGTCCCCCGGCAAGGGCGTCCGGCCGCGTCTGGACGACGACGGTTACATCCGCAGCGATGGCACGACGATTTTGGGGAGCGACGACAAGGCCGGGCTGGCGGCGCTGCTCGAAGCGCTCCGGGTGATCCGGGATGAGCGCCGGCCGCACGGTCCGATCCAGCTTGTCATTACCGTCGGAGAGGAGTCCGGACTGGTGGGCGCCCGGGCCATGGATCCGGAGCGGCTCAAGGGACGGTACGGCTACGCGCTCGACTCCAACGGCCCGGTGGGCGACATTGTGGTGGCGGCGCCGACGCAGGCGAAGATCGACATCGTCGTGCGCGGCAAATCCGCCCACGCGGGGGTCAATCCGGAGGATGGCGTGAGCGCCATCCAGGTGGCGGCGAAGGCCGTCGCGCGGATGCCCCTCGGCCGGATCGACCGTGAGACGACGGCCAACATCGGCCGGTTCGAAGGCGGCGGCCCGACTAACATCGTCTGCGATTACGTGAAGCTGGAAGCGGAAGCCCGGAGCCTGGACGGCGCCAAGCTCGAGCGGCAGGTGGCGGCGATGCGGGAGGCGGTCGAATCGGCCGCGCGCGAGTTCGGCGCCCAGGCGGAGTTTTCGAGCGAGATCATCTATCCCGCTTTCTCGTTCACGGACGACGACGAGGTGGTGCGGCTCGCCCGCGCGGCCGCCGAAGCGATCGGCCTGACGCCGCGCACGTTGTCTTCCGGCGGCGGCAGCGACGCCAATATTTTCAACGGCAAAGGCGTGCCAACCGTCAATCTGGCGGTGGGCTATGAACATATCCATACGACCCGCGAGCAGATCCATGTGGACAATCTGGTCAAAACGACCGAACTCGTGCTGGCGCTCGTGGCGGAAGCGGCGAAACGCTGAGCGCGGGCTCAGAACCGGCAATCGTCCCGTTCGGACGGAACGGCGGATGGTTGCCGGCTTTTTTTATTAATTATTGCTGAAATGAGGCGAAGGCGGTCGAGCCAAAAAAGAAAGCCATCGCGGGGGAGCCAGGCTTCCGCGATGGCCTTCTCATGATTTTTTATGTCTTTCCACGGGCGATTCAAATCCGTCAGGCGCCTTGCCCGTTACTGTTGTCGCGAGATGTTCTCCGGTTTCGGCATCGTAGTATTGACACATGGTTACGTCTTTCATGGCCCCGAATTTGGTTTCGAATTGATCAAATGTTGATACAATAAGGTTGACTCGACCATTTTCGCCCATCCAATTCCTGTTGTTTCCTTTACTTGAATCATGCTTTTGAAGATCAGGGGAAAAACCGGTAAGACCAATGGTGACCAGGAATAGGATCGCTGTCACCATCCATCTTCTTCTCATTGTTTGCACCTCCTGTCCGTACGATCTCAACCAACGAGCCGGAGAATAGAATGAAACCGGGGATGGGAATCTTCATCTCAGACAATGGATTCGTACTCTTTGTTGCGATGCAGCGTTCTCCAAACAAGAGGGAGTTTTCATGATGATGAAAGGAAGGACTAAAGCCAGTATCCTATTCTTTCTATTTGCGGCCACTTGTTTTATCTTTGATGATAGCTATGGGGCTTATTAACGATAAGGTTCGGGATGACCATCCTTTAACTCCGGAAAGAATAAGTCAGCTCAGAATTGATTATCCCGCCTACAATGAGAATCCTGAACTTGTGGATATGAAAGCGCCGACTTTCGAGGAAATCATTAAAGAGGTGGACAGCGTCATCGTAGGCAGGGTTGTCCGGGAGCTGCCTCCTTATGAGGTCGATTTAAGCCCGTTACTCCAGCCCGAGCTGAGAGCAAAAGGGAACGCTTCCGGCATTTCTTCAAGACATCAATTTCATCAGGTGGAGATTGAGGTTGTTCGGCATATTTCAGGAAAACCTGTAGACCAGAAGATTCCATTGGCCTATCATGCGATGTTTGAAGGCTACGAACCCAAATTGAAAAGCGGCATGAACATTGTGGTGGGGATCGCAAGCGGCTCGGGTGTTCACCAAGGCAAACATTTTTTCACCCGCTTCGGAACTTACTACATTGTAGACGATGAATACGTCCTTTCCGCTGTCGATGATGCGTTTTCCCAACAAATGAACGGGCAAAAATTGGAGCGTTTGATTGCAAAAATTAAAGAAATCAGAGAATAAGCCGTGTCAGAGAAAACAAGCACCCGTACCGAAATGGAACGGGTGCTTGTCATATTTGCACGTATCCGTCGGCCTCACGAACGCGAGCGGATTTCCTGCCGCATGAACAGCACGTAGGACGCGGCGAAGATGACCGCCGTCTCCGCGATGAGCGCGACGATATGCGGCCAGATGAGCAGCAGGCTCTGTCCGAACGACAGGGGCGCGTCGATGGCCAGGAACGCCTGCTCCTGGGTGATGAACGGGTTCAGCGTCCGCGTGTCGGGCAGCATCAGGGTTGTTGCCGCTTCCTGGAACAGGTAGGCGGGCGACAGACGGTACAGGAACTTCAGGAAATTTTGCTGGGCGATGAACGTCGAGGTGTCGGTGATGGTGCCCGACGCCATCGCCTGGCCGATCAGGTTCACGATCAGGCCGTAGAACACCAGGAAGAAAATCCACACCGCGATCCCCGACAGCGCCGACGTGGCCGCCTGCTTGAACCGCACCGAGAAAAACAGCGACAGGTTCAACCACAGCCCGACGTAGATCACGGTGACCACGAGCGTGACGACCACGCGCCAGAATTCTTCCGGCGTCGGCGGATACCCGATCGTGAACAGCCCCATCCCCATGACCAGGAAACCAAGGGAGAACACGACCACCGCGATCAGCAACAGCCCGGCCACGAACTTCGCGTTGATGAAGTCGTCGCGGTACACCGGCTGCGAGATGATGCGGCTGAGCGTGCCCTTGTTGCGCTCCGCATTGACCCCGTCAAAGCCGATCGCGATCCCGATGAGCGGAGCCAGGAACGAGATGAACGTCAGAAAGTTCGGCATGGCGCCGTAGGAGACGGTGAACATGCGCAAAAACAGGAACGACGTATCGGCGTCGCTTCTGCCGGAAAGGCCTTCGCGCAGCGCGGTGAGCGCGGCATAGATCGAACCGATGCACGCCACCGTCACAATGGCCAGCAGAATGACGAAACGCCAACTGCGGATATGGTCGCTGAATTCCTTTTGCACCATCACCCAGAACGGGGAGGTGATCCGTTCGGCGCGTCCTTCCTTCGCGGCTTGCGCATCCGCGCCCGCCTTCCGGAATAGCGGCTTGATTTTGGCCAGCAGTTCATCGGTCCGGACGCTCATGACGCCTCCCCTCCTTCAAAGTAACGGTGATAAATGTCGTCGAGTCCGTAGCGCAACGGCCGCATGCCATGAAGGTCCACATTGTGTTCCAGCACGATTTTGGCCAGTTGCGGCGCAAGGTAGCGGGAGCAGGCGACGCGCGCCGTCACGTACGACGATCCTTCCAGGGCGTCGGCTTCGACCCGCTCCACCGACTGGACGCCTTCCACCGCCGACAGCCGTTCGATCAGTTTGTCGTTCCATTCGCCCAGATCCAGTTCCACCGTGAAGCTGGCGCCGCCGTCCAGTTGCCGGGACAGCGACTCGATGTCGCCGCAGGCGATGAGCCGGCCTTTCACGAACAGCCCGACGCGGTCGCAAATTTGCTGCACCTGATGCAGGTGGTGGGACGACAGCAGCACCGTGATGCCTTCCTTGCGGCTCAGGTCCTGGATCAGCATGAGCAGCTCGCGCACCCCTTCCGGGTCGATGCCGAGCGTCGGTTCGTCGAGGATGATCACTTCCGGCTGTTTGATCAGCACGTCGGCGAGGCCGAGCCGTTGCCGCATCCCCCGGGAAAACTCCCCGACGCGCTTTTCCGCCACGTGGGCGAGACCGACCCGCTCCAGCAGCCGCTGCGCCCGCTCAACCGCTTCCCCCGTCGGAATCCGGTTCAGCCGGGCGGTGTACACGAGATTGTCCAGCGCGCTGCGGTCGTCGTAAAAGCCGACGTCGTCCGGCAGGTAGCCGACGCGCCGCTTCACCTGCATCGGATTGCGGGTGGCGTCGACGCCGCACACCTTGGCCGTACCCGATGTCGGTTCCGTCAGACCGAGCATCATCAGGATGGTGGTGGTCTTTCCGGCCCCGTTCGGACCGAGCAGGCCGAAAATTTCCCCTTTGTAGATGTCCAGCGTCAGGGAATTCACGGCGATCAGGTCATCGTATTTTTTCGTCAGTTGTCGGAGTTCGATCACCGGCTGGTTGGCCACGGGTCACCGCCTCCCGTATTTGCGGAACAGCCCGTACACGCCAGCGAGCACCGCAAGGACAATGAGCACGCCGATCCAACCCCAGAGAACGGACGTTTTGACCGTGACGCGGAACACGACGTCGGTGGATTTTTCGGCCGCCGACGCGGTTATTCCGAGCACGTAGTCGCCGGCCAGCGCTTCTTTGGACGATTTGATCGTGGCCGTGACCGCCACGGAGTCGCCGGGTTTGATCACGTTGATCGTCTTCGGGTCAAACGATACTTCCCAGTTGGCGGGCGCCGTGCTGGTCAGATTGATGTCGGTGAGATCGCTCGAACCGTTGTTTTTGACCAGCAGTTCCACCTTGCGCGTACCGCCCGCCGTGACGCTGGTGCTGAGACGTTCGTCCGGCGTGGTGAGCTGGATGTCGTACGTGCCGGTAATGACCGCCTCCACGGTCAATTCCGCGGACGTGTTGTTGTTGTGTGCGCGAACCGGAATTTTATAGGTGTCGGCGGCCGCCTTTTCGGCCGGCGTGACCTTCAGGGAAATCGTCTGCGAGGCGTTCGGTTCCACCTCAATGGACGTAATGTTGTTCCCGCCCGACTGGAAGCGCGCATCCCATCCCTCGGGCACGTCCGCGCTCAGGGCGTAGGTTTGCTTCTCCGCCGTACGGTTGTTCAGTTTCAGGCTGTAGGTGAAACTGGAGTCGCTGTGTCCTTGCAGGTTCGGCTGGTCGCTCGTCAGCTCGGACTTGTAGGTGCCCTGCTCGGTCACGTTCACTTTCAGCGTGAGCGCGCCAAATTCGCCGGCGCTGAGGCGGAACGTGTATTCGCCCTTGTTCACTTGCAGCGGCACTTCCAGGCGAAGGTTGACCGATTGTTCCTCATTGGGCCGGACGGCGATCTGCTTAACCGGATGGCCGCCGGCGGTCAATTCCGCTTTCCAGCCGTATCCGCCGTCGTCAAAGCTGAGATTGACGGTTTGGATCTGGTTGGTGTTGTTGATGACGTCGACCGAGTAGGAGATCGATTCGCCCGGTGCGGCCGACAGATAGGTGTAGGGCGTATAAAGATCCACGGCGGCGGCGGCCGCGGGCGCGGCGAAACCGATCATCCCCGCCACCAAAGCCAGCACAAGCTGGATGGAAAACAGTCGTCGAACGTTGACACTCATCGGTGCAGACCCTCCTGCATGAATGATTTCGTTCCATCTGGATTACGCTCGGGAGGGCGGGATGGATTTATGGTTCTCAAAAAAAATGTTACCGCTTTCGAAGGAGGGGACGGGAGAACCCTCTTGCCGTCAGTTTTCTCCCGGAGCAAAGTTTATTAATATAGAAGGCAGGTAGGCGGACAGACAGAAAGCAGACAGACCGAGGCTCACAGAGGAGCGATCTGAAGATATCCGGGGGGTTGGGCATGCGGAACGCGGAACGCGTGTCGGCGGAAACCGGCCTGTCCGGGCGCCTGCTGGAACAGATCGCGGAAGGATCCGCCCAGGCGTTCGACCGGCTGTACGAACTGACGTCGCCGATGGTTCGGGCGCTGGCCGAGCAGCTTCTGGGCGACCCGATGGAAGCGGAAGACGTGTGCCACGATGTGTTTTTGCAGGTGATCTGCCATCCCGAGCGGTACGATCCCGCCCGCGGCTCGGTGGAAGCCTGGCTCGCCGTTCTGGCGAGAAGCCGCGCTCTCGATCGCTTGCGCCGGCGCAAACGGGTTTTTCTCGCCGATCGGGAGGAACTGGCGAAGCGCGAACTGTCGTCGGCCCGCACGGTGGAAGCCGGACCGGAAAACCGGGTGATGGCCAAGCTCGAAACCGAGGCGGTTCGGATGGCGCTGCTGGATATTCCGGGAGCCCAGCGCCGGCTTCTGGCGGAGGCTTATTTCCACGGGAGGAGCCAGCGGGAACTGGCCGAGGCGTGGCGGGTTCCGCTCGGTACGGTAAAATCGCGGGTTCGGTACGGTCTCGGCCATTTGCGACGCGCGCTTGCGCGCATGGGTTGGGTGGAACCGGAAGGGGGCGAGCGCCGTGGCTGACATCGGATGCGTGGTGCCGGAAGAATGGTGGGTGGACTACCACCTGAATCGGCTGACGCCTGAACGGCAGGCAAGCCTGGAGCGTCATCGGGCGGTTTGTCCGGTCTGCGCGGAGACGTCCCGGCGCTGGGCGGAGTTGCTGGATCGCGTGCGGAAAACCCGCACGGCCGCACCGTCCGCGGGCGGAACGGCTTTGCCGGAAAGCCGGAGCGACCCGCAGGCCGTCGTTTTCGGAGAGGTGCGCCCGCGACCGGACGCGCCGCGTCTTTGGTGGAAGCGGCGGGCGATGCGCGCGGCGGTTTGGTTTTACGGCTGGCGGCGACGCACGGCGCGCGCGCTTCGCGCCCGCGGGAGACTGGCGGCCGCTGGCGGCGCGTTTGCCGCGCTGCTGCTGGCGGGGCTGATTCGCGTGGCGTTCCCGCACGAAGCGGGCATCAACCCGGTCCTGACCAAGGCCGAAGCGTACGTGCAGCAACACGAACCGATGGCCGCCCGCGTCATCTCCCTGCCCGATACGGTGCAGTATCCGCTGGGAGCGTCCGACCGGCAAGGGATGTTCGGGCCGCCGCCGGTCGCCGCCGGCGCGGTATGGGTGAACGGCCGTACCGGAGAGCTGTTCGTGCTGTTGGAAGGACTGCTTCCGTCCGACAGCCGGGACGTGCAGGCGTGGGGCGTCGTCCGGCAGGAGCGCCACAATCTCGGGTTGCTGCAGTTCCATGAGCGGCTGGGCCACCTGTACGTGCGTCATGCCTGGATGGACGGCTGGGAGGCGGTCGCGTTCACCATCGAACCGAAGGGCGGCAGCCCGCAACCGACCGCGCCGGAGACCGCGATTGTGCGCTTGCTGTCCGACCCGCGGGCGATTCCCGCGAAGGCGCCGGTCCGGCCGTGAGGACGAACCGGCCCGTCTCCGGATCCGCCCCGGCGGAAAACGGGGAATGCCCGCCGCGGGGCCGGGACGGGTCGGGACCGCCTTGGGGGTGCGATCGGCCGGATCCGCCGAACGAAACGGAAAAGGAGACGAAGCATGAAGAAAACCGCAGACCGGCAACATCCTTTTTGCGAAACGACGTTGAGCACGAATCCCGTTTTTGCCGGCAAAATGATTTCGCTCCAGGTAGATACGGTCCGCTTGCCGGACGGCCGCACGGCGACGCGGGAGATCGTCCGGCACCCGGGCGCGGTCGCCGTGCTGGCGCTGTATGAAGGCCGGATGATTGCCGTGGAGCAATTTCGCAAGCCGCTGGAACGGGCGCAACTGGAAATCCCGGCGGGCAAGCTCGAGTCGGGCGAACGGCCGGACCTGGCGGCGCTCCGGGAACTGGAGGAGGAGACGGGGTTTCGCGCGCGCAGCGTGCGGCATCTGTTCAGTTTTTCCACGTCTCCCGGCTTTGCGGACGAAGTGCTGCATCTGTATTTCACCGACGACGTGGTCCCCAGCGAGAAGCATCCGGATGAAGACGAATTTCTGACCGTCGAACTGCTCACGCCGGAAGAGGCGGAACAGGCCGTCCGGGACGGCCGCATCGGCGACGCCAAAACGATGCTGGCCCTGTACGTCTGGAAGCTGTACCGCCTGACGGGGGCGCTGACGCTGTGACGGAGACGGCCCGGCTCCGTCGGGTGTTCGCCGACCTGCACGTGCACATCGGCCGCACCGACCGCGGCGAACCGGTCAAGATCAGCGCCGGGAAGACGCTGACCTTCCGCAACATCGCGCGCGAGGCGGCGGAGCGGAAGGGCATCGGACTGATCGGCGTCATTGATTGTCATTCGCCCGCGGTGCAGGCGGACATCGAAGCCTGCCTGGCGAGCGGCGAAATGGAAGAAATCGCGGGAGGCGGCATCCGCTACCGCGGCACGGTGCTGCTGCTCGGCTGCGAGATGGAAGTGCGCGAGCCGGGCGGCGGCCCGTTTCATTTGCTCGGCTTCTTGCCCACGCTGGAAGCGATGCGCGACTGGACGGCCTGGCTGGAAAAGCGGGTGGCCAACGTGCGGCTCAGTTCCCAGCGCGTCCGGGCATCGGCGCGCGACGTGCAGCGCGAACTGGCGGCGCGCGGGGGGTTGTTGGTTCCGGCCCACGTGTTCACGCCGCACCGCGGCTTGCTGGGGTGCGCGGCGGACCGGCTGGCGGACCTGCTCGACCCGGAGCGGATCGCGGCGGTGGAGCTCGGTCTCAGCGCCGACAGCGACATGGCCGGGCGGCTGTCGCAGTTGGACCGCTATCCGTTCCTGACCAACTCGGACGCCCATTCCCCCGCCATGATCGGGCGCGAATGCAACGAGCTGCTCGTGGCCGAGCCGTCGTTCGCTGAATGGGCCATGGCGTTGCGCGGGGAGGGCGGCCGGCGCATCGTGGCGAATTACGGCCTGCATCCTTCGCTCGGAAAATACCACGCGACCTGTTGCCTGGGTTGTCACCGTGCGCTGCCGGAAGACGCGGGCGCGTTGTCCGTCTGCCCGCACTGCGGCGGCAAACGGCTGGTGCGCGGCGTGGCGCAGCGCGCCGCCCTGCTGGCGGACCGGGACGAGCCTTGCCATCCGCCGCATCGCCCGCCGTATCGGCACCAGGTGCCGCTGTCGTTTTTTCCGGGCGTCGGGCCGAAGAAACGGGAAGCGCTGCTCGCCGCGGCGACGGAAATGGAGATCCTGCATCGCCTGCCGGCGGAGCGGTTGCGGGACCTTGCCGGCGAGGCGCTGGCGGATCTGATTTTGCGCGCCCGGGAAGGCCGGCTCGCGATCGCTCCCGGGGGCGGCGGCGCTTACGGGCGGCTGGTGACCGACGGAGCGCGGGAACCGGCGGAGCGATGCGCCCCGAAGCGGTCCGCCGGGACGAGGCCGCAAGCGTAACCGGGGCCGCCGGCAAGCCCGCCGGAACCGTGCCGCATGGCCGAACCGGCGCCGGGGGTCATGCTTTTCCCTTGTCCCGCATATAACCTTGGGAGAGGCGATGAGTCGGACAAGGGGGGATGCTTGATGCCCGATCGTGCGTGGCGGTTGCCCGGCAAGGAACATGCCCATCTGTACGCGTTTGTGGGCGCCCTGCTGCTGGTCGGCGCGGTGTTCGGCTCGCTGCTGGTCAACGCGCTGACACTGGACCAGCAGCAGCAATTGGGAGAGGAGCTCGGCGCGTACCTGACGTCGCTCGGGCGGAACGAAACGTCGGACGCGGCGGCGTTTCGCGACAGTTTTCTTTTTTACGCCAAATGGCTCGCGCTGATCTGGCTGTGCGGATTGTCCGTGGTCGGGCTTCCCGGGGTGTTCGTCCTCAATTTTTTGAAAGGGATGCTGATCGGCTTCGCCGTCGGGCTGTTCGTGCGGGAGATGGCCTGGAAGGGCATGCTGTTCTCGGTGGCGGCGATGGCGCCGCACAACATTCTGGCCGTGCCGGCGCTCCTGATTGCCAGCGTGTCGGCGATCCGGTTTGCCAAATACGTCGTACGCGAGCGGCTGTTCCGCAAACGCGGCCGTCTGCTGCCCGCGTTCCGTTCGCACAGCGTCGTCGCTTTGGCGATGCTGGCCGTGCTGTGCGGCGCTTCGCTGCTGGAAGCTTACGTGTCGCCGATGCTGCTCGGCCGGCTGGCGCTGTGGATCCAATGACGGCGTTCCCGGCGACAGAACGTCTGGAAGAACATAGAAACCCGTTTGACTTCCTGAAGCCCCTCCCCCTATAATGGAACCAAGCGCTGCGTCCAGAGGGGGAAGACGATGGAAGCCCGCATTGAAAAAATAAAGCAAATGTTGCAATCCCAGGGCTACAAACTGACCCCGCAACGGGAAGCGACGGTGCGCGTGCTGCTGGAGAACGAGGAGGATCATCTGAGCGCGGAAGACGTGTTCATGCTCGTCAAGGAGAAGGCGCCGGAGATCGGACTGGCCACCGTGTACCGCACGCTGGAGCTTCTCACCGAAATGCACGTGGTCGAAAAGCTCAATTTCGGCGACGGCGTAGCCCGTTACGATTTGCGGACGGAAAGCAGCAAGCACCACCATCATCATCTCATTTGCGTCCAGTGCGGTTCGATGACGGAAATCATGGAAGACTGGCTTCTTCCCCTGGAGGAACGGCTCGAGAAGGAGTACCGATTCAAGGTGCTCGACCATCGGCTCGATTTCCAGGGCGTGTGCGCCAATTGCCGGGCGAAGGAAAACGAGAAGGAACAGGAAGCGTTCCCCGGCGAGAAGGAACCTGCACGGCAAACCTGATGCATCGCGACCGGAATCATGATCAGGCGATAAAGGCGGTTGTCCGGGAACCGTTCCCGGCCAGCCGCCTTTTTGCATGATCCGCGGGGGCGTTCAGACCGCGCTTCCGTCTTCCGGTTCGTTCATGCCATTCTCGTTCATGCCATTCGATGATGGCGGCAGCAGGCGTTCCACATGCGGCCGGATGGCCTCCGGCGGGTCTCCCGGCGCGAACCGGCGCACGACGTTGCCGTTGCGGTCCACGAGAAACTTGGTGAAATTCCATTCGATTTCACCGCCCCCGTTCGGACCGGGCGCCGCCTGTTTGAGCAGGCGATAGAGCGGATGGGCGTTCGGACCGTTGACTTCGATTTTGGCAAACAGCGGGAACGTCACCCCGTAATTTGTCCGGCAAAACGAGAGAATGTCCGCTTCGGATCCCGGCTCCTGTTCCATGAACTGGTTGCACGGGAAGCCGAGCACGACCAGCCCGCGGGCGGCATACGCGTCGTACAGACGTTGCAAGCCCTCGTATTGCGGCGTCAGGCCGCATCGGCTCGCCGTGTTGACGATCAGCAGCACCTTCCCCTTGTATTCGGCCAGCGTTCGCCGGCGGCCGTGGATGTCGGTCACTTCGATTTCGTACAGGGACATCGGCGGTTCCTCCTTGTTCGGCCATGTGTGCGCCGTTCACTGTTGTCCGCGACGGACGGGATTGTATCAAACTGTAAAGAATGAATGGCCGTCTGTCAACGGCCCGGGTCGCACGTAAAGGGGGCTGTCAGGCGGGAGAATGACGGGCGACGCCGAGGCGACGAAGGCCGGCGGGCCAGCGGCGGAAAACGGCCGTCCCCTGGGGAGCGACCCGGCAACCCTATGGCGGCGTTACATAGGTTGGAGGTACAAAGGGAAGAGTAACCATCCAAACGGGACAAGGAGGTTCGCCATGATCGTCGGGGTGCCCAAAGAGATCAAGACCCGTGAATACCGCGTGGCGATGACGCCGGCCGGGGCGGCGATGCTGACCGCGCGCGGGCACACGGTGCTGGTGGAGACGGGAGCGGGAGACGGGAGCGGCTTTTCCGACGCCGAATACGCCGCCGCCGGCGCGCGGATCGTGCCCGACGCCGCGCGGGTCTGGGCCGAAGCGGAACTGGTGTTGAAGGTGAAAGAGCCGCTCATGGAAGAATTCGGCCGTTTCCGCAGCGGGCAGATGCTGTTCACCTATCTGCATCTGGCGGCCGCTCCTGCCCTGGCCGCCGCGCTCGTGGAGCGGAACGTCACCGCGATCGGCTACGAGACGATCCAGCTTCCGGACGGCCGCCTCCCGCTGCTGACGCCGATGAGCGAAGTGGCGGGGCGGATGGCGACGCAGATCGGCGCGCAATATCTGGAAGTGTTCAACGGCGGGCGCGGCGTGTTGCTCGGCGGCGTTCCCGGCGTGCCGCCGGCGGAAGTGGTCATTGTCGGCGGCGGCACGGTCGGCGAGAACGCGGCCGCCGTCGCGGTGGGCATGGGCGCCGACGTGATCGTGCTGGAGAAAAACCCGGACCGGCTGCGCGAACTGGAGCGGCGATTCCAGGGCCGCGTGCGGACGCTGATGTCCAACCCGCACAACGTCGCCAGCGCCGTCCGGCGGGCCGACCTGCTCATCGGCGCCGTGCTGGTGCCGGGCGCGCGGGCGCCGCGCGTCGTCACCGAGGAGATGGTTCGCGCGATGAAATCCGGCGCGGTCATCGTGGACGTTGCCGTGGACCAGGGGGGATGCATTGCCACGATCGACCGGGTGACGACGCACGACAATCCCGTTTACATCAAGCACGGCGTCGTTCATTACGCCGTCGCCAACATGCCGGGGGCCGTTCCGCGCACCTCCACGCTGGCGTTGACCCATGCGACGATCGACTACGTGCTGGCCTTGGCGGACAGGGGGCTGGCCGGCGCGGTGGCCGCCGATCCGGCGCTGGCGGGAGGAGTGAACGTGCACCGGGGCGCCGTCACGCATCCGCAGGTGGCCGAAGCGGTCGGCATGCCGTACGTGCCGCTGGAACGTTTGCTGGGGTAGCGGATCCCGCGGCATGAAGGCGGCGGGCTTCACATAAGGTAGTGGTACAGGAAACGGACAGGCGGCATGCGCCGCCGCCGTCGGACGGAGGGATCGGACGTGGGGGATGCCCCTTTCCGCGGACGGGAGCGCGTCGAATTTGCGCTCCTTTTTGTTGCGTTTCTGATCGCGGCGCGTCTTGTCGCCGGCTGGATCGGGCACTGGATCGAGCCCGTCGACCCGTACCGGCTGCCGGAAGGAGGGGCGGTCAAGGTGTTCCGCGCCGGTGATCCGGGCCGGGCCGGGGTCGACGTTGTCGACCGCCTGCGCCTGTTTCTCTGGTACGGTGAATGACGGAGAGCAGGGAATTGGCGGACCGGTGTGGAATACACTGATGGAACTTCGTCGTTATGAGATTCCAGGGGAAACGGGAGCCAACGCAACATGAACGATTTGCTGCGCCAGTTTGCGGCCGAGATGGCCGCCGAACGCCGTTGGTCCGAGACGACGGTGCGAAGCTATGCCGGCGACCTGAACGACCTGTGCAGATACCTGGCCGGCCAAGGCATTGTCAGGCCGGAGGAGGTTCGTTCGCATCATGTGTCCATGTATGTGCATCAACTTCGCAAGGACGGCCGGTCGGAAGCCACCGTCATTCGCCGGCTGGCGGCGGCGCGGGCGTTTTTTTCCTATTTGTGCCGGCAGGGCATCATCGGCGACAATCCCGTCGTCGGGATGTCGGCGCCCAAGGCCGGAGTGCGGCGTCCCCGCAGCCTTTCGGTCGACGAAGTGGAAAGGCTGCTCGCCGCGCCGTCGCCGGAAACGCCGCTCGGAATGCGGGATCGCGCCATGCTCGAGCTGATGTACGCCAGCGGTCTGAAGGCGTCCGAACTGTTGTTGCTCGATGTCGAAGACGTCCGCCTTGACTTGGCGCTGGTGCGCTGCGCCGCACCGGGCAAAAAGGAACGGCTCGTCCCAGTCGATCCGGTCTGCGAGCGCACGCTGCGGACTTATCTCGAGGAGGTTCGTCCGCAGTTGGCGCGCCCGCGCGAGCGGGCGCTGTTCGTGAACCGGAGCGGCGAACGTTTGACGCGGCAGGCGCTGTGGAAGACGCTGAAAAAATACGCGGCCGCCATCGGCGCGGATCCCGGCGCGGTCGGACCGCAAACGCTGCGTCACTCCTTTGCCGTTCACCTGCTTCGCAACGGCGCGGATTTGCGTGCCGTTCAGGACATGCTCGGCCACGCGAATTTGTCCACGACGCAAATGTACGCGTCGGTCGCCCGTCCGCGGATCCGGGACGTCTACGAGCGGGCGCATCCCCGCTCGGCGCGGAGCGGAGCGCCGGACAGCCGGCTGCCGGACACCTCGAAATCGCAACGGATGGGGGCAAACGAACCATGACCTTTCGCAAAATCACCGTCATTGTGCTGGACAGCGTCGGCATTGGCGAATTGCCGGACGCCGCGGCCTATGGCGATGTCGGCGCGCATACGCTGGGGCACATCGTGGAGCGGGTGCCTGACATCGCCCTGCCGAACTTGCGCCGCCTCGGACTGGCCAACATCGCCCGCCTCGGCGACTGGGCGCCGGAGCCGGCGCCGCTCGCCCATTACGGCAAAATGGCCGAAGTGTCGGCCGGCAAGGATACGATGACCGGCCACTGGGAACTGATGGGGCTGAAGATCGACACCCCGTTCCGCACGTTCCCCGACGGATTCCCGTCGGAACTGATCGAAGCGTTCGAGCGGGAAACCGGGCGTCCCGTCATCGGCAACAAACCGGCGTCCGGCACGCAGATCATCGAGGAGCTCGGACCCGAGCAGTTGCGCGGCGGGGCGTGGATCGTGTACACGTCCGCGGACAGCGTGTTCCAGATCGCCGCCCATGAAGAGAAAATTCCGCTCGAGGAACTGTACGCCGCCTGCCGGATTGCCCGCCGATTGACGATGGACGAGCGTTATCGGGTCGGCCGCGTGATCGCCCGTCCGTATGTCGGTGAGCCCGGCGCGTTCAAACGGACGGGCAACCGGCGCGATTTCGCCGTGAAACCGCCCGCTCCCACGGTGCTCAACCGGCTGAAGGAGGCCGGTCTGGACGTGGTGGCCGTCGGCAAGATCAACGACATTTTCAGTGGAGAAGGGATCACGGAGGCGTTGCCAACCAAAAGCAACGCGCAAGGGATCGAGGAAACGATCCGGCAGTTGAAGAAGCCGTTCCGCGGCCTGCTGTTCGTCAATCTGGTCGATTTCGACGCGCTGTACGGACACCGGCGCGATCCCGTCGGCTACGCGCGGGCGCTGGAAGAATTCGATCGTGCGCTGCCGGCGATGATGGAGCAGGTGGGCCCGGACGACCTGTTGGTGATCACCGCCGATCACGGCAACGATCCCGTCCACTCCGGCACGGACCACACGCGGGAGTACGTGCCGGTGCTGGCGTGGAACCCGCGGCTCGCCGCCCCGGGCGACCTCGGCGTGCGGGAGACGTACGCCGATCTTGCCGCGACGATTGCCGAAAATTTCGGCGTGCGCGGCACCGGAAACGGCACCAGTTTTCTTAAGGAATTGCGCCTCAAAACCTGAAAAACCCGACAGGACGACAAGGAGCGAATGAAATCGATGGACCGTATGGACACGCGAAGGGACGCGCAACAACCGGCGGCCGGCCGTCAGGCGGGCGGGACGGATGAACGCCCCGACGGCGCCGATCAACGGAACATGTTGGATATGCGGGCGAAGATCGGGGAAGCCGCCGCCCATATCGCTTCCCGTTGCCGGATGGAGCCGGAAATCGGCCTCATTCTCGGTTCCGGGCTCGGCGTCGTAGGCGACCGGCTTGAGGAAGCGGTGACGATTCCCTACGGAGACATCCCGCACTTTCCGGTGTCCACGGTGGAGGGACATGCCGGCGAACTGGCACTGGGGCTGCTGGAAGGTCGAAAGGTGGCGCTCCTGCGCGGGCGTTTTCACCTGTACGAAGGGTACGACGCGGAACAGATCGCTCTGCCGATCCGGGTCCTGAAGCGGCTCGGCGTGCGCACGCTGCTGGTAACGAACGCCGCCGGCGGCATCAACACCTCGTTCGTCCCCGGCGATCTGATGCTCATTTCCGATCATCTCAACCTGACGGGCCGGAATCCGCTGGTCGGGCGGAACGACGACACGCTGGGGACGCGGTTTCCCGACATGTCGGAAGCGTACAGCAAGCGGCTGCGCGCCGTCGCCCGGGAGACTGCGGCCGCGCTCGGCATCCCGCTGCGCGAAGGGGTGTACGCCGGCCTGCTGGGCCCCTCCTATGAAACGCCGGCGGAAATCCGCATGCTGCGCATGCTCGGCGCCGACGCCGTCGGCATGTCGACGGTCACCGAAGTGATCGCCGCCCGCCACGCGGGAATCGAGGTGCTGGGCATCTCGTGCATCAGCAACATGGCCGCCGGCATTTTGGATCAGCCGCTGTCGCACGAGGAAGTGATGGAAACGACAGAGCGGGTGAAGGAGCGGTTCATGTCGCTGGTGCTGGCGTTGGTGCCCAAGCTGTAACGGCGAACAAAGGAGGAACGCGTGGCATGCGCATGGTCGATCTCATCCGCAAAAAACGGGCCGGCGGCGAACTGGACGAGGCCGAAATCCGGTTCATCGTCGAAGGCGTCGTAAAGGGAACCATCCCCGATTATCAAATTTCCGCCTGGCTGATGGCGGTTTGTTTCAACGGCATGACCGACCGGGAAACGGCCGCGCTCACCGAATGGATGGCGGCGTCCGGGGACCGGGCCGATTTGTCGGGCATTCCGGGCGTCAAGGTGGACAAGCACAGCACCGGCGGCGTCGGAGACAAGACGACGCTCGTGCTGGCGCCGCTCGCGGCTGCCGCCGGCGTGCCCGTCGCCAAAATGAGCGGACGCGGCCTCGGTCACACGGGGGGCACCATCGACAAGCTGGAAGCGATCCCGGGGTTCCGGACCGAACTCGACCGGGAGTCCTTTTTCCGCCAGGTGAACCGCATCGGGGTGGCGGTGATCGGGCAAAGCGGCAACATCGCCCCCGCGGACAAAAAGCTGTACGCGCTGCGCGATGTGACCGGCACCGTCGAATCGATCCCGCTCATCGCCAGTTCCGTCATGAGCAAAAAAATCGCCGCCGGCGCGGACGCCATTTTGCTGGATGTGAAAACCGGACGCGGCGCGTTCATGAAAACGCTGGAGGACGCCCGGGCGCTGGCCCGCGCGATGGTGGCGATCGGCCGCGCCGTCGGCCGTCGCACCGTGGCGGTCATTACCGACATGAATCAGCCTCTGGGGCGCACCGTCGGCAACGCGCTGGAAGTGAGGGAAGCGATCGAGGTGCTCCGGGGCGGCGGCCCTGACGATTTGCGCGAACTGTGCCTGACCCTCGGCGCGCATCTGGTCGTCCTCGGTGAACGCGCGCCTTCGCTTCCGGAAGCCAGGGCAAAGCTGGAAGAATTGCTCGCCTCCGGCGCCGCGCTGGCCAAGTTCGCCGCCATGGTCGAGGCGCAGGGCGGCGACCCCGCCGTTGCCGAACGTCCGGCAGAGGTGCTGCCGCGGGCGGCGGTGCGGACGGCGGTGACCGCACCGGCCGACGGCTTTGTGACGGGCATCGACGCCGAAGCCATCGGGCTGGCGGCGATGCGGCTCGGCGCCGGCCGCGCGGCGAAGGACGATCCGATCGACCTGTCCGTCGGCCTCGAACTTCACCGCAAAATCGGCGACCCGGTGCGGGCCGGCGAACCGCTGGCCACGTTGCACGCAAAAGCGGACGACGATCTGACTGCACAGGTTCGGGAGCAGGTCGCCGCCGCCTATTCCATCGGTCCGAATCGCCCGCCCGCCGGTGCGCTCGTGTACGAGACGATCGACGAAACCTCGTTGACGTAAAAACGAAAGCCGTCCCGCCATGCCGCCGGACGTATTCCCATGCCACCCGGTTTCGCAACAACCGGGTTTTTTATTTGTGATGAAAAAACGGGAAACCCGCGCCGTTTTTCCCGAATAAATGGCAATCATACCGGAAACACTGAAGGGAGAATGAAATCATGGCCAGCTCCGGCCTTCTGGAGGGGTGCGTACCTTGAACGCGAAGTTCCGACGCTTGATGCCGTTATTGCTATCCGCGGTCGTGGCCGCCATCTGGACGGCGCTGCCGGCCGGCGTTGCCGCGGAGGACAGAAACCAACCGTCCGGTTCCGCCGTCCCGAAAACCGAACTGGCGGCCAAGGCGCGTTCCGCGATCCTGATGGATGCGGACAGCGGCACCGTCATTTATGAGAAGAACAGCCATGAAGCGTTGCCGCCGGCCAGCATCACCAAGATCATGACGATGCTGCTCGTCGCGGAAGCGATCGACGAGGGCCGCCTGAAACTGACCGACAAAGTGCAGACGAGCGAATACGCGGCGTCCATGGGCGGTTCGCAAATTTTCCTCGAGCCCGGGGAAGAGATGACCGTCGAAGAGATGTTGAAGGCCGTGGCCATGGCGTCCGCCAACGACGCGTCCGTCGCGCTGGCGGAAAAACTGGCGGGCAGCGAAGAGGAATTTGTCCGGATGATGAACGCCCGGGCCGCGGAGCTTGGCATGAAGGACACCCATTTCGTCAACTGCAACGGCCTGCCGGCGGAAGGTCACGTCTCAAGCGCCCGGGACATTGCGATCATGTCGCGGGAGTTGCTGAAGCACGAATTCGTGACCCGCTACACCGGCGCGTACCAGGATTATTTGCGGCAAAATACCGAAAAACCGTTCTGGCTGGTCAACACCAACAAACTGGTGCGCTTTTACAGCGGCGTGGACGGACTGAAAACGGGCTTCACCTCCGAAGCGAAATTTTGCCTCTCGGCGACCGCCAAACGGGGCGGTTTCCGTCTGATCGCGGTCGTCATGGGTGAACCGGACGCCAAAACGCGCAACGCCGAAATTTCGCGCATGTTCGATTACGGATTTGCCCAGTTCGCCAACTATCCGATCTACAAAACCGGCGACGTCATGGGCACGCTGCTCATTTCCAAAGGGGAACGCGCCCGCGTCCCGCTGGTGGCCAAACATTCGTACAGCGTGCTGATCCGCAAAAACGAAAAGGGCGAACCCATCCGTCACGAACTGAAGTTGCAGCACCCGGTGACCGCCCCGGTGAAGGCCGGACAGGTCGTCGGCAAGCTGATCGTCTATCGCGGCGACAAGGTCGTGGCGGAGTTTCCGGTGGAAGCGCCCGAAACGATCGGGAAGGCAAACTGGTGGACGCTGTTCAAACGGTCGGCGGGCCGGCTGTTTTTCGCAGAGTGACGAACGAAGTCGCCGCGGGTCGGCAACAGCGAAATCGAATGCGGGGAAATTGCGTTACATGGATGGGGGAACTTGTCGGACAGGGCAAGCTGGCTTCTAGTTTTGTCGGGAGGCAGGATATGACGAATCGACCGTAGAATGGGAATTTGGCTGGAGTGGATGGGGACAAGACATTCCCCGGAGCTTTCCGAACGATTCCAGACTTGGGGAGGGGAAACGGCATGAGCTTGCAGGTGGAACTGCAGCAGCACCGCGATGTGCTGATCGTCCGGTTGCGGGGTGAACTGGACCATCATACCGCGGATATCGTCCGTTTCAAAATGGAAGACGCGTTTCTCAGGGGTCGCTGCCGTCACGTGGTGCTCAATCTGCAGGATCTCTCGTTCATGGACAGTTCTGGTCTGGGCGTCGTGCTGGGACGCTACAAGCTCGTCAAAAGCCAGGGCGGGCAACTGGCCGTTTGCGCCGCGCAACCGGCCGTGAAGCGGTTGTTCGAGCTTTCGGGTCTGTTCAAGATTTTGCCGTTTCACGATTCGGAACGGTCGGCGTTGGCCGGGCTGGAGGTCGTGTCATGAGCGGACGTGATTTCATGAAGCTGAGCTTTGCCAGCCGTTCCGAAAACGAGTCGTTCGCGCGGGTGGCGGTGGCGGCGTTCGTGTCCCGCCTGGACCCGACGCTGGAGCAATTGCAGGATCTGAAGACGGTCGTCTCGGAAGCGGTGACCAACGCGATCATCCACGGCTATGATAACCGGGAGGATGGCATCGTCGAGGTGGAGGTGGAGATCGACGGGGACACCGTGGCGCTCACCGTGTCCGACCGGGGCAAAGGGATCGAAGACATCGAGCTGGCGCGCCAGCCGCTTTACACGTCCCGCCCGGAACTGGAACGTTCCGGCATGGGGTTCACCATCATGGAAAATTTCATGGACGAGTTTGAAATCGAAAGCGCACCCGGGGCCGGGACCCGCTTGCGGATGAAAAAACGCATCGAGTCCAAAAAGGCGCTTTACAACTGACGGCGCCGACAGGGGTTGGAGGCATGGACTTGGAATGGAACAAGGATTCGCTGCCGGGTTTTCTGGATGACGCCGAGGTCAAGCGCCTGATCGCGCTGAGCCAGGCCGGCGATACGGCGGCCCGCGACCTGCTGGTTCGCAGCAACGTCCGGCTGGTGTGGTCCGTGGTGCAGCGGTTTGCCAACCGGGGATACGAACTCGAGGACCTGTTTCAGATCGGCTGCATCGGGCTGATCAAGTCGATCGACAAGTTCGATCTGTCCTACGACGTGAAATTTTCCACCTACGCGGTGCCCATGATCATCGGGGAGATCCAGCGGCATTTGCGCGACGACGGGACCCTGAAGGTGAGCCGTTCGCTCAAGGAAATGGCCAACAAAATCCGGAAGGCGCGCGACGAACTGTCCAAACAGCTCGGCCGGCAACCGACCATCGGCGAACTGGCCGAGGCGGTCGGGGTGCCGCCGGAAGAAATCGTGTTCGCCCAGGAGGCGAACAAACCCCTCTATTCGATTCACGAAACGGTGTTTGAGAACGACGGCGATCCCATTACGCTGATGGACCAGATCGCGGACGAAACGCAAGAAAAATGGTTCGACAAAATGGCGTTGCTGCAGGCCATCGAAAACCTCACGGAACGGGAACGGCTGATCGTGTTTCTCCGTTATTTCCGCGACCAGACCCAATCGGAAGTGGCCAGCCGGCTGGGCATATCCCAGGTGCAGGTCAGCCGGCTGGAGAAAAAGATCCTGTCCCGGATCAAGTCGCAAATCGCGCAATAGATGTTGTGCGGTTTGCTCTTTTTTTGTGCAATTCTTCCATTTTCTCCGCCAACGTTTTTCGTTATACTCTAGATATATTGCGAACGTGGGGAGAAATGGATCATGCATTTGTACGGGACAAGCAAAATCAACGAAAAAGGGCATCTGGAAATCGGCGGGTGCGATACGGTGGACCTGGCCAGGGAATTTGGCACGCCGCTTTATATCGTGGACGAGACGTTCGTCCGTCAACGCATCCGGGAGTTTGTGGAGGCGTTCCGCCAGACGGGGCTCCGCTTTCAGGTGGCGTACGCGTCCAAGGCGTTTTGCGTGATGGCCATGTGCCGGTTGGCCGAGGAAGAGGGGATGAGCCTCGACGTCGTTTCCGGCGGCGAGCTGTACACGGCGCTGAAGGCCGGTTTTCCGGCCGGACGGATCCATTTCCACGGCAACAACAAGACGCCGGAGGAAATCGCCCTGGCGCTGGACGCGGACATCGGCTGCTTTGTCGTGGACAATTTCACGGAGTTGCGGCTGCTCGATGCGATGGCGGCCGAGCGCGGCAAGCGGGTGAACATTCTGCTCCGCATCACCCCGGGCGTCGAGGCGCACACGCATGAATTTATCGCCACCGGCAAACAGGATTCCAAGTTCGGCTTCGATCTGGAAAGCGGCGCCGCGCATGAAGCGGTGCGGGAGGCGCTGGAAAAACGGCACCTGGAACTGATCGGCGTCCATTCGCATATCGGATCGCAAATTTTCGGGGTCGAAGGTTTCCGCCTGGCGGTGGAAAAGTTGGCCGCCTTCGCCATCGACGTGCGCGACCGGTGGGGCAAGACGTTTTCCGTCTTCAATTTCGGCGGCGGCTTCGGCATTCGCTATGTGGAAGGCGACAACCCGCTTCCGGTGGGCACCTATGTCAAGGCGATCGCCGATGCGGTGATCGCCGCCTGCAACGCGGCGCAGTATCCGCTGCCGGAGGTCTGGATCGAACCGGGCCGCAGCATCGTCGGCGAGGCGGGAACGACGCTGTACACGATCGGCACCAGCAAGGACATCCCCGGGGTACGGAAATACATTGCCGTCGACGGCGGCATGACCGACAATCCGCGGCCGGCGTTGTACGGCGCGAAATACGAGGCGGTATTGGCCAACCGGGCGAACGAGCAGCCCGGGGAAATCGTGTCGGTGGCCGGCAAATGCTGCGAAAGCGGCGACATGCTCATCTGGGATCTGGCGCTGCCGCCCGTGCGGACGGGCGATTTGCTGGCCGTGTTCTGCACGGGCGCCTACAACTATGCCATGGCCAGCAATTATAACCGCATTCCCCGGCCGGCGGTGGTCTTCGTTCGGGACGGTCAGGCCGATCTGGTCGTCGCCCGCGAGACGTACGAGGACATTGTCGGCCTCGACCGGATTCCGGAGCGTCTGCGCAAACAGGCGGTCGGCCGCTGATTGTTGCATTTTGCCGGCCGGCGTGGTAAACTTCACTCAAAAAAAGCGTCATACCTTCGGGGCAGGGTGGAAATCCCGACCGGCGGTGATCGGCGGACGCATCCGCCGTCAGTCCGCGACCCGTCGTTCCGGTCGTTTGCCGGCCGTGAACGACGGTGGATCCGGTGCGAATCCGGAACCGACAGTGACAGTCTGGATGGGAGAAGGAGGCGCAACGCGGAATGAACGTGTTCGAATCGCAAGCGACGTCTCGCAAGGCCGGTTTCCGTCCGGTCTGCGCGCCCGGACAGATATGGTCCGATTGGTGCGCAACCGGTTTGCCGTCTCAATAAGTTCATTTTTTCACAATTGGGCGCGGGTTTGACCCCCTTCTGTTGGACGACGGGATCCGGAAACGCCGCAGGCGTTGTTTGCGCATGGGAACGCGAATGCGGTCATCTCCGCGTTTCGCCTGAACGGCCCCGGAGGTTGCAAGCCTCCGGTTTTTTGTTTGCGGTTGGGGAAGGTGCCGCCCAAGCGGCGGACGGATGCGCGTTCGTCCGTACGCGCCGCTGGAAGACGCGCTGGACCCGTTGACGGAACAGATCTGCGGGGCAGGATTCGGCATCGGAAAACGGAAAGGATGGGAGGCAGATGGAACGGCTGGACGACGAAACGTACATGCGGCTGGCGCTGCAGATGGCGGCCGCCACGGCGGGGCAGACGGGGATCAATCCCGTCGTCGGCTGCGTGGTTGTGCGTGAGGGGCGCATCGTCGGGATGGGGGCCCATCTGCGGCGGGGGGAACCCCACGCGGAGGTGCACGCGCTGGACATGGCCGGCGCACAGGCCGAAGGCGCCACGGTTTACGTCACGCTGGAACCGTGCAGCCACTACGGCCGGACGCCGCCGTGTTGCGAACGGTTGATCGCCGCCAAGGTGGCCCGGGTGGTGATTGCCTCCATCGATCCGAATCCCAGGGTCGCCGGCAGCGGCGTCGCCCGCCTGCGCGAAGCGGGCATCGACGTGCAGGTCGGGCTGCTGGAAGCGGAAGAGCGGGCCCTGAACGAAGCGTACCGCAAGTACATCACCACCCGGATGCCCTTCGTAACGCTGAAAGCCGCGCTCTCCCTTGACGGCCGCATCGCCACCCGCACCGGCGACAGCCGCTGGGTGACGGGTCCCGCGGCGCGGGAAGCGGTTCATGTGTTGCGTCATCGCCATCAGGCCATCATGGTCGGCTCCGCCACCGTCCTGGCGGACGATCCGGCGCTGACCACCCGGCTGTCCGTGCCGGCGCTGCAGCCGGTGCGCATCGTGGTCGACTCGCGGCTCCGCGTGCCCGAGTCGGCGCGCGTGTTCGACGGCGAGGCGCCGACGATCGTGCTGACGACGGCGCAAGCCGACCGCCGCAAAGCGGAGCGGTTGCGGCAAATCGGCGTGGAAACGATCGTGTGCGGCGACGGGCCGAAAGTCGATTTGCGGATGGCCATGAAATGGCTTGGCGAGCGGGAGATCGCATCGGTGCTGCTGGAGGGCGGCGGCGTCCTGAACGGCGCCATGCTGGAGGCGGGGCTGGTCGACCGGCTGATGCTGTTTTACGCCCCGAAGCTGATCGGCGGCGACGGCCTGCCGGCGTTCGCGCTGGCGGGGCCCGAGCGGATGGCGGACGCGCTGCGTCTAACCGACGTGCGGATTGAACGCGTCGGCGACGACTGGTGCGTCACCGGGGTTCCCGCCCGGAAGGAGGATGGATGATGTTTACCGGACTGGTGGAAGAGATCGGCCGCCTGCGCACCGTGCGCCGGCAGGGAGAAGCGATGGTGCTGACGCTTTCCGCCCGCAAGGTGCTGGAAGACGTGCGGGAAGGCGACAGCATCGCCGTCAACGGGGTCTGTCTCACGGTCGTGTCCTTTGACAACGACAGTTTTTCCGCCGACGTCATGCCGGAAACGTTCCGCCGCACGAACCTGCACGAACTGCGGCCCGGCTCGCCCGTCAATCTGGAGCGGGCGATGCGGGCGGGGGGCCGTTTCGGCGGCCACCTCGTGCAAGGCCACGTGGACGGAACCGGCGTGATCGTCTCGCGGACGGCCGAGGCCAACGCGGTGGTGTTCGGCATTCGCCCGCACGATGCATCGCTTTTTCGGTATTTGGTGCCGCAGGGGTCGGTGGCGCTGGACGGCATCAGCCTGACGGTGGTCAGCGCCGACCGCGCCGCGGGCGTGTTTACGGTGTCCATCATCCCGCACACATTGCGGGAAACGGTGCTGCAATACAAACGGATCGGGGATACGGTCAACATCGAATGCGACCTGCTCGGCAAATACGTGGATCATCTGCTGGCGCTCAGGTTCGGCGAGGCGCCGCAGCCCGGACCGCCTCAGGCCGTTGCGGCGGGCGGTCTGACCGAGGCGCGGCTCCGGGAACTCGGTTTTGCCGATTAGTCCGAAGAACGATCAATCCCGAAGGCGGCAAAGACGGGAAAAAGACGTGACCGACAGACAAAAGGAGGGAAACCGGATGACGGACATTCGATTCGATCCGATCGAAGAGGCGATTTACGAACTGATGCGGGGGAACATGGTCGTCGTCGTGGACGACGAAGACCGGGAGAACGAGGGCGATCTGATCGCCCTGGCCGAAAAGGCGACGCCGGAAATCATCAATTTTATGATCACCGAAGGCAAAGGGCTCGTCTGCGTGCCGATGACGGAGGAGCGAGCGGCGGAACTTGACCTGCCGCCGATGGTCAGTCACAATACGGATTATCATGGTACCAATTTTACGGTATCCGTCGACCACGTCTCCACCACCACCGGCATCTCCGCGGTGGAGCGGGCGCAAACCGTCCGGGCGCTGATCGACCCGAAGGCGAAGCCGGGAGATTTCCGGCGGCCCGGCCACATCTTTCCCCTGGTCGCCAAGAAAGGCGGCGTGTTGCGCCGGGCCGGTCATACCGAGGCGGCGGTCGACCTCGCCCGCATGTGCGGATCGACGCCGATGGCGGTCATATGCGAAATCATCAAGGAAGACGGAACGATGGCCCGTCTCCCGGATCTGGTGGCGTTTTGCCGCAAGCATCAGTTGAAGCTGATCTCCATTCGCGACCTGATCCGCTACCGGAACGAGAAGGAAAAGCTGGTCCGGCGGGAAGTGGAGGTGCGGCTGCCAACCGACTTTGGCGTGTTCCGCGCGATCGGGTACACGAACGAGGTGGACAACAAGGAACATATCGCGCTGGTCAAGGGGAAAATCGACGGCGACCTGCCGGTGCTTGTCCGCGTCCATTCCGAGTGTCTGACCGGTGACGTCTTCCATTCCCACCGATGCGACTGCGGCCCGCAACTGGAAGCGGCGCTGCGCCAGATCGAGGAAGCGGGGTGCGGCGTGCTGCTTTACATGCGGCAGGAAGGAAGGGGCATCGGCCTGCTGAACAAGCTGCGCGCCTACAAGCTGCAGGAACAGGGGCTGGATACCGTCGACGCGAATTTGCGACTCGGGTTCCCGCCGGATTTGCGGGATTACGGCATCGGGGCGCAAATTCTGAAAGATCTCGGCGTTCGCAAGATGCGCCTCCTGACCAACAACCCGCGCAAGATCAAGGGATTGGAAGGTTACGGGCTGGAGATCGTCGAACGGGTGCCGCTTCAGGTGCAATCCAACAAGGACAACGCCCGCTACTTGTACACGAAAAAGGTGAAGCTCGGCCATCTGTTGCAGCTTGCCGACGAGGCGCCGGACGGTTCCGCCGCTTCCGACGCGCCGGCCATGAACGTTAAACCCGGCATCATGCCGTTTGAATCCCATGCGGAATGAAAGGATGGAACGCAAATGCCGAATGTATATGAAGGACATCTGGTGGCGCAAGGGTTGAAATTCGGCCTCGTCGTCGGCCGGTTCAACGAATTCATCACCTCCAAACTGCTGGGCGGAGCGTTGGACGCGTTCCGGCGGCACGGCGCGCGGGACGAGGACATTGAAATCGCCTGGGTGCCCGGCGCGTTCGAGATACCGCTCGTCGCCCGCAAGATGGCGGAGAGCGGCAAGTACGACGCCATCGTCACCCTGGGCGCCGTGATCCGCGGGTCCACGCCGCACTTCGACTACGTCTGCAACGAGGCGGCCAAGGGCGTGGCGCAGGTGGCGATGCAAACCGGCTTGCCGGTCATTTTCGGCATCCTGACGACCGACACCATTGAGCAAGCCGTCGAGCGGGCCGGAACCAAGGCCGGCAACAAGGGTTGGGACGCCGCCGTATCCGCGATTGAAATGGCAAACCTGATGCGGAAGCTGTAAGCCCGCGGCCGCCGCGGACCGGGAAGGGATGGGCCGGCATGACCGTTCTGTACAAGCTGGAGACGTTTGAAGGGCCGCTTGATTTGCTCCTCCATCTGATCGACAAGGCCGAAATCGACATTCGCGACATTTCCATCAGCGAAATTACGGACCAGTACCTCGCGTACCTGGCGGCGATGCAGGAACTGCAACTGGACATCACCAGCGAGTTTCTCGTGATGGCCGCCACGCTGTTGGCCATCAAGAGCCGGGAACTGCTGCCGAAACCGCCCGTTCCGGAACGGACGGACGACGGAGACGGGGAAGAGGAGGAAGCGGATCCGCGCGAAGAACTGATCCGCAAGCTGGTCGAATACCGCAAATACAAGGCGATCGCCGCGGAATTGCGGGAACGGGAGCTCGAGCGCAGTCTCGTGTACACGCGGGAAGCGGCCGACCTGACGCCGTATTTGTCCGCGGCGACGGTCAATCCCGTAGAGGGACTCGGCCCCGCGGACTTGCTCCGGTTGTACCGCAAGGCGATGCGCCGGCTGGCGGACCGCAATCGGGTGGCGGCCATCAAACGTTACGAAGTGTCGGTCAAGGACCGCATCCGTCAAATGGTGCAATGGTTTCGCGGCGGCCGGAACGGCCGGCAAAGGTTGTTTTCCGAATTGCTGGGCGACGGGGCGAGCCGGCAGGAAATCGTCGTGACGTTTCTGGCGTTGCTGGAACTGATGAAGCGGAAATGGATTGTATGCCACCAGAGCGGGATGTTTGCAGATATCGTGGTGACGTGGACGGGAAGAGGGGACGTCGAGGATGATGGATTATCGGACGATGAAATCGGTGCTTGAGGGGCTGCTCCTGGTGTCGGGCGACGAAGGCCTTCCCCTGAAAACGGCGGCTGACATTCTGGAAACCGATCCGGGTGTGATCCGGGACGTCCTCGGCGATCTGGCGCAGGAATACATCCGGGAAGGACGGGGCTTTCGCCTGGCCGAAGTGGCGGGCGGATTTCGCCTCACCACCGTGCCGGAGCACGCGCCCTATTTCGAAAAGCTGGCCATTTCCCCGAACCGTTCGGCCCTTTCCCAGGCGGCGCTGGAGACGCTGGCCATCATCGCGTATCGGCAGCCGATCACCCGCGTGGAGATTGAAGACATTCGCGGCGTCAAGTCCGATCGCGCCATCCAGACGCTGCTGGCGAAGGACCTGATCGAGGAAAAGGGGCGCGCCGATGCGGTCGGGCGACCGATCCTGTACGGCACGACGCGGGCCTTTCTCGATTACTTCGGACTGTCCGGCCTCGACCAGCTCCCTCAGCCTTCGGGGCTTGACGCCGAAGACGAACTGGAAGAACGGACCCAAATGCTGTTCGAGCGGATCGAAGGGCGGCAGTTGTCGTGGGAGGATCTGGAGCGCGCGCTGGAATCCGAATGACGTGAACTGAAAAAAGGAAAGAAAGCCATACTAACCCTGAGGAAAGGCGGGGAGCGTATGGCTTTTTTCGTTCTGGTCGCCGTCCTGGCGGTGTTCCTGCTTCTTGCGGCCGTCGCGCTGGCCTCGCGCGTTTTCGTTCGCGTCCGCCTGGCCAAGAGCGGCACGTCCGACCGGCTGACCGTGGTCGGCCGCGCCCTGTTTGGTCTCGTCCGGTTTCAGTTGGTCATCCCTTCTTTCAAGATGCGCGGCTTGCGTCTGGTGTACGACGTTTCCGTATCCGTGGATGTGGCCGGCCGGTCCTTCCGCAAGTTGCGGCGCGAAACCGGCGGAAGCGGGACGGGCACCCTGCGCCTTGTCCGCCGCCTTGCCGCGAAACGGCGGCAATGGAAGTGGATGATGGCCGTTTTGCGCCATGTGACGTGCACCCGCTGGCGGCTGGAGGTGGGAATCGGCACCGGCGACGCGGCTTCCACCGGAGTGGCGGCCGGCTTGGCGTGGATGTTGCTCGGGTTGGCCGCGGGCGCGACCAGCCGGCTGGTGCGCCTGGCGACCCGCCCGCGCGGCGAGGTTCGGCCTGATTTTCAACGGGAGGAATTATCGCTGATCTGGGAGGCCGATTTTCACATCATCCCGGGCGCGTTGGCGTTCGTCCTGCTGCGCATGCTGTTCCGGAACGGCCCCGTGCGCCGCTGGCGGTGGCGGAAAGGACGGCGGGCCGCGCAGCAACCGGCGGTCCGTACGAACGGTTCATAAAAGGGCGGCGTCCTGCGCATGCTACAGAGGACATTGGTTCCGGATCATCCGGCACATCCAAGGAGGAGTTCGCCATGTCCGAACACCCGATCAAAAGCCTCATGCAGACCGCGATGGAAAATATTAAAGAAATGGTGGACGTGCACACGATCGTCGGCGAACCGGTGGAGTCGCCGGACGGCAGCGTGATTCTTCCCATCTCCCGTGTCGGTTTTGGCTTTGCCGCGGGCGGCAGCGATTTTCAAGTTGAGACGTCCAACGGCAAATCGAACGGAGCCGACGCCCGGAACGGCGCCGCGCCTTCCCATCCGTTCGGCGGCGGGAGCGGCGGCGGCGTGTCGATCACACCGATCGCATTTCTGGTGGTCGGTCCCCAGGGCGTCAAAGTCGTTTCGCTGGACCATCAGACGCATTTGTGGGAACGCCTGATCGAAAGCGCGCCGCAGTTGCTGGATCGCCTTCAGGCCATGTGGCAGTCCAATCGCGCCGCAACCGGGAACGTCGCCGTGCCCAATCCCCCCGCCGCGATCGGCCAGACGGAAGCCGGTCCCGTGATTTGACGGAAGAACGGAAGACAACAACCCGGGCCCAAAACCGGACGGTTGAAACGGGATCCGAGCGCAAAGCTCCGATCCCTTTTTTGTGGCCATGGCGATTCCCCGCACGGCTCCGCGCGTCCCGTCCCGTTCGCCGGATCCCGCTCATACTTTCGGACACGCCCACATACAGTATAACGATCGGAAGACAGGGAGGCAGACGATGAGAACGAGAGTGAGGTTTTTCCGGGCGGCCGTCGGATTGGCCATGTTCGCATCGGTCCTGGCGTTGCCGGCGCGCGGCGCGTCGGGCCTTCCTCCGCAGCCTCCGGACATCAGCGCCAAAGCGGCCGCACTGATCGATGTCACTTCCGGACGTCTCCTTTACAGCTTGAACGGGGACACGCCGATGCGGATCGCCAGCCTGACCAAGATTATGACGGCCATTGTGGCCATTGAGCACGGACGGCTCGAAGACACGGTCAAGGTGAGCGCCAGGGCGGCGTCCCGGGAAGGTTCGTCCATCTACCTGCGGGCCGGTGACGAAGTGTCCCTCGAAACGCTGCTGTACGGCTTGATGCTCCGCTCCGGCAACGATGCGGCGACGGCGATCGCCGAACACGTCGGCGGTTCCGAGGAAGGTTTCGTGTTTCTGATGAACCGGAAAGCGGAAGAAATCGGCCTTGCCTATACCCAGTTCCGGAATCCGCACGGCCTCGATCAGGACGGGCACTATTCGACGGCCAACGATCTGGCCAAGTTGACGGCATACGCCCTGAAAAATCCGGTGTTTCGGCAAATCGTGGCGACGAAGGTGAAAACCGCGCCCAATCCGAACGGGGAATGGGATTACCGGTTTGTCAACAAAAACAAAATGCTGTTCGAATACGAAGGAGCGGACGGAGTCAAAACGGGATACACAAAGCTCGCCTCGCGCTGTCTGGTCAGTTCCGCGACGCGGAACGGGCAGCAATTGGCCGCCGTGACATTGAACGACGGCAACGACTGGTCGGACCACCGCAAACTGCTCGATTACGGATTTGCCCGCTTTCCGTTGCAAGAGGTCGTGGCGGCCGGTCAGCGGGTGGCGGATTTGCCCTATGCAGCCGTGTCATCGTTCCGTTATCCGTTTGCGGAGGGCGAGCGGGAGAAACTGCGCGTGTTTTTGTCCACCTATCCGCCGGAATCGACGGATTACCGGCTCGGGTTTCGCGGCAGACTCATCTTTGAACTGGACGGCCGGCCCGTCGGCGCCGTGTTGCTTCGCGATGCGCCCGTCGGCACGGGCGAGGACCGATCCGCGGCGGGGGGACCGTTCGGACCGACGGCCGTGCCCGCCTTCGCGCCGGCGGATGGGAACGCGCCGGCGTGGTCCGGGCACGCGCCCACGTTCGGTGAAGCGTTGCGGCTGTCCGTCGTCGCGCTGTTGTCCGTGATGGCGCCGGCCGGCTAAACCGCTTTTGGCCGCGGCGCGGCGGGGAGGCGGAGGAAACGGGGAAGGAGGCGATCGCCATGGTCAACTGGATCTGGCTGGGAATGATCCTGTTCAGCTTCTGGTTCGCGGCCCTCACCGGCCGGATGAAGGAGGTGACCGAAGCAGCGTTCAGCGGCGCGCAGACCGGCGTCACCGTCTGCTTCGGACTGATCAGCGTGCTGGTGCTGTGGATGGGCCTGATGCGCATCGCCGAAGACGCGGGTCTCGTCCGCAAACTGTCCGTCCTGATCGGGCCGGTTGTACGCCGGCTGTTTCCGGACGTGCCGCCCCACCACCCGGCAATGGGATACATCCTGTCCAACATGAGCGCCAACCTTTTGGGGCTCGGCAACGCCGCCACGCCGATGGGCATCCGGGCGATGCAGGAATTGCAGAAGCTCAATCCCGATCCGCAAACCGCCACCCCTGCCATGTGCACGTTGCTGGCCCTCAACACGTCCAGCATTACGCTCGTCCCGACCACGCTGATTGCGATCCGGCTGCATTTCGGCTCGGCAAATCCGGCCGACATCATCGGATCGACGCTGCTGGCCACGGCGGTGGCCACGGGGGCGGCGATCGCGGCCGACCGCTGGTACCGCAGCCGGAGCGGATCCCCGCCCGCCGCGGCCAATCCGGCCGGCCGCCTGCCGCCGGCGTCGGACGGAACCGTCCCGCCGGCGACGGAGGATCGGCGCGACCCCGCCGCCAGCGCAGCCGTCCCGATGCCACCGGCAGGTTCGCGCCGTTTCCCGCCCGCCGTCCCGCGTCCGCTGCCGCCACGAACGGCCGAAAGAAGGTAAGCCTATGGTCTCGTTCCTGCAGACGCTGTCCGTCTGGACCATCCCGGCGATGATCGCCTTTATTCCGCTGTATGCCGCCTTCCGCCGCGTCCCGGTCTACGAGTCGTTCGTGGACGGGGCAAAGGACGGCTTCCAGACCGCCATCGGCATCATCCCGCATCTGGTCGGGATGATGACGGCGATCGCCATGTTCCGCGCCTCCGGAGCGATGGAAACGATCATCGGCGCGATACGCCCGTTGTTCGAGCGGTGGGGGATTCCCGGGGAGGTGCTGCCGCTCGCCTTTTTGCGCCCGTTGTCCGGGTCGGGGTCGCTGGCGTACGTGACCGATCTGATTCAAACGCACGGTCCGGACTCGGCGGTGGCCCGCATCGCCGCGACCATCCAGGGGAGCACGGATACGACGCTCTACGTCCTGACCGTCTATTTCGGCGCCGTGGGCATCCGGCGCACGCGCTACGCCCTCAAGGTCGGCCTGTTTTCCGACGCGGTCGGGTTCTTCGCCGCCGTGGCGGCTTGCTGGTTGCTTTTCGGTACGGTATGATGGGGAAGAGGTGAAACATCCCCTTGGAACGTTTGCAGAAGATTTTGGCGCAAGCCGGCGTGGCGTCGCGGCGGAAATGCGAAGCGCTCATCGTCGCCGGCGAGGTGGCCGTCAACGGCCGCGTCGTAACCGAACTCGGCGCCAAGGCGGATCCGCAAAAGGACGTCATTACCGTTCGCGGGAAGCCCATCGCCGCCCAATCGAAGCTGTACCTGATGTTTCATAAACCGAAAGGCGTCATTACCGCCCTGTCCGATCCGAGGGGGCGTCCGGTCGTTGCCGATTACCTGAAGGACGTGCCGGCGCGGGTGTATCCGGTCGGTCGGCTGGATTACGATACGGAAGGGTTGCTGCTCTTGACCAACGACGGCGAGCTGGCGTACCGGCTGACGCATCCCCGGTTCCAGGTGGCCAAGACCTACCACGCCACCGTGGAACGGGTGCCGCACGGCAGCGATCTGGAACGGCTCGCCTCCGGCATCCGTTTGGAGGACGGCATGACCGCGCCGGCGGAAGCGGAGTATGTGGACGTGGACCCGGACGGCAAATGGGCGACGATTTCCATCACCATCCGCGAGGGGCGGAACCGTCAAGTGCGCCGCATGTTCGAAGCCATCGGCCATCCGGTCCTCCGGCTCAAACGGGTGGCGTTCGCGGGACTGAAGCTGGAAGGGCTGAAGCGCGGCAAGTATCGCCATCTTACGGCGGAGGAGCTTGAAATATTGAAGTCGTCGTTCAAGGAATCCGTGCGCCGCTAGGCGTGATGACAACATCTGTTCAAGCCGCTGTCACACAAAGTTCAAAACCGGTGGTTCGGATCATCGTCCGGCCCCCGGTATTTTCGTTATAATTTATGGTCAAGGCTGACATTGACAAAAAGTTGGCCGGTTCGTGACATGGAGGTTAACGCATGCGTCGTCACAAGTCGCTCCAGTACCTCATTCTGGCGGCGGTACTGTTCATCGGCGTTTACGCGATCGGCCGGTCGTTCGCTTCCTCGGACGGCGCGCTTCGCCCGGGGGACAAGCCTCCCGCTTTCCGGTTGTTCGGACTGGACGGCCAGGTTCATGAGCTGGAGGAATATCGGGGGCGGCCGCTGGTCATCAACTTCTGGGGAACGTTCTGCCCGCCGTGCCGGGAGGAAATGCCGATCATCCAGCGGCAGTACGAGCGGTGGAAAGATCAAGGCCTGCAGGTGATCGGCATCAACCTGAGCGAGGATCGGCACCGCGTGCAAAATTTCGTCCGCAAGGTCGGCGTCGACTTTCCGATTCTGCTTGACGTCGACCGTAGAACCGAGCGGGCGTACGGTTTGCGCCAGTACCCGACCACGTATTTCCTCGACGCGGGCGGCGTCATTCGCGACGTTATGGTGGGACCGCTTACCGAGGAGGCCCTGGCGGAACGGGTGAAACCGCTGCTGACCACGGACGGAAACAAGGGGGTTGGCGACGGTTGATCCAGAACACGAAATGCGAGTGCAGTCACCAGAATCCGGTGGGCACCGTGCTGTGCGAATCTTGCGGCAAGCCGCTCGACGAGGAATTGCTGAACTCGGACACGGTGCTGGAAATGCGCTACGACGGCATGGCCCGCCGTTCGCAAAAGTCGCAGCCGGGCTTGATTGACCGGGTCTGGAACTTTTTTTCCTCGGTAAAGGTGGCTGTCTGGCTGATCTTCATCACGCTGGTTGCGGCGGCGCTGGGCACCGTTTATCCGCAGGAAAGCGCGTTCGTTTACCTGGAAAATCCGGCGCAATATTACCGGGATCAGTATGGTTGGACCGGCGCCCTTTACCATGCGCTCGGCCTGTCCCGGACGTACGAGTCGTGGTGGTTCATCGGCCTGCTCGTCATGATCGGCACCTCGCTCGTCGTTTGCAGCCTGGACCGGGTGCTGCCGCTGTATCGCGCGCTCACCCGGCAGCAGGTTCGCAAACATCTGCAGTTCATCACCCGCCAGCAGGTCGTCTATACGGGCCCCATTGAAGGGGACGCGGAGCAGTGGGTGGCCTCCTTCGCGGCCATCCTGCGGCGCAAGCGGTACAAGGTGCGCACCGACGGCGCCGCCCTGTTGGCCGAGAAAAACCGTTTCAGCCGCTGGGGGCCGTACGTAATCCACATAGGCCTGATTGTGTTTTTGCTTGCCGTTCTGCTGCGCGGCGTTCCCGGCTGGTACATGAACGAATACATTGCGCTGGACGATCAGGAAATCGAACCGGTGCCGGGCACGAACTATTATGTGAAAAGCGAAGGCTTTACGGTCGAATATTACAGTGACGAGGAATTGCCGGACCGTCTGAAAGGCACGCTGCGGCCGAAGCGGTTCAACACGAAGGCGGTCCTTTACGAATGTGTCGACGCTTGCAACGACGCCACCCGGGAACCCGAGCTGGTCAAGGTCGCCGAACACGACATTCAGGTGAACCACCCGCTGGTGTACCGCGGCCTGAAGCTGTACCAGTTCGACTACGCCGAGGCGCCGCGATTGATTTCGGTGCGGGCGTCGCTCGTCGACCGGCGTACGGGGGAGACGTATGGAACGTTCGACCTGCCGATGCGCAATCCGCCGTTGACGTATCGGGCCGGACCTTATACGCTGGAACTGAAAGACAGTTTTCCGGAATTCGGTCTGGACGAAAACGGGGAGCCGACGACCCTGTCCCGCGATCCGAACGCGCCCGCGTTTGCGTTCGTCATCAAGGGGCCGGATTTGCCTCCGGAGGGCGAGCCGTTCCTGTATTTCCCGCGGGAGGCCGACCGGCAACGATTCGGCCAGGACCGGATTAACGGCAAGATGGCGGAGCGGTTCGACATTCGGGTCACCTCCATGGAGGACGTCAAATTTTCCGTGTACACGTCTTACCTGAACGTGCGAATGGACCGGGGGATGCCGTTCGTCTGGACCGGCGCCGCCATCACGATGATCGGCCTGATCATGGGCATTTACTGGAATCACCGGCGCATCTGGCTGCGCATCGATGACGGCGTGCTGTCGCTCGGCGCCCACACGAACAAGAACCGGATCGGTTTGCGGCAGGAAGTGGCCGCCGCGCTCGGGAAGGCGGGCATCGCCGTGGATGCGAAATCGCTGGACAACAGGAGGAAAACGTCTTGATCGATTGGCTTGCGGTGAGCAGTAACGCGTTTATCGTCGCCTTTTTCTTGTATTGCCTGGCCTTCATTGCCTTCGCCATCGCCGTGGGCGGCAGCAAGTTCGCCAATCGCGACGCCGCGGCGCACCGAAAGCGATGGGGGAACATCGGGCTGGGCGTCGCGCTGGCGGGACTTGCGGCGCATCTCGTCTATTTCTTCGCCCGCTGGGCGGGAGCGGGGCACATTCCGGTCAGCAACATGTACGAATTCATGATGGCGCTCGGCATCGCGATCATGATCGCCTTCTTCGTCATCTACGGGATTTACCGCCAGCCGCTGATGGGGATGTTCGCGTTGCCGCTGACCATCATCGTCGTCGCCTACGCGTCGGTGTTCCCGTCCGAGGTTCAGCCGCTCATACCCGCGCTGAACTCCATCTGGCTGTACCTGCACGTGACGACGGCGGTGCTGGGCGAGGCCTTTTTCGCGGTCAGCTTCATCGCCGCCCTCCTTTTGCTGCTTCAGAAGGTCGATTTCAAACGGACGGACAAGCCCGGGCGTCGCGCCCGTTTCTGGCTGGAGTTCACGCTGGTGACGATCGTCATCGTCATCGGTTTCCTCGCCGTCGTGTTCGGTTTCCGCGCCGCCGGATACGAGGCCGAGTTCCGGCGGGAGAAAACGGAAATCGACCGGAACGGGAACGCTTACGACGTGACGGAAACCGTGAAGTATGAACTGCCGCCGATTTTCAAACCGTATAACAGCGAGACGGTGTCGATGGATCCGTTCCTCGGCCTGACGGAACCGCTGCTGGAAACGCCGGCCTGGATGCACGGCGTGAATGCCGGACGCAAGCTCAACACGGTGGTCTGGTCGGTTCTCGCCGGCCTGCTGCTCTACGGCCTATTCCGGCTGATGGCGCGCAAACCCCTTGGCGAACGGCTCCAGCCGCTGGTCCGTGGGCTCGATCCCGACGATCTGGATGAAATCAGTTACCGGTCGATCGCCATCGGCTTTCCCATTTTCACGCTGGGCGCGCTGATTTTCGCCATGATCTGGGCGGAAATCGCGTGGTCGCGGTTCTGGGGCTGGGATCCGAAGGAGGTGTGGGCGCTGATTACCTGGCTGTTTTACAGCGCCTATCTGCACCTCCGGCTGTCGCGCGGCTGGCACGGGGTCCGTTCCGCCTGGCTGGCGGTCATCGGCTTTGTGGTGGTCATGTTCACCTTGATCGGCGTCAACCTCATCATCTCCGGCATGCATTCCTACGCGGGGGTATCCTGACAGGCGCTCCTCCCGCCGCCTTTCAACCTGATTCGGGGTCAAGTTCCGGAAAGGAGATGCTGGTTCCATGAGCGAAAACGCAAAGCGCATTCTGGTTGTGGATGACGAGGAGCGCATCCGGCGTTTGCTGCGCATGTACCTCGAAAAGGAAGGTTACGCCATCGACGAAGCGGAGGACGGCGAAACCGCGCTGCGCAAGGCGCTGGACGAAAATTACGATCTGATTGTGCTCGATCTGATGCTCCCCGGGATGGACGGGGTGGAGGTCTGTTCCCGCCTGCGCCAGACGAAGGCGACGCCGGTGTTGATGCTGACCGCCAAGGGCGAAGAGGTGAACCGGGTTCACGGTTTCGAGGTGGGGGCCGACGATTACGTGGTGAAGCCGTTCAGCCCGCGCGAGGTGATGTTCCGGATCAAGGCGATTTTGCGGCGGTCGGAGGGGACCGCGTACTGGACGCGCGACACCCGGGCTAACAACATCGTGTTTCCGCATCTCACCATCGAACACGACGCCCGTCGCGTGACGGCCGGCGGACAGGAGGTTTATCTGACGCCGAAGGAGTACGAGCTGCTCCATTATTTGGCCAGTTCGCCGGACAAGGTGTTTTCGCGCGAGGAGCTGCTCAAGGACGTGTGGAATTACGACTTTTTCGGTGATCTGCGGACCGTCGACACCCACGTGAAACGGCTGCGCGAGAAGTTGAACCGGGTGTCCCCGGAAGCGGCCGCCATGATTACGACGGTCTGGGGCGTCGGCTACAAACTCGAGGTGCCCAAATAACCGATGGGGTTCCTGAGAACGGTCGTCGGCAAGCTGTGGTTGACGATCATCGGACTGGTCGCCGTCGTCATTTGCACCGTCGGGTTCTTTTTGTTGCGGTATATCGACCTGACCTTCGCCGATCCCGTCAAGATCAAGCACCTGTTCATCTACACCGGCATCATCGGGTTTCTGCTCACCACGTTCTTCGCCTTCTTTCTCGTGACCAAGATTACGCAGCCGCTGCGCGAGATGAAAGAGGCTGCCAACCGCGTCGCGCGGGGGGAGTATTCCGTCCGGCTCTCCGTCCGTTCGTCCGACGAGATCGGCGAACTGGCGGGCGCGCTGAACGTGATGGCGGCGGAACTGGACAAGCTGATCCGCGACCTGCAGCATGAACGGGACCATTTGAGCAGCGTGCTGCGGAGCATGTCGGACGCGGTCATTTCCTTTGACGCGTCCGGCCACGTTATGATGACCAATCCGAAGGGGCGGGACTTGCTGAAACAATGGAACACCGTGCCCGGGGAGGCCGACGAACCGGGAGAGGACGACGGGCTCGCGGCGGCGCAGGTGCCGGCGCCCTTGCGTGAAACGTTTCGCCGCGTCGTTCGCGAAAGGAGCGAACTGACCACGAAGCTTCACGTCAAAAACGGCGTCTGGTCCGTGGTCATGACGCCGCTGACCGCCGGGGAGGCCTTGCGCGGCGCGGTGGTGGTCCTACGCGATGTGACGGAGGAGTTCCGCATCGAGAAGTTGCGGAGGGACTTCGTCGCCAACGTGTCGCACGAGATCCGCACGCCGCTGTCGATGCTGCAAGGGTACAGCGAGGCGTTGCTGGACGACATCGCCGCCACGCCCGAGGAACGGCGGGAGATGGTGCAGGTCATCCACGAGGAATCGCAGCGTATGGGGCGGCTCGTGCAGGATTTGCTCGACCTGGCGAAAATGGAAGCCGGGCATCTGGATCTCGTGCTGCGGCGTGTGAACGTGTCGCAATTGTTGCAGCGGATCCACCGCAAATACGCGGCCCTGGCGAAAGACCGGGGAATCGCGCTGGAATGGCGCGCGGAGGAGCAACTGGTGCTGGAACAGGCGGACGAAGACCGGATGGAACAGGTGCTGGCCAATCTGCTGAGCAACGCCATCCGCCATACGCCCCCCGGTAAGGCGATACGCCTGTCCGCCAGGAGGGTCACCGCCGGCGGCGGCGATTGGGTGGAATTGGAGGTGGCGGACGAGGGCATGGGCATTCCGGCGGAAGATTTGCCCTATATCTTCGAACGGTTTTACAAGGCCGACAAGGCCCGCAAGCGCGATGGCGGCGGCGGTACCGGCCTCGGTCTGGCGATCGTCCGGCATCTGGTGGAGGCGCACGGCGGGGAGATCCACGTGCGCAGCGAACTCGGCAAGGGGACGACGTTCACGGTACGGATTCCCGTCCCGGCTGCCCCATCCCGCCGTCCGGAAGCGGGGCGCTGAACAACCCGCCGGTTGGCGGCCGCATCGCGCATACGAAAAGGGAGAACCTTGCGGTTCTCCCTTTTTTTCGGGACGGCCAGGACTTTAAGTCGTCGGGCAGGACGGCCGTCAGTTCAGGCGGATTTCCCGCGCGCTGTTCAGGTCGGGCAACGAGGCGAGTTGCCCGAGCACGTCCTTCGGCACGCCCTTGTCCACGCTGAGCACCATGATGGCCTCGCCGCCGACCAGCGTCCGGCCGACTTTCATCGTGGCGATGTTGATGCCGTTGTCGCCGAGCAGCGTGCCGACCCTTCCGATGATTCCCGGTTTGTCGTAATGCGAGATGAACAGCAGGTGCCCCTGCGGTTCCACGTCGACCGGAAACTTGTCGATCTGCGTGATCCGCGGTCCGAACCCGTTCAGGGACGTGCCGGCTACCAGCCGTTCTTCCCGGGCCGTGCGCAACGTGACCGTGATCTGGTTCGTGAACCCTTTGGTCTCGCTGCTCTTGGTGACGGCGATGTTAATGCCGCGGTTTTTCGCCAGATGGAAGGCGTTCACGATGTTGACCTGATCCGCGCCGAGATGGTGGGCAAGCACGCCCTGCACAATATGGCGGTTCAGTTGCTGGGTGTCGAGATCGGCCAGTTCGCCGGCGTAGGCGATGGCGATTTCCCGAACCGGCCCCTCCGCAATTTGCGCGGCCAGGCTGCCCAGTTTCCGCCCCAGATCGAAATACGGCTCAAGCTTGGCCAGGACTTCAGCCGGCACGGGCGGCATGTTCACCGCATTTTTGAACGGTTCGCCGCGCAGGATGTGCAGCAGTTGTTCCGACACGTCGATCGCCACGTTCTCCTGGGCTTCCACGGTGGAGGCGCCGAGGTGGGGAGTGACGATGATCTTCGGATGGTGCAGGAACGGATGATCCGGCTTGGGAGGCTCTTCCTCAAACACGTCGAACGCCGCGCCCGCCACAATGCCGGCGTCGATCGCCTCGACCAGCGCCGCTTCGTCGATAATGCCGCCGCGGGCGCAGTTGACGATGCGCACGCCTTTCTTCATCTTCTGGAACTGTTCCTTGCCGATCATGTGACGGGTTTCCGGCGTCAGCGGCGTGTGCACGGTAATGAAATCCGCCTGCCGGATAATCTCGTCGAAGGAGGCCGGGCGCACGCCCAGCTTCTTGGCGCGTTCTTCGGTCAGGAACGGGTCGAACCCGAGCACCTCCATGCCGAACGCCCGTGCGCGAATCGCTACTTCGCTGCCGATCCGCCCCATGCCGAGCACACCCAGCACCTTGTTGCGCAGTTCGACGCCGACGAACGATTTGCGGTCCCATTCCCCGCGGATGGTTTTGGCGTACGCTTGCGGGATGTGACGGGCAAGCGCCAGAATCATCGCAAAGGTATGCTCGCAGGTGGTGATCGTGTTGCCGTCGGGCGCGTTAATGACAATGATCCCCTGGCGCGTGGCCGCCTCGAGGTCGATGTTGTCGACGCCGACGCCGGCGCGACCGATCACCTTGAGCCGGCGCGCCGCTTCCAGCACGCGCGCGGTCACGCGCGTCTGGCTGCGGACGAGCAACGCGTCGTAGTCCCCGATGATCGCCGCCAGTTCCTCCTCGCCGAGTCCCGTTTTCTTGTCGATCGCGATATCCGGCGCTTCGGCCAGCAGCGCAATGCCCTGATCGCTGATCGGGTCGGAGATGAGCACCTTAAACATTTGCGTTCCTCCCGCGCTCATTTGTTGGCGTTGTAGCGACGGACGCAGTCCTCATAAAGCTGCTTGGCGAATTCGGCATCTTTCCAGCCTTCGATGACCGTCTTCTTGTTTTCGAGATCCTTGTAGACTTCGAAGAAGTGGGCAATTTCCTTCAGCGTGTGCGGCGAGACGTCCTCGAGCCGGTTGACGTGGTTCCAGCGGGGATCGTTCACCGGCACCGCCAGCAGTTTTTCGTCCTGTCCCTTGTCGTCGGACATGACGAGCGCGCCGATGACCCGCGCCTCGATGACGCAGCCCGGAAACGTCGGGAACGTCGTCAGCACCAGAATGTCCAGCGGATCCCCGTCCTCCGCCAGCGTGCCTTCCAGGTAGCCGTATTCCGTCGGATAATGCATCGGGGAATACAGAACCCGGTCGAGGACGAAACGTCCCTTTTCCTTGTCGTACTCGTACTTGTTCTGACTGCCTGCGGGGATTTCAATCAAGGCTTCCACGACCAGATTCGACATGACCAAAAGCCTCCTCCATAGGGTAACAATAACTTTTCCTATTGTATAGCAGAGGGATCAGCCTTTGCAACGGCCAGTATGCCGCGGAGCCGTTGTCGATTTCCGCAAACCCGACGCCATGACGCAAAAAGCCCCATCGGTTGCCGTCCGGCAACCGATGGGGCGGACGCGACGGAGACGCCATCCGGGCGATGGAGCCGTTCATCCGCCCGGGCTGAAAAACGGCAACTGGGGCAAAAGTTCGTCCCCGTAAAGCTGCGCCTTCAGCGCGAGAAAATCACCGGCACGCACCGCTTCGGTGCCGGTCAGGAGCTCGGCGACGCTCTGGAACGTGTGCAGGTTCAACTGCCCGGCCCGTCCCGTTTGGATCAGGCTGTCAATTTTGGCCGTCAGATCCTGGGGCAGGAAATCGTCGAACGCGCCGCGCCGGGCCAGGTAGTCGGCGGTGATCTTGTTTTTGACGAGCAGCGGAAGACCGGTCCAGTCGGCCGTGCCGAGTGTTGCGGGGGGATCGTATTCTTCCGGGATGTCCGGATCAAGCGTGGCCCCCCATTTCATCATGGCCCCGTAGTAGGCCTGCTGGGCGTGCAGGGCGCTCCGCACCCCTGACCGGTACGTTTCGTCGCTTTCCACAATCTCCAGAAGCCGGAACGCATCGTGGGATTTCGCCTGCGAAACCAGACCGGAGAAGCTGCCGGCAAACAGGCGCAGGCTGTTCAGATAGCCATCCCGCGCTTCTTTCAGCAGAGGGGAAGCGAGCGGAACGTGCGTCCCTTTCACCGCGTCGTACTTGCGCTCGGCCGCGCGCGCGAGCTCTTTCAGGGATGCCGCCAGGTCGCTGGTCTCGCCGGCCAGCCATTTGCCTCGAACGGTCAGCCATTCGGTCGAAAATTCACGATAGGGCAAAAATACGGTATGATAGAATGAAACGAGGTCCTGCTGTTGATAAGCCAGGATGGAATCGGCGGCGGCCGCCTGCGCCGCTTTCAGTTCGGCGGCATACTTCGCCTCCGTCCGTTCGGCGCCGACCTTCACGCCGTACAAAAAGGCGCCGACGCCCACGATCAGCGTAAACAGAAATCCCAGTACAAAGGCAAGATCGGTTTTGGTCAATTGTTTGTCCATCGTGACTCCCCGTTTGCTTGATTTCGAACAGAATAGGAAACGTGCGTCATGAAACGATTTGACCGTCGCAAATGGAAAATACGGCCCGTGTCCGTCGGTCAACTGAGCGACAAAATGTTGCTCGCCAATCTGTATGCAACCCAGTTCCTCATTGTTATTATCGGATTGAGCTGGATCATTTTACAGGGACGAAACGTGTTTTCCCTGTTGGCATTCCCCGGCGACGGCGACTTCGCCCTGTGGGCGGCCGGTTTGGCGGGTGCGGCGCTGATCGGCGATTGGGCCGCGTCGCGATTTGTGCCGCAGGAGGCGATGGACGACGGAGGGGTGAACGAGCGGCTGTTTCGCCGCCGTCCGGTCTGGCACATCGCCCTGATCGCGCTTGTCGTCAGCCTGTGCGAGGAAATTCTGTTTCGCGGCGCCATCCAGTACGCCTTCGGTCCGTATTGGACCAGCGTGCTGTTCGCGGCCATTCATGTCCGGTATTTGCGGCATTGGGTGCCGACGGGGATGGTGTTTCTGGTCAGTTACGGACTGGGGTGGATCATGATCGAAAGCGGAACGATCTGGGCGCCGATCCTCGCCCATTTCCTTTTCGATTTCATCATGGGCCTGATCATTCGTTTTCGGAGGGTATCGTAAGACATGACGGAAGACCGCGACGCTGGCGCCTCATCCGAAGTGTGGACGCGATACAAGGAAGCGAAACGGCGGGCGATCGCCCCGCCACCGCCGGAAGAGCCGCGGGAAAAGCCGGATCTGGACGAGGCGATCGCGCGGGCGATCGCTGCGGCCGGCCTGCCGGAGACCGGCATGCCGCCGCGTTCGGTCATTCATCCTTCGCAATACGCCAAGATCACCAAATGGTTTTACCGTTCGCTGGTGGCCTTGTTTGCCGCTCTCGTTGCCGGTCTGCTCTGGTGGGGATATGAACAATACGGGGGGAGATGGTGAGCGGTCCGCAAAAGCGGACCGCATCGTCAATCGGGGGACGGCGTCTCGATTTCATGCGGATCGACAAAGCCGTAACCTTCTTCCCGAATCCGGGACAGCAGCCGATCCAGCGCTTCGGCGGTCCACGGCAGTTCGTGCATCAGAATGTTGCTGCCGGGCCGGAGTTGTTCCATCACGTTGTCGATGACCGCCTGCGCCTTGTCCTTCACGTTGCCCAGGTCCCAGTCGAGGGAACCGTTCGACCAGGTCATGAACAACAGGCCGTGTTCCTGGGCGATCTGCCGCACGTGCTCGTTGCTGGACGCGAAGGGTGGCCGGAAGAAGCGGGGCGTCTTGCCCGTCAGTTCGCGGACCGCCTCCTGGACGCGTCCGATCTGTTCCCGGATGACGTCCGGCTCTTCTTTGCCCAGCGCGAGATGATCCCAAGAATGGTTGCCGATCGCGTGGCCGCGTTCGTCGATTTCCCGCAACAGCTCCGGGTGTTGTTCGACCCGGTATCCGTTCACGAAGAAAATCGCCTTCGCCGCGTGGCGATCCAACGCATCGAGCAGCGCCGACAGCGTTTCGGCGTCTTTCGGTCCGTCGTCGAAGGTAAGCAGCACGATCCGTTTGTCGGTCTGATCGGGATCGATCGGCACGACGTCGTAGGCCTTGTTCAGCCGGTACCGGAAGACGGGCTCGGGTTGCGCGCCGGCGGAGGGATCCGCTGTCGGGGCGGAGGCGGAAGGAGGGGCTTCTTCCTCCGGCGTTCCGGCCGGGCCGGGGTCCGGTGCGGGAGTGCCGACGGTGTCCGAGGGCGCGGCAACCGGAGACGAGCCGGAAGCCCCCGTTTCCGGACGGCGGACGCAACCGCCCAGAGCGATTCCGAGGGCGAGCAGGATCAGCAGGATGGCGCGGGACGAGCGTGGCATGCAGGGGTTCGCTCCTTTCCGAAGGGTGGGGGATGGCGCATTTCGCCATCGGTTTCCGATCGGCATCGATTGTATCATATCCGGCATGCCTTGCCCACGGGGGCCGGTTTCCTTATTTTGTGAGCGCATGCGGAAACCGTTTCGGGCCAAAATATCGGTATCGGCCGCTGTGCGGAAGGATGGAGGTGAACCGTGTGAGAATGGCGTCTTTTCTGCTCGGCGGACTGGCCGGCGCGGCGCTGGCGATCAGCATGCAACGCAGCGGGAAATTTACCGGCGTGGCCGGTAACCTGGCCAAATCGCTCATTGGCCTTTCGTCCGCCAAACGGGAGATCAACGATGTGATGGAAGAAGTCATGAAATAAATGGGACGTGTTGCGGGCGGGCGCCCTTTCCCGGAAGTCGGGAAAGCGGGCGCCTTTTTCGTGCGGCCGGAAAAACCCGACTCGTACATTTTTCCTAGTGCATTTCGGGAAGAGAAATGATAACATGATAGCAATGACGGACGAAGCAGAATTTGAAGAAAACAAACACCGATTATACGCGGCTTCATACGCTGTTATCACCCATGGCGCCGAAGGAGGGTCCCAGTCATGAAGATGGAACGCCTGAGCCAGGATAAAATCCGAATCTTCCTTACGTTCGACGATCTGTCGGAGCGCGGGATCCAAAAGGAAGACCTGTGGCGGGAAATTCCGAAAGTCCATGAATTGTTCAGCGAAATGATGGACCAGGCTTACAACGAGCTTGGATTCGACGCCACCGGTCCGTTGGCGGTTGAAGTGTTCGCCATGCCGGCGCAGGGGATGGTCGTCATCGTCACCAGGGGGAAACTCGACCGTGACGGGGACATGACCGCGGAGGACGATTTCGACGAGGACATTTTCGAAATCGAGGTTTCGCTCGGGCAGAGCGACGCCATCATATATCGGTTCCGTGACATCGAGGACGTGATCGGCGCGGCGCAACGTCTGGTCCGGTTTACGCCGGAAGGCAGCCTGTATCGGTACAATGGCGACTGGATGCTGCAGCTCGATCCCGCCGCCCTGCCGCACACCGCCTACCCTGCAATCATCGCGGTGCTGGCCGAGTACGGCGAGGCGACGTCGCTGACGACGGCGCTTTTGGAAGAATACGGCCAGGCGGTGATCCCGAACGAAGCCGTCCGCGTTCTGACCGACCATTTCGCCTGACGCCCGGGATTCCGGGGCGCGGCGAACGCGAGCCTGCCGCGCCGGCGGCGGAAGCGGCCCAGGCGGCCGCAGGGAACGGATCTTTTGCGACAGCCGCAGTTGTTCGCAAAAGGTCCGTTTTTTAATTGATCTCGCCATTATGTATAATGGAAGACGGAAAGGGGGAACACCGGTGGAGTTGTTGTCCACGCTTGCCGCCGCGATCGCGCCGGGGGTGGCCCTGCTGGCCTACTTCTATCTGAGCGATCGCTATGACGCCGAACCGCTGCCGATGGTCGTCAAGATGTTTTTCATCGGAGCATTGATCGTCGTTCCCGTCATGATCATGCAGCGGGCGTTCTCCCTTTGGTTTGGCGAGTCCGATCTGCTGTTTTCGTTCGCCACGTCCGCCGGCGTTGAGGAATTTTTCAAGTGGTTCGTTTTGTACCACATCATGTTCAACCACGGTCATTTCGATGAACCTTACGACGGCATCGTATACGCCACGGCCGTCTCCCTCGGCTTTGCCACGGTCGAAAATATTTTGTACGCCCTGTTCGAGCCGGCGACGATCGGCATGCTGCTGCTGCGCGCGCTTCTTCCCGTGTCCGGTCACGCCCTGTTTGGCGTGTTCATGGGATTTATGCTGGGCAAGGCGAAGTTCGCGTCCGGCAGGTACGTCCGCCTTTACCTGTGGCTGGCGCTGCTCCTTCCCGTGTTCTGGCACGGCCTGTACGATTACTTGACGCTCACCGTTTTTGATTCGACATGGGTATGGCTGGTGGTGCCGTTCATGTTTTTTCTCTGGATGGGCGGCATCCGCTTCGTGCACCGGGCCCACGCCACTTCCCCGTTCCGTTTGCTCAAGCGCGAAGAGGAGGTTAATTCATGAACCGTCAGGACATACTTCGGAATGGGACATCCGCTGCAAGGAGGGAATCTATGGCTGGCCGTCGGGTGAAAGTGATCATTCGCTGCAACCGGTGCGGCGAACGGTTCGTGCTGCGCGGCCGCAAAGAAAAGGAACGCATCGAGACCGGATTCAAAATGTGCCTGTGCGACAACGCCAGTGATTTCGAGATCCGCGAGGAAGATGCGTAAGGAACGGTCCGGCCGTGCGCCGCAAGGGAAGAGATGTGATCGCCACGTATCCGGAACGGCATTCATCGCTTAATCGGGCTGCGCATAAAGCCGACGCCTTTTTCCCACACTAACGGCAAATCTGCCAACGGGAGTGAAAGGGGTCGGCTTTTCATGTACGGACGTTTGAGCAGGGTGATGTTCCCGGTCTTTGCCGTTTTGTTTGCGGGAGCCATTCTCTGGGGATATCAGGAGCACCAGGAAAAGAACGCGATTTTGATCAAGGCGGAAAACCAGTACCAGCGGGCGTTCCACGATCTGACCCATCACCTGAACCGGCTGCACGACGAGCTGGGCCGGACGCTGGCGGTTTCGGCCAAGTCGGACGGCATGCACCGCAAGGGTCTGATCAACGTCTGGCGTCTCACCAGCCAGGCGCAAAGCGAAATCAACCAGCTTCCGCTGGCCATGATGCCGTTCAACAAGACGGAGCAGTTCTTGACGCGCTTGTCCGAATTCGCCTATCGCGCCGCGGTGCGGGATTTGCAAAAGCAGCCGTTGTCGGAGGAGGAGATCCGGACGCTGGAGTCGCTGTACAAGACCTCCGCGGAAATTGGCAAGGCGTTGGACAAGCTGCAGGCGGACGTGATCCGGGAACGCCTTCGCTGGATGGACGTCGAGGTGGCGCTGGCGACCGAGGACGAACCGCACGACAACACCATCATCGACGGCTTCAAGTCGGTGGACAAGAAGATCGGGTCGTACCCCGAAAACAACTGGGGGCCGTCCGCCATGTCCGTCGAACGGAAGCGGTCCGAACAATCGCTGGACGGCCATCCCGTAACGCCGCGGGAAGCGGTCGCCAAGGCGCGGGAATTTTTGCGGGCGATCGGCCGCGGTGATCTGGCCGGACGGGAGATGAAGGTGGAGGAGTACGGAAACGGCACGGAGCTGCCCGGTTACGCCGTGTACGTGTACGACAGCGACGGGGCGGAGGTGCAGCTCGATTACACGCGGAAAGGCGGGCATCTGCTGCGCTTCGTCCATTTGCGCGAACCGGGCGAACCGCGGGTGGACGCGGACGCCGCACGGCAACGGGCGGAACAGTTCCTGGAGAAAATCGGCATGTCCGGCATGGCGCCCGTGTCGGCGGACCGGTATGAACGGGTGGCTTCGTACGTGTTTACGGCCGTCCGGGACGGGGTCCGTCTTTATCCCGACAAGGTGACGGTCCGGGTGGCGCTGGACAACGGCGAGGTCGTCGGCCTGCAGGCGGCGGATCATCTGTTCGCGCCGGCGGAACTTGCGGCCGTGGCCAAGCGGCAGGTGAAGATCCCGCGTCACGAGGCGATGCAGGGATTGAACGGGGGATTCCGCCTGGAGGATTACCACCTGGGCGTCATCGAAAACGAGGAGCGCAAGCTCGCGCTCTGCCACGTGTTTACCGGCCGGGTGAACGGTTCCACCTACCGGATCTTCATGAACGTCGAGACGGGGATGGAAGAATCGGTGGAAAAACTGCCGGATAACGAAAAAGGAACGGCCGGCGTCTGACGCCGGCCCCTTTTTTACAGTTGGTTCCATGCCCAAACGGATGCGGACATGATATAATAAATGCGATCATTCCGCTGTCCGGAGGACCGGGTCATGGTGTTGCCGGCAATCAACCAGGACGTTTACATAGACATCGGATTGCAGGAAAACGGGGAACCTTCCGTCCTGCGCACGAAAGTGGCGGAAGAGGACGGAGAGAACCTGTACGTAGAGACGCCGCTGGAGGAACGGACCGGCCGCTACCGCCCCTTGCAACGGGGAGAGCGTCTTCTCGTCCGGTATTGGTCCCGGGGCGTCCGCTGTGAGTTCGAGTCGGTCGCGGGTGACGCGCGCCGCGAAGGGGAGCTGTGGTTGTACGCGGTTCGCAAACCGGCTGCGGGCGACGTTCGGCGTCACCAGAGGCGACAGTATTTTCGCGTGGAAGCGGAATTGGAACTGGGGGTTCGCCTCGGCGAGCGCGTGCAGTTCGTCGCGACGACGGAGGATATCGGCGGCGGCGGGCTGTCGTTCCAGTGCGACGCCGCCCTTCCGATCGCGCAAGGTGTGCGGCTGTCGTGCTGGTTGCTGATCAAGTACCGTTCGGGCGCCGTCGAGCGCGTTCCCTTCGAAGGCGAGGTCGTCCGCACGGAGGAGGTTTCGCCGTCGCGCCGGCGCGTCATGGTGCAATTCAGCGCCATTCAGGAAACCGACCGGGACAAGATCGTCCGCTTCTGTTTTGAAAAAGAACTGGCCAACCGGAAAAAATGAAGCCGGTTTGCCCATGAGCGAGGGAACGGAATGGCTGAGGGAAGGTCCAACCGCGGTCCCATCGGGAACACCATCGGGAACGGGGATCCGGCCGACGCGTCGCGTTACCGGGAACTGTTCGTCCGCTGGTCCGAAGCCTGGGAACGGCGTTTGCTGCGCGGCATCCTGACGCTGGCCCTGCTCGTCGCGCTGTGCCAGGGGTTGCTGCGGATGCCGGGGTTGCAGCCGTGGTTGACGGAAACCGGAGCCCGGGAGGGAGTGCCGATTGCGGGCCATCCCTGACGGGGCGGACCGGTTTCCCGTCCCGGCGTTTTGCCGCGCCGTTTCGGGCCAATGCGCTTTTGCATCCGCCAGTGGGGTGTGCTATAATTTCCTTATTATCCGCGCGGGCCGAACATGCCTGCGCGGCACCTTTGGGAGGACATCCGCGATTCCATGTGTGTTCCGGAGACGCAACGCATCAACATCGCCATCGACGGACCGGCGGGAGCCGGCAAGAGCACGGTCGCCCGCTTGGTCGCCAAGGCGCTCCGGTATGTGTACGTGGACACGGGGGCAATGTACCGCGCCGTGACGGCGCTGGCGCTGGAGGCCGGGCTGTCGCCCGACGACGGGGAGGCGGTGGGCCGGCTGGCCCAGCGCCTTCAAATCGAATTGGTGCCGGATCCGGGCGGCCAGCGGGTGCTGGTGGACGGCCGGGATGTGACCGACAGGCTGCGAACCCATGAGGTGAACCGGGCCGTCCCGCACATCGCCGGAATCGAGGCCGTCCGCCGCCGCATGGCGGACCTGCAGCGCGCCCTGGCCCGCAACAAAGGGGTCGTCATGGACGGCCGGGATATCGGCACCCACGTCCTGCCGGACGCCGAGCTGAAGGTGTTTTTGACCGCGTCCCCGCGGGAACGTGCGCTCCGCCGTTACCGGGAACTCGGGGAAGGGGCGGGCGTATCGCTCGAGCAGTTGGAACGGGAGATGATCGAACGGGATCGCTTGGACGAGCAGCGGGAGTTCGCGCCGCTTCTCCGCGCACCGGACGCCCGACTCCTTGATTCGACGGGGCGGAGCATTGACGACGTCGTCCGCCAAATCGTCGAATGGGGACAGGAGGCAGCAAGAACCTTTTCGGTGAAGGAGAAGTAAAATTTATGATATACGCCATTTGCAGGGTGCTGGCGAGAACGCTGTATACCCTGGTGTACCGCCTGGAAGCGCGCGGAGTGTCCAACGTGCCGGCTTCCGGCCCGGTGGTGCTCTGCTGCAATCATATAAGCCTGCAGGATCCGATCACCTTGGCCACCTGGCTCAACCGCAAAGTATACTATATGGCCAAGGAAGAACTGTTCCGGATCCCCATCCTGCGAACGATCATCCGCTATTTCGGCGCCTTTCCGGTCAAGCGGGGAGGCGTCAGCAAGGAAGCCGTCCGCACGGCGATCACGTTTTTGCGGGAAGGGAAGATGCTGGGCATTTTCCCGGAAGGCACCCGCAACCGGACCCTCGGCGAGGGCAAACGCGGCGCGGTCACGATGGCGATGCGCGCCGGGGCCAAGGTGGTGCCGGTCGCGCTGATCGGCAATTACCGTCCGTTCACCAAGATGATCGTGGTGTACGGGGAGCCGCTGGATCTGACGCCGTACAATGGCGACACGGAAGCCGCCACGGAGGCTATCATGTCCTGTATTCGGGAAATGCTTGAAACGGGGCGTCCTTCTTCCGGCTCACCGCGTGCGCTGGTCAAGGAAGCCTGAAGGTTTAAACGCCGCGCTGGCCGCGGGTTTAAATAAAGAGAGCAGGGGTAGAACCGAGGAGGTAATTTTCATGACCGAAGAAATCAAGACTCAGGAAGCGCCAGCCGCAGAAGCGGTCAGCCAGGACGCGATGGATCAGATCGTGTCGCTGAAAAAAGGCGACGTGGTGAAAGGAACCATCGTCAAGATCGAGGACAACCAAGCGTTCGTAAGCCTGGGTTACAAATATGACGGCGTCATTCCGTTGCGCGAGCTCTCCGCTGTCCATGTCGAAAACGCGTCGGATGTCGTGCAGGTGGGGCAGGAAGTCGTCGCGAAGGTGCTCAGCATCGACGACGAGAAGGAACGTCTGGTGCTGTCCAAGCGTCAGGCCGACAGCGTGCGCGCCTGGGACGAACTTCAGGCCAAATTTGAAAAGGGCGAAGTGTTCGAGGTCACCGTCGCCGACGTGGTCAAGGGCGGACTCGTCGCCGATGTCGGGGTGCGCGGCTTCATCCCGGCGTCGATGGTGGAGCGCCATTTTGTGGAGGATTTCAGCGGATACAAGGGCAAAACGCTGCGCGTGAAAATCCGGGAGCTCGACCGCGAGACCAACAAGGTGATTCTGTCGCAAAAGGACGTGCTGGAAGCCGAGTACGAAGAACGGAAAAACCGCATCATGGCCTCGCTGGAGCCGGGTCAAGTGCTGGAAGGCACGGTGCAGCGCCTGACGCCGTTCGGCGCGTTCGTGGACATCGGCGGTGTGGACGGCCTGGTGCACGTTTCCGAAATGGCATGGCACCATGTCGCCCATCCGGCGGACGTCGTGTCCGAAGGGCAGAAGGTCCAGGTCAAGGTGCTCAAGGTGGATCCGGCCGCCGGCAAGATCAGCCTGAGCATCAAGGCGACGCAGCCGGGACCGTGGGAAACGTCGGCCGACCGTTTCCATGCCGGGGATATCGTCACCGGCACGGTGAAGCGCCTGGTGAGTTTCGGCGCGTTCGTGGAAATCGCGCCGGGCGTGGAAGGGCTCGTGCACATTTCGCAAATCGCCCACCGGCACATTGCCACGCCGCATGAGGTGCTGAAGGAAGGTCAGGAAGTGCGGGTGAAGATCCTCGATTTCAATCCCGCCGAAAAACGCGCCTCCCTGTCCATCAAGGAAACCGAGGAGCCGCCGGCCCGGCCGGAGCGTTCTCCGCGCGGCGCCAAAGAAGAATTGCCGCAGCCGGAGGGGATGAGCTTTACGCTCGGGGAGAAATTCGGCGACCAGTTGAGCAAACTGAAGTGAATCGCGGCGAATGTCCGGCCGCCCGCGGGGCACCGGACTCGCAGGCCAAAAAGCAGCCAGCATTGGCTGCTTTTTTGTTTTTGCCGCACCTGCACATAATAGCGGGAGACAGGACTGCAGTCAGGAGGTGTTGGCGGTGGCCGACGGATATTGGGCCGGGTTGTTGTGGCTGGCGGCGACCGTGCTATGGTGGACCGGCTGGCGGGACGAACTGGGCGGCGACCTGTCGCCCCGCGCGGTCAGCGGGTTTCTGCTGCTGTGGCCGGCGGGCTGGCTGGCGAGCCGCGCCTTGCCGTCCGACGCAAAGCCGGTCATGCTGGCGTTGTTGCTGCTGGCCGTCACGATTGGGATTTGCCGGCCGCTCGCCGCGGAACGGCGTCTTACCGTTTGGTCGGTGGCGATGCTGGGGTCCGCGATTCTGTTTCTCCTGAGTCATCCGGCCGTCTGGCTGTACGGCTGGATCCGTTTTGAACCTGCGCGGGATCTGCCGGTTCTGTTGGGGGTATTCGTCGCCCTGACCTTGCGCACGATGCGGGAACAGTTGGCGGCCCAGTCGCTGGCGCTGCTGGTGGCCGCTTGCGGCAGCCTCTGGTTGATACCGCCTCCCGCGACCTGGCCGGCGACCGCCGCCTGGGCGGACATGTGGTGGCTGGCTGCCGCGGCCGGCCGGGTGGTTTCGCTTGCGCTGCACCGGGTTACCCAGGCCATGCGGCACAAATGGCAAGGAAAGGCGGGGAACCGGGCATGAGTGCGTGGGAATCGTTCAGGCACGCCTTTGATGACGAACTCGTCGGCGTTCTGCTGGGCACATCCGTCGGCTTGTTGGCCCGTATCCTGCTCCTGCGCAGCGATTACCGGCAATATCCGGCGTTCCCGCACGGGCGCCTCATCCACCTGTCGCTTGGCCTCATCGCCGCCGCGCTGGGGGCGGTGGCGGTTCCGGCGCTGGCGTCGAAGGAGTACACCGCCATCACATTTCTGGCGCTCGCCGCCCAGCAATTTCGGGAAGTGCGCAACATGGAACGCAACACCCTGAAAGAAATTGACGGGCAAGAGCTGGTGCCGCGGGGCGCTTCTTACATTGAGGGGATCGCCGTCGTCTTTGAGGGCCGCAACTATTTGGTCATGCTGGCGGCGTTTTTCGTCAGTCTGTTCAGCGCCTGGATCGGCGAATGGGCCGGCCTGGCGGCGGGCGCCGTCTTTCTCCTGGCCACCCGGCTGCTGATGAACGGCAAACGGTTGGCCCATATCGCCGAACTTGCCTTTGCTCCCGTCCGCGTGGAAGGCTCCGGCGTGTACGTCGGCGACATCTACATCATGAACGTGGGACTTGAGGACAACCGGAAGGTGATCGAAAGCCAGGGGATCGGCATGATCCTGACCCCCAAAAACGACAATGCGCGGGTCATGCTGGGCCATCTCGGCCAGCGGCAGGCGATTTTGTACGACGTGTCCACACGGCTCGGCGTCTATCGCGACGCGGACGAGCCGGCCCTTTTGCCGCAGGCCAAGCTGGATTTGCGGACCGGACGGGTCGGCTTGCTCATGCTGGCCCGCGAGCATGACCGGGCCAAGGTGCTGGAAGCCGTGCGCAACGTGCCGTTGCTCGAGGCGGCCGTTCGGCACCCGGTCGAGGCCAACCGGAAGGAGGGGTCGGATCGTGGGTAAAATTGTGGCCATTGTCACGTCCCGCATCGAGGAAGTCGCGGGAAGCGGGGTGCCCGTGTTCGCCGTCAGCCGCCCCGACGATGCGGAAAAATTGGCGCAGACGCTGGAAAAAGTGCTGGTTTGTCCGGTATGCCGCGTATCCGAACATCATTTTGTGCTCATCGATCACGACCGTTCGCCATAGGTCCGGGAGCCGGATTGTCCGTCAGGGGGCCGCGGACGATCATGTACGGACCGGGATCGTCCCGCGGCTCCCTTCTCTGGCGCTGCAGGCAAAGCTGTTGACAACGTGGGACGATCGGAATATTATATTTGAATACCAACAAGTATGTCATAAACGTTCCGATAAGACGGGTGATGGCAGTTGAGCGTGAAGGACAAGGTCATGCAAGCCGCGGAAAAACTCGCCCAAACGATGCCCTATGACCGAATCACCTATGCCGGGATTGCCAAGGAAGCCGGCGTCCATTGGACGGCCGTGCGCCGACACCTGGGAAGCAAAGCGGAAATGAGAGCCTGGCTGAAGGAAAGGCAGGTTTCCCGGCAGGAATCGTTCGCGGACACGCGGACGCGCATCATGGAAGCGGGGATGAAGGTTTTTGCCGAACTGGGCTATCATCACGCCTCATTGGACAAGGTGGCCGCGGAGGCGGGCTTAACGAAGGGCGCGGTGTACTGGCATTTTTCCAGCAAACAGGACCTGTTCCTCGCCATTCTGGAGCATCGGCTAAACCAACAGCTCCGCATGCTGCCCGGCCAAATCGAACGGATGTTGAAAGCCGATGACCCTGAATCGGCCCTGGCGGACTGGCTCTCCTCCCAGTTCGGCTGCCTCGACGGGGAGGACGGCAAGTCGATGCTGTTTCTGGAGTTTGTCACCTCGAGCCGGGAACCCGAAGTGCGGGAAAAGCTAAAAACCGTGCACGGCAGCATATTGGACGGCGTGGCGGTTTGCATGGAGGAAATGCAGAGAAAAGGATGGATACGGGCGGATCTGGACCCCCGGGCCGTCAGCGTCATGACCGACGCGTTGCTGAAAGGAATGGTCGTGGAGTGGTTGATCGACCCTGAGCGCTTCCAATTGAAGTCTTTGTTTCAGACGATCTCGAAAGCGCTCTGGCATGGTTTGCTGCCGCAAAAGTGAACTCTTTTTGCGGACTTTTTTTGATCAAGACATAACGATCGATGCGTTATTAGCGTACTGATTAGTATGATTTCATCATACAACATCAACGAAAGAGGGATGAACGTGTGGCTCTATTTCATCGTCGCGGTCATGGCGCTGGTATTGGGTCTTATTGTATTTCTTCACTTCAAATTCAAACAGGCGGAATCGGCCTACCCTCCCGACGGGGCGTTTGTTTCGGTTGAGGGCATCAATCTGCATTACGTTCGCAAAGGACAGGGAACGCCGGTCGTTTTCCTGCACGGCGGCATTTTGAGTTCGTACGATTTTAAAGAGGTGATCGAAATGGCGGCGTCCCGCGGGTACCAGGCCATCGCCTTTGACCGGCCCGGGTATGGATACAGCGAGAGACCGTTGAACGGGAACAGGACGCCCGCCGATCAAGCCCGCCTCATTCACGGCGCTCTAAAACAAATGGGAATCGAGAAGCCGATCATGGTCGCGCATTCCTGGAGCGGCCTTCTGGCGATGACCTACGCGCTTCAGTTTCCAGATGACATCTCGGGGATTGTGACGCTCGGGGGGGGCCATGTACAAGGAAGGGTATCCCGCGGAGCACGGCGACCCGATTTCAAAACTGGTCCTGACACCCGTCTTCGGCGACCTCTTCCTGTACACCGTGCTGAGAAGTCCTCTGGGTACAAGGCTGGCCGCTTCCATCGTGAACCAGACCTTCGCCCCGGAGCCGGTTCCGGCCGGTTATCGTGAAGCCGCCCTGTCCCTCTGGCTCCGGCCCGGCCAGTTCAGGGCGAACCGGGAAGATGTTCTGGCGTTTCCTCCCGCGGCAGAGCAGGTCAGCAAGCTTTACCGTCAGATCAAAAGTCCGGTCGTCATCGTGGTCGGGGAGAACGATCCGTTCGGAACAAAGGAACAAGCCTTCCGGCTGAAAGGCGATATTCCCCATGCGCAATTGATGGTGATCCCCCGGATGGGTCACATGATTCCGCAAAATCATCCGGGCGTGGTGATGCAAGCGATCGACGCCCTGGGAAAGAGCGCAAAGCCTGGCGAACAACCGTGACGGAGGATGCCGCGGCTCGTCCCCGTCTTTTGAAGAAGCCCCGGCCGAACGGCCGGGGCTTCTTTCCTGTCCGGCAGGCGGGGACCGGTCGCTTTGCCTCGTCCGAATGGCCCGCCGCCGCAACGAAGCTTGGATCCGGACGCCGCTGATAAGCCGTTAGCCATAACGCGCATTTTTTGCTATGATGATTAGCGATATGGCAATGCTATGATCATCGGTATGGCAATGTGTCAAGGAGTGAAATTATGGCGAAACCGGTAATCGCCATCGTGGGACGCCCCAACGTGGGGAAGTCGACGATTTTTAACCGCATTGTGGGCGACCGGGTGGCCATTGTCGAGGATCAGCCGGGAATTACCCGGGACCGAATCTACGGCACCGGCGAGTGGAAAGGCCGCTCGTTCAGCCTGATCGACACGGGCGGCATCACCACCGGCGAAGAGGACGAACTGCTGCGCCAAGTGCGCATGCAGGCGGAGTTGGCCATCGAGGAAGCCGAGGTCATCATCTTCATGGTGGACGCCAAGACCGGCCTGACCCAGCCGGATCGGGACGTGGCGCAAATTCTGTATCGATCCGGCAAACCGGTCATTGTGTCGGTCAACAAGGTGGACAACCCCGACCGGCAAGCGGACATCTACGAATTTTACAGTCTGGGATTCGGCGAGCCGATTCCCGTCTCCGGGGCCCACGGCACGGGGATCGGTGACCTGCTGGACGCGGTGGTGGACCGCCTGCCGGAAGGCGAGGACGTCACGTATGACGAAGACGTGATCAAAGTGGCGGTGATCGGGCGGCCCAACGTCGGCAAATCCTCGCTCGTCAACGCCATCCTTGGCGAGGAGCGCGTCATCGTCAGCGACGTGGCGGGCACGACGCGCGACGCCATCGACACGCCGTTCGAACAGGACGGGCAGCGGTATGTGCTCATCGACACCGCCGGCATGCGCAAGCGGGGAAAGGTGTACGAGACGATCGAAAAATACAGCGTCATGCGCGCCATGAAAGCGATCGAACGGGCCGACGTGGCGCTCGTCGTGCTGAACGGCGAAGAAGGAATCATCGAGCAGGACAAGCACATCGCCGGGTATGCCCACGAAATGGGAAAGGCGTCGGTCTTTGTCGTCAACAAGTGGGACGCGGTGGAAAAGGACGACAAGACCATGCACCGCTTCACGCAGGACATTCGCGACCAGTTCCAGTTCATGCGTTACGCGCCGGTCGTGTTTCTGTCGGCCAAGACCGGACGGCGGGTCAACCAGTTGCTGCCGGCGGTCCGGCACGTGGCCGAGCAACACGCCATGCGCGTGCCGACGCATCTGCTGAACGACGTCATCGCGGACGCCGTCGCCGTCACCCCGCCGCCCTCGGATCGCGGCCGCCGGGTGAGAATCAGCTACGCCACCCAGGTGTCGGTCAAACCGCCCACGTTTTTGCTGTTTGTCAACGATCCCGAGCTGATGCACTTTTCCTATGAACGGTTTCTGGAAAACAAGCTGCGTGCGGCTTTCTCCTTCGAGGGAACGCCGATCCGGCTGTACACGCGGCGCAAGTCCGATCAGGAATAGGAGAGTCGTTCCTTGCCCCAAGCCATCATATCCGTTATATGCGCTTATTTGCTCGGTTCCGTTTCCTTCAGCATTCTGGTGGCGCGATGGTTGCGCAAAATCGATATTCGCCAGCACGGAAGCGGCAACGCCGGCGCAACCAACACCTTGCGCGTGCTCGGGGTCGGTCCCGCCATCGCCGTTTTCGTGCTGGACGTGCTGAAAGGAACGGCCGCCGTAGCCCTCGGCTGGTGGGCGTCCCCGGATATGCCCTGGGTACCGGTGGCGGCCGGGCTGGCGGCTGTTATTGGCCATAACTGGCCGCTGTATTTCCGCTTCAAGGGCGGCAAGGGCATCGCCACCACGATCGGGGTCATGACGCCGCTGGCGTTTGTCCCCATGTTGCTGGCCGCTCTGGCGGCGATCGCGACCATCGCGCTGACCCGGTACGTCTCGCTCGGGTCGCTTGTGCTGGCGGCGCTGTTGCCGGTGCTCACCGCTTCCCTGGGGTCGGATCCCGCCGTGATCGCCGGCGCCGCCGCCGTCTGTGTGCTGGCGTTTGTCCGCCACCGGCACAACATCGTCAAACTGCTGAACGGAACGGAAAATCGGCTGGGCAACAACAAAAAGGTGGGACATCGTGATGCGTGAACGGGTTGCGGTGCTCGTGGCCGGCAGTTGGGGGACGGCGCTCGCCCGGGTGCTGGCCGACAACGGTCATGCGGTGAACTTGTGGACCCGCAGCGTGGACCAGGCGGAGGCCATCAACCGGTCGCGGCGCAACGAACGCTATTTGCCGGATGTCGAACTGCCGCCCGCCGTGCAGGCCACCGCCGATCTGAAGGAAGCTGTCGGCGAAGCGGCGGCGGTGGTGTTCGCCGCTCCCAGCGCCGCAATGCGGGAGGTCGCCCGGTTGGCGGCGCCCCATTTGGCGCCGGATGCGCTCGTCGTGCATGCCGCCAAGGGGTTTGACGAGGATACGCTGCAACGGATGTCCGCCGTGCTGGCGGAGGAACTGGACCGTCCGGAGGAACGCATCGTGGTCCTGTCGGGACCGAGCCACGCAGAGGAAGTCGGCCGGCGCCTGCCGACGACGGTGGTGGTGGCCGCCCGTGACGTCGCGTATGCGGAAGCCGCGCAGGATTTGCTGATCAACGGCGACTATTTCCGCGTATACACGAATCCGGATCCGATCGGCGTGGAAACGGCGGGCGCCATCAAAAACATCATCGCCATCGGCGCCGGCCTGTCCGACGGACTCGGCTACGGCGACAACGCCCGGGCGGCGCTCGTGACCCGCGGTCTGGCGGAAATCGCCCGGCTCGGCGTGGCCATGGGCGCCAATCCGCTTACCTTCGCGGGCCTGGCCGGCGTCGGCGATCTGGTCGTCACCTGCTCGAGCCGGCACAGCCGGAATTGGCGGGCCGGATCCATGCTGGCGCAGGGTCTGCCGCTGGACGAAACGCTGGCGCGGATGGGCATGGTCGTGGAAGGCGTGCGCACGACCCGTGCGGCTTACCGCCTTGCGCGAAAGCACGCCGTCAGCATGCCGATCACCGAGCAACTCCACGCCGTTCTGTTCGAAGGCAAACATCCCCGGGAGGCGGTACAGGCGCTGATGGGCCGGGTGCGGAAGCACGAGATCGAAGAAATCGCCGCCGCGTCCCGCGAAAAATGGCTCGCCCGCCGGGACGGTTGACCCGGCCGGCCCACACCGGTCGTTTCCCCTTCTCATAGGATAAGGCACCAGCAGCCGGAGGAGGGGAAGCATGGACAGGAATTTGTCAAAAGAGGTGTTGGGCGCCGTTACGAAAAAAACGGGACGGAAAATTTCCGAAGACGCGCTCAAACGCATTGCCAGCGGCGTCTCGCCGTCCGTCCTGAAGAGTGAGAAGCAAATCCGCCAGTTGGTCAAACAGGTGTCGGCCGTATCCGGCGTGCCGGTGTCGGAATCGACGATTCAGGAAATCGTGGCCGCCGTCAAAAAAAGCGGTCTGAATCCGAGTGCGCTAGAAGCGATGATGAAGTCGATGCTGAAATGACCGCCCGGCCAAGCGGCGGCCAAAGCGGGCCATCCCGGGAGGGAGGCCCGTTTTTGTGTTATAATGGGGAGGTTAATTTGTCGCACGGTCTGGAGGATGGACGATGGACGCGATGACGAAAATGTGGATCTCGTTTGCGGCGATCGGACTGATGGTCCTGTCCGTGGCGCTCGTTACCTTTGCCCGGATGAAAACGAAAGGATGGGTGCGCCTGACGTTGTCCGCGATCGCTTTTTTGTTGCTGGTGATTGGCAGTCTGTGCGGCGTGGTGTCGATCGCGTGACACGGACCGCGAACGGGAGATCGCCGCTTTGGCGAAGGGTGGCGGGCGGGACGCTGGCGCTGGCGGTGATGCTGCTCGGCGGGTGTCTGTATCCGCGCGAAGGGACGCCCGGCCGCGAGACCGCCGCACGCGACGCGGTGCTTCTCGTGCAGCACGCGGTGGACCGCTACCAGGAAGCGACCGGGGTCCTTCCGATCCACAACGCCGACGAAACGGTGCCCGTGTACGAAAAGTTCCGGGTCGACTTTGGCAAGTTGAAGCGCGGCGGGTGGATCGCCGAAGTGCCGGCCGTTGCCTTCGAGGGCGGCGGGCCGTACGTGTTTCTGATCGTCGAGGAGGAAACGGATCCGACCGTGCGCCTGCTGGATTTGCGGGTGCTTGAACGCATCGCCTCGGTCGAGCGGCAGGTCGCGCTCTATTTGAAACGGAACGGCGAGCTGCCCGGCGGGGAGGAAGTTTACCCGGGATTCCGGGCGCTCGATTACGATAAGCTGGGCATGCGCGATCCCGGTGTGCGCAGCGTGTTTTCCGGGCAGATGCTGACGCTGCTGGTGGACGGGCAGGGGCGGGTGTACGCCGACTACGCCCTCGACGTGGCCGAGGCGGCCCGCCGCAGCGGCGCCGTGCCGGATGCGGGCGAGGACGCGCGCCGGCTGCTCGTGGAACAATCCTATTACGTGCCGGTCAAATCTCCGGCGTATCGCTGGACGGACGGCGGACCGGTGGCGGTGTCGCCGTGACCGGCCGGGGACGGCTGTCGCCGCTTGCGCGACGCCGTTTTTTTTCTTTCCCTCCCCACATTCGCCACATATGTGCTTCCCCCTTTTCATATGCTCAAAATGGAATAATTCCGCCGGGCACTCATAGAATGATACCGGTCCAAGGTGTACGAGTCCGTCGTGCGGACGGATCATGCAGGGTTTCGCGATTACGATGGGGAGGGAAGTTCCTGTGGAAAAAGTGGACATTTTCAAGGATATCGCCGAACGCACCGGCGGCGATATTTACCTCGGGGTCGTCGGCGCCGTCCGTACGGGCAAATCGACCTTTATCAAACGGTTCATGGAAACCGTCGTTTTGCCGAATATCGCCTATGAAGCGGACCGCGTGCGTGCGATCGACGAACTGCCGCAAAGCGCGGCGGGAAGGACGATCATGACGACGGAACCGAAATTCGTGCCCAACCAGGCCGTGCAGGTGAAAGTGGCGGACGGTCTGGAAGTCAACGTCCGTCTGGTCGATTGCGTCGGCTATGCGGTGGAAGGCGCCAAAGGCTACGAGGACGAATCGGGTCCGCGCATGGTGACGACTCCCTGGTTCGACGAACCGATTCCGTTTCAGGAAGCGGCGGAAATCGGCACGCGCAAAGTGATCCAGGAGCATTCCACGCTCGGCGTCGTGCTGACAACGGACGGGACGATCACGGACATTCCGCGCAGCGCCTACGTGGAAGCCGAGGAGCGCGTCGTGAACGAACTGAAGGAAGTCGGCAAGCCGTTCGTGCTGATCATCAATTCCGCACGTCCGAAAAGCGAGGAAACGCTCGCCCTGCGCGACGAGCTGGCGGCCAAGTACGACATTCCGGTGATGGCGCTCAGCGCGGCCACGATGGGCGAGGAAGAAGTTATGGGCGTCCTGCGCGAGGTGCTGTTCGAATTCCCCGTACACGAAGTGAACGTCAACTTGCCGAGCTGGGTCATGGTGCTGAACGAGCGGCACTGGCTCCGTTCCAGTTACGAAAACGCCGTCCGCGAGACGGTAAAGGACATTCGCCGGCTGCGGGACGTGGATCGCGTTGTCAACCAGTTTATGACCTACGATTTTATCGCCCGGGCCGGACTGAGCGGCATGAACATGGGGCAGGGCGTGGCGGAAATCGATTTGTACGCGCCGGACGAACTGTACGACCGGGTCCTGACGGAGATCGTCGGTACGGAAATCCGCGGCAAGGATCATCTGTTGCAACTGATGCAGGAGTTCGCCCACGCCAAACGCGAGTACGACCGTTTCGAAGAAGCGCTGGAGATGGTGAAGACGACCGGATACGGCATCGCCGCTCCGACGCTCGAAGAGATGCAACTGGACGAACCGGAACTCATCCGGCAAGGTTCGCGTTTCGGCGTGCGGCTGAAAGCGACGGCGCCCTCGATCCACATGATCCGCGTCGACGTCGAATCGGAATTCGCCCCGATCATCGGCACCGAAAAGCAGAGCGAGGAACTTGTGCGCTACCTGATGCAGGATTTCGAGAAAGATCCGATCAAGATCTGGGAATCGGACATTTTCGGCCGGTCGCTTCATTCCATCGTGCGCGAGGGCATTCAGGGCAAGCTCGCGATGATGCCCGACAATGCCCGCTACAAGCTGCAGGAAACGCTCGGCCGCATTATCAACGAAGGCTCCGGCGGTTTGATTGCCATCATCCTGTAACGTCTCCGGCGCGAAACGACCGATCGTCCGATCCGGCGGTTCACCCCCTTGTGCGGATCCCGTCTGTCCACCGGTGCGGGAACAATCTGCGGAAGGGGATTTTTTACGGCCTGAAACACCCGCTCGGCTTGAAACTTCAAGCCTCCGGCGTGTATAATTTTCCGTGAAACGGAAAAACAGATAACGGGCTGGAAATTATTCGATGGCGGAGGTGAACAGGGTTTGAACAAAACCGAACTGATCGCCCGGGTGGCGGAGAAAACCGACCTCTCCAAAAAAGACGTCACGCGCGTGGTGGACGCCGTGTTCGAGATCATTACGGATGCCCTGCAGAACGGGGACAAGGTGCAACTCGTCGGCTTCGGCAATTTTGAAGTTCGCGAGCGGTCCGCCCGCAAGGGGCGCAACCCCCAGACCGGCGAGGAAATCGACATTCCCGCGGGGAAGGTTCCGGCGTTCCGGCCGGGAAAGGCGCTCAAGGACGCGATCAAATAACGGCTGAACTTCCAAGCAGGTGCTTGCGCATTCAACCCGGGCTGTGTTATAATCTCACTCGTACCTTGCCGAATCAATCGGCTACGTTCCCGGCGTTATTATCGGGATCGCCGTTCGGCATGTTGTCGAGACGTGGCGCAGCCTGGTAGCGCACACCCTTGGGGTGGGTGGGGTCGCTGGTTCGAATCCAGTCGTCTCGACCATTGCAAGATTATTCAACCTCCATATCCGATCGGGTGGAGGTTTTTATGTTGCGGAGGAAACCCATGGACCAGGTGCAAGGGGAATACGTGGTCGTCAAGGCGAACGACAACGGGGTTCAGGTAATCGGGCTGACGCGCGGGCAGGACACGAGATTCCATCACACCGAGAAGCTCGACCGCGGCGAAGTGCTCATTGCCCAATTTACCGATCATACATCCGCGATCAAAATCCGCGGCCGGGCGACCATATGGACCAAGCACGGCCGGATCGAATCCGGAGACTGACGCGGGGCAGGCATAGCCTGCCTTTTTCGTTTGTACAATGAACTGGGGCGTTCCGCGCGGGTCCGGTGCGGCGATGCGCGGAACGACAGGCGGATCGCCGCCGCAAGGGAGGAGTTCCCATGCGTCTAGTCCCGTCCCTGATCGGCATGGCCGCGCTGTGTCTGGTCACCACCCTCGTCCTGGCGCAGGTGTCGGAACGGGAGCGCCTCGCCTCGGCGCATCGTTCCGCGCTGGCGGTATTCAAGCCGCTCCGCGTGGAACGGCTGACCGGCGACAACCTGGCGGATGCGATGGTGTCGCTTCCCCTGCGCAACCGGTTGATCCGGATCGGCTGGGATCACGCCATCCTGTCGGCGGATCTGGCGCTTCGCCCCGGCGAAGAGCAACCGGCCGCCGTCTGGCGGGATGTGGTCACGCTGATTCGCTTTTCGTTCGCGCAGGTGTCCAACGTCAGGCAATTGCTGATTCGCGTGTACGAAGAAAGCGGCCGTTCCGCCGCGTCGCTGCTTTTGGCCGTCGATTCGCGTCACGCCGACTGGACGGCGGAACGGCTCGCCGCCCTCCCGGCGACGGAGCCGTGGCCGGACGAAGCCTGGCAACGGAAGCTCCGCCTGGCCATGACCCACCAGGGCCGGCAATGGCTGGCGAATGCGGCGAGCGGTCCGGCGAACTGACCGGCCGGCGTTCATTGCAAAATGATGAAGTTTCGCACGCTTTTGTGCCGCACCTTGGCGGATATGCTATAATACAAATAATTTGAATGTTGCGGATTGCCGGAACTGCGGAGGCTGAGGGATGACCATCAACCGAATCGTCCAGATGGCAAGAAAATACACCGATTACGACATGATCGCGCTGCACACCGATTTGCCGGAGTTTCCGGACGGCCGGGTGCGGCTTTTGTACGCCATGCTGTCCCTTCAGCCGGTTGCCGCGGCGGACCGGGACGTGTTGGCCCTGTGCACGTCGCTTGTACAGCTTGGGCTGGACACGCACGATCTGGTGGATCACGACGGGGCAGGCGGGCCAACGGACGCCGCGATGCGATCGCGGCAACTCCGGGTGCTGGCCGGCGATTATTTCAGCAGCCTTTTTTACAGCCTTCTGTCTCAGGCGGGCCAGATCGAGATGATCCGGCGTCTCGGCGAAGCGATTTGCGAGCTGAACCGGATCAAGATGGTGCTGTATGACAAGATGAAAAAACTGGTGCTGAGCGCCGAGGAATATGTGCAGTTGGGAGCGGAAATCCGGGCGGGCCTGTTTGTGGCGTTTTCGTCCCTCATGAGCGGTTGGTCCGGCAAGATCTGGCCGGAACTGGTCCGCCTGTTCAGCCGCTGCGAGCTGTTGCTGCAGGAACAGGGACGTGTGCGCAAACGGGAACGGCTCGGCGGCAGTTGGGGATTCTGGCACATTCTGCAGACGGGTGCGGAGGAAGACCGCCGGATGCTTGCCGATCGGCAGGACGACGGCGTGATTGCGCAACTGCTGGACAAGTACGCGGTCGACGCCAAGCTTGCCGGTCTGTTGAGCCAGTCGGCGGACCGTCTGTTCGCCTTGCTCGAGCGGTTGCCTTCGGACAAGCTTGTCTGCGAACTCCGCCCGCTGATGGAACCGTTTCGCCCGGACATGCGGCCGGCTCCGGCTCCCCTGGCGAGAGAACTGAGGTGAGGCGGATGGACGCGGAAGCGAAACAACGGCACGTGCATTCGGTATTCGAAAGCATCGCGCCGAAATACGATCTGATGAACGACCTGATCAGCTTTCGCCGGCATAAGGCGTGGCGACGTTACACGATGCGGCTGATGCGGATGCAGCCGGGACAAACGGCCCTCGACCTGTGCTGCGGCACCTGTGACTGGACCATCGCCCTTGCGCAGGCGAGCGGCGCGCGTACGGTCGGTCTGGACTTCAGCCGGAACATGCTGCGCATCGGACAGGCCAAGGTCGACCGGCTGGGCCTGGGAGACCGGATCGAGCTGGTATACGGCAATGCGATGGAACTTCCCTTTGCGGACGATTCGTTCGACTTCGTCACCATTGGATTCGGTCTGCGCAACGTGCCCGACATCGACCGGGTGCTCCGCGAAATGCGGCGCGTGGCCAAGCCCGGCGGCAAGGTCGTCTGCCTGGAGTTGTCCAAGCCGGAATGGCAGCCGTTCAAGTCGATCTATCGCCTGTATTTCGAGCGAATCATGCCGCTGATCGGCAAATGGGTGGCGCGGCGTTACGAACAGTATCGCTGGCTGCCGGAATCGTTGGCGACGTTTCCGGGCATGCGGGAGCTGGCCGAACGCTTTCGCGCCGCCGGCCTGGTTGACGTGCGCTTTTATCCGCTGACCGGCGGCGTCGCCGCGGTCCACATCGGCACCAAGGAGGCGGCCGGATCATGATACGCAAAACGATGGTGTTTCTCGAAATGATCAAGTTCGAGCACACCATTTTCGCTTTGCCCTTTGCCTATGTCGGCGCCATCCTGGGCGCGGTGACGGTCGAAGGGCGGTTGCCGTCCTGGGCCGAATGCGGCTGGATTTTGCTGGCGATGATCGGCGCTCGCAGCGCGGCCATGGGGCTCAACCGGCTGATCGACAAGGCGATCGACGCCCGCAATCCGCGCACGGCGTCACGGGCGCTTCCCGCCGGCCTGCTCAAGTCCGCGGAAGTGGTCGTGTTTGTCGTCCTGTCGTTCGGCTTGCTGTTTTGGGCGGCGTTCAACCTGCATCCGCTTGCGGTGAAGCTGCTGCCCATCGCGGTCTTCATGCTGGTATTCTATTCGTACACCAAGCGGTTCACCTGGCTGTGCCATCTGGTGCTCGGGCTCACCATCGGGCTGGCGCCCCTCGGCGGCTGGGTGGCGGTCAGCGGCACGGTGACGTTGCCGGCGCTGGTGCTGTACGTCAGCGTTGCGTTGTGGACGGCCGGATTCGATGTCATTTACGCTTGCCAGGACGTCGAATTTGACCGCAAGGAAGGGTTGCATTCGATTCCGGCGCGTTTCGGCGTCGCCCGCGGGCTGGCGATTGCGCGGCTGTTCCATCTGCTGACGGCGATCGGTTTCGTCGTGCTGCTCGCGCTGACCGAGTTGAGCTGGTGGTATCTGGCCGGAACGGTGCTGGCGGTGGGGCTGCTCGTCCACGAACACCGGCTGGTCCGGCCGGACGACCTGAGCCGTTTGAACGCCGCGTTTTTCACCATGAACGGCATTCTGAGCGCCGTCGTCTTTCTGTTTACCGTCATCGATCTGGTGGTGGTGCGCGCATGGTGAGCGTGGCAAACAATGGAAACGCGGGACATGCGTCATCTTCCGGGAACGGGCCGGGCCGCCGGGGCGCCTGGGCGCAGCGCTGGGTGGTCGGCCTGACCGGCGCGAGCGGCGCCATTTACGGCGTCACGCTTGTGCGCGAACTTCTTGACCGCGGATGCGAGGTGCACCTCGTCGTCTCGGACGCCGGATGGCGCGTGCTCAAGGACGAGCTCGGCTGGGACTCCGCGCGGCGGCGCGAGGCGCTGGCGGCGGCGTTCGGGGACCCGCCCGCGCGCGGCGTGCTCGTCCCGCATCCGATCGGCGACATCGGCGCCGCCATCGCCAGCGGCTCGTTTCGCTGCGCGGGCATGGCGATCGTGCCCTGCTCGATGGGCACGCTCTCGGCGATCGCCCACGGCGCCTCCGACAACCTGTTGACCCGCGCCGCCGATGTCACGCTGAAGGAAGGGCGGCCGCTGTTGATCGTCCCGCGGGAAACGCCGCTCCATGCGATTCATCTGGAAAACATGCTGAAGCTGGCGCGTCTCGGCGTCCGCATCATTCCGGCGATGCCGGCGTTTTATACCCATCCCCGGACGCTGGAGGACGCCGTCCGCTTTGTCGTCGGCAAGGTGCTGGACCAGATGGGACTGGATCACGGGTTGTTCCGAAGATGGGGAGAAGAATATGGTTAACGGACATGAGCGGCCGGAGAGGGACGGCGGCGAACCGATTCGTCCGCTCCGCATCGGCCGCATCGAATACACCAACGCCTGGCCGGTGTTCCACCATTTCGACGCGGCCGCGCTGGGCACCGCCGCGGAAACGGTGGAGGACATGCCGGCGAGCCTGAACCGCCGGCTGGCCGACGGGGACATCGACATTTCGGCAATTTCATCGTTCGCCTACGCCCAACAAGCCGACCGGTACTATTTGCTGCCGGATCTGTCGATCAGCGTGCTCGGCCGCGTGCAGTCGATCCTGCTGTTCATGAAGGCGCCGCTGGAACGGGTGGTGCGGGGCAGGATCGCCGTCACCACCACTTCGGCCTCGTCGGTGGCGCTGCTCAAAATCATCATGGAACGTTTTTACGGCGGTCGGCCGACCTACGAGGAGGCGGAGCCTTCGCTGGAGCGCATGCTGGAGCGGGCGGACGCGGCGCTGCTGATCGGCGACCACGCCATTCGCGCTTCCTGGCAGCCCCATAATTGCCAGGTGCTCGATTTGGGCGAAGAATGGCACCGCTGGACCGGCTGCTGGCTGACGACCGCCGTGTGGGCGGTGCGCAAGGAGACGGCGGAAAGCCGTCCGGATGCGGTGGCGGACATTCACGCGGCGCTGATCGGCAGCAAGGAACGGTCGCTGCGGGATCTGGCCCCCGTGGTAAAGCGGGCGATGGAGCGGATCGGCGGAACGGCCGGCTACTGGCAAGGGTATTTCAGCCGTTTATGCTACGATTTCGGTGCTGAACAGCGCGCCGGACTGGCCCTTTATTTTCGCTACGCGCGGGAACTCGGGCTGATCGGCCGGGAACCGGAATGGTCGTTTTTGGACGGATCAGGCACGTTGACGTCATACGGATCGCGGGTGAGTCCATGAATCTGGCCAACGTTTATGTCTCGCTGAAACCGGAACTGGATGCCATCGAAGAGGAACTGGCGCGAAGCGTCCAGTCCGAACTGCCCCTGCTCAGCGAAACGTCGCTTCATCTGCTCCGCGCCGGCGGCAAGCGGATTCGGCCTCTGTTGGTGCTGCTGGCGGGACGATTCGGCGCGTTCGATTTGGACAACCTCAAAAAGGTGGCCGTGCCGCTGGAGCTGATCCACATGGCTTCGCTCGTGCACGATGACGTCATCGACGACGCCGACATCCGGCGCGGCAAGCTGACGGTCCGGTCGAAATGGGACAACCGGATCGCCATGTACACCGGGGATTACATTTACGCGAAGGCGCTTACGGTCATTTCCGCGCTGGAATCGCCCCGCATCCATCAGATCCTGTCCGGCGCCATGGTGCAAATGTGCATCGGCGAAATCGAGCAGATCCGCGACTTCTTCAACACCGGGCAGAGCATCCGCCGCTATTTGCGGCGCATTCGCCGCAAAACGGCGCTGCTCATCGCGGTCAGTTGCCAGCTCGGCGCCATGGCGGCGGGAGCCGCGCCGCGCGTATGCGCGGCCCTTTACCGCTTTGGATACAATACGGGCATGGCGTTTCAAATCACCGACGATCTTCTGGACCTGTGCGGCACCGAGCAGGTGATCGGCAAGCCGCCGGGAAGCGATCTGCGGCAGGGCAATCTGACGCTGCCCGTCCTGTACGCGCTGCAGGAAGCGGAAGTGCGGGAACCGCTTCTGGCGGAAATCGCGCGCCTCCGGGAAGGCGTGACCGACGATTCCGCCGCGGCGGTCCGGCTGGTGCGGCAAAGCGGCGGGATCCGCCGCGCCGAGGCGATGGCCGACCGCTACGTGAACAAGGCGCTGGCGGCGCTGGAGCCGTTGCCGGCGTTGGCGGAGCGGGACATTCTGGCCGGGATCGCGCGGTTCATCGCCAGGCGAAACTATTGAAACGGACGCCGGTTTTCACGCCGGACCCGTGCGTAAAGGAGAGATCGGACACATGGAGCGCACCTTCGTGATGGTGAAGCCGGATGGCGTACGCCGGGGGCTGATCGGGGAGATCATCGGCCGTTTCGAACGCAAGGGGCTGCGGCTCGTGGCGGCGAAGTTCACCCGTTTGAGCCGCGAGCAGGCGGAGCGGCATTACGCCGTGCACCGGGGGAAGGAGTTTTACGACCGGCTGATCGCCTTCATCACGTCCGGGCCGGTCATGGCCATGGTGTGGGAAGGCGAGCAGGCGGTGGCGATCGCCCGCCAGCTCATCGGCAAGACGAATCCGCTGGAAGCGCAGCCGGGCACCATTCGCGGCGACTACGCCATACATACGTCGATGAACGTCATCCACGGGGCAGACTCTCCCGAAAATGCGCAGCGTGAAATCGCCAATTTTTTCACCGAAGCGGAATTGATCTCCTGGGGCAACGGTGATGGGGGAAATGGAAACTAGGCAGCCCGCCGGCATGACGGACGAGGACAAGGATTTCGCCCGGTTCGTGGAACAGGTGCGCCGGCTGACGTCGATCGATCTGTCGCAGTACAAGGAAACGCAAATGCGCCGGCGTCTGACGACGCTTCGTCTCAAGCACGGCTACGCCACCTTCGCCGATTTTTTCCGGGCCATCGAAAAGGATCCGATACTGCGCGGCGAATTTCTCGACCGGATGACGATCAACGTGTCGGAGTTTTGGCGCAACCCGATTCGGTGGGAGACGCTGCGGGAGCGGTTCCTGCCCGGCCTGCTGCAGAAATCGGTACGGCTGCGCGCGTGGAGCGCCGCCTGCTCCACCGGGGAAGAGCCGTACACGTTGGCCATGATTTTGGATGACATGGGCGTGCTGGGGCGGGCGTCCATTCTGGCGACCGACATCGACGAAGGCGTGCTGGCCAAGGCGAAGGAAGGGGTGTATCCCGAGCGTTCGGTCCGGGATGTGCCGCCGCATTTTATCGAGGCCTATTTCACCCGGGAAGGCGAAGGGTACCGCGTTTCGGACCGGCTCAAGCGGGCGGTCCGGTTTGAACGGCACAATCTGCTGCTCGATCCGTTTGGCGAAGGGTTCGATCTGATCATCTGCCGAAACGTCCTCATCTATTTTACGGAAGAAGCCAAGCACGAATTGTACGGCAAACTGGCGCGGGCGCTCCGGCCCGGCGGCGTCCTGTTCGTGGGCAGCACGGAGCAGATCTTTTATCCCGATCGTTACGGGCTGGAGCCGTCCGAAACGTTTTTCTACCGGCGCAAGGTATGAGGAAGACCGTTTTGCGCGATACTACGCGAAACAGAAAGTTTGTCCGGTCTGGAGGGACGGCATGGACAAGCGCGAAGTGATCATGGCCTATCGCCGGGGGCTTCTTTCCTTGCAGGAATGCGCGCAAATTCTCGGCCTGGACAACGTCCGTCTGATCGGTCTGATGCAGGAGACGCGCGGCGATCCGCCCGCCCCGAAACGAAGATGGCCCGTCCGATGGTGACGGGCCTTTTTATTGTCAAACGCTTTGACGCTGTACTATAATGAACAAAGCGTAGAACGTTGAGGAGGAACCGACGTGACGTTGCGATATCTGACCGCGGGCGAAACGCACGGGCCGCAATTGACGGCCATTATCGAAGGCTTGCCGAGCAATCTGGAAATCGATTTTGCGGCGATCAATTATCACCTGCAGCGTCGGCAGAAGGGCTATGGCCGCGGGCGGCGGATGCAAATCGAACAGGACACGGCGAAAATTGTCGGCGGCGTGCGGCACGGCAAAACGACCGGGGCGCCGGTGGCGATCGTCATCGAGAACAAGGACTGGGCGCACTGGACGACCGTCATGAGCGTGGAGCCGGTCGAGGGCGGCGACGAGACGAAGCGCCGCGTTCACCGGCCCCGCCCCGGCCACGCCGACTTGAACGGGGGCCTGAAATACAATCTGAAAGATCTGCGCAACGTACTGGAACGTTCGAGCGCCAGGGAAACGGCCGCCCGGGTCGCTTGCGGGGCGGTGGCGAGACAGCTTCTGGAAAAATTCGGCATCCGGGTGGCGGGATTCGTTCTGTCCATCGGCGACGTAACGGCGAAAGTTCCGGAGCTGCCGCTGGACGAACTGATGGCGCGGACGGAAGCATCGCCGGTGCGCGTGGCCGATCCGGAAGCCGAGAAGCGGATGATCGAGCTGATCGACCGCGTGAAACAGGAAGGCGATTCGATCGGCGGCGTGGTTTGCTGCATCGTGGAAGGGGTGCCCGTCGGTCTGGGCAGCCACGTGCAATGGGACCGCAAGCTGGATGCGCGGATTGCGCAGGCGGTGGTCTCGATCAACGCGTTCAAGGGCGTCGAGTTCGGCCTTGGCTTTGAAGCCGGCCGGCGACCGGGTTCGCAGGTGCACGATCCGATCCTTTACGATCCGGCGAGAGGATTTTACCGCGCTTCGAACCATGCGGGAGGGTTCGAGGGCGGCATGACGACGGGCGAACCGATCGTCGTGCGCGGCGTCATGAAGCCGATTCCGACGCTGTACAAACCGTTGGCCAGCGTCGACATCGACACGAAGGAGCCGTTCCAGGCGCAGGTGGAGCGTTCCGACGCCTGCGCGGTGCCGGCGGCCAGCGTCGTGATGGAGCACGTGGTCGCCTGGGAAGTGGCCAGGGCGTTTCTGGAAAAATTCGGCGGTGATTCGATGGAGGAGATTCGCGCCAATTACGACAATTACTTGCGGCAGGTGGCGGCTTACTGATGGCGGGGGAACTTGGCGTGCGGACGCTTCGGGTCGAACTGGGCGAACGTTCGTATCCGATCGTCATCGGACAAGGGCTGTTGACGAAGGCCGGGACGTATTTTCGGGATCGGGGCGCTTCCGTGCACTCGCCCGTCCTGCTCGTCACCGACGAAACGGTCGCCCGCCTGTATGCCGACCGGGTGGAGGAGGCGCTGCGCGCCGAAGGGTACCGGGTGGCTCGCGCCGTTGTGCCTGCGGGCGAATCGTCCAAATCGCTGGCGATGTTTGAGCGGCTGATTACCGCGGCGCTGGAAGCGGGGCTCGACCGCAGGTCGACGATCGCCGCCCTGGGCGGCGGCGTCGTCGGCGACCTGGCGGGTTTTGCGGCCGCCGCCTACATGCGCGGCGTCCGCTTCGTGCAGATGCCGACCACGATTTTGGCCCACGACAGTAGCGTCGGCGGCAAAGTGGCGGTCAATCATCCGCTGGCCAAAAACATCATCGGCGCGTTCCACCAACCCGCGCTCGTATTGTACGACCTGGACACATTGGCCAGCCTGCCGCCCCGCGAAGTGCGGGCCGGATTGGCCGAAGTGGTCAAGGAGGCGCTGATCTGGGACGAGGCGTTCGTTCACTGGTGCGATGAACATTCCGCCTCTTTGTTGGCGCTGGAACCGGATGCGCTCGGTTACGCGCTGTATGAAGGGTGCCGCATCAAGGCGGCCGTCGTGTCGCGGGACGAGCGGGAGAACGATTTGCGCGCCATCCTCAACCTCGGGCACACGATCGGACATGCGCTGGAAGCGGTGGCGGGGTATGGCGAACTGCTCCATGGCGAAGCGATCGCCATCGGCATGGTGGGCGCCGCCCGGCTGGCGGTGCGCTTCGGCCGCGATCCCGCGCTGGCCGGCGAAACGGAACGGTTGCTGCGCAAATTCGGCTTGCCGGTGCGTATTCCGGCCCAATACGACACGGACGCCATCATGAATGCAATGATGCATGACAAGAAGTTCAAGGAAGGCCGGATGACGCTCATTTTGCCGGTCGGACTCGGCCGGGTCGAAATCCGCGACGACGTGCCGGCCGAATGGGTGCGGGAAACGGTGGAAGGCCTGAAGGCGGACTGACGGTCCGGGCATCGACCGTTTCGCCCTTTGGGGACATGAATCGATCGGGGAGGCCGTTTCGAACATGGGCGTAAGGGGAATCCGCGGCGCCATCACGGTGGACGCCAACAATGAAGAACAGATTTTGCGGGCGACGGCCGAGTTGCTGAACCGCATCGTGGAACGGAACGCGATTCGGCCGGAGGACATCGCCTGCGTGCTGGTGACGGTGACGGAGGATCTGGATTCGACCTTTCCGGCGCGGGCCATCCGCCAAATGCCGGGCTGGGAGCTGGTGCCGCTTATGTGCGCGCTGGAGGTGCCCGTCAAAGGCAGCCTGGAACGTTGCATCCGCCTGATGGTGCTCGTGAACACCTCGTTGTCGCAGGCGGAGATCTGCCACGTATACCTGGGCGAAGCGCAAAAGCTGCGGCCCGACCTGTCCGACCGGCAGACCGGGATATCCTGACGCCGGATGAACGGCCGGGCGGGAACCGTTCCTGACGATCCGCCAGGAAGAAGGTTGACGCGGTAATTCGTCGATGGTATAGTGAGCCTATACAGTTCCCTGCGGAATCGTCGCTCGGAGGAGCGGCGCCTTACGCAAGGGGGAGCGGAGATGAGCTTGGACGAGACGAGCGGAGAAGGACGTGCGCGCGACGCGAAGGTCCGGCACAGATTGTTCATCCGGACGCCGCGGGCACGGACGTTGGTCTGTTCATAGCGGCTTCATGCGCATCTCCGCGCCGGAGATGCGCTTTCTTTTTGCCGTTCTCCGCACCTCGCCGGAAGGAGAGACCTTCATGGATCGTGACGAATTGCGGCAGGTGATGCGCCTCGCCGAACGTTACAACGTCATCCCCGTTGTCCGGCCGCTGCTGGCCGATACGGAAACGCCCATCCGGGTGTTCCAGCACCTGCGCCGCGACCGGTATGCCTTTTTGCTGGAAAGCGTGGAAGGTGGCACGCAATGGGCGCGCTATTCGTACATCGGCACCGATCCGTTCCTGGTGGTGCGGATCAAGAACGGCCGCTTGATCTGGGAAGAACAGGGGAAAACCCGAACGTTCGTCACCGAGGATCCCGTCGGGTTGCTGCGCGAGCGGCTGCGCGCGTTCCGGAGCCCGGCCGTCGAGGGGCTTCCGCCGTTCACCGGCGGCGCGATCGGCTATTTCGGCTACGATTTGCTCCGCTACTACGAAAAGAAACTGCCGCCCCACCGCATCGACGATCTCGGGATGGACGACATGCAGTTCATGTTTTGCGACCGGATCATCGCCTTCGATCATTACCGGCAGCAAGTGCTGGTCATCGGCAACGTCCATGTTCCGGAGGGGGCGACGGACCGGGAAATCGAGTCGGCCTACCGGCGCACGTGCGAGGGACTGGACGCCATGATCGACCGGCTGCGCCGGCCGTTGCCCCCGGACACGGTTCCCGCCGCGCTTCCGGACGACCCGGGTCTGGGAGAAATCCGGTCCAACATGACGAGGGAACGGTTCATGGCCAACGTGGAGCGGGCCAAAGCGTATATCCGGGCCGGCGACATCTTTCAGGTGGTGCTCTCGCAGCGGTTTCACATCGAGACCGACGTCGATCCGCTGCACGTGTACCGCGTGCTGCGCACCACCAATCCTTCGCCCTACATGTACTTTCTGAAACTGGACGACGCGGTGATCGTCGGCGCCTCCCCCGAACTGCTCGTCAAAGTCGACGGCGATCGGGTGGACACGCGCCCCATCGCCGGGACCCGCCCGCGCGGCCGGACGCCGGAAGAGGACGCGGCGTTGGCCCGGGAGCTGCTGGCGGACGAAAAAGAACGCGCCGAGCACGTCATGCTGGTGGACCTCGGGCGCAACGACCTCGGCCGCGTTTGCGAGTTCGGGACGGTCCGGTGCGACGCGTACATGGAAATTGAGCGCTATTCGCACGTCATGCACATCGTGTCCAACGTCACCGGCCGGCTCCGCAAGGATAAACACGCTTTCGACGCGCTTCTGTCGTGTCTGCCCGCCGGCACCGTCTCCGGCGCCCCCAAACTGCGGGCCATGGAGATCATCGCCGAGCTGGAGGACGAACAGCGCGGTCTGTATGCGGGCGCCATCGGCTACCTCGGTTTTTCCGGCACGCTGAACACCTGCATCACGATCCGCACCATCCTGTTCAGGCGGGGGAAGGCCTACGTGCAGGCAGGCGCCGGCATCGTGTGGGATTCGGTTCCCGGGAAGGAATACCAGGAGACGGTCAACAAGGCGATGGCGTGCCTGAAGGCGATCCGCGCGGCGGAAGCCGCGGTCCCGGCGCCTCCCGGCGGGCTGGCGGTTGCCGGAGACCGGCGTCCCAACCTGGATTACGATTGAAAGGTACTGCCGAAAGGTTCTTCCCGTAAGGCTTCGATCCATGACCTTTTTCAAAAGGAGGATACGACCATGAGCGAAGACGGAAGCCGGATCATGAAGGAAGCGCTGGCCAAGGTGGCCGACGGGCGGCATCTGAGCGAAGAGGAAGCGGAACAGGTCATGATTTGCATCATGAAGGGCGAGGCGACCAGCGCGCAGATTTCCGCCATCGCGGTCGCGTTGCGCATGAAAGGCGAGACGGTGGAGGAGATCACCGGTTTCGCCCGGGCGATGCGCGCCTTCTCCAACCGCGTGCAGACGGTAAGCGACGATTTGCTGGACACGTGCGGCACCGGCGGTTCCGGGCTGCACAAGTTCAACATCTCCACCACGTCCGCGATCATCGCGGCCGCCGCCGGGGCCCGCGTGGCCAAACACGGCAACCGGGCGATGTCCGGAAAGTCCGGCAGCGCCGACGTCCTGGAAGCGCTCGGCGTCAATATCCGGCTGTCCCCGGAGCAGGCCGCCGCCTGCCTGGAGAAGACCGGCATCTGCTTCATGTTCGCGCAACTGTACCATCCCGCGCTTAAACACGCCGCCGCGCCGCGCCGCGAAATGGGCATCCGCAGCATTTTCAACCTGCTCGGCCCGTTGACCAATCCGGCCGGCGCCGACCGTCAATTCCTCGGGCTCTACGACCGGACGAGAACGGAGGCCATCGCCCGGGTGCTCATGCGGCTTGGCATCAAGCGCGCGATGGTCGTCGGCAGCCACGAAGGTCTGGATGAGATCAGCGTTTCGGCGCCGACGCAGGTGACGGAGCTGAAGGACGGCGAGGTGCGCACCTATGACGTGACCCCGGAAGCACTCGGGCTGGAGACGGTGCCCCTTGACAGGGTGCGCGGCGGCGACGCGGCGACGAACGCGGCAATTGTCCGGCGGGTCCTGGCCGGTGAAAGGAGCGCGTATCGCGACATTGTGCTGGCCAACGCCGGCGCCTGCATTTACGTGTCCGGCCGTGCGGATTCGCTGGCCGAAGGGGTGCGCACGGCGGCGGAGATGATCGACAGCGGCAAAGCGATGGCGAAGCTGGAAGAGTGGATCGCCGCGACGAGGGAGTTGAGCCATGTTTCTTGAGCGCATTGTGGAAGACAAACGGCGGGAAGTGGAGCGTCTCAAGGCCGGGCTGTCCGTGGCCCGGGCGGAGCGGGAGATCGCCGAATTGCCGCCGTGCCGCGGGTTCGAAGACGCCCTCGCCCGGCGGCGCAAACGGCCGGTGGGCCTGATTGCCGAAGTGAAGAAGGCAAGTCCGTCAAAGGGACTCATTCGTGCCGATTTCGATCCGGTCCGGTTGGCGAAAGCGTACGAAGAAGCGGGGGCGGACTGCATTTCGGTGCTGACCGACGTTCCCCATTTTCAAGGCCATCCGGGCTATTTGCGGCAGGTGCGGGAAGCGGTGGGCTTGCCGCTGTTGCGCAAAGATTTTATCATCGACGAGAGGCAAATCTATGAAGCGCGGTTGCTTGGCGCCGACGCCGTCTTGTTGATCGCCGCCATTCTCACGCGGGAGCAACTGTCGGCGTTTCACGACCTGGCGCGCGCCGTCGGTCTGGACGTGCTCGTGGAAGTGCACGACCGGGCCGAACTGGAAACGGTGCTGGAGATCGGTAAGGCGACGCTGATCGGCGTCAACAACCGGAACCTGCGCACGTTCCACACCGACCTGAAGGTGACGGAAGAACTTGTGCCGCTGATGCCGCCGCAGGTTACCGCGGTGAGCGAAAGCGCCCTGTCCATGCCGGGAGACATCGACCGCGTCCGCCGGGCCGGCGCCAAGGCGGTGCTGATCGGCGAACATTTCATGCGCCAGCCGGATGTGGGCGCCGCCGTCCACGCCCTTCTCGGGCCGGTCCTGCCGGCCGAAAACCGGGGGCGGACGGCGGGGACGTGAAATCGGAACGCGCAGGGCAGGCGGAGGGTGGCGAATGGCGAAGGTAAGGGAAGAAGTCTTTCAACCGGCCCGCGCGCCCGCGGCCGTCAAAATTTGCGGCATCCGGGAAACGGAAACGCTGCGGGCGATGCGCGGCCTGCCGGTCGAGTACGTGGGATTCGTGTTTGCGCCAAGCCGCCGCCGGGTCACGCCCGATCAGGCGGAGGTCCTGATTTCCGCCGCAAGGAATATTCCGATGGCGGGCGGTCGTCCGCCGCGGACGGTGGGCGTGTTCGTCAATCCGACGCTGGCGGAACTGGAGCGGACGCTGCGCGTCGCCCCGCTTGACGTGGTGCAATTGCACGGCGCGGAAACACCGGCGTTTTGCTGCGAGGTCGCCCGGCGCTTCGGGGTGGACGTATGGAAAGCGCTGGCGGCGGATGATGGGGACGAACGCGCGGAAAACGGGGCGGGCGGCGCGTCGGCCGGGACAGCCGGGACGGAGGCGGACGGCGCCGGTCGCGATGCGTGCGCGTCGATTTCGCCCGATGTCCGGGCAACGGCCGGAGCCGCGCGGCTGGATGCTTACCGGGGAATGGCCAGCGCCGTTTTGCTTGACACGGCCGGCGGCGGCACCGGGCGCACGTTCCGCTGGGACGTGCTGCCGGCTTACCGCACGGCGGCCCGGCGCAACGGGCTGGCGCTGATCGTCGCCGGCGGCCTGACGCCGGACAACGTGCGTTCGCTGGTCGAGGCGTACCGGCCCGACGGCGTGGACGTTTCCAGCGGCGTGGAAACCGACGGCCGAAAGGACATCACCAAAATCGCCGCATTCGTGGAAAGGGTGAAACGATCATGACGCAGGTGAACGCGCCGGATGCGCACGGCCGGTTCGGGCCGTACGGCGGCCGGTACGTCCCTGAGACGCTGATGAACGCCCTGCTGGAACTGGAAGAGGCGTATTTGCGATACAGGGACGATCCCGCGTTTCAGGCGGAAGTGCGCCATTTGCTGCGGCAATACGCCGGCCGTCCCACTCCGCTGTACTTTGCGGAGCGGCTGACCGCCCGTCTGGGCGGCGCGAAAATTTATCTGAAACGCGAAGATTTGAACCATACCGGCGCGCACAAGATCAACAACGCCATCGGACAGGCCGTGCTGGCCAAGCGGATGGGCAAAACGAAGGTCATCGCCGAAACGGGCGCCGGCCAGCACGGGGTGGCCACTGCCACCGTCGCCGCGCTGCTCGGGCTGGAATGCAAGGTGTTCATGGGAGAAGAGGATACGAAACGCCAGCAGCTCAACGTCTTTCGCATGGAACTGCTCGGTGCCGAAGTGGTGCCGGTCACCTCGGGCACGCGCACGTTGAAGGACGCCTGCAACGAAGCGCTGCGCTACTGGGTCAGCCATGTGAACGACACGTATTACATTCTCGGTTCGGTCACCGGACCGCATCCCTATCCGATGATGGTGCGCGACTTCCAGCGCGTCATCGGACTGGAAACGCGGGAGCAAATCCGGGAACAGGAGGGGCGGCTTCCGGACGTGATCGTTGCCGCGGTGGGCGGCGGCAGCAACGCGATCGGCATGTTTCATCCGTTTCTGGAGGATCAAGCGGTGCGCCTTGTCGGCGTCGAGGCGGCCGGCTGCGGCGTGGACACGGACAGGCATGCGGCCTCGATGACCCGGGGGCGGCCCGGCGTATTCCAGGGGTCGCTCAGCTACGTGCTGCAGGATGAAAACGGGCAGGTGCAGCCGGCCCATTCGATCTCGGCCGGTCTGGATTATCCGGGCGTCGGACCGGAGCACGCCTACCTGAAAGACATCGGTCGCGCGGAATATGTGCCGGTAACGGACGCCGAGGCGCTCGAGGCGTTTAAACTGCTGTCCCGGACCGAAGGGATCATTCCGGCGCTGGAATCGGCGCATGCCGTCGCGCAGGCGATCAAGCTTGCCCCGACGCTGCCGCGGGACGCGCTGCTCGTCGTCAACCTGTCGGGCCGGGGCGACAAGGACGTGGAGACGATCTTTCGTTACGAAAGGGGCGAACGGCCGTGAAGGCGGCGGGGTTCAACGCCATTGACGAAACGTTCGCCCGGCTGAAGGCATCGGGCGAGCCGGCGTTCATTCCGTTTCTGACGGCGGGCGATCCCGATCTGGCCACGACTGTCGAGCTGGTTCGGGCGGCCGAGGAGGCGGGGGCGCACATGATCGAACTGGGCGTGCCCTATTCCGATCCGCTGGCGGACGGACCGGTCATTCAGCGCGCGTCGGCAAGGGCGCTGCAAAACCGCGTGACCTTGCAGGATTGCATGGATATCGCCGTGAAGGCGCGAGCGTGCGGCGTGAAAATGCCGTTCATCCTGTTCACGTATTACAATCCGGCGCTGCAATTCGGCCTGGAAAGGTTTTTCGCGGCGCTTGCGGAGCGGGACTTCAGCGGCGTCATCATTCCGGATTTGCCGATGGAAGAGGACGGGGAAGCGCGCCGCCTGGCCGAGCAAACCGGCATTCATCTGATTCCGCTCGTCGCGCCGACGTCGGCGGACCGGGTGGAACGGATCGTGTCCCGCGCCCGCGGCTTCGTTTACGCCGTGTCGTCGCTGGGGGTTACCGGCATCCGCACGTCGTTCGACGCGAGCGTCGACGTCTTCCTGGCGGATCTCAAGCGCGCGTCCCCCGTTCCCGTCTGCATCGGTTTCGGCATCTCCAGCCGGGAACAGGCGGTCCGGTTCACCCGCCGGTGTGACGGTTTCATTGTGGGCAGCGCCATCGTGCGGCAGGTGGAAGAGCACCTGGGCGCGCTCACTTCGGCGGATCCGGCGGTCAAAGGCCGGGGTATCGAGGCGTTACGGGCGTTCATGGCCGGATTGAAACCGTAACGCCAACCGCCCATCCTGAACGGACGTATAAGATCCGTTGAACGGCAATTGCGGCAAACGCGGTTGCCGTTTTTCTCTGCGGCCGGAAGGGGCAGCCGGCGGGGACTGTACAGCGAACACGGGTTGTGTCAAAATAAATACACCTTGTCGTGCGTCGGCAATTTTAGGAGGGATCCCTTTGCAACGTTTGCAACCGAAACCGAATATCGTGCACCTGCCGGTGTACCAACCGGGCAAATCGGCGGAAGAGGTGAAGCGGGAGCTCGGCTTGACGGAAGTGATCAAGCTGGCGTCGAACGAGAATCCGTACGGGTGTTCGCCGGCCGTCAAGGAAGCGATTCGTCGCGAGCTCGAACATACCAGCATCTATCCCGACGGCGCCGCCGTTGAACTGTCGAACAGGCTGGCCCGCCATCTGGGCGTTCAGCCGGATCAGCTCATTTTCGGTGCGGGTTCCGACGAGGTCATCCTGATGATCGCGCGCGCCTATCTGTCGCCCGGCGACGAAACGATCATGGCGGATATGACGTTCTCTCAATACCGGCATAACGCCGAGGTTGAAAACGCCAGGATTGTCGAAGTGCCGCTCAAGGACGGTGTCCACGATCTGCAAGGGATGCTGGAGCGGGTCACCGATAAAACGAAAATCATCTGGGTGTGCAATCCGAACAATCCGACCGGCACGATCGTGACGGAGGCGGAACTGGTCCGGTTTTTGGACGCCGTGCCCCCGGGGGTGCTGGTCGTGCTGGACGAAGCTTACTGCGAATACATCGACGATCCGGCCTATCCGGATTCCATCAGGCTGCTCGGACGGTATCCCAATCTGATGGTGCTGCGCACGTTTTCCAAAATTTACGGCATGGCTGCGCTCCGCATCGGATACGGGATCGGGCATCCCGACGTCATTCGCGCGGTCAACCAGGTGCGCGGACCGTTCAACACGACGCGATTTTCGCAAGCCGCGGCAATCGCCGCGCTGGAGGACCAGGACTTTATCCGCCGCTGCCGCGAAGCCAACAAACGGGAACTGAAGACGCTGCAGGCGGCGTTCGACCGGTTCGGACTGCGCCATTTTCCGGCATACGGCAATTTCATCATGGTCGATGTGCGGCGGGACGCCCAGACGCTGTTCCAGGCGCTGCTGCGCCGCGGCATCATCGTGCGGGCCGGGTTCAAAGGTTTGCCGACCTGCGTGCGCATCACGGTGGGCACGCCCGAACAAAACGGAAAGCTGATCGCGGCGCTCGAGCAAGTGTTGCAGGAAATTGCGGTGCAGGTGTAGCGCGATGGCCGAAGCGAACGGCGGATTTTTGACCGAACGTCGGCAGCCGTTGTCCGGACCGTTGAAGATCGCCATTTTTGGCGTCGGCCTGATCGGCGGGTCGCTCGCCCTCTGTTTCAAGGGGAAGCCCGGCGTCCGCGTGGTCGGCCATTCGCCGCGTCCGTCCTCCGTGCGAAAATACGAAGCCAGCGGAGTCGTGGACGAGGCCACCACGTCCCTGGCGGAAGCGGCGGAGGATGCGGATTTCCTGTTCCTGTGCGTGCCGGTCGGCCTTCTTGAGCCGTATCTGGCCGAGTTGTCCCGCCTCCGACTGAAACCGGGATGCATCATCACCGACGTCGGCAGCACCAAGGCGTCGATCGTTGAATTTGCATCCCGTCTGTCCCTGGATGGCGCGACGTTCATCGGCGGCCATCCGATGGCCGGTTCCGAACGGTCGGGCGTGGAGGCGGCCACGGTGCATCTGTTCGAGAACGCCTATTATGTGCTGACGCCGACGGAACAAACGCCGGCCGAAGCCGTCGAACGGCTGGAAACCTTGCTTCGCTGGACCGGCGCGAACATCGTGCGGATGGATGCCCGGGAACACGACGAGGTGGTGGGCGCGGTCAGCCATTTGCCGCATGTCATTGCGGTGGCGCTGGTGAACCAGATTCGCCGTTACAACGAAAACAGCGACATGTACGCCAGTCTGGCGGCGGGCGGTTTCCGTGACATCACCCGGATCGCATCCAGCGAGCCGTTGATCTGGCGGGATATTCTGCTGAACAACCGGCAGGTGGTGCTGCGCCTGCTGGCCGACTGGCAGGAAGAGATCGGCCGTTTCATCGACCTGCTGGAGAAGGGGGACGGTGCGGGAATCGAGACGGAATTCCGGTTGGCGGGAGAATTTCGCAGCCGTCTGCCCGAACGCCGCAAAGGCATCATCACGCCGTTGTACGAATGTTATGTGGACGTGCCCGACCATCCGGGCATCATCGGCAGGATCGCCACCGAAATCGGCCAGGCGGGCATCAACTTGCGCAACATCCACATCATCGAAAGCCGGGAAGACGTGCCGGGGGTGTTGCGGCTTTCGTTCGGGAAACCCGAAGATCTTGAAAGGGCCGTCCAACTATTGCAATCTTTGCATTTCCAGGTTCATTCCTGAAATTTGTCGCCTTTGTGAAAACGCTTATTGACAACATGAAAACGTATACAATATAATAAGAGCACAGTATGGTTTCTCTCCACTCCTATCCAATCCTCTGCACCTTTGTGCAGCCGCCCTGCCCGTCGGGGTGGTTTTTTTTTGGACATATCGGGTGATTGTTTTGACATTTTGGAGGCAAAAGGGGAGTACGGAGCCAATAAAGAAATTTTAAGAGATGCGTTCGCATAAATATGTTACAATGAATCCACGAAACTTTTTCGGTTTGGGCCGGTACAATCCTGTTGGAACCGGCTGCGAACTTCACCCTTCTGAGGGAGGGGTCGCGGATTGATGACCGATTCCCAGTTAATTCGGGAAATCAAAGACGGGAACGTGGAACTGTACGCGGTCTTGATGACCCGATACCAGAAAAAGATCTTATCCTTCATTCAACAATTGCTGCGTAACGCAAAACTCGAGCTGTTGGCCGAGGATCTCTGTTCGGAAACGTTCTACAAGGCGTTCCGAAGTTTACATTCGTTCCGCGAAGTGGACGCCTCCTTCTCCACCTGGTTGTACACGATCGCGAGAAACACGGTGCTCAGCGAACTGCGCAAGCAACGATCGGCCCACGTCTCATTGGATGATGCCTCGTACATACCCATGGCGCCGCTCGAAGCGACTCCTGAACAATCGTTGTTGCGCAACGAGAAAGTGGCCAAGGTTCGCGAAGCGATCAACCGGCTGCCGGAGAAGCAACGTTCCGCGCTCATCCTGCGGGAATACGACGGACTGGATTACCAGGAGATCGCCAACATTCTCGGGCAGACCGTCAGCGCGGTCAAATCGCTGCTGTTCAGAGCCAGATCGAGCGTCAAGGCGCAGATGGAACCGTACATGGGCGAACCGCCGCTGATGAAGGATATCGAGGAGTTGAAGCTGCGATGACCTGTGAACATGTGCAACAATTGCTGGCCGCCCGATGGGAGTTGCCGGAAGGATCGGACGAACGGAGGCGCGTGGAAGGACACGCGGCCGAATGCCCCGCCTGTGCCGAACTGTTCCGGCTGTGGGAGGCGAGCAACGCACTGATCCGGGACGGAACGGGCGAAGCGGCGGAGACGGAAGCGCCGGAAGCGGACGGGCATCTGGCCGAAGCGGTCATGAACCGGATTTACGCCGAGCAGCGCTGGGCCATGCCGGCCATACGCAAAACCTACGCGTTTTCATACGGATTCCGCCTGCGCGCCCTGGTGTGCGCCACCCTGTTGCTTGTCCTGTTCGTCACCGGTTTCGGGTATTCCCTGATGGACCGGATGTCGGGGGGCGACCGATCGATGACCGGCGTGCTGGAGACGGCGCACGCCTTTGCGGCCGGCCGGGAAACGGAGATGCTGCTCGTTGACGTCCCGGTGGCCAGCCTGAACGACACGTTCGCATACTACGTCACGCCTTCGGCGCCCGAGTATTGGGTGGCGCTGTCGTTGTTCGGCGCGATCGCCATGCTGCTGGTGCTGAACTGGCTGAACAGGGTGCGGGCATGACGCTGGATTTTCTGCGGCTTGGATGGATTCGGCACGGGCAAACCGAGTGGAACCGGCTGGGCAAAATCCAGGGCACGACGGACGTGCCGCTGGATGCGGAAGGCCGACGCCAGGCGGAGCGGCTCGCCGAACGCCTCGCCGGCGACGTCTGGCGGTGGCACGGCGTGGCGAGCAGCCCGTTGTCGCGCGCGGCGGAAACCGCCCGCATCATTGCCCGGCGGCTGTCCGTTCCGGTGGTGCTCGACGATCGGTTGAGGGAGCGTTCGTTCGGCAGCGCCGAAGGAACGACGGAAGCGGAACGGCACGCCCGGTGGGGGACGGAATGGCGTACACGGGTTCCCGACATGGAGCGGGACGAGCAGATCCAGGCGCGCGGCCTCGCGTTTGTCGAGGAGTGGGTCCGCCGCCACAACGGCGAAAGCTGGCTCGTGGTCACGCACGGCAGTTTTCTGGCGCGCATGGTGCTGACGCTGTGCCCGCGTCTCGAGGATCCTTACATTCGCAACGCTTCGCTCACGGTGATGGAGCATCGGAACGGAACTTGGAACACCGTGCTGCATAACTGCACCGCGCATGTGGATGCGGTGAGAGACGGATAGAACGGCATTACGGCGATGGATTCGCGCATGCATTTTATCGCCCGGTTTTTGCGGCGGCAAAACCGGGCGTTTGCTTTTTTTCTGCAATGACTCTTCCGCATTATCACGTTTAAACCGGCGTTTCCGCACCGATAATGGGAATACAGACGACGGAAGCGGGGAGTGCCGATGCGACTGGCAGAGTTGCTGAGTTACGCGGATATCGCCCAGTTGATCCATATCGCCGAAACCTACGATTGCCGATGCAACAGCCATTCGAAGAACGACCTGATCCAGTCGATCCTGCACACCGCCTTGCGACGGGACGCGTTTGCGCCGCATCTGGACGAATTGAGCCCGGAGGAATGGCAACTGCTGCATTCACTCCTGTTTGACAACCGGGACGTGTTCAGTTCCGAAGAGCTGGCGGCACGCGCGGCGTCCGCCGCGAATCATCCGTCGCAATCGATTCTGTCGGCGGGCGGCGGCGGGGGAGCTTCCGTCGGCGCGAACGGGGAAGCGGCGGAGGCGCCAACCGCGTCCGCTGCGCGAAGCGCCATCGCCCGGTTCAGGAGGCTCGGCTGGCTGTTCGGCGGCATATCGCAGCAAACGAGATTTCTGTACCATATGCCGCTGGACGTCAAACAACGGCTGTGCGAAACGCTTGAACAGCGTTACCGCCTGCTCCTTGAAGTACGCGACGAACCGCCGGTCTACCGGGACGAACGCGGTTTGTTCGGGGACGACATCGTCACCTTTCTCCGCTATGTGCGGGACTACGACGTCCCGCTGACGACGGAAGGGGCGCTTTACAAACGGCAGCTTCAGCAGGTGTTGGCGCTGATGTCGGTAACGGAAACGCCGCCGTCCGGACAGGGATGGAGGTTCGGATACGGTCGGCGCTTCAAGGAATATCCGGACCGATTCTCCCTGCTTTACGATTATTGCTATTACCACCGGCTGGTGGAGGAGCGTCCGGACCGGTTGGCGCTGACGGAGGCGGGCTACGAAACAGCCGGCGGCGAAACGCGTCCGGACCCGGCCGAGGTGTACCGATTCTGGCTGCGGCTGTACAAAGGACCGGTAACCAATCTCCACGTGCTGGTCCAATGGATTGCCCGGCTCGCCGTCGACTGGGTGACGGAGCGGTCGCTGGCGGCCGTGCTGCTTCCCCTCGTCCGACCCTTTTATTACGACACGGTTGAAGATGTCCTGGAACGGCGGGTGCTGCGCATGATGACCCATCTCGGCCTCGTGCAGCGGGGCGAAACGGAACAGGGGGAAGCGGTCGTTCGCGTCACGCCGCACGGCCGGGAACTGGTGACCGGCAACCGCCTGGCGTTTGAAGATACCCTGTGGCTTCCGGGAATGGCGTGAGATTCCGTTTGGGCCGCCGCACATTGGTGGGCACGGCGGGCCGCCGTCCCGACCGATGGGGTCACGTATGAATATGTTGATAAACAGGAGCCGGCTGGAGGTGCAACCGATGGACATGAAAGTCGCCTACGAAACGATGCTTGGACTGGCGGCGGAAATGATCCTGGACGAAGCGCTGCGCAAATACCGGACGGAGAAACTGTACGAAGCGATCGACAACGCGCTCGCCCAAGGGGACGCCGAGTCGTTTCGGCGTTTGACGGAAGAATTAAAGGCCATTCGGGCTTGAGCGGCATCGTGCCGGTACCGCGCAAGCCGCCCGGGGAACATGGGCGGTTTGCGTTTTTTCTTTTTTCTTCGCCGCTTCGAAACACGAGCGGACGGTTGCGCTGCGGAAGACCAATTCTATATGATAGTTTCGATTCGTCGTGCGAGAGTTTGGAGCGGAGGGATCCGGATGAAATTCGGCGAAGTGAACCATGACGAGTGGCCGGCGTTACAACCGTATCTGGACACGTGCCTGCTGCCCGTGACGGGAGTCACGGGTCGCGAGCCGCCGGCCGAGGCGGCGGATCGGGCGGCGGCCGCGGGAGCCCTGTTGAAGCCGCTGGAACAGAAATTTCACGGCCGTACGGTGACGATGCCGGCGTTCCATTATTATGAGGAACGCGATGAGGAGAAGCTGGCGGACGTCTGCCGAAGATTGAAAGAGGAGGCGGGGTTTCGTTACGTGGTGTTGGTGACGGGGACAGCCGGACTGCTTGCGAGCCGGTTGCCGGCCGACCTGATTTTGCAGCCGCTTCCGGATGAGCCGCCGGAGCAGGCGGCGCAACGCGCCGTCGAAGGCGTGATCCGGCTGTGGAAAGGACTCGCGGCAACGGATGAATAACGCTGTCAAAAATGGGGAACGGATAGACAGAAACAATTTGTGACAAAATGGCAACAATTTCGCTTCACCGTCGGGAAGGGTCCTTTCGGCCTGTTACCGATTCTTGACGCCCCCCAGGCACTGGGCTATTATAGTTATGTCCTTGAGAACCGGGGAAATTCCGTGCCGGACGCGAGATTGGGGAGCAAAGGGGGATGAGCATGGAACACGATCTGCAGCAGGAATCCGCGCACAAACCGATCACGCGACGGGAGATGACGCGGCGGCAATTTTTGTCGTACACGTTGGGCGGCGCGGGCGCTTTTATGGTGGGCGGCACCATCTTGCCGATGATCCGTTTCGCGGTCGACCCGATCCTGCAAAAGAAGCAGGCGGGCGATTTTGTCAAGGTGATTGAAGAAAGCAAAGTGACGTCGGAACCGACGCGCGTGGAGTTCACCGTGCATCAGGTGGACGGTTGGTACGAAAGCGACATCAAAAAGATGGCCTTCATCGCCAGAGACAGCGAAAACCGGATTTACGCGTTGTCTCCGGTTTGCAAGCACCTGGGATGCACGGTCGACTGGGCGACGGAGAACCCGAACGAATTTCACTGCCCTTGCCACGGCGCCCGCTATACGAGAGACGGGAAACAACTGACCGTGGCGCGGGGGCCGCTGGACGAGTACGAAGTCCGGGTCGACAACGGCTGGGTATACTTGGGGCCGCTGAAAGCGAACACGCGCGTATAGGTGAAGGAGGCCGTTCCGTCCCATGTTCAAAGCCATCTACAACTGGATTGACGAACGTCTGGACATTACGCCGATGTGGAGAGACATCGCCGACCACGAAGTGCCCGAGCACGTCAATCCGGCGCATCATTTCTCCGCTTTCGTTTATTGCTTCGGCGGACTGACGTTCTTTTTCACGGTCATTCAGATCCTGTCCGGGATGTTCCTGACCATGTATTACGTTCCGGACGTCCTGAACGCTTACTACAGCGTGGATTACCTGCAACATCAGGTCGCGTTCGGCGGCCTCGTGCGGGGCTTGCACCACTGGGGTGCCAGCCTGGTCATCGTCATGATGTTTCTGCATGCGCTGCGCGTCTTTTTCACGGGCTCGTACAAGTCGCCGCGCGAGATGAACTGGGTCGTCGGCATGCTCATCTTCTTCGTCATGCTGGGGCTCGGGTTCACCGGATACCTGTTGCCCTGGGACAACAAGGCGTACTACGCCACCAAGGTGGGCATCGAAATCGCCTCGTCCATTCCGTGGATCGGGGATGAAATCCGGACCTTGCTGCAAGGTGGCGAAAACGTCGGTGCCCAGACGCTGACCCGCTTCTTCGCCATCCACGTGTTCTTCCTGCCGGGGGCGCTGCTTACGCTGCTTGCCGCCCACTTCTATATGATCCGGAAACAGGGCATATCCGGGCCGCTGTGAGCACAAGGGGAGGAGGCAAGCATGGCACACGATCGCGAGAACAAGGAAAAAATCGTATACGTTGGAGATTCCAGAGTTCGCAAACGGGACGCCTCCGCCAGGATTCCGAAGGACTATTCGGCCTACCCCGGCAAGTCGGAAGCGTTCATTCCGAACTTCCTTTTGAAGGAATGGATGGTTGGCGTCGTCGTGCTGGTCGGCTTTTTGACGCTGACGATCGCGGAACCGGCTCCGCTCGGCTATCCGGCGGACCCGACCAACACGTCGTTCATTCCGATGCCCGACTGGTACTTCCTGTTTCTGTACGAGTTTCTGAAACAACCGTACGTGTCCGGCGATTACGTCCTTCTGGGCACGATCGGCATTCCCGGTATCGCGTTCGGCGCGTTTTTGCTGGCACCTTTCCTTGATCGCGGCCCGGAACGCCGCTTCTATCGCCGGCCGATCGCCTCGTCGCTCATGCTGGTGTCGCTGGCGGCGATGACCTATCTGACGTGGTCCGCCTGGGATCATTATCAGAAGGAACTGGAGGCCAACGGCATCGTTCCGGAACACATCGAACGCCGCATCAAGGCGGAAGAAGCAATCAAGGCGGGCAAGCCGCGGCCGATTCCGGGGCGCGACAAATTGCCGGCGATCGTCGCGGCGGACGATCCGGCGTTCACGAACATCGTGCAGGCACAGTGCGTCTCCTGTCACGGCGCCGAACTCGAGGGCGGTTCGGCGGCGCCCGCGCTGCGGGGGATCGGCGACAAGCTGAGCCAGGAGGAAATCGCCGACATCATCACCAACGGTTCCGCAAGCGGCGCCATGCCGGCGTTCAAGGATTATTTGTCGGCTGAGGAGATTGACCAAGTGGCGGCCTGGCTCGCCAAGCAGAAGGCCGATGCCGCGGAATAAACCGTTGTCCCATCGTTGTCCCCAAGCGGAGTTTCCGTTTGGGGACGTTTCGTTTGGACGAGGCACGCGCGATGACCGGCTGCGTTCCGGACGGGGAGCCGGAAACCGGCCCAAAGGCGGAATTTGCACAGGGGAGGGAGACCGTTGCGGCTGAACTGGCGCATGTGGCTCTCCAAATGCGTTCTGATGCACCCCGGGTTCCTGGTCTTGTTGCTCGTATTTTACATACCCGGGACGATCTACGGCTACATCTGGTACGACGACCAGTTGCGGGAGACCTGGACCACGCGTCCGCTGTGGCAGCTTGTGTTCGTTCCCGACAGCCCTACCGCTTCGCTGTGGTTTGCGCTGGCGCTGATCTGGCGGCTGGCGCAACCGGGCGGCCCCTTGCGGGACGAGTCCGCCGCAGCCGTCCGGCCGTCCGTGCGACGTTTCCGCTCGCTGGTGGAGGCGCTGGGGGTGATCACGTCGATCAAATACGGCGTGTGGGCGTGCGTGGTCATCTTTGCCGGCTGGGCCCGAGGGGACGTGCCGCGTTGGGAACACGGCATGCTCATCGTCGGTCATGCGGCGATGGCGGTCTGCGCGTTGCTTTATGCCAGGTTTTTCGGGTTTGGCCCCTGGGCGATTGCCGTGGCGGGGTTGTGGACGCTGCTGAATGACACGGTGGATTACGGTTTGGGCACGTATCCGTATCTGCCGGCGGAACTGGAGGACGATCTCGTTCCGATTGCGGCCTTCACCTTTGCGCTGACCGGACTGAGCGTGCTGAGCGCGATTCTGGCGCGCCGTCTGCCGGCCGCATCGGCGCGCGCGCCGTCGGCATAACGAAGGACATCCCCTCATATGTTGCGGTAGGGGGGATGTCCTTTGTGTTGGCGAAGACGCGCGTTGGATGAACAGGCGTGGAAGGAATACGGAAGATCCCGATGGAAGACGGTCTTTCTTCTTGTTGCGTTGTTGGCGTGGGGAGTCGCCCTCCCGCCGGCGGCAGGAGCCGTTGCGCCGTCTGCGGCATCGGCCGCCGCCTCGCCGGCGCATGACAAGGCTGCGCCCGCTGAGGCGGCGAAGACGCAAGGCCGAATCCGCGCGTTCAACGACGCGGCCGTTGCGCTGTACGAGGCGGTTCGGCGGGGGGACAACAAAGAGATGCTGCGCCGGCTGAACGAGGCGGAAACCCGTTTTCGCGAGCTGCCGCTGGCGGAAGTCCGCACCGTCGAGGGAATCGAGGCGCTGGCGGGAACGATGGCGGAGATGAAGCGCGCCGCCGCCGCGGTGACCCCCGACCCGGAGCGCCGGGAAAAAGCCGCCACGGCCCTGCGGCTGGCCGCCGACGAGCTGGCGCATCCGGAGCGGCCGCTGTGGCATCAGTACCGGCCGCTGATCGCCGACGATATCGACCGGCTGGAGCAACTGACGAAAGGAGCGCGACGTTTGCCCGCCGAAGCGCTGCCGGCGTACGAACGGCTGGCGGGGCATTACCGGCTGATCCGGACGGCCGTGCTGTTGCGCGGTGAACCGTGGATCGTGGAGCGCAGCGATGCGGTGCTGACGTATGCGGGACGGCTGATCCGCGCCGCCAACCCCGACCCGGCGCTGATCGCCGGGATGTTCGCGCCGCTCCGCGAGGCGATGGCGGGATTGTTTCCGCCCGATCCGGATGCGCCTTCGGCCGCGGTGCCGGTGTATGTTCCTCCGCCCTGGGGTTTTTCCGCGGCGATCGGCTCGCTGATCCTTACGGTTCTCGCGTGGAACGGCTGGCGGCGTTTTCGGTTTGAACGGGCGCGCGGCCCCCGGAGAAACGGCCCGGAAAGGCCGCGGGAGGACGCCGCATCGCGCTGGCTCAGGCGATAAGCCGCGGAGACGCCGGCGGCAGGCGCCGGTCCGCCGACCGCCCGGTCCGACGTCGCGTCGCCGCGTTTGGGCGTCAATCGGCGTCTTCGGCGTCCTCGGCGTGTTCGCGGAATCCTTCCCCCCATACCTCATAGACGTCACCGATCACGAAAAACGCGCGCCGGTCGTGTTCCCGGACGAGGTTCAGCAATTTGCGGGTTTCCACCCGGTGGACGACACAGAACACCACCTTGCGCGGCTGGCCGGTAAACCCCCCGGTCGCCTCAAAGAGCGTGGCGCCGCGGTCCATTTCGCGCATGATCTTGGAAGCAAGCCGTTCCGGCTCCTTGCTGATGATAAAAAAGGATTTGGCGGCGTTTCCGCCTTCCGAGATGAAATCGATCACCCGTGCCGCCACAAAGACGCTGACCAGCGTGTACAGCACCTTCTCCTGCGGCAGCACGAACAGGGAAGACCCGAGGATGACCGCATCCATCCCGAGCAAAATCCTTCCCAGGCTCCATCCCGTGCGGCGATGGATCAGCCGTGCCAGAATGTCGACGCCTCCGGTCGTGCCGCCTGCGCGGAACACGAGCCCGAGGCCGGCCCCCATCGTGACCCCGGCGTATAGCACCACCAGCATCAGTTCCTGTTCGGCCACAAACGGGCGGATCACTCCGGTGACCGCCGCTTGCTCCCAGATCCACAGGAACAGGGACAACAGCAGGGTGCCCGCGATCGTAAACAGCATCGCCTTCCGCCCCAACTGGCGCCAGCCGAGCCAGAACAGCGGAAGGTTCAGCAACAGCGCCGCCAGCGAAGTGGACACGCCCGTCATGTAATGCAACAGCACGGCGATGCCGGTCACGCCGCCCTCCATCAGCCGGTTGGGCACGATGAAGTATTCCAGGCCAAACGCGTAGATCGCCGCGCCGGCGGCCAGCATCGTCCAGCGCATGACCGCCGGGGGAATGGCAGAGTGAAGACGCATGAATTCACCTCTTGGCGCCAGATTTCCGCAACCGCAACGGACCGCAACATAAGACCGTTTTTCCAACCATAGCTTCCGCTTGCCGTCGGTTCCGAATACGCCGTTCCCGCTCCGCGGACGGGCGTGCGGGGGTGTTCCCGTCCGTCCGGCCGCTTCGTTGGGAAGCGGCGTTTTGCATTTGGAAATTGGGGTTTGTGTTCCTTCGTTTCTTACGCTAACATTATAGCATTAGGAACGAATCCCGACAGGAGAGGAAGCATGTCATGGCCGAGTCCCGTTTGGCCGGCTTGACGCTGACGGAGCGGTCGCTGGCCGATATGCAACGCGAAGTGGACGCGTATATTACCCAGTTCAAGGAGGGGTACTTTTCGCCGCTGGCTTTGGTGGCGCGGCTGGCGGAGGAGACGGGCGAACTGGCCCGGGAAGTGAACCATCGGTACGGCGAGAAGCCGAAGAAGCCGGACGAAGCGGACAGTTCGATCGAGCTCGAACTGGGGGACATCCTGTTTATTGTGATCTGTTTTGCCAATTCCCTGGGCATCGACCTGACGGATGCGTTCCGGCAGGTGATGCACAAGTTCAACACACGGGACGCCGACCGGTGGACAAAGTTGCACACCGAAGCCCGCTGACCCACATATGCTGTACCATCCTCTGGCAAAGGAGGATGGCGCATGGACGGGCAAGCGTGCATGCAAAAGGCGTACGAAGCCATCTTTCAGGAGGATTTCGAATCCGCGATCGAGTGGTTTCAGCGGGCGGTGGAACGGGATCCCGACAACGCGGCCTACCATTACAAAGGATCCATTACCATCGTACGCAGCGGCAGGCTGCAGTTGGCGCTCGCGTTTGCGCGCCGCGCCGTGGAGCTGGATCCGCACGAGCAGGCGTATCGGTATCACCTGCGCGTGTTGGAGGCAAAGCAATTGGCTTCGGAAGCGGAAAAGCTTCTGGCTGCCGATCCGCCTCGTCCCGTTGAAGCGCTGAACAAGCTGCGGGAAGCCGAGGAACGGGATCCGCTTTCTGCGGAAACCAAGCTCTTGCAGGCCATCGCCTACCGCCAGATTGGCGACAAGGCACGCGCCTCGGACTGCGTGAGGGAAGCGTTGTCGCTCAATCCGGACTGGTCCGAAGCGTTTCGGTTGCTACGGGAGATTGAGGCGGACGGCGGGTTGGACGTTAAACCGGACAAGGATCCGGGCGAATCTGATGACGGAAAAGGGTGATGTGGATGTCTGTCATTCGGGTTGCCGTGGCAGGCGCCGGCGGTCGGATGGGACGCGAAGTGGTCAAAATGGTGCTGGAGGACGAAACGCTGCAGTTGGCAGCGGCGATCGACCCGTCAGAGGCGGGCGTCGACGCGGGCACGCTGGCCGGCAAAGGACCGGTCGGGGTGACCGTAACCGACGACCTGGCGGCGGCGCTGGCGTCGTCCCGCCCGGACGTCCTGGTGGATTTCACGAATCCGAAAGCGGCCATGCCGAACGCGGAGACGTCGATTGCCCACGGCGTCCGCCCGGTCATCGGCACCACCGGGTTCACGCCGGAGCAGATTGCCGAATTGGACAAGCAGTGCCGGGAACGGGGGATCGGCGGGGTGATTGCGCCGAATTTTTCCGTCGGCGCCATTCTGATGATGAAATTTGCCGAAATGGCCGCCAAGTATTTCACGCACGTGGAGATCATCGAATACCACGGGGACCAGAAGCTGGACGCCCCCTCGGGAACGGCGATCCAGACGGCGGAACGGATCACGCGTTCCCGCCCGGAATTTCGCCAGGGGAATCCGCAGGAGAAAGAAATCCTCGAAGGTTCGCGCGGCGGGTACTATAACGGTTTTCGCATACATAGCGTCCGGTTGCCGGGGATTTTTGCCCAGCAGGAAGTCATTTTTGGGGGCAACGGACAGACGCTGAAAATCCGTCATGATTCCTATGACCGCGCCGGCTACATGCCGGGCGTCAACACCGCCATCAAGAAGGTGATGCACTTGACGGGCATCGTGTACGGGTTTGAGCATTTGATGGATTGACCGGCGGACGGGCCGTTGATCCGCCGGTTGACCGGTGAGGCCCGTTGTCGACGGGACTTGCCGTTGGAATTGCCGATGGGGATTGTGGTTTGCAGAGCACGAGGAGGAGACCGGATATGCTCAGCATCGCCCTGATCGCGCACGATCGCAAAAAGGATGAAATGGTTCATTTCGTCGTCGCCTACGAACACGTGTTCAGACAACATCGGCTGTACGCCACCGGCACCACCGGCGCACGCATCATGGAGCAGACGTCCCTCAAGGTTCACCGGTTTTTGTCCGGTCCGCTTGGAGGAGACCAGCAGATCGGCGCCCTCGTGGCGCAAAACGAGATCGATCTGCTCATCTTTTTGCGGGATCCGTTGATGGCGCAGCCGCACGAGCCCGACATCACGGCGCTGCTCCGGTTGTGCGACGTGCAGGGCATCCCGCTCGCCACCAACATCGCCACAGCGGAATTGCTCGTCCGATCGCTCGAGCGGGGCGACTTTGCCTGGCGGGAGCTGGTGCACAAATACAAGCCGGGGGCGAGCGAATGACGGAAGCCGTGCAATTGGACCTGCTCGTGTTCGCCGCGCATCCCGACGACGCGGAAATCGGCATGGGCGGCACCATCGCCCGCGAGTCGGCCGCCGGGCGGAAAGTGGGCATCGTCGACCTGACAAAGGCGGAGATGTCGTCGAACGGCACGGTCGAAATCCGGTTGCGGGAAGCGCGGGAGGCGGCGGAAGTGCTCGGGCTCGCCGTTCGGGACAACCTTGGCCTTCCCGACCGGGGGCTGGCGTTGGTGCGGGAACAGCTTGATCCGATCGTGGCCGCCATTCGCAAGTACAGGCCGCGGGTCGTGTTTGCGCCGTATCCGTCCGACCGCCATCCGGACCATGTCCGGTGCGGCCAGATGGTGGAGGAAGCGGTGTTCAGCGCGAAATTGCGCCGTTACCTGCCGGAACTGCCGGCCTGGCAGGTAGAAGCGCTTTATTTTTACATGATTAACGATGTGCATCCGCCCCATTTGATTGTGGACGTCAGTGACGTATACGATAAGAAGCGGAGGGCGCTCGGCGCCTACCGGTCGCAGTTTGACGCGCCCGGCGCGCGGGACGACCGCGTGAGCACCCCGTTGACCGACGGCTACCTGGAACGGGTGGAGGCCCGCGACCGGCTGTTGGGACAGCCCTATCGCATGGCGTACGCCGAAGGGTTCATGGCCAAAGGTCCGGTGGTGGTCACCGCGTTCTGAGCGTGTGCCGATGGGCGGGCGATGCGCCGGACTGAACGGCGACCGGTTGCACGGAAGGAGGGAGCCGATGGGCAGGCCGCTCAAGATTGGCATCACCTGTTATCCGTCGCTCGGCGGTTCGGGGGTTGTGGCGACGGAACTCGGCAAAATGCTGGCCGAACGCGGACACGAGATCCATTTTATTGCGCACAGCGTTCCGTTTCGGCTCGGGAAGTTCCGTCGCAATATTTTTTACCACGAAGTGGAAGTGACCGACTATTACGTTTTCCGATATCCGCCTTACGAGCTGTCCCTGGCCAGCAAAATGAACCAGGTGGCCCGGCTGCAGCAACTTGACCTGTTGCACGTGCATTACGCGGTGCCGCACGCGCTGTGCGCCGTGCTGGCCAAGCAGTTGGCCGGCGATCATCTGAAAGTGGTGACGACGCTGCACGGCACGGACATCACCATTCTCGGACAGGACGAGTCCCTGAAGGACATTATCCGTTGGAGCATTCAGCGGAGCGACGCGGTGACGGCGGTCAGCCGCGATCTGATCCGCGAAACCCGGGAGCTTCTCGAGGTCGGGGAACCGATCGATCTGGTCTACAATTTCGTGGACCATCGCGTTTACTATCCGCGCGATTGCGCCGATCTTCGCAAGGAATTCGCGGCCCCGGGCGAGAAAATCCTGATGCACATTTCCAATTACCGGCCCGTCAAACGGACGTGCGACGTCGTCGATATTTTCGCCAGGGTAAGCCGGCGGTTGCCCGCGCAATTGCTGCTTGTCGGGGAAGGGCCGGACCTTCCCAAATTGCAGGCGAAAATCGAATCGCTCGGCCTGTCCGAACGCGTGCACTTCCTCGGCAAGCAGGAAGATGTCGCGCAGATTATCTCGGTGGCCGATCTGTTGCTGTTGCCGTCCGAGAAAGAGAGTTTCGGCCTGGTGGCGCTGGAGGCGATGGCGTGCGGCGTGCCGACCGTCGGGACGAGGACCGGCGGTATTCCGGAGCTCGTCATTCACGGGGAATGCGGATTTCTGGCGCCGGTCGGGGATACGGAGGCGATGGCGGATTACGCGCTGCGCCTGCTTACGGACGACGCGCTGTACGCCCGTTTTCGCGAAGCCTGCTTGCGACGGGCGAGGAACGAATTTAACAGCGAGCGTATCACCGATCAGTATGAACAGATTTACTACCGAGTGCTGGGCATTCCCCGGCCGACCCCGCAGGCGGTCTGCGAACGGTAAGGCGTGCCGGGAAATGTCCGCCGGTCCGGTCCGAATAGGGAGCGGCAAGGAGCGGTAAGCGATGACGGAACGGGATGCGGCGATATGGGGAGGCGCCCTGCGCGTGGCGCGGACGCTGGAAGCTTCCGGACACAAGGCGTACCTGGTCGGCGGTTGCGTGCGCGACCGTTTCCTGGGGCGGCCGTTGCACGACGCCGACATTGCCACCAGCGCGCGTCCGGAGCAGGTCATGGCGTTGTTTCCGGATGCGATCCCGACGGGTCTCCGGCACGGAACGGTGTCGGTGCGCATGGACGGCCGGCTGTACGAGGTGACGACGTTCCGGGTGGAAGGCGGGTACTCGGACGCCCGACATCCCGACCACGTCGCATTTGTCGAGGATATCGAGGCGGATCTGGCGCGCCGGGATTTCACCGTCAATGCAATGGCCGTCGGCACGGACGGAGAAGTGATCGATCCGTTCGGCGGAAGGGCCGATTTGGCCGCCGGCGTCGTGCGTTGCGTCGGTCCCGCCGAAGAACGGTTCCGGGAAGACGCGCTGCGCATGCTCCGCGCCATCCGTTTTGCGGCGGAGCTGGGGTTCCGGCTCCTGCCGTCGGTATGGAAGGCGATCCGCCGGCAGCGGGAACGTCTTCGCCTCGTCGCCATGGAGCGGATCGCGGCCGAACTGGACCGCATGACCAAAGGACGCGACCCCGACTGCGCCTGGGCGCTGTTGGTCCGCAGCGGGCTGGCGGCTTCGTTTGCCGAGCCGCTCCCGGCGTTGCCGGGACGGGACCGGTTGGCGAAGGTGCGCCTTGCGGCCGTCGGAGAGGGGGAACTGCGCTGGCCGCTGCTGTGGATTGCCGGCGGAGCGGACGAAGCGGACGCGGAGGCGGCGGCGCGGTCGCTCCGCATGAGCCGCGCGCGCGCCGAACGGTGGCGGCGGGTGGTCGGGCTGCATCGGCAGGTCGCGCCGCACCTGATGGCGGCAGCGCCGGGCTCCCCGGGGCTCTCCGCGGAAAGCGGCCGCGGGGGCGGCGGCGAATTCGAATCGGCGCGCGACGCCTGGGTGACCGCGGTGGTGACCTGCGGCAGGCCCGCCGCGGCGGACTGGCTCGCCCTCGCGCCCGGACTGGGCGACGCCTGGGAGGCTTGTGTGTCGCAGGCCGCCCAATGGCTGCGCGACATGCCGGTGGCCGCCGTCGCGGAATTGGCCGTTCGCGGCGACGAACTGGCCGCGTATCTGGGGCGTTCGCCGGGTCCCTGGGTCGGCGAATTGCTGCGGAAACTGTTGGCCGACGCCGCGGAGGGACGCGTGCCGAACGAGCGGGACGCGCTTCTGGACCGGGCGGTTCGCCATACGGAAAAGGAAGGTTGACAGGCATGAACGATACGTCGCTGCTGGCGTTGCTGGAGGAGGCCGGAGACGCGTTCGTTTCCGGCGAGCATATCAGCCGGCGTCTGGGGGTCAGCCGCACGGCGATCTGGAAGCAAATCCGCAAGCTGGAGGCGGAAGGTTACCGGATCGAGGCCGTTCCCCGACGCGGCTATCGTCTGGTCGGGAAACCGGAGCGGCTGACGCCTCAGGCGTTGCTGGCGAAGCTGCGCACGAAGACGTTCGGACGCTGCATGCGCCTGTACGACACCGTCGGCTCCACCCAGGACGTGCTTCATGAATGGGCGAAGGAGGGGGCGCCGGAAGGGGCGCTGGTCATCGCCGAGCGGCAGACGAAGGGAAGAGGACGCCTGGGACGGACGTGGGTGTCGCCCGCCGGGAAGGGCGTCTGGATGAGCCTGTTGCTGCGGCCGGCGTTGCCGCTCGCCCTTGCGCCCCAGTTGACCTTGCTGGCGGCCGTGGCCCTGGCGCGCGGTTTGCAGCAGGTGGCGGCGCTGCCGATCGGCATCAAGTGGCCGAACGACCTGCTGGTGGACGGCAAAAAGGTGTGCGGCGTGCTGCTGGAATCGTCGGCGGAAGACGAACGGCTCGTGTACGTGGCGGCGGGCATCGGCATATCGGTCAACCTGGAGGCCGCCGATTTTCCGGAGGATCTCGCGGATCGGGCCATCTCGCTGAAAATGGCCTGCGGCCGCGAATTGGATCGCGGAGAGGTCGTCGCGGCGGTGTTGTCATCCTTTGAAGAACTCTACGGCCTGTACCGGGAACAGGGCTTCGCGCCGATACGCCTGCTGTGGGAGGCGCTCGCCGTCTCGCTGCACGAACCGGCGGAAATTCGCACGCCGGCGGGCGAGGTGCGCGGCATTCCCCGCGGGCTTGACGACTACGGCGGTTTGCTCGTGGAGCGGACGGACGGAACCATTGCCCCGGTTTATGCCATTCTGGTATAATGGATAGGAATCAAGGCGGTATCGGAAGGAACTGCACTTGAGGCCGTTTCACCTTTTTTCAACACAACATGGGTTTGCGTGATCCGGACTGCTTTCGCGACGGATTCTGCTCTGAGCCGAAGGGACCGAGACAGAAGGACGCGAATGGCGCAATGGAAGCCAGGAGACCTTTTTTGCCCGGCATCCCGAGCGATGGGGGACGGCTGCGACAGCCCCGGTGCAAAGAAGGTTTTTTTGTTCTTCTCTTCCGACCCGCCATCGAAACGGAGGGCGAAACATGAAACAACCGCTGACCATTCCGCGGCTGCGGGCGTTGAAACGCGAAGGACGGCCCATCGCCATGCTGACCGCCTATGATTATCCGTCCGCCCGGCTGGCGGAGGAAGCCGGCGTCGATCTCCTGCTGGTGGGCGATTCGCTGGGCAATGTGGTGCTCGGCTACGACACCACCCTTCCGGTTACGCTGGACGACATGATCCATCATACCCGGGCGGTCGTGCGGGGCGCGCCGCAGACGTTCGTCGTGGCCGACATGCCCTTTGCCACGTATCGCCTGGGACCGGAAGCCACGCTGCGCAACGCCGCCCGCCTCGTGCAGGAAGGCGGAGCGCATGCGGTGAAACTGGAAGGCGGCGCGGATTTGGCCGAGGAGATCCGACGGCTGACGGCGGCCGGCATTCCGGTGCTCGGTCATCTCGGCCTGACGCCCCAGTCCGTACACCAGATCGGCGGGTACAGGGTGCAGGGAAAGAAAGACGAGGATGCGGAGCGGCTCCTGACGGACGCCCTGGCGCTGGAGCAGGCGGGGGTCTTCGGCATTGTGCTCGAACTGGTGACGGAAGAAGTGGCCGCCCGAATCACACGGGCGCTGGAGGTGCCCACCATCGGCATCGGTTCCGGACGATTTTGCGACGGCCAGGTGCTCGTGTTTCACGACATGCTGCAGTACGGCTCGGGTATCCGGGAGAAGCGTTTCGTGAAAACGTACGCCGACATTGGGGAAACGATCCGCGCGGCCATCGGCCGATATGTGGAAGACGTGCGCACGCGGATGTTTCCCGAGGAGCGTCACGCCTTCCGGGCGGACGAAACGGCGAAACGGGGAGCGGAGCCGTCAGCGGAAGTTTCGGCAAATGCCGATTCGGGGGCGGCCGGTCCTCTGTACGGATCGTCGGACATCTCCGGCGGGGGTGACGGCCGATGAGCGCGCCGCGCGTGGTTCGGGACATCGGGGAGATGCGGCGGATCGTGGCCGAATTCCGGGCGTCGGCGTCGGCGCCGGGTGCTGATCGAAGGTCCACCGTCGGCTTCGTGCCGACGATGGGTTATCTGCATGAGGGGCATGCCAGTTTGCTTCGCCGCGCCAGGGACGAAAACAACTTCGTCGTGCTGAGCGTGTTCGTCAATCCGCTGCAGTTCGGCCCGCGGGAGGATTTCGACCGCTACCCGCGCGACGAGGCGCGGGACCTCGCGGTTGCCGCCGCGTGCGGCGTCGATGCGGTGTTTATGCCGCCGGCCGACGTCATGTACCCGTCACCGCCGCTGACGCGGGTGACGGTCGGCAAGATCACGGAGCGACTGTGCGGCGCAAGCCGTCCCGGCCATTTCGACGGGGTGGCGACGGTGGTGACCAAACTGTTTCATATCGTCCAGCCGGACCGGGCCTATTTCGGCATGAAGGACGCGCAGCAGGTGGCCGTGGTCACGCAGATGGTCAACGATCTGAACATGGCGGTCGAAGTGATTCCGTGTCCCACGGTAAGGGAACCGGACGGATTGGCGCTCAGTTCCCGCAATGTTTATCTGAATCCGGAAGAGCGGCGACAGGCGACGGTGCTGTACCGGACGCTGCAGCGCGCGCCGGGATGGATCGCGGCGGGAGCGGACGCGGCGTCGTTGCGCGAACGCCTGCTCGACAGCCTGGCGGAAAGTCCGCTCGCCGTGGTGGATTACGCCGAGGTGGTGACGTGGCCGGATCTGGCCCCGCCGCCCGACGGCAGGCCGCTCCGGGAACTCGGCGTTCCCTTGCTTGTCGCTCTCGCCGTCAAGTTCGGACAGACCCGGCTGATTGACAACGTGCTGATTAATCCCGCGGAGGTGACGGATCCATGTTCCGGCACATGATGAAATCGAAAATTCACCGTGCCGTGGTCACGGAAGCGAATTTGCACTATGTGGGCAGCATTACGATTGACGAGGACTTGATGGATTTGGTGGACATTTGGCCGAACGAAAAGGTGCAGGTGGTGAACAATCACAACGGCGCCCGCTTTGAAACGTACGTCATTCCCGGTCCCCGGGGCTCGGGGATGGTGTGCCTGAACGGCGCCGCGGCCCGCTTGGTGCAACCCGGGGATCGCGTCATCATTATCGCCTACGCGCTCATGACCGACGAGGAGGCACGTGTCCACCGGCCGAAGGTGGCGGTTGTGGACGAACACAACCGGGCGGTCCGCCTTCTGGAGGATGAACCTCATTCGACCGTGCTGTAACGCGCATGAAACATCCCCCCGCAACGCAGAATGATCCTGTCGGCCGAACATGCTGCGCCGGGGGGATTTTTTGTGATACAATCAGAAGAACAGCAGTGGTTGGACGAATGGCTTCGGTTGGTGGACAAGCTGACCAAAGGGCATGGCTATTTCAAGTTGCAGATGTTTGCCGATGCGGCCGAACATTTGGAAGAAGCGTTGCGCATCGTTCCGGACTTGCACGAGGCGCGGCTGCTTCTGGCGACCGCCCGCATGCGCATGGCCGAGTATATTGAGGCGCGCCGGCATTTTCAGGTTGTTGCGTTGTTGGCCGATCATCCGAAATGGCAGGCCGTGGCCTACAACGGACTGGGTTGCATTCAGGCGGCCCAGTCGCAACTGGAGCAGGCGCGATCCTGTTTTCGTCGGGCGCTTGAGGCGGACCCGACGTGCGCCGATGCGAGGAAGAACCTGGAAATGTGCCAAAGCGGCCGAAAAGAGCTGCGGCTCCGGTTCTGGGCGGGGGAACTGGAGGCGCGGGGAAGGTCGTTGAACGAATCTGCGCCGGCCGGAACACCGAACGCGTAAGCCCAATTTTCGGCTGCGGGGACCGGGCCCGGCGATCGAAGTTCCGCTTTGCGGAAACAAGCTGGAAAGGATATCCGGGCATGAAGTTTGCGGTGCTGGATTTTGAAACGACAGGCATGTCGGCCGATACCGACGCCGTGATTCAGGCGGGATTGGTCATGGTGGACGGCGAGACGGGAGAGGCGCGGGTGGCCGTATCCACGCTCGTCCGTCCGGATCGGCCGATCCCCGCCTGGATCACGCGGCTGACCGGCATTTCGGACGCCGACGTGGCGGACGCTCCGCCGCTGGAAGACGTGGTGGCGCAAATGGTACCGCTGCTGGACGATGCGGTGCTGGTGGCGCACAACGCCGCCTTCGATATCCGCTTTTTGCAAGCCGCGCTGGACAGGTGCGGTTATTTGCCGTTTGCCGGCAGAATGATCGATACTGTCGATCTGGCGCGCCTGGCGTTCCCGACGATGCCCGGTTACCGTTTGGAGACGTTAACGCAGGCGCTAGGGATCCGCCATGAGCGGGCGCATCGTGCCGACCACGACGCCGCGGCGACCGCCTCGCTGCTCCTCGCGTGCCTCGAGCGGCTGCGCCGGCTTCCGCTGCTTACGTTGCAGCGGCTCGCGTCCCTGTTCGATCCCGGCCGCAGCGACCTTGGCTGGCTGATTCATTCGATTTTGGATTGGCGGGAGACGCAGCCGCCGGAAGACGAAACGACGGTCGACCATTTTCGCCACTTCGCCCTGAAGGCCGCCGACTGGCTGCAGGACGAACAACCGGAACCCGCCGGGGAAGGGGAACGGCTGCCGGCCGACATGACCTTCGAACAATTTGCCGAGCAAACAAAGGAACGGTTGCAAGCGCTGTTGCCCGGCTACGAGGCGAGGGAAGGCCAATTGGCCATGTTCCGCGAAGTGGGCGAAGCGCTGCGCAACAATCAGCATCTGCTGGTGGAAGCCGGAACCGGTACCGGAAAGTCCCTCGGCTATCTGCTTCCCGCCCTGTATTATGCGCTGAAAGAAGCGAAACCAATCGTCGTGTCGACCCATACAATCCAGTTGCAGGAGCAGCTTCGCCAGCGCGACCTGCCGCTGCTGCAGGAAGCGGCGCCGGTTCCGTTCCGGGCGGCGGTGTTCAAAGGACGAAACAATTACCTGTGCCTGCGCAAGTTTGAACAGCAGGTCAGCGTGCCGGACACTCCCCCCGGGGAAGATGAAGCGGTGGCGCTGGGCCAACTGCTGGTCTGGTTGACCGATTCCGAACGGGGCGAAGCGGAGGAGCTGAACATGACCGGCGGTTTGCGCCACCTGTGGGACACGGTGGCCAGCGACGCCGATTCGTGCCTGAACCGAATGTGCCCTTGGTTTCGCAAGTGCTTCTATCACCGCGCCCGCCACGAGGCGGGGCGCGCGGATCTGGTCGTGACGAACCACGCCATGGTGTTCACCGATATGCGCGCCGACCGTCGGTTGCTGCCTCCCTACGAGCGATTGATCGTGGATGAGGCGCACCATCTGGAGGACGTGGCCAGCGCCCACCTGGGGCGGAAAACCGGCTATGCCTCGCTGGCGCAACCGTTGCAACGGCTTTGGCGCGACGCCCACAACGGACTGGCGCCGCGGTTGATCCAGCTTTTGCACGGCTGCGGCGCCGAATTCGCCCCGGCGTGGATCGAGCAACTGGAACAATCCCGCTCCGCCGCGCTGGCCGTGCGGGAATCGTGGGAACGCTACATGGAGCGCTTGTTTGACCTGATCGGGCGCCGGGCGACCGCGGACGAGGGCGGGAACCTGACCTTGCGGTTGCGGGCGGAAGCGCCGCCGGAAGAATGGGATTCGATTCGCGCCGACGGGGACAACACGGTGCAGTTGCTGTCCGACCTGATCCGGCCGTTGGAACGAATGTTGCCGGCGCTGAAAGACGAAGCGGACGATCTGGCGGTGCAGGCCGCCGCCACCGACCTGAACGGCGTCATCAAGGCGCTGGCCGACGTGCGTTCCGACCTGCAAGCGTTTTTGGGACTCGGCGACCCGGATGTTGTCTATTGGCTTGAGGGACACGCCCAATATCGCGGCCGGTCCGTCTGGATGTACGCCGTGCCCGCCGACGTGAGCGGCTTGCTCCGCGACCACCTGTTCGAGCGGAAAACGAGCGTCGTGCTCACTTCGGCGACGCTGACGGTAGGACGTTCGTTCCAGTATGTGGCCGAGCGGCTCGGCCTGGATCAGGCGGCGGAAGCGGACCGGTTGCGCACGAGCATTCTGCCGTCTCCTTTCCGTTACCGCGATCAGGCGCTGCTGCTCGTTCCCCGCGATTTTCCGGACATTCGCGGCCGCGAGCCGGATGCCCGCTTCCTGCAGGCGCTGACCGAGTCCCTGGCCGAAGTGGCGGAAGCGACGGGCGGACGCATGCTTGTGCTGTTCACTTCGCACCGCATGCTGCGTGCGGTGTACGAGCCGCTCACGGAGCGGCTGGCTCCCGCCGGCATCCAGGTGCTTGGCCAAGGGCTGGACGGCACCAGCCGCTCGCGCCTCACGCGGCAATTCATGGACTCGCCCGCGTCCGTGCTGCTCGGGACGAGCAGTTTTTGGGAAGGCGTCGACCTGCCGGGCGATGCGCTCACCTGCCTGGCCATCGTGCGCTTGCCGTTCCAACCGCCCAACCATCCCGTGGCGGAGGCCAAGGCGGAACGCCTGCAAGCGCGAAGCGAGAACCCGTTCATGAAGCTGTCGTTGCCGCAGGCGGTCATTCGCTTCAAGCAAGGATTCGGGCGGCTCGTCCGCACCGCGAACGATCGCGGCATCGTGATCATCTATGACACCCGCGTGATCGACACGCGATACGGAAAATATTTTCTGCAATCGTTGCCCGGACCGACCATGGAGCATTTGCCGACCAACGGCCTTGTCCGGCGCGTGAAGGAATGGTTTGAAGGGGAGGCGTCCCGATGAAGCAGACCAAGATATCCGATGCGGTCATTCGCCGCCTGCCGGTTTATTTGCGTTATTTGAACGAGCTGCGCATGTCCGACGTGCAGACGGTGTCCTCGCAGGAACTGGGGGAAAAACTCGACCTGAATCCGGCGCAAATCCGCAAGGATTTGGCGTATTTCGGCGAATTCGGCCGGAAGGGGATCGGATATAACGTCGCGTACCTGATCGAGAAAATCCGGCAAATTCTCCATCTGGACCGGACGCTCCACGTCGGGCTGGCCGGGACGGGCAATCTGGGCCGCGCCCTTTGCAACTATCGCACGTATCTGAATGAAAATATGAAAATCGTCGCGCTGTTTGACGCCGACCCTCAAAAGGTCGGGATGGTCATCCAGAATTTGCGGGTGCAACCGATGGAAGAACTCGTCGACACCGTGCGCGAGCGGAACATTAAAATCGGCATGATCACGGTACCGGCCCATGAGGCGCAGCGGGTGGCGGATCAGTTTATCGCCGCGGGCGTCAAGGGCATTCTCAATTTTGCCCCGACGGTGCTGAAAGCGCCGCCGGGCGTCAGGATCCATTACGCCGACTTCACGGCCGAGCTGTACAGCCTCGCGTATTATATGGACGACACGGACGACCAACCGGACGCGGACCAGCCGAAGAACTGACCCGAATCGGGCCGTAAGCCGTAAATTTGGACATCAAGCCAACCTAAGCCAAACCACAAACAAGGGAGCCGAAACGATGACACGCTGGTTGATTGAACATGGCACGTTTATCACCCTGGATGAGGAGCGGCCGGTGTTGCGCGGCTGGCTCGCCGTGGACGGAACGGACATCGCCGGCATGGGAGAAGGCGAAGCGCCGGCGGAGGAAAGGGACGCCGCCGCCGAACGCGTGGACGGAAAAGACCTGCTCTTTCTGCCCGGTCTGGTGAACACGCACGGTCACGCCGCGATGACGCTGCTCCGGGGGTACGCCGACGATTTGAAGCTGCAGGAATGGCTGGAACGCTACATGTGGCCGATGGAGGCGAAGTTTACCGGAGAGGACGTCTATTGGGGAACGGCGCTGGCCGCCGCCGAAATGATCAAAAGCGGCACGACAACTTTTGCGGACATGTACGATCACATGGACCGCGTGGCCGAAGTGGCGGCGACATCCGGTCTGCGGGCCGTTCTGTGCCGCGGGGTCATCGGCCTCGGGTCCGAAGAGGTGCGGCGGCGAAAGCTCGACGAGGCGATCCGTTTCGCCCGTGAATGGAACGGCCAGGCGGACGGCCGGATCCGCACGATGATGGCGCCGCATTCCCCCTACACGTGCCCGCCGGCGTACATCGAACGGTTCGTGGAAGCCGCGCACGAGCTCGATCTTCCCATCCATACGCACATGTCGGAAACGGCGGCCGAAGTGGAACAAAACGTGCGCGATTACGGCGTTCGTCCCGTGGAACACCTTGACCGGCTCGGCGTCTTCACGCGCCCGACCCTCGTGGCCCATGCCGTCCATCTGACCGACGAAGAAATCGCGTTGCTGGCCGAACGGGGCGTGGCGGTTTCCCACAACCCGGTCAGCAACCTGAAGCTGGCGAGCGGCGTCGCCCGGGTGTCCGAATTGCTCAAGGCCGGCGTCACCGTCGGATTGGGCACCGACAGCGCCGCCAGCAACAACAACCTGGACCTGTTCGAGGAGATGCGCCTTGCCGCCCTGCTGCACAAGGGCGTCACCGGCGATCCCACCGCCGTTCCCGCCGACGAGGCGCTGCGCATGGCCACGCTGTACGGCGCCCGCGCCCTCGGATTGGACAAGGTCGGCATGCTCAGGCCGGGATGGCGGGCCGATCTGATCGCCGTCTCGACGGCCAGACCGCACTTCGTGCCGCACACGGATTTGGTTTCGCACCTGGTGTACGCGGCGTCGGGCGCCGACGTGGTGCACGTCTGGGTGAACGGGAAACCGTTGATGCGCGGACGGGAACTGATGACGCTGGACGAGGAACGGATCCGTTTTGAGGCACAGCGCTGCTTCGAGAGGTTGCGGGGATGACCCTGAGCCGCAAGGAAAGCCGCCGGCGCTTGCCCGCGATCACATGGCGCCTGTGGGTGTGGCTGGCGCTGTGGCTCGCCGTGCTGCTGATCGTCCTTCTGCTCATTCTCGTTCGCATCGCGGGAAGCTCCTATGCCGCCGAGGAGCGGGAAGCCGTTCGCCGTGCGATCCAGGGTGCGGGGATCGTGGACGTGGAGTGGGCGTTCAAGCACGTCTGGGATGAGCAGGTGTGGGTATTTCTCGGCACGGACGCGGACGGCGAGCGCTGGATGGTGTGGGAAAGCCCGGACGGGTTCGTGAAGGAACGGGAAGCGGACATCGTCACGGAGGACGAATTGCGCGCCCGGTTGGCCGAGGACGATCCGCAGCGGCGAATCGAACGCATGGTGCCGGGCTGGTTCCAGGGTGAACCGGTGTGGGAAGTCCGCTACCGGGCGAGTCCGGACGCGGAGCATCAATCGCTTGATTTTTATTCGGTCCGCAGCGGCATCAAACGGAAAACGTATGAATTGCCGGGTCTGTAAACGCCCGGTTGCCGCATCCGCCCCGGAAGGGGGCGGTTTTTTTTTTGCGTCGTGCCGCTGATCCCGCCGCCGGTCTGGTTGCCTTGCCAGACTTTTGCTAACCATTGATCTATCAAAATGTGATATATTCTTTTTGTACACTCATTTGATGCAACATGCGAAAACGGCCGAAACCGCCTGGTCGTCACGGACGGTTTGGTTACCGACAGGTTCAGAAGGAGGGATCACGCCATGTCGTTCAAATGGGTGCCGTTTTTGTCGACCGCTTTGCTGACGGCGGCGCTGCTCTTCGGCGGCTGGTTCGTCTACCGTCACTATGGCGTTGAGCAACCTCTCGACCGTCTGGCGGAACAAACGCCCGGTGTGATTCAGGCGGAGGCGGAAATGGGGACGGACGAAGTGCGGCTGCGCCTCCGTCTGGAACCGGACGCCGACCTGGCCGCCATCACCCGGCACATCCGGACGGATGGACAGGGGACGATCGGCGACCGGGAGCTGCACATCGAGCCGGTGACCGAAACGAGCGAAAAACTGGAGACGGCCTGGCAGTCGGTGTTGTTCGAGGTGGCCGAGGCGATGGAGAACCGGAGGTACTCCGGCATCCGGGACGCGCTCGGCCGGCTGGAGAAGGAGTTTCCGGGCATCCAGGCAACGGCGCAAATGGACGAGCAGAACGTTTACATTCATCTGCGGGACGGTGAAACGGCCAAGTTTGTCGTTTTGCCCCGCCAGCCGGTGACGCTGGGGGTGTGGCCCCATGCGTAAGGTCCGGGAATATGCGAAGGAAATCACGTTCGGGATGTCGGCCGCCGGATTTGCGTTCATGCTGTATCTCGGCGTTCCGGCTCTCCCGCTCGTGTTCGGCGCGATTGTCGCGGCGGGGCTTTACATGATCAGCCGGCAACGCGGATGGCCGGCGGACTGGAGCTGGCGCAAACCGCCCGCACGCCAGCCGGCCTACCTCAGCTTTGACGACATCGGCGGGCAGGAGCAAGCCAAGCGCGAATTGCTGGAGGCCCTTGATTTTCTCGTGTATCGGGACAAAATCAGCAAAATGGGCATCCGCCCCCTGAAGGGCATCCTGCTCACCGGCCCGCCGGGCACCGGCAAGACGTTACTGGCCAAAGCGGCCGCGCACTACACCGATTCGGCGTTCGTGGCCGCGTCGGGCAGCGAGTTCGTGGAAATGTACGTCGGCGTTGGCGCCGGCCGCATTCGCGAATTGTTCCGCAACGCCCGCCGGCAGGCGCTGAAAGCGAAACAGAAATCGGCCATCGTATTCATTGACGAGATCGACGTCATCGGCGGGAAGCGGGACGGCGGCCAGCATCGCGAATACGACCAGACGCTCAACCAATTGCTGACCGAAATGGACGGCATTCAGGGCGACGAGGAACCGCGGGTGCTGATCATCGCGGCGACCAACCGTCCCGAGTTGCTGGACCCTGCACTGCTGCGCCCGGGCCGGTTCGACCGCCAGATTCGCGTCGACCTGCCGGACAAAAAGGGGAGGGAACACATCCTTCGCCTGCACGCCCGCAACAAGCCGCTGGCCCGGGACGTCTCCCTGTCCCGCGTGGCCGACGAGACGTTCGGCTTTTCCGGGGCGCAACTGGAGAGCGTCATGAACGAGGCGGCCATTTACGCGATGCGCGAAGGCAAGGAGGAAATTTCCCGCGAACATCTCAGCCTCGCCATTGACAAGGTGATGATGGGCGAACGGACCGACCGGCAGGCGACGAAGGAAGAACGCGAGCGGGTGGCCATTCACGAGCTGGGCCACGCCATTGTGGCGGAAACGCTGCGGCCGGGAAGCGTGGCGCAGGTGTCGCTGACGCCGCGCGGACAGGCACTCGGGTACGTGCGGCACCACCCCGATCACGACCGGTACCTGTATACGAAGCCGTTTCTCGAGGAGCAAATCATGATCGCGCTGGGCGGCGCCGCCGCCGAAGAAATTTATTTCGGCGCGCGCAGCACCGGATCCCGGTCGGATTTCGAACATGCCGCCAACATCGCGCGCACGATGATCGAGTCGGGCATGTCCGGTCTCGGCATCGTCCATCCCGAAGCGCTGACGAAGGAAGAGCTGTCGCGGGAAAGCGCCGCGATTCTCAACGTGCTGGCCGAACAAACCCGGCGCCTGCTGGAGGAACGGCGGCCGGCATTCGACCGGGTTCTGAAGTGGCTGATCAGGGAGGAGACCTTGTCGGGAAAACGGCTGCGCCAGCTTCTAAAAGTGGATACGCCGCCGGAAGCGGCGAACTGCCGCCCGGCGGAATCCGGGCGCGGGACGCCGGTGACAACCGCCGAAGTTTGAACCTTTCGGCGGTTTTTTTCGTCTTCAAAAAGAGAGCCCGGTGCGCGCGCGTCAGGCAACCGGCGTGATGCGCAACCCTTGCGGCGCCGGACGGGTCATTGGGGGGTGTTGCCGCCTCTCCCGGCGGACGGGCCGAAGGGGACGGGAAAAAAACGGCGGGTTGTGATACGATGGGGTAAATTGCCCGTTGACCGGCACGGTCTCCGGTTCGTCAGGAAAGTTTGAGGTGGCAACGTTGGAAGCGGAACGCGATCTGGATTTGTTGCGGTATGCCAGCGACGCGGACAGCAGGCACGAGGCGTTGCGGGAATTGATGGACTTGTACGGCAAAGAGGTTTGGAATTACGCCTTCAGCATCACCCGCAAATGGGACATGGCCGATGACATCACGCAGGAAGTGTTCATCAAGGTGTTCCGCCATTTGCACCGATTTCGCCGTGACGCATCGGTCAAAACGTGGCTGCTCACCATCACGCGAAATACGGCCATTGATTTCACACGTTCCGCCTTCCTTCGCAAGGTGACGTTGGCCGACCGGCTGACGGACCAGGGAGAGCGCCGGTCCGCCGAACAAGAAGTGATCGAAAAACTTGCGGTCAACGAAATGTGGAGAATGGTGTTGCAGCTTCCCCGAAAGTATCGGGAGGTGCTGATCCTGTTCGCCCATTACCAGCTTTCGTTGAAAGAAATGGCGAAAGTGCTCGGCGTTACGGAAGGTACCGTGAAATCCCGGCTGTTCCACGCCCGAAAAAAAATCATGAAGATGAAATTGAAGGAGAGCGCCAACGATGGACCGGTTTGAAAAAGAGTTAATGGAACAACTGGCCGGCGATCCTCTGGTGCGGAACGGTTTCGACGAGCGGTTGCGCAGGCGCATCGAGGAACGGATCCGCGAGCCCCGGCGTGCGCCGCGGCGGTTTTCCGCGATCGCGGCGTTCGCCGGAGCGGGCGCGCTGCTGATTGCGGCCGTCTGGATCGGGGTTTGGCGCCTGTCGGCGAACACCGGGACACTTGCGTACGAGCAAATTTCCGGGCCCGCGGAGCAGGCGCTGCACGTTTCGGCCCACCAACCGTCGGCCCAGATGGCGGGAGAGGAACCGGCGATCCGCTCTGCGCTGCTGATCGGGATTCGCGCCGATGAGCCGGATTCCGCGGGCCCCGGCGTGGTCGGCGTATATCGCTCCCTGTTGGTGGCGCCGGAGAACGGCGTGCTTCAGGTGGTGGCGCAAGGTTCCGACATTCTGATGCCCTATGGCCGCGAATTCTGGAAAATCCGGTCCGTCCGGGACCCGGACGGGAGTCCGCGGCTGGTTGCCGCGCCGGCGGCAACGCTGGAGGCGACCGCGACGGCAAAAGAGCCGGCGGACGGCACGGCGACGGACAAGAGGGGAGATGAGGCGGCCGAATCGGGGGCCGAACCGGAACGGATTTACGAACAGGTGTTGTTTGCGGGCAACCGTTACATTTCCGTCCGGCAGGAACGGTTTGACGGCGACCGTGAAACGGATTCGCGGGAATTTCTATGGGTCAAACACGTCGAGCAATTGACGCCGAAGCTGCTGGAAGGGACGGGCGATGGTGAGGAAGGGGAACCGCACGTCGCCTTGTCCGACGTCCTGACCGACGCGACGGAAGCCAAACTCGAACAGTGGGCGATCGTCCGGGAACCGGGGCGTTGGGCGATCCGCTATCCGGATGAACGTTCGGAGGAAGGGGAAGCGCGGCCCTGGCGCACGTATCCGGCGACGTTGCCGTCCTCGGTGGTGTCCCACGACCGGCTGGATCTGTCCTGGGAGGAAATCGCGCGCCTGGATCCGCTGGCGAAGGATGCCTATACGTCTCCCGCGCAGGATGTCCTGGCGCTCGTCCGGGATGACGGCATTCGCGTCGTGCCCTACCGGCTGCCGGATGCCGCCGCGCGAAGCGTGTTCGTGCCGATGGACAACGATGAAACGATCATCATGGTGCAATGGGCGTTGGACCGGTACGTCGAGGAATGGAAGCGGCAGGCGGCGCTTTGGCTGACCCCGGGCACCTCCTCGCCGCAATGACGCGACAAACGAAGAGCAGCGCACCGCCGGAGGGCGGTGCTTTTTTTGGGGAATTTTGCACATGCACATTCAGGGAATCCGCCGATTTCGCGCCTTCGACGAAATGTGATAAGATGATACTGGCCCGGGCCTATGGCCCAATTTCAGACAGACAACCGATGGGGTGGAGGGAACATCATGTTTCGCACAATCGGCGTGGTTGGCGGCGGCACCATGGGGCAGAGCATCGCCGAAATGCTGGCGTCCAACGGCCTCGAAGTCCGGTTGGTGGAAAAGAACGAGGAACAACTCGCGGCAGCCCGAGCGGGGCTGGAAACAAGCCTTGACCGTCAGCTCGAACGGTGGGCGATCACGCAGGCGGAAAAGAAACTGATTTTGAACCGGATTCATATGGGGCTGGATTTGGAGCAGCTCGTCGGGTGTGACCTGGTGATTGAAACCATTACGGAAGATATGGAAAGCAAAAAACATGTTTTCACCCGGCTCGGAGATTTGCTCGGTCCGGAAACGGTCATCGCCAGCAACACCTCGACGCTCAGCCTTACCGAGCTGGCGGGCAGCACCCGGCACCCGGAACGGGTGATCGGCATGCACTTTGTCTACCCGGCCCTTCAGGCGAACGTGGTGGAGATCATTCGCGGATTGCAAACGTCCGACGAGACGTTCGAAAAGACGAAACGGTTTGTGGAGCAGGCCATTTCCAAAAAGGGCGTCATGGTGTACGAATCGCCGGGATTTGTGACGACGCGGCTCATCTGTCTGCTTATCAACGAGGCGTTGCATTTGCTGGAGGAGGGCGTCGCCTCGGCGGAGGATATCGACGACGCCATGCGCATCGGTTACCAGTTCGAGTACGGGCCGCTGGAAATGGCGGACCGGTTCGGGCTCGATTCGGTGCTGGCCGCGCTGGAGCGCATGTTCCGCGAATACGGCGAGCTGAAATACCGGCCTTCGATTCTGCTGCGGAAAAAAGTGCGGGCCGGGCAGCTCGGCGTCAAGACCGGTGTCGGATTTTTCACCTACGATAAGGATGGTGACCGGATCCAATGAACATTCTCGTCATCAACGCGGGCAGTTCGTCCCTGAAATACCAGCTTTACGACATGGCCAACGAAAAGGTCCTGGCCAAGGGACTCGTCGAACGGATCGGCATGGATTCGTCCATCCTGACGCACATGCCGACCGGCGGATCCGAAATCCGGGAAGTCAGGGAAATTCTCGACCATACGGCGGCGGTCAAACACATGCTGGACATGCTGACCCATCCCGAACACGGCGTGCTGTCCGGCTCGGACGAAATTGACGCCATCGGACACCGGGTCGTGCACGGCGGCGAAACGTTCCAGGAATCGGTGCTGGTGACCCCCGAAGTGAAGCAAAAGATTCGCGAACTGTTCGATCTGGCGCCGCTGCACAATCCGGCGCACATGGCGGGCATTCTGGCGGTCGAAGCGATCCTGCCGAACGTTCCGCAGGTGGTCGTGTTCGATACCGCCTTTCATCAGACGATGCCGCCGACGTCCTACATGTACGCCATTCCGACGGTGCTGTACCGCCGGCACAAAATCCGCCGCTACGGTTTTCACGGCACATCGCACGCCTACGTGAGCCGGACCGCGGCGGAATTTTTGGGACGGCCGGTTGAAGAACTGAAAATGGTCACCTGTCACCTGGGCAACGGCGCCAGTTGCACGGCGGTGTTGCACGGGAAGTCCTACGATACGAGCATGGGCATGACGCCGCTGGAAGGATTGATGATGGGCACCCGCAGCGGCGATCTCGACCCGGCCGTCGTGCCTTACGCGATGGGCAAGGAAGATTTGACGCTCAACGAAGTGAACTCGATGCTGAACAAGCACAGCGGACTGTTGGCCATCTCGGGCTTCAGCAGCGACATGCGGGAGATCACGGAGGCGATGCAAAACGGACACGAGGGCGCGCACCTCGCCTTCGACATGTACGTCTACCGGGTCCGCAAGTACATCGGCGCCTACGCCGCCGCTATGAACGGACTGGACGTGGTGGTGTTCACGGCGGGCATCGGGGAAAATTCCGCCATTCTTCGGCAACGTGTCTGCGAAGGACTGACCTTCCTGGGCATCCGGCTGGATGCGGCCCGCAACGAGGCGAAGTCTCGCGAGATTCGGCGCATCTCGGCGGATGATTCCCGGGTGGAGGTGCTGGTGGTGCCCACCAACGAAGAGCTGATGATTGCCCGGGATACCTTCCGGATCGTGCGGGAACGGACGGCTTCCAAGGCGAACGGCTGACATTCGCCCGGGCGAAGGATGGCGAAGACGGGATCAGGAGGGGAGGACGAGAGGTGGACAACAGGGACGGTTTGGTCCGCGGTTGGGCGGAAGCGTTGCAGGACGGGGCGGTCAGCATCCCGTACGCCTTTCTGCGCACTTACCGGGCGCTCGGCCTGAACGATACGGAGGGGATGTTGCTGATCCAGTTGATGGCGTTCCGGCAACTGGAGCAGAACGAGTTTCCGACGCTGGAGCAACTCCAGGAGCGCCTTGGTTCAACGCCCGCCGCGATCGGGGAGGCGTTGCAGCGCCTGGTCAAGCTCGGGCTGGTCGGCATTGATGAGTACAATGACCCGGCCACCGGTGTATTGGCGGAGCGGTATACGCTGACCGGCCTGTACATCCGGATCGGGGAATGGCTCGCGTCGGGCGAACGGACGCGGTACGAGGGAAGGGAGGCCGACGCGCACGACGCCACGGATGCCGGCGCCTCTGTCGCCCGCCCGGCGTCCGGACGTTCGGCGCCCTCCGGGATTCAGCCGCCGGACCCGGAAGCCGGCCGTCTCTTCCGGGTGTTTGAACAGGAATTCGGCCGGCCGCTCACGCCGATGGAATGCGAGACGATTGAAGCGTGGCTTGACCGGGACGGCTATCCGGAAGATCTGGTGTTGTTCGCCTTGAAGGAAGCGGTGTTTGCGGGGAAGCTTCATTTCCGCTATATCGACCGCATTCTGCTGGAATGGAGCCGAAACCGCGTCACGAGCGTCGAGGAAGCGCGATCCCATGTGCAACGGTTCCGTTCGGGGTATTGACGGTCCGATCCCCGGTTGCGGCCGCTCGCAAGAACCGGTCATTCCCCGCCGTCATCCCTCATAAGTAGAGGATAGATGAGCATAAGCAAGGGGTAGACCAACGGACAGACCTTCACAGCGGGGAGGGGTTCCGGTGTCGGACTGGGTGGCCGGCATGATGCCGTTTCTGGCGGCGGTCGCGGCGGGTGCGCTGATTGTGGCCGCGTGGGGGTTTGTCGCTCCACGCTGGCGGGATCGCGGCCGGCCCGTCCTGTCCGTGCGCGCCCGCGTCGTCGGCAAACGTCCGGACGTGTCGTCCAGGCCGCATTACCAGGAAAACGGACCGGTCCAGATGCAGACGGACACGGCATATTACGTTACGTTTCAGATGGAAAACGGGGATCGGCTTGAATTCCGGGTGGACGGCACGCGATACGGGATGCTGGCGGAGGCGGACGAGGGGACGCTTACCTTTCGCGGATCGACGTTTCTCCACTTTGAGCGGGAGCGGTCGCGGGAAGTCGCCCGCTGACCCCGGGTGCGGCCGCCGGTTCCGGTATGGTTCCCCGTGATCGAACGTTTCGGCCCCCGTTCGTCGCCGAATGGTCATCGGCGACGGACGGGGGCCGCTTCCGTTTGGCCCGCGCGGCGGATCGTCAAACCCGCGCGGATGGTCCATCCCGGGTCTGGCGCGCGGCGTCGGCGGCGATGGCGGCGCCGAGCTCGCCGGCCCTGGCTGCGCAACGTTCCATTGCCCGGCCGACCGCTTCGCGGAACCCGTGCCGCTCCAACGTTTCGATCGCCGCCTGGGTGGTGCCGTTCGGTGAAGTGACCCGGCGGCGCAGCTCCGCCGGATCCTCGCCGGTCCGCCGCACCATCTCGGCCGCGCCGCGTACCGTCTGCACGGTCAGTTCCCTTGCCGTTTCGGGCGGCAACCCGAGGCGCACCCCCGCCTCAATCATCGCTTCCATCATGTAATACAGATAGGCGGGGCCGCTGCCGGACACGGCGGTGACGGCGTCGAGCAGACGTTCCTCCACCACGGCCGTCAGGCCGATGGCGCCGAACAGGTCCAGCGTTCGGCGGCGCGAGACGGGGTCGACTTCCGGCGAAAAGGCGATGCCCGTCGCGCCCAGGCCAATGGTGCTGGAGGTGTTGGGCATCGTCCGGGCAACCGGCTGCTTGCGCCCGAGGAGCCGTTGAATGGTGGCGATCGACAGTCCGGCGATAACGGAAATGACCAGTTGATCTTCGCGCAGCGCCGATTTCAGGTCGGCCACCGCCTGCGCGGCGTCCTTCGGTTTCATGCCGAGCACGACGAGATCCGCCCGCGTGATCGCCAGACGTTTGTCCCCTTCGCCGACGGCAATGCGCACCCCGTACCGGTCGCGCAATTCGCGCAGCCGATCGGCGTTGCTTCGGTTGGCGACCGTCAGCCGGTCGGGCGGCACCAGGCCGGCCTGCACGACGCCGCGCAACAGTGCCTCGGCCATGGAGCCGGCGCCGAGGAAGAAGATGTCGAAGGATTCGTGACGCTGCGCGCTGTCACGGTCGAGCGGCGCATTTCCGGTCATGAACGCTTCCTCCTTGAGGTGTCCGGTCTTCGCGGGCGGCATCCGACGGACCGTTCATCCGCGGATTTGCCCGTTTCCGCGTACCACGTATTTGGTGGACGTCAGCGCCGGCAAGCCCATCGGGCCGCGGGCGTGCAGCTTCTGCGTGCTGATGCCGATTTCCGCGCCGAATCCGAACTCGAACCCGTCGCTGAAGCGGGTCGAGGCGTTGTGGTACACGGCGGCGGCATCCACTTCCTGCAGGAACCGCTCGGCGTTCTCCGGCGATTCCGTGACGATGCATTCGGAATGCATCGTGCCGAAGCGGCGAATATGGGCGATGGCTTCGTCGAGATCGTCCACCACCTTCACATTGAGGACGAGATCGTTGTACTCCGTGGCGTAGTCCTGCTCCGTGGCCGGTTTGGCCCACGGCGCGAATTCCCGCGTGCGGGCGCAGCCGCGCAATTCGACTCCGGCTTCACGGAACCGGCCGGCCAGATCCGCCAGATGCCGCTCCGCATAGGCACGGTGGACGAGCAACGTTTCCATCGCGTTGCAGACGGACGGGCGTTGCACTTTGGCGTTCAGCGCAATCTCCGCCGCCATGTCCGGGCGGGCCGATTCGTCGATATACGTGTGGCAAATTCCGGCGCCCGTTTCGATGACGGGGACGGTGGCGTTTTCCACGACCGTGCGGATGAGCGAAGCGCTGCCCCGCGGAATGACCACGTCCAGCAGGCCGTTCAGTTTCAGCATTTCGTCCACCGACCCGCGGTCGGGATTCGCGATCAGTTGCACGGCCTCAACGGGCACGGACGTGTCGGCCAGCGCTTCGCGCAGGACGGCGACGATGCGCCGGTTGGAAGCGAGCGCCGAGGAACTGCCCCGCAGGACGACGGCGTTGCCGGTTTTGAGGCAAAGCCCCGCCGCGTCCACGGTGACGTTCGGCCGCGCCTCGTAAATGATGCCGATGACGCCAAGCGGTACGCGCACCTTTTCGATGCGGAGTCCGTTCGGCCGTTCGTACACTTCCAGCACGTCGCCGACCGGATCGGGGAGGGCGGCAACCTGGCGCAACCCTTCCGCCATGTCGGCGATGCGCGCCGGCGTCAGTTTCAACCGGTCCTGCAACGCGGCGGACAGGCCCTGATCGCGCCCCCGCTGCAAATCTTCCGCATTGGCGGCGAGAATGTCGTCCCGACGCCGCATCAGGGCCTCCGCCATGCGAAGCAGCGCTTCGTTTTTCAGTTCGGTGGTCAGACGGTTCAGGACGGCCGCCGCTTCGCGGGCAAGGCGGGCCTTTTCGCGTACTTCGCTGATTGGGCCGTCATTGGCCGGCATGCCGGCTTGCGATTTCACCAGTGCGTCGCTCATGCGAATGAACCTCCCTGGCATGATGGATGTCGGTTGATCCATGGTGGCTGGCGGGTGAAGCGGAGAGGAGCGGCACCCATTCGTCGCGGTGGATCACTTCCGGACGGGGCGCGTCCGCCCGGCGCATGGCCTCGTCGCTCGACAAGCCGCAGGCCGCGCTGACCTGCCAGGCGGCATAATGGGTGACGCCCCGGCCAAGCAGACGCCCGTCCCGGCCGACGACCTCGACCACATCGCCGGGGTGGAAGTCGCCTTCGGCGTTGACGATGCCGGCGGGAAGCAGGCTTTTGCCGCCGTTGACCAGCGCTTCCGCCGCGCCTTCGTCCACGATGATGCGGCCTTGCGGCACCGAAAGAAAGCCGATCCATTGTTTTTTGGCGGAAAGCGCGTGTTCGCCGGCTGCGAAGTAGGTGCCCTTGCCTTCCCCGCGCAGCGCCGCCACCAGGTCGCCCGGCTCCGCGACACGGCCGATGAAAGCCGGAACGCCGCCCGCCACCGCGATGCGGGCCGCTTCGATTTTGGAGCGCATGCCGCCCGTGCCGACCGCCGTGCCGGACCCTCCGGCGATCCGCAGCAGATCGTCAGAAATGGTCTCGACCCGGTCGATCTTGCGGGCGTCCGGATCCTTGCGCGGATCGGCGGTATACAGCCCGTCGGTGTCCGTCAGCACGTACAGGCCGGACGCTTTCACCAACGTGGCCGTCAGCGCCGACAGGGCGTCATTGTCGCCGAAGCGGAGTTCGTTCACGGCGACGGTATCGTTTTCGTTAATGATGGGTACGGCACCCAGCCGCAGCAACTCTTCGATGGTGGCCAAGGCGTTGCGGGCGCGCACGCGATCGCCAAAATCCGGCCGCGTCAGGAGAATTTGGGCCACGGCCGCGCCGTATTCGCCGAACGCTTCCTGGTACGCCTGCATCAGGAGCGCCTGTCCGACCGCGGCGGCCGCCTGTTTCTCATGCACATGCTGCGGCCGCGCCGGATAGCCGAGCCGGCGGAATCCCGCCGCCACCGCGCCGGAGGACACGATCAGCACCTGCCAGCCGGCGCGCCGGGCCGCTTCGATCTCCGCCGCATAGAACCGAACCCGTTCGCGCAACAGGCCGCCTTCGGCCGAAGCGAGGGAACTGCTGCCGATTTTCACGACGATCCGTTGTGCCATCGCCTTCACACCCCAATCCACTACCCAATACCCAATAAAAAAACTCCCGCCCTCTGCAAAGGACGGAAGCGCACTTCCGCGGTACCACCTTTGTTGACGGCGCCGGCCGTCCGGCCGCCGTCCGCTCTCGTCCCGATAACAGCGGGCGCTGTCCGGCTCATCGCCGGCCGCTCGGGGATGGGGGAAACGGCGGACCGGGCAAATTCTCGCAGCCGGGGAATTCGCTCTCTGAACCGGTCCGGGCTCCGTTTCGGTTCCCGTCGTCGCGTTTCGATTATCTCCAAGATATCACGCCCGGACGCGATTGTAAAGAAAGATGACGGTCCGCGGCCGGACGCTTGTCGGGCGAAAACCGGTGCGGTACGATGGGGGTAACGTTAAGGAGGGAATCCGCATGTCCCGACGTCTGCGCCTCGCGTTGCTCCAGACCGATGTCCGGTTGGGGGACCCGGACGCCAATTTCGCCGCGTTGGAACGCCTTCTGGAACAAGCGGCCGCTTTGCCACGGAAGCCGGACGTGATCGTGGCGCCCGAGATGTGGAACACCGGCTATGCCCTCGACCGCATCGGCGAACTCGCCGACCCGGACGGAAGGCGGACGAAGGCGCTTGTGGCCGCGTTCTGCCGCCGTCACCGGGTGAACGTCATCGCCGGTTCCATCGCCGAAGCGGGAACGGAGGGCGTCTCCAACGCCGCCTACGGCTTCGACCGCGACGGCCGGGAAGCGGTGCGGTACGCCAAAATCCACCTGTTTCCGCTCATGGACGAACACCGCCATCTGCAGCCGGGCGACAAGCTTGGCCTATTTTCATTGGAAGGGACGAAGGCGGGGATCCTGATCTGTTACGACCTGCGCTTCCCGGAACTGGCGCGGCGCCTGGCGCTTGCGGGAGCGCGCCTGCTGTTTGTGCCGGCCCAATGGCCGCATCCCCGGCTGCATCACTGGCGGACGCTGCTGATGGCGCGGGCGATCGAAAACCAGGTGTACGTCATCGGCTGCAACCGGGTGGGGGAATCCGGCGGCACGTCGTTCTTCGGCCACTCGATGGTGGTCGACCCGTGGGGAAACATCGTCGCGGAAGCCGGACAGGAAGAAACGATCCTGACGGCGGACCTCGATCCGGACGCGGTGGACGAAGCGCGGAGGCGGTTGCCGGTCTGGGAGAGCCGCCGTCCGGATCTTTATTGACGGCGCGGTGTTCATCCCCGCCGGCGGCGGTTCGCGGAACCGGGGCCGTCCGCAGCGGGGCCGAGTTCGGCGATGACCCGGTGAAACGTCCGGATGAACGCCTCCGCCGCGTTGGACAGGTAGCGGCCTTTCCGATACGCAATCACCAGCGTCCGGGTGGGCTTTTCGGCCAGCGGCACGTACACCGGCGCGGGTTCGACCGGCACGGAGCGGGCCACCATGCGCGGCACAAAGCCGATGCCCATGCCGGCGGCGATCAGCGACTGGATCGTTTCGATGTTGGCGCTCTCGAACACGATGCGCGGCTCGAAACCCGCCGAATGGCACAACTGGTGGGCGATCGCCCGGAAGCCTTGCCCTTTTTTCAGGAGAATGAACGGTTCGTCCTTCAATCGGGCCAGGGGGACGGGCGCCGTGGCCTTCGCGAGCGGGTGATGGGCCGGCACGGCCAGCACGATTTCCTCTTCCAGGATCGGTTCATAGGCCAGCGACGGCTCCGTTAACGGCAACGAGAGGAGGCTCACATCCGTGCCGCCGCTGGCCGTCAGTTCCTCCAGGTTGCGCGTCGTCTCCTCGATCAGCGTCAGGTCGATTTCAGGGTAGGCGGCACGAAACGCCGGGATGACGAGCGGCAACAGGTGCGCGCCGGTCATCGGCAGGCTGCCGATGACCAACCGGCCCCGGCGCAGTTCGGCGATGTCCTCCATTTCGCGGCGTAACTGTTCAACCATGTCCAGAATGTGCCGCGCCTTTTCCACAAACACGGTACCGGCATACGTCGGTTCCACCGAGTTGGTGCTGCGCTTGAACAGCAGCACGCCCAGCTCCTTTTCCAGCTTGGACAGTTGCTGGCTGAGCGACGGCTGGGCGATGTGCAATTTCTCCGCGGCCCGCGAGAAGTTGCGTTCCGCCGCGATTTGCACGACGTACATCAATTGCCGGAATTCCATGTCGTTTCCTCCCCCTGTTCGCTGCGGACGGATGGAGTGTCCGGCTTGGCGGGTTGGCCGGTCCATCCTCGAATCTTTTTCGCGATCATTATAGTTCATAACTATTAACATTATAGATATTATATCTTGGAACAATGGAATGCGGAATGCTAAGATAGGAGCAAGATTGAATTGACGGAGGAACGACCATGAGCAAAAAGCGAACGATGTTCGAAAAGATCTGGGATAACCACGTGGTGGTCGCCGGGGAAGACGGCAAACCGGACATTTTGTACATCGACCTGCATCTCGTTCACGAGGTGACGTCGCCGCAGGCCTTCGAAGGGCTGCGCATGAACGGACGAAAGGTGCGCCGCCCCGACCTGACGTTCGCCACCATGGACCACAACGTGCCGACCACGGATCGCTTCAACATTGCCGATCCGATCTCCCGGCAACAGATCGAGACGCTGAAGCGCAATTGCGAGGAATTCGGGATCCGGCTGTACGACCTGAACTCGGTCGAGCAGGGAATCGTGCACGTGATGGGGCCGGAGCTCGGGCTCACCCAGCCGGGTAAGACGATCGTATGCGGCGACAGCCACACGTCCACGCACGGCGCCTTCGGCGCCCTGGCGTTTGGCATCGGCACGAGCGAAGTCGAGCACGTGCTGGCCACGCAGTGCCTGCAGCAGGCCCGGCCGAAAACGATGGAAGTGCGGTTCGTCGGCAAGCGGCCCGCGGGCGTGACGGCGAAGGACATGATTCTCGGTCTGATCGCGAAGTACGGCACCGACTTCGCCACGGGCTACGTCATCGAATATACCGGCGAGGCGATCCGCGAGCTGTCGATGGAAGAACGGATGACGATCTGCAACATGTCCATCGAGGCGGGCGCGCGGGCCGGCATGATCGCGCCGGATGAAACGACGTTCGAGTATTTGCGGGGACGTGAATACGCGCCGAAGGGCGCCGATTTCGACCGCGCCGTCGAATACTGGAAAACGCTGGTCACCGACGAAGGGGCCGAATTCGATCGGGTCGTCGAGTTTAATGTGGAAACGCTCGTTCCGCAAGTCACCTGGGGCACGAGCCCGGGGATGGGCACCGACATTACGTCGGTCGTGCCCGATCCGGACAGCTTCCCGACGGAGAACGAGCGCAAGGCGGCGAGGAAGGCGCTGGAGTATATGGGGCTGACGCCGGGCACGCCGATGACCGAAATTCCGGTCGATTACGTCTTCATCGGTTCCTGCACCAACGGCCGGATCAGCGATCTGCGCGCCGCTGCCCGGGTCGTGAAGGGCTACAAGGTCCATCCGAACGTGACCGCCATCGTCGTGCCGGGGTCCGGCCGCGTCAAGGAGCAGGCGGAAAAGGAAGGACTGGACAAAATCTTTATCGAGGCCGGGTTCGAGTGGCGCTACGCGGGTTGCTCGATGTGTCTGGCGATGAACCCGGACGTGCTGAAGCCGGGGCAACGCTGCGCGTCGACGTCGAACCGCAACTTCGAGGGACGTCAGGGCCGCGGCGGCAGGACCCATCTGGTGTCTCCGGAAATGGCGGCTGCGGCGGCGATCAAAGGGAAGTTCTTCGACGTGCGCAAGTGGGAATTCAAAAGCGAAGTGACGGTATAAAAGTGACGGTATAAAGCCGACGCCGCACTGGCCGCGGGAAGGGGGGCCCGGTGCGGACGCACCAACGGGAGGGAACCAGGCATGCAACCATTTGTGAAGGAAACGGGCATCGTCGCGCCGATCGACCGGGTGAACGTCGACACGGACGCGATCGTGCCGAAGCAGTTTTTGAAACGGATCGAGCGCAGCGGCTTCGGGCAGTTTCTGTTCTATGACTGGCGCTTTGACGAGCAGGGCAATCCGAATCCGGATTTCGAGCTGAACAAACCGCGTTATCAGGGAGCGTCCATCCTGCTGGCGCGCGCCAACTTCGGATGCGGCTCGTCCCGCGAGCACGCGCCGTGGGCCATTCTCGACTACGGATTCCGCTGCATCATTGCTCCGTCGTTTGCCGACATTTTCTACAACAACTGCTTCAAAAACGGCATTTTGCCGGTCACGCTGAGCGAGGAACAGGTCGACGAGCTGTTCCGCCGCACGGCGGCCAAACCGGGCTACCGGCTGACCGTCGATCTCGAAGCAAAGACGATTACGGACGACGACGGGCTGCATTACACGTTCGATCTCGACGAGCACCGGCGCCAGTTTCTACTGCAAGGGCTGGATGACATCGGCCTGACGCTGCAGCATGAAGCGGCGATCGCCGCCTACGAGGCGAAACGGGTCGCGTGGCCGTAAGGCGCATCGGTACCGCGAAACGTCAAACGAATCCGTGACCAGGGCAGGCCTTTTGTCCCGAATTCGGCATATTTCGGGTCAAAGGGCCTTTTTTCCACCCGAAAACGAAACTTTTGGCGATATATTCCGTCTATAGTGGTTGGACAGGCTGGCGGAAAGTGGGCAACGCCGCCAAAATCGTTCGATTTCGAGGTGGAACATGAGAAAGTGGTCGTGGCTCTCATTGCTTATCGTTTTGCTCTTCCTGTTTGCCGGCAGTGTCTCCGCCTCGCCCGGAACGAAGGAACCCCGGCTGGTGCTGAACGGTGAGGTGCTTGCGCCACGCGAGCCGCCAAAACTGATCAATTCGGTTTCCATGGTGCCCGTGCGCGTCTTGTCCGAGCATCTGGGTTACCGCGTGGACTATCTCAAGGCCGATCGCACGGTGGTCGTTCAAAGCGCGGCGAAGGAAATCCGGATGAAGATCGGCGACCGGAACGCCACGGTCAACGGAGACGCGCGCACGATGGTCGCGGCGCCCGTACTGACCAACGGGACGACTCTGGTGCCGCTCCGTTTTGTCGGCGAAACGATGGGGCTGGACGTCTTTTGGGACAACGCGACCAAATCGGCCTTTTTATACACGACCAAAAGCACCGATCTTCCGTGGGGAAGCGACGCCGGCGGTTCGAAGGGCAACGCCGGGCAGGGCAATCCGTCCGGTTCGCAGGGCGGACTCGTCGGCACGATCGGGGGAAACGGACCGGACGGGCTGCCGCCGCAAAATGACGGTTCCGTCCCCGGCGGAACGGACGGCCATGCGGCCGGGAACGGACAATTGCTCGAACTTCGTTATGAAAATGATGCGGTTCTTGTCAAATATGCAGGAAACATCGAGCCGCGAAGCGAAGTATTAACCAACCCGCATCGCATCGTCATCGATTTCCCGGGGGCCGGTTTTGCGCCCGGTTTTCCGGGCGGAGCAAGTGCCGCCGGGGAAGAAGCGGTTGCCGGCGACGAGGCGGTCGCCGGCGGTTCGGAGGCGACGCCCGGCGACGGGCTTCTTCCGGGGGCGCCGGAGGGCGCGGCCGAGGCAACGGCCGCTGTTTCCGGCGAGCTGCCCGTCGAGGGGCATGAGGCATTATCTCGCATCCGGTATTCCCTGTATCAGGGATCTCCGCGCATCGTGCTTGACCTGCGCGTCCGCTGGAACTTCGAGCTGATCCGGAACGACGAGGCGGGCGAGCTGCGCATCGCGTTGACCGCACCGAAGAAATACGTGGTCGTGCTGGATGCCGGTCACGGCGGATCCGACCCGGGTGCCCGCAGCGTCAACGGCCGTTGGGAAAAAGAATTCAACCTTGCGGTGGTGCGCAAAGTCCGGGACCTCCTGACGAACGATCCGTATCTTCAATTGGTGTTGACGCGCGAGGACGATACATACCCGACGCTGGACGAACGCGTCGAGCTGGCCAATTCCCTCGGAGCCGATCTGTTCATTTCGGTGCACGCCAACAGCAACAACAGCTCGAAGGTCAACGGCACGGAAACGTACTACACGCACGACTACAGCCTGCCGCTGGCGAAAACGATACATCGACATCTGGTGGCGGCGACCCGCTTCAAGGACAACGGCATCCGGCAGGCGGGCTTCAAGGTCATCAAGTATACGAAAATGCCCGCCGTTCTGCTGGAAGTCGGTTACTTGTCCAATGCGGACAACGCCCGTCAGTTGTTCTCCGAATCGCTGCAAAATCGCGTAGCCGATGCGATCGTCGCGGGAATCAAAGAATATTTGGGATTGCCGTAACCCGGTAAGGCCGCGCACCCGAGATCGGGAGAAGCGTCGACAAAAGGAGAGGAGCATACGGGATGACAAGCAGGATTCGTTGGCGAAAAGCGGTGGCCGGCGCGACGCTGGCCGCCATGGTGTGGGCGGGTGCCGCCGTTCCCGCCCCCGGCAACGTCGCCTACGCCGCCACGCCGTTCAGCGACGTCAAGGCGGGGCACTGGGCGGAGAAGCACATTAACAAGCTTTCGCTGCAGGGCTTGCTGCTGGGCAACGTGGACGGAACGTACAAACCCGCCAGCCCGGTGACGCGCGAACAGGCGGTGGTGATCGCGCTACGCTTTTTGGGGATGGATGACGACATCCCGGACGCCGCCGTGGCGTTTCCGGAGTTTTTTGAGGTGGACGATTACTACAAGAAATACGTCAACTACGCGTTCAAACAAAACCTGATCCGCAGCGAGGAAGAATTCAGCCTGGCCCAAAACGAAGCCAAGCATTGGGGCAAAGCGCCGGCGACGCGGGAATGGCTGGCGCGGCTGCTCGTTCGAACGATCGGGAAGGAGGCCGACGCAAAGGCGAAGGCCGGCGCCGGTACCGGCTTTGCCGATGACGGCCGCATCGGCGAAGAATACAAGGGCTACGTGCGCGCGGCGGTCGATCTGGGGTTGATCAAGGGCGTGACGGAGACCGAATTCCGTCCGCAGGACATCGTGAACCGGGCGACGATCGCGACATTGTTCAGCCGGGCGCAAGCGGTGTATCCGGTGGCGTATTCCGGTCAAACGAGCGGCATTTTGTTTGAGCGGACGCCGGACCGGCTGACGGTGCTGCATGAAGACGGGACGATGACGGAATATGCGGTTTCCGAGGACACGCTGTTCTATCGCGCGGACAGCGAAACGGCGGCTGCGGCGGACGATATGGTGACGTACGGTACGATCACGGTGATCAGCAAGGACGGCCGCCGTGTGGATTACGCGGAATTGCTCGACGCGACGCCGAAAGTGGCCGCATACGAGGGAACGTTCCTGTGGCTGGACGAGAGCACGCAGGAACTGTTCATCCGGGTCGGCAATGAGCGGCATCAGTTCGCGTATGATGCGAATCGTCCGCCAAAAGTGACCGATCTGGAAAACCTGTCCTTGTCGCTGAGCGATCTGGAGACAAACATGCCGGTGAAGGTGCTGGTCGACACGCTGCGCACCCCGGGCAAGGTGGTTTCCGTTTCCGTCCGGCAATCGGCCGTCAACAAGACGGGGAAGGGGACGATCGTGTCCGTCGACGCCAAGGCTCGCACCGTCACCGTGGCCGACGACGGGGGCAACCGCGAAACGCGGAGCGTGGCCGAAGACGCCCTGATTACGCTGGACAAGCGGCTGATGGACCTGGAGCTTCTCCAGCCCGGCGATGTCGTCACCTACACCGTGAAGTCCGGCATCGTGACGGAAATCACCGTCAATCAGCGCCTGGCCAGGACCGTATCGGGCACGCTCTTTGATGTGGACACCGGCAAAAGAACGATTTTGTACCGGGAAAACGGCGAAAACAAATTTATTCCCTATGTCAGCGGGGTCACCGTCTCGATCGACGGTTTGGAAAATGCCGGCGTGCTGGACCTTCTGGAAGGCGACGAATTGATCATGACGCTGGATAACGAAAACCGCGTCAAGGCGATCAAGGTCACCAACCGCTCCGTCCGGTCGATGACCGGCGCCACCGTGGTGGAATTCCTGGCCTCGCGGAACCTTTTGATCGTCGATGACGCCGAAGGCGACACGCACACCTTCCATCTGTCGCCCAATGTGCGTTACGAGCTGGACGGGGAAAAGCTGAAAGCGGACGACGGACAGAACCGTCTGGCCCGCTCCAAGAAGCTTGACATCCGTTACAGCGGGAATACCGTCTATGCGGTCTCGTTCGTGACCCGCTACGTCGGAAGCCTGCTCGAGGTGGACAAGGCCCAGCAGACGCTGAAGCTCGCCCTGGAAAACGGCACCACGGTGACGATTCCTTATTATTCGTACACCGGCGTGGAAGTTTACGGAAGGGACACCTACAAGGAGGTCGACGACCTGCGGTACGGCGACCGCATCACCGTCGTGCTGGATTCGTCCCAAAGCGAAGCGGTGTTGATCAAGCTGGAGCAAAAGGTCCAGTTCGAAGTCGTTTCCGTTGATTCGTCGGGGAATAAAATTCGCGGCAAACGCGGCAATCAGGCGGTCGTCGAGTGGACGGTCGGAACGCAGCTTCCCTTGCTGGATTCAAACGGCACGCCCGCGTCGGTCGGGGCCGTGTCGGTGGGCGCCCACGTCAATGTGACGTACATGGGGCAAACGCCGGTGCAAATCAAGCTGGTGCCCGTTCTTGTCGGACGCGTCGTTTCCGTTAACGCCGCCGCGGGCACCGTCGAACTGGCGCTCTGGGGCGACAGCGTGCAAACCGTTTCCGTGGGAACGTCGCCCGTCGTGCAGCGCAACAATGGCGCCGCGTCTTCGCTGTCAGCGGTGCGCGAAGGGGACCGGATCGAAATCCGTCAGGACGAGTATGAACGATACATTCTGACGGTGATGTCCGCGATGCAGAAAAACGTTTCCTACGTGGACGCGGCAAAGCGGACGCTGTACTGGCCCGCCAGCTCGCCGAGCGACAAATCCAATTTCATTCCGCTGCATCCGCAAGCCTACGTGCACAAGGATTCGACCGTGCTGTCGTTGTCCGATCTGAAAAACGGCGACGCCGTCACGATTTACGTGCTGCGGGGCCAGGCGATGGAAATCGAGAAAAGGAATTGACCGGCGGCTCCAATTGTCGCCGGTTCGGTGCGCGTCCTCTCCCGCATGGGGCGGGAGAGGTTTTTTTGTCGATCTTGTGCGTTTGGCCGGATTTCGCTAGACTTGGAATGAGATTTGACGGCGAATCTGTCGATGTCAGGGAGGGAAGCGGGCATGAACGCCAAGACGATGCGCCGGATTCTGGACACGATTGCCGGCATGTTTCCGGACGCCCGCTGCGAGCTGAACCACCGCAATCCGTTCGAACTGCTGATCGCCGTGGTGCTGTCGGCCCAATGCACCGACGAGACCGTGAACAAGGTGACGGCGACGCTGTTCGAGAAATACAAATCGCCCCAGGATTACGTCGAGGCGTCACAGGAGGAATTGGAGCGCGACATCCGGCGGATCGGCCTGTACCGCAACAAGGCCGCCAACATTCGCAAACTGTGCGCGATGCTGATCGAAGAGCACGGCGGCGAGGTGCCGCGGGATCATGAAGCGCTCGTGCGGCTGCCGGGGGTCGGGCGCAAGACGGCCAACGTCGTCGTGTCCAATGCCTTTGGCGTTCCGGCCATTGCGGTCGACACGCACGTGGAACGGGTGGCAAAACGCCTGGGGATTGCTGGGCCGGACGATTCGGTGCTTGAAGTGGAAAAGAAGCTGATGAAACTGGTGCCGCGCGACGAATGGACGATCACGCACCATCGCCTGATTTTTTTCGGCCGGTACCACTGCAAGGCGCAGCATCCGCAGTGCGAGGTGTGCCCGTTGATCGACCTGTGCAAGGAAGGGAAAGCGCGGATGAAATCGTCCTTTTCTGCAACCAGGGGCAAAAAGGGAAAGAAAGGGGCTCATTTGGCCGATTGAGTCCCTTTTGTTTGCAAATTTCCCGATATACGCTGATTTTCCGGGTGGAGGAAAAGGTTGCCGGGTTTGAACAGCCGGCCTCATCCTGATACAGTTCGGGTTATCGAATCATGAGGAGGTTCCCGGCTTGTACGTTTTTCGACATCTGAAACAATTTTTCTGGCAGGACAAACGCTTTCTGTTCGGGTCGCTCATCGGCATTACCCTGGCCACCGCGCTGGGGCTGGTCTACCCGGTGTTGCTCGGCATCCTGATCGATGACATGATCCTGCAGGGGAAATACGAAGGCGTGACCGGGCTGGCGCTGACCGCCTTCGGCGTGGTTGTGCTGAAGGCCTCGTTCCAGTACCTGCACGGGTTTTGTGGCGGTCGTCTGGGCAACCGGCTGGCCTACCGTTTGCGCAACGCCTGTTACGAAAAACTGCAAGCGCTGTCCTTCTCGTTTTACGACAAGGCCCGCACAGGCGATCTGATGTCGCGTTTGACGGCGGATATCGAAGGCATCCGCAACTTCATCGGATTCGGGCTGGCCCAGTTGTTGAACAGCTTTCTGTTGATCGTGTTCAGCTTCGCGGCCATGTGCTGGATCGAATGGCGAGTGGCCCTGCCGACGTTTTTATTCGTGCCGGCGCTTGCCTTCGTCGCCATTCGGTTCGAACAATATATCCATCCCATCTTTCGCTCCATTCGCGTGACCGTCGGTCGCCTGACCACCGTCGTGCAGGAGAACATCATGGGCGTCCGGACGGTCAAATCGTTTTCCCGGGAACCGTTCGAAATTGAGAAGTTTTCCGTCCGCAACAAAGAGTACCGGGAACGCCACCTGGATATGGCGAAGGCGTGGGGAACCTATTTTCCCATGATCGAATTTATTGCCAACTTCAGCGTCGTCTTTCTGCTGGGGCTGGGCGGATACATGGTGATCCGGCAGTGGATGTCGCTGGGGGATCTGGCGTCGCTGACCACCCTGGTCGGCATGATGGTCGCCCCGTTGTGGGGGCTCGGGTTTCAGATCAACAACTACACGCAATCGAAGGCGGCGGGGGAGCGGATGCTGGAATTGCTGCACCATCCCGTCACGGTGCAAAGCAAAGCCGATTGCTTCGTGTTGCGGGACGAGGACGTGCGCGGCCACGTTCGCTTCGAAGGCGTGACGTTTTGGTATCCGACCCGGTCGGAACAGGAAACGGCGCTGGCGGATTTCAACCTGGACGCGCCTCCGGGTTCGGTCATCGGGCTGCTCGGCGGCACGGGCGCCGGCAAAACGACGGTCATCCAGCTCCTGATGCGGGCGTATGACGTGACAAGAGGCGCCGTCCTGCTGGACGGCGTGGACGTGCGGCAGATCGAGCTGGCGAGCCTGCGCCGGCAAATCGGCATCGTGTTCCAGGAGACGTTCCTGTTCTCGACCACGATCCGGGAGAACATTGCCTACGGGAAACCGGAGGCGACCATGGAGGAGATCGAGCGGGCTGCCCGGCTGGCGCAAGCGCACGATTTCATCTTGGAGCTGCCGCAGGGATACGACACCGTCGTGGGCGAACGGGGGCTTGGCCTGTCCGGCGGCCAGAAGCAGCGGATCGCCATCGCCCGGGCGCTGCTCCAGCAGCCGAAAATTCTGGTGCTGGACGACGCCACCAGCGCGCTCGACATGGAGACGGAACAGGCGATCCAGCAGGCGCTCCGCGAGGTCATGAAGGACCGGACGACCTTCATCATTGCCCATCGCATTTCCTCGCTGCGCCACGCCGACGAGATCATCGTCCTCGACCGGGGCAGGGTGGCGGACCGGGGGACGCACGACGAACTGGTGCGCCGTCCCGGCCTGTATCGCGACACCTATTTGATTCAATATGCCGACCGGCCGGAAGCGCTGGATGAAGCGGTGATCGGAAGGAGGGCGCGCGGATGAGCCGGAAGTTTGTTTATCAGGACGACGTATTGATCGAAAAGCCCTTCAACTGGAAGATGATGGCCCGGTTGCTCACGTTCATCAAGCCGTATCGAAAAATGGTCATCCAGGTCCTGTTCGTCATGCTCACCTTCGGGATGATGACCCGTCTCGCCGTTCCATATTTGACCGGGCTGGCGATCGACCGGGCGATTCATCCGCAGTCCGGGAAGGGGAACGTCGCGCTCCTGCTTTCGATCGTGGCCGTGATCCTGATGTTGTACCTGATTCGTTGGTGGTCTCAGCGGTACACCATCCATAAAACAAACGTAATTGGACAAAACGTAATTTTCGACATCCGCTCCGCGCTGTTTCGGCACATCCAGACGCTGTCCTTCCGCTTTTTCGACAAGCGGCCGGCCGGATCGGTGCTCGTGCGGGTGACCAACGACGTCAACGCGTTGCAGGAAATGTTCACGAACGGGGTCGTCAACTCCGTGATCGACATCGCGCAGTTGTCCGGCATTGTCATCATCCTGCTTGTCCTGCAACCGAAACTCGGGCTCGCGGTCATGATCACCGTACCGGTCATGTTCATCGCGTCGGTGTCGCTGCGCAAACGCATCCGTTTCGCCTGGCAGGAGGTGCGGATCAAACAGTCGCGGATCAACGCGCACCTGAACGAGTGCATCCAGGGCATTCGCGTGACGCAGGCCTTCGCGCAGGAAAAGGAAAACATCCAATTTTTCGACAACATGAATCAGAGCAACATCCGCTCCTGGAACCGGGCCTCGGCCCTGAACCAACTGTTCGGTCCCGTCATCGAGGTGACGTCGGCCGTCGGCACGCTCATCCTCATCCTGTACGGCACCCACCTGATCCTGTCGGGGCAGATGGGGGTCGGGACGCTCGTGGCCTTCGCGACGTACATCGGGTATTTCTGGGAACCGATCGTTCGCCTGGGCATGACCTATTCGCAGCTTCTCATCGCGATGTCGTCGGCGGAGCGGCTGTTTGAGCTGCTGGCGGAGAAACCGGCCGTACCGGAAAAACCGGACGCGATCCGGTTGCCGGCCATCAACGGCCACGTGACGTTCGAAGGCGTCAAGTTTGCGTACGAGACCGACCGTCCGGCGCTGAAGGGCATCGATCTGGACGTGCGTCCCGGCATGTCGGTCGCGCTCGTCGGCCATACCGGTTCCGGCAAAAGCACGATCATCAACCTGCTCTGCCGGTTTTACGATCCGACGGAGGGGCGCATCCGCATTGACGGGGTGGACATTCGCGACATTACGCTGGAAAGCCTGCGTTCGCAAATCGGCATCGTGCTGCAGGATACGTTTATTTTTTCGGGAACGATCCGCGAGAACATCCGGTATGGCCGGCCGGACGCCACGGACGCGGAGGTCGAGGCGGCGGCGCGCGCGGTGCACGCCCACGATTTCATCATGCAACTGCCGGACGGGTACGACACCGAGGTGCAGGAACGGGGCAGCGCCCTGTCGATGGGACAGCGGCAACTGATCTCGTTCGCGCGGGCGCTGCTGGCCGATCCGAAAATTCTCATTCTCGACGAGGCGACGGCCAGCATCGACACGGAAACGGAACGCCGCATCCAGGAAGCGCTCGGCACGCTGCTCGAAGGCCGCACCTCCTTCATCGTCGCGCACCGGCTGTCCACGATCCGCAACGCGGACCTGATCGTCGTGCTCGACCACGGGGAAATCGTGGAGCGCGGCAACCACGAAACGTTGATGCGCCAGCCGGGACATTACCGCAGCCTGGTGGAGGCGCAGTACGCCTTTTTGTCGGCTTGAACGGCCGCGGATGCGGCGGCGACGCGGGCTGCAAGTTGAAACGAAGGGACGTTCCCGGATCGCTCCGGCGATCCGGGAACGTTTCGTTTTTGCAGCGCGTTTGCCCATGTCCGCCAGGAAATTGAAAAATGTCCCATAAACCGTTATCGTGAAAGAGAGAAGATCCGAAACGGGTATGGGACATCACACGGCGCATGGTTCCGGGGGGAAGGGACGACCGTGAAATCGAACGTTTGGTTGTGGCGCACGCTGGCCGCCGTCACCCTTGGCTGCACGCTGCTGTTGCTCGCGGGATTCGGCTGGGCGCTGCGAGAGCTGCAGATTCCCGCCTACCGCATGGAGTTGCCGGAGTCCGCTTCTCCTCCCGCGGCCTCCGGGGGAGACTGGAGCGAAAAAACGGAGCTCGCCGTCGCCGCGCTGGGCGATTCGCTCACGGTCGGCACGGGTGATGCGACGGGCGCCGGCTATGTGCGGAACGTGACCGGTCTCCTGGCCCGGACGCGGGGCATCCAGGTCCGGCTGCTGGGGAACCTGGCGATCAACGGACTGACGGGTGAACAACTGGTGAAGCGGCTTGACGAACGGGGATACCGGAACGTATTGCGGCAGGCGGATCTGATCCTGCTGTCCGTCGGCGGCAACGATCTGTTTCAGATCGCCGGAAACGGCGGTTCCCTGGCGGAGGGCGGCGATCTTTCGCCGGAACGGGCGCTCGCCGGCCTCCCGAAGGCAAAGGCCCGCTTGCAGGAGGTGTTCCGCAAGCTGCGCGACATCAACCCGGTGGCCCGCATCGTGTATGTCGGACTGTACAATCCCTTTTACGATTTGCCGCAAATGCGGCCCGCGAGCGCCATCATCCAGGACTGGAACGCCCACGCGCACCGGCTCGCGGCGGAGGACGGCAACGCGTCCGTCGTCCCGACGTACGATCTCTTTGAAGCGAGCCTTGACCGTTACTTGTCTTCCGATCATTTTCACCCGAATCAGGAAGGCTACGTCCGGATCGCCGAACGAATCGTCCAGGCGCTGCCCTAAGGAATCGCCGCAACGGGAGGAAGCGGAAACGTGAAGCGGGAAGAACGCGAAGTGGTGCTGTCGGTGCGAGGCATCCATAAAACGATCGGCCGCAAGCCCATCATCCGGAACGTGACCTTCGACGTTTACGCGGGGGAAGTTTTCGGTTTTCTCGGCCCGAACGGTTCGGGCAAAACGACCACGATCCGCATGCTGGTGGACCTGATCAAACCGAGCGGCGGGGAAATCCTGATCTGCGGGGAGAACGTAAACCGCCATCCGGAACGGGCGCTGCGCCATGTCGGCTGCATCGTGGAAAACCCGGAAATGTACGGCTTCATGACCGGATGGGAAAACCTGGCCCATTTCGCCCGCATGCAGGAAGGCATCACGGATGAGCGCATCGCGGAAGTGGTGGAGATCGTCGGACTGGACAAGCGGATCCACGACAAGGTCAAGACGTACTCCCTCGGCATGCGCCAGCGTCTCGGCATCGCCCAGGCGCTGCTGGGCCGGCCCCGGCTGCTGATCCTGGACGAACCGACGAACGGCCTCGATCCCAAAGGCATCAAGGAGCTGCGGGATTTCATTCGCAGGCTGGCGGACAGCGGCATGGGCGTCTTCATCTCCAGCCATCTGCTTGGCGAAATCCAGTTGATGTGCGACCGCGTGGCCATCATCGCCCGCGGGGAAGTGATCGCCGTCGGCCGGGTGGACGAGCTGGTCTCCGCCGCCGGTACCTACACGGTGTGGCAATTCGACCGGCCCGAGGCGGGCCGGCGGTTGCTGGCGGCCGATCCCGCGGTGACGCTGGTGGACGAAGGGGAGCACCGAATCGATGCCTCTTTGCTCGCCTCGCTGCCGGAGGCGGTGGTCACCCGCATGGATCCGGCTGCGGTGCCGGCCTGGATCGAGAAGTTCGTTGCGGCCGGCGTGGCCGTCCTGGCCGTCCATCGGGTGGCGCCCTCCCTGGAAGAACTCTTTCTCAGGCTGACGGAAGGGGAGACGGTTGGCTGACATGCTGGCGCTTATCCAGAACGAAACGTTGAAAATATGGAAGAAGAAACGGTTTGCGGTCATTGTGCTGGTGCTCCTCGTTCTGATTCCGGTGTTCGTGTACGCGCAGTTGAAGGTGACCCGGAACAATGCGGAAAAATTCAAGGATTGGCGGGCCGAATTGCAGCAGCGGATCGTCGACAACACGAACGCGCTGGCCAGCGACCGGATTCCGGAAGAGTGGAAGCGGTGGCGGCGGGCGCTGGTGCAGCAACTGCAGTATTACCTCGATCACGACATCAACCCCAATTCGCCGAACGCCGTCACGTTTACGCGCGGATTCCTGAACAACGCCGTCACGCTGTTCATACCGCTGATGGTGGTGGCGGTCTCGTCCGACCTGGTCTCGGGGGAACGATCGTCCGGCACGATCAAGATGCTGCTGACCCGGCCGGTGCGACGATGGCGCATTCTGTTTGCCAAACTGGCGGCGCTCGTGCTGTACGTGTCGCTGATCATCGTGACGTTGATCGCGCTCACCTATCTCATTTCCGGGCTCGTGTTCGGCTATCATGGATGGGGGGAACCGGTGTTTGTCGGCTTCCGGGTCAGCGGCGCGGAGGTGGACACCAGCCGGGTCCATCCGGTGCCGCAGGGCGTTTACTTGCTCATGCAGGCGGGGCTCGTCTGGTACTCGTCGCTCGTCGTCGCCGCCATCGGGCTGATGGTGTCGGTCCTGGTCCGAAGCACGGCGGCCAGTTTCGTGGCGATGATGGCCGCGGTCATCTCGGGCAACATATTGGCGAACATGGCCTCGTCATGGAAAACGGCCAAGTACCTGTTCAACGTCAACCTGGAACTGACCGCCTATTTGCAGGGGACCCCGCCGCCGATCGACGGCATGACGCTTGGCTTTTCGCTGGCGGTGCTGACCGTGTGGGCGGCGGCGGCGCTCGCCGTGGCGTTTGCCGTCTTTACGCGGCAGGACATCCTGAATTAAAATGACGGAGATACCGGCCGCGTCCCGGCAAACGGAAATGCGGCCCCATCCGATAAAAATAAAAGACCCATTCAAAGCTAAACGTATCCGGAACATTCGTCTCTCGGGATTCGGCAAAAGGGAGGAGCACTCGTGGCCGAACAACTGGATCTTTTCGCCGCTGCCAAAGCGCCAGAGCCGCAGGGCAGCGATACATACGGCGCCGACGACATCCAGGTGCTGGAAGGATTGACGGCCGTTCGCAAGCGGCCGGGCATGTACATCGGCAGCACGTCTTCTTCCGGCCTGCATCATCTGGTATGGGAAATCGTGGACAACGCCGTCGACGAGCATCTGGCGAAATGCTGCACGCAGATCGACGTCACGGTGCACCCGGACAATTCCGTCACCGTGCAGGACAACGGGCGCGGCATTCCGGTCGCCATGCATAAAACCGGCGTGCCGACGCCGCAGGTCGTCTTTACCGTGCTGCATGCCGGCGGCAAATTCGGCGGTGGCGGCGGTTACAAGAAAACCGGCGGTCTGCATGGCGTAGGTGCCTCGGTGACGAACGCCCTCTCGGAATGGCTGGAAGTGGAAATCTGCCGCGAGGGCAAGATCCACCGCATGCGTTTCGAATCGTGGGTGGACGAAAATGGCAAGGAACATGTCGGAGAACCGGTCACCGGGCTGGAGGTTATCGGTACGACGAACCGGACGGGCACGAAGGTGACGTTCCGGCCGGACCCGAAGGTGTTCCACGGCAATATCAGCCTGAATTACGAGACGCTATACGAGCGGTTGCAGGAGATCGCCTTCCTCAACTCCGGTCTGAAAGTGACGCTGACCGACGAGCGCACCGGCAGGCGGGACGAGTTCCACTACGAAGGTGGCGCCCGGCAATTTGTACAGTTTCTGAACGAAAACAAAACGGTGCTGCATGACGTCATTCACTTCCAGGCGGAGAAAGACGACATCGAGGTGGAAGTGGCGCTCCAGTTCAACGACGGGTACACCGAGACGATCCTGTCGTTCGTCAACGCCATTCCGACGCGCGGCGGGGGAACGCACGAGACCGGCTTCAAAACCGCCTTCACCCGCGTCATGAACGAATACGCCCGCAAAACGGGCTTGCTGAAGGAAAAGGACAAAAATCTCGAGGGCTCCGATCTGCGCGAAGGGATGATGGCCGTCATCAACATCAAGATGGCGGACGTCGAATTTGTGGGCCAAACGAAGGACCAGTTGGGCAGCGCGTCGGCGCGCGGCGCGGTGGACGCGGTCGTCGCCGAGCACATGAGCGTCTATCTGGAGGAAAATCCGGATGTGGCCCAAATGCTTGTCAAAAAGGCGATCCAGGCGGCCAAAGCCCGGGAAGCGGCGCGCAAGGTGCGCGAGGAAATCCGCAGCGGCAAGAAGCGGAGCGAAAGCGCCTCGCTCGGCGGCAAGCTGGCGCCGGCCCAGTCCAAGGACTATACCCGCAACGAGCTGTTCATCGTGGAGGGCGACAGCGCGGGCGGTTCGGCCAAGCAGGGACGCGATTCGCGGTTCCAGGCGATCCTGCCGCTCAAAGGCAAGCCGATGAACCCGGAAAAAGCGAAGCTGCAGGACATCCTGAAAAACGACGAATACCAGGCGATCATCGCCGCCATCGGGGCGGGCATCGGGCCGGAATTCGACGTTGACGCCTGCAACTACGCGAAAATCATTATTATGACCGACGCCGACTCGGACGGCGCGCACATCCAGGTGTTGCTGCTTACGTTCTTTTACCGGTACATGAAGCCGCTCATCGACAGCGGAAGGGTGTTTATCGCCCAGCCGCCCCTGTACAAGATCACCAAGAAGTCCGGCAAACAGGAAACGGTTCGCTACGCCTGGACGGATGAACAACTGCAGGAACGGTTGAAGGAAATGGGCAAAAACGTGGAGCTGCAGCGTTACAAGGGGCTCGGCGAGATGAACCCGGAACAGTTGTGGGAGACGACGATGAACCCGGCCACGCGCACGCTGTTGCAGGTGCGGATCGAGGACACCGCCAAGGCGGAACGCCGGGTATCGACCCTGATGGGCGACAAGGTGGAGCCGCGAAAGCAGTGGATCATTGACCACGTCGACTTTACGGACTTTGACGAATAATCGCTGCGGTGAGGCGAACGGGAAGGGAAGGGAAACCGCATGAGCGTGCTGGAGGAGTTTTTGCTCACCTATCTGGAAGAAGTGGTGGGCGACCGGTTCGGCCGCTATTCCAAATACATCATCCAGGACCGGGCCATTCCCGACGTGCGGGACGGCCTGAAGCCGGTGCAGCGGCGCATCCTGTACGCAATGTACGACGCCGGCAACACGCCGGACAAGCCGTATCGCAAATCGGCCAAAACGGTCGGGGACGTGATGGGCAACTATCACCCGCACGGGGACGCCTCCATTTACGAAGGCATGGTGCGGATGGCGCAGCCGTGGAAGATGTCCCATCCGCTCATCGACGGGCACGGCAACTGGGGGTCCCTGGACGACGACCCGCCCGCGGCCATGCGCTACACGGAGGCGCGCCTGTCGCCGATCGCGATGGAATTGCTGCGCGATATCGAAAAGCGCACCGTGCCGTTCAAGGACAATTTCGACAATACGGCGAAGGAGCCGGTGGTGCTGCCGTGCCGGTTTCCGAACTTGCTGGTGAACGGCGTGAGCGGCATTTCCTCTGGTTTTGCGACGGAGATCCCCCCGCACAATTTGCGGGAAGTCATTGACGCGGTCGTGGCGCTCATTGACCGGCCGGAGATCGGCACGGACGAGCTGATGGCCATCATCAAGGGGCCGGACTTCCCCACCGGCGGCATCGTCATGGGGGGCGACGGCCTCCGTGAGGCCTACGAAACGGGCAAAGGCCGGATCTACATCCGGGCCAAAACGGCCATTGAAGAACTGCGCGGCGGCCGGAAACAGATCGTCGTGACCGAGATTCCGTATCAGGTCGTCAAAGCCCGCCTGGTGAACGCCATCGATCAGCTCCGGCTGGACCGGAAGGTGGAAGGCATCGCCGAAGTGCGCGACGAAAGCGGTCGGAACGGCCTGCGCATCGTCATCGAGCTGAAGCGCGACGCCGATGCCGAAGGCGTGCTGGCTTATTTGCTCAAGAAGACCGACCTGCAGGTGGCCTACAACTTCAACATGGTGGCGATCGTCAACAAGGCGCCGCAACAGCTCGGTCTGAAGGCGATGCTGGAAGCGTATGTCGCGTTCCAGCGGGAAGTGGTGACGCACCGGACGCAATTTGAGCTGGAAAAGGCGGAGGACCGGGCCCATGTGCTGGAAGGTCTGGTCAAGGCGCTGAACGTGCTGGACGACGTCATCGCCGTCATCAAGTCGTCCAAAAACCGCGAGGACGCGCAGCGCAACCTGGTCGCCCGGTTCGGGTTCACGGAGCGGCAAGCCGACGCGATCCTCACGCTGCAGCTCTACCGGCTGACCAATCTGGAAATCACGCAACTGGAAAAAGAACTGCAGGAAACGCACAAGCGCATCAGCCGGCTGCGCGGCATTCTCGACGATCCGCGCAAGCTGTCCGCCGTCATTAAGGAGGAGCTGGCTGAAATCCGCGCCAAATACGGGGTCGACCGGCGCACCGTCATCCAGGAGGAAGTCGAGGAGCTCAAGGTCAACCTGGAGGTGACGGTTCCCTCCGAAGAGGTGCTGGTTACGCTCAGCCGCGGCGGCTACATCAAGCGGACTAGCCAGCTTTCGTTCACCCGTTCCGGCGGCGACATGCAGAGCGCCGGCGTCAAGGACGGCGACGCGATCCGCTGGATTCTGCCGGTCAACACGCTGGATTCGCTGCTGTTGTTCACGCAGTCCGGCCAGTACTTCCTGTTGCCGGTCCACCAGATTCCGGATTTCCGGTGGAAGGAAACGGGGACGGCGCTTGTCAACGTGTTGCCGCTCGGCAAGGAAGACCGGATCGTCGGGGTGGTGGCGGTGAAGGCGAACGAATGGGAGGCGAAAGAGGAAGAGGGCCCGCACCTTGTGTTCGCCACCCGCCGCGGCCAGGTGAAGCGATCACGTCTGGCCGATTACGCCACGAGCCGGAGCGTCGCCGTCGCCGCCTGCAAATTGGCCGAAGGCGACGAGGTCGTGGGCGTGTACCGGAGCGACCGGCCGGAGGAAGTGTTGCTGGTCACGGAAAAGGGGATGAGCATTCGCTTCCCCGAACGGGAAGTGAGCGTCCAGGGGCGGGTGGCCGGCGGCGTGCGCGGCATCACCCTGAAGGAAGGGGACGCCGTGGTGCAGGTGATGCCCGTCGGCGGCGAGGAAGGCGAGATTTTGGTGGTGACCGATTACGGCTACGCGAAACGCTCGCTGTTGCTCGACTATCCCGTGCAGGGGCGCGGCGGCAAAGGGATCCAGACGGTGGAATTCAAGGAAGGCAAACGCGTGAAGCTGAACGGCACGAAATTGATTGCCGCGGCGCATGTCAAGGAGGAAGCGGCCTTCGTGGCGATTTCGGCAAAAGGGGCGCCCCATCTGTTCACCTCGGAGGCGGCGCCGCTGGAGGAACGCCGCGGTCACGGCAAACCGGTGGCGCCGGCGGACCGGGACGATCCGCTCCGGGAGGCGTACGTATTGCCGATGCTCGCCGGATCGTAGAGCGGGACAACAGGGGAAATGAAATGGCAAGCCTGCGGCTGGGCCACGTTCGGGCCGAACCACTGCCGCGGCTTTTTTTGTTGATCCTCGTGAAGTTTCGTCTGTTTTTGTTGATTAACGTCATAAAATTTTAATGCAGCAAATCTAGGATTCGACATCGGCGATCCGTATAATGAAAGTTACAGGCAAACCTCGGAAAAATCGGAGGGGTTTCGATGGAGCCGGCGGCGGAATTCGTGAAAAGCTGGATGAAGCTGACGAAGGAATGGAATGCGCGGCTGGACGAGGAACTGGCCCCCCGGCTGACGTCCAGTCAGCTTCATGTGCTGGAAATTTTGCGGGAACACGCGCCGATGAAACCGTCGGATCTGCTGCCGCATCTGGAAACGACGCCGGCGGCGGTGACGACTCTGCTTGACCGGATGGAGAAAGGCGGGTTGGTGGAACGGCGGCGGGACGAACAGGACCGCCGGATTGTCTGGGTGGACATGACGGAAGTCGGACGGGCCGAAGCCGAACGCGGCGTGCGCATCCGCAACGATATCGTGTCCCGTTATCTGGAGCGGTTGTCCGCCCACAACCGCCAGTTGCTCATCTATTTGCTCGGCAAGGTGTCCGGCGTCGCCGGAAACACTCCGGAAGAAAGGACGGGCGGCGAAGCGGGCGCGGCGAACCGGACCGCGGAGCCGTCGACCGTCCAGGCCCGGGCGGGGGACGAAAACCGCGCGCCGGAGATGGAGAATTCGTCCGGGGAAGACGATGGGGTGTCGGAAACGCCCGCGCCGCCGGCCGGACCGACGTTCGGACCGGATGCGCCCGCGGCCGGCGATCCGGCAAATCCGGCCGGCCGGTCGGAAGCGTCCGCCTGAATCGCGACGGGTGGTGGGAGCGGTGTGGCCCCGCTTCAACCTGCTGGCGAAGCTGCTGCTTTCCTATATCCTGGTTCTCCTCTGTCCGGTCGTCGTCATCCTGTTTTTTTACTATCCGTATTCCACCGACATTGTCAAAGCGAAGGAGATGGACTGGAACGAACACATCACCGGTCAGGTGATGAATTCCATGGACATCTTCGTCCGTTACGTGTACCGGCTGCCGGCGGAACTGGCGGCCAACCGGGAGATCAAAATGTACATGGCGAAAGAAGACGATTACCAGCGGATCGTCATCGCCCGTGAAATGCGCAAGTACAACGCGACGGACGCCTTCATCGACAATACCCTGTTGTATGTCAAGGACATCGGCTATTTGTTCTCCAAAACTGGAAGCGCATACAGTTTGGAAGATCTGGGACGGCCGGGCGTCGGCTATTACTACGAAAACTGGCCGCTGGACGACATGATCGCGCAGTTGAATGCCCTGACGGCGCCGGTCGTCCGTCCGGCGGAGGAGGTTGTCGTTCCCGGCAACAACCGCGTGCGCATGGTGACGTTTCTGTTGCCGCTGCCGCTCGGCGGCAACCGGTCGCCCGGCACGGTCATGATCCTGGTGCGGGAAGAGACGATCATCCGGCTGATGAAGTCGGTATCCGAAACGTACAACGGCGATTTTTTCATTTTGGACGCCAACAATCGTCCGCTGGTTGCCCTGCATCCGGCCGGGTATGCGGGCACTCCCGCATTCCGCCAACTGGCCGCCGGGCTGAGCGGCCGCGGCTCCGCCATCCGCCGGCTGGACGACCGTTCGTTCATGGTATCGCACGCCGTGTCGGATCTGAACGGCTGGAAATACGTGAGCCTGTTGCCGGTGACGGAATCGTTGCAGGGCATCCGGACGATCCAGCGCAACACCGCTATGCTGGTCGGCCTTGTGTTATTGCTCGAATTCATCCTGATTTACGTGTCCATTCGCAACAATTACCGGCCCATCGACGGGCTTGTCCGTTTCATCCGCCACACGTTCGCGCCCGCCGGGCCGCGGTCGATGAACGAAATCGAGACGATCCGTTACGCGCTCGACGAACTGGCCGCCGCCAACAGCCGTCTGGACGAACGGATGAAGCGCACGCTCCCGGTCATGCGCGACAAGCTGCTGATCGAGCTGGCCGGGGGCCACTATTCGTCGTGGGACGCGTTCCGCCAGGAAGCCGCTGCCTACGGCCTCGCGTTCCGCCATCCGCTTGTCACCGCGGCCGTCCTGTCGTGCGAAGCGGGCGACGACGCCATTGACCGGGCGGAAGCGTGGATGCGGGCGAAGGAAGGCGAACTGCCGGAAGGCATGGACGGGTATGTCTGCAAAAGCATCTACCGCCAGGAACTGGTGTTCCTTTGTTCGCACAAGCCGGATGTGTCGCCGAAGGCGGTCCTCGGCACGTGGCAACGCGAGCTGGAGTCGGAAACCGGGATATGCGCGCTCATCGGGATCGGCTCGCCGGAGAGCGCTCACACGCCGGAAGGTTTTCATCTGTCCTATTTGCAGGCCGCGCGGACGGCCGAAGCGCTCCGCATCCGGAAACGCGAGCGGATTCTCGTGTTTGACGAACTGGAGGCGCCGCGGCACGGCACCGTTTCCTATTTTGCGGATCTGTTGCAGTCGCTGGAGCTGGCCATCTGGAAAAACGACGTGCACGGCGTCGAAGCGGTGATGGAACGGATTTTGGACTACATCGGCAGTGACGGCATGCCGCCGCATCTGGTGCGGACCGTGTATTTGAGCACCGCGGGCGTCATCCTGAACGGCCTGCAGCGGTTCCGCCACGACGACCGACATCTGCTGCGGCTGGCCGACGCCATGTTCCAGCATCGCTACACGTTCGGGCAAATGGTTGCCATCCTGCGGGAAAGCTGCGGCAAGTTGTGCGACATGATCCGCAGCACGCTGCCGCCCGCCAGGACCGCGTCCAAAAGCGATATGGTGGCCTACATCGAACGGTACGGGATGGACCCCAACTTTTCGCTGCAGCAAATCGCCGATCACTTCGGCATGTCGCCCTCCAACTTCAGTCATCATTTCAAACGGACGATGGGGCAGAATTTCAAGGAATACGTGGACCGGATGCGCATCCAGCAATCGGTGCGGCTGTTGCGCCAAACGGACGACACGCTGGATGCGATCGCCCGGCAGGTCGGCTACGCCAGCACGTCGAGTTTCATCCGGGCGTTCAAAAAAAGCGTCGGCCTTACGCCCGGCCAATTTCGGGAGGCTGGGGAACGCATTTTTTGAACGTGTGCAGATTTTGAACCAGGCGGGAAGCGCGGGAGGCGCCCGCCTTTTTTTTCGGGCGCGTTCAAAAAAAGGCAACGGTCAAAAACGGTCGGTTTACGCGGGCGTTGGACGCCGCTTAAAGTAAGGGGTGCCAAAACCGGTCGCCGTCCCGGCACCGACCGGGCAGACCGGGACCCATTTCGAAGGAAACGGAGGAGGACCATGCGCAACAAACGATGGACGGCACTGCTGGCGTTCGCGCTGGCGGCGGGCTCCCTGCTTGCGGCCTGCAGCGGCGGGAGCGGTTCGCCGGACGGAAACGAAGACAATTCCAAAGTGAAGTTGACAGCCGTGATCACGAAACACGCGCTGACCAAACCGCTGGCGGAAATGGAATGGTTGCAAAAGGCGGAAGAAGCGGCCGGCGTGGACATCGAATGGCAGGAAATCACCGCCGACTGGGAACAGAAAAAGGGCACGATGCTGGCCAGCGGTGATGTGCCGGATTTGTTCGTCGGTCCCAACGTCATCACCGACGCCGATTTTGCGCAGTTCCGGGGGTTGTTCCAGGATCTGTCCGAACTGTTGGAACACGCCCCGAACGTGCAAAAAATGTTCGCCGAAAAGCCGGAGACGAAAACGATCGCGACCCAACCGGACGGGAAAATTTACGGGTTGCCGAAATATCAGCGGTTCTGGCCGGCATCAGGGACGCGCCAATACATCAACAAAAAGTGGCTGGACAACCTGGGCTTGCCGGTGCCGACAACGTGGGACGAACTGTACGACGTGCTCGTCGCGTTCAAGGAAAAGGACGCCAACGGCAACGGCGACCCGAACGACGAAATTCCGATGGACTGGCCCGGCGGCATCGGCGGCTTCTTCAATCCGGCCGTGCTGCTGGGCAGCATGGGCGTCACGCTCACGGACGGAAGCCCGCAGGGCTACTTTGTCGAGGACGGCCGCGTGAAAAATTACCTGATCGACGATCGTTACAAAACGGTGGTGGCGTTCCTGCACAAATTGTATAAAGCCGGATTGGTCAATCCCGAAGTGTTCACGCACGATTACACCAAATACCAGGCGATCGCGCGCGGGGAAGGCGACATCGCCAAGGTCGGCTTCACCTGGGGCTGGGTCGCGTCGGACCGGTTCGGCGAACAGCTCGCGCCGCAGTACGTGTCGATGCCGCCGCTGCGCGTGAAAGCCGGCGACACGGGACCGCTGTCCTGGAGTTACGATTTCTATGGGTTGAACTACGGCGTTAACCATATCGTCATGTCGTCCAAAACGAAGCACAAGGAAGCGGCGATGCGGTTTATCAACCAACTGTACGACCCGGTGGTCGGCATGCAGGTGCTGTTCGGCTCGCTCGGCCCGAACATTCGTGACAACGGTGACGGTTCCTACACGGTGCTGCCGCCGGCCGATCCCAAGATGGACCCGGGGACCTGGAAGTGGACGTCCACGTGGGCCGACAATGGCGCGTTCTACATCTCCGATACGTTGAATCTGACGCTCGGCAAGGACATGCAGGAAGTGCTCACGCAGTCGGAACCGCTGAACGAAGTGCTCGGGAAGGTCGATCTGGATCGCGATGTGTTACCGGCTTTGTTCCTCAAGTATTCGCCGGAGGACAACAGCACGATGGCCCTGAACAACACGAACGTGATGAACCTGGCCAACACCAAATTTGCGCAGTGGGTGACGGAAGGCGGCGTCGAGGCCGAATGGGACGCCTATGTGCGCGAAATGGAGAAGGCGGGTTTGAACCGGAACCTCGAGATCATGCAGCGGTATTATGACGCGTATCGGAATAAATAACGGACCGATTGTCCGCGGAAGGAGCCGCGTCGTCCGGGAAAGACGGACCGGCTTCTTCCGGCGGGGGGGGGGGTGAGTGCGGATGAACGTTCGATCGGTATTGTTGGCTCTGAAACGCGACCACCAGCTATGGCTCATGCTGCTCCCCGCCATCCTCGTGATTTTTATCTTCCAGTATATTCCCATGTACGGAATCCAATTGGCCTTTCGCGACTACGATTTCAGCAAAGGGCTGACCGGCGGGGAATGGCGCGGATTCCATTACTTTGCGCAATTTGTGAACAGCTATCTGTTCGCCGACCTGATGCGCAACACCTTCCTCATCAGCTTTACCACGATCGTCGTCGGTTTTCCGGCGCCCATCCTGCTGGCGCTGATCCTGAACCAGATCCGCCGGCAGCGGTTGAAGCGGCTGATGCAGACGACCGTCTACCTGCCGCATTTCATTTCGGTCATTGTGCTGGTGGGCATGCTGAACGTGCTGCTTTCGCCGGAAACGGGCATTGTCGGTTATCTGCTGAAGTCGATGGGAATGGGCGGCATCAACCTGCTTGGTTCGACGAAAGCGTTCATTCCGGTGTATGTGCTCTCCGACATCTGGCAGCATTGCGGCTGGAACAGCATCATTTACCTGGCGGCGCTGTCGACCGTCGATCCCCGATTGTACGACGCAGCCCGAATGGACGGGGCAAGCCGCTGGCAGATGATCCGTCATGTGGACTTCCCGGCGCTTGTTCCGACGATTGTGATCCTGTTCATTTTGAGCATGGGCAACATTTTGAGCACCGGTTTCGAGAAAATCTTTCTGATGCAAAATTCGCTGAACCTGCCGGTCTCGGAAGTGATCGCCACCTACGTGTACAAGATCGGCATCGTTTCCAACCAGTTCAGTTACGCCGCGGCGATCGGGCTATTCAACACGGTGATCAACTTCGTGTTCCTGTTCAGCATGAACTGGATTTCGCGCAGGGTGTCGCAGAACAGCCTGTTCTGACCGGCGGCCGGAAGGAAGGAGGGCGGCTGTGGGACGCGTTCGCATTCGAGGAAGCGAGATTGGCTTCAACCTGATTCTGTTTGCGCTGTGCGCGGTCATTTTCCTTATCATCGCCTATCCGCTGTACTTCGTGGTCATCGCTTCGTTCAGCGATTCCACGCTGGTGGCGAACGGGAAGGTGTGGCTCTTTCCGAAGGGATTCAGCCTGTACGGTTACGGGGAAATTTTCCGGGACGGGCGCATTTGGACCGGGTACCGGAACACGCTGTTTTACTCGACGTTCGGCACGCTGGTGAATCTGCTGTTCACGTTGCCGGCCGCCTACGCCCTGTCGCGGCGCGAATTCAAACCGCGACGGATCATCATGTTCGCGTTCGTGTTCACCATGTTTTTCAACGGCGGGCTCATTCCGACCTATTTGCTGCTCCGGGACTTGCACCTGATCAACACGATCTGGGTGTTCATCGTGCCGTTCAGCGTGAATGTTTTTTACCTCATCATCGCGCGCACGTTTTTCGAAACGGCGCTTCCCCATGAGCTGTACGAGGCGGCGGCCATCGACGGCTGTTCCCATTTCGGCTATTTTTTCCGGGTGGCGCTGCCCCTGTCCAAGGCGCTCGTGTCGGTGATCGGGCTGTATTACCTGGTCGGGCACTGGAACGATTTTTTCACGGCGCTCATCTATATTCGGGACAACCGCCTGCAGCCGTTGCAGATCGTGCTTCGCGACATTCTGCTTTCCAACCAGGTGTTCGCGGGCGGCGCCGGCACCGGCGGGGATGCGGGCGGTTACGCGCAGCGCTACGCCGACCAGATCAAGTACGGCGTCATCATCGTGTCCACGTTGCCGATTCTGGTGTTGTACCCGTTTTTGCAAAAATATTTCGAGAAAGGTGTCATGATCGGATCCATCAAGGGGTAAGGCGAATCAACGCCGGCGTCGGGGAAGTTCCGGCCTGTTTCGCTCAGGAACGGCGGGCCGGGGAATCGTCCGGTTCAAAGGCCCGCACGTGCGCGTCGAGTTCCGCCAGCATGCGTTCCATGCGGCGGTATTCATCCGGGGTGTAAGCCGTTCGTTCTTCGTCGGCGAGAATGCGGGGAAGCGGCAGAATGCGATAGTGCCGCTTCCCGTTTTGTTTGCGGATGTGCACCCACGTCGGGATCAGTTCGGGGGACGACACCGTCACCGTGACGACGCCGTCCGGCATCTCCGTGCGGGTGATGCGGACGCCGGCGATGAGACCGTTGTCCGTGCCGTCGCCGGTCTGGTTGGAAATAAAATTGCCGAGCGAGTAAAAAATGAGACCGCGATGCCCGGCGTCACCCCCGGCGCCGGGGGAAGGGGCGGGCGCTTCCCAAAATTCGTAAGGCTGCACCACGTGCGGATGCGAGCCGATGACGAGATGGGCGCCGGCTTCGACAGCCGCCCGGGCGACGGCGCGCTGATCGTCGTTCGGCCATTTCTGGTACTCGGTGCCAAAGTGGAGGAACACGGCCACGGCGTCGGCGCCGGCTTGCCGGGTACGGGCGATATCCCCGCGAATGCGGTCGGTGTCGATGAGATTGACGGCAAAGGGTTTGTCCTTTGGCATCGGGATGCCGTTCGTCCCGTAGGTGTAGGCAAGGAAACCGAGCCGGATGCCGTTCCGCTCCACGATGACCGGACGGCGCGCTTCCTCCGGATCGGCGGCGGTACCGACCGGCGTCAGCCCGGCCCGGCGCAAATTGTCAAGAGTGCGCACGATGCCGCTCCAGCCGCGGTCGAGACTGTGGTTGTTGGCGGTGGACAGCAGGTGGAACCCCGCTTCCCTGAGATCGGCGGCCAGCTCGGGGGGCGAGTTGAAACGGGGGAAACCGGAATATTTCAGGTCGGCGCCGGCCAGCGTGGTTTCCAGGTTGCCCACCACCCAATCGCCTTCGGCGAAGATCGGTGTCACGTCCTCAAACCAGGGCGAAAAGTCATAAATACCGGTCGCGGCGTCCAGATAGGCGGGCAACTGCGGCATGTGGACCATGATGTCGCCGACCGCATACAGGACGGCTTCGCGGACGACGGGAGCGGGCGGTGCGGCGGGGGAGGACGGGGCGCCTTCCGGGCCTCCCGACGGGGAGGCCCCGGGGGGCACGGGGTGCCGTGCGGCCGGATCCTCCGTCCGGGAACGGTCGTTCGTGTACCCCCACCATTGGCCCATCCGTGCCGGATCCGCGAGCAAAACGGCCGCAACGAGTCCGGCCAGCGCCAGTCCGGCCACCGTGAGACCGATCCTTCGTTTCCGCATGCCGTCTGCCCTCCCTGTCCAGGCCTGTCGGGATGTTCGGCCGCCGCGGAAGGCGGCCGTTAGTCGGCGATCCAGCGACCGTAGATGCCGCAGGGCAGGCTGAGCCCGGTGCCGGCAATCGGCAGGCCGATTTCGCCGCAATCGAGCGCGCCGCCCCATGTGCGCCGAAACGCCAGGTGCAGCATGTTGCCGAGCGCGGCGGGCGACAGGCCGGCGGTGTAGGCGTTCACGAGCACGAACAGCGGACGGTCGGACAGGATGCGCGCGCACGTCTCGAGGAACGGGTAGAGGTGGTCCTCCAGTTTCCACATTTCGCCGTTCGGCCCCCGTCCGTAAGCGGGCGGATCCATGATGACGGCCTCGTAACGGCGACCGCGGCGTTCCTCGCGCCGCACGAATTTGAACACATCGTCGGTGATATAGCGGATCGGCGCGTCGGCCAACCCCGACAGCGCCGCGTTTTCTTTGGCCCATTGGACCATGCCCTTGGCCGCGTCCACGTGGCACACTTCGGCGCCCGCCGCCGCGGCGGCCACGGTTGCTCCGCCCGTATAGGCGAACAGGTTCAACAGGCGGATCGGCCGGCCGGCCCGGGCGATGCGGTCCATGACCCATCGCCAGTTGACGGCCTGCTCGGGGAACAGGCCCGTATGTTTGAAGTTCGTGGGGCGCACATAAAAGCGGAGGGACCCGTAGGCGATGGTCCATCGTTCCGGCAGCGCCGTGCGGAATTCCCAATGGCCGCCGCCGGACGAACTGCGATGGTAATGGCCGTCCGCGTTTTGCCAGCGCTTGTTGTTCGTCACGGGCGGCCAGATCGCCTGAGGATCGGGCCGGCGCAGGACGAAGCGTCCCCAGCGTTCCAGCTTTTCGCCGTTGCCGGCGTCCAGCAGCTCGTAGTCTTCCCAATCTTTTGCCACTTCGATCAACGTTTGTTCATTCCTTTGCATGAAAAGATCACGATGGCGGCGGCCGGAACCGCCGTTTGTTGTTAGCGAATTCCCGTCTGAAACCGTTGTCGGACCGATGTCGCCTATGCCTGCATCATTATACTGAATGGATGGAAGATGAAGCAATGCCATGTGACGGAATTGTGGCGCCGCGCCACGAAATGTCCCGGTTCGTTCGTTGTTTTCGCAAAAAGTTCACAAGGTGTTCACCATGTTGAAGCACGACATGTGACGACACTCACAGTCCGAAACGAGCGGCGATTTTAAGATAATGATGATCCATCAACACCACAGGTTTGGAACGGAGGTCATCCCATGAACAAGAAACGGATGCTGGCGGCATGTTTGCTGGCGGCCGGGGTAATGGCGCTGGCCGGATGCGGCGGAGAGAAGGAGAAAGCGGCCGAATCTCCGGCGCCAAGTGCAGGAGAAGGGAAGTCGATCGAAATCAAAGCCAAAAACTGGGAGTTTGACCAGAAAGAAATTCGCGTGAAGCAGGGCGAGACGATCACGATTTCGCTGAAAAATGAGCAAGGGATTCACAACATTCTGATCAAAGGTTACGAAAAGCAAATCGAGGCCGGCAAACCCGTCACGTTCGTGGCTGATCAGACCGGCGAATTCGAATTCATTTGCAACATCATGTGCGGCGCCGGCCACAACGACATGGTCGGCAAACTGATTGTCGAATAAGGCGGCCGTCATCCCGATGCGCCAAAGACAGGGAGGGGTAACGATGAATCATCGCGCGCAACCGCAACCGAACGGCGGGCAGGAACGATCTCCGGAGCCTTCCCTGAAGGGAGCGTTCGTTTCGGTCATGCTGATGGGATCGTTTTTCATTCTGGCCTGGTTCGGCGTGTTTGCCCTGTATCTGGCCCGGAACTGACATGAACCGGAGAGGAGTGAACGGCCATGCACATTCATCGACTGGAAAAAATATGGATGGTTTTCGGCGTGGCGATGCTCGCCTTGTTTCTGGCCGTCGTGGGGGTGTCCGCCTTCACCATGGGCATGCAAACCCCGCACAGCCACGCCCATCAGGGCGTCGATCCGAAGAAACTGGACGAGACGCCGCCGTTCGATCAGCCGGGGCTGTTCCGGACCGGCGACAACGAGTACGAGGCGGTCATGATCGCCTACGCTTTCGGGTTCACGCCGGGCGAACTGGAAGTGCCGGCCGGTGCGAAGATCGATTTCGTCGTCACCAGTCCGGACGTCGTGCACGGCTTCGAAATTGCCGGAACGAACGTCAACCTGATGGCGGTGCCCGGCGAAGTGAACCGTGTCTCCTACACCTTCGACCAACCGGGTGAATATTTGATCCTGTGCAACGAGTACTGCGGCGTCGGACACCATATGATGTACGGCAAATTGATCGTGACCGAACCCGCCTGACGCAATGACTTCAGACGACGTATGTGCCGGAAAGGGGAGCTTCCCATGGAGCAAACATTTGACCGTAAGGACGGGAAACTGGTGCTCGCGCACGTCCTGTTCGCCTTCGTCGCCCTGATGATCGGCGGTGTCGCCGGATTGCTGCAGGGATTGGTGCGGGGCGGTCTGATCGAATTGCCGGCGGGCATCGGGTATTACCAGGTGCTCACGGCGCACGGCGTGCTTATGGCACTGGTGTTTACCACGTTCTTTATCATCGGTTTTCTGTATTCGGCGATGTCCCAAACGACGGGGGGAAGGTTGCTGCCGATCGCGCGGAAACTGGGCTGGGCCGGTTTCTGGCTCATGGCGGTCGGCACCGTGCTCGGCACCGTCATGATCCTGCTGAACAAAGCGACGGTGCTGTACACGTTCTACGCGCCGCTTAAGGCGTCCCCGTACTTCTATATTGCGCTCGCGTTGGTCGTGGTCGGGAGCTGGCTGGGAGGCTACGCCGTCTTCGCCCAATACCGGGCATGGCGGAAAGCCAACCGCGGCAAGGTGTCGCCGCTGCTCGCGTTCATGGCCGTCGCGACGATGCTGATGTGGCAGATCGCCACGCTGGGCGTGGCCGCTACCGTCCTGTTCCAGTTCATTCCGTGGTCGTTCGGTTGGGTGGAAACGATCAACGTGATGCTGAGCCGCACGCTGTTCTGGTATTTCGGCCACCCGCTCGTTTACTTCTGGTTGATGCCGGTGTACATGTGCTGGTACGTCATCGTGCCGAAACTGATCGGCGGAAAAATTTTCAGCGATGCGCTGGCCCGGCTGTCCTTTGTGTTGCTGCTTTTGTTCTCGATTCCGGTCGGCTTCCACCATCAGTTGATGGAACCCGGGATTTCGCCGTTCTGGAAATACCTGCAAGTCGTGCTGACGTTCATGGTCGTCATTCCGTCGCTGATGACGGCGTTCTCGCTGTTTGCCACGTTTGAACTGACCGGGCGCGCCAAAGGCCAACGCGGGTTGTTCGGCTGGCTGAAGGCCCTGCCGTGGAAAGACGTCCGTTTCTTCGCTCCGTTCGCGGGGATGCTGGCGTTCATTCCCGGCGGCGCCGGCGGTCTGATCAATGCCAGCCATCAGATGAACGCGGTGGTTCACAACACCCTGTGGGTGACGGGCCACTTCCATCTGACGGTGGCCACGGCCGTGGCGGTCACGTTTTTCGGCATCGCCTACTGGCTCATTCCGGCGATCACCGGCCGGAAGATGACGAACGCCCTGAACCGGCTCGGCATCCTCCAAGTGGTATTGTGGCTGATTGGCATGCTGTTCATGTCGGGACCGATGCACGGCGTCGGTTTGCTCGGTTCGCCGCGGCGCACGGCCTACACCACTTACAACGATCATCCCGAGGCGCTGTCGTGGATGCCGTATCACGTGATGATGGCGATCGGGGGCACGATTCTGTTCGTCAGCCTGATCGTGCTGGCGGTCGTGCTGGTCCGGCTGTTCCGTCAACCGCACGGCGAGACGGAGTATCCGATCGCCGAATCGATGGAATCCGACCAGGCGACCCCGCGCTGGCTGGAACGCTGGGGCGTATGGGTCGGCGTGAGCGCGGTGCTCATTCTCATTGCCTACGCGATTCCGATTTACGACCTGATAGTCAATCCCGCTCCGGGTTCGGAAGGATACGTCATGTGGTAATACCCGGACATCCGGCATGGTGTGACCGGCCATGCCGGATTTTCATCATGAGGACGAGCGTCTCTCCCGTCATGCGGGGGAGGCGCTTTTTGTTTTTTGACGCGCTTCCGCCGTCCAAATGCAACCGGAACGGCAAAAACCGCGGCGCGCGGGAACGGGATACCTGACCGTTTCTTCCGGGTGGATGGCGGCATACGCTGTTTTCAGTCATCCCAAGCCAACGGAGAGGAAGACAGGGTGATGAACATGGGGAGGCCAAGCACGAACAAGATTGACGTGCTGATTCCGGCCGTCGAGAAGGACCTGGGAACGTTGCCCCACGTCATCGACGCCGTCCGGAAACAGGTGAGGCACCGGGTCGGACAGATTTTCATTGTGGCGCCGCGCCGCCGCCGCATCCTGGCGCTGTGTCGGCGGAAAAGGTGCAAATTCGTCGATGAAAACACCGTGTTGCCCATCCAAAAACGGCACATTCGCTACCGCTCCCGGAAATGGGAAAGATCCGGATGGCTGTATCAGCAACTGCTCAAACTGAACGGCGACACGCTGGGCACCGCCCCCGATTTTCTGGTCATCGACGCCGATACGGTGCTGATCCGCCCCCATGTGTTCAAACAGGGGAACAAGACGGTGTTTTACTGCCGCAACTGGAGCCAGCCCGAGTATTTCCGGACGTACCGCAGGCTGATGGGCCGGAAAGCGACCGCTCCCGTCTCCTTTGTCACCCACTACATGCTGTTCAACAAGGCGAAACTCCGGCTACTCAAACGTCAGATCGAAGCGCGGCACCGGACGAGATGGTACACCGCCATTTTGCGTGCGATGGACAAATCGAAGCCGTTTGCCTTTTCCGAATTCGAAACGTACGGAAACTTCCTGTATACGCAAAATCCGCGCGGCGTCCTGTTGAAGAAAGCGTTGAACAAAAGCCTTACGACAAACATCGAAAACCTCACCCGGCAAAAATTGAAGGCACTGGCGAGGAAATACCGCTCGATCTCGTTTCACAAGCGCAGGGTGTACAGAAGGGGAACGGGAGCGATTAAGCGATGAAGGTTTCTTACCGGGTCGTCTGGAAAGGCCCCGTCAAGAAGGCTTCCGGCCTCGGGATGGCCAGCCGGTCGTACATTCGGGCCTTGAGACGGCAAGGGGTAACAGTCACCCTTGGATCAAACGGCATCCGTCGCGCAAGAACTTGCAGTGTGCTCATTTACCACTATCCTCCCCACACGCTCCGTGTCCGGCAAGCGCGAAAGAAATTTGACATCGTCATCGTGAACACCGTTTGGGAGACAACCCGCATCCCCCGGCGATGGATCGGGCCGCTCAACCGCGTCGACGCCGTGTTCGTCCCCTCGCGTCAGAACCGGCAGGCTTTGCTGAACAGCGGCGTCAAAGTTCCCGTCCTGATTGTGCCGCATGGCGTGAATGCGAGATTTTTCACCACGCGGAAGAAGCGGTGGCCGTCGGGAAAGAAGAAGGGGAGATTCGTTTTTCTGTCCGTTTTCGCCTTTCAGCACCGCAAAAATCCCGAAGCCTTGCTCAGGGCCTATTGGGAGGAGTTTTCCGCCAGCGATCCGGTTTTGTTGATCATCAAAACAAAAGGACTGGCTCCCCATGAAAATGAGCGGTGGATTCGCAACCGGATCCGAATCTGCAAGGCGAGGCTCAACCTGCGCAAACGGACGGCTCCCGTTCAGCTTATCGCCCGGCATCTGAGCGCCCGGTCCCTGCGAAATCTTTATGCGCGGGGGCATGCGTTTGTACTGCCCACGCGAGGCGAAGGGGTCGGGTTGCCGTTTCTGGAAGCGATGGCGAGCGGACTGCCGGTCATCGCCACCGGATGGGGCGGGCACATGGACTTTCTGAACAGCCGCAATTCGTTTCTGGTGAAATATCGTTTGCGTCCTCCGGTCTTTGGCATGAATCGCAAGTCTTCCATTGCCCGTCCGTTCCGTCATTTGTTTGCGGAAAAGGGACAGTTGTGGGCCGAGCCGGACATCGGGAGCTTGAGAAGGCAAATGAGAATGGCTTACGAAAATCCGCTTCTGTGCAGGCGGAAAGGGAAACAGGCCAGGCGCGACGCGCTCAAGCTGTCCTGGGACCGGGCGGGATTCATCATGAAAAAAGCGATCGAAAGGGTCATCGTGGCGAAGAGAGGGCGGAGGCGATAACCGTTTCCGCATGGAGGGGGGATGGAGTTGTACATTGTTTTGCTCGGCGGCGGGTCCGGAAAAAGACTGTGGCCCTTGTCCAACGACATCCGCTCCAAACCGTTTCTCAGGCTGTTGCCCGGTCCGGATGGAAAAAGGGAGTCGATGATTCAACGAATCTGCAGACAGTTGGGGCAAGCCGGCATGCTTCCTTTTGTCACGATGGTGGCCCATCAACGGCAAGTGGAAATCATCCAACACCATGTGGGCACCCGGGTTCCGATTCTGGCGGAACCGCAAAGGAGAGGAACGTTCCCGGCGGTTGCCCTGGCCGCGAGCCATCTCCATTCCCGGCTGCAGGTCGGACCGGATGAAACGGTTTGTATCATGCCGATTGATGCGTATGTGGAACCGAACTTTTACGCCTGTCTTCGCCAACTGCCCGAAATTCTGGCGCGATCGGGGGCGGAGCTGGCCATGATCGGAACGGTCCCGCACCGGCCTTCTTCGCAGTACGGCTATATCGTGCCCGCGGCCGACGCCGGGGACGCTCAGGCTCCCTATTACCGGGTATCCCGATTCGTAGAAAAACCGGACGAAAAAACGGCGGTCGGCCTGATGAACGAAAAAGCGTTTTGGAACTGCGGCGTCTACGCGTTTCGCCTGTCGTTCATGCTCTCGTATCTCGAAGGCAAAGGTTTGCCCGTTCAATATGAAAGATTGCTCGAATGCTATCCTTCGTTTCCCGAAACGAGTTTCGATGAAGAAATCGCGGAAAAAACGCGTCACGCCGTGGTGGTGCCTTATCGCCGCACGTGGCGGGATTTGGGCGACTGGAACACGCTTTCGGACAGCCTGGGATGCCGGATCATCGGCCCGGGACACCTTTCAGGTGACGCCCGCCAAACCCATTTGATCAACGAACTCCCGCATCCGATTCACGTGATCGGGATCTCCAACGCAATCGTGGCGGCCGGCCCGGACGGCATCCTCGTCGCCCGGAAAGATCAGGCCAACCGAATCAAGGAACTGCTGGATGACCGGCAACCGGAGCCCATGTACGTGGAAAAACGATGGGGAACGTTCCGGGTGCTGGATTACGCGCGGACCGCGACGGAGACGTTGACCAAGAAAGTCGAATTGTTGCCGGGAAAAAGTACAAGCTACCATCTGCACCGGCGACGAACCGAAATATGCACGATTCTGTCCGGATTCGGGAAGTTCATTCTGGAAGGCGCGCAGCGTTCGGTTCGCCCCGGAGACGTGTTGCACATTCCCCGCGGCGCCAAACATTCGTTGAAGGCGGTGCATCCGCTGGAATACATCGTCGTCCAGATCGGCAACGCGCTGATGGAAGAAGATGTCGTGCGTAGCGCGATGACCTGGGAAGAGGCGATCGGGAAGTTGTCAGCGGGCGGAAAATCATAACCTTGTCAGGCCCTTCCGGTTGGAAGGGCCTTTTTGATCGAGCAGAGAGAGAAGAGAGAGGTGGTCTAAAATACCTATTAAAGGAAAAAGTGTAAAAATTGATTGACAGTTGCCGAAATCAAATTTAGAATAGATCCAAACAACATCAATTATGTTAATATTAACCTTTTATACCAATGGAGTTTATCATCTTCCGATGGAACCGAGTCGGCTGCAACCGGGTCGAACCGGGACCCGTCCGGCACCGTACGGTCCCGATCGGAGGTGGTAATAACTCTCGGGGAAGGGAGGGGAGCATCTTCGGCCGGAAGAGGATTTGAAGTTGCCGTCCATTCGCCCTGTGCCGATTTTGATACCGGAAGGAGGAAAATGTTATGACTTCCCAGGCGTTGACGGATCGCGGGTTTTCCAGAGCCAGACTGTTGTTGCTGGCTGCAGGCGGATTTATGATTACGGTCGTGTTCATGTTTCTTTTTGCAGAGAGCGCTTTCGCTCACGGGTATGTGACAAACAGCCGCGCGCATTTGTGTTCGACGGGCGTCAATGTCAATTGCGGCGCCATCCGGTGGGAGCCTTACAGTGTGGAAGGCCGGGGAGATTTCCCGGAAATCGGCGTTCCGGACGGAACCATCGCGAGCGGGGGCGGAGGGAGATTCGCCGAATTGGACGAGCAGACGGCCACCCGTTGGGCCAAGGTGGACATGACGGGGGGCGTGCATACGTTCCACTGGAGCATTCACGCCAACCACAGCACCAATCGCTGGGATTATTACATCACCAAAAAGGGATGGGATCCGAACGCTCCGCTGAAGCGCGCGGATCTCGAGCTGTTCTGCACCTACATCGACGACGGCGCCATTCCGCCCGACGACGTGTATCACGACTGCTTCATTCCGAACGACCGGTCGGGATATTACGTCATTCTCGCGGTTTGGGATATTGCCGACACGCCCAACGCGTTCTACCAGGTGATTGACGTTAATCTGAGCATCAACCCGAATGCGCCGACGGTTCCGGAACCCGGCTTCCCCGGCGATCCGGACCGGTTCCCGCCGATTCCGTACTGGAATCCGATCAAGGTGTATGTCGCGGGGGACATTGTGATCCACAACGGCATGTTGTGGGAAGCGCTGTGGTGGACCCAGAACCAGGAGCCCGGCACCACCGGTGAATGGGGCCCGTGGCGTCTCATCGGCCCGGCGCCGGAGCAAACGTGACGCCGAAACACAAGAAGACCGTTGTCGTCATCCGTTCATAGCTGCAAAGGCCCGAAGGGATTTTCCCTTCGGGCTTTTTGCTGGAAACCGATAATCATTTGATCGGATCATCCGCAGAAGTTAAAAAGTGATTATTCATGCAAGGGATTGATTATTGATCAAGGTATTCTAAAATTCGTATACTTTCCCACGAAGTGTAACGAGGTAGGTGAAGCATTCATGAGGACAAGCAAAAAGGGGGGATGGGCCAAATTATATTTGAAAGCGCTTTACTGATTTGCTGGTATCCGTTCTGTCATCCGAATGAAATAAATCGAGGAGGGCAGTCTTGGCATGAAAAAGGGGATGTCCCTATTCCTCGGCCTGTTGCTGGTGTTTTCATACCTGCCGCTTAACGGACCGCTGGAGGCATGGGCCGCCGATATTTCGAAGGACGGGGCGGTGACGGGAGACAACGGCTTGAAGGGCACCGTCAGTAGCGATCCGGCGACCGTTACCCCTGCGATCCGTGAGGCGGAAAACGGCTTGACCGGCCAGACGGCTGAACATGAGCAGCTTCAGGACGTCAGCACCACAGAGCCTGATGGCCTGCCGGTTCCGACCGGCGTTACCGCATTTGCCATGGATTCGCAGGTGCTGCTTTCCTGGGAGACGGTAACGGGCGCCGTCTATTATAACGTCAAGCGGAGCACCATCCCGGGCGGTCCGTATGTGACGGTTGCGGAACATCTGCCCGCAGATTCAAACCAATATACGGATACGGGACTTACCAACCATGTTACGTACTATTATGTCATCAGCGTCGTGAAAGACGGACAGGAGGGCGGCCATTCAGCGGAGGTATCCGCCAAACCCCGGGTCTTCATTATCAATGACCATTACGAAAACTACCCGCTGGGGGATATCCCTCCCGGATATTCGTCGCTTCTGGAACAATCGGAGATCAACAATCTGGCGGTGGTGAACAATCGCGACACCGATTCGCGCAAAACCAAATGGTATACGGACGGCGATACGAGAAATGTCGCGCCGGAGATCGTGGGCAACCCGACGAATGTGCTGTGGGTGAACGACAAGGCGGATGCGGGACGCAGAGGCAGCTACGTGGTCGATTTTGCCCCGGTGACGGGCGGGATCACGGCACAGGTGGACTTCATGCAGCCGAAGGTCGTCGGGGATTCGTACGTGCTGGAGCTGTTGGACGGAAACGCCAACAAGATCGCGGTCAACCTGCACCTGAATGCTTCTCCGGTGCCGATCCAAGCGAATACCTGGTATACTGTCAAGTTCGTGGCTGACTTGAAGGCGAACACGGCGGATTTGTTCATAAACGGTCAGTACTATGGCAATGTGAAATTCCAAAATCCGTTGACGGAGATCAGCAGGGTTCAAGGCAGGACGGCGGGATCCTCGCTGGTCGACATGTTCATCGACAACCTGATCGTGTACGAACAAATTTCCACGACGCCGCAAAACCTTCAGGCCGAAGGAGCCAACAAGCGCGTCGAGTTGACCTGGAACGCGGCGGACGATGTCGATTCCTACAACGTCTACCGAAGCGATCAGCCGGGTGGACCTTACCGTCTCATCGCTTCCGGCGTACAGGACAATCGATATACGGATACGGACGGATTGGAGAACGACCGGTTCTATTATTACGTGGTCACTTCGGTCAATGAGAGAGGGGAGAGCGATACCTCCAACGAAGCAGCCGCCTATCCGAATGATCTGCCGCCGCCCGCGGAACCGGTCCGGAATTTCAGAGCGATCGTCCGGGACAGCCAGTTGACGCTGGTCTGGGATCCGGTGCCGGGCGCCACGTACTACAAGCTGGAGCGGGCAACTTCTCCGGACGGACCGTTCATCACGCTCGCCGATCGCATCACGGACACTTCCTACCTGGACCGGAAATTGTGGAACGGCACCCGGTATTATTACCGATTGACCGCAGGCAACGTCGGAGGGCTCGGCTCATCCGCGATGGCGGACGCGGCTCCGGCGGCAGCGCTTAAAGCGCCCGTTCTGATCAGTGCGGAGTCGGGTGACGGCAACATCCATCTCGCCTGGACGTCCGTCGCCCGAGCGGAGAAGTATATCATCAGCCGCAGCGAGACGAACGGCGGGCCTTATGCGGAGGTCGCACGGACAACGGATGCGAGCTATACCGATGCGAACGTCGAAATCGGCAAAACCTACTATTACGTGGTCACCGCCATGAACGGTTCGCAGACGAGCAGGATCTCCAATCAACGGAAGGCCATCCCGTACATCGCGGCTCCAGGTGCTCCCGCCAAGGTGGAAAGGCTGTGGGCGGAAGCGGGGAACGGCCGGGTCAGCCTGACGTGGCAACCCGTTGACGGAGCCGACCGATATCACGTGAAGAGAAGCACGGCAAGCGGCGGTCCGTACACCACGATCGCGGTGACGGAAGAAACGGCGTATGTCGATTCGAACGTGACGAACGGTACCGTATACCACTATGTTGTGTCCGCGGTAAACGCCGCGGGAGAAAGCGCGGATTCCGATGAGATCGTCGCGCTTCCTGCGAGAATCTTGACGGTCGATCCGACAGCCCCGGCAGATCAGGAAACGGTATTCAACAACATCCAGGCGGCGGTTGACGCCGTGCCCGCCGACAATGCGGAGAGAATCATCATCCATATCGCTCCGGGCACTTATGAGGAGAAGCTGAAAATTACAAAGCCCTATGTAAGCCTGGTCGGTTCCGGGATGGATGCGACGAGGATCGTCTGGGGGGATTATGCCGGAACGCCGTCCACCGTCGGACAGCCGGGGCATGTGGGCAACACGTTCCTAAGCCAGACGGTTGAAGTGGATGCGGATTATTTTACCGCTGCCAATCTGACCATCGAGAACAGCGCCGGGCCGCGGTCGAAGGTGGCCCAGGCGGTGGCCCTGTCGCTCAAAAGCAATCAGGCGGCCTTTGAATCCGTGCGCCTGGTCGGGTATCAGGATACGCTGTACAACGGATTGCGCAACGATGGAGGACGGCATTATTTCCACAACAGCATCATCCAGGGGGACGTCGACTTCATCTTCGGCGAAGCGCCGGCCGTCGTGATGGACAACGTGCGCATCGTCCTGGTCAGCCAGGAAGGCGGCGGCGGACATATTACGGCCGGGGCGCAGCGGAACATCAGCGATCCGGGCTATGTGTTCTTCCATTCCCACATCGTGGATGACGCATCGGCAAGAGGAACCTATGACCTGGGGCGCCCCTGGAAAGATTACGCCCGCGTCAGCTTCATCAACACGAATATCGATTCGGATCAATTTTTGACCAGCGGCTGGTTGGCTTCCTGCGCGGGCAGTTGCAAAGAGAAGTACTTCTCCGAGTATAACAGCTACGGACCGGGCGCGAACGCATCGGCGCGCGACATTTCGGTCAACCTGACCGGAGAAGAAGCCAGCCTGACCATCCCGCAAATTTTGAACGGCTGGGATCCGAGCGTGCCGGTTGTCATGCCGCATGTGCAATACATGCCGGAAGTGGTGGTCACCGATGCCGTTTTCGACAAGAATCCGGTTCACCAGGAGGACGTTCATGTCCTGATCCGGGGCTACAACCAGGAGGTAAAGGGGATCAGGAACGGCCATACCCCGTTGACGCCATCGGATTATGAAGCGCGCGGCGACGTTTACTCGATCAAGCGGCAATATCTGGCCCGGCAACCCGAAGGAAGGCTTCATCTGACCTTCGAGTTTGCCGAAACGGAGGTGCCGCTGACGATTCACATCCTCGATACCTCCGGTTCGGACATCGGACGCCAGGTGCTGGCGCAGAACGATGGGTGGGCTGCCTACGGACAAGGAACGACCGGCGGCGCAAATGCCGCGCCTTCACAGGTGTATGTCGTGGAAAATCGCAAGGAACTGCTCGCCGCTTTGGGCGGAGCAAGCAACCATGTGCCGAAGATCATCTATATTAAGGGCACGATCGATATGAACGTCGATGATGACAACCATCCCGTCGGCATCGACTATTACCGAGATCCCGGCTATGATTTCGAAGCCTATCTCCAAGCATACGATCCCGCGGTTTGGGGCCGGGACAGGTTGCCGAGCGGACCGTTGGAGGAGGCGCGCGCCGCATCGCAGAAGAAACAGGGCGAGCGCATCAGGATCCCGGTCGGTTCGAACACGACGATCGTCGGCATGCCGGGCACGAATGCGACGATTCGCGGCGGCAACCTTGTTCTCGAGAATGTCAGCAACGTCATCATTCGCAATATCCGATTTGAAAATACGTTTGACTACTTCCCGCAATGGGATCCGACGGACGGCGAGTACGGCAACTGGAACGCGCAATACGATTCGATCTCCATCAAGAATTCGACCCGCGTCTGGATCGATCACAACACCTTCACGGATGGAGACCGTCAAGGATACGAGACCTACTTCGGACGCAAATATCAGATGTACGACGGATTCCTCGACATTACGAACGGTTCCGATCTGGTGACGGTGTCCTATAACGTGTTCGAGAACCATGACAAAGTCACGCTGGTTGGCGGCAGCGATTCGCACACGGCCGATGCGGGCAAGTTAAGGGTCACCTTCCATCACAACGTTTACAAAAACGTCGGGCAACGCGCGCCACGCGTGCGTTACGGGCAGGTTCACGTATACAACAACTATTACGAAGGGTCGTACACGGCAAACGATCCGTACCTGTACGCGATCGGCGTCGGTTACCAATCCCAGGTGTATGCGGAGAACAACTACTTCGTGATGGATCCGGAAACTCCCGTATCCGCGCTGATTCAGATCCTAAACGGCGACCGTTTCACGGATGAAGGCACGGTGCTCAACGGCGTGCGCGTCAGAATCTCCGATGTTCATGGATCGCTCAGGCCGGTGGAGTGGAAGCCGGTTCTCTATCATCGTCTCGATGACACCGACGATGTGCCGGGGATCGTGTTGGCGCAAGCCGGGGCGGACGGCGCGGTGCCGGGCGATACGCGCGCTCCCATGTGGCTGGAGAATGCCGAATTGTCGGTTTCGGATATCGGTCCGAACAGGGTGACCCTCACGTGGCAACCGGCCTATGACAATATCGGCGTGGCCGGTTACGGCATCTACCGATTGACCGGCGGAAAAGCGCATTTGTTGGCAGAGCTGGCACCCGGGGTCACGACGTTTACCGTTACGAATCTGGCTCCGAACACGGTTTATTCGTTTGTTGTGCAAGCGGTGGACGCCGCGGGCAATTGGAGCCAAAATGGTCCGGCGGCCACGGTGCGCACAGCCTCCAGAGGCTCTGGCGGCTCTGGCGGTGCGGTCCTTCCTTCTCCCGTTCCGGAGGAACCGGCATCCGACGGGCCCCGAGAGGAAGCGCCGTTGAATGCCGAAGCTCCGGTCAGCCTGAATAAAGCTTTGCAAATGACCGTTACGGACAGCACCGTGATCGCCACGCTCGATGCTGACAAGCTGAGCAGGCTGATGGCGGAAACGGCGGATGATGCGACCACTTTCGCCCTTGATGTCGAGAGCGGCGGAGCCGGCGTGCAGGTGAAGCTGACGGGTCAAGCGCTCGGCCTTATCGCGCAGCGGCACGCGGACTCGGTCATCCGGATCGAAACGGATCTGGGTTCGTTCTACCTGCCGGTCAACCTGCTCGACCTGAGGCAACTGGCCCGTGAAACCGGTGTTTCGGTTGACAAACTGGCGATCGCGATCTCGATCCGGCCGGCTGACGATGGCTTGGCGGAGGCGTTCGCCGATGCGGTTCGCGGGCAAGGCGCGATTCCGTTGACAGCGCCCGTTGCGTTTACCTTGACGGCCGAGACCGAAAGGGGCGGACCGCGGGAGTTCCAATCGTTCAACACGTATGTGGCTCGCGCGATCCGACTGGATGGTGAAGTCACCCCGTATAAGACAGTGGGTGTGAGATATGATCCGCTCAGCGGCAAGTTGTCACCGGTGCCGACGAGATTCAACGGCACGGAAGCGGTGATGCTGCGTCCGGGCAACGGCCTTTACGGCGTCGTCGAACACCGGAAGGACTTCACGGATTTGGCGGGGCATTGGGCAGCGCGCGACGTGGAATTGATGGCCAACAAACTTCTCGTCCGAGGCATCACCCATGATCGATTCGCGCCTGACCGGAAAATGACACGCGCCGAATTCGCCGCGCTCCTGGTGCGGGCGCTCGGTCTGGATGAGCGCGCATCAGCGGCTTTCCGCGATGTCGCGGCGGAAGATTGGTTCTCCGGCGCTGCGGGCGCAGCTTTCGAGGCCGGACTGGTCCTTGGCTTCGCCGATGGTTCGTTCCGTCCGTCGGAATGGATCACGCGCGAACAGATGTCTGCGATGATCACCAGGGCACTCGCCTTAGCGGGATATGACAAGGCGGCGGATGTCTCGGTGCTGGCACGCTATGCGGATCATCGCGCCGTGTCGCCATGGGCGTCAGCCGCGATGGCGCAGGCGGTCGATGCCGGCATCGTTACCGGCACCCCGGCGACGGCGCTTTCCCCGCGAACCTTTGCGACGCGCGCGGAAGCGGCCGTTATGATCAAACGGATGATGGAAGTGCTGAATTTTATCCAGTCCTAGGTTCCTCAGCTTGCCAGGTGCGGAGATTATCCGCGCATCCGGCGGAAACTAAGCAGCCCCGGTTCGACAGCCTGCCGAACCGGGGCTGTTTTGATGGGCCGGGCGCATGGGGTGTTGCATTGTCGGGTTCATGACGTTGACGAATCGATCGTGACCTTCGTCACAGCCGAGGCGGACCCGCTCCGTTACATCTGAGGGTGGGAGGTGGCAAGGGTGAAAGTCCATTATCCGTTGAAAGGAACGCCCGACTTGAAGAAGATCAAGGAAGCGCTGAAACCGTTCGGCGGCCGTTGCGCCAAAATCGCGGACGGTTCACTGGAGTATCAAATCAAGGAGGAAAACCGGGAGGCTGCTTACGAAGCCTTGAAGGCGATGGGCTGCATTGAATAAATGAGATGATCCCCGTCACGAGATGAGCAGGGGGCCCAAGGGGCCCCCTGATTTTTGCTTGACCCGGTTATTCTTTGATCAGACCGATCATCCGGAGCAGACGGAAAAACAGGCTGAGCAAAATGGCGACGACGGTGGCCAGCGCCATGCCCTTCAGGGACAGATAGCCCCAGTTCAGGGACGCGCCGCTCAGGCCGATGACGAGAACGACGGTGGTCAGGATGATGTTGGTCGGTTTCGTGTAATCGACGCGCGAATCCACCAGCATGCGCACGCCGCTGACCGCGATGACGCCGAACAGGAGCAGCGACACGCCTCCCATGACCGGGGTCGGGATGGACGCGATGAGCGCGGCAAAATCGCCGAGGAACGACAGCGCGATCGCAATGAGAGCGGCGCCGGCGATGACATACACGGAATAGACGCGCGTAATGGCCAGCACCCCGATGTTTTCCCCGTAGGTGGTGTTTGGCGTGGAACCGACGAAGCCGGACACGATGGTGGACAGGCCGTTGCCGAGCATGGATCGGTGCAGACCGGGTTCCTTGGACAGGTCTTTGCCGACGATGTTGCCGGTAACGACCAGATGACCGATATGTTCCGCAATAACGACGAGCGCGGCGGGGGCGATCATCCCGATGACCTGGGCGTTCCATTCCGGGAAATAGAACGTCGGCACCGAGAAGAACGGAGCTTCTTCCAGCGCCTTGAACGACACTTTGCCCATCCCCCAGGCCAGCGCGTACCCGACGACGATGCCGATCAGGATCGGAATGATTTTCAGAAAGCCCCGGAAAGCCACCATGCCGATGACGGTGGTGAGCAGCGTAACCGTCGAAATGAGGATCGTTTCGGAATCGGGACGCCAATCGGCGGCGCCTTGAGGGGCAATATAACCCGCCATTTCCGCCGCGGTGGGGACGAGCTCCAGGCCGATGACGGCGACGATGGCGCCCATGGCCGCGGGCGGGAGCGCCACGTCGATCCATTTCGTGCCGGCGACACGCACAATGGCGGCGACGAGCGTGAAGATGACCCCGGCCGCAATAAACCCGCCCAGGGCAGCTTCATACGGATAGTCCTTCAGCGCGAGCAGCACCGGGGACAGGAATGCGAAACTGGATCCCAGGTAAGCCGGGATTTGTCCCTTGCAAATCCACAGATAAAACAGGGTGCCGATGCCGTTCATCAGCAGGATGGTGGCCGGATCGACCCCGAACAGGATCGGCACGAGCACGGTGGCGCCAAACATGGCGAACAGATGTTGCAGACTGAGGGGCAGACTTTGCAGGAGCGGCAGGCGTTCGTGAACTTGGACGGTGCGTTGCAAACGGTTCACCTTCCGTACGGTTTGATTTCTTGATTCGATCAACACGATTCTAGCAGAATTTTGCCGATTCTCAAGAAAAAAGTTGGTGAACCGCGTTTGTTCGGCCATTTTCCGCTTGCGCCCCGCCCGGATGTCCACACCGGGCGAACCGGAACTCCGGCCGGTGCCAAAAGCCCCGGCGGCCGGCACGAAAATGGATGCCCGTAAAAAAACTCCCGCATTCCATCTGAAAGGGGGAGTTGTTTTTTATATGATGAAAAGGGGAGGCAGGGTTTCCTTTTGTTTTTATGGTCTGATAACCAGAATGTTCCCGGGCGGCGTTGCGGTTCTTTGAATCCGTTCGATTTCCGCGTCGGACAAGTTGCGGTCGACCAAAACGAACGAAGAAGTTACGTCGTTGAAGTTGAAATTTCGCAAATCGGCGACGTTTCGGCTGCCGCGGAACACGCGGAACGGTCCCTGAAAGTTGGCGTGCATAAACAACACCAGCGTCACATTGCGGTTCGGATTGACGACCTGAAAGCTGGACAGCATGTCGTTGAACCGAAACGCCCGCAGATCGCGCACCGCAACCCCCCTGCGCCGGAAGACGATGCGGCGCCCGGTAAAATTGAAGCCGGACCAAAGCGCGAGTCCCAACGTACCGTTCGGCAATCGTATCACCTCTCTTTCTTTTTGGATTCGTTAAATTCTATGTTTGTTTTTTACAAGTCGTATAGACAAGTCCAGTGCGGTAACCGCCTTTTTTGCGCAAAAAAAGGCAAGCCGGCGGTCTGCGAATCTCGCATTCGCCATCCGGCTTGCCTATGGGGGCGATGGCCGTCGCCCATTACGCGGAGACGACCGCCTCTATTTCTTCATCCAGTTCCAGGCGGATTTGTTCGGGATAGACGCGCAGGCGATATTCCTGCCACATGTACCGCACGATCGCTTCCTTCAGGTTGGCTTCCACCAGGTAGCGGCTGCGTCCTTCGACCCAGACTTCCGCCGTGTAGCCCAGTTCGTCGTCGTAACAGAGCTCCACCTCAACCGCCGGCACCGGCACCTGGTGGCGTTCGGCCGTATGCAAACAGACGGCGTTGATGATTTCGTCCATGGAAAGCCGCACGGATCAATACCCCCGGTCGCGGGGATAGGGCGATGGCGGTTGCCGACGGTTCCGGATCCGGACGAACACGGCCCGGGCAAGCATGAACAGCGCAAGGATCGCCAGCACATTGATGAACAGGCCGAACATCTGTCCGAAAAATCCCGTACCGAGCAGGCTTCCGAACAACAGGCCGGCGATACCGCCCACCATCAGCCCTTTGAGGAAGTCGCCGTTGGAAAAGGCGCCGCCTTTGGCCGAGGCCGTGCCGGTGCGCGCGTCCGCGGCGCCGGTTGTCGAGCCGGTCTGGCTGCCGGTGCGGCCGTCGCTGCGGATGACGGTGTCATCCGCCTTTTTGGGGGTGGTGGTAAAGGACCGTTTGCCGGAACTGAACCGGGGCTTCGCGTCGACTTCCTCCGGAAGCGGCGTCGCGAAGGAGAGGGCAAACGTGAAGAGGGTGAGCAAGAGCAGCGTTTTTTTCCACATGTCGATTCTCCATCCTCCATCACCGAAATGAACGGACACGGAAATCTATAAGGTTTTGACGCGGTCCGGTTTCAGGCGACGCGAACGCGGATTACGCGTTCGGAGACGTACGCGCCAGATACTCGTCGCCGTCGGTGACCAGGTCCAGCGCCCCGGTGTGCGGATCGATGATGAGTCCGTGCACCGGCGTGCCGGGCGGCAACAGCGGATGACGGCGGACAATGTCCACGCTGCGTTCGACGCTTTCGCGGACGCTGTCAAAACCGGTCAGCCAGCGGTTCAGGTCGATGCCGGCGTGGTGCAGCGTTCGGATCACGTCGTCGGAAATTCCCCGTTCCCGCATGCGCCGGACGGTCTCGGCCGGGTCGATCCCGGTCATGCCGCAATCGTGGTGTCCGATCACGTACACTTCTTTGGCGTTCAGCTCGTACAGGGCCACCAGCACGCTGCGCATGATGTTGCCGAACGGCGAGGTGATGATGGCTCCGGCGTTTTTGACGATCTTGGCGTCCCCGTTTTTCAGGTTCATCGCCTTCGGGAGCAGCTCCGTCAGCCGCGTGTCCATGCAGGTGACGATGACCATTTTTTTGTCGGGAAACCGGGTGGTGGCAAAGGGCTCGTACATTTTCGTATCGACAAAGCGGCGGTTATATTCGAGAATCTGATCGAGCGTGCGCATTGCGCTCCCTCCTTGTCAGCCAGCCGTGCGTGCGCCTCGCGCCTTGCCGGTCCGGCAGCTCGCGGGCATGTTGATTATACGGAAGACCGGCGTTATGATCAAGGGGAATGGGCTCCCATGCGAAGAAGCCAGGAGAAGGAAGCTGGGAGAAGGAAGTCAGGATACGAAACGAAAGGATGTTGGACATGAATCGCACTTCGGGAAGCGCCGCGCAGGCGTTGGAAAAATTCCGCGAATTGACGCGGAAAATCAAGCAGTACGAGGAAATTCTCGGTGTCGCGTACTGGGACATGCGCACGGGGGCGCCGCGAAAAGGGATCGAGCTCCGCTCCGAAGCGATGGGGGCGCTGTCCGCCGACATGTTCCGTCTGGCCACTTCCGACGAGATGGGCGAACTCCTGGCGACGCTGGCGGAGGCGGACGTTTACCGGACGCTCGGGGAGATCGACCGGCGACTGGTGGACGAAATGAAAAAGGACTACGACCGCAACCGGAAAATCCCCCCGGAGCTGTACCGGGAGTACGTCGTGCTGACCTCCAAGGCGGAATCGGTATGGGAGAAAGCAAAGGCCAACAATGATTTTGCCTCTTTCGCCCCGTATCTGGAACAGATTGTGGACTACACGCGCCGGTTCATAGAGCTGTGGGGAGTCAAGGACACGCCGTATGACACGCTGCTGGACATGTACGAGCCGGAGATGACGGTTGCCGAGCTGGACCGGTTGTTCGGGGAACTGAAGGCGCGCCTCGTTCCGCTTGCGGAGGCGATTGCGGCCTCGCCCCACCAACCCGACACCTCGTTCCTGCAAGGCACGTTCGACAAGGAAGCGCAAAAACAGTTCAGCCTGCATATTTTGAAAGAGATGGGCTTCGATTTTGCCGCCGGCCGCCTGGATGAGAGCGTGCACCCGTTCGCCACCGGCCTCAACCCGGGCGACGTGCGGATCACCACGCGTTATTTGCCCGACGACGTGGTGAGCGCTCTCTTCGGCACCATTCACGAATGCGGTCATGCCCTGTATGAACAGAACATCGCCCCCGAACTGGCGGGCACGCCGCTCGCCACCGGCACGTCGATGGGCATCCATGAGTCGCAGTCCCGTCTGTGGGAAAACATCGTCGGGCGCAGCCTCGGTTTCTGGCAGCGGTATTTGCCGGACCTTCGCCGGCATTTCCCCGGGCGGTTCGACGAGGTGACGCCGGAGGCGTTCTACCGCGCGATCAACGTGGTGCAGCCGTCGCTCATCCGCATCGAAGCGGACGAACTGACGTACAATCTGCACATTATGATCCGTTACGAGATCGAGAAAATGTTGTTTAACGAAGGGCTGTCTCCCCGCGATCTGCCGGAGGTGTGGAACGCGAAATACAAGGAGATGCTGGGCATCACGCCTCAGACCGACAGCGAAGGCGTGCTGCAGGACGTGCACTGGTCGGGCGGTTCCTTCGGTTATTTCCCGTCGTATTCGCTCGGCAACATGTACGCGGCGCAAATCATGCGCGCGGCGCGCCGGGCGTTGCCCGATCTGGACGCGCAGATCGCCGCGGGACAATTGCTGCCGCTGAAGGAATGGCTGACGGAGAAGGTGTACCGCCACGGCAAGCTTCGCCAACCGGCCGAGCTCATTCGCGACATCAGCGGCGAGCCGCTGCAATCGGGTTATCTGTGCGACTATTTGGAGGAAAAATACCGCGACATCTACCGGCTGTAATGCACCGTGATCCGTCTGACGACGTCATCGAAACCGAGCATGCCCCCGCCGCGAGGCGGGGGCTTTTTTGTCGGGCGAAAGGCGATGCCGTCCGTCAGCCGCGGGCTTGTCCCCCTGCACGACGACAAATTGGACAGCCGCTGCCATCATGAAAGGTTCCCTGCGATCATACAATGAATCGGGTGCGCCGCACGCACGGCTACTTTTTTAGTCACCCTAGACGAATGTCCTGCATAGACTTTAATCGAACGGATCGCATGGAGGAGGTCAACCGATTATGGCGTTGGCGGATAAACGGCTGCAATGCAGGGAAATCATCACCAAAGCGGTTTGCGGCAAAGGCCGGAAGTTTTCGACGGTCACCCACACGATCACGCCTCCGCATAAACCGTCCAGCATTCTGGGGGCTTGGATTATCAACCACCAATACGAAGCGGTGAAGTCCGGAGACGGCGTGGAAGTCATCGGTTCTTACGACATCAATATCTGGTATTCCTACGATCGCAACTCGCAAACGGACGTGGCCAAGGAGACGGTCTCGTACGCCGAGTATGTGCCGCTTTCCTATGTGGACCCGAAACATCGCACGTCCACCGAAGAGGTGTCGGCGGAGGCGATCCAGGAACCGAACTGCGTGGAGGCGTCGATTGACGGCCACTCGTCCGTGGTCATTCGGGTCGAACGTGAATTTGCCGTGGAGATGGTGGCGGAAACGAAGGTTTGCGTCGCGGTTTGCCCGGGCGGCTGCGATGAAGACGGCAAGGATTACGAATTTGGTGTCGTCGCGGACCAGGGCGACTATGAGGATCTCGACGCGGACTTGCTGGAAGACGAAGTTTGACCGCCGGCGCTTCGATCGTCCGTCGCCCGGGTAGCGGGCCGTTGGAAGGGGAGGTGCAATCCCTTTCTTTCGGTCTTGCTTTATGCATACGCGACGGCAGGCGGAAGGTCGAGGGCGGAAGCCCGGCTGAATTCGGTCGGATAAGCCCGATTGCCGCATTTGCGCCGTCGCCGCAGCGGCGGGCAAACACGCAACGGGGGTGTGAACCGACGGCGGTCGATACCGGTTGCGATCGGACCGGTACGGTGTGGCGGATCGGCAAAAGGGATGGCCGCGGCGCGGTCAGCGCGACATCACAAAAATGGCGCATGCTCGGCTTCGGTGCAAGGCCGACCGGGATTCGGCGCGGTGCCCAGAGACAAGCGGCGCGGCGCCTGATTGCGTTTGCGTCGCCGGGGGCCGGTTCCGGTGGCGTCGCGGTTGCGACGCCCGGTCTGCGGCCGTCAGCCTGTCGGGGACAGGGCGGGCAGGTCGATGCAGCGGCGATCGAGCGCTGCCCGACAACCCGACAACGCGAGGCTGCTTTTCACCCCCGATTGCACGCTCCAGACGCTCCAGGTTCGCGAAATCGGACGAAAGGCCGGCGCTCCGGGTACGGTTTGTTTGAGCGGTCCAGGCAAGCGGGGGATCGGACATGACGGTTATGAAGAAAAGGGCGCGGCGATCCGCGGCGGCGGATTTGGAGCGCCGGTTGGCGCGCGAGGGGTTGTCCGCGGACTTGTCAACCGACGGTCCGGCCGGGGAGCAGACGCGATCGTATGCGGCTGCCGTCTATGGACTCGAAGCGGTCGAAATCCGCCGGATCGGGGGCGGTTCGTTTTCGCGCGCGTTTCGGCCGGAGGCGACGCCGCCGCAAAGCGCCGAACCCGATGAGGCGCTGGCGCGGATCATCGAGCGGGCCGCCGTACGGGCGCTGTATGCGCTCGGACATGACCAGGGGCAGGTGACGGTGGACGTCGGCGGCAACGGCCGGGCGACCGTGCGGAGTGTATCGGGGACGCCGCATCCGTTGACGGAGGAAGGGGAGCGGCGGCTGGCGGAGGCGGCGGCGCGCCGGGCCGAACTGCTGGCGGCGGAGAGCCGGCGCCCGCCGGCGGCGACGCTGGGGGCCGACCCCGAGTTTGTGCTGCTGACGCAGGACGGCCGGGTCGTCCCCGCGTCGCGCTACTTTCCGCCCGGCGCGGCGGCCGGCAGCGACTCCGTCGTGGTGCGCGGCGTCCGCCGTTGGCCGCTGGCGGAACTGCGGCCGGATCCCGCGCCCGAGCCCGCCGCGTTGACCGCCGCGCTGCGCCGCCTGCTCGCCCGGGCCAGCCGACGCGTGGGCGACGCCCCGTTCATCTGGCGCGCCGGCGCGCTGCCCGTGCCGGGCCTGCCGCTCGGCGGGCACATCCACCTGAGCGGCGTGGCGCCGACGCCCGAACGGCTGCGCGCGCTCGACAACGCCGTGGCGCTGCCGCTCCGGCTGCTCGAGCCGCCCGGCGCGGCGCGGCGCCGCCCGCGCTACGGCGCGCTCGGCGACTTTCGGCGCAAGGCGCACGGCGGTTTCGAGTACCGGACGCCGCCGAGCTGGCTCGTGTCGCCGACGCTCGCCTGCGGCGTTCTGGCGCTCGCCAAGATCGCCGCGGAAGCGCCGGCCCGGATCGCGCTGCCGCTTGACGACGACCGGGTGCGCGAAGCTTTTTACGGGGGCGGCGGGAAGGACAAATCCGGCAGGGAAAAGAAAGCGGAGGAAAGGGGCGGAACGATCGGGGAAACCGGGCCGACCCGGGAAGCCGAAACGGGCGGAGATCGCGGAGCAGACGAAAAAAGGGGGACAGACGCGCATGGCCGAACGGACGGAAACCGGGGAACCGGCCGGGACATTCTGCTGATCGCGGTGCGCGAAGTGATGCAGTCCGTGCGGCGGACGGAAGGGTACGCGCGGTACGGGCGCTGGATCGAACCGTTGTTCCGTGCGATCGAAGAAGGGAAAACGTGGGACGAATCCATCGATTTGCGCGACCGTTGGCGGGTGCGGGGATAAAGGGGGCACCCTGCGACGGTCGTTTTTTTTGCTGGGGACATTTTATCAATCCAGCATTTTTCGACAACATTTTTATATTCTTGCAGAGTCTCATAGAGTCTCATAGGATAGAGATTTTAACATCGGAAATTCTTTGCCTGTGCGTATACTAGGGATTTATATTATTGGTTTTATGGTTAAGGCTTAGAAAAAAAGTAGATGAACGAATCATTTGGCAATGTGTTGATCTATATGCTATTCATATTTTCGTTGCCGTTTCCGGCTCCTTATATTGACGATATATTTCAACGTCCATCCAGAGAAGAGTTGGCAGAGCATACGGAACACTTAACATATATTAACAGTTTAATCCAACAAGAAGGATTGCCTTACCGCATAGATATTAAGCGAAGTCATAAGCACTATACAGGTAACTTTATCACCATGTATTTAAATAAAACAAATGATGCTGACATTAAAAAAGAGGAGATAGATCGTATATTCACGTTATTACCAGACACAGAAAGGTTTCGAAAAAATAGGAAGTAACCCAATTTAGTTGTGTCTATTACTTCCTTCCAGTATTCAAACGTGATTTAGAAAGGATAAACATGTAAAATACTACACCGCAAGCGATTGCATACAGCAAAGTCGGACGGTGAACGTCAAGAGGGTTCGCCGGTTTGGCGATGCCCTCGCTTTTTTTGCTATAATAGATTCGGGTTTTTTGGGAATGAACGGGAGGCGGACCATGGCAGGATACACCCCCATGATCGAACAATATTTGTCGGTCAAGGCGGAGGCGCGGGACGCGCTTTTGTTTTTCCGCCTTGGCGATTTTTACGAGCTCTTTTTCGATGACGCCATCACCGCTGCACGCGAACTGGAAATTACGTTGACCGGGCGCGACGGCGGGGGGCCGGAACGAATTCCGATGTGCGGGGTGCCCTACCATTCGGCCGAAACGTACATCGCCCGACTGATTGAAAAAGGCTACAAGGTCGCGATCTGTGAACAGATGGAGGATCCCGCGACGGCGAAGGGCGTGGTCAGGCGCGAAATCGTCCGTGTCGTGACGCCGGGCACGGTAATGGAAGCCAAGGCGCTGGGTGACGCGACGAACAATTTCATCGTCGGCGCCGCCCTGGCGGACGGGCGGTTCGGCTTTGCCGCCTGCGACCTGACGACGGGGGAGCTGTACGCCACCTCGTTTCCCGCCACGGCGGAGGCGGTGCGCAACGAGCTGAACGTGTACCGGCCGGCGGAGGCTGTCGGCGACGCCCCGGCGCTGGCGCTCGTTCGCGAGGCGGCGGAAGGTGCGGGACGCACGGTGGTGTGCACGCTGCGGGACGGCGAACCCGCGGCGGATTTGGCGCAGCAGTTTCCCGAAGAGGACTGGACGCGGCACGACGCGGCCCGTCAGCGGGCCGTCGCCCGTTTGCTCGACTACCTGGCGGAAACGCAGAAGCGCTCGCTCGCTCACATCCGCACGGTGAAGGCCTATGATCCGCAACGGTACATGCGGCTTGATCCGTTCACCCGCCGCAATCTGGAGCTGACGGAGACGATCCGCGACCGGTCCCGCAAAGGATCGCTGCTCGGGTTGCTCGATCGGACGCGGACGGCGATGGGCGCGCGCATGTTGAAGCGGTGGATCGACCAGCCGCTGCTCGATCCGGCCGCCATCAACGAACGCCTGGACGCCGTCGAGGCGCTGCACCGCAACTGGCTGCAACGGGAGGAATTGCGGCGGGAACTCGCGGACATCTACGATCTGGAACGGCTGGTCGGCCGAATTGCGTACGGGACGGCGAACGCGCGCGACCTGAACGCCCTGCGCTCTTCGCTGGAGCGCGTTCCCGCCGTTCAGGCCATTCTCGCGTCGCTGGATGCGGGCCCCCTTGTCCGTCTGGCGGCGTCGATGGACCCTTGCGCGGACGTGGCGGAACGGATCGCCAGCGCCATTGCCGACGATCCGCCGGTCGCGCTGCGCGAGGGCGGCCTGATCCGCTCCGGCTTCGATCCGAAGCTGGACGAGCTGCGGGAGGCGAGCCGCAACGGGAAGCAGTGGATCGCCGATCTGGAACGGCGGGAACGGGAAGCGACCGGCATCAAGTCGCTTAAAGTCGGGTTCAACAAGGTGTTCGGCTATTACATCGAGGTGACCCGGGCCAACCTCGCCTCGCTGCCCGAAGGCCGGTACGAACGGAAGCAGACGCTGGCCAACGCGGAGCGCTTCGTCACGCCGGAACTGAAAGAGATGGAAGCCCGCATTCTGGAGGCGGAGGAACGGCTCGTCGATCTCGAGTACGAGACGTTTGTGGCGATTCGCGGCGAGGTGGCCGCACAGATACCGCGGCTGCAAAGGCTGGCCGAACAGATCGCCGCGCTTGACGTGCTGCAGTCGTTCGCGGAAGTGGCCGCCCAGCAGCGGTACGTCCGGCCGCGTGTCACGACCGGTTTTGACCTGCACATCGAGGCCGGCCGACATCCGGTCGTCGAGGCGCTCGCCGAAGGCGTGCCGTTCATCGCCAACGACACCTTGCTGACGGAAGCGGACGGATCGATGCTGCTGATCACCGGCCCCAACATGGCGGGCAAGAGTACATACATGCGCCAGGTGGCGATGATCTGCATCATGGCGCAAATCGGCAGTTTCGTCCCGGCGAAGGCGGCCGAGCTGCCGGTGATCGACCGGATTTTCACGCGGATCGGCGCGGCGGACGACCTCACCGGCGGGCAAAGCACGTTCATGGTCGAAATGAAGGACATCAAGGTAATGACGGAGGAGGCCACCCGGCAAAGCCTCGTCATTATCGACGAACTTGGGCGCGGCACGTCCACCGACGAAGGCATGGCCATCGCCCAGGCCGTCATTGAGTACGTGCATGACCGGATCGGCTGCAAGGCGCTTGTCTCCACGCATTATCACGAGCTGGCCCGGCTGGAACGGACGCTTCCTGCGCTGCGGAACGCCTGCATGGCGGTCAAGGAAAGCGGGGACGACGTCACCTTCCTGCGCAAACTGGTGCCGGGAGCGGCGGACTCCAGCTACGGCATCTATTGCGCCCGATTGGCCGGGCTACCGGAGTCGATCATCTCCCGGGCGTACGCGTTGCTGCACGAATCGAAGCCGAAAGAACCGGCAAAGGATCATCCGGCGAACGCCCCGGCGGTCTCCGCAAATCTCGACGCCACGGCGCAAGCCGAAGCGGCGGCGACGGGAGAAGAAGTCGTGCAACTGGCCATGTTTCCCGAAGCTCCGCCCGCCGAGCCGAAAGGGCGAAAAGCGCCGTCGGCCCGCGAACTGCGCGTCCTGCAGCGCCTGAGACAGCTTGACGTGTTGCGCATGACGCCGCTGGAAGCGCTGGAGTGGCTGAACGACGCCAAAAATGAACTCATCGAAAGCGGGGAAACGACATGATCCGTCATTGGTGGAAAAAATCGGCCGCTCTGCTGTTGGCCCTTGCGCTGTTGGCGGGAGGCGCTCCGGCGGCGTTTGCCGAAACGGCAAGCCAGGTCAACGAAGTGCGAAGCCTCTTGGAAACGTATCATCTGGACGCTCCGGACAGCGAGCTGTTAAACCGCGCCGCGATCGAGGGCATGATCCAGGCCATCGGCGACCCGTATACGCAATATATGTCCCCCGAAGAATGGGAGGCGTTCGCCAACAATCTGGAACAGCAATATGTCGGGATCGGCGTTTACCTGACGGTGCAGGGAGAAACCGTTTACGTGCAGGACGTCATTCCGGATGCTCCTGCCGAAAAGGCGGGGGTGCAACCCGGTGACGCCATCGTGCAGGTGGACGGCAAACGGCCGAAGTCCCTGCAGGAGGCCCAGCAGTTGCTTTACGGCGAAGCCGGCACGCCCGTGAATCTGATGCTGTCCCGCGACGGCAAGCAAGTCAAGGTACGCATCGTGCGGCAAACGTTCGTGGTGCCGTCCGCCAGCGCCCGGATGATGGGCGAACGCATCGGCTATTTGGCGCTGACGTCCTTTTCCACCGACGCGCCCCATCAGTTCGCGCGTCATCTGGAGGAGCTGGAGAAAAACGGTCTGAACGCCCTTATTCTCGATCTTCGGGGCAACGGCGGCGGGTACATCGACGCCTCGCGGCAAATCGCCGCCCACTTCATCAAAGAAGGCGTGCTGGCGCACCTGATCGACCGGAACGGGAACGACGAGCCGCTTGTGGTCAGCGGCAAGCCCCGTCCTTATCCGGTGTACGTCCTGGTGAACGAAGGGACGGCCAGCGCCTCCGAGTTGCTCGCCGGAGCTTTGCAGGATTACGGTGTCGCCAGGCTGGTCGGCAAGCCGACCTACGGCAAGGGCGTCGCGCAACTGCTCCTTCCGGTCAGCGGCGGCGGCATGCTGAAAGTGACCGCGCAGGAATATTTAACCCCGAAAAAACGGAAGGTGGACGGCGTCGGTCTCAAACCGGACCAGATCGTGGAGGGGAACGCCGCGCAGTTGATCGTCGCCTATCGTACGGCCGGAGGCCGGAAGTTGAGCGTTACGGTCGGCAAAGGGACGGTGCAGGTCAACGGGGTGCGGGCGGCGCAACCCGATGCGGCCTACAAGCATAACGGCACTTGGTATGTGAACGGGCGCCTGGCCGCCGCGCTGATCGGGGCCAGGCTGGAATACGACCGGCAGGCGAAGGCGGTGGTGCTGATCCGGAACGGCGAGAAAAAGACGTTTCGCAACGCGGGAGACGGCCTGCACGTGAAAAACGGCGTCAGCGCCTTCGACGTGCGGCAACTGGCGAAATGGACCCCGGGGCTGAGCTGGAACGAAAGGGACCATTCCCTCACGATCCGGGTTCATGCAGCCGAATGAACGGAAGCCGCGTCGGCGGGCGAGCACCGGACGGGCATCCGTTTCGCGGACCTGCAGGCGCAGTCTGACGGAAGGAGGAACGCGGCCATGGGCAAGATCCGCTTGCTGGACGAGCACGTCGCCAACCAGATTGCGGCCGGCGAGGTGGTGGAGCGTCCGGCTTCCGTCGTCAAGGAACTGATCGAAAACGCGATAGACGCCGGGGCCACGACGATCGACATCGAGGTGGAGGAAGGCGGCCTCTCGCTCGTCCGGGTGACGGACAACGGCCACGGCATCGCGCCGGACGATATCGAACTGGCGTTTCAGCGTCACGCCACCAGCAAGATCCGCACTGGACAGGATTTGTTCCGGATTGTCACGCTCGGGTTCCGCGGCGAGGCGCTGCCGAGCATCGCCGCCGTCGCCCGGGTCAGTTGCCGCAGCGCCATCGACGACAGCGGTCTGGGCGTGCGGCTGGACGTGGAGGGCGGGCGTGTGGTCCGGCGCGAGGAAACCGCCGCGCCCATGGGGACGGACATCACCGTTCGGGATCTGTTCTACAACACGCCCGCACGGCTCAAATACATGCGCACCGTGCAAACCGAACTTTCCCATGTTTCCGACGCGGTGTACCGCCAGGCGCTGACGCGTCCGGACATCGCCTTTTCGCTTCGGCACAACGGAACGACCCTTTTGCGCACGCCGGGCAACGGCGATTTGCGCCAGGTGGTGGCGGCCATTTACGGAACGGCGGCGGCCCGGGCGATGGTGGACGTAACCGGCGATCACCCCGACTATGCCATCGGCGGACTCACCGCCTTGCCGGTGGAGACGCGCAGCAACCGCGGGGGCATCACCATCGTGGTCAACGGCCGCCACGTGCGCAGTCCGGTTCTCGTGCAGGCATTGCTTCAGGCCTACCATACCCTGTTGCCGGTCAACCGGTATCCGCTATCCGTGCTCCATCTGCGCATGCACCCGTCGCTGCTGGACGTCAACGTGCATCCGTCCAAGCTGGAAGTCCGGTTCAGCAAAGAACCCGAACTGCGGGCGTTTGTGGAAGCGAGCGTCAGGGAGGCGCTCCGCCGGCAGGCGTACATTCCGTCCGGCGGGCGGGCGAAACGGAGCGGCGCCTCCGCCGCATGGGTGCAGGAGCAGCTTCGTTTTGCGGCGCCGCCGCCGGCGGAGCCGTCCGCAAACGGGGGAGCGCCGGCGGCCGGCGGCACGATCGCGGTGCCGCCCCCCGGCCGCGCGCCAACGCCGGGCGTCGCGTACGCGCCGGCCGGCGCATCGCCCGGCTCCGCATCGCCGCGACCGGCACGAGCGGAACTGCGGGAGGCGGGGGCGGAACCATACGGTTCATCCGGTTCGCCGGCGGAGGAGAGCGCGCCCGAAAGGGCGGCTTCCCGGCCAACGGAAGGCGGGGCAACGGAGCGACCGGCGACGGGGCATTCGCACGGCGCGGCTCACCCGGTGGCCGGCGCTCGCGGCGAGTATGACGCCGCAGGTCGGAACGCCGAAGCCGCCGGTCCCGATCGGCGCGCCGGTACGGGACGCCTTCCGGACCGCCGGAACGGCACCGCTCCCGTGCCGGAGGAGGTTTGGCGCGCCGCGTTTGCCGCACCGGCGGAGCACGCGCCGCCCGCCTTTCCCGAGCTGCATTGGGTCGGTCAGGTGCACGGGACGTATATCGTGGCGCAAAACGACACGGGCCTGTTTCTGATCGATCAGCACGCGGCCCACGAGCGCATTCAGTACGAATATTTTTACGACCGCTTCAGCCGCCCGCCGGACGGCAGCCAGGAATTGCTGCTGCCGGCAACGCTGGAATTTGCGCCTGACGAGGCGGCCGTTCTGCGGGACAAACTGCCGGTGCTTGCCTCGGTAGGCGTATATGTGGAGGAATTCGGGGGAAATACGTTTATCGTGCGCGCCGTGCCGCACTGGTTTCCGCAGGGAGAAGAAGCCGCGCTTGTCCGCGAGATGGTCGAATGGATCGTGGCGGAGCGCACCTTCGATCTGGCCCGGTTCCGGGAAAAAGCGGCCATCCTGTGCGCGTGCAAAGCCGCGATCAAGGCGAACCAGGCGCTTACCCGCGAGGCCGGCCAAAAGCTCCTCGAACGGCTGGGCGCCTGCCGGCAACCGTACACCTGTCCGCACGGCCGACCGATCGTCGTCAGTTTCAGCCGATATGAACTGGACAAAATGTTCAAAAGGGTGATGACGTGATCGTCACAACGACTGCGCGTCCGGACGAAACCACGGTGCAAAAGGCGCTTCGTTTGGCCCGCGAGTTTGGCGCCAGATATGTCGAGCGACGCAACCGTTCGTTGGCGGAGTTGGGCCGCACGTACGGCACGGACCGGATCGCGGTGGTGGGCTTCTCCGAAATCCGGGTGCTGTCGGGGCAGTCTCCGCCTTTGTTTTTCCATCCGAGCATGGCGTACCTTCGTGTGAAACGGCTTCGAAACGGCGAGGGGGACGCCCTGGTCGACGTGTCCGGCGTCCAGCCCGGCGACGCGGTGCTGGATTGTACCGCCGGGCTCGGCGCTGACGCCATCGTGTTCGCCTACGCGGTCGGCGAACGGGGGCGGGTGACGGCGCTGGAGGTGTCCCCCGTGGTGCATGCGGTCGTCCGGGAAGGCCTTGCGTCCTATGTGTCGGGGGATGCGGATGTCGACGCGGCCATGCGGCGCATCGAGACGCAACGGGCCGACTACACGGACGTTCTGGCCCGGCTGCCGGACAAGAGCTATGACATCGTCTATTTCGATCCGATGTTTCGCAACCCGGTTCTCTCTTCGGCCGCGATCGCGCCGCTGCGCCCCTTCGCCAAGGAGCGTCCCCTTGCCGAAACGGACGTCCGCCAGGCCGTTCGTGTGGCCCGAAAGCGGGTCGTGCTCAAAAACCGCCGCGAAAGCGGGGAATTTCAGCGCCTCGGCTTCACCGTTGCGCGACAATCGTCTTCCCCCATTGCTTACGGAGTGATTGAATGTGACGGCACCTGAATCCGCGGAACGCCATTTAACCGATCGTTCCGCAGCCCGCCCCGAAGCGGGAGCGGCGTCCGACCGCCCGCCGCTGATCGCGCTCGTCGGGCCGACCGCCGTGGGCAAAACGGCTCTCAGCCTCGACCTGGCCGAACGGTTTGGCTGCGAAATCATCAGCGGCGATTCGATGCAGGTTTACCGGCGCATGGACATTGGCACCGCCAAGATCCCGCCCGGCGAGCGGCGCGGCATCCCGCATCATCTGATCGACATCCGCGAGCCCCACGAGCCGTTTACCGTCGCCGAATTTCAGCGCCTGTGCGCGGAGACGATCCGCGACATTGTCGCGCGGGGCCGCATCCCGCTGCTTGTCGGCGGCTCCGGGCTGTATATAGAAGCAGTTTGTTACGGTTTTCCGCTTACGGAGTTTGCCGGCAACCCGGATTTCCGCAGGCGCATGCAGGACTTCGCCGCCGAACAGGGGCCGGAGGCGCTGCACCGGCGTCTGCGCGACGTGGATCCCGACACGGCGGCGCGCCTCCATCCGCACGACGTGAGACGCATCATCCGGGCGCTGGAGATCTACGAGGCGACGGGAAAGCCGATGTCGGAAGTGCAGGGCCAGCGGCGCGGCGAGCCGAAGACGTCGCCGTACAACCTGGCGCTTGTCGGTTTGACCATGGATCGCGAGCAACTGTATGCGCGGATCGACCGGCGGGTGGACGAGATGCTGGCGAACGGTCTCGTCCGCGAAGTGGCCGATTTGCTCGCCGCCGGCGTTCCCCGCGACGCCACATCCATGCAGGCGATCGGGTATAAGGAAATCGCCGCCTATCTGGCCGGCGAAACCGATTACGGAACGGCGGTGGCCACACTGAAACGCAATACCCGCCGCTACGCCAAGCGCCAACTGTCCTGGTTCCGCCGTATGCCGGATCTGGTCTGGATGGACGTCACCGAAAAAAAAGGGAACATTTTCCCGAATATTTGTGATATAATTACAAAGAAAGTTTTCAATTTGCCCTGAATAAACATGAGCATCATCTTTATTTTTGCAATGGGGGTAATCCGCCAATGAACAAATCCATCAATATCCAGGATACCTTTCTCAACCAACTGCGCAAGGACAGTATTCCCGTCACCGTTTATCTGACGAACGGCTTTCAGATTCGCGGCGTCGTTCGCGCCTTTGATAATTTTACCATCATCATTGAAACCGACGGACGTCAGCAAATGGTGTACAAACACGCCATCAGCACCTTCACGCCGCAGCGCAACGTTTCCCTTGCGCAGCCGCAGCAGGACACGGGGAATGACGCCTGATCCGTGAATGCGAGAATGAAACTTTTTGCCCCCCATTTGCGTCTAACCGAATAGTCCGGTCAAGAGCAACCCTTTCCGGGTTGTTCTTCTCTTTATAGGGGGAGAAAATAGACAGAAACCGGCACACCCGGCATCCAGAGGGGGGATCACCATGCCCAACGCAACGCAGAAACGCGGCAGAACCGTGAAGAAGGGCGAATCGTCACGAAAAGCCAAGATCAGACAAGGACTTTTGTGGCTGTTTTTCGTCGGGTTGTTCGCCGCCGTTTGCGCGGTGATGGGGTATCTGCTGGTCATTCTGAACGGCGAGCGCATCTTGAGCGAAAACGAAAACAAGCTCGAGCTCGCAAGGGCGACGGTCATCACCGACCGGAACGGCCAACAGGTGGCCAAGCTGTCCGTGGCCGAAGGAAATCGCGATTATGTGGAATTCAAGGACATACCGGAATTGGTCCGACAGGCGTTCGTCGTCACCGAGGACCGCAGGTTTTACGAGCATTCCGGCATCGACCTGTGGAGCATCGGGCGCGCGCTGGTGAAGGACATCGTCGCCGGAAAAGCGGTGGAAGGCGGCAGCACGATCACGCAGCAACTGGCCAAAAACCTGTTTTTGAGCTCGGAGAAAACCCTGTTCCGCAAGGCGACGGAAGCGTCCATCGCGTTGGCGCTGGAGAACCACAAGACGAAGGATCAGATTCTCGAGCTGTACCTGAACCGGATCTATTTCGGCAAAGGCCAGTACGGCGTGCAAACCGCGGCCAAATATTATTTCAACAAGAGCCTGAAGGAACTGGACGTGTGGGAAATCGCCACATTGGCGGGCATTCCGAAGGCGCCCAACGTGTACAATCCGATCAGCAATCCGGAGAAATCCAAGGAGCGCCGCGCCGTTGTGCTGAATCTGATGGCGGAAGCGGGCCTTATCACGCAGGAAGAAGCCGAGAAGGCGAAAAAGATCGAGTACGATCCCAAAAGGGCGCAATCCCAGGGCGCACAGTCGCGGTACCCGACCTATGTCGATTATGTCGTGGACGAGGCGATCCGGATTACCGGACTCACCGAAGACGAAATCATGCGGGGCGGCTACACGATCGTGACGGCGATCGATGCCTCGGCCCAGCAGGCGATGGAAAAGGCGTTCGCGAACGACGACCTCTTCGAAAAAAGCGCCGACGACACGCCGGTGCAGGGGGCCATGGTCATCATGGACCAGTACAACGGCGAAATTGTGGCCATGGTCGGAGGGCGCGACTACGCCGCCAAGGGGTGGAACCGCGTCACCAAGCAGCGGCAGCCCGGGTCCGCCTTCAAGCCGATCGCGGTCTACGGTCCGGCGCTGGAAACGGGAAACTGGTTCCCGTGGTCGATTCTGCGCGACGACAAGCGCTGTTATGACAACGGCAAATATTGTCCGACCGATTCCAACCGGGTGAAGTACATCGGACCGGTCAGCATGACGCAGGCGATCAAGGAGTCGCGCAACCAGCCCGCCGTCTGGTTGCTGAACGAAATCGGCCCGGGGGCCGGGGTCGAATTTGCGCGGCGTCTCGGCATCGAACTGGCGGCGGAGGACCGCAACCTGGCCATCGCCCTCGGCGGCCTGACGCACGGCGTCACGCCGCTCCAGATGGCGCGCGCTTACGCCGCCTTTGCCAACGGCGGTTACCTGCCGGAACCGCACACGATACTGGAAATCCGGGACTCGTCCGGAAAGCCGGTCTACGAGCGCAAAAACAAACAGCCCGAACGGGTCATGAAAGCCGAGACGGCCTATTATTTGACGCAAATGTTGCAGGAAGTGACCAAATCGGGGGGCACCGGCGTGCGCGCGGCCATCAAGGGACGTCCCGTGGCGGGCAAGACGGGCACGACGCAGCTCGGCCTGTCCGGCGTCAGCAGCGGCGGCAACCGCGACGTCTGGTTTGTCGGCTACACGCCCGAATATACCGCCGCCGTCTGGATGGGCTACGACCAGACGGACGAGAAGCATTATCTGAAGCAGGGCAGCGGCCAGGCGGCGGCGATGTTTGCGGCCGTCATGTCCGAGGTCCTGAAGGGCAAGGAGAAAAAATCGTTCCCGAAACCGGAGGGCATCCCGGAACGGATCAAACTGGACGCGGTCCAGGGACTCGAAGGCGAATATTTGCCGATCGATGTGGCGGTGGAACTGAGATGGCGGGAGTCTTCGGTTCCGGACGTCAGTTACCGGATTTACCGCAAGGCGGAAGGGCAGGAAGACCAGTTCCGGCTCCTGGCGGAGACGGCGGAAACGACGTTCCTGGATCTGGCGATCTTCCCCGACACGACGTACACCTATTACGTGACCGCCTACGATGCCCAAACGAAAACCGAAAGCCCGCCTTCGAAGAAGGTGTCCGTGACGGTAACGACGGAATGGCCCGACACGGAGGAGCCGTCAACGGAGGAGCCGCTGCCGGACGAACCGTTACCGGGCGACATGCCGCCTGACCCGTGGCCGGACGACTGGTGGCCGGAGGACGGGTGGCCGGACAATCCGCTGCCGGGCGAAGGGCCGCCGGCGAACCCGAACCCCGGTCAACCGCAGCCGGGCGAACCGTCACCGGGCGCGCCGTTGCCCGGCACGCCGGATTCGGAGCCGACCGGCACCGGGGACACGGGCGCGCCGGGCAACGGCAGGACGAAGCCGGACGAAGGCGGTGCGGGCGGCAACGGCCAGCCGCGGGCGGGAACGAATCCGTCCGCCGGCGGCCCGGGCCATGCGCCGCCGGGAAAGGACCGGGCGGCCGGAATCGGTGAAACGCCGGCGGGTTGAACGGCCGGCGAGCGGAACGGACGGCGGGCCGAAACTGCCGGCCCCGACGACGGCAATGGGTTACATTCCCGTGAACCTCCAATCCCGCCGGAAAGCGGGACTGGAGGTTCTTTTTCCACAGCGGGAACGTGGTCCCGCGTTTTTTTCCGGAAAAACCGCCCTGACACCGGCTGGACGCAGCCACACGAAGACGGCGTCATTTCCGGTCTTCCGTCCTCCGACTGGAGCGCCCCCCATGCTTTATGGTAAGATCGGGTATATCGGTTTACGGGATGCCTGAGCGGCGGCCGCGTCCCGCGCCATGGAAAGGATCGTTGCTTCATGAAGCGAAAATTCTCTGATCGGGCCAACTGGCGCCGCATTTTGAAAAAGAGCTACGCCTGCATTTCGTTTGACGAGCCGCAGTTTCGCGGCTTTGTTACCTTATTTCGCATTCACGAACTGCGGGAACCGCTCTGGAAGGAATACGGCGGCAAGCGTATGTGCCTGGCGGATCGGGGTTACCTGTGGATGCAGCACTACCCGAAAGGGGAGCATTTTGTCGTCACGACCATGTTTGACCCATCGGGGAATGTGGTGCAATGGTATATCGACGTTTGCAAAACGCAGGGGGTGACCGACCAGCAGGTGCCGTGGTTTGACGACCTGTTCCTGGACATCGTGGTGTTGCCGACCGGGGAGGTCATGCTGCTCGACGAAGACGAGCTGGAGGAGGCCCTGGACGAAGGCCAAATCACCGAACGCGACGCGGAGCTGGCCGAGCGGACCGCCCGGCGTTTGCTGGACAGCATCCGGCAAAAACGTTTTCCCTATTTCGCCCTCAGCGTGGAACATCGCCGCCTGCTGCTCCGGCGCCTCGGCTGGGAGGCAAACCGCAGTTGAACGGAAAGGTGACCGGACGCCGTCAGCGTCCGTCGCCCCGCGGAAAGAAGAGCCGATCCAGGCTGGCGTTGTTTGCCGTCGCCTTCGCCGGCCTGGCGGCGGCGGTGTGGTGCGGCACCCTGTATATCCTTATTGTCCGTTATGACGGGGAGCCCGGACGGGGGACCGGGGTGCGGGCGGACGCCGGCATTGTGCTTGGCGCCGCCCTGTGGAACAACCGGCCCAGTCCAGGCTTGAAGGAGCGGCTCGATCTGGCCCTTGCGGCTTACCGGGAAGGCCAGTTTTCCGCCTTCATCGTGACCGGCGGTTTGGACCGGAACGGCTCCACCCTGACCGAGGCGCAGGGCATGAAACAATATTTGCTGGAGCACGGTGTGCCCGAATGCGCGATCGTCACGGAAAACGAATCGACCAGCACCTATGAAAACCTGCGGAACGCGAAGCGCATCATGGACGAGCGGGGGTGGAACACCGCGCTCATTCTGACCCACCGGTTCCACGGGTTCCGTGCCGCGTGGATCGCCCGGGCGCTGGGCTATGAACCGGTGCAGGTGCGAGTCGTCGAATCGCGTGTGCTGAACGTCACGTACCATCGCCTGCGGGAAGTGCTCGCCTGCACGAAATGGGTGGTGAATGGGCTCCTCCTGCATGGCCGGTGATTCGCCCGAATACATTGTTAAGGCGGAATCCATTGGAATGCCGGCATCCGTGGTTTCGGCCATGGGTTTGGCGGCAACAAGCCGATTACGCCCAGCGGAAGGAGCGATGGCATGAACGAGAGGGCGAGAACGCCGGATGTGCGGGAACCTGCGCGGTCCAGGCCCGCCAGACAGATCAACGTCGTGCTGCGTCCGGCGGAACCGGCGGCGTCCTCCGCTCCGGCCGCCATCGGCCGCGGGCGGACGCTTCCGCCCAACGGTCCATGGGCCGAATGGCAGGAGGAACTGGACCGGATGGTCGGTCTGGAGGACGTGAAGGCGCTCGTTTATGAAATCTACGCGCTGTTGCAGGTCGCCAAAATGCGCAACGCCGTCGGCCTGGCCAGCGACTCGCACGTGTTCCACATGATTTTCAAGGGCAATCCCGGCACCGGCAAGACGACGGTTGCCCGCATTCTGGCGCGGCTGTTGCAAAGTATGGGGGTGCTGAGCAAAGGTCATCTGGTGGAGGTGGAGCGCGCCGATCTGGTCGGCGAGTACATCGGTCACACGGCGCAAAAAACGCGGGAATGGATTCGCAAAGCATTGGGCGGGGTGCTGTTCGTCGACGAGGCGTACAGCCTGGCCCGCGGCGGCGAGAAAGATTTTGGGAAAGAAGCGATCGACACGCTCGTCAAGGCGATGGAAGATTATCGCAACCAGTTCGTGCTCATTCTGGCCGGTTACACGCTGGAGATGGAAATGTTTTTGCTGTCCAATCCCGGATTGCCGTCCCGTTTTCCGATCCGGATGGAATTTCCCGATTACACGGTGGATCAACTGATTCAGATCGCCGAAGGGATGGCCCGGGAACGGGATTATACCTTCCTGCCGCAGACGCTGCACAAGTTGCGCCAGATGCTGATCGCGGAAAAAAACGAGGCCTATCCGTTCAGCAATGCCCGCTTTGTCCGCAACGTCATCGAGCGCGCCATCCGCAACCAGGCCGTTCGGCTGCTCGAACAGTATCCGAACGGTTCGCCGGGGCGAATGGAGTTGATGTGCCTGCGTCCGGAAGACCTCCGGTGACGGCCGTCGCAGTTGAGGAGGGGTTGCATGTCGGAACGGCTTGAGACCGGCGCCCGCGACGGCGAACGCGTCATTCTCGTCAGTCTGGTCACGGACGGGATGCGCCGCGCGGGCATCGATCCGCAATATTCGCTTGAAGAACTGGCCCGCCTCGCGGAAACCGCGGGGGCGACGGTGGAAGCGTCATTGACGCAGCACCGCGAAGCGCCCGATCCCAAATGGTTCATCGGCAAGGGGAAAGCCGAGGAACTGGGCGCGCTCGTTGCGGCGCGGGGCGTGCAGACGGTCGTGTTTGACCAGGAACTGTCCGCCGCGCAGGTGCGCAACCTGGAGACGGTGGTGGAAGCCAAGATCATCGACCGGCCCCAGCTCATTCTCGACATTTTCGCCAAACGCGCCCGGACGCGCGAAGGGATGCTGCAGGTGGAGCTCGCCCAGTTGACGTACCTGCTGCCGCGCCTGACCGGTCACGGCCGCCATCTGTCCCGGCTGGGCGGCGGCATCGGCACGCGCGGTCCCGGCGAGACGAAGCTGGAGACGGATCGCCGCCACATCCGGCGGCGCATCGGAGAGTTGCGCCGGCAACTGGAAAGCGTGAAAGCCCACCGGGCGTTGCATCGCCAGCGCCGGCGCAAAAACGGTGTTTTCCAGGTGGCGCTCGTCGGCTATACGAACGCGGGCAAGTCGACGTTGCTGCGGCAACTGACCGCGGCGGACGTTTTGGCGGAGGACAAGCTGTTTGCCACGCTCGATCCGTCGACGCGCGTGTTCCGTCTGCCGAGCGGCAAGGAGGTGCTGTTGACCGACACCGTCGGGTTCATCCAGAACCTGCCGCATGAGCTGGTCGCCGCATTTCGCGCCACGCTGGAGGAAGTGAACGAGGCCGACCTGCTCGTGCACGTGATCGACGCCTCCTCTCCGATGCGGGACCGCCAGCGCCGGGTGGTGGAAGACGTGCTGGCGGAGCTGGGTGCGGGCGGCAAACCGGCGCTCGTCGTCTACAACAAGATCGACCGGTGCCCGCCGGATTCGCTCGCATTCCTTCCGGACGGAGGTGACTGTCTGCGGATGAGTGCGCTAAACGCGGCGGACTTGCGCCGCCTGGCGGAGGCGATCGACAACCGGCTGGCGACCCGGCCGGCCGTCTTCCGGCTGCCGGTATCCCGCGGCGATCTGATTGCGCTGGCGCATCGTGTGGGGGACGTCACGGAACGGCGCGCCGACGAAGATTGGCTGGTGCTGGCCGTACGGCTGCATCCGGACGACATGTCCCGGTGGGGGAAACCGTTGGAGCCTTTTTTGTTGGACCCATGACGGCGACATGGCCGGCAAGCCTCGCTTGTAACCCTTCTAAGCAACACGGAATCGGAAAGAAACGGAGAAGATGGACGGATGACGCTCAAGCAATGGACGGACGAAGAGTGGGAACGGCAGGCGGAATCCGCCGAAGCGAAGGCGGCCGCCCGATTGAAGGAAACCGACCGGGTGGCCGAGCGGAACCAGTGGAAGGTCATCCGCGCGTTCCAAAATCGAAAGGTTAGCGACTACCATTTTGCCGACTCGACCGGATACGGTTACAACGACCGGGGGCGGGAAACGCTCGACCTGGTTTTCGCGGACGTGTTCGGCGCCGAGGCCGCGCTGGTCCGCCCGCACATCGTGTCCGGCACCCATGCCATCGCCGTGGCGCTCTTTGGCTGCCTGCGTCCGGGGGACGAGATCGTCTTTGTCACGGGCAGTCCGTATGACACGCTGCACAAGGTGATCGGCCGTCCCGGAGACGGCGCCGGATCGCTTGCCGACTGGGGGGTGCGCAGCCGGATCGTGCCGCTGCTTCCGGACGGCGGGGTGGACTGGGACGGCGTCACGGAAGCCGTTTCCGAACGGACAAAGGTATTCGCCATCCAGCGCTCCCGGGGCTACAGTTGGCGACCTTCGTTCACCATCGAAGCCATCGCCGATATGGCGGGCCGATTGAAACGGCTGAAGCCGGACGCCGTCGTGTTCGTGGACAACTGTTACGGGGAATTTGTCGAGGACCGGGAACCGACGGACGTGGGCGTCGACCTGATGGCCGGATCGCTCATCAAAAATCCCGGCGGCGGCCTCGCCCCGAGCGGCGGTTATATCGCGGGGCGCCGCGAATGGGTCGAGCGGGCGGCCCGGCGGCTGACGGCGCCCGGACTCGGCGGGGAAGTCGGCGCGATGCTCGGCACGACGCGCGCGTTGTTTCAAGGGCTGTTCCTGGCGCCCCTCATCGTCAGCCAGGCGGTGAAAGGAAGCATCTTCGCCGCGGCGGTGTTTGAAGATCTCGGATTCGACACGAGCCCGCACTGGCAAGATCCCCGCACCGACCTGATTCAGGCGGTCCGCTTCCGGTCCAGAGAACAGTTGATTGCGCTCGTCCGCGCCGTACAGCGCGCCGCGGCGGTCGACGCCCACGTGGTGCCCGAGCCCGCCGACATGCCCGGATACGAGGATCCGGTCATCATGGCGGCCGGCACGTTCATCCAGGGCGGCAGCCTGGAGCTGTCGGCCGATGCGCCGATCCGCGAACCATACATCGCTTACATGCAGGGCGGGCTGACTTACGCGCAAGTCAAGCTGGCCGTTCGTCTCGCCGTGGAAGCCTTGCGTTGTAACATTCCTTGACACGTTTCTGACAGGGCATTAAGATGGAAGTGGTTGCAAACTGATGATCGCGATGAAAGGCGAGGGGTTCGTCATGGGTGAGGATATCCCCAAACAAATGGCCCTGTTTCCGATCGGGATCGTCATGAAGCTGACCGGTTTGACTGCCAGGCAGATCCGTTATTACGAGCAGCATCAACTGGTTCAGCCGACCCGTACGTCGGGCAATCAGCGCCTTTATTCATTCCAGGATGTGGAACGGCTGCTGGAAATCAAGTCGCTCATCAGAAAGGGGCTCAACATCGCCGGCATCAAACAGGTCATGCAACCGGTCCAAGCGGATGCGAAGGAGGCGACTGTTGTCAAGGAACCGGCGGAACGAAGAAACCGCGAACTTACAGATCCTCAGGTTCACCGTTTGCTGAAACGTCAGCTATCGGAACGGCGGCCGGGGCAGGTGTCGCTTATCGAAGGACAACTGGCCCGATATTTTCGTTTTCCGAAGCACCGGCCTTAGCTGGAATTGCAGCCTTGATTCGACGATTCTCAGGAGGTTTCCATGGGTTATTCGCGCGACGACATACTGCGTATCGCCAAAGAGGAAAACGTGCGTTTCATCCGCCTGCAATTCACCGACCTGCTCGGCATCGTCAAAAATGTGGAAATTCCGGTCAGCCAACTGGAGAAGGCGCTCGACAACAAGATGATGTTTGACGGCTCTTCCATCGAAGGTTATGTCCGGATCGAGGAATCGGACATGTACCTGTATCCGGATCTCGACACGTGGGTCATTTTCCCCTGGGTGACGGAAGACAAGGTAGCCCGCCTCATCTGCGACGTCTACATGCCGGACGGCACGCCGTTTCCCGGCGATCCGCGCGGCATTTTGAAACGGGCGTTGAAGGAAGCCGAGGACATGGGCTTCACGACGATGAACGTTGGCTCCGAACCGGAATTTTTCCTGTTCAAGACCGACGCAAACGGCTATCCGACCCACGAGGTCAACGACCAGGGCGGTTATTTCGACCTGGCGCCGACCGATCTCGGGGAAAACTGCCGGCGCGACATCGTGCTGACGCTGGAAGAAATGGGCTTCGAAGTCGAGGCGTCCCACCACGAGGTGGCGGCGGGGCAGCACGAGATCGACTTCAAGTACGCGGACGCGATCAAGGCCGCGGACCAGATCCAGACGTTCAAGCTGGTCGTCCGCACGATCGCCCGCAAACACGGGCTTCACGCCACCTTCATGCCGAAGCCGCTGTACGGCATGAACGGATCGGGCATGCACTGTCACCTGTCGCTGTTCCGCGGAAACGAGAACGCCTTTTACGATCCGGAAGACCGGCTCGGCTTAAGCGAAACCGCGCGGCAATTCATGGCCGGTGTGCTCCATCACGCCTGCGGGTTCACGGCGATCACCAATCCGACCGTCAATTCGTACAAACGCCTCGTGCCGGGATACGAAGCCCCGTGCTATGTGGCCTGGTCGGCGGCCAACCGCAGCCCGATGATCCGGATTCCGTCGTCGCGCGGCCTGAGCACCCGGATCGAGGTGCGCAACCCGGATCCCGCGGCCAACCCGTATCTGGCCCTGGCGGTTCTGCTCAAGGCAGGCCTGGACGGCATTGCCAAAAAAATGCCGCTGCCGGCTCCGGTGGACCGCAACATTTACGTCATGAGCGAGGAAGAACGCGAGGCGGCTGGCGTTCCCAGCCTGCCGACGTCGCTCAGGGAAGCGCTGGAAGCGCTGAAGCGCGACGAAGTCATTTGTTCCGCGCTGGGCGATCACGCCCTCGGCCATTTCATCGAGCTGAAGGAAATCGAATGGGACATGTACCGGATGCAGGTGCATCCGTGGGAACGCGAGCACTATTTGACGCTTTATTGAGATCTTTCAAAACAAACGGAAACGAAAAAGGACGTTTGGCGGTGTTTCTCCAAACGTCCTTTTTTCGTGCCTTTTAATTCAATGAAACTTGATTCAATGAAACTTGCGGATCAGGCCGATGACCTTGCCCAGAATGGTCACCTGCGGCAGACGGATCGGTTCCATCGCGGAATTCTCCGGCTGCAGCCGGATGTGATCCTTTTCTTTGTAGAACGTTTTTACCGTGGCCTCGTCATCCTCGGTCATGGCCACCACGATGTCGCCGTTGTTGGCGGTCGGCTGCTGGCGGACGATGACGTAGTCGCCGTCGTGAATGCCGGCTTCAATCATGCTGTCGCCCGTCACCGAAAGCATGAACACCGGTTGATCCCCCACCATGTGAACCGGCAAGGGGAAATAATCTTCGATGTTCTCCGTGGCCGTGATGGGCGCTCCCGCCGTCACCTTGCCCACGATGGGCACCTGCCGGACCTTGTGCGTGAACGGCCCCGTCATTTCGTCGTCGCCGTCCAGGATTTCGATGGCGCGCGGTTTGGTCGGATCGCGCCGGATCAGGCCCTTCTTCTCCAGCCGGTCCAGGTGGCCGTGAACCGTCGAGCTGGAGGCCAGGCCGACGGCTTCACCGATTTCCCGTACCGACGGGGGATAGCCTTTTTCGCGGACTTTGCTTTTGATAAAATCCAGGATCGCCTGTTGGCGATTGGACAATTTGGTCACGGAGAACCCTCCCAGTCCTATGTATGGATGATCGCCCCGGAAATGTCGGGATGACATTTGATTCAATTATAGCACAGAATCCCGGTTCACACAAACATTCGTTCCCGAAGAACAAACGTTCGAAAAAAGGGTTGTATCAAACACATGTTCGTGTTATGATGGAGGCAGAACAAATGTTTGGGGTGTCGTCCATGGTTTCTGATTGGGTGTTTTCTGCCGCAACGTATTCCGATCGCCGGCTCTTTGCCGAACGGCGTCATCTCCGCCGGGACGTTCGCCGCCGTCCGGAGACGTCGCGCGCCGCATGGGGCGCGTCGGGGTGGGGCGCGCTGCGCGCGGCGCTGTTTCTGGTCGCGGTCGGTTTGCTGTTTTTTGGCTTGTCGTTTGTCCGCACCTACGCGTCGGAGGAGGCGCCGGCGCCGCCGATGCCCGGCGAACGGGTCGTGTACGCCGATGAGGGCGACAGCTTGTGGAAGATCGCCGTTTCCGTGAAAAAGATAAGCTTGGACACACGGGTCGTCGTTCATGCCATCATGAAGCGCAACGGTCTAGCGGAACCGGATCTGCGCGTCGGCCAGAAGCTGATCATCCCCGCGCACGTTCTTCCGTCCGCGGCGGCCGGCGCCGGAACGTCCTGACACCGGGAAACGGAAAGACGAAGATCTTGGCGTGCGGGCGACCTTGACAACCCTTCCGGTCAAGTGTCAAAGTATAAGGGTCAACGTGTGGAAACAGCGACGCATTGCCGGAGGGGATCGCCATGTCCCGTTCATGGGAACGGATGGTGCGAAGGAACCGAAAACAGATCAACAAGCGGCGAAAAAAGGAAGGCAAGCAAGCCATCGGAAACGCGCAGGTCGAGCGGTTTCGCGGACGAAGTTACATCCTGCCGCTGTTCCTTGTCCTGATGGCCGCCTTGTTCGTCGTGGTTTCCCGGCCGTGGGAAGTTGATCAAGGGGCCCTGTTCTGGTGGACGGTTGCCGCCTATGCGGCCCTGGCCCTGCTGTACTTCCTGCGACGTCCCTATCTGGCGGTCGGCAGGGATTGGCTGGAAACCCGGCGTTTTACCGGATACAAGACGCTGAAGGCCTCGGAGATCCGCAAGATTATTTTGTTGCCCGGCTATGTGATCGTGGAATCGGTCAAAGGGTCGCGTTGGGTGTTTTCACGGGCGATGAATTTGTATCCGATCGGTCCGATGAGCGAGCGGTTGCGGAAATTTGCGCAAGACCACCGGATCGACGTGGATACGTCCGTAAAGTAAGATCTGACGGATCCGCCGGTGAAACCGGGCGGAGGAAACGGCCGAGAACGGAATCGAATGGCAGATGGGGAGAGAAGCCGGGCAATGACGGTAAAGGCGATCTGGTTCGATCTGGATGACACGTTGTTGTGGGATGAGCGAAGCGTCACGGAAGCGCTCCGGGCCACGGCGTTATTGGCGGCCGAGCGGACCGGCGTGGATCCGGACGCGCTGGTGGCGGCCGTGCGCCGCGAGGCGCCGGCGCTGTACGCGGCGTACGAAACGTATCCGTTTACCCAAATGATCGGCATCAATCCGTTTGAAGGACTGTGGGGGCGATTTTCCGGCGGGTCCCATCCGATGTTCCGCAAGCTGGAGGCCATCGTGCCGGAATACCGGGTGAACGTGTGGACGCGGGCGCTGGCCGCGGCCGGCGTGCACGATCCCAAACTGGGGGCGGCGCTGGCGGAACGGTTCGGCGAAGAACGCCGGAAGCGGCCGTACGTGTTTGACGATACCTTTGACGTGCTGGACCGTTTGAAAGGACGCTACAAGCTGTTGCTTCTGACCAACGGCTCTCCCGATCTTCAGCAGGAGAAATTGGACGGCGTACCGGCACTGGCGGCTTATTTCGATCACATTGTCATTTCCGGTGCGTTCGGCGAAGGAAAACCGTCGCCGCGTCTGTTTCAGCACGCCATGGCGCTGCACGGAGTGACCGCCGCGGAGACGCTGATGGTCGGGGACCGGCTGACGACCGACATTCAGGGAGCGAACAACGTCGGCATGCGTTCGGTCTGGATCAACCGTCACACCAGTCCGAACAGCGGCGATATCGCACCGACTTGGGAAATCTCGTCGCTGTCCGATCTGCTTGCGTTGCTGGAACGCATGTAATTCGGCTCCCATGCAAGCCCCGGCGCCGCCGTATCGGCCCCGGGGCTTTTCGCTTATGGATAAATTTGATACGATACATAAATCCGGAGTTATTCTTAGATAGGCCGAACTGCCGGGGGGAAATCCCGGAAGAATCGGAACGGTGTTTCGAAAAGGAGGCGCAGCGATGACCCAGCCTGCCGAAGTCAAGCCTCCCCTGCAACAAGCGTTGCGGGAGCGGATTCTTATTTTGGACGGCGCCATGGGGACCATGATCCAACAGGCGGGCCTCAAGGCCGAAGATTTCGGCGGCGAGGCGCTCGAAGGTTGCAACGAAATGTTGGTCTTGACCCGGCCCGACGTCATCCGGGGCATTCACGAAGCGTATCTGGAAGCGGGCGCCGATATCATCGAGACGAACACGTTCGGCGCCACCTCCGTCGTGCTTGCGGAATACGGCATCGCCCACCGGGCGCGGGAAATCAATTTGGCCGCCGCTCGTCTGGCCCGGGAGGCGTGCGAACGGTTTCAGTCGCCGGACAAGCCGCGCTATGTTGCCGGCGCCATGGGGCCGACGACGAAGACGCTGTCCGTGACAGGCGGCTTAACGTTTGACGAACTGGCCGAAGCGTACCGCGAACAGGCGCTCGCCCTCATCGAGGGCGGCGTCGACGCGCTGCTCGTCGAAACGTGTCAGGATACGCTGAACGTCAAGGCGGCCGGCGTGGGCATCCGCCGGGCGTTCGAGGAACTCGGCCGGGAAGTGCCGGTCATGATCAGCGGCACGATCGAGCCGATGGGCACGACGTTGGCCGGACAGAACATTGAGTCGTTCTACATCTCGCTGAAGCATCTGAAGCCCGTATCCATCGGTCTCAACTGTGCCACCGGTCCGGAATTTATGCGGGATCATATCCGGACGCTGGCGGACATTGCGGATATTGCGGTCAGTTGTTACCCGAACGCCGGCCTGCCGGACGAAAACGGGCACTATCACGAGTCGCCGGAATCCCTGGCCGCGAAACTGCGCGGATTTGCCGAACAGGGGTGGCTGAACGTGGCGGGCGGCTGTTGCGGCACGACGCCCGCCCATATCCGGGCCATTGCCGAAGCGCTGCGCGACGTTCCGCCGCGCCGGCCGGCCGGCAGCCATCCGGCGGCGGTGTCCGGCATTGAAACGCTGTATCTGGAGGAAGCGAATCGTCCGTACATGGTGGGCGAGCGGACGAACGTCCTCGGTTCGCGCAAATTCAAGCGGCTCATCGCCGAAGGCAAGTACGAGGAAGCGGCGGAAATCGCCCGCGCACAGGTAAAGAACGGCGCGCATGTCATCGACGTCTGCCTGCAGGATCCGGACCGCAACGAAGCGGAAGACATGCGCCGGTTTCTCGCCCAGGTTATCCGGAAAGTTAAAGTGCCGCTTATGATCGATTCGACCGATCCGGCCGTCGTCGAACTGGCGCTCAAGATGACCCAGGGCAAGTCCATTATCAACTCCGTCAACCTGGAAGACGGGGAGGAGAAATTTGCGCGGGTGGCGCCGCTCGTCCACCGTTACGGGGCGGCCGTGGTCGTCGGCACGATCGATGAGCGGGGACAGGCGATTTCCCGCGAAGACAAGCTGGCGGTCGCCAAGCGGTCGTACGAACTGCTCACGGGCAAATACGGCATCCCGGCGGAAGACATCATCTTCGACCCGCTCGTTTTTCCCGTCGGCACGGGGGACGAGCAGTACATCGGGTCCGCCCGGGAAACGATCGAAGCGATTCGTCTCATCAAGGCGGCTATGCCCGCTTGCAAGACGATTCTCGGCATCAGCAACGTCTCGTTCGGACTGCCGGAGGCGGGACGCGAAGTGCTCAACTCGGTCTTTTTGTACGAGTGCACCAAGGCCGGGCTCGATTACGCGATCGTAAACACGGAGAAGCTCGAACGATACGCGTCGATTCCGGAAGAAGAGCGGCGGCTGGCGGAAGCGCTGCTGTACGATACGGGCGAAGAGACGCTGGCCGCTTTTGTGACGGCATTCCGCGACAAAAAGAAAGAAAAGCGTCAACCGACCGTTCGCCTGTCGCTGGAGGAACGTCTGGCCGCCTACATCGTGGAAGGCAGCAGGGACGGACTCCTGGCCGATCTGGACGAGGCGATGACCAAATACGCCCCGCTGGACATTATCAACGGACCGCTGATGGCCGGAATGGAAGAGGTCGGGCGACTGTTCAACAACAACGAACTGATTGTCGCGGAGGTGCTGCAGAGCGCCGAGGTGATGAAGGCGGCGGTGGCGTATCTGGAGCCGCACATGGAGAAAACGGAGTCGGCCGTGAAGGGCAAGATCCTGCTCGCCACGGTAAAGGGCGATGTTCATGACATCGGCAAGAACCTGGTCGAGATCATCTTGTCCAACAACGGCTACCAGATCGTGAATCTCGGCATCAAGGTGCCGCCGGAGCAGCTCATCGAGGCGTACCTTGCCGAACAGCCGGACGCCATCGGCCTGTCCGGGCTGCTCGTCAAATCGGCGCAGCAGATGGTGGTGACGGCCCAGGATTTGCGAAACGCCGGCATCCGCGTGCCGCTCCTCGTGGGAGGTGCGGCCCTCACCCGCAAGTTCGTCAAGACGCGGATCGCCCCCGAATACGATGGACTGGTGCTCTACGCGAAGGACGCCATGGAAGGGCTGGAGCTGGCCAACAAACTGTCCGATCCCGTTCAGCGCGCGGCGCTGGAGGAAGCGCACCGGTCGGAATTGGCGCAAGCGGCTGTGGACGGCCCGCCCCGGGAGCGGCATTCCGGCGCCCGGCCGGCGCGATCGCCGGCGATCGACCCCGACGCGCCCGTGTTTGTGCCGCCGGATCTCAAGCGCCACGTGCTGCGCGATTATCCGCTGTCGCACGTGCTGCCGTATGTCAACCAACAAATGCTGCTTGGCCATCACCTGGGTCTGAAGGGAAATGTGGAGCAACTGCTGGCGGCCGGCGACGAAAAAGCCGCCCGGTTGAAGGAAACGGTTGACGCCGTCATCGCCGAGGCCGAGCGAAACGGCTGGTTGCGGCCGCAGGCCATGTACCGCTTTTTCCGGGCGCAATCGGACGGCAACGACATCCTCGTTTATGACCCGGACGACCCGGGGCGCGTGCTCAAGCGGTTTTCGTTCCCGCGCCAGGCGGCGGAACCGTACCTGTGTCTTGCCGATTTCCTGAAATCCGTCGACAGCGGCGTCATGGACTACGTCGGCTTCCTCGTCGTCACCGCCGGTCCGGGCGCCCAGGAACAGGCCGCGAAATGGAAGGAATCCGGTGATTACCTGCGTTCGCACGCGCTGCTCGCGGCGGCGCTGGAAGTGGCGGAAGCGATGGCGGAACGGACGCATCAAATCATGCGCGACGTGTGGGGCTTTCCGGATCCGCCCGACATGACGATGAAGCAGCGGTTTGCCGCGCGCTATCAGGGCATTCGGGTCTCGTTCGGTTATCCGGCCTGCCCGAACCTGGAAGACCAGAGACTCCTGTTCGACTTGATGCGACCGGAAGACATCGGGGTCCATTTGACGGAAGGGTACATGATGGATCCGGAAGCCTCGGTGTCAGCCATGGTGTTCGCGCATCCGCAAGCGAGATATTTTAATGTAGATAAAGATTAATCACATAAAATAAATATTTTATGTCATTAATTTCTTGTGCGCAAAACGCTCCAAGCCCCCCGCCGGCACCCCGGGATAGGGTGCGGTGGGGGGCTGAAGGTGCCCGTCCGGGATTCGGCGGGTTACTGTTCTTCGCGATGGCGGGCTTCGTCCTTGATTTCTTCCCGCATCCCGCGGATGCTTTCGCGGCGATGCCTGTTTTTCTCGGTGATCGCGCGGATTTCCTCCGGACTCAGTTCTTCCGCGTGCTCGGACAGGTACTCTTCGGACTCTTCCAGTCGGTCAATCGTGTTTTGCACCATTTCCTGCAATTTCTCCACGTTGTCGGATCGATCATCCGGCTTGGCCATGCGGAACACCTCCCTTCGCGCATGCTGGTTCCGCCGGTTTTGCGCTGCTTGTTTCGCCGCATCCCGTCGGCGCCCGTCCGCGTCCCGCCGACGGTGCGGATCCGGGGAACGAGGCGGGAAGGAGTTAGAAGACGGGCGGGAAAGCCGGAGCGCGGCAGGAAAACGGGCGGCGGCTTCTGGATAGGATGGCGGAACGGCAGCCGTTTTATGCGCGCCGCTCGCCGGTTCCCATCGGCCGGCGGCGGCCGGGACACATCAGGCCGAAGGCCGGCCGCAGGCCGCGACGCCGCGGCGCGGACATGACGCAGGCCCAGCCTTCGTTCGGGACAAGCCCGTGGTTTCCCGGGAAAGCGCAGAAGCTGACAACGCGTGTCGTGACGGGGCGGAGAGAGCCGAAATCCGCGGAATGGACGAAGCGGACGGAAACCGTTTGTCGAATCGGAAAAAGCAGTGCGGGATACGGCCGATTGCCGGGCGAACATATATTCTGTACAATGGGGGCAGATAACATGGCGCACCCGGGCCGCCGGTTGGCCGGAACCCGGGAACGAACGGGAGCGGAAGATCATGAACCGATGGACAGGACGGGCGGCGTCGGTGGAGGAATGGATTGCGGATTTCCGCAGCCGCCCCGAATTCATGGCCAACGTGATGTATTGGCACACGACGCCGGCGCGTCCGGCGCGGACGGTGCCGATGCCCGAGACGTTGCCCTCGAAACTCGCCGAGGCGCTTCGCCGCAAGGGCATCCATGAGCTGTACACGCACCAGGCGGCGGCACTCCGCGCGGCGGAAGCGGGCGAACATCTGGTCGTGGTGACGCCGACCGCCTCGGGCAAGACGCTCTGCTACAACCTGCCGGTGCTGCAGCGCATCCTCGCGGACGACAGCGCCCGGGCGCTGTACCTGTTTCCGACAAAGGCGCTGGCGCAGGATCAGGTGGCGGAATTGCAGGAACTGGCCGACCTGATGGAGGCGGACATCAAGACGCACACCTACGACGGGGACACGCCGCCGAACGTGCGCCAGGTGATCCGGATGGCCGGCCATATCGTGGTCACCAATCCGGACATGTTACATACGGCCATTTTGCCGCATCATACCAAATGGGTGAAGCTGTTTGAAAACCTGCGCTACGTCGTGATCGACGAGTTGCACGCTTACCGCGGCGTATTCGGGAGCCATGTGGCCAACGTCATCCGCCGGCTGAAGCGAATCTGCCGGTTTTACGGAAGCCGGCCGCAATTTTTGTGCGCATCGGCGACGATCCGCAACCCGCGCGAACACGCGGAACGTCTGCTCGAGGAGCCGGTGCGGCTGATCGACGACAACGGCGCGCCGTCGGGCGAACGGCATTTCGTATTTTACAACCCGCCGCTCGTCAACCGGCAGCTTGGCATCCGTCGCAGCAGCGTGCTGGAAACGCAGAAGCTGGCGGCCCATCTGTTGCGCAGCGGCATCCAGACGATCGTGTTCGCCCGGAGCCGGGTGCGGGTCGAGATTTTGCTGACCTATTTGCAGGAGCTCGTAAAAGACGAACTCGGCGCAAAATCGATCCGCGGTTACCGCGGCGGATATCTGCCCAAACAGCGGCGGGAAATCGAGCGCGGTCTCCGCACGGGGGACATCCGCGGTGTCGTCAGCACGAACGCCCTGGAACTCGGCATCGACATCGGCCAGCTTCAGGCATGCGTCATGAACGGCTACCCCGGCTCGATTGCCAGCGCGCTGCAGCAATCGGGAAGAGCGGGTCGCCGCCATGGCAGTTCGATCACGTTCCTGGTGGCGAGCAGCAATCCCCTCGACCAGTTTCTCGTCCAGAACCCGGAGTTCTTTTTCGGTCTGCCGCCGGAGGAGGCGCGCATTCATCCGGACAACCTGCTCATCCTGCTTGACCAGCTCAAGTGCGCGGCCTATGAATTGCCGTTCGAGGAGGGGGAAACGTTCGGCGGCGAGAGGCTCGAGGACCTGCTGGAGTTTCTCGCGGAGGAGCGCGTGCTGCACCGGGCCGGCGGCCGGTGGCACTGGATGGCGCAGGCGTTTCCGGCCAACAACGTGTCGCTGCGTTCGGCGGCGCAGGAAAACGTCGTCATCATCGATGTCACGGAGGGGCACCGGGTCATCGGCGAGGTCGACCGGTTCAGCGCGCCGACGCTCGTCCACGAAGAGGCGATCTACATCCATGAGGGCGTCCAGTACCAGGTGGAAAAATTCGATTATCCCGAGAAGAAGGCTTACGTCCGCCAGGTTGACGTCGACTATTTCACCGATGCCCATCTGGCGGTGGATCTGAAGGTGTTGCACGTCGACCTGGAGGAGACGCGCGGACCGTTGCTCCGCCAGTTCGGGGAAGTGACCGTCAATGCGCGGCCGACCATTTTCAAGAAAATTCGCCTGCGCACGCACGAAAACATCGGCTCCGGCCCCATCCACCTGCCGGAGGAACAGCTCCATACGAGCGGTTACTGGTTTGCCTTCGCGGACGACGCCTTTCCCGGACGCAGCGAAAGCGACATGCAGTCGGCGCTGATCGGCCTGGCCAACGTGCTCGTGCACCTCGCGCCGCTCCATCTGATGTGCGATCCGCGCGACATCCGCGTCTTCCCGCAGGTAAAGGCCGTCCATACGAAGCGGCCGACGATCTATTTTTACGATCGTTATCCCGGCGGCATCGGCCTGAGCCGGAAGCTGTTTGACCTGCACGACGAGCTCTTGCGGGAAGGGGAGCGGCTGATCGCCGGCTGCGGTTGCGAAAGCGGATGTCCCGCCTGCGTCGGACCGGGCGAGGAAGTGGGACCGCAGGGGAAAACGCTGGCATTGGAACTGCTTCGGCATACGCTGGCGGGGACGGCGACATGAGCGGTTTGCGCGAGCGATTGTTGCGGCTCAGGGGCGGCGCCGGCACGTCCCTGGAAGGACGGGAGCCGGCAGCCAACGGGGCGGTACCGGCCGCACAGCCGACAGACGACGCCGCGGAAACAACGGCAGCAAACTTCGGGGGAAGCGCGCCGCCCGAAGCGGACGCCGGACAAGCGGAGACGCCGGGTGACGCCGTCTCCGCGCCGGAGGCGGACTGGCTTGCGCTTGGCGCGGAGACGGCGTGCAACGCCCGGGGAAGTTTTGTGTTGCGACGTGCCGTCTTTCCGGCCGAACATGTGCACGGCCGTTACCGGCTGGGGGAACTGGCCGACGCGTTGCCGCGGCTTGCGCCGGTGACCGAACGGCAGAATCGTCGCCGGACCGATCTTGCCGCCGCTCCTTTGACCGCGGAACGGGCGTTGTTTCTCGACCTCGAAACGACCGGCCTCGGAGTCGGCACGGGAAACGTGCCGTTCTTGATCGGATTGGCCTATGTGGAATCCGGCGCCTTCGTCCTGGAGCAGGCGTTCATCCGGCACCCGGGCGAAGAACGGGCGGCGCTCGCCCATTTGCTGGAACGGCTCGAAGGCCGCACGCACCTGGTCACCTTCAACGGACGGGCGTTCGACTGGCCGCTGCTGACCGGACGTTTCATCCTGAACGGCTGGCGGCCGACCGGCGAAGGCCCGCGTCATCTCGATCTGCTGCAGCCGTCCCGCGCGCTGTGGCGTTACGTGTTGCCCTCATGCCGGATGTCCGTCATCGAGGAAGACCGGCTCGGCATCGAGCGCGAGGACGACATTCCGGGGTCGTTGGCGCCGGCGCTGTATTTCCGTTTTTTGCAGGACGGGGATCCGGCCCACGTCGCCGGCGTGTTCGCGCACAACGAACGGGATCTGCTCACGCTGGCCGCGTTGGCCGTCTATTTCGGCCGCCTGGCGGGCGGCGAGGCGTCTCCCGCGGAAACGCACGGCCGGACGGCGGCGGAGCTGTACGGCGCAGCCGCCTGGCTGGACGCGCACGGTTGGCACGAGCGGGCCGAGCCGCTGTTTCGGGAAATCGCCCGCCGAGAGGAACCCGGCATTTATCGCTGGTGGCTGGCTGCGGCGGACCGGTGGAAACGGCTCGGACGTTATGAAGAGGCGGTGCCGCTGTGGGAGAAGGCGGCGGCGCTGGCGGAACGGGCGAAATGGCCAGCACCGGACGCGCACATCCAGTTGGCCATTCATTATGAACATCGCCGGAAGGATCCGTCCGCAGCGCTGGTTTACGCGGAAAGGGCGCTGCAACTGGTTGCCGGGTCGCCGATGGCGCGAAACGGTACCCGGGCCGCCGCCGAACGGGAGGCGATTCGGCACCGCGTCAAGCGGCTGCGGCGCAAATGTTCCGGTTCGTCCGCCGTTGAAAACCCGAATTGACGTTCGTCGGACGAAACGATGCGGACGCTCATGGCTGTGGAAGACGATGTGGTGTATAATGGTACGCACGTGAGGGTCACCCGGCATGGAGGACGGGACCTGCGAAACATGCAAGCGATCGGGGACTGGAACATGGAACTGGAATTCTGCGAACTTCCGGTGCCGCCGCGCGCCGTGCTGTTCGACCTTGACGGCACCCTGTACCGGGGCGACCGGGCGCTGCCCGGCGCGCCGGAACTCGTCCACCGGCTGGAGGCGCGGGGCGTCGCGTGCTGGTTTGTCACCAACAATTCGACCCGCACGCCGCAGGAAGTCGCCGACCACATGCGGCGTCTGGGATTTGCGGCAAAACCGGAGCGGATCGTCACCTCCGCCCAGGCCGCGGCCCTTTACATCGCGGAGCGTCATCCGGGTGGAAAAGCATACGTGATCGGGGAACGGGGGCTTCAGGAAGCCGTGCGGGACGCCGGCATTCCGGTGGCCCGCGAAGGCGAACGGGCCGACATCGTCGTCCAGGGACTGGACCGCTCGCTGACCTACGACCGGTTGTGCCGGGCGGTGCAGCTTTTGCTTGACGGCGCCGCGTTCGTGCAAACGAATCCGGATCGCCTGCTTCCCGTGGAAACGGGCTATTTGCCCGGCGCCGGAAGCATTGGCGCGGCGTTGCGCGAGGCGACGGGGATTGCGCCAACCGTTGTCGGCAAGCCGGAAAGCTTTCTGATGGAAACGGCCTTGCGCCTGGCCGGCGTCGACTCGTCGGCGGCCTGGGTGGTGGGCGACAATCCGCATACAGACATCGCCGCCGGGTTGAACGCGGGCTGTCCGACCATACTGATACTGACCGGTTACTGTTCGGAACGGGACTGGCGGGAACAGTGCGCGGCCGCGGGCGTGCGGCCGCATGCCGTTTGCCGGGACGCCGCCGCCTTGTGGCGGTTGTATGCCGTCTGCGCGGACTTGCCCTGAACGGGCGTTGGCCGCTTTTGCCCGATTCGCGACGGATCGCGGAAGGTCCCCGCGACGCAAGGCTAGCATCGGGGAAGGGAAGGAATCGCATGCCAGAATGGCCGGAAATGGAACATTACCGCAAGCAACTCGGAAATCTCGTTTGTGGACCTTACATCGCGGACGTGGCGGTGCACCGTCCGCGCTCGATCAACAAGCCGCCGGAGGCGTTCGCCGACGCGCTTCGCGGCAGGCGCATCCTTTTCGTGGAACGGCGCGGCAAGCATTTGCTGTTTCATCTGGATGACGGTTTCCGCCTCCTCCTGCATCTGATGCTGGACGGTTATCTGTATCACGGAACGGAAGGTTTGAAGCCGGACAGCCGTTATCAGGTGATCATCCAATTTGTAAACGGCAACCGCTTGTTTTTCGGCGGGTTGCGGCTCGGCTACCTGCATCATTTGCCCGCCAAGACGGCGATGGAAACGTTGCGCGAACTCGGGCCGGAACCGTTCGATCCGCATTTGGACGAGCAGGGGTTTGCCCGTCTGTTCCAAAATCGCCGCGGCGCCCTCAAGCCGGTGCTGACCGACCAGCGCGTCATCGCCGGCATCGGCAATTGCTACGCGGACGAAATTTGCCACGAGGCGCGGGTGTCCCCGCTTGCCAAGGTGCCTTCCCTGAAGGAGGACGACTGGAGCCGGCTGTTCCACGCCATGCGCCGCGTGTTGAAAGAAGCGGAGGAAGCGGGAGGATACATGGACAAGCCGCTCTTTGCCGGCGACTCGCGAACCGGGGGATACAACGAACGCATGCGCGTGTACGAGCGGGAAGGCGAGCGCTGTCCGCGATGCGGCGGAACGGTGCGCCGGGAGACGGTGTCGTCCAAATCGACGTACTTTTGTCCCGTTTGCCAACCTGTCGACTGACCCGGGGACGATCGCATGAACGGTATCCGAACGGGTTGTCATCTCAGTATTCGCAACGGGTATCTGGCGGCGGCGAAAGCGGCGGTTCGCCTCGGGGCGGAAGCCTACCAATATTTTCCTAAGAATCCCCGCAGTCTGCAAACCAAAGCGTTTGACCCACGCGACGCCGAAGCGTGCCGGAGGTACTGCGCATCGGCGGGGCTGGTGTCGGTGGCGCACGCTCCGTATCCGGTCAATCCGGCCGCGGATCCCGCCCGGGCGGAAGCGTCGGTGCAAAGCGTGCGAAACGATCTGGCCATCGCCGAAGCGTGCGGCTCCATCGGCGTCGTCGTCCATTTTGGCGTTTGGAAGGGAGACGATCCGCTGGCGGGTTACCGCCATGTCATCGCCTGGCTCGATCGCGTCCTGGAAGGCTGGACGGGCCGGGCAAAACTGCTGCTGGAAAACGAAGCCGGCGATCGGGGGCCGTTCGGCACCACGCCCGAGGAGCTGGCGCAGATTCGCGCCCTGTGCGCCAGGCCGGACGCGGTCGGCTTTTGTCTCGACACGTGTCATCTGTTTGCCAGCGGAGAATGGGACGGCCGGAATACGGCGGCGTTTGTCGAGCGCGGCCACCGGACGGGATTTTGGGATGCGTTGGAAGCGGTGCACGTGAACGACACGCCGTACCCGAGCGGATCGCGGCGGGATCGTCACGCTCCGCCGGGCGAAGGACGGATCGGGGAGACGGGATTTCGCGGGCTGCTCCGCCTGCCGGAAATCCGCCGGGTTCCGTTGTTGCTGGAGACGCCCGTGTCGCCGGGATACGGGCACCCCGAACAAATGGCCGCCCTGCGCCGTTGGGCGGAACATCCGTGACGGAAGCGGCAAAGGAAAACGGAAATGGCATGACGATTGGGAGAGATCGCGGTTGATCCATGTGTTTTTGGATGATGTCCGTCCCTGTCCGGAGGGCTTTGTGCTGGCACGGACGGCGGAGGAGTGTCTGCTTTTGCTCAAGGAATGCGATGTCGGCGTGCTGTCGCTCGACTATGAGCTCGGCCCGGGCGCCCCGAACGGATTCGCGGTGGTGGAAGGCATGATCGTCAACGCTTGGTATCCCCGCGAAATTTACATCCATTCGTCCAGCCCGATGGGGCGGGCCAGGATGGCGAAGGCGCTTCGCGACGCCGCTCCGCCCGGCGTGACCGTGTATGACGGCCCGATGCCGGAGTCTGTGCGGCGGGCGGTCGCCGCGGGAACATGGAGCGGTTCCGAAGGCGATCCCAGGCCGAAGGAGCCGTCCGCCGCCGGAACCATTCGCGAACTGGCGCCCGGCACCTGGGAGCCCGAAATGGAACGGGCGGTTCCTCCGTTTGCGCTGTTTGTGCATACGCCGCTTTGCGGGACGTGCCAGGCGGCGCGGAAGATGCTGGAGGTCGTGGCGGACATGATGCCGGCGTGGACCGTGGTCGCCGCGAATCTGAACTTCATGCCCGGCCTCGCGGAACGTTGGCGCATCGAAAGCGTGCCGTGCATACTCGCGCTGGACCGCCGGGGCGAATGGCACAAATGGTACCGGATCGGTTCGGTCGTGGATCTGGCGGCGCGGTTTCGCGAACTGGCGGAAGGAGGGGAACGGACATGATCCGTTTGCATCGGTTGACGTGGCGGCGCGGGGACCGGCTGATTCTGGACGGCGTTGACCTGCATATTCGCCAGGGAGAGCAGTGGGTGCTGCTCGGCCGGAACGGCTGCGGCAAAACGACGGTGCTCGAGATGATCTGCGGTTACCTGTTTCCGACGACGGGCACGGTGGAGGTGCTCGGTCACCGGTACGGCACCGTCGATCTGCGCGAAGTGCGCAAGCAAATCGGATATATCAGCCCGGCGCTGATGGAAAAGTTCACGCTCCGCGATCCGGTATGGGAAATTGTCGCGGGCGGGCTCAACGCCTGGTTGCGCGTTTACGAACGGTTGGACGACGAAGTGCGGGAGCGCGCCTATGACGAGCTGGCCCGCGTCGGCCTGCGGGCCATGGCCGAACAGCCGTTCGGCACGCTGTCGCAAGGCGAACGGAAAAAGGCGCTGCTGGCCCGCGTGATGATGGCGAATCCGGCGTTGCTCATCCTGGACGAGCCGTGCGCCGGACTCGATCTGTTCGAACGGGAACGGTTCCTGGCCGTTCTGGAACAACTGGCCGGCCGCAACCTGACCGTGCTGTACGTCACGCACCACATTGAAGAAATTATTCCGATGTTCACCCATGTCGCGCTGATGGCCGAAGGCCGCATGGTGGCGGCGGGGCGGAAAAGGGACGTGCTCACCGCCGAAAAGCTGGGCGAAGTTTACCGGCTCCCCGTCACCCTGGACTGGCAGGACGACCGGCCGTGGATTCGTGTGGGCCGGACGGGGCGGGAAGGAGCGTCTCCGTGATGGGGTCGTTGGTGGCGACCGCCAATTCGGGTTACGCGCCGCTGGCCATGGAGGAAGTGCGCCGGATCGATCCGGACGCGCGCGTCAAAGGGCTGGCGGCTGGCGAAACGTTTCTGATCGAGGTGCCGGCAGGCACTCCGGCGGAAATGGCGGAATGGGTCCGGCGGCTGCGGGAACGGGAACCGGTTTTCTTGCGCCATCTCTTTCCCGTGGACGAAGCGTTGCCGTTGCCCGCGGACGCGGAAGAGACGGAGGGCGCCCTCGTCCGTTTCGCCGGTGCGGCGGGCGATGATTTGGCAGGCCGCAAGGTGGCGGTGCAAATCCGCAAGTCACCGGACAGCCCGTTCCCGCTGACGACCGCGGCCGCCCGGGAAGCGATCGCGCGTCCGCTGGCGGCGGCCGGCGCCGAAATCGTCATGCGGGAGGCGGATCGGATCGTTTCCGTATACGCCGACCGCTCGACGTTGTACATGGGCGTGTCCGCGCCGCGGGACAATTTGTCCGACTGGCCGGGCGGCGCCATGCGTTTCCGCCGGGAGGAAGGTCTGGTATCCCGCGCCGCGTTCAAGCTCCTCGAAGCGGAGCGGACGTTCCGCCTGCCGCTGGAACGCACCGTGCACGCGCTCGATCTGGGCGCCGCCCCCGGCGGCTGGACGTCCGTCCTGCTGGCGCGGGGCGCCAGGGTGACGGCCGTCGATCCGGCCGACCTGCATCCGTCCCTGTACGGGCATCCGCGATTGCGCCACATCCGCCGCAACGCCGCCCACGTGACGTTTCCGCCGGGGACCTTCGATTTGCTCCTGTGCGACATGAGCTGGGATCCGTACCGCACGTGCAAGATCGTCTGCGGCCACGCCGCGGCGCTGTCCGCCGGGGCCCCCTGCGTCGTGACCCTCAAGCTGATGGGACGCAAGCCGCTGCGCCTGATTGCCGACCTGACCGCGGCGTATGCGGAGCATTTTGACATCGGACGCGTCAAACAGTTGTTTCACAACCGCGACGAGGTTACACTGGTGATGAGAAGAAAAGCGTAAGCCGGGGAAACGGACGGGAAAGCATCCCGCACCGTCAGGGCGCGCCAGGCGCGCCATGTACGGTGCGGGTTTTTGTTTGCGGCCGCCGGCTTGCGAGTTACCGAGAGGAGGAAGTCCAGATGCGGATCGGACAGATGCTCGGCGGCCGCTACCGGATCGTGGCGCCGCTTGGCAAAGGCGGCATGGGCAGCGTATATCTGGCGGAGGATTTGCGGCTGGAGGGCAAATGGCGCGCGGTCAAGGTGACCCGGCCGCTGCCGGAGGAACGCGAATCGTTCATCCGCGAGGCGCGCCTGTTGTCCGGCCTGGAGCATCCGCTGTTGCCCCAGATCGTGGATTATTTTCCGCCGGAAGAGGACGGACCGGCCTGCATCGTCATGGAATACATCGCGGGCGACACACTGGCTGACCGGTTTGTCCGCTGCGGCCGTCGCCTGCCGTTTGCGCAGGTAGCCCGCTATTTGGCGCAACTGGCCGATGTGCTGGCCTATTTGCACGCGCAGCGGCCGCCGGTCGTGTTCCGCGATTTGAAGCCCGCCAACGTGATCATCGATGCGGCGGATCGCGCCGTGCTGGTCGACTTCGGCATCGCCCGGCGCTACCGGCCCGGCGCGGAACGGGACACGGTCCGTCTCGGCACGCCGGGCTTTGCCGCTCCGGAGCAGTTGCGCGGGGATCAGTCCGACGGCCGCACCGACCTGTACGCCCTTGGCGCGTTGGCCTATTTCCTGCTGTCGGGCGGCCGGTGGGCGTCGCGTCGCGGCAGCGGCTGGCGCCATCTGCTGGCGGAAGACGTGCCGGGGGCGTTCGTGGCGCTGCTGGAGCGCCTCCTTGCCGACGATCCGGCGGATCGCCCCGCCAGCGCGGGGGACGTGCTCCGTGCCCTGACGCCGTTTGTGGCAAGGGAGTTTCCCGCCTCGTCCCGCGCCGGGGATGAAGCGCCGGCCGGAACGGGCGGCCTGCGAATGACTGCCCGTCCTTCCGGCGCGGGGACGTCTCCCGACGATCTGCCGGCCGCCGGTACCCGCATCGTCGCGATCATCCCCGCCTATCCCGGCGCCGGCGCGACGTTTGCCGCGTTCAGCCTGTCCGCGGCGCTGTCCGCCCGCGGCGTGGCACACGCCGTCGTGGAATGTCCCGGTACGGCCCCCGAACATTACGAACTGCTGCACGGCGCCCGGCGCATGCCCGCGTACGCGCCGTTCGCCGACCCCGCCGGCATCGGCCCCACCGGTCCGGCGTGGCGCCAAGGCGCGGCCGCCTATTTTCCGCTGGCGCCCGACACGCCCGCCCATGCGCAGCCGGAGGACCGCTTCGCGCGCTGGCTTCGCCGCCTCGGTTATCCGTTCGTGCTGGTGGACGGATCGGGCGTTTCCGACGAGCCGCCGCGCGCCTGCCGCCTGGCCGAATGGGCGGACGAATGGCTGATCGTGGCCGATTGCGTGCCGGCCAAATGGACCGACGCCCGCCGCGACGCGCTTCGGCGCGCCATCGACACGGCCCGGGAGCGCGGCGTCGCGGTGCGCTGGCTGGGCAACCGGGATCAGCGGTTTTCCCGCCGCCGCGAATGGCTGGCGCTCTATCCCGAACCGCCCGTCGTGATGTTGCCACAATTTCCGCCCGAAGTCATGACGAACGCGGCCTGGGACGGTACGGTCGTGCCCCGGGCGCCGGCGTTCGTTCAGGCGCTGGACAGGGCCTGGGAGCGCCTGTTGGAGCGGTGGGGATGCATATGGCGCGGGAAGGATGCAGCAAACCCGACGCGATGATACAATAAGAGCAGGGCTTGGCCTCCAACCTGAATCCCCGACGCAACGGGCGTCCGCGTACGCACGGGCGCCGGACCGAGGCCGGCGGGGATGCGTGTCAGGAAAGGCTGTGCCGGGGTCGGACGCTTCCGGGCGCCTCCGACGGGTTGGCCCGCCAGGCGCGAACCGCGGGACAAGGGCACGGCACCGCCAAAGGGCGCCGTCGAACGGCTGGCCGGCGATTCGCCGGGGATCCGGCAAACGTTTTAACGTCCGGTCCGCCCGTGCCCGCCCGGGAGGTTTGCCGCTTCGCTTGGCGAAGCGATCTGACATCAAGGGGTGAAACCATCCGATGAGCCAAACCGGAACAAAGGATAAAGAACAGGAAAGCGTGCTGATCATCGAGGACGAGGACGGCATCGCGCGCATTTTGCAACTGGAACTGGAGCACGAAGGATACCGGGTCGGTCTTGCCAAGGACGGCCGCACCGGCATCGAGATGGCGCTTTCCGGCGAATGGGATCTGATCCTGCTCGACGTGATGCTGCCGGAACTGAACGGCATCGAAGTGTTGCGCCGGCTGCGTCAGCACGATCAGCGGGTTCCGGTGATCCTGCTGACAGCCCGCAACGCCGTGCCGGACAAGGTGAGCGGCTTCGAACACGGCGCCAACGATTACGTAACCAAGCCGTTCGCCATGGAGGAATTGCTGGCGCGCGTCCGCAACCTGCTGCGCATTTTCCGCCAGTCCCGCGAAAACGAAACCGAAGACACCTTGCAGGTGGCCGATCTGAAAATCGAGCTCATATCCCGCAAGGTGTACCGCAAAGACCAGTTGATCGAATTGACGCCGCGGGAATACGAATTGCTGTTGTACCTGGCCCGGCACAAAAACACGGAAAAGTCGCGGGAAGAAATCCTGTCAGACGTATGGGGCTACGAATACATCGGCGACACCAACGTGGTGGACGTGTACATTCGTTATCTCCGTCAAAAAATGGACAAAGGATTTCGCCACAAACTGATTCACACGGTGCGCGGCGTCGGGTACATGCTGAAGGAGCCTGAAGCATGACGCTGCGCATGCGTTTTACTTTGTTTACCATATTTTGGTTGATCTTCATTCTGATCTTGTACAACATCTTTGTCTATTTTTTCGTGATCCGCGTGACCACGCGGGGGGAAACGCAGGTGCTGGCCAGCAAGGTCGAACTTGTGCGGGACGCGTTGCGGGAACGCGGCATCGCCATGGACGATCCGAAGCTGCTGCAGGATCTGTACAACCTGAATGAAATGATCCGGGTCGTCACGGCCGACGGCCGCATCGTCAACCAGGTCGGATACGACGAGGAACTGCGGGCGATTCCGCCCATCCTGCATCGGGCGACCTACTCCGAAACGACCCAGATGAGCGGCCACCGGGTGCTGTTGTACGCCGTGCCGTTATACGAAAAAGGCCGCTTCATCGGCGCCGTGGAAGCGGCGCGGCGGCTTACCGTGCTGGACAGCTACCTGCAAATTCTGGTCGGCGCGCTCACCGTCACGAGCGTCGGTGCCGTCGTGTTCGCCATCTTCGGCACGTATTGGTTCACCAGCCGGCTGACCGGCCCGATCGCGCAAATGGTCCAGACGATGCGGGAGATCGACCGGAGCGGCAAACTGTACCGCGTGCAAATGACCGGGCGGGAAGAATCGGTGGAGCTGCAGCAATTGATCCGCGCCTTCAACCAGATGATCGACCGGCTGGACCGCACGTTCGAACGGCAGAAACAGTTCGTCGCCGACGCGTCGCACGAACTGAAAACCCCGCTGACGGTCATCGGCAGTTACGCGGACATGTTGAAGCGATGGGGCAGGGACAACGCCGACGTGCGGGACGAGGCGATTGAAGCCATTTCCCGCGAAACGGAGCGGCTGCGCAAGCTCATCCAGTCGATGCTGACGCTTGCGGAAGCCGAACAGGACGACTGGCTGCAAATCGGCCGGTTCGATCTGGTAACGCTCGTGCGGGAACTGGCCGACACGCTCGGCAAAACCTTTGAACGCGACATTCGCGTGCACGCGCCGGGGCAAGTGTGGATGAACGCCGATCGGGACAAGATCAGCCAGATGATGGTCATTTTCCTGGACAACGCCATCAAATACAGCCAACAACCGATCGACATCCGCGTGCGCGGTGACAAACACAGCGTCCATGTGGAAGTGACCGATTACGGCATCGGCATCCCCGAAAGTGAAATTCCGTTTTTGTTCGAGCGATTTTACCGGGTGGACACGGCGCGCCACCGTTCTACCGGCGGCAGCGGCCTCGGCATGGCCATCGCCAAGCGGATCATCGATTTGCACGACGGTTCGGTGGACGTGTTCAGCAAACCGGGGAAAGGAACGACGATCTCGATCCATCTGCCGCGGCGGCCGGTTCGAGCCCAAGCCCGGGAGCCGCGTCCCAATGGGGAGACCCCCTGAAGGCGCAAAAAGCCCGCGTTCCGAAACGGAACGCGGGCTTTGGAACGCCGGCCGGCGCGCGGCGGACGCTGCCGGGACCGGGCAGACTCGGCATGTCGTTTGGTTACAGCACCCGACGGGCCGTCACGTAGTGTTTTTTCCAATGCGTGGCGTTCAGGCTGGAGTAAGTGACGCCCGGTTTGCCGTAGGTGTGCAGGATTTTGCCGTTGCCGGCGTAAATGGCGACATGGCCGATGCGGCCTCCCGACTGGGACGTCGTGAAAAAGACGAGGTCGCCTTTTTTCAGATTGGCTTTGCTCACCCGGACGCCCACCGTCGCCTGGGCCCGCGACGTGCGCGGCAGTTTGATGCCGAACTTGCCATAGACGTATTGCACGAAGCTGGAGCAGTCGAACGCGTACGTCACCCCGGACGGAGCGCCGAACTTGTAGGGGACGCCGAGAAACTTCTCGCCGAACGCGATGATTTTGTCCGCTTTTGTCGCCGCGTTGGCCGAAGGAGCTTGTCCCGCGACGGCCAATCCGGCAAACGCGACGAAGCCCGCCAGCAACATCGCGATCAGTTTGGTCAGGTACGTTTGACGGAGGTGCAGACGCATGGCCATGATGATCGACTCCTTTCGTGATGTGCGCCTAACCACCGAAAAGTATAACATGCAAAGGCTTTCATAGATTTTTCCAGAGAACAGCGAACTTGGCGAAATGACGGGAATTGGTCCATTTTCTTAAAAAACAATAAAAAAATTTTCATGTCCGCGCCTTGACAAAACGGGGTTTACAGACCGGGGGACAGGATGCTGGGACCGAGAGAGGAAAGGGGAAGGGAATATGAAAGTGCGCGTTTCGGCCGTCCAGTTCTGGCTGGCGGATCTGGACGACATCGGGGCGTTCGAGGCCCAGGTGATCCATTATGTACGCAATGCAGCGGAATACGGGGCGCAGGCCGTTCTGTTTCCCGAGTTTGTCACCACGCCGCTGCTGTCGATCAACGACCGGTCGGGAAGAGGACAGCCGATCGAACGGTTGCCCGATTATACCGAATGGTATGAACGACTGTTCGGCCGCCTGGCCCGAGAATACGGCATGCATCTGTTTGCCGGCACCCATGTGACGCGCGCGGCGGACGGACTGCGCAACACCGCCTACCTGTTTTATCCCGACGGTCGGATCGCCCGCCAGGACAAGTTGCACATTACGCCGTCGGAACGCGAAGGATGGGATATCCGTCCCGGCGAACGCCTAGACGTGTTCGACACGGCCTTCGGCACGGTCGGCCTGCTGACCTGTTACGATGTCGAATTTCCGGAAATCGTCCGGATCGTTCGGGCGAAGGGCGCCGACATCCTGTTCTGCCCGTCATGCACCGATGACCGCCACGGGTTTTACCGCGTCCGGTATTGCTGCCACGCGCGGGCGGTGGAAAACCAGATCTACGTCGTCACCACCGGCACCGTCGGCTCCCTGCGTCGGGTCGATTTCATGCGTGCCAACTACGGCCAGGCGGCCGTCATCACGCCAAACGACATCCCGTTCCCGCCGGGCGGCGTCCTGTGCGAAGGCACGGAGAACACCGACATGATCATTACCGCCGACCTCGATCTCGGGTTGCTCGAAGAGGTGCGGCAGTCCGGGTCGGTCACCACCTGGCGCGACCGGCGCATCGATTTGTATCCGGGTTGGGAGGAGTGGGGAACGTGCACAAGACCCTGATGGTCACGGACGGCAAGCGGATGCTGCGGGCCGAGATCCGAAACTACACGCACCGCGATTTCGCAGATCTGATCCGCGTGCAGGCGCTCAGCTTTCCTCCGCCTTTCCCGTCGGAACTGTGGTGGAAAGAGGAACAACTTCATGAACATGTGACGCGGTTTCCCGAAGGGGCGCTTTGCGCGGAAGTGGAGGGGCGGGTAGTCGGGTCGATGACCGCTCTGCGGGTGAACCTGGCAGACGGGGAAGAACACGACTGGGCGACCATTACGGACGACGGCTACATTCGCAACCACGATCCCCATGGCGACACGCTGTACGTGGTGGACATTTGCGTCGAACCGGACTATCGCCAATTCGGCATCGGCCGGTGGTTGATGCAATCGATGTACGAGACGGTGGTGCATCTGGGCTGCCGCCGTCTGCTGGGCGGGGGCCGGATGCCGGGCTACCACCGGGTGGCCGACCGGATGACGCCGGAAGAATACGTGGAAAAGGTGACCCGCGGCGAGTTGCGCGATCCGGTGCTGACGTTTCTGCTGCGGTGCGGCCGCATGCCCGTCGGCGTGGCGCGCAACTATCTGGAGGACGAGGAATCGCTCAATCACGCCGCGTTGATGGAGTGGCGCAACCCGTTCTGGCGGGAGTCTTGACGACCGATCCGGCGTTTCCGCCGTTCCCGCGGCGTTGGCCGACGGCATCGCCGCTGCAGCGCCGCGCGTCAGTCCCGGCTGCGAATGACGAGCAGCAGCCCGTCGGCGACCTCGATCGTTCCGGCGTCGGCGGCCAGCTCGTTGCTGACGCCCGGCGACCAGCCGAGCGTGAGCGTGGCGTCCCGCAGCGGATAGCGGAATCCTTCCAGGGTCACGCCGCGAACTTCCGGCGTGAGGGGCAGCAGCGACACGTAACGGTAATGTTCGTCCGCCTCGAGCCGGCAACGGCCGGCGCACAGGCGGATTTCATTTTGATCGTCGGCGATCGTCAGCTCGCAGCCGGCTTCGTGGGCCTGGCGCAACAAGTGAACGTTGGCCAGGCTGTGATCAAAGCGCGAACCGAGGGCGCCCACGATCGCGATTTGCCGAAAGCCGCGCCGCACCGCCTCACGGAAGGCCAGCTCGGTGTCGGTCCAGTCTTTGTCCACCGGATCGCAGGCGTACAGTTCGGCCGCGGCAGCCCGAATCGCCGCCATTTCCTCCGCGGTGACCGAATCGAAATCGCCGAGCGCCAGATGCGGCGGATGTCCCGCCCGCACGAGAAACAGGGCGCCGCGGTCAACGCCGATCCGGAAATCGTCCGGGCGGATCCGGCGCAGCGTTTCCGGACCCAGCGCGCCCCCGGCCACGATCAGGGCTCTTCGCGTCATCGTCATCCGCTTCCTTTTTCCGTCGCAAGTTGTCGTTCCGAACCCAGTATAGCCGCAAATACGCATTGCGGGAATAACCGCGGACCGCTACAATGAGGTCAGGTTCGAGGAAACGATCCGGGGCGGATGGCAGGAGGACGCCGCATGATCGTCAACATTTTCGACATTTTCGGCCTCGTCGGAACGATCGCGTTCGCCATCTCCGGGGCGATCGTCGCGATGGAGGAAGAGTACGACATCCTGGGCGTGTTCGTGCTCGGGATGGTCACAGCCTTCGGCGGGGGTATCGTGCGAAACCTGCTCATCGATATTGACATGTCGGTGTTTTGGAACCAGGGCTTTTACCTGCGGGCGGCGATGCTGGCCATTTTGATCGTGTTCCTGCTGCCGGTGCCGTACATTGCGCAATGGAAGCGCGCCCTGGTGCTGTTCGACGCGATCGGTCTGGCGGCGTTTGCCGTGCAGGGCGCGTTGTATGCGATGGACAAATCGTTCCCGCTCAGCGCCGTCGCCGTCGCGGCCATGCTGACGGGAATCGGCGGCGGCCTCATTCGCGACCTGCTCGCCGGCCGCAAGCCGCTGGTGCTTCGTGACGAAATTTACGCCGTCTGGGCGCTGGCGGCGGGGTTTGCGATCGGGTGGTTCCGGTTGCGCGGCACGTGGGAATTGCTGACCGTATTCACGCTGGTGGTCATTTTTCGTTTGCTATCGGTGCATTACAAATGGAAGCTTCCCCGCCGTTCGTTGCGCACCGACCATGCGGGCAGCCCGGGTTCGACTTCCGACGGCTGACCGGGGGTGCGGGACAGGTTGATCTGGCGACGCAGACGCTAACCGGGAACATGGTCCGGCGGACGGTCGTTGGAACCATCCGCCGAAATCCAAACATTCAAAAATCCTTCGAAAAAGGCGGAATCGAAAGATGGCACAACACGAGTTTGGCGTTTTGTTCGTTTGCCTGGGCAACATCTGCCGCTCGCCGATGGCGGAAGCCGTGTTTCGTCATCTGGCGGAACGGCATGGTCTGGCGGAACGCCTTCACATCGATTCGGCGGGAACGGGCAGTTGGCACGTCGGCGAACCGCCCCATGAAGGGACCCGGCGCTTGCTGGAACGGCACGGCATTTCCTGCGAAGGGATCCGGGCCCGGCAACTGCGGCGCGAAGACGGGGATGCGTTCGATCTGATCGTGGCCATGGACGCGCAAAACGAGCGGACCATCCGCTCGATGATCGGCGCCGACCGCAAGGCGGAAGTCATCCGCTTCATGAGCCTGCTTCCGGAGAAAGGCAGGCGGGACGTGCCGGATCCTTACTACACGGGAAATTTTGAAGAGGTGTACGAATTGGTCCGCGAAGGCGCCGAGCGGCTGCTGGAACGGGTCGCGGAACGCCTCGGGGAGCGGATCGGGCGGTGAGCGAACGCGCGGCGGAGTCCTTGCGCGGGATGACGTTCGTTCCGGAGGACGAATTGCACAACCGGCTCGCGCCGGTGCGCGTTATGGAAGAAAGCGACCGGGAACTGTACCGGATCGTGCGGGACGAGGCGACAGGGGAGCATTACCTGCATTTTGCGATCCGGCATCTCAACGTGGCCGCCGGCGGGGTGGAGGAGACGTTCCATCATTTGTTGCCGCTGTCCCACGACGACGTCATCGCCCTCGCGCTGGGCGATCCCGCCTACCGTTATCCGGACGCGTGGCAACGGCCCTACCTGCGAAACGGACCCGCCGGCGGTTACGTCTGGTATGACCCGGCGGGCGCCGGGGAAGACGAGGCGGCGACTTACGAACGCATCGCCGTCCAGTTGCGCGACAAACTGCTGGCCTTTCACCGGGAAGGTCGCGGCGGCGAGACGGAGGTGCGGCGGCTGATGGAGGACATCGACCGGCTGTTTCCGCCGGACGGACCCTGACCGCAGATCCGGACTTCAGCCGGACGGCGCTTCCGGTCCCAGAAAAGCGGCCAACCCTTCAGGCAACAGGGCCTGCCAGAATCCCCATTTGTGTTCCCCGGGCTTTTCCTCATACGTCACCCGGGCGCCCTTGCCAACCAGTTCCTCCCGGGCTTTGCGGTTCAGTGCCACGAAATCGAATGTTCCCCTTTCGGTGGCAAACGCCGTTTCCCCCAAGCCCACCACCATCCAGACGCGCAACACCGACAAGTCTTCCGCAGCGCGAATGAGCCGGAGCGAAGCCTCGTCGAATGCGCCGGAAAACGCCAGCACGTTCGGATATTGCTGTGGCCGGCGAAGCGCCAGCGCCAGCGAGACCGCGGCGCCAAGCGACGCGCCGGCCAGCACGCGGCCGTGCGGGTCGGTGCGCAAGGCGAAGCGCGCTTCGACAAAGGGCATCAGCTCCTCTTCCCAAAACCGCACATACGATTCATGCCGCATCCCGTCGGGCGCGTATTCCGCGGTGCGCCACCTTTTGTCCACGTCCACGCCGACGACGGCGAACGGCGCCCAGATTTCCTCCAGGATCAACCGCTGGGCAATGGTGGCGATTCGCCCGAAGTTGAAGAAATCCTCGCCATCCTGGCAATACACGACCGCGTACCGGTCGTGCTCCGTATACCCCGGAGGCAAGTAGACGCGGATATCGCGGTGTCCCTCGGGCAGGTGCCGGCTCGTCACCCTTTCCTTGACGATGGTGCGCCGGTACAAATGTTCCTCCACGACAACCCCTCCTGGCGACGTCATGTATGTGGAAGCGGCACGCAGGGAAAACCAAAGGTGAATCCGGATCCCAATTTCTGCGTCGACCGCCCGTTTCGTTCCCGTTTTGTATCAGTGTGTACTATAATTTTATTAATTCTGTTACAGATACATATATGGAGGCAAACTCAAGAAATCCCTAATTAAAATACGCTTTTTTCTTTGACCAATTGGATTGAACAGGGATATAATAATTCTATAACAGAACAACCTCTTCCACAAATCACGATGAGGTGAACGAACATGAGCAAAGTTGCAGCCGACGTCTCGGCCACCAGGGACGCTGTGCCTCCCTATGCGGTGCATGCGGACGACGTGACGCCGTTGCAAATTCTGGCGCCGGACGGAACCGTCGTCAATCCGGACCGGATGCCCCGGTTGACCGACGATGAGCTGAAGGAACTGATGTACCGGATGGTGTTCACCCGCGCGTGGGACGAGCGGGCGGTCAATCTCGGTCGCCAGGGCCGGCTCGGTTTCTATGCGCCCGTATCGGGCCAGGAAGCGTCGATGATCGGCAGTGAATTCGCGCTGAACAAGGAAGATTTCATCTGTCCGGGCTACCGTGACATGCCGCAACTGGTGTGGCACGGTTTGCCGATGTACCAGGCCTTCCTGTATTCCCGCGGCCATCAGCACGGGGGACAAATTCCCGAAGGCGTGAACGTGCTCATGCCGCAAATCATCATCGGTGCGCAGGTGCTGCACGCGACCGGCATCGGCATGGCCTTCAAGCTGAAAAACGAAAAACGCGTTGTCATTACCTACACGGGGGACGGCGGTTCATCGGAAGGCGATTTCTATGAAGGGATGAACTTTGCCGGCGTGTTCAAGCTTCCCGTCATCTATTTTGTACAAAACAACGGGTACGCCATCACGACGCCGTTCCTCAAGCAAACGGCGGCGAAGTCGATCGCCCACAAGGCGATCGCGGCCGGCATCCGCGGCGTGCAGGTGGACGGGATGGACGTGCTGGCGGTCATCGCCGCCACCCGCGAGGCGGCCGACATCGCCCGCAACGGCGGAGGCGCCACGCTGATCGAGGCGATCACGTACCGGTACCGTCCGCACTCGATGGCCGACGATACGTCCAAATACCGTACCAAGGACGAGGAAGCGGAATGGAAGGAACTGGACCCCATTGAGCGCTTCGGACGGTACCTCGCCGCCAGAGGGTTGTGGACGGAGGAGGACACGGCGCGCGTCCGGGAAGAAGCCAAGGCGAAGGTGAACGAAGAGATCAAGAAGGCCGAACAGACGGAAAAAATGACCGTTGCGGGCCTGATCGACTCGATGTTCGAACAAACGCCGCCGCATCTGGAAGAGCAAAAAGCGGATTTTGAATAAGACGCAAGACGGCAGAACGGCGGGTTACGGCTCAACATCTTGCATTTGCAGGAAACCAGACACGGGGGAGTTACGGCATGGCGCAAATGAACATGAAAGAGGCGATCCGCGACGCGATTCGCCTCGAACTCAAACGCGATCCAAACGTGCTCGTCTTCGGGGAGGACGTCGGCAAGGCCGGGGGCGTGTTCCGGGTGACCGACGGGCTGCAGGCCGAATTCGGGGAGCACCGGGTGTTCGACACGCCGCTGGCAGAATCCGCCATCGCGGGGCTGGCGGTCGGGCTCGGCACGCAAGGGTTCCGGCCGATCGCCGAAATTCAGTTCGTCGGCTTCATTTTCGAGGCGGCGGACCAGATGTTTGTCCAGGCGGCGCGGATGCGTTATCGTTCCGGCGGCCGTTACCATGCGCCGATCGTGTTCCGCACGCCGTTCGGCGGCGGGGTGAAGGCGGCCGAACTGCATACCGACTCGCTGGAGGGGCTTGCGCTGCAAACCCCGGGCATCAAGGTGGTCATCCCGTCCAACCCGTATGACGCCAAAGGGCTGCTGATTTCGGCCATTCGCGACAACGATCCGGTCTTTTTCATGGAACATTTGAATCTGTATCATGCCTACCGGGAAGAGGTGCCGGACGAAGATTACACGGTGCCGATCGGACAGGCCAAGGTCGTTCGGGAAGGCAAGGACATCACGATCATCGCGTACGGCCTGATGGTGCACACCTCGCTCAAGGCGGCGGACGAGCTGGCGAAGGAAGGCGTGTCCGCCGAAGTGATCGACCTGCGGACGCTGGTGCCGCTGGACATCGACACGATCGTGCGTTCGATCCAGAAGACGAACCGCGCCATCGTGGTGCAGGAAGCGCAAAAATCGGCCGGAGCCGCCGCGGAGATCATCGCGCAAATCAACGAAAAGGCCATTTTGCACCTGGAAGCGCCGGTGTTGCGCTGCGCCGGTCCGGACACGGTCTATCCGTTTGTGCAAATCGAGGATACCTGGCTTCCGACGCCGGCGCGCATCGTGCGCACGGCCCGAAAAGTGCTGGAGTTCTGATCGTTGGAGGCGAACGAAATGGCCAGATTCGAATACCGGTTTCCGGAGCTCGGCGAAGGGCTGCATGAAGGGGAAATCATCAAGCTGCACATTGCGCCGGGCCAGACGGTGACAGACGAAGACATCATCATGGAAGTGCAAAACGACAAGGCGATCGTGGAAGTGCCGTGCCCGGTGAACGGCAAGGTGCTGGAAGTGTTCGCCAAAGATGGCCAGGTCATGCGCGTCGGCGAAGTGGTCGCGGTCATCGAGGCGGAGGGCGACGTGCCCGAACAGGCGCCGGCGGAAGGGCACGGAGCCGCGTCGGCACAAGCGCCGGCGGCGACGGCAACGGCGGCACCAGAGGCGCAACCGTCGGGAGGCGCGCAACCGGGTGACGCCGCCGCTCCCGCGGCAGGCGCGCCTGCGGGGACGGACGCGGAACGGCCCGATGTGCTCGTGCTGGCCACGCCGGCCGTTCGCAAACTGGCCCGCGAAAAGGGCGTTGATTTGAAACGGGTGCGCGGCACCGGCAAAAACGGCCGCATTACCCGCGAAGACGTACTGGCGGCCGCCGCCGGCGCCGCACCGTCGGCAGCCGAACCGGCCGCACCGGACCGGACGGCCGGCGCCGCTCCGACCACGGCAAACGCCGCAACGCCGGCGGGACCGGGCGTCGAAGAACGCGTGCCGCTCCGGGGCATCCGCAAGGCGATCGCGAACGCGATGGTCAAGTCCGTCTACACCGCTCCGCACGTCACCCTGATGGACGAAGCCGACGTGTCGGCACTGGTGGCGCTGCGGAACCGGGCGAAACCGATCGCCGAACAGAAGGGCGTCAAACTGACGTACCTGCCGTTCGTCGTCAAGGCGCTGGTGGCGGCGTGCCGCGAATTCCCGGTCATGAACGCCTCGCTGGACGACGAAGCGGGCGAGATCGTCTACAAGAAGTACTACCACGTCGGCATCGCCACCGATACCGACAACGGCCTGCTGGTGCCGGTCGTGTTTGACGCCGACCGCAAAAACATCTGGACGATCGCCAACGAAATCCGCGATCTGGCCGCGCGTGGCCGGGAAGGCAAGCTGGCGCCCCAGGAATTGCGCGGCAGCACGATCACCATTACCAATATCGGTTCGGCGGGCGGCCTGTTCTTCACGCCGGTCATCAACCACCCGGAAGTGGCCATTCTCGGCACCGGCCGCATCACCGAAAAGCCGGTCGTCAAAAACGGCGAAATCGTCGCCGCGCCGGTCATGGCCCTGTCGCTCAGCTTTGACCATCGCCTGATCGACGGCGCAACGGCGCAACAGTTCCTGAACCGCATCAAGCAGTTGCTCGCCGACCCCGAACTGCTGCTTCTGGAGGTGTAATCCATGGTTGTAGGCGACGCGTCCATCGATATCGATCTTCTGGTCATCGGCGCCGGCCCGGGCGGTTATGTGGCGGCCATCCGCGCCGCCCAACTGGGGCAACGGGTGGTCATCGCGGACAAGGCCAAGTGGGGCGGCGTCTGTCTGAACGTCGGCTGCATTCCGTCCAAGGCGCTCATCCATGCCGCACACGTGTACGAGGAAATGAAACAGGCCGAACATTACGGTCTGTTCGCCGACAATGTCCGGGTGGACTTTGCCAAGGTGCAGGCTTACAAGGACTCGGTCGTCAGCCGGATGACCGGCGGCGTTGAAATGCTGCTCAAGGCGAACAAGGTGCAGTTGTTCAACGGCGAAGCCATGTTCATCAACGAACACGAAGCGCGCCTGTTCAACGACCAGGAATCGCCGCGCTACCGCTTCAAGCACTGCATCATCGCCACCGGTTCGCGCCCGATCGAGCTCAAGGCGTTCCCGTTCGGCGGCCGCATCCTGTCTTCGACCGAGGCGCTGTCCCTCCAGGAACTGCCCAAAAGCCTGATCGTCATCGGCGGGGGTTACATCGGCGTCGAACTGGGGCAAATGTACGCGAAATTCGGTACGAAAGTGACGATTCTGGAAGGCACCGACACGATTCTGCCGGGATTCGACCGCGACATGAGCGCCCTTGTGGCCAAAAAGCTGAAGCAATCCGGCGCCGACATCATTACCGGAGCGATGGCGAAAAGCGCCGAGCAAACCGACCGCGACGTGACCGTCACCTATGAAGCGAACGGCAAGACGGAACGGATTACCGCCGATTACCTGCTCGTCACCGTCGGCCGCCGGCCGAACACGGACGGCGACCTGGGGCTGGAGCAAGCCGGCGTCAAGGTGAACGAGCGCGGATTCATTGAAGTGGACGGACAATGCCGCACCAACGTGCCGCACATTTTCGCGATCGGCGACATTGTGCCGGGGCCCGCGCTGGCCCACAAGGCGTCCTATGAGGGGAAAGTGGCTGCGGAAGCGATCGCCGGTTTGCCGTCCAAGGTCGACTACAAGGTCATTCCGGCCGTCGCCTTCGCCGATCCGGAATGCGCGAGCGTCGGGTACACCGAAAAGGAAGCGAAAGAAAAGGGCTTCAACGTCAAGGTGAGCAAGTTCCCGTTCGGCGGCAACGGCCGCGCGGTGACGCTGGGCGGCGCCGAAGGGTTCATGAAGCTGGTTTCCGACAAGGAAACGGGGCTTCTGCTGGGCGCGCACATCGCCGGCGTCGAGGCGTCCAACCTGATCGCGGAGCTGGCGCTGGCGATCGAAATGGGCGCCACCGTCGAGGACGTCGCCCTCACGGTTCACGCCCATCCGACGCTGGGCGAAATCGCGATGGACGCCGCCGAATTGGCGCTGGGCTATCCGATCCACACCGTGGCGCCGAAAGGTTGATCCGTCAACGGTTGATCCGTCGCCCCCATTGGCGAAACGGCCGGACGCCCGGCCAGGCTGGAAATTTGCCGGCCGGCCGGGTCCGGCTTTTTTTGTGCCGGCAAACGGAGGGGCAAAAAATTCATGAAACCGGCGGCGCGCCGTGGTAAAATAGGACGAAATGAGGACTTGCCTCACACAGGATTTGAAATGATGCGAAAAGAAGGTGTTGGGCGTTGCGCGCGTATCTGGATCTGCTGCGGGATGTGCTGGAAAACGGCGTTCCCAAGGAGGACCGGACGGGGACCGGAACGATTTCGGTCTTTGGCCGGCAGCTTCGCTTCGATCTTTCCCAGGGATTTCCGCTGCTCACCACCAAACGGATTCACATCCGTTCGGTGGTGCACGAGCTGCTCTGGTTCCTTAGGGGCGATACCAACATTCGCTATTTGCACGAAAACGGGGTGACGATCTGGGACGAATGGGCGGACGAAAACGGCGAACTCGGTCCCGTTTACGGCGCCCAATGGCGCGCCTGGACCGCGCCGGACGGCCGTACGATCGACCAGATCGCGCAGGTGGTGGAATCGATCCGGACAAATCCGGATTCCCGCCGCCACATCGTGAGCGCCTGGAACGTGGCCGACCTTGAACGGATGAAATTGCCCCCGTGCCATTTGCTGTTTCAGTTTTATGTGGCGGGCGGCAAATTGTCGTGCATGCTGACGATGCGCTCGGTGGACACGTTCCTCGGCCTGCCGTTCAACATCGCCGAATACGCGCTGCTGACGCATATGATGGCGCAGCAATGCGATCTGGAACCGGGCGAGTTGATCTGGTCCGGCGGGGACGTGCACATTTACCGCAATCATCTGGAGCAGGTGAAGCTGCAATTGACCCGCGAGCCGTACCCGTTGCCGCGGCTGGTGATCAAGCGTAAGCCGCCGAGCATCTTCGATTACACCTTTGACGATTTTGAATTTGTCGGCTACCGCCACCATCCCGCCATCAAAGCTCCGGTCGCCGTCTGAACGCGCGTCGCCGGCCCGTCCGGCCTGACGGCGGCGGAAAGGACCGGAAACATGAAAGGTCCCAATACCATGAAGGGAAAGGAAGCGCACGCATGGCGGTGACCATGATCGCGGCCGTCGCGCGCAACGGCGTAATCGGCGCCGGAGACCGGCTGCCGTGGCGGTTGCCCGCGGATTTGGCCTATTTTAAACGGCAAACCCTAGGCAAAACGGTCGTGATGGGGGCGCGCACGTTCCGCTCGCTGGGCCGGCCGCTGCCGGGGCGCCACAACGTGGTGCTGTCCCGGCGCATGGCGGAAGCGCCGGAGGGATGCGACCTCGTCCGGTCGGTGGAGGAAGCGCTCCAACGGTACGGCGACCGGGAGTTGATGGTGATCGGGGGCGCGGAAGTGTACCGGCAATTTTTGCCCCATGCGGACCGCCTTCTGCTGACGGAAATTGACGCGGAGGCGGAGGGGGACGTCTTTTTCCCGCCTTACGACCGCAGCGAATGGAAGCTGGTATCCCGCACGCCGGGCTTGGTGGACGAGAAAAACACGCTGCCGCACGCGTTCTGCGTGTACGAACGGATACGGAAATAAAGCCGTCGGGGTCGATTCCGGCAAGGAAGGTCGCGTCGCCGCGGTTCCGGCCGATGGGGCCTCCCGTCCTCCCGATGCGTTCCCCAATCCTCATTCCTTATGGTAGACTTGGGAATAGATTGGGAGAACGGGCATGACGGGAGCCACGGGGAGGGAACCGGATGGACGGCGCGACGCTGTTATCCCGGTCCGACATCGGCCTGATCCGCCGTTACGTGGAAACCAAATATGCGAACATGCCCGCCGGTCGCCGGGCGGAAATCGTGGCCGACGCCATCCGCCGCGCCGTCCGCCAGCGGTTGCCCGCCCTGCCGGAGCCCTGGCGGCGGGAACTGGAAGAGGAACTGATACGCCGATGTGTCATCCAGCAGCGCCGTGACATCCGGCCGGAAGACGTGCTGGACATTTGCGCCGAGCGAAGCTGGGAGGACGGGCGGATCCGCGAAGCGTTGGAAACCTGGTTGGCGGAGCGGACGGCGGGAAGAGGGGCGGCGGCGCTTCTGAACCGCCGGAACCCGCAGGCGGCGGTGCCGTTGCCCGGGGCGGAGCCGGCGGCTTCCCCGGTACGGCCAACGCCTTCCGGCCGTTCTTTGGACACGCGGGGATCGGAGCTGGAGGTTTCGCGGCCGGAGGAAGACGTGCCTCGCATGACAAGCGGGGAAAACGGATGGCCGCAAACGGAATCCGATGGGCCGGGCATCGGGGCCGGGACCCGGGACGGGCTTGCCTCCGGCGGGACGGATGCGGAAGGCGGAAACATGGCGGCATCAGCAGAAATTGCGGCGGCGGTCGCCGGAATGCCGGCGGTGCCCGAACGCCGGCACCCGGCGCGGCAGTCGTTGGCCTGGGGGACGGCCGCGGCCGTGCTGGCGGCGGGGATCTGGTTCGGCGCCTTGCAGGCGGAGCTTCGGAAAGACGCCGTTTCGGAAGCGCCGGCGCCATCGGCGGAATCGGCCGAGCCGTCACTGCTGCCCGAACCGGCGGGCGGCATGCCGTCGGAGCTTCGTTATGCCGCATTTGACGAGGAACCGGTCAAGGCGTATTTGCGCTCGCGGGATTCGCTGCTGGCCGACGAACCGTATTTTGGCGCAATCGTGGCCAGCGCCCGGAAGCACGATGTGCATCCGTTGCTGCTTCTGGCCATCGCCGGCCAGGAGCAAGGGTTTGTGCCGAAATCGCACAAGCAGGCCAAACGGATCGCCAACAATCCGTTCAACGTGTATCACAGTTGGCAGGAATACAATACGGACATTTACGACTCCGCCGACATCGCCGCACGCACCATCGCCAACCTCGGCCGCGATCGCCCGGCGGGATACGATCCGTTCCGCTGGTTCAACACGAAGTACGCCGAAGATCCGAATTGGGCGGAAGGCGTTCGCCGGCTGTTCGCGAAACTGGTGGCCGTAGCCGAGGGGAGAGACGGCGGACAAGCGAACGAGGCGTCTTCTTGACGCCGACGCCGGATCGCCGGTGCATCGCCCGGATTCGTCCAGGAACCGGCTGCGGACCTTCGGCGTCGGCAACGGGCATGCGTTCCGCCGGCGAAACAGTCGGCAGCGGTTGCGGGCCGCCAGACGGTAAACGGCGTCGCGCACCGGACGCGGCACCGCCCGCAACAGGGCCAGCCATCGCCACGGGCGCGGCAAATGCCGGCAAATTTCCAGCGCCGCGTCCGAGTGGAGCCAGACCCGGTTTCCGGCGATGACCACCACGCTGTCGACGTCATCGGACAACTCCCAACGCGCTTTCAGGGCTTTCCCCGCCCGGCCCTGCAAGGAGGCAAAGCGTAGCCGCGCCCCGGGATCCCGCCGGACGAGAAACCGCACGGCGCCGCGGCAAACGAGACAATCTCCGTCGAACAACACGATGACGGGCTCCTCCGCCGCTTTTTCCCTCCCGTGACGCAACGCCAATCGCCCCCTCCCCAAAGTTCGCATCCCCATCCCGCGCCTTTTCGTTCACGGGCTTTCGCCGCGTTTCTTCCGTCATTCTTCCATTCATGTTGACGCATTTTCCCGTGCCGTTCACCTGCCGCAGGCGAAATTTTTCGCTGCCGCCTTGTCATTTTTTGCATCGGCGCATGCTTTGGATTATGCTAAAAGGAAGAAACCGCCCTCTCCCATTGGACGGAAAACAAAAAGGTGGAAATCAACCCGATGGAAAGTGTCAAACCGTTGAAACAGGCCGCCGTCAGGCGCAAACCGAATACCCTGGCGGCACTGGTTTCGGCGCTCGTCTTGTATGGCGCGGCCAACGCGTATATTGGCTGGCATGGCGCGTTGTTTCTGCGTTCGCTTGGCCTGACCGGGTGGGAGGGCCTTTACTGGACCCTGTTCGTGCTGGCGGCCGCAGCCTACCTGTTGGCCATGCTGCCGGTCGTTCCGTACCCTGCAGCCCGTCTGTTGAAGGTCGTCGGAGCCTGCTATTTTGGCGTGTTTGAATATGCGTTGTTGCTTCTGCCGGTGGTTGATCTTGTTTACGGGATTGCGCGGCTGACCGGCGTCACCTCCGACCGGCTGATCCCCGGCCTGGGCGGGACCGTGCTGGCGACGCTGGCGGCCCTGTTTGCGCGCGGCCTTTGGAACGCCAGGAGCCCCGTCGTGCGCACGTACGATCTAAAGGTGGACAAGCCGGCCGGCCCGATCCGCGAGTTGCGGGTCGTGCTCGTTTCCGATCTGCACCTCGGTTCCATCGTCGGCAATCGCCATCTGGATCGGCTGCTCGCGTTCACGGACCGGTTGCAACCCGACCTGATTCTGCTGGCCGGCGACGTCATCGACGACGACATCCAGCCGTTCGTCCGCAACCGGATGGGCGAGCGGATGAGGCGATTGCGCGCCCGTTACGGCGTGTTTGCCGTGCTCGGCAACCACGAGTATTACGGCGGGCAGATCGAGGCGTACGTACGCGAAATGAAGGCAGCGGGAATCCCCGTTCTGCGGGACGAAGCGGTGTTGGTGGAAGGAGCCTTTTACGTGGTCGGCCGCAAGGACAAAACCGCGGAGACGGCCGATCCCGCCGGCCGCAAGACCATCGGGGAACTCGTTGCGCCGCTGGACAAGGACAAGCCGATTCTGGTGATGGATCACCAGCCGACCGGTTACGCCGAAGCGGAAGCGGCCGGCGTCGACGTGCTCGTCTCCGGTCACACCCATCGCGGCCAGATGGCGCCCAACCACTGGATCACGCGCCGACTGTTCGAGTTGGATTGGGGCTATCTGCGCAAGGGGAACATGCATGCGGTCGTCTCCAGCGGCTTCGGGACCTGGGGACCGCCGCTGAGAATCATGAGCCGCTCGGAAATCGTGTTGCTGCGCATCCGGTTCGGACCGGAAGGGGAGAAGCATGCCGGGACCGGTCCGGAAGCAGACAAAGGTTGACATTCCCATTTGCCGCAAAATCCGTTAAGATAGAACGGGACGAAAGCGCGATGGCTTGAACGCGCCGGGAGACCAACGATCGGACGAAGATGGCGATGGAGGGGCGAAACGTGCAAAAACTGGTGTTTTTCGTCGGCGTGGCCGGCACCGGCAAAACGACGATAGCGCGCCAAGTGGCCACCCGAATGCCTGCGGCGTTTCTCGACCGGGACACGGTGGGCGGTCGGTTTGTCGAGTACATATTGGAGAAAAACGGTCTGGACCCGAACGACCGCGATTCCGATTTTTACAAGACCCATTTGCGGGATCTCGAATACGACACGACGAAGGATTTGTGCATCGACAATCTCGCCGCCGGACAGAACGTGTTCATGATTTCTCCGTTCACGGCGGAACTGAAAAATCCGGCATGGATCGACGAGGTGATCGCCGCCGCCGGTCGGACCCGCGACGAAGTCGACGTCAAAGTGATCGTCGTGACGTTGTCCGACATGGATCTGCAAAAACAGCGGATCATTGAAAGGGGCACCGACCGCGACCGCTGGAAGCTCGATCACTGGGACCGGTTCCAGACGCGCGTCCGCTTCGTTCCGGAGATCAACTGGAATTTGCCTTCCACATCGGTGATGATTTTCGACAACAGCGGGGAATTGACCGAAGAAAAAATCGAGTCGCTGCTGCGGTTCATCCAGTCGTAGGCCAATGAGCGTTTTCGGATACATCTTTTGGCACAACGTGCTGCCGCTGGCGGTGGTGATCGCCGCCGGCGCCGTTATGCAGCGTCTGTTTGCGCTGGACATCCGGACGCTTTCCAAAATGAACTTTTATCTGCTGTCTCCCGCGGTCATCTTCCGGCTGCTGTACGAAACGGACATTTCCGCGTCGCTGTTTGGTCAGGTCATGTTGTTTTTGCTGGTGTTCCAGAGTTTGCAGTTCGTGCTGGCGGAGACGGTTGTCCGCCTGCGCGGCCACCGCGGAGGGAAGAAAGTCGCCCTGCGCAACAGCGTATTGTTTTACAACAGCGCCAATTACGGCATTCCGCTCAACCAATTGGTGTTCAGAAACGATCCTTACACGCTGTCGGTGCAAATTCTGGTCATGATGACGCAATCGCTCCTGCCGAACACGTACGGCATTTACAGCATCAATGCGGAAAAGTCCGGCTGGCGCCAGACGCTGAAAGTGATTGCGACGATGCCGGTGATCTATGCCATACCGTTGGCCATCGGCCTGCGCGCGGGCGGGGTGGCGTTGCCGAGCTTCCTGCAAACGGCGGTCGACTATGTGGCAAACGCCTTTTTCGGCCTGGCGCTGTTCACGCTCGGCACGCAATTGGGCAACATGCCGTGGCGGCTTTCGAAACGCGACGCCATCGACGTCTCGCTGGCCACGGCGCTTCGGCTGGTCGCCGGACCCGCCCTGGCCTGGCTGGTGACCTGGGCGCTCGGCATCGACGGTCTTCTGGCCGCAGCGCTGATTGTTTCGTCAGCGGTGCCGACGTCGCTGTCCAGCGTGCTGCTGGCGGTGGAGTTCGACAACGAGCCGGAATTCGCCTCCCAGGTCGTGCTCGCGTCGACGATTCTCAGCATGGCGACGGTGACGCTCGTCATTCAGTTTCTGGCCATCGCCTGAGCGGCGCCATCTCGCGGTATCGCAACGTCAAAAAAACAAGAAAATCCCGCTGATGCGCGTGCAAATGGGCTTTTTTTCCGGTACAGCCGGAAAAAACGGCCCATTTTGTCCCTTGATCACGGGTAGCGGCTTTCACTATTATGAAATTAGCACTCACCTTGATGGAGTGCTAACATTTTCGGCGGGAGAGGCAACGGCAAGATCTGCAATCCGACGACCAACCGGACGAGCCTGTGCATTTCCCGCATCGCCCCGACAGTTTCTCCGCAAGATCTATCCGCAACCCAAGCGCACAACGGTCCAGATTCAAACCGCACCATAACCGGTAACGGATTTGTTCGCCGGCGGTGCCGCCGGAACCGGCAAGCGGCCGCCCGCAGCGGCGGGGTCTCGAACGAACAGGGATGACGAACCCTGTAAAGTCTGCGAAGCCAACGAAGCGTCAGTCGGATATCTCCAGGGAAGACACGACAGATGTCCATTTTTGCCCGGTCATTTGAACCAGAATGACGACAAAAAGCGGAGTCTGTCTCCGGCGTCTTCTTTTTTTCGTTCGCAGCCGATTCTCGTCTGGGAGTCGTCGGAGAATGGAAGGAGGAGATGTTTCGTGCAAGCTTTGTTGTTGGCTGGAGGACTCGGCACCCGCATGCGTCCGCTCACGGAACAGATGCCGAAGCCGATGGCCCCGATCGGAAACCGGCCCTGGCTCGAACAACTGGTGTTGCATCTCAAGTCGCAAGGCATTCGGGATATTGTCATGGCGGTCAAATATTTCCCGGACCGGATCCAGAAGCATTTCGGCGACGGCCGGCGCTGGGGCGTGCGCATCCAGTACGCCATCGAGCCGATGCTGCTGGGTACCGCGGGCGCGATCAAGAACGCCGAGCCGCTGCTTGGCGACCGGTTTGTCGTTTTGAACGCGGACATTATCCAGAACGCACCGATCATGCCGCTGCTTGAGTTTCACAACATGCACGGCGGGCTGGTCACCATCGGGCTCACCGAGGTGGAGGACCCGTCCGCGTACGGCGTCGTGGAACAGGACGCCACGGGGCGCATTCTCCGTTTTGTGGAGAAACCGGCCAAGCACGAGGCACCGTCCAACCGGATCAACGCCGGCATTTACATCATGGAAAAAGAGGTCCTGAACTGGATCCCCTCCGGCCGGGAAGTGTCGATCGAACGGGAGACGTTCCCGCAACTCATCGCCAACTGCATGGGCGTTTACGGTCATCCGATTGAAGGCTACTGGATGGACATGGGCACGCGCGACCGGTACCGGCAAGTGCACTGGGACCTGCTGGACCGTACGTTCGCGTTGCCGTTGCCCGGAAAGGAGCGTGAACAAGGGGTATGGGTCGGCGAAAATACCGTCGTTTCCTCCGGCGTCTCGCTCGTGCCGCCGGTGCTCATTGGCGACCGTGTCCGAATCGGTGAAGGCAGCGTCATCGGACCGTACGCGGTGATCGGGAACGGCTGCGAAATCGGGCGCGGCGTGCGCATCGCCGAAACGATCCTGTGGGAAAATTGCCGCGTCCAGGACGACGCACAACTGAAATCTTGCATCTTCGGTACGAATTTGCAGATCGGGTCCCGGCATATTTTGTACGAGGCGGTCATGAACCGTCTGGCGGAGGTGAGGCCCAGTTGACCCGCATCGCGTACATCAGCACCTATATTCCAAAACGATGCGGCATCGCCACGTATACGCATCATCTGCGGCAAAGCGTTCGGGCGATCCAGGGCGACCTTGCGGCCGACGCTGTTTACGTGTTGAGTGATGGCGATGCGAACGGGACGCATGCGGATCCTTCCCTGCATCCGTTGCCGAAAGAAGATCGCCTGGCCTACCGCAAGGCCGCGCAACGAATCAACGCCAGCGATGCGGACGTCGTCTCGTTGCAGCACGAGTTTGGCATCTTCGGCGGCGAGGCCGGACGATACGTCATCGATTTGCTGGACCGGTTGGAGAAGCCGGTGGTCACGACGTTCCACACCGTGTTCGAAGAACCGCCGGAACCGTACCGTTCCGTACAGCGGGAAATCGCCAAGCGAAGCGACAAAATCATTGTCATGAACCGCAAGGCTATCGGCCTGCTGTGCCGCGCCTTCGGCCTGCCGGAATCGAAAATCGTCTACATCCCGCATGGCGCGCCCGTTCCGATTTCGGACAAGCGCGCCGAGCTTCGCGAAACGTTCGGCTGGTCCCGGCGCAAGGTGATGATGACGTTTGGCCTGCTCAGCCGGGGAAAAGGGCTGGAACTGGTGTTGCGTTCGTTGCCGGAAGTCGTCCGGCGCGTGCCGGATGCGTTATACGTCATTTTGGGTCAGACTCACCCCGAAGTGCGCAAACGGGAAGGGGAAGCGTACCGGGAGGAGCTGACCGCCTTTATCCGTGAAAACGGACTGGAACATCATGTGACGATGATCGACCGCTACGTCGAGGAACAGGAACTCATTCACTATTTGACTGCTTGCGATCTGTATATCACCCCGTATCCGGGCATGCAGCAAATCACCAGCGGCACGCTGGCCTATGCCGTGGGGCTGGGCCGTCCGGTGCTCAGCACGCCCTACAGCTACGCCCAGGATTTGCTCGGTCTCTATCGGCACGAGCTGCTGCTGCCCTACGGAGACACGGAAGCGTGGACGGAACGGATCGTCGCCATGCTCGCCGATCCGGACCGGATGAAACGGTGGGAGGAACGCATGCGGACGATCGGCGCTGCGTTGCACTGGCCGCGCGTCGGCGCCTTGCATGCGAGCCTGTTTGAAGAAATGGCGCGGATGTCCGACCGGCGACTGGCGAAAACGGAAGCGTAAAAAATGCAAAGGGGGGAGCCTCCGATGTCGTCCACGTCGCCGAACGCACCGATGGCGCAACGCACCCCCGGCTTGCCAACAGCCGGATCGTTCCGTCATCTGGAGCGGATGACCGACGACACCGGCCTGCTGGAACACAGCCTGGGATGGGTGCCGCGCCGAAACGAAGGCTACACGACGGACGACAACGCCCGGGCGCTCTGGGCGTGCGTGGAATGGCTCGAACTGGTGTCCGGCGATCCGGAGCGACAAACGTTGCTCGAGCGGCTGGCCGACCGGTACCTGGCGTTTCTGTTGTGGGCGCGCAAGGACGGAGGCACGTTCCACAACAACTTCACCTACAGCCGGTTGCCCGAGGAGGAGGAGCCGTCCGACGATTGCCACGGCCGCGTGCTGTGGGCGCTGGCCGTTGCGCTCGGCCGTTGGCCGAACGACCGCAGAGGACTCGCGGCGGCGGCGTTGCTGGCCGAAGCGCTGCCCGTGGCGGAATCGCTGCGTTATCCGCGGGGACAGGCGTACGCTTTGATGGCCTGCTGCCGCTTGCTGGAGATGCTTGAACCCCATCACCGAACGGAGCGGCAGACGGAGCTTTCCGGCGCGGCATCCCGTCTGCTGCCGCCCGCGGCGCAACTCGAACAATGGGCACGGCAACTGGAGACGCGGCTCACGGAAGCGTACCGCCGTCAGGCCGATGACCGGTGGCGTTGGATCGAGCCGGTCATGACCTACGGCAACGGCATCATTCCCGCGGGGCTGCTGGCCGCCCATCTGCGATTCGGCCGCCGGGAAACGGGGATCATCGCCAGGGACATGCTCGATTTTCTGATCGAAAAAATGACGGTGCCGGAGGGGTGGATTCGCCCGATCGGCAACCAAGGGTGGTGCACGCGCGAGCAGTGCAGCCAATGGGATCAGCAGCCGCTGGAAACCATGAAGCTGGCGCTGGCCTGCTTGTTCGCTCACCGCGCCTTCGGCGCATCCGAATACGCGGCGGTCGTTCGCAAGTGCCGCGACTGGTTCCATGGGCGGAACGACGCCGGGGTGCCGCTGGCCGACGAAGAGGGCGGCTGCTGTGACGGCCTGACGGCGGACGGCCCCAACTTCAACCGCGGCGCCGAGTCGACGCTGTCCTACCTGCTCACCGAGGCCATGGCCCTTCGGCTGGAACGGGAAACCGGCGATTTCCCGATCGCCGCGGGTGAAGCGGACATCGGCGATGCCGGAACGGCGCGGCCGGTGGGCTCCCGGGCGTAACGGCGCCGAAAGGATGGGCATGAACGGACTTTTTGATTTGATCCTGGTTTTGATCAGTGGGGTTTGATCACAGGCCCGGTCCGAAAAGGGAACCGCGCAAGGAAGGCCCGGTTCCGAAGAGGACCGCGGCCTTTTTCATGTGCGAGGCATCCGAAACGCGGCCACGGCCGGTCAGAGGGCGATTTTAGGGCCGCGTTCACCCCGGCCGCTGCGGCGTCACGCCGACGAGCAAAAATACGATGACGCCGCCGAGATGAAACAGCGCCAGGCTGATCCAGTACCGGCGAATGATCCGGTGCAGCACCATGCCCGAAACGCCGAACAGGATGAGATAGACTAGGTAAAACGTCAGATAGACGCGCAAAAATACATGGAACGGCAACCCTTGCCACCAGGCGGCGGAAAGGGCGTAGGCGGCGGCCAGGCTGAACAAAAACCACGACGCATAGACGACAAGCATTTTTTTCAAGGCGATTCATCCTTTGCCGACGAGCTGGCGAACACGGTGACGAAGGAAGTCAGGTACCGGAATTTTTGGTAGAATGTTAATGTTGCAGAACGGCAGTAAGCGCCCGGTACGGGGTCGGAGGTCTCGCATGGAACAATGGTTGCGGCTGCTGAGCCAACCGTTCGATCAGTTCGATCGTGACATGCAAGCTCATATCTACCAATCATTCCGGAAACTGGTGTACCGCGATCTCTTTTTCATCACCCAGGATCACGCGTTGACGGAGGATGCGATCCAGGAAGCGTTCCTGAAGCTGGTGGCCAAAGCGTCCTCGCGCCGGCACGACGGCAATCCGGCCGGCTGGGCCCGGAAAGTCGCGCGCAACACCGCCCTCGACATGATGCGGCGCAACAAAAAATACCGTCATCAAATGAACCTCGCGAGCGTTGAAAGGTTGGAGGCCGCCAGCCAGGAAGAAAATGTGGCGTCCATTGTGGAGCACCGAATACGGGTTGACTTGCTGCACCAGGCCATTCGCGAGCTGAATCCGGAATACCGCATGCTCCTGCTCATGCACTACGTCGAGGGCAAGTCGTACCGGGACATCGCCGAGGAACTGCGGCTGTCCGTCCAGGCCGTTGCCCAGCGGTTGCTCCGGGCCCGTAAAAAACTGCTCCAACATTTTTCGCGAAAATGGGTGGATCGACATGAATCGCAAAATCGACGGTGACGACGCGCATCTGCAGAACGCGTTGCGGCAGGCGTACGCCGACATCCCGATCCCGGATACGCCGCCGGACGCGTGGGCGAAACTGGAAGCCCGTCTGAGTCGGAGCCGCCTGAAACGCAAATGGTGGGGGCGCGCCAAGATCGCGGCCGGCATCGCGGCCGCCTCCCTCGCGGTCAACCTGACGCTGGGCATCCTGACGCCGGAGGGGAACGCGCAGTTTGCGCTGTTGTTCCGCGAGATGCAGGATAACGTTTATCATGTGCTGGTGCCCCGGCCGTCCGCCTCCATGGCGAAGGATGAGCCCGCCAACGGCGAAAAGGACTCCGCCGGGCTGGAAACCTCGCTGGAGACGGCACGGGAACTGCTGGCGTTTGCCCCGCTGATCCCGACCTATGTACCCGGATCGTTCCGCCTGGACCTGGTTCGCATCTACAACTCCAGCGGAGATTACGACAACCTGCTCCTGGAGTATATGGACGATTACGGCGCCATGTTCAAAATTACGGAAAAGTATTACGTCGGCTATTCCGCCGACGTGCTGGCCTACGTGCACAGGGACGCAGGCGAAATGAAACAGACCGACGTCAACGGCGATCCGGCCGTCGTCGTGATCACGCCGGAAGGATTGTCCTATTTGCACTGGATCGCGGACGGACAGATCCGAATCTCGATCTCCGGCCACCTGCAAGAAGAGGAACTGATACGCGTGGCCCGCTCGATGAAGGCCGATTGAAGCGCCCGCCGGGGCGTCAAGGCACCGTGATGGACGGGGAATACCGCACGCCGCTTTCGCTGACGGCGCCTTCGCGGATCCAGTGTTCGGATTTCACCCGGTACGTATGGCCTTTCAGCGCCGGGATGTCTTCGTGGCTTTGATACACGTAATCGAAATTTTTTTCTTCCTTTTTCGTTCCATAGTAAACATCGATCCAACCCGTTTCGGTCCAGCGCTGCAGGACCAGACGGACACCGATGGCATCCACGCGCCGCGTGGCGTACGTCTCGCCGTACATCCGGATCTTGTTGTTTGACGCGGACAGGGCACAGAACCCTTGATCCAGGTAATCGAAATTGGGATCGAACGCCGTCATGGGCGTGACGAAGCCGGCGCCGGTCGCGAAGACGAGCGCCATGAGCGCGGGAACAACGCTTCCAATCCACCAATGCCTGACGATACGTTTCATGAACATGACCTCCTGCACAAATTCAGAATGATGGTTTCATCCCAATAACGACAGAAACCGTCAATTGATGACGAAATTCTTTAAAACTTTTTTATTCATCCCGTCGGGGAGGCAACGGATGGCGGTTGACAGCCGGCGGAGGCTTTGATACGATGACAACAACCTGAAAGGTGCCCTTCCGTAAGCGATCGGCGCCGGACGTTGGGGGGGAACGCGGAAATGAAAGTCAGGGGTTACGAAGACGTTCATGCCCAAAACCGAAGGTTCTTCCGAACCGTCCGGCCGGCGAACGCGGGGTGCGGCACGGCTGCCGTAACCCGTGACGACCGGAACGATTCCTGCGAGACCGGGCTGCGTGTTGCGGGCGCGTCTTCCCCGAAGGGCTGGAGCGCTTGCCAACAGGCAGCTTTTTTTGTCGTGTTTCAGGGAAAGCGGGGAGGTCGATGAGCGTGGGACAGGCCAAGCCGGAATGCCTTGAAGGGGAGCCTTGTTTTCAGAACACGACGGAAAGCAACCTGACGCTGGACGACGTCATGCAACGCATTTTGCGATTCATCGCCCAGGATCCGAAGGCGGTTTACCATTTCGTGATCGGCACCGACAGCCATGTGCACCGGGGATATACGAAATTTGTGACGGGGATCGTCATCCGCCGCGTCGGCCAAAGCGCCTGGGCCTGTTACCGCCAGGTGGTCGTTCCGCGCGAGCTGCGGTCGATCCGCGAGAAGCTGGCGCTGGAAACGTCGTTTTCCCAGCAGGTGGCCGCCTATTTCGACGCGGAGGCGGTGCGGCGGATGGAGGAATTGCTGCTGCCCTACGTGTATCAGGGCGCCATGCTGGAAATGTACATCGATATCGACGCCGGTACGGAACCGATCGTGAACAAGACGTCGCGATATGTGCAGGAGATGGTGAAACGGGTGGAAGCGATGGGCCATTACGCGCCGCGCGTCAAGCCGGAAGCGTACGTCGCTTCGGCCTACGCGAACCGCTATACGAAGCGGGTGGCGCGGCGGGTCATGTGAAACTTCAGGGAAACGGCTGAAGGTTAAGAACTTCTCGGCAACAGCCGCGAAAAGACCGCAATGAACCGGATATCGTTGGCTTTCCAGGATCCGCCGCCGCTTCCGTCGAAGGAGACATCGAAGGTGGCTCCCGCCTCAACGGGTTCACTGTAGTGATGACTGACACTGTACAAACCATCCACAATGGAAGTCAACACGCGGATATCCACTTCTTCGGCGGTGAACGCCCGATTTTCCGCATTCTTCATGTTCATGTTGAGCCGCTGGTCCAGCCAGGACAAAATCTCCCCGTCCATTTCGATTTCCGAGATCTCATACTGAAGCTCGAACGATCGGGGAACAAAAACGCGGTCGGAAACGGAAGCGTCTTTCAATTCCAAATCTTTGAAATGTTCGATGGCCACATTGAAAAACCGATCGTCCTTCAAGGTCAGGATGCGATGGGCACGATCCCATTCGCCGGCGATATGAAAGGCCTCCATCAGCACTTTGGCAGGAATGAACATCGATTGCCGGATCATCACCGGAACGGTATCCATTTCCAGCGCTTGACCGTTCACATGGGCCGTTGCCGATCCCACCGCAAGTTGCAGCGTGTCCGTACCAAAGGAGACGACGGCCGTTTTGGTCTTCGGATCATACGCGACCTTGGCCCCCAGCAGGTCGCTGACGGTGCGAAGCGGAATCATCAGTCGGTTTCGCTCGTCGATAAACGGCGGGGCGGGGGATGTGTACAACACATAATAATCGTTGATTTTCAGATGAACCGGAGAGGAAATCGTCCTTTTCGCGGCCTGCGCGGTTGACAGCGGGGTCATGATCAGCACGAGCAACAGCGCAACCAGGAGCATCCGTTTTGTTGTCATCACGCATCACACTCCGCAAATGGTTTCAGATGTTTTTGACGTCCAAAAAAGAAAAAAGTTTCTTCAGCATGCGCAATCTATCACGTGGCGGGAATGATGCCGCTTGAACAAAAGTGGTTTTTCACCCGGAATACTTCTTCACAAAATCCGTATTTTGTACATATGTATGAAACCGGACGCCAGCCATGCATGCCCCATGCTCCGGCCTGGTCGTTTTGACTCCCCGGCCTGGATCAACCTGACCCATATTGGTTTTAGCATTTTATTTTATATATTTCTTTCTTGTTGTTTCGGGCGTTTCAGCCTTTGCAAGTTTTAATAATCACTGATTTATGAAAACACACTTCAACTTCAAAACTTCGGTTCGTTTCATCCGGTTGTTTTTCGGAAGCCGCAAGTTGAACACGCCGGTCTTTCCTCTGTAACAGGCGAATTTGAAGGGAAACCCGTCATTCATTTTCCAAAATAGGAATTAGTTCCTATGTTTTCATTTTTTCCGTCATGCTACAATCAATTCACTGGAATATGAAAGCGCTTTAAAATTCATTTGGCAAAGGAGGTGGTTCCGTTCCCTTGACCGGCTTTGGGGCTGAAATGCCCTGATGAATTCCAATTTTTAAAGGATATTAAGGAGGGATCATCATGATGCGATTGTTGCAAGGGGCGAAGGCGTATGCGCTTAGCCTGACGCTGGCGCTTGTGGCGGCGGTCTTCTTCCCCGCTTCTTCGGCATCCGCCGCGTATACCCTGGTTTGGAGCGACGAGTTTAACGGAAGTTCCATCGACACCAGCAACTGGAGCTTTGAAATCGGGACCGGAACCAACGGTTGGGGAAACAATGAGCTGCAGTATTACACCAGCCGTCCGGAAAACGCCCGGATCGAAAACGGCAATCTGGTCATCGAAGCCCGCAAGGAATCCTACGGCGGCATGAATTACACCTCGGCCCGCCTGAAAACCCAGGGAAAGCGAAGCTTTAAATACGGCCGAATCGAGGCCAGAATCAAGTTGCCCAAGGGTCAGGGCCTGTGGCCGGCGTTTTGGACGCTTGGCGAGGACATCGGGTCGGTCGGCTGGCCGCGATGCGGCGAGATCGACATTATGGAACATATCAATCATGAAAACAACACGCACGGGACGATCCACTGGGACGCGGGAGGCCACGCCTGGTACGGCGGCCCCAGCCATGCGATCGACGTGACCCAGTACCACGTCTACGCCATCGAATGGACGCCGAAAGCCATCAAATGGTTCATTGACGGCGTCCAGTTCTGGGAAGCCAACATCGAGAACAACATCAACTCGACGGAAGAATTCCACAAGGAGCATTTCATCATCCTCAACATGGCCGTGGGTGGCAACTGGCCGGGTTCTCCCGACGGTTCCACCGTGTTCCCGGCAAAAATGTACGTCGATTACGTGAGAGTCTATCAAGACAACGGCGCGCCTTCCGACGAAATCGTCTCCGGCGGAACGTACAAATTGATTAACGTCAACAGCGGCAAGGCGCTGGACGTCGCGTCAGCCGGAACGACGCCCGGAACCAATGTGCAAATCTGGACGGACAACGGCACCGGTGCGCAACGGTGGACTATCTACCGGAACGCGGACGGTTCCTACAAATTGATCAACACGAACAGCGGCAAGGCGCTGGACGTGGCGGGAGCCGGTACGGCGGACGGAACCAACGTCCAGATCTGGACGGATAACGGCACAGGCGCGCAAAAGTGGCATCTGATTCGTTTATATTAACCGCAAAATCAGACAAGAGGGGACGCTGCGGCGTCCCCTCTCTTCCTCCGGCGGATTGTCCTCCCCATTTTTCTCCATTACGCCGCGGTTTCGTCCGGCTCTCTCCCCTCCTCCTTCCCCGACTGCACGCGCAGGAGAACGTTCCGGACCGGCTGTGGCCGATTTCCGGACCAAAAGGCTTACATGGGATAAGGCATCCCGTGGAACGACATCGGCAGAGGAACTTGACCGTATTGAACGTCGGTTCCCGCGACTTCCTGTTCCCAATACATTTTGTGGCAAACCATTTTGTCCAGCCGCGGAACATAAACGACGCTTCCGGGCATCAGCGCATGGGGATGTTGCAGGTGGGGATTCATCGCCTCCAGAATCGGGCGGGGACAATTGTACCTTTGCGCCAGTTGATCCAGGGTCTCTCCCTCTTTGCAGATATGATGCATGTAATGCTCGCTCCGTTCCTCGTCATCCCGGAAAAACGGAAAGAAGAACGGCGAGATGAAGAAAAACGGGAAAAACCGGCGACGCGGGAAAAAAGGATGATGAAATGGACTGAATTGGGGCCCGGGTCCGAAACCTCCTCCCGGAACAAATGCACGATCCATATCCTTTACCTCCCTGGTTTCATTTCGTCATCCATACCATATGTGCATTTGCCCCGACGGGTTAAATGTCCCGTATGATATTTTTTCTATTAGTTTACATAAACTTTTTTATGTATATTTACTGGCCATGGGTCATCATAAAAAGGAGAGCTGCCCGTCAGGGCAACCCTCTTTTCGTTCATCCTGTTTAATTCAAATATACGTTGTCCACATAGACGGAGGTTTGGCCGGATGAACCGTAGGTGTCGATAAACTGGATGCCGTATTCGCGAATATCCGATTTGTTGACGCCGGAAAGATCCAGGGTCAATTCGATTTGTTCCCCCGGGCCGATGGTTTTCCAGCCGCTGTCGGTCCAGGCCCAGTTGTTGCCGTGTTTGACGTAAAGTTTTACGCCCAATCCGGTGCCGAAATTCCCCCAGTTTGCGGCTTTTACGGTGGCTTTCAACTGCGTGGCCGATCCGAAATTGGTGTTTTCGGCCTTGTACAGGTAGTGTTGGCTGCCGTTTGACATGACGATGTCGCCCTGCAGCGATCGGGACCCCTTCGAACTCCACGCGGTCGTCGACCAGGGACCGCCGGACAAGTTCCCGCCGGTCCAGCCTTCCGTTCCGTTTTCAAAATCCGCCAGTTGGGTTGCGCCGCCCGGGGGAGGATTGGTTCCCGTCGGCGGAGGCGTGCTCCCGCCGCCCAAATATTGCCGCAGCCATTGAAGCGCGGGACGTTCCGTTCCGGATCTGGTGATCAGGTGGGTGCCATCCCGCCAGGTTTGCCCTTCAATGTATCCCCACAGGGTGATGCCTTTTACCGCCGGATGCTCCCACAGCACGGGGAACTTTTGCTGATACCGCTGCAACTGCGTGTAATCGTCGCCGGTGATGTCAAGTTCCGACACATAAATCGGCAGACCGGTGGACGCCAGCATGTTCAGCACAGTTTGCATCGTGCTGACCGAAACGTTGTCCATGTTGAAATGGTGGCACTGAATGCCGATGCCGTCGATCAGGCCCCGGTTTTTCAACAGGTTGATGATTTGCAGGTATTGCTGGGTCGCATTCGGATCGCTGATGATGCCATACTCGTTGATCAGCAGCTTCGAATTCGGGAACGCCTGTCTCGCCTGCTCGAACGACCAGATAACCCAATCCCAGCCGGTCGCACCGTCGCCGCCGATGGCGTTTCGGTAGGAAGGTTTGGCGTGAAGCGGCTCATTGACCACGTCCACGAATTCAGCGTCCCGGTACCGCTGGCCGGCCGCCTGGATCCATTCGATCACTTCCGCCCGCTGTTCGGCCGGAGACAATCCGCTGATCCATCCCGGCTCCTGGCTTCCCCATACCAGCGTGTGGAACTTGAACGGGAAACCGTTGCTGCGGGCGTAATTGTAAGCCATATCCGCCTGGCTCCAGTTCATGTTGCCGCGGGAGGATTCCACCGACCCCCATTTGGTCGAGTTCTCCGGTGTTACCTGATTCCAGTAGGTGGCGAAGTTGGAGGGAATGCTGCTGGCGATGATGTTCCCCAAAAACTTGCCGCCGGGGGGAGCCAGCCCCGCATTGACGTTGTTTGCCGTAAGCGAGTACACCAGCAAAAACGAAAGCGCGATGACAACCAGCAACTTGATCTGTTTGGTTTTGCCCCATGACATCATCCATACCTCCTTTGATTTGAAACAAGTCGTCCCGGATGGCCGGCAGAATTGGTCCGAAACCTCCGCCTCCTTCATCCCCTTGGATCGCATCAACCCGTTATTCGGTCCTCCCTCCTTTCCGGACGGGTTCATGCCTCCCGGGCGTTTGCCACTTACCTTCCCGAAGGAAATTGTTATTGTAAGTGGTTTCATACCGAAATATAACATTGTACCAAGAGAGTTTCAATATAGAAATTTTAATTTTTATTGGAAAAATTAAAGGTTTGGCCCGGGACGGACGACGTTCTTCCCCCCGCTTCGCCCTCGCCCGCCGGCAGCAACGACTCGCTATTCCTGCCTGGTACAGCTTGATCTGACTTAAAGTTTATATAATATCTATTCAGTAAAATTCTGACGAGTTTGGCGGCATTAAAAAAGACATCAAGCCCCTCATTGCTTGATGTCTTTGATGGTTCGCGCCGCGATTCCGCCGTCAGGAGCGGACCAAGTCGCGGGCCGGCCGTTTGGCCTTATGGTTCCTCCATATCGAATACAGCAACGTAAACAACGGGATGGACCAGACGTAGACGGCAAACGGGACATAGTCCATCACGGGAACGCCCAGAAGCGTGCCGCACAAAATGGCCAGCATGTTCCACGGCACCAGCGCCGCAAAAAGCAGGCTTGTGTCGGCCACCACGCGGCCGAGATGGTCGTGGCCGAAGCGGGAACCCCAGATCGAACGCAAATGGCGACCCGTCATCATGATCGGCAACGTCTGCGTGCAGGACACCAGCCCCAGCCCAAGGCCGAAAAGGCCGGCCCGCCAGGTGGCGCCGGGCAGGCCGCAATCGGACGCAAACCATTTCCGGACGATCGGTTCAATGCCGCCGCTGCGTTCAAGGAGCCCGTTAAAGGCGCCGGCCAATGCAATGAGGACCATCAGATCGATCATGTGCAGCATGCCTTTGGCCGTGTGCCCCGTATCGTCGGTCCATCCGAACCAGAGCAGCGCCGGCCATTCGCCGGCCGGAATGCCGGTGTGCCCGATGCCGATGCCAATCCCGGACGCGATGGCGAGAAGGAACGCCCAGCGGATGCCAAGGCGCAACAACATGGCGGCGACCAGCAAGACCGGCGGCAAATACAGCCAGAGATCGCCCGCCGCAGGCAAGGCTCCCAGGGCCGCGGCCTTGGCGTCCGGCGCTCCGTCCTCCCAACCGCCAAACCGGTCGGCCGCAGTGAAAAACACGACGGAAGACGCCAGCCCGAGCAACGTCGTCGGCAGCTTCGCCCGGGCGAGCCGCTGCGGTTCGACGCCCGCCGAGTCGGCCGTCAGCCGGAACGCCGACGAAAAGGGTGACCCCCTGTCGCCGACAAACGCGCCGGACACCAGCGCTCCCGCCGTCATGGACAGCGGAATGCCAAGCTCCGCCGCCATGCCCATCACGGGAATCCCCACCGCGCTGAGCGTACCGGTCGACGTGCCGAGAATGAAGGCGATGACGCCCGACAGCAGAAACGCGCCGGTCAGAAAATGCGCCGGATCAAACCAGCGGAGGCCGAGCGCAATCATGGCATCGATCGTGCCGATGGCGCTCCAGGTCGGAAGCAGCAGGGACACCGCCAGCAAAATAAAAATAACCTCCCGCGCATGCAGCGCGCCTTGCCGGGACTCGCGCCACAATTCACCGGGCGCCAGCCCGCCCCGCCACATCTTGAACGCCAGCAGCAACAGGCCAAAAGAAAAGCCGGCGGCCAGCGGCAGCTCCAGAACGTAAGCGACCGCCAGACCCGCTACGGTCGTGACGGTCACCGCCAACACCGATCTTGTGGACAACATCGCAGGCCTTTCACCCCAGCACCAGACGATCGTCGGACAGTTTGTGTCCGCTGATCTGCTCAAACTCGTCAAGCAACTGGCGCACCGAGAGCTTCGCCTTGCGCTCGGGCCCGACCTCGAGAATGATCTTCCCCTTGTCCATCATGATCAGACGATTGCCCAGCCGGATCGCCTGCGCCATGTTGTGGGTCACCATCAGCGTCGTGAGCCGCTGTTCCCTGACGATCGTCTCCGTCAGTTGGGTGATCAATTCCGCGCGCGCCGGATCGAGCGCCGCCGTATGTTCGTCCAGCAGCAGGATTTGCGGATTCGTAAAGGTGGCCATCAGCAAGCTGAGCGCCTGCCGTTCGCCGCCGGAGAGCAACCCGACCTTCGCCCGCAGCCGGTTCTCCAGCCCGATGCCGAGGCGCGCCAGTTGCTCGCGGAACATCTCGCGTTTCCTGCGGGTCACGCCGAAGCGCAGTCCTCTCGGCTGCCCCCGCTTATACGCCATCGCCAAATTTTCTTCGATCGTCATGTGCGGCGCGGTGCCGGCCATCGGATCCTGGAACACGCGGCCGATCCAGCGGCTCCGCTTGAATTCCGGCAATCGCGTGACCGATTGCCCCGCGATCCGCACGTCGCCGACATCGGGCTTTATGAGGCCGGACACAACGTTCATCAGGGTGGACTTGCCCGCCCCGTTGCTCCCGATGACGGTGACGAAATCGCCGGGGTTCAGGTGAAGATTGATGTCGGACAAGGCGACTTTCTCGTCCGGCGTTCCGGCATTGAACAGTTTGTACACGCGCGTGACACTGAGCATTATCGACCATCCCCCGCCAGTTCCTCCGACCGCTTGCGGGCGGTCTTTCGTTGATTCATCGCTCGCCACAGGTACGGAACGACGAGGGCGAAGACGACGATGACCGCGGTGATCAGCTTCACGTCGGACGCCTCAAGAAACGTGACGCGCAGCGCGTAGGCTACGACAATGCGGTAGACGATCGAGCCGAGAATCACGGCCAGCACCGCCCGAAACACCGTGGGATGACCGAAGATCGCCTCCCCGATAATGACGGACGCCAATCCGATCACGATCATCCCGGTGCCGCTGTTAATGTCGGCAAAGCCCGATTGCTGGGCGACCACCGCGCCCGACAGCGCCACCAGGCCGTTGGACAGGCTGACGCCGATGATTTTGGCGGTGTCCGTGTTGGCGCCGAGGCTGCTGATCATGCGCGGGTTGTCCCCGGTCGCCCGCAGCGCGAGCCCGAGATCGGTTTTCAGGAAGGCGACCAGGAGCGCCATGGTAATCAGCACGATGAGAACCATGAGCGGAATCACCGAAATGCCGGTAAAAATCGTCTCCAGCCGCAGCAGCGAAATGTTCGGCACGTTCATGATCCGCAAATTGATGGAATACAACGCGACCATCATCAAAATCCCGGCCAGAAGGCCGTTGATCTTGCCTTTCGTATGCAACAGCCCCGTTGCGGCTCCGGCCGCCAATCCCCCGCCGAACGCGGCCGCCGTTGCCAGCCAAGGGTCGTATCCGCCGGTGATCATGACGGCCGCGATGGCTGCACCGGTTGTGAAGCTCCCGTCGACGGTCAGATCGGGGAAGTTCAGGATGCGAAACGTGATGTAGACCCCCAATGCCATGAGGGCGTACAAGAGTCCCAACTCGATGGCTTTTGTGATGAAAACCGGAATCATCGAAGGAAGCCTCCTCGGTGACGACAAAGGGAGTGAACACCGGGGCGTTCACTCCCGATTCCAGCGGTTACTCAATAATGTTGTTTTCCGGATCCTTGACGACGGCCTTCATCGCATCCGTCACTTCGATCCCCTGTTCCGCCGCTGCTTTCAGGTTCAAAACGAAATCCAGTTTGTCCGGGAACGTGACGCTCAGATCCGACGGTTTCTTGCCGTTCTTCAAAATTTCCACGGCCATTTGCCCGGATTGGTATCCGTGATCGTAATATTTGAAGCCGATGGTCGCGAACGCGCCCTTTTCCACCGTGTCGCGGTCGCTGGCGAAAAACGGAATGTCATGCTCGTTGGCCACTTGAATAATGGAGTCGACGCCGCTGACGACGGTGTTGTCCAGCGTAATGAACAGGGCGTCCACCCGGCCGACCAGCGATTGCGCCGCCTGCTGCACTTCGGACGTGTTGGCCACCGACGCCCGGATGACCTTGATTTGATGTTTGGCCAGCGTTTCTTCCGCGTTTTTCGCCATGACGACCGCGTTGGACTCTCCTTCGTTGATGACGATGCCGACCGTTTTGACATTGGGGAAATGTTCGGCGATAAAGTCCATCAGTTGCTGTACGGCCGCGGGATTGGTGTCCGAGGCGCCCGTCACGTTGCCGCTCGGCTTTTCCAGATTGTCGACCAGCCTTGCGTCCAGCGGGTCGGTCACCGCCGCGAACAGCACCGGCGTATCCTTCACTTCGTTGGCGACCGCTTCGGCGGATCGGGTGGCGATCGCGTATACCAGGTCATAATTGCCGGCGGCGATTTTTTGGGCGATCGAAAGGTTGTTCGTCGCATCTGCCTGCGCGTTGTTGAAATCGACGATGAGGTTTTTGCCCTCCTCGATGCCGGCGTCTTTCAACGCCGCAAGGAAGCCTTCGCGGGTGGCGTCGAGGGACGGGTGTTCCGCGTATTGGGAAATGGCGATTTTATACGTGCGGTCTCCCGCGTTGTCGCCCGGATTCGGGCTCGGGCTGGCGCTAGCGCTCGCGCCGGGACTTTCGCTTGCGGAAGGCGCGTTGCCGTTCGCGTTGTCCTTTCCGCCGCAGGCCGCCAGAACGGTCAGCACCAAAGATAGGATGAGAATGAGACCCGTTGTTTTTTTCATGTCGATACCCCTCTTTTCTTTTTGTGTGATGGTCATTTCGTTTAAAGCTTTTGAACAAAAAAGCGTTAAAGCAAATGCGCGCAAAAAAGCACGCTCCCGCAGGGCGTCCCCGATGCGCTCAGCAAAATATGTTAAGTTTTATGATACTGGTCGTGACTGACATCGTCAATTCCATTTCGGTATCCGCTTACATCCAAATCCTTTCAAAAAAAGGACGTGCATCGCATATGCACGTCCTTGGCCGCCCTCCCTCAAGAGGCCAGCCCTTCCACCCAGGCGTTCACTTTCTCTCCGTTCGCTTCGACCCATTTCCGGGCGGCTTCCTCCGGATCCATGCCTTCCTGGATGTCCACCATGACCTGCGCCATGTCCTCCGGTGTCCAATAGAACCGGTCCAGGAACGCGTACGCCTCGGGATGGTCTTCCTCCAGCCCCCTGCGGACGACTGTGTGAATCCGTTCGTCTCCGCCGTAGACCCCCTTCGGATCCTCCAGATATTTCAGTTGCATCTTGGCGAATTTCCAGTGCGGCGTCCAGCCGGTGACGATGATCGGCCGCTCTTCCCGGTACGCCTCGAGCAATTCGGACGCCATCGCGGCGGACGAACTTTCCACCAGTGTCCAGTCCTTCAGCCCGTACGCCTCCAGCGCCTTTTCCGTTGTCATCATCACCCCGGCACCGGGCTCGATGCCGATGATCCGGCGGCCCACCGCATCGGCATATTCCGGTTTTTGCAAATCTTCAATGGACTGGATATCCCAGTAGGCGGGAACGACCAGACCGATTTTGGTGCCCTCCAGATTGGGACCGAGGTCGACGAACTTCCCTTCGAACTTTTGATAGTAGCTTTGGTGCGTCGTCGGCAGCCAGGCCGCCACCATCGCGTCCGCGCTGCCGTCGGATACGCCGGTCCACATCGGGCCCGCGTCCACCTGCAGCATTTCCACCTCGTAGCCGAGTTTTTCCTCCAGCACATGCTTCACCACGTGCGTGCTCGCGATTTCCGAGTCCCAGGCAACGTAGGCCAGCGTAATTTTCTTCTCCTCTCCCTTTGAACAACCGACGGTGGCCGCCAGGGCCGCGACGGCGGCCGCCAGCAGCACCTTTCGGGTCAAACGGGCGAACATCATTCGCTACACCTTCCTTTTGTTTTTCACGAGATTTTGGGTCAGACGATCGAGCAAAATGGCGAGGATCACAATGGTCAGCCCGGCTTCGAACCCTTCGCCGATCTTCACCTGCGTCACCGCCTTGTACACCACCGCGCCGACGCCCTGCGCCCCGATCATGGAAGCAAACACCACCATCGACAGCGACAGCATGATCGTCTGGTTGATGCCGGCCATGATCGTCGGCAGCGCAAGCGGCAACTGCAGTTTCACCAGCTTCTGCAGCGACGTCGAGCCGAACGCGCTGGCGGCTTCCATCAGCTCGCCCGGTACCTGGCGGATCCCGAGGTTGGTCAGCCGAATGGTCGGGGGAATGGCGAAAATGACCGAAGCAATGACACCGGGCACAACCCCGAGGGAAAAGAACGTGATGGCCGGAATCAGGTAGACGAAGGCGGGCATCGTCTGCATGAAATCGAGTACGGGCGTGACGATGTTTTGCGCCGCGTTGCTGCGCGAGCAGAGGATGCCGATCGGGATGCCGAACAGCACCGAGATCACGGCGGCGGTGATGACAAGCGCCAGCGTCTTCATCGTCGGGTCCCAGTATCCGAGATTGACAATGAGTCCCAGGCCGAGCAAGGTGAACACCGCGAATTTCCAGCGGCCAAGCCACCAGGCCAAAGCGGTAAACAGCACCAGCCACAGCCAGTACGGACCGGACATTAGAACCCCTTCGAAAAAGCCCACCAGGCTGCCGATGACCGATTTGATGACGTCAAACAACGGACCGAAATATTCATCCAGCCAGTCCGTCCCGCGCTCGATCCATTCTCCCAGCGGAATTTTCGGAACGGTCATCGCTCACCCTCCTTTCCGCGGGTTCCCGCCAAGGCGGCCAGCACGCTGCCGCGGATGACGATGCCGAGCAGCCTGCCGTTGTCGTCCGTCACCGCCAGCGGAATGCGGACGTTGCTGACTTTTTCGAACAGCTCGTTGAGCAGCGTATCCGGCCGAACCGTCTCCACGCTCCGGTCGATGATGCTTTCCAACGGCTGGCCTTCGCTTGCCGCTTGCGAGGCGTTCTCCGCCGTCACCGCGCCGATCAGCCGCTTGTGCTTGTCCACGACGTAAATGTTGGAAATGCCCCGTTCCCGCATGAGCTGCAACGCCACGCGGGGGCCGCGTTCCGGCGTAATCATTTCCGGACGGATCATGACGTGGGCGGCGGTCAGCACCTTGGACAGATCGACGTCGGCCACAAAACGTTCCACGTATTCGTTGGCCGGCCGGGTCAAAATCTCTTCCGGCGTGCCGACCTGCACGACGGCGCCGTCCTTCATGAGCGCGATGCGGTCTCCGATGCGCAGCGCCTCGTCCAGATCGTGGGTGATGAACACGATCGTTTTCTGCATTTTCGACTGCAACTCCAGCAGTTCGTCCTGCATCTCCTTCCGGATCAGCGGATCGAGGGCGCTGAATGCCTCGTCCATCAGCAGCACGTCAGGGTCAACGGCCAGCCCCCGGGCGATGCCGACGCGTTGCTGCATGCCGCCGCTCAGTTGATCCGGCATCCGGTCCGCCCATTCGGCCAGCCCGACCATTTCCAGCGCCTGTCGCGCCCGCTCGCGCCGCTCCTTTTTGGGAACGCCCTGCACCTCCAGCCCGTACTCCACGTTTTCCGCCACGGTGCGATGCGGAAACAGGGCGAACCGCTGGAACACCATGCTGATCGTCTTGCGGCGCAGCATCCGCAACCGATGCTTGTCCATCCGCACGATATCCTCACCGTGAATCAGGATTTCCCCTTCCGTCGGTTCGATCAGCCGGTTGAGCAGGCGGACCAGCGTCGATTTGCCGCTGCCGGACAGCCCCATGATGACGAAAATCTCGCCTTCCTCGATCGACAGACTGACCTGATTGACGGCGACGGTCATGCCGGTTTCGCGCAGAATGCGCTCCTTGGACCAGCCCTTTTTGAGCAGCGCCAACGCGCGGTACGGGTCCTTGCCGAAAATTTTGGTCACGTTTCGCGTCTCGATAACCGGCATCGATGCACCTCCTTACGGAAAGGATGTTCGGAGCCCGCGGCACCTTATCAGTTTAACTTTGTCCAACAATTGGGTCAAAATATTATACCGTTCATATTTTATATACAGTTTTTACTTTACGTACGTTTTATAACGTATACTCTGTTATCCTTAATCTTTCGTCCGGGACGGTTGCTTTACTTTGGATTCTTTGTTCTTTACAATGAGACTGACGATTTCACTGTCCGAAACCCTGGAGGCCATCAACGAAATGAATCCATATGAAGGACTGTCCGAGCAACAGAAATCCAGGATCGACAAAGCACGCCACCGCGTCATCGATTCCATCGGAAAAAACATGGATTTGTACGGCATCACCCTGTCCGTCGGCCATCTGTACGGACATATCTATTTCAAGGAGCATCCTGTCACGCTGGACGAGATGGCGGCCGAAATCGGCATGAGCAAAACGAGCGTCAGCACGGGCATGCGCATGCTGACCGATCTGAAAATGGTGCACAAGGTCTGGAGCAAGGGATCGAGAAAGGATCTGTACGAGGTGGAAACCGACTGGCACCAGACGTTCGCCGATTATTTTGCCATCAAATGGCGCAAATCCATCGAACAAAACGTCCAGGCCCTCACCCGATCGCTGGCGGAGCTGGAGCAGTTGCTGGCGGAAGACGGGGACAACGAAAACCTGGTGCGCGTGGTCCGTACCGACATGGAAAAAATCAAAAACGCGCTCGCCTACTATCGATGGCTGACCCGTCTCATCGACGCGTTGGAAACCGGGGAAATTTTCAAATACATCCCGAAGGAAACGGAATAAAAAAAGAAGGCCCCTCCATCGGGGGCCCTTTTTGTTGTGATCGGCTCGTTGGAGCTGAAACCGTGTTCCATGAGCAGCACCCGGCCGCCAGCCGGAGACCGGCTTTCGGCCGATTCCTTTATCCACGGGCCGCGCTTTTCCGCGGCCGAAAACCAAAGGGCGTACGATCCGGATCCCATTGGAACGTGAGCGACGCCAGCGCGAGCATCGCCAGGGCAAAAACGGACACGATCAGCAGGGAAACGACCCATGCGGCAAAGTCCGTCGCCGCGGCTGCCCGCAGTCCCTCCACGAAATACGGGAACGGTGTGCAGCGGCCCGCCGCGACCAGCCATTGGGGCGCGGCCGACAGGCTGTAAAACGCTTCGCTGCCGAACACCATCGGAATTTGCAGCAAATTGGACAGCATATTGATCTGGCCCTCGTTGCGCGCAAAGTTGACCACCAGAAACCCAAGGCAGGTGAAACAGAGCAATCCGACGGTCAGCATCGCCAACAGCGGAAGCACGCCGAGGAGCGGAAACGAAAGACCGAAGAGCGGCGCGCAGACCAACGAGATGATGCCGTTGATGCACAAGCCAAGCAGCGCGCGCGCCAACGTCAGCGCGAACACGAAGGAAACGGTCGGAAACGGGGTAAGGCGAAGCAATTTGTATACGCCCCTGTTCCGCTGCTCATAAACCTGAAACGCGACGCCCTGAACGGCCCAAAAGAGTGTGCTGAGCGCCAGCACGCCGATGAACAGCCGTTCGTGATAATCCGGCGAGTTGAAGTAATAACCGAGACCGGCCATCAACAGAATCGGAAACAAGAGGGCGTAAAAAAGCGAAATCCGGTCTTTCAGGCTCGCGACGAGCATCATGCGAAACACCGTGCGCATCAGGCATCCGCCTCCCCGGTGAGCTTCAGGTAAAGTTCTTCCAGATTCTCCACTTCATGCCGATGCAACAGATCTTCCGGCGTTCCTTCCGCCACCACCCGCCCGTCGCGGATCAGGACAATGCGATCCGCCAGTTTGCCGACCTCCTCCATGTCATGGGAGGTGAACACAACGGAAGCGCCGTCGTCCGCCAGCCGGCGGATCAGTTCGCGGATCTCCCGCCTTGCCCGCGGATCAAGCGCGGCTGTCGGCTCATCCAGAAACACCAGCTTCGGATGGTGCACGAGCGCCAGGGCGATCGCCAGCCGCTTCTGCTGGCCGCCGGACAGGCGCGCCGCCTCCGTTTGGACGACCTCCCGCAAGCCGCACCGTTCCAAAATTTGCACGCCCTCTTCCACGGACAGTTTCCGTTTTCGGAGGGCAGCGAACAGTTTCAGGTTGTCAAGGGCGCTCAACTTGGGAAAAAACGGCGCCGTCTGGAGTTGCACGCCCACCTGCGCTTTGTAATCCTCACGCCAGTAAGTGATGTTGCCCGCATCCTTTCGTTTCAGTCCCAGAATCAGGTCAAGCGTGGTTGACTTCCCCGCTCCGTTCGGTCCGATGACCGCCACGACTTCCTTTTCCCGAACCTCCAGATCGATGCCGTTGACCACGCACCGCGATCCGTATCGCTTGACCAGTCCCGTCGCCTGAAGCAAGACGTTCTTCACGGTTCGTTCCCCCCATCCTCCGGTTTCGGCGGCTCTTCGGCCAACAAAGCCTGCAAATCGTCCAGCAAGCGCAACTGCAGTTCAAAATGGTCGTACATGTTCCGGAACAAGCGATGAACATGAGGCGGAACCGGGCCGTACTTTTCCTTTTCCCGTTGGCCCGTTCTCATGGCGACGTAATCCGCCTCGATCCGTCTCCTCTGCTCCTCCAGCGCGGCAATGGCGACATCGGGCGGCAGCTCTCCCAAAAACGAAACCGCTGTGTACAAGTGGGTCGGAAACACGACGGACGATTGCCGCAACGTTTCCTCCAGCAGCTTGCGAAAGGCTTCCCGCCCCCGGTCCGTGATCCGGTAGATCGCCTTTGCCCGGTTTCCCGTGTGCTCCACGGCCTCCAGCATCACGAGCCCCTCCGCCTCCAGTTTTTTGAGCGCGTGATAGATGGAGCCCGGGAGGATGCCCGCCCATTTATCGGACTGGGTCATCTGCAACACCTGCTGGATCTCGTATCCGGTCATCGGCTTGTGCATCAGCAGCCCGAGTACCATTAAACGGGTCATGATCGTTGCACCACCAATATAGTATACTCAACGTTGACTATGTGTGCAAAATAAAGCTTACGCCATCCCGCGTGCCTTGTCAACGGGGAAAAGGCGTAAGTCGACGAAGCCGTCCGCTTGCCGGATCATGCGCTGCCCTCTTCAGTAGCTCCGCATCATCCCGCCGTCGACGACCAACATCTGCCCCGTTACATACGCCGCGTCGTCCGACGCCAGGAACAGCGCAGCGCCCGCAAATTCCTCGACCGTTCCCGATCGGCCGAGCGGAATGTCCGCGGTCGCTTCCGCCGCCACCTGCTCGGGGGTAACGGCACGCCTCTCCGCCGCCGCCCGGTCCAGTTCCCGGATGCGGTCGGTGTAAATGCGCCCCGGCGCCAGGCCGTTTACCAGAATGCCGTAAGGCGCCAGCTCCCGCGACAGCGTCTTCGTCAGGCCCGCGACGGCTGCGCGCATCGCGTTCGACAGCACCAGATTGTCAATCGGCTGTTTGACGCTCACGGAGGTGATGTTGATGATCCGGCCGCCGCGACGCTCCATCATCATCGGAACGATGCCGCGGATCATGCGCACGACGCTCATGACGTTCAGCTCGAACGCCGCCTGCCACGCCGCGTCGTCAAAATCGAGAAACTTCCCCGCGGGAGGTCCGCCGGCGTTGTTGACGAGAATGTCGACCGCGCCGCATTCGCGCCGGATCGTTTCCAGCAGCCGGTCCACATCGTCCTTGCGGGAGACATCCGCCGCCACCCCGATCACGTCGGCGCCGGTCTGTTCGCGTATCTCCTCCGCCGCCCGGCGAATGGCATCCGCGGACCGGCTGGCGATCAGTACCTTTGCGCCCTCGCGGGCGAAGCGGAGCGCGATTCCCTTGCCCAATCCCCGGCTCGCCGCCGTCACCACCGCCGTTTTTCCCTGCAATTTCACCGTGCGTCACTCTCCATCGTTCCGCCTTTTCCCGTGTTTTTTTTCCCGTGTTTCACTTCGTTTTCCCGCCTTCGATGGCCCGGCATCCCCGCCCCTTCATCTTCATTCAAACGGCGCCGGCCGTCAAGGCATGCCCGAGTGCGGGATTCGCACTCCGGACGTCCGGCATGGTTCGAAAAAATAAAAATGAAACCCGCATCCAATAATGCTCCCATTAATAATCGCGGCAAGAATGAACCACAGCAGGAGGCTGGCACTTTGAAGTACGCGCGACTTTGGATCGGACTGGCGCTTGTTTTCGTCTTCTCGTTCGCCGTGCTCGGCTATTACGGCGGCGAAATTTACCAGGCTAAACCGCCCATCCCCCGGCGTGTCGTGACCACGGCGGGAGACGTCCTGTTTACGGAAAAGGACATTCTGGAAGGACAAAACGTCTGGCAATCCATGGGAGGACAGGAGATCGGAACGGTTTGGGGCCACGGCGCGTACACCGCTCCCGACTGGACGGCCGACTGGCTGCACCGGGAATGCCTCTGGATTCTGGACGCCTGGGCGAACCGCGAATTCGGAACCCCCTATGACCAACTGGACGAAGAAAAACAGGCGGCATTGCGCAGCAGGCTGCAAAAAGAAATGCGCACCAATACGTACGATCCACAGACGGGGGATCTGGTCATCTCGCCGATCCGGGCCGAGGCGTATGCCGAGATCAGCAAACATTACGCGTCCCTTTTCACCAACGACCCGAAATTTGCCGCCTTGCGCGACGATTATGCGCTTCAGGAACATGCGGTCAAGGATCAGGGCCGCGTCAGGTCGCTGACCGCTTTTCTCTGGTGGGCGACCTGGGCGTGCGCGACCAACCGGCCGGGCGACACCGTCACCTATACCAACAACTGGCCGAACGAACCGCTCATCGGCAACGTCGCCACCGGGTCCATGGTCGTCTGGTCGGTGGTCAGCTTTGTGCTGCTGCTCGCCGGAATCGGCGCCCTGGCTTGGTACTACGCCAAAAACAAACACGGCGAATCTGAAGAATCGTTTCCCGAAAAGGACCCGCTGCTCGCGCTGTCCCCGACGCCTTCCATGAAGGCCACGCTGAAATACTTCTGGGTCGTGGCCGCGCTCTGGGTAATCCAGGTGGCGCTTGGCGCCATCACCGCCCATTACCAGGTGGAAGGCAGCAGTTTTTACGGCATTCCGATTGCCCGGTGGATTCCCTACGTCGTCACGCGCACCTGGCACACGCAGCTCGGCATTTTCTGGATCGCCACCGCCTGGCTGGCCACCGGGCTCTTCATCGCGCCTGCCGTTTCCGGCCATGAGCCCAGGTATCAGCGGTTTGGCGTCAACTTCCTTTTCGTCTGTCTGTTGATCATTGTCGTGGGGTCCATGGCCGGACAATGGTTTGCCGTGATGCAACAGCTTGACCTGGCCTCCAACTTCTGGTTCGGCCACCAGGGGTACGAATATACGGATCTGGGAAGGTTCTGGCAAATTTTTCTGACCGTGGGGCTTTTCCTCTGGCTGTTCCTGATGGCGAGGGCGCTCTGGCCGGCATTTCGTAAATCCAGGGAAAGCCGGCATTTGCTCGCCCTGTTCCTGATGGCTTCCACCGCCATTCCGGTCTTCTATGTCCCGGCGCTGCTCTGGGGACGGCATACCCATCTGTCCATCGCCGAATATTGGCGCTGGTGGGTGGTGCATCTGTGGGTGGAAGGATTCTTCGAAGTGTTCGCGACGGTGGCGATCGCCTTCCTCTTTACGCGAATGGGGCTGTTGCGCGTCAAAACGGCAACCGCGTCGGTGCTTTTTTCCACCATCGTCTTTCTGTTCGGGGGAATCATCGGCACGTTCCACCACCTGTATTTCAGCGGCACCCCGATCGGCGTGCTCGCGTTCGGCGCCACGTTCAGCGCCCTGGAAGTCGTGCCGCTCGTTCTGATCGGCTTCGAGGCGTATGAAAATCTGACGCTCAGCCGTGCGCGTCCGTGGGTTGCGGCTTACAAGTGGCCCATTTACTATTTTATCGCCGTGGCGTTCTGGAATCTGGTCGGCGCCGGATTGTTCGGGTTCTTCATCAATCCGCCGATCGCCCTGTATTACATGCAGGGGCTCAACACGACCTCGGTGCACGGACATACCGCCCTGTTCGGCGTGTACGGCATGCTGGGCCTCGGCCTCATGCTCTTTTGCCTGAGAGGGTTGACCGCCCGGCGGGTCTGGAAAACGAAACTGCTCAGCCTTTCATTCTGGTCGATCAATATCGGGCTGGCGCTCATGGTCTTGCTCAGCCTGCTGCCCATCGGCCTGATGCAAACGTGGGCCAGCGTGCAGCACGGGATGTGGTACGCGCGTTCCGCGGAGTTCATGACCCGAAGCGTCATCCAGAACTTTGTCTGGCTGCGGATTGTCGGGGACTCCATCTTCACCTTCGGCGCGCTCTGCCTTGGCTGGTTCGTCCTCTGACTCAAAACGGGATGGTCGCTCGAGGACACGACCGTATCGTTTGCGGAAGAAGAAAAAGGGCGGCCATAACCGCCCTTACGGCGCCCGCCGTTCCGTCAGACAAGACCGAACGCGCGGGCGAGCTGTTCTTTCTCTTCCGCGTTCAGCATGTTTTCCGCCATCGGGAAGAGCACGTTTTCTTCTTTCATGAAATGGTCCGTCAAGATCGCGTGGGCCTGAAGCGCAAGGGACGCGATCTCCTTCGCCCGGCCGGCGTCCACCGGTTCCGCGAGCCGTTCCACTTCTTCCTGGAACGCCTTCAGGTTCCGCTTCGCCATGTCGTGTTCATATTCCATCACGGCGATCGGCCCCGTCGTCCGGCCGATATATTTCGCCATGAGGGGAAAGAGGTGGCCTTCTTCCCGTTCGGAGTGCGGATCGAGTTCGCAGACGAAGGCGTCCACACTCGCTTTCAGCGCCTCGAGCGGACCGCGCCAATCGGAAATGTCCGAGGCGGCGCCGATTTTCTCCGCCTCGCGGGCAAACGCGTCCATTTGTTCCCGGAGCGGTTCGTGTTCGCGTTTTAGTTGCGCCAGCGGCGCGCAAAGTTGCGCCTCGTCTTGAGGCATGCCTCCCGGCATCATGCCTCCGCAATGATGGGACATCTTCATCATCTCCTTCGGTTACCGTATGACAGGTTGTTCGGCGGACAAACCGTTTATGTGTTTCGGCTGATAGGCACAGTACGGGTCGCTCTCCAGATAATCCCCCGTCACGGCATAGGCGCGGGCCCGCGATCCGCCGCAAATCTCCCTGAATTCGCACACGCCGCATTTTCCCTTCAGCCGCGATTTATCCCGCAACTCCCGCATGATCGGGGAGTTCCGGTAAATGTCCGGCAGGGACCGCTCGCGCACGTTGCCGCAAACGACAGGCAGAAATCCGCTGGGATACACGTCGCCGATGTGGCTGACAAACACGAAACCGTCACCGTCGTTCACGCTCTTGGGCGCCCGTCCGATCCAATCGGGGCGCTTCGGCGCGGCCTCCGCCTCCCGCGTACCTGCGCGCGCCTGCTCCTGCAGCAGGACGCGGCGGTAATGCGGAGCCTCGGTGGCCTTGATGCCGAAGGGCATCCGCGGACCGATGCGGCACAGCCATTTCATCACGTCTTCGTGCTCTTCCGCGGAGATCATGTCTTTCTGCATCCCCCGCCCCGTCGGCACGAGGAAAAACACGCTCCAGAGCACGGCGCCCAGTTCCTTGACCTTCTCGGCGATCGCCTCCAGGTCGTGCCGATTGTAACGGGAGACCGTCGTATTGATCTGGACGGGGATGCCCAGTTCCTGCAAATAGCCGATGCCGCGCATCGTCAGGTCATACGAACCTTTCGTCCCGCGGAAGTGATCGTGGATTTCCGCGCAGGAACCGTCCAGACTGAACGCCCACCGGGACAGGCCCGCTTCCTTGGCGCGGCGGACGGCTTCCCGGGTGACCCGGGGCGTTGCGCTGGGGGTCATCGACACGGACAATCCTTTTTCCTTGATCGCATATTCCGCCAGTTGAAACAGATCGGGCCGCATCAACGGGTCTCCGCCCGTAAAGACAAGCAAGGGGCGATCCATCCGCGCGACATCGTCGATCAGCTTCTTCCCTTCCTCGAAGCTGAGCTGCCGCGGATCCGGCGTGTACTGCGCTTCGGCCCGGCAATGCAGGCACTTCAGGGCGCAGGCGCGGGTCACTTCCCAAATGACGATGAACGGATTGACACGATAATCCCGCTCTCCGGCCAGCGGCGGCGCATCCACCTGGCCTGCCCCCCTTTCGACCGGTATGGTTCCGTTCCTCATCTTATGCAGAAACGTCAGCCTGCATTGTGACTGGGGTCACACTGCCGGCAAAAGAAAACGTCCTTCCGGTTTCGGAAATAAAACAAAAACAGCCCCTCCCGTACCGGGAAGGGCCAATCCGTGATTGTTCTTGTGCGGGGCAGAACCGGCGGCTCACCTCAGCCGTTTGGGGCCAAAGCTTCGGATTTACCGGCTGGCGCCGCCGCCGCCGGAAGATCCGCCGCCTCCTCCGCCGCCCCAGCCGCCGCGTCCGCCGCCGCGGTGCAACCCCCGCCCTCGGCTGAGGACTGCGTACGTTACGGCGCCGCCCGTGATCTTGAAGTCCAGCGCGATGAGCAACACGATCGCGGCGGCACCGAGCAGTTTCACGTACCAGGGCAACGCGTTCCAGAAGCCGTCCCCGTCATCCCCGGCATCGCCAACCGGCGCGGGAATGTCGCCGGAACCGACGAAGGACGAAGCATCGATCCCGTATTCCGCCGCCATCTCCACAATCAGGGCGCTTTGCGTCTTCAGGAACGCCTCGTCCAGACGACCGGCGTCCCGGTTCGGAACGAAATACTTGTCCAGAATCGCGCCGGCTTTCCCGTCGGGAATGCGGCCTTCCATGCCGTATCCGACTTCGATCCGGACCCGGTTTTCCTTCTTCGCGTACAAGAGCAACACGCCGTCGTTCCGCTCCTTGTCGCCCAGGCCCAATTCACGGAACTTCGCGACGGCGTACTCCTCGATTGTGGCGTTGCCCAGTTCGGGCACGGTCACGACGCCGATCTGCGCCGTGCCGGTCTGCTCGTGAAGCCAGACCGCCTGCCGGTACAGCGTATCCCGCGTTTGCGCAGATATCACGCCGGCTTCATCCTGCACATACACCCCGTAACGCGGATCGGGTGTCGCGGCCCAGGCCGTTGTCGCCGCGGCAAACAGCGCGAGCGCCGCCAGGCAAACGGCGGCAAACCGCCCTGGACGAAGTCTCGTCATGTCAGAACTTCACCTCGGGAACCTGCTCCGCGCCTTCCCGCACCTGGAAAAACGGTTTTTTCTCGAATCCGAAAATGCCGGCGTAAACCGAGGCGGGAAACTTCCGGATTTTCGCGTTGTACGCGGCCACCGCGTCGTTGTAGTCCTTGCGCGCGACCGCAATGCGGTTCTCCGTGCCGGCGAGCTCATCCATCAGGCGGGTGAACTGGGCGTCCGCCTTCAGATTCGGATAATTCTCCACGATCACCAGCAGCCTGGAAAGCGCGCTGGTCAGTTCCGCGTCGGCCTCCGCCTTCTGCTCGGGCGTACCGGCACCCGCCAGCCGGGCCCGGGCGTCGGAAATCGCGGTCAGCACTTCCTTTTCGTGGGCCGCATACCCTTTGACCGTCTCGACCAGATTCGGAATCAGATCGGCTCTCCGCTGCAAATTCACATCGATGGCGGCGAACTTGTTTTCCACCGACGTTTCCGAGGTGACCAGACTGTTATAGGCATTGACCGCCGAAAACACCACGATCAGCGCCAATGCGCCAACCACCAGCCATCCCACCGTCGAACGCTTCATGTTTTTCATTCCTCCATCCTTCCGGATGCCCGTCCGGATTTGATGCCCGTACAGATCAACATACGCGGTTCGGGAACGAAGGTTTCATCCGGAAGGGTCGGCCGGTCGGGTCGGGACGGCCGGCGGCCGAAAGACGCGTGACGATGGCCGAGGCCGGGCGTCATGGGGATGTCCCGCACGGATGCGGCAAAGTCAGCCGCGGAACCGGACGGCGGGAGCGCCCCGTACGTCCAGGGTGATCCGGAACAGCGCGCCCGACAGGGGATATCGCGCCAATTCCTCGTCACTCAAGCCCGCTCTGGCGGTCGTGACGTAGAGCTCGTTCATCCGTTCGCCGCCAAAGGTGCAGGAGGTGACGAGCGGAACCGGCAACGCCAGCGTCTTCAGCCGTCTGCCGGTGCGGGGGTCCCAGCGCCCCACCCGGTGGCCGCCCCAGAAGGCGATCCATAGCATGCCTTCTTCGTCGATGGTCATGCCGTCCGGCGATCCCTCTTCTTCGGCGAACCGGAGCACAACGCGGCCGTTGCGGATGGATCCGTCTTCCGCGTCATAATCGAAGGCCCGGACGCACCGGGTCGGCGTGTCGATAAAGTACATCGTCGTGCCGTTTCCGCTCCAAGCCAAGCCGTTGGAAATGCTGACCTTCTCCAGCATGCGGCTCACCCGCCCGTCCGGATCCAACCGGTACAGCGAGCCCGCCTGCTCCCGGCCCGACAGCGACATCGTGCCGGCCCAGAACCGCCCGGCCGGATCGCATTTCCCGTCGTTAAACCGGTTGTCGGGCAGGTCCGGCTCCGGGTCGTGCACCCGTTCCAGCCGGCCTTCGTCCGGATCATAGAAGTGGAATCCGTCCTGCAGGGCAAGCACGAGGCCGCCCCGTTCCCGAAGCGCCAATGCGCCCACATATTGCGGGAGCTCAAAACGCTCGAAAGCGTTCCCCGCCGGATCATACCGGTAAATCCTTCGCTCCAGGATGTCCACCCAATACAGGCGCTGCCGTTTCTCGTCCCACACCGGTCCTTCGCCCAGCAGCGCCCGCCCTTCGCCGATCACCTCGAAGGGAACTTCGTCCAAGATTTTAGGGTTGTTCATGTTCATCCTCCCGCATCCTCTCCCGTTGCCGTCCGGACGGCTTCCTCCGCCTTCATCGGCCTCCGATGCCCCTCAACGGTAACGATCGCTCCAGGTTGTTCCGCATCAGCCGCGCGATTTCCGCCGCGTCCTCCGACGGAATCCGTTCCAGCGCCTCCACCACCCTTTTTTGCCGCTCCGGAGGATGGTTTTGACTGAGCTTCCACTTTCCCTCGATGCGCTTGATACGGACCCGGAATCCCACAATGCCGCTCATCAAATGTTGCACGAACACCATGTTCGTTTCGTCGATTTTGTACTTGTGTTCCGGGCTTTCATATTTCCGGACCAACTCGTCAAGGGACGCCAGGACCTCTTCAGAATCCGTCATCCATTCAACGGTTCCGTAAACATGGACGGCCACATAGTTCCAGGTAGGAACCGACTGGTTGGTTTCGTACCAGGAGGAAGAGATGTAATGATGCGGCCCCTGGAAAATGACAAGCACCTCCTGCCCCTCCATGTCCCTCCACTGGTCGTTCGCCTTGGCAAAATGGCCGGTCAGACATTCAAGATCCCGGTTTAGCACAAAAGGCAGGTGGGTGGCGACCGGCACGTTCCCCCGGTTGGAAACGATAATCCCGAAACTGTTGCGGTCAATGAAGTCAAACAACGATTCCTTGTCCTGCATCGCAAAAGGCTTCGGAATATACACGCGCTTCTCTCCTTGTCGTCAGGTTGGCTCACCGAACGGATTCCGCAAGGTCATCGTCGTGGTGTAAGGCGCAAAGCCGACTTTCCGCCAAAACTGTTTTCCGGCCGTGTTTCTTTCCAGAACGTCGAGGATGACGGTTTGCCCCGGTTTGAACCGGGTTTCCAGAAGTAACCGGATTCCGGCCTGGCCGAATCCCTGCCGGCGGTATTCCCGTTTGATAAAATACTGGCGCAAATAGACCTCTTCCTGATCCGGAAAATACTGATTTTTCCGAAATTGATACAACGCATATCCGACCACGTCCTGATCGTGACAGATCAAATCGATGTGCCAGTCGGAAAAGAACCATCCTCGCATCCGGTCTTCCAGTTGCTGCACATTCATCGGATTGGGGCTGCCTTCATCGACGATCAGGTGCCGGTTCATGCGGGCCAGCAGCGGCAAATCCGCTTCCGTGGCCTTCCGCAACGTGACGGTCAATGCACAGATCACTCCTTTTTCGTCCCTGTTCTCTGGTTGGCCGGCTCACCCGGATCCAAAATGCTTCCATCGGTCCCCCTCCCGATCCAAGGAAACTCAGCGTCGCTAAATGAGCGAAAAAGGCCGGTTTGTACGTTTAAGGAACCGTGGAAACGCTATTTGGCGAAAACGTGCGGCAACGGACCGGTTTGTTCAAAAATAGCGTGCATATGGATCGTTGGATCGGGAGAACGGGCAACATTCGGTAAATAGCGTGTCTGAGTTTCGCTTGGCCGGCCGCCCCCGATGCGCATACGGATCGGAGAAAGTTCGTTGGCTGACGGCCATTGTGGTGAAATTCGATTTCCTGGGGGCCGTTTCCTTCCATTGGCGGACCTCAACACGAACAAAAATAACGCCGCGTATGTGGCGGGGCATGGTTACCGCTCCGTCTCCCGCATGAACCAGGTGCCGTTTGCGATCACCGTACAATACCGCATCAACGAAAAAAGGCGGTCGCCATGGCGGACCGCTTTGCGATCAAAAACGACAAACTACCAGAAACGGGTGGATGATCTGTTCGGGCTGTCGGCCGCGAGCGAGGAACGCGCACGGCAGGCGACGGATCAGACAAACGAACGGGTAATCAATGGAGCCACACCGTTTTTTCCACGAAAGAAGTACGTTTGGACGCACGCGGCGGCATGTCGGGATAGCCGATATAGACGAGGCCGACCATCTCGGACGGCGGCTCCAAGCCAAAGGCTTCCAGCATCTTTGGGTGATAGAGGGGGTCGCCGGATCGCCAGATGGCGCCCAGTCCCAACCCGTGAGCGGCCAGCAACAGATTTTGTACGGCGGCGTGCGTCGCCGCCAGATCCTCTTTCCGCCTGACGGCCGACTCTTCCGACACGGCCGCCGCCACAGCGATGACGACCGGCGCCCGGAATGCCTTGGCCTCCTCCTGCCGGCGAATCCGCTCCTTTTCCTCCGGCGGGAGATCCCCCGCTTTTTCCAGCGCTATTTCCGCATAGGCATTCCCCAGTACCTTGCGCCCGTCCCCGGTCATGACAAAAAATCGCCACGGTTCGGTCAAAAAATGATTGGGGGCCCAGACGGCCGCCTCCAGCAACTGCTCGATCAACCGCCGATCGACGGGATCGGGTTTGACCTTGCCGACGCTTCTGCGGGTCCGGATCGCTTCCAGCACGTCCATGCAAGACATCGCTCCTTCTTTTTTTCTTGGAACATGAACCGGGATATGGCAGCCTTCTCTTGCAACTTCGGCATTTCATCCATCGGATGTTTATCGGATGTTTAAAGGTTTACATAATAATTGTTATGTGAATTGCTCATGGCAACACCACAATGTTGGACGCCAGCTTGCGCTCCCGCCCGTCGGACGGCCGGTTCAGCACCTTGCCGTTGTACCAGAACGTGCTGGAGCCGCCCCCGTCCAGATTGTACGCGTCGCGGACGTTGAACTCGAGCAGTTTGTTCTGCGCTTCCTCCAGCGTGACCCCTTCGCTGTAGTCCTTCTGCCGGCCGTCGATGACGATGAACAGCAAATCCCCGTTGGAAAAATGACCGATCATCGTGCGGGGTTCCTTGCGGTTGCGCCATTTGGCCGGGATCGGCTGCTTCTTGCCGTCCTTCAGCAGCGTCGGCACGAACGAGGCGCCATGCCGCACGTTCAGCTTCTCCAGTTGTTCGCGCGTTTGAATTTTCCCGCCCACCAGGCGGCCGTTCTTGTCAAAACCGATGAAACTCCATTCGTCGCCGATGACATCGAACGTCTTGATCTTCCCGTCCACGACCGTGATGCCCATCGGGTAGATCAGGCCCCTGGCCCTGGCGAAGCCGCCCCCGTTGATCGCCAGTTTGGCGCCGGTCCGCCTGGCGGCCTGGCTTGTCGTTTCGCCGACGTCCCCGACCCTGTCGTGGGACAGCACCAGCTTCACCGCGCCCGGGTCGTGCAATTTCACCTTGGCCATATAGCCGCGGTAACCGGCCTCTTTCAGCGAAAACACCTTGATCGTCGCCCGCTTGCCAAACGTCTGGCCGATCGGATCGCCGAGAATGTTGGACAGCACCCGGTCCAGCACGTCGCCCGTTTTTTTCGCATTCGCCGCACTTTCCCGGACGAGCTGGTCCAACGCGCTCTTGTACGCAGCCGACTGCGCTTTCTCCGCTTCGGCCTTTGCGGCCAGTTCGTCGACCATCTCGCGGATGGCGTCGAGCTGCCGCTCGGCATGATCCGCGGACGCGGCGATGCGCTCGAAGTCGGCTTCGGTTTCCGCCTGCAGTTTTTTCAAATCCCCGAGCGTGTTGCGGACGGCTTCGGCGTCCAGCGCCGCATGCCCGGCGACTTCCGCCACATGGGGCGTTTCGAGATGCAACGCCGCCAGAAACACGGCGACCGCGGCCGCAAGTCCGGCAAGCGCCAGTTGAATCCTAGTAAACACGGGCCGCTTCCTCCAGCCGGCGAATCAGTTTGCGAAGTTCTTCCAACTGCTTGCTCAGATCGTTGATGCGGTTGTTCAGCACCTTTTTCGTCTGGTCCGAACTGTTCAACGTGTCACCGGCGAGGGCCAGTTCTTCCTTCACCAGTTCCAGGCCGTTTTCCACGGCGCCGAGCCGCTCGAGCAGCACGGCGGCGTTTGCCCTCTGTTCTTCGGCGTTCGCCTTGAGCGCCTGGACCTCGGTATGTAGTTCCGTCATGCGGGCATCGTTCACCGCGCGCAGTTCCTGAAGCTGCCGGGAAAGGTTGTCCATGTAATGGTGAACGAGACTGTAGGCGCCAAAGGCAAGCACCCCCCAAACGACGACGGCCGCCGTCCAGGCGAGCCGTTTGCGGCGAACGGCGCGGTCGGCGCCGGCCTTTTCCCGTTTGCGGACGCGTTCCGGCAATGCCATGATGTCATGCTGCAATTCCGTCATGTTTCACCCATTCCTTTGCTGCGTTTGCGGCCTCGCCAGACTGGGCACCACTCCAGCCGGCCCCGCGATGGCTTACATAAAATAAAACGTGTCGAAACGCCGATGGTTGCGGTGAAAAACCACGAATGTTGCAACCCAATGTCCGGAAAAAGACCGCCGACAGCCCGTGACTCGTTCAGCGGCCGTTTTCCCGCCGCCACGCCTCCATGACGGATTGCAGCCGGTACAGTTCCGTGTGCGGATCGGACAGCCCGCTGATCAGCGCCTGGGACGCGTCGTAAAACGCCTCCTTCACCGCGGGCGGCAACAGATGGTCGTAGGCCATGAAGGACCCTTTCGCCTGGCGGGTCACCCGCATCACGTCCGAAAAGACCGGACCGACCCGGGACAGGTCCACCAGAATGTTCATCGACGGCTCCCGCAACGCCTGCTCAAAAATGCGCCGCTGGACGTCCGCCGTGAACACGAATTCCAAAAACCGCTCCACCGCGGTCTGCTCGGCCGGCGACAAGTTCGACGAAACGCCGATGCCCATCGAGAATCCGGCCGCAATATCCTGCGGCATCCCTTCCCGCAGCGCCGGAAACAGCGTCACGCCGACGTTCGCCTCGAAATCCGGCGACACCCGCGGCTGCTCGAACTGGTTGGCGTTCCAGCTCCCGCCCAGAAACATCGCCGACCGTCCCCGGATGAACAGGGACACCGCACCCTCGTCGTGGTCCAACTGGTCCACCTCGTCGGGAAACAGGCCGCGCCGGCCCATCTCCACCAGTTTGCGGGACGCCTCCACATAGGCTTCGTTCACGAACGACGCCTCGCCCTGCACGATGGCGTCAATTTGTTCCTGCCCCCCGTGCCGGTGCAGCAAATAGTGGTACAGAATCGCGCCCGGCCAGCGGTCGCGGTTGCCGAGCGCCAGCGGAATGTATCCCGCTTCCTTCAGCCTGTCGGACACCCGGAGCAGGTCTTCCCACGTCCGGGGCGGTTCGAGCCGCAACTGTTCGAACAGGCGCCGGTTGTAATACAGCGGTTCCGAGAACCCTTCCAGCGGCAGCCCGTACACCCGGCCGTCGAACGTCCACATGCTCAGGTCCCGGAAATCGTCCCGCAACCCCGAGCGCTCGAGAAACCCGGTCAGGTCCATCATGCGGCCGGCCGCCACGTAGGGATGCAGTTCGGCGCCGCCGAATACGAGGAACAGATGCGGCGGATTGCCGGTCACCATTTCCGCCTTCAGCCGTTGTTCGCGGTGCGCCTGTTGCGGCAGTCCTTCCATTACGATTTCGATGTCCGGATACGCCTGTTCGAACCGCGCCACCGTTTCGGTGAAAATTTCGTTCATCGGACGGTCGTGTTCTTCCACCCAGAAATGGCGGAAGGTCAACACGGTCTTTTCGGGGGTCAGGGAAATGTCGGAACTGGCCGGCCGCTGCGCGGCCAGGTCGAACACGACGAACCCCGCCGCCAGCACGAGCAGCACCGCCGCCGCGTAAAAACCCGCCGATCTCATCCCGTTTTCCCTTCTTTCCCCGCGTAAAATGCCGAATCCGCCGCCGCTTCATCCGCCGCCCCCGCCGTCCGCGTCCGCAGCAACGGAATGCGAATGCGCACCGTCGTCCCGTATCCCGGCGCGGTGCCGATCATGACGCCGGCCTGATCGCCGAACCGCATGCGCAGCCGCCAGTGGACGTTGAGCAGGCCGATGCCCCGTTTGCCCCGTCCTTCCAACCAGTCGCCGTACAGCGCCCGCTCGTGGATCTCCCGCAGCGTGTCCTCAGGAATGCCGGGACCGTTGTCCGTCACGAGAAAATGAATCCATCCCTGCTCCAGGCGTCCGATGATGTTCAGCCTGCCGCCCTCCGGCCGGTGCTCAATCCCGTGCACCAGCGCGTTTTCCGCCAGCGGCTGAAGAATGAGCTTGGGCGTATAGGCCGACTCCAGCGCGGGATCGACCTCGATGGCAAACTCGAACTTGTCGCGGTACCGGAATTTCTGGATGGCCAAATAACTGCGAATATGCTCCAGCTCCTGGCGCACCTGGATCAGGTCTTCCCCGCTCATGGCGATGCGCAGCAGCTTCCCGAGGGCGATGACCATGCGGCTGATTTCCCGGTTCCCTTGCAGGACGGCCAGCGAGTTGATCGATTCGAGCGTGTTGTACATGAAATGCGGTTGGATTTGCGCCTGCAAAGCCGCCCATTCGGCGCGTTGTTTCCGGCGGCTTTCGAGGCTCACGTCCCGCAGCAACCGTTCGATTTGCCGCACCATCCGGTTGAATCCGTGCACGAGCGCCGACGCTTCGTCGTTGCCGGTGGTGTTGGCCTTGATCAGGAAATCGCCCTTTTCCACCCGCTGCATCAGGCGCGCCACGTGGGAAATCGTCCGCACGACGCGGGAAACGAACAGCCGGTCGAACAGCAGCACCGCAAGCAGGGACAACAGCAGCAGCAAAATCGTCACGTTCCGGATGCGCTGAAACTCCCCCGTAATGGACGATTTCGGGATAAAAGACAAAAAGTACCATCCCCTGATCGCAGATGGCACCACGGTGACCAGTTGCTTTTCGCCCTCCGGGCCCGTGAAGTCGGCGCGTTCCGCCTTCAGGCCGCCCTCCGCCGATGCGGACCGCAACAGGTTCACAAGCGGCGTTGCAAGCTGGCGTCCGGTCTCCCCCCGGCTGCCGATCGGCGGCGCGCCTCCGCCGTCATACAGCACGATCCCGTCTTTGTTGGCCAGCAGATAACGGCTGCCCGGGACCGCGTTCGGATGGACGAAGACCGTATCGAGCGCGGACAGCTTGACGTTGAACACGAGCAGACCGAGATCCTGCAGCGAATGGTAATCTTTCACGATTCGCACGTGCGACAGCAGCGGCACCTCGGTTCCAGCCACCGCCGCGTTTTCGCCCGGTCCGAGCCAGACCGGACGCCCCGCCTCCGACTCCACGACCGCGTACCAGTCGGCCTTGCGGATTTCGGCGAGATCGGGCAACCGCGACGTCCCGATCGGATGTCCTACGCCCTGGAACGGATAAAGCAGGATCGACTGCACCTTGTGATTCGTAAACAGCAGCATGTTGAGGCGCGCTTCGATGCGCCGCTTTTCGCGCGCGTCCATGCCGGGCGGATTGGGGGTAAAAAAATTCGGCGTGCGCAGCGCCGTCTGCACGTCGTTTTGCACGACCGCCACATCGGACAATGCGTCGATTTCCCCCAGCGCGCTGAGCAACCGCCGATCCATTTCCAGCAGGACGTTGGCCGCGTTTTCCGTGACCTTCCGCTCCATGACGCTGGTGAACACCGTGTAGGTGACGATCGCCAGCAGCAGAAGGGGCAGCACGATCAGGACGCTGATCCCGATGGAAAACTTCGTTCGCAGCTTCATTCCGATCCCCCCGCCCTGTCCGGCCTTCGCTCAACGGGGATGCTGCGCACGGTATTCCGAAGGGGTCATGCCGACCGTCCGCTTGAACACCTGCATGAAATATTTCGGCTCCTGGTAGCCGACCATCGGCGCGATCTGGTACACCTTCATGCGCGTGTTGCGCAGCAGATCGCACGCTTTCTCCATGCGCAGGCGCGTCAAATATTCCAGAAACGTCATCCCCGTCTTCTCCCGGAACAGCATGCTGAAATGGCTGTAACTGAGGCCCACGGCGTCGGACACTTCCTCCAGCCCGAGATCCCGCCGGTAATGTTCCTGCATGTAGCGGATGGCGCCGGCGATCAGCCGTTCGTGCTCCCGCTCCCGCGACGGCGCCGATTCCGTCCACTCGCGGCATTTGGCCGTCACGTAGGCGCGGATGGTTTCCACCTTCTCTTCCAGCGTGTCGCATTCTTCCACCCGCTCGGTCAAATCGGGCCAGGCGGCGTCTTCCCCCAGACCCAGCACCTCTTCGGCGTAACGCGACACGACGATGGACAGTTCCCGCAACACGCGATTGACCGTCTCGGCGGAAGGGCTGGCGCGCAGCTCGGCGGACAGGGCCGCCAGCGCTTCGTCAAGCGCTTTCATATCCAGCGTCTGCAAACCGTGCAGCAACCGCTTCTCCAGGTGGTGCGGGTACGCTTTGCCCACGCGGACGGCCACCGCATCCGGCCGGCCCGGTTCGTCCTGCGTCCCCTCGCGATCGAGCAACACCTGTTTCCGTCCGTGGTACAGGCGCTCCATCATCGCCCGCCGCGCGCTGCGGTAGGCGTCCGGCAGCCGGCCGATCGTCGCGTGCGGCGCACTGATGCCGACGGAACATGAAAGGTGCAGCAGCCGGTCCAGCTTGTCAATCATGTCGCGTCCCCGCGCCGCCGCCGTTTCCGGATCGTCCCCCGGAAACAGCGCCACCCATTCCCCTTCCTGGTGGGAAAAGGCGACGAAGCCGCCGTTGTCCCGCGTCCATTCCCGCAGCACGTTGTCAACCGCATAATACCATAATCGCCGGTCTTTGGGCGACCATTCCTTGCGCATGCGGGCGTGGTTGTCCATGGCGACGAGGTAAAGCCGGTAGCTTTCGTCCAATTCCGGCACGTCCACCGGCGCGGGCGGGCCCGACATTTCGCCGTGGATGCGCAGCGCGATCAGGTGTTCGCGGGCGATTTGCGACAGCTCGTCGAGCCGCCGCTTCAGTACGCTGTCGCGTTGCCGCCGGAAGCGCGCCCGGTCGAGCTCTTCCACGAGCGACGCCACCAGGCGGCCGAGTTCCTCGTGGTCGATCGGCTTGAGCAAATAACCGCGCGCCCCGCACTGAATGGCCTGCCGCGCGTAATCGAATTCCGCGTAGCCGCTCAGCACGATGAACGCGGGATGCTCGCCTTCCGCGTAGCACGGCGCCGCCTCGCGCATCAGGTCGATGCCGTTCATTCCGGGCATGCGCACGTCGGTCAGAATCAGTTGCGGCCGGTGCGCGCGGATCAGCTCCAGCGCCTCGAAGCCGTTGCGCGCGCCGCCGACGATTTCCACGTTCCATTCGTCCCACGGTATGGCGACGCCCAAACTTTCGATAATGATCGGTTCGTCATCGACAATCAGCGCCCTGTAAGGTTCGGACATCGTCCATCGCCCTCCCTTTGCGGCCGGGTGCGCCGCCGGTCGCCGCCAACCGTCGTCAGCTTTTCACCGATCCGGAGGTCAGCCCTTCAATGAAATACCGCCTGAAAAACAGAAACGCGAGAATGAGCGGCAGGGTCGCCACCCAGGTCGCCGCCAGAATCTTGCTGTACTCCCGGTTCTGCGGGTTGGAGAACAACTGGTTGAGCGTGATCTGCACCGTGAAATTCGTGTCGGTTTTCAGGACGACCAGCGGCCAGACGAAATCGTTGTAGACGTTCAGGAACGTCACGATGCCGAGCGTGGCGAACGCCGGCAAGATGATCGGCACGACGATGTTCCAGTACATGCGGAAGTTGCGGCAGCCGTCAATGCGAGCCGCCTCCAGCAATTCGTCGTGCACCGCGGACGAGATGTACTGACGCATCCAGAAAATGCCGAACGCGTTGACCACCCCGGGAACGATGAGCGCCGCCAGCGTGTCCAGCAGGCCGAGCTTCACAATGATCGTGTAGGAAGGAATCAGATTGAGCTGCGGCGGCACCGCCAGCGTGGCGAGCAGCAGGAAAAACAGAAAGTTTTTGCCCGGAAATTGGAACTTGGCGAACGCGAAACCGGCCAGCGAGCAGAAAAACAGCACGCCCACAGTGACCGTGGCGGCCACAAACAGGGAATTGCCCAGCGACGGCCAGAACCGGATTTCGCTCAGCGCCTTGTTGAAGTTGTTCATGAACACCCCGCCGGGCACGAATACGGGCGGAAACTTGTTGACCGCGCTGTTCGGATTCGAGCCCATGACGAACATCCAGTAGAACGGAAACACGGACAGCAGCGCTCCCGCCCACAAGACCGCATACAGGAGGATTTTGCCTGCGGGTGACTGACGCATCGGGCTTCTCCTTCCTCAATCATACTCAAAACGGAAAAAAGGTACAGACCCGGTCAGACTCGGTTCCGCCGGGAAACGAGCCACGTGTTCAGGATGGAGAACGTGACCACCATGAAGAACAACAGGACCGCCGTGGCGGACGCGTAACCCATGTTGTAATTGATAAACGCGTAACGGAATAGGTACATGACGATCGTCATCCCCTGGTCGCCAAACCCCCGGCCCAGGTACACGTAAGGTTCCGTAAACAGTTGAAGCGCGCCGATCGTGCTGATCACCACGGTGAACATGATGAACGGCCTCAGCAGCGGGACGGACACGTAACGGAGCTGCTGGAACCAAGTCGCGCCGTCGATGCGCGCCGCTTCGTACAGTTCGTTCGGGATGCTCTGCAGCCCGGCCAGATAGATGACCGCGTTGTATCCCGTCCAGCGCCAGAACACCATGAACGCCACCGCGATTTTCACGCCCCACTTGTGGGAGCCCCAGATCAGTCCTTCTCCGCCGAACTGCTTGATCACATAGTTGGCCAGCCCGTAATCGGTATTGGTGAAAATCGTGCTGAACACGATGGCGACGGCGACGATAGAGGTGATGTTGGGCATGAAATACAGCGTCTGGAACAGGCCGCGGAAGCGGACGAAGGCGCTGTTCAGCAGGAACGCCAGCGGCAGCGCGACAAAGAGCTGCGGCAGCGTGCCCATCAGGCCGAGCAGAATCGTGTTGGTCACGGCCTTCCAGAACTTGGGGTCCGTCACCAGCAGCTCAAAATTCCGCATGCCGACCGGCGTCATGGCCCCGAGGCCGTCCCATTTGAAAAACGAAAGATAAAACGTGAAAAAGATCGGGAAAACGCCGAAAATCGCAAACAGAATGTAAAACGGGCTGATGTACAGATAACCGGACACCATGTCCCGCCGCTTCTGGTTGTACGACCGGCGATGGCGCACCCTCGTACCCGTTGCGGTCGACGCCGGAATGTCGCTCATGGCGCAGCCTCCTTTTATCGCAAAAAGGGGTTGGATGCCCCCGGTAATTTCCGGCGGGCATCCAGCCCGTCATGACCGGCCAGGCCTTACTGACGTTCGACGGTGTCGGAAATTTCCTTGATGACGTCGTTCCAGACCTGTTCCGGATTGAGGTTCTTTTCGGCGAGAATTTTGCGCAGCCCGTTGTTGTAGGCGGTGTTGTTCGCCGAGTCCCACAGCGGTCCGAACCAGACCTTCTTGACCTTTTGGGCGGCGCGCATGAACACTTCCGCCGTATTCTGATCGCCGAAGTACGAATCCGTGAAGTTTTTGAACCCGTCCATGTCGTACACTTTGACGGCCGACGGGAACAGCCCGTGGCTTTGGAACGATTTCAATTGGTTCTCCGGCGAGACGAGCCATTTGATGAAATCGAAGGCGATTTCCGGATGCTTGCCTTCCTTCGGCAGCATCATGTAGGAGCCGCCCCAGTTGCCGGCGCCTTCCGGCATGTCGGTCACGCGCCATTTGCCGGCCGAATTCGGCGCCTGGCTCTTGATGTAGCCGGCCATCCAGGCGGGACCGAGCACCACCGCGAAGTCGCCGTTCTCCATGCCGGCGTTCCACTCGGGGCTCCACATGGCCACGCTGCCGACCCAGCCTTCCTGAATGCCTTGGGCGGCCGTCAGGAACGCCCGTTTCAGTTGCTCGTTGCTGCCGCCGATGAATTCGCCGGACGGCTCAAACCACTGCTTGTCTCCCTGGTCGCGGATGGCGTTGAACAGCAATTCGGGCAGGTCGACGAACGGCTTGCCGGTCTTGGCGGTGAAATCCTTGGCCGCCTGCACGAACGCGTCCCAGGTGTTGAGCTTCGCCGCCACTTCGGCCGGATCCGTCGGAAGTCCCGCCTGCTCAAACAGGTCCACCCGGTAGAACATGGCGGTCGGCCCGATGTCGGTGGGCAACCCGAACAGGAACGACCCGTCGGCGTTTTCGGCAATCGCCCATTTCCAGTCCAGATATTCGGCCTGAACGTCCTTGGCCCCCAGATCATACAGGTTGTGGAAGCGGTCTTGCGCCGGGCGGTACCGCTCGATGTGGCCGACGTCGACCATGGCGATGTCGGGGGCGCCGGCGCCCGCCGAAAGCGCGTTGAACAGGTTGTCGTGATGCGCGCCCGATTCGGTGCTGGTCAACTTGATCTTGACATTCGGGTGCGCCGCCTCGTATTCGCGGGCCAGTTCTTCGTAGTTCGTCTGACCGAAATGCCAGAACGTCAGCTCCACCGTTTCCCCGGATGGGCTTTGCGACGGTTGCGCCGACGAACCCGAAGGACTCGGTTCGGACGCGTCCTTCTTGCCGCCCCCGGAGCCGCCGCACGCGGCCAGGGTGAACACCAGGATCAGCGATAACCACATCATGAAGAACGTTTTGACACGGTGACGCATGCTGTCGATCTCCCCCTCTTCATGGACAGATTTGGCGCACCGTTTCCCGGAGGCCGGATTCCCGGCATTCCGCTTTGCCCCCGATCCGATTGGGCGGAAACCGGTTCCAGGCCTGGGAACGTTTACGCTGCCCACATTATAGAAGGGGCGATTTTGTCAGAACAGGTCACGTTTCGATGAAAACAGGTATAAATTTTTTTGACGCAGTCGCTCGCCCAAACACCGCGGGCCCGGAGACCGGACACCTTGATTGACATGAAAAGACTTGACGCCGTTTTTCCTATGGAGTAAGGTGAAAGCAAACAAATTAGTATCTGGTACTAATATCAGATACTAAGAAGAAGGATCCGGAACATCCCGCGATTTCGGCGCATGCCGTGCGAGCTTCAACGTTCCGGGACCGCAACCAGGCGCCCGGCGCGCCTTCGCGCTCCGTCCGAAGGTCAAGGGTTTCGGACCCGGGTCCGGACGCCCGAAGAGAACCTGAACATCGCGAAAGGAGACGATGCCCGATGCATGCCCGCATCACCGCCATCGGCGCCTACGTGCCGGAACGCACGCTGAGCAACGAAGATCTGGCCGGCATGGTCGACACCAGCGACGAATGGATCGTGCAGCGGACGGGGATCCGCGAGCGGCGCATTTGCGCGCCCGACCAGTATACCAGCGATCTCGCCTGCGCCGCGGTGGAAGACATGCTGGCCCGCTACCCCGTCACCGTGCGGGACGCCGACCTGATCCTGGTGGCCACCCATACCCCGGACTACGGCTTTCCGGCCGTGGCCTGCCAGTTGCAGGCGCGGTTCGGCATCGAGGCCACCGGCGCCCTCGACCTGAACGCCACCTGCGCCGGGTTCGTGTACGCCCTCCATCTGGCGTACGGGATGGTCGAAGCCGGTCTGCATCGCAAGGTGCTGGTCGTCGGCGCCGATGCGATGTCCAGGGTGACCGATTACACCGACCGGAGCACCTGCATCCTGTTCGGCGACGGCGCGGGCGCGGTGCTGGTGGAAGCGGGCGGTGCGGAACCGTCCTTTCTGGCCGCCCATCTGGGGACCGACGGCACGGGCGGCCCTCAGGTGTACCGGACCGGTCTCCGCGGCGAAATGAACGGCGTGCCGCTGCGCGACACGAAGAAGCTGGTGCAAAACGGCCGTGAAGTGTACAAATGGGCGGTGACGACCGTACCGAAGGGGATGGCCGCCGTGCTGGAAAAGGCCGGTCTGCCGATCGAGGCCGTCGACTGGTTCGTGCCGCACAGTGCCAATTTGCGCATGATCGAGTCCATCTGCGAGAAAAGCGGCATGCCGATCCGGAAAACGCTGGTCAGCATGATCCGCTACGGCAACACCTCCGCCGCCTCGATCCCGCTTGCCCTGGCGGAAGCCGCGGCGGACGGCCGAGTGAAACCCGGTCACTTGCTGCTGCTGTACGGCTTCGGCGGCGGACTGACCCACGCCGGGTTGCTCGTGCGCTGGACGGCGGGCGACGGCCGGGATGCGTCCTGACCGGTCCCCGCCTCTCCCTTCGAATGCGGATGCCTTGCGGGCCTGCGATTTTTGGCTTGATGAGCCACGCAGGCTTTCGTTATAATAATGGTTGATAATGATTATCATTCATACGAAAAAAAAGGAGACGTTACGATGAACGTCCTGCACGTTTTGCTTCCCGCCATTACCTTCCTGCTGATCGCCCTGGGCACCGGGATTCTGTTTCTTGCCGCCGATCACGAACGGTTTCGCCGCCAATTGTCCGGCGACCGTCCGGCATCGTCCGCCGGCTGGCTGAATCGCGCTCTCGCCGGCGCGAAAGCGGAACTTTCGGGACACCGGGCGAAGTAAGACCGCTCAGGCCGGTTGACGGAGCAGCCGGAGCCCGTTGAGGATGACCAGGATCGTGCTCCCTTCATGACCGACGACGCCGAGCGGCAATGCGATGCCGACGCCGAAATTCGCCGCCACGAGCAGCAGGATCACGCTGAGCGCAAAGACGATGTTTTGCTTCACGATCCGGCTGGTGCGTTTTCCGAGGGCGATCGCGCCCGCAATTTTTTCGATGTCGTCCTTCAACAAGACGAGATTGGCCGTCTCCAGCGCCGCGTCGCTGCCCGCCGCTCCCATCGCGATGCCGACCGTGGCGGTCGCCAGCGCGGGCGCATCGTTCACGCCGTCACCCACCATGGCCACATGGCCGTAGGATTGACGGAGCCGTTTGAGGATCTCCACCTTGTCTTCCGGCAGCAGGCCCGCGTAAACCAGGTCGATGTCCGCTTCCCGGGCGATCGCCTGCGCGGTGCGCTCCTGGTCGCCCGTCAGCATCGCCACCCGGACGCCCATCTCTTTCAAACGCCGGATCGCCCGTTTCGCCTCCGGACGAATCCGATCCCGCAGGGCGATTACGCCGGCAGCCCCTTGATCGTCGTGCAGCACCGTCACCGTTTTGCCTTCCCGTTCCAGCCGTTCGATCAATGCCGCCAGCTCGGCCGTGAGATGTTCCCGGTCCAGAAAGGCGGGCTTCCCGATTTTCCATTGCACGCCCTCCAGTTCCGCCTGCACCCCCCAGCCCGAACGCGCCTCGAACGCAACCGGACGTTGGATCTCCAGTCCCGACTCCGTCGCCTTGCGCACGATGGCCCTGGCGAGCGGATGTTCCGAGAGGCTTTCCAGGGAGGCGGCCAGGCGCAGCACGTCCGGTTCGGACCATCCCCTGAGCGGCACGATGTCCGTCACTTCCGGCTGCCCCGTCGTCAGCGTGCCCGTTTTGTCGAAAGCGACCACCTTCGTACGCGCCAAATGTTCCAGATAGGCGCCCCCCTTGAAGAGCACGCCCCTTCGGGCGCTGACCGAAATGGCCGACAGCACGGCGGGCATGATCGACGCGACGAGCGCGCACGGCGACGCCACCACGAGGAAGACCATCGCCTTGTACAGCGCCTGCGTCCATGTCCAGCCGGCCGCGAGCGGCGGAATGACGATCAGGAGCAGGGTCGCCAGAACGACGACGCGGGCGTAAATTTTTTCAAACCGTTCCATGAACAGTTGCGAAGCCGGTTTCTCGGACTCCGCCTCCTGCACGAGGCGGATGATGCGCGCAAACAACGTCGACTCGGCGGGACGCGTCACTTCGATGAACAGCGCGCCTTGCCCGTTCAGGGTGCCCGCGTACACTTCGTCGCCCGGCGCCTTGTCCACGGGAATCGATTCTCCGGTGATGGATGCCTGGTTGACGGCGGAATGGCCTTCCGTGACGATGCCGTCCGCCGGAATGCGTTCGCCCGGCCGGACCACGATCACGTCGCCCACCGCCAGTTCGCCGATGGGCACGACCCGTTCTTCGCCGTGCCGGTACAACGTGGCCGTTTCCGGCTTCATGTCCATCAGGGCGGAAATGTCGCGGCGGCTTTTGTCCATGGTGAAACTCTCCAGGGCGCCGCTGAGCGCGAAGATGAAAATGAGCACCGCGCCCTCCGTCCAGTACCCGATGCAGGCCGCGCCGATCGCCGCGACGATCATGAGAAAATTGACATCCAGATCGCGTTCCCTGATCAGCGTTTCCAGCCCTTCCCTGGCCTTGGCAAAACCACCGATCGCGAACGCGCCCGCATAAAACAGCGCCGCCCAGCCGGAACCGGCCTGCTCCAGCCCCCAGGCGATTCCGGTCAGAAGCCCGCACACGAGAACGGCCAGCGCTTCCCCGTAGGTGGCCAGCCATGCCGGCATGGACCGCTTCGCCCCGGCCCGGGCGTCCAAGCGAACCGATTCCTTTTCCGCGCTTTGAAACATGGAATTCATGCCGGAACACCCTTTCTGACGGGATGATGTCGGGATGGGAGAAAATGAGAATGAGAGCCATTCTTGAACGTCTTAAAATGCGGCATGCTGCTTCCGGATGGAAGCAGCATGCGGCGGACGATCAACAGATGCCCCACGAGCCAACCGCCATCTCCGGAGATTCGAATCCTGCGGAATCCGGAGTTCCAATAACCTCATCTAATTTATAATTAATTTTATTTTAGAGTCATTATAAATTAGATCGGCTCGTTTGTAAACATCTGTTGCTGATTTTTTTGTGAATCTACAAGTCCATTCTATCATATCCCCGTCACAAATGTGCAAGGATGTCCCCGGCCACCAGGGAATGCGGCGCCGGCCGGACGGCCGCGGCGCGATCCCCCGCCGCTCCGTGGCGGTACACCCCGAGGGTCGCGGCCTGCGCGGCCGACAGCCCCTGCGCCAGGAGCGCGCCGATGATCCCGGCGAGCACATCGCCCGATCCGGCCGTGGCCATGCCGGCATTGCCGGTCGGATTCACGTACACGTCCCCGCCGGGCAGGGCGCACACCGTGCGCGCGCCCTTGAGGACCAGCACGACGCCGCGCGTCATGGCGAACTGGCGGGCTACGCCGATCCGGTCGCGTTGCACCTCGGCCGTGCTCATGCCGCACAGGCGGGCCATTTCGCCGGGATGCGGCGTCAGCACCGCCGGAGCCCGGCGCGCCGGCCAGGCGGTGAAATCGGCCGCGGCCATCATGTTCAGCGCGTCGGCGTCCGCCACCAGCGGCAGATCGACCCGTTCCCACACCGCGCGCAACCAGTCGGCATCCCCCGGCCACCGCCCCATGCCCGGACCGATGACAAGCGCCTGCTTGCCCCGCGCCAGCGCTAACAGCTCATCAACGGCCACGCCGCTCCAGTCGCCCCGCCCGCCGTCCGCGAGGCGGGCCATTAGCAGCTCCGGCCGCTCCGCCAGAAGCGGCGGCAACACCCGTTCCGGCGCGGCCCAGGTGACCAGACCGCAGCCGCCGCGCAGCGCCGCCGCGGACGCGAGCAGCCCGGCTCCGCTCATGGCGCGGCTGCCCGCCGCCACCAGCACATGTCCGCGGCCGCCCTTGTGCGCCGCCGGATCCGGCCCCGCGTCCGGATCCACGCCGAGCCGTTCACGAAACACCCGCTCGTCCAGCTCAAACACCGATACGCCCGCCCGATCCGCCAGCGCGGCCGGAATGCCGATGTCTTTCACTACAACCTCCCCGGCGCAGGCCAGGCCGGGGTACTGCGCCAGGCCGCGCTTCTTGAACGCCAGAGCGACGGTTTTCAAGGCGCGTATGCACGGCTGGTGCACCTGCCCCGTATCCGCGTCCAGACCGCTCGGAATGTCGACTGCCACGATGGGCTTCCCGCTCCCGTTCGCTTCCTCGATCAGCTTCGCCAACGCGCCGCGCGGCGCACCGCCCGCCCCCGTGCCGAGCAGCGCGTCGATCACGCCGTCCACGTTCCGCCAGTCGATGCCGCCTTCCCGGTATGCCGTGCAGGGAATGCCCAGTTTTCGCGCGATATCGCGTTGCACCGCCGCCTCGCCGGCGAGCTGGTCGGGATCCGTCGCGTACACGATGGCGACCTCGAACCCGGCGTTTGCCAGATGCCGCGCCGCGACCGCCCCGTCCGCGCCGTTGTTTCCCTTGCCGGCCAGCACCAGCCAGCGTCGTCCCGTCTGCGGAGCGAGCGCCATCACCTCTTCCGCCACCTCCCGCCCCGCGTTTTCCATCAGCACGAGCGCAGGAATGCCGATGTCCTCGATCGTCTGCCGGTCGATCCGCCTCATCTCTTCCGCCGTCAACACATGCATCGCCGGTCCCTCCTTGACAACGGCCGCCAAACGGCCCCGTTTGCGTCCTTGGTTGCAGCCCTGATTGTAGCCCGCGCACAATAGGTTGGCAACAAAAAAATGCCGCCGCCGGCTCCGTTCAATCCTGAAGCCCGGCGCGGCATCCGCCGTCCGTCACGGCCCGGTTTTGTTCCGTGTACGCGATCAGCGTGACGCGTTCTCCCAATGCCTCGCTCAGCCGCGTTTCCAGCGCGGCGATTTCCTGCACCAGCGACTCGCGGTCCGTCAAATCGGCAAACCGGTAACGATCCGGAATCTCCATTGCAATCTTTCCTCTATTCAAATTTGTCAGGATGCTTCTTGTCCTCGTGCGGAGAGCACGCCTCCCCGGATTTCCTCCGGTTTACTCCGGATTTTCCAGGGCGACCGCGTGCGCGATGCACGGGATGCTTTCCCCCTGCTGGTACGAGATGGGCGACAGCAGCGATCCCGTGGCGACCACCAGCAGGCGCCGGATTTCCCCGCGCCGCATCCGTTTCAGCAGGTGGCCGTACGTGACGACGGCCGAACAGGCGCAACCGCTCGCCCCGGCTTGCACCTGCTGGGTTTCATAATCGTAAATCATCATCCCGCAATCGGCAAATTGGGTTTGTCCGAGCGGCACACCGTTGCGTTCAAAAAGATCATTGGCGATCTCGTAGCCGACCTTGGCCAGGTCGCCCGTCACGATCAAGTCGTAGTATCCGGGCGGAAGGTCGAATTCCCGCAAATGTGTCTGGATCGTATCGACCGCCGCCGGCGCCATCGCCGCCCCCATGTTGAACGGATCCTTGATCCCCATGTCGACGACCCGGCCGATCGTTGCCCGGGCGATGACCGGTCCGTCGCCCTTCGGCGCCACCACGGCGGCGCCCGCTCCGGTGACGGTATGCTGCGCGGTCGGCGGCTTCTGCGCGCCGTATTCGGTCGGATAACGGAACTGCTTCTCCGCGGTGGCGTTGTGGCTGCACGTGCCCGCCACGACGTAACTCGCGGCTCCGGAGTCGACCAGTTGCGCGGCCAGCGCCAGACTCTCCATCGAAGTCGAGCAGGCGCCAAACACGCCGATGAAAGGAATGGTCAGACTGCGCGCGGCGAAGCTGTTGCTGATGAGCTGGTTCGTCAAGTCTCCGCCGACGAAAAACTGCACCTGCTCCTTCGTCAATCCGGCGTTTTCAACGGCGAGCTTGACGGCTTCCTCCAACAGCGTCCGTTCCGCCTGTTCCCAGCTTTTCTGGCCGAGCATCAGGTCCTCGTGCACGATGTCGAAATCGTCGCCGAGCGGCCCTTGTCCTTCCATCGGCCCCACGACCGTCGCCGTCGCGAGCAGCACCGGTTTGTTTTGAAATTCCCAGCTTTGGTGTCCCCTCAGCATGCGCGAGCCCCCCGTCCGCTCAGCCGAATATCCAATGCAGAATGCCGACGATAAAGGCGGCCACGGTGCCGAACACGATCACCGGACCCGCCAGCTTGAACATTTTGGCGCCGACGCCGAGGACGAGCCCCTCGCTGCGGTGTTCGATCGCCGACGAAGCCATCGTGTTGGCGAACCCGGTGACCGGAACGGCGGTTCCGGCGCCGGACCATTGCGCGATTTTGTCATAGACGCCCATGGACGTCAGAATGACGGAGATCAAAATCAGCACGGCCACGGTCGGGTCGCCCGCTTTTTTCTCGTTGAAGCCGCCCCAATGGATGAACATTTGCTGGATGGCCTGTCCGAGCAGGCAGATCAGACCGCCGCTTACGAACGCCCGCAGGCAGTTTTTCAGCACAGGGCGCTGCGGCTCATGCTGTTTGGCCAGTTCCTGGTATTGCTGCTGGACGGGCGTCAGTTTCTTTTTCTTGTTGTCCGCCATGGCGACATCTCCCCTTTGCCAACTTCATCGCAGAAAAGGTTCGAGCTGCTTGATGGTTTCGCCAAGTCGCTGAGCGCATCTTCCGTACATCGCCTTGGCCTCTTCCTGCTGCGTGGAAAGCGCGAACGACTCGAGATCGGCGGCGCACTTTTTCAATTTTGCCATCAATTCCTCGTTCCGCCTCGGCTCCGGCATCTTGAGCTGGTCGTCGTACAGGTCGACGTGCAACTGGCCGAATTCATCCACCTGTCCGATAAACACGTTCTCCAGCGTCACGCCGATCTTGTCCAATTCCGTCCGCAGCCATTCCCGGCTCAGCCCCATCGTAGCCAGCGGCTCGTCCTGGATTTGGCCGTCCATGATCACCGTTTGCGGCTCCGGCTTCGGCGCGACGCGGATCCCGAGATGCGCCGGCGTGAGCGGCCGTTGTTCGTTGCGCAGCAGGACGTTGATGTCGCCGGAAGGCTCCATCACCGCAAATTCGACGTCCGCCACGCGGAACACGTTTTTGCTCCGAAGCTGTTCGAGCAGTTCGTCGATGGTCAGCCGTTCCTTTTTCAGATTGTCTTCCAGAATCTTGCCGTCCTTGATCAGCACGGTCGCCTTGCCGTCCACCCAGTCGCGGAATTTCTTGCTTTTGAGCTGCATAATTTCGATTCCGAACGACACCGCGGCCCAGACCGACATGGCGATCAAACCGAGATACCAGTTGTCCTCCATGTCCAGGGACACATAGGCGGCTAGGCTGCCGATGGTGATCCCGGTAATGTACTCAAACACGGACAGTTCGGTCACTTGCCGTTTGCCGAGCAATTTGGTCAACAAAAAAAGCGACACCACCGATGTCAACGTACGCACAACAATTTCCAGCCATTCCGGCATGACGTTTCCACCACCGATCCTGTGGGCTCTCGGTTGGAGTACGATCCCATTATGCTCGGTTTTTCCGGTTTTATGCGAGAGACCCCATGCATGTGCGAACCGGACTTGGGCCATATTATGCCGCGGGACGATGAAAGCCGAAAGGAGGTGCCGGCGCATGACCGTGTCTTCCCAAGTCAAAACCTGCCTCGCCTCGCTCAAAAGCGCTCAGGCCGACCTGGAGCAATTCGCCCTGAACACCCAGAACCAGGAAGCCAAATCCATGTTCTCTCAAGCTGCGGCCACCACCCAGCAAATCATCCAGGATCTGGAGGGCCGCGTTGCCCAACTGGAGGCGGAAGAACCGCAATACAAAGGGTTTTGACCACCCGGGCGGGCACTTTTGACTGCAACACGAACCCCCTTGGCTGCGCGCGGGACCGATTCCCGCCCGCGGACCAAGGGGGTTGCCACCATTATTAAACTACATAAAATGTTTAGGTTATTAATTCTAAAATATTAATTGCATTAATTTTTATCGAGATAAAAAACATGCTCCAACGCCACAATTTCGCCGTCCTCGACATGCAGGAGACCGAACGAGTAAAACCGCTGCCGACGTTTGTCGGTGGGCGATCCCGGGTTGAACACGCGGATGCCGTCCGCCATTATTTTGTTCACGGGGATATGGGTATGGCCGTACACGATCATGTCGAGTTTTTCCCCCGCAAACGCCCGGAGCGCGTTCGCTTCGGTTTCGCGGCGGCCTGTCCCGCCGTGCCCGTGCACGATGCCGATCCTGCAACCGTTCAGTTCCACCACACGGCGCAGGCCGAGGCGGCGGACGATGTCCGGTCCGTCGTTGTTGCCGGCCACCCCCGTCGTCGGCGCGAAGGCGGCGAACGTTTCATACACCGACCATCGCGTCCAGTCCCCGGCGTGCAAAACGGCGTCGCATCCCCTGAGTTCCCGTATCAGCCGCGCCGGCAACCGTTTGGCCCTGCCCGGAATGTGCGTATCGGAAACCACGACAATCCTCATCCCGCCACCACCGTTCGAATGGGATTCCTTCCGGCGTGTCCGCCCCTTCGGCTTCCCGTTTTCCCTTTGCAATTTGAGTATAGCCTTTGACGGTTGACGGCGTAAATGAGGAAGCTGCCTTATTGGCCTTAGGGATCTCCATGTCGCTCCCCGTTTCTGCCGTTTTCGCCGCCGTCTCCGCCATGTCCGCGCCCGTTGCCGTCCGGGTTTTTCGTTCCGCCATCGACGCCCTCCCTTGCCGGCCGCCGTTTGGGCCAAAGCGCAGCAAACAGCAGCACGGGAATCACAAGCTGAAACAGGTAGAGCACCGCCGGCATCGTCAGGTTCATGTTGATCATGTCCACCGCGTTTTCAAAAAACCAGAACGAGCAGGAAAACAGTAGCGTGCCGAGCGGAATGGCCAGGCGCTTTCCGGATATGTCGGGCACGAGTCGCTTGAATCCCAGGCAGACCAGATACAGGCTGTAGCCGATCTTGCAGATCACCGTCGGAATCCAGATGGCCAGAATGGGCAGTTCAAACCGGTCGAGAAAATCCGTAAGGCGGATTTGCCGGACCAGTTCGTAGATGGGAAAGGTCATGGCAGCCATGACGGGCACACTGAGCATCATCACGGCTAGCGTGGAGACGATCATCAGGCTTCCCGTGGCGAGCATCAAGCCGGTCACCCCGTCGCGAAACCGGACGCCGTTGCCCGATACAAGAAACGCGATGCCCAGAATATCCCCCATGTAGGCGCCCAGCAGCCAGGCTCCCTGAAACACGCCGGGCAGGTCAATTTCCTGCAAAGGCAGAATATACCGGATTTCCACGTCCTTCGCCAACATGATGACAATGAACGGCACCAGGAGGAGCAGGAGCGGCGCGTAGATTTCCGTCGACCGGGCCAGCACCCGGATGCCGGTTTCCCGGATCAGCATCACCACCGCCCAGACGATAATCGCGGTGATGACCGCCATCGGCGTGCGCTGAAAAATCGACACTTTCAAAAAATCGCTGGTCACCCGCACATCACGGACCGCAATCCAGAAGAAATAAAGCATATACACCGAGGTGACGATCCGCCCCGCCACCGGATATCGTTCGATCAGCAACCGGAACAGGTCGCGGTCCCGCTCCCTGGTCGCAAGCCCGAACAATATCCAGAGGGGCAGCAGCAGCACCCCGAACACCACCAGATACGACAGCCACATATGTTGGCGGGTAAAGGCGACCGCCTGGGCCTGTACGCTCAGGACGGAGGTGGATATCACATACAGGGTTCCGATCAACACGATTTGTCTGCGCGTTACTTCCGTGCTCGTCGTCACGTCAACGATCCCTTCCCATCATTGAATCCATGTCAATCGTCAGCCAGCCGGACAGCCAGCGATGAAGCTCGGAACCGGGATAAAATTCGGGAACCCCGAACAACTGGTACACCCAGATGGCCAACGCCGCCGCATACAGGACGCAAACGATCAGAAAATGGGACGTCCGGCGCCAACCTTTCCAGTCCATGATGATGCCGATGGCGATGGCAGCGGCAACCAGAGCCAGATCGCGCCAGTTCATCGCAGTCCATCCTCCTCCCGGCCGAAGGGTGACCGATTATAGCCGATATTTTCAACTTTCAATTGAGAAATAACTTCCACTTCGATATCCCGGAATACATCCAACCAGTCTTTGGCGATCCGGTGCCATACCGCCGGCCGGTATGCGTGGATGGCTTCCCCGAATCCCAGGGCGTCCGAACGGTGCTCCTTCAGCCATTGCACGGCCGCCTCGATGTCTTGCTTTACCGATTCGTTCAGCATTTGCTCGAGCTTGTACAACGCGCCCGGCCGGTGAATGACAAAGGCGGAGTTGTTTTCCACCACCGTGCCGTATCCCCTGACGTTGATGCGGATTTTCACGCGATTCCCCTGCACGACGGGAGAGATGGAGGACCGGAAATTGTGGAACATCATGTTGATATATCCGGATCCGGTCGGGGCCGGCACCGCCACCGGATGGCCTTTGGACTGCCCGGACGCAATCAGCAGCCCGCGCCCGATCCGGCTGTCCGTGAACGCGATCAGACGGTCGTCCCGAAACACGGCCAGTTTGTGGACGCGAATCGCCTGCGTCTCCTCCTTCTGCCCCGGAAAGGTGAAGGAAGCGACGGAGACGCAGGGAAGCATCAGGTCCCGGCCGTGCCCGAGCAATATGTTGGCCACATGCTTCAGCGTGGGCGGGCGCCGCATGAACATGATCGTCTGCTCGCGGATGATCTCCGACGGCAGTTGTTCCAGCGGAACGTGGGTGCTGAGCACTCGGCTGGCCGGCCCCTCGGCGACCACCACAAAGGTCGTCAGCCGGTTTTGCGGGGCGCGCGCCACCCCGTCCAGCAACGGGAGAATGCCTTCCCTGGCCGCCTTCTCGCCGATGATGAACACCCGCCGGTGGGAAACGTTGACCTGCCGCGACATCAATTCCTGCCCTTCCGCCAAAGCCATCATGGGCGACTGGGCCACCTCGCTCACCATGTGCCACGTTTTCTGGCCCGTCGTGCCGCCGCCTCCGCCCTTGTTCCCGCTCATCTGCCCGGGCAGCGGAATCTGGACGGAAAACCGGTACTGGTCCCCTTCTTTGTCCACCGCCGTCCCGACCACAAAGGCGACGTCGTTAATTTCATGGCGGTCCCAGCACCCGGTCAACAGCCCGGCAAGCGGCAGAAGCGCAAATACCGGCAGCAGCGCGACGCTTCGCCGTCTCACATTGCTCACCATCCTTCGTGCAAGCCTTGTTTCGCATTGCGGTCCGTACGTTTGCTTTTCCGGTCCGTCAACGTGCCCGGCCGATAGTTCATCGCAGACCAGGGCATGCGGATAAAGATGTCCTGATGGTCCTTCCTCCGGAACGGGGTGACGCCGGTCAGATACGGCAGCCCGAACGAGGAAATGCGGCACAGATGGGCGACCATGCCCATCGTCGCAACCACGATGCCGAACAGCCCGAACGCCGCGGCCGCAAAAATCATGACAAAGCGCAGGATGCGGATGGCGATGGCCAGGTTGAAGCGCGGGATGGTGAACGATGCAATGCCGGTCAGCGAGACGATGATCACCATCGGCGCCGATACGATACCGGCCTCCACGGCGGCCTGGCCGATCACCAGCGCGCCGAGGATGCTGACCGCCTGCCCGACGGTCTTCGGCAACCGGATCCCCGCTTCCCGCAACGCCTCGAAGGACACTTCCATGATGAGCGCCTCGACCAGCGCCGGGAACGGGATCGCTTCCCGCGCCGCCGCCACGCTGAGCAGCAGCGTGGTCGGCAGCATGTCCGGATGAAACGTGATGACCGCCACATACAACGCCGGCAAAAACAGGGCGATGAGCGCAAACACGAGACGCAGCCAGCGAATCAGGTTGGATATGTAAAACCGCTCGTAATAGTCTTCGCTGGCCTGCAGGAGCTGCCACATCGTGATCGGCGCGATCATGACGAAGGGCGTGCCGTCCACGAAGATGGCGATGCGTCCCTCGAGCAACTGGCCGGCCACGGTGTCGGGCCGTTCCGTGTATTGGATCTGCGGGAACAGGGATCGCGGATGATCTTCGATCATCTCCTCGATATACCCGCTCTCCAGCACGCTGTCGATCTCGATCGCCTCGAGCCGGCGCCTCGCTTCCGTAACCACGCGCGGATCGGCGAGGCCGTCGATGTACGCCAGCACGATGTCCGTCCGGGTGTAACGGCCCTTGACGAACCGCACCGTCTTCAGGTCGGGCGTCTTGATCCTGAAACGAAGCAGCGCCGTGTTGACCCTGAGGTTTTCCGTGAAGCCTTCCCGCGGTCCCCGGATGACCACCTCCGTGTTCGGCTCCTCGACGCCGCGCCGCGTGCCGCCCTTGACGTTGAACACCACCCCCACGTCGTAGCCGTCCACCAACAGCAGCGCGGAGGCGGATAGGATGGCCTCCACGGCCTCTTCGACGGACTTGGTCGGTTTCATCTGGGAAAGCGAAACGCCGTCCGTGCCGATTTCGTCCGTGGGTTCGCCGGCCAATTGCGGATCGATCCGGTACAGAAGCGGGAACAACAGGCTTCGATGCAATTCATTGGTGTCGACGATGCCTTCGGTATATACCACCAGTGCGTTGCGTCCGCCCCGGATTTGGAACGTGCGGAACACGATGTCCGAACAGTCTTGCAAAATGTGCTCCAGACGTTCCTTGTTCGCCTGCAGGCTCGATTGCAGCGGTTCCTGCCCGTCGTTCCCCCCGCCGCCGTTGTCTCCCCCGCCGTTCCTGCCGCCGCCTTCGCCGCCGCGGGCTTTTCCGCCGGCGGCTCCTCCTCTGCTGCCATGGTCCATGGAATATTTTCGCTTTCTGAACGCGCGTTTCCAAAAGCCAGTCATACGTCCACCTGCCGTGTGTTTCCCTTTTCCGGTATCTGCCGTTTTCATTTTCCCCAGTTTCCCAGCAATGATACAAAATGCCTTCTCCGGAAAGGGCTCGGCGCGCAACCAATTCCGCCAACCAATTCCGCCGCCCCAAACGGAGCGCGGGATGCGGCCTTCGCTTGCGCCATGGGAAAGGGATCGTTCGACGCGCATCTTTTCCGTGTCCTGACGCGCAAAAATCTGGTATGCTGTTGACGGGACAACGTTGGGGTTTCGGAGGTGCTTCCCTGTGAACGTCCTGAAGGCGAAGGACCGCGCCGAACTGGAAAAACGCCTTCCTTTCATGCCCTGGTATGTGGACCGGTTCATCCACTACAAGCTGCCGGATCTGTCACCTTCCACCCTGCTGGAATACGTGCGGGACTACGAAACGTTTTTCAAATGGCTCATGGCCGAAGGCTTGACGGAAGCGAAAACGATGCGCGACATCCCGCTGGAGGACCTGGAGAGGCTGCGGGTCGAGGACGTCGACAACTACCGCCTGTTTCTCGCCACGCACCGGGAGCACGCCAACGCGCGGGTGACGATCGCCCGCAAGCTGTCCTCGTTGCGCTCGCTGTTCCATTATCTGAGCCAGATCGCCGAGGACGAGAACCTGTATCCGCTTCTGAAGCGCAACGTCATGGCCAAGATTCCGATCAAACGGACCCACCGGGCAAAGGATTCGGCCGCCAAACTGGAAGGCAAGCTGCTGCAGGAGGACGAAATCGGGGCGTTCATCGAATACGTGCGCAAGGGGTACGCCCGCGATGTGGCCGATAACAAGCAGGCGCTGCACGCCTACGAAATGAACCGCGTCCGCGACGCTTGCATCGTCAGCCTCGTGTTGCATTCGGGACTGCGCGTGTCCGAAGTGGTCAACCTGAACGTGGACGATCTCGACCTGAAGCGGAAAATCGTCTACGTCTACCGCAAGGGGAAACACGACGAGACGTTCAAGACACCGGTCTATTTCCGTCAGGACGCCCTCGATGACCTGAAGCAGTACTTGCGGGAGCGGGAGACGCGTTACCGGGCCCCGAAAAAAGAAAAGGCGCTGTTCCTCGCCATCGCCAACGGCAAGACGGAAGGAACGCGCATGTCCAAGCGGGCCATCCAGGAAATGGTCGTCAAATACGCCAGCCGGTTCGGCAAGCCGAACCTGACCGTCCATAAGCTGCGGCACTCCTTTGCCACGGATTACTACCTTCGCAACGACCTGTACAAAACGCAGGAACAGCTTGGCCACGCCTCGCCCGAAACGACGCAAATTTACGCGCACCTGACGGACAAAACGATGGCCGAGGCGATCGAACGGGGCTACGAGCGAAAAGAAGAATAACGGGGGCACAGGCCCCCGTTATTTGCTGATCGGAACTTTTCATCATTGGCTTCAGACGAGGTCGCAGGCCTCCGGCGGCATCCAGTGGGCGTCCTTGCCCTCCCATTTGATGTTGCACCCGATCGGATTGGTGAGCGGAACGGAAATCGGCTTGCCCGCCACCAGTTCGGCCAGCGCGTTGTCCAGATCGTTGACCGTCATTTTGGACGTATCGCGCGGGTTGTCCACGCCGCGTCCGGTGTACACGAGCTTGCGCTGCTCGTCGAACACGAAAAAGTGCGGCGTCCGGAGCGCACCGTAGGCCCAGGCCACTTCCTGGGTCTTGTCGCGCAGATAAACCCACGGGAACTTGTGCTCGTTCATCCGCTTGACCATGTTTTCGAACGAGTCTTCCGGTTTCGTGTTTTCGCTGTTCGAGTTGATCCCCACGAAGCGGATGCCGTACGGCTCGTATTTCAGCGCGGTCTGGCGGGTCACTTCGTCGGATCCGATGACATAAGGGCAATGATTGCATGTGAAAAAGATGACCAGGCCCTTGGCGTCCGCGAAATCCTTCAGCGAGTAGGTGCGTCCGTCGGTCGCCGGCAGGGAAAAATCGATCGCCGGTTGTCCCAGCTCCAGGGTGAACGACATGGGAGGCGCCTCCTTCCGGAAATGGCTGTGAAATGATGGGATTTGAGTCAAGTATACCAAAGCGGCCTTCGCCCGGCAAACGGCGCCGCTGCCGCCCGCATTCCGGCATCGTTTCCCGCCGCCCTTGCGGTGCCCCGTGTCCCGGTCCCGCCGGACATCGTTCGCCGCTGCCCCCCGCGCGGCCAACGGGGTTTCAGCGCGGCCACCCGCCTCCCGCCAGCCGCTCCAGTTCCCCGGGCGAAAGCACGAGATCATGCCGCGGCAATCGCTCCGGTCGAAAGCCGGGGACCAGATCCCGGGGCGCCACCGGTTCGGGGCGGTCGAGCAGCCGGGCGTGCCAGGCCAGGAAACCGACAATCCGCTCCGCCGCGACGCCCCGTTCCCGCAGCTCGGCCAGACTGACCGAGCCGTGCCGCTTGGAGAGGCGGGCGCCGTCGGGACCGTACAACAGCGGTCCGTGGGCGAACGCCGGCGGTTGTCCGCCCAGCGCTTCGTACAGCGCAAGCTGTCGCGGCGTGGAATCGAGCAGATCCCGTCCGCGGAACACGTCCGTGATCTCCATGGCGATGTCGTCGACCACCACCGCCAACTGATAGGCGATGAACCCGTCCGCCCGCCGGACGACAAAATCGCCGCCCGCTCCGGCCGCGAACGCCTGCGGCCCGCACACGCCGTCCGAAAAGCGAATCGGCCGGTCCGGCATGCGAAAGCGCAACGACGGACGTTTGCCCGCCGCTTCCTTCAGCAGGCGTTGCTCCGGCGTCAACCGACAGCAGGTGCCCGGATAGGTCGGTCCCTCCGCGGCCAGGCCGTGCGGCGCGTTGGCCAGCGAGCGCAAATCCGCCCGGCTGCAGTAGCACGGGTACAGCAGCCCCTTTTCCTCCAGCCGGGCGAGCGCCTCCTCGTATCGAGCCATCCGTTCGCTTTGCAGATAAGGGCCGTGCGGCCCGCCGACGTCCGGCCCTTCGTCCCAATCCAGCCCGAGCCAGGCCATATCCTCCAAAAGCCACTCGGCGTACTCCGGTTTGCACCGCGCGCGGTCCAGATCTTCCAACCGCAGTACCATTTGCCCGCCGCACGAGCGCATCTGAAGCCAGGCCAGCAGGGCGGACAGCGCATTGCCGAGGTGCATGCGGCCCGAAGGCGTCGGTGCGAACCTTCCCCTTCTTCCTGTCACCTTTGCCACTGAATCCCGACCTTCTTTTCCACGGCCTTTCCCCATCCAGCATATCACGATCCGCCGTTGGCGGCAAAAACCGGAATCCCCGATTTTCGGCGAAAAAACGGGACGCGCATCGTCAAAAAAAGAAAAAGCCGCCAGGCCCCGACGGCCCGGCGACGCTGCTTTTCCGCGGCTTAGGACGTGCGGTCGTTTCCGTCCCGCGGCGCCGCCGTCCCCACCGAATCATTCCCGGCGCCGGGGAAGAATCCGCGGCCTTTGCCCTTTCCTTTGGACATGTGGATCCAGGCGTCGCCGCGGGCATCGATCAGGCGGTCCAGATTGGCGGCAAACTTCGCTTGCCGTTCCGCCTGCCGCTCACGAAACGCTTCGGTCATCGCCTGCTTGAGCGCCTCGCGGGAGACGCCGCGCGCCTGGGCAATTTGCGCGAGCGACTGTCCCTCCGCCAGTTTTTTGCGGAGTTCGGCCCGGTCCATGCCGAGCAGGCCGAGCACCTGGCGGCTGAAGATGACGCCCCCCGCCCGGTGCACCGCATGCGGGGCCCGTTCAATCGGGCGCTGTTCCGCCGGATGCCCGCTAGCCGGGTCCGCCGCCGCCGGCGCCGCGGGAAACGCCAACCCGGGGAGCGCCGCAAGCACACAGGCAAGGGCAAGCCGTTTGAACGCTTTGTCCATCTGGGATCCTCCCTTGGGCTTTTTTTGTGTCCGGACACAGTCCCAGTATGGCCAAATTTTCGGCAAGTCTTGCCATCCCGACCGAACGGCGGCCGCATACACAAAAAAAGGCCCCTCCGGGCCGGATACCGACGGACGGCGCCCCTTCGGAGCGCAGCCGCGCGCCGCCAGCCGGAGCGATTCCGAAGCGCCTTCTCCCGCGTGCCGGGGCGACCGTCCCCTCACGCGGCACCTGCGGTTTACACGTGATACTGATCCGACGAATTGTGGCCCTCTTCCACGGCAAAATCGAAATCATCGATGTCAAAAAGCTGGACCGGCACTTCCTGCTGAACGACCTTGTCCTGGAATTCGATCTGGTCCGTCAGAATCGGACATTGCAACCGCAGCGAGGTCAAAATCAGCTCGGTTTCGATCGGATCGAACATTTCGCCGTACTGCATGTTTTCCGTGGCGTTAATCACGACGAGCGACACCATGTCGTTGATCGGCAGCGGCGGGCTTTCGCGCCAGGGAGCCATGAGCGCGCGCTCCAGCTTTTTCTTGTTGAACGGATTTTCAAAAAACTCGATCATTTCGCCGATCTTTTCCTTGACGTGGCGATCGTCCTCCGGTTCGGGCATTACCGGTTCGGGACTGTCCTTCATATCGTACAACTCCAGAATGGTGGAGTACGGAATGCAATATTGCACGGGCCGTTTCGGCAACAAAAGCTGGCCATAGATGGCGATCATGACCGCCTCGATGACAAAACGACGACTCATAGGCAAGGTTCCCTCCCACGTGACTGCGGCTTGAAGCATTGCTTCCCATTATAACACAAAATGACGGACATGATGCCAGCGTTTGCTGTATAATTGATGAAGAAAGGAGCGAAGCCGGTTGACCAGCGATTTGTCTTTCCGCCGTTTCCGGGAACTGAGCGATCCGGCGGAGCTGCGCGAGTTCCGGACGGAAATGGAGAAAGCGGGCTATCCCGCATTTTTTGCGTTCGCGGAGGCGTTTCGCGAAGCGATCAAAGGATACGCCGACGACGAGGCGACCGCCATGCTCGAACTGATCCGGCGCGCCAGGGAATGGTTCCCGGCCCCGGGACGGTTCAGCCCGGCGTGGGAACGGCTGTGGCAGGAATTCGAACGGATCTGCGCCGGCAAAAATGAAATTCTCGCCGCCATTCCGCCCGGCGAGCGGGAGGGCGAGTGGCAGGTGTTGATCGACAACCCGTATGTTCCCCAGCAAATCGCCTGCTATCCGGGCCTGACGTTTGGGGAGGCGGTGTACCTGTTCGCCTATTTCCGGCTGGACCTGGCGCCGAACGAATACCTGCGGCTGCAGCGCGTAACGAACGTCGTGACGGTGACGGGAACCCCGTAACCGTCGTCGCCGGCTCGGCAGGCCTTATGGATGATCGTGCCCACACACGTTGCCCCCGGGGGTGCGTCCCCCGGGGGCAGCCGTTTGTCAGCTTCGTTTCTCCGCTTCCAGTACCCCGCCCCGCAGACAGACCCGCCGCGACGGATCGTTGCGCAGCTTGACGTTGGCCAGTTTCGCCTCGTGCTCGGTCAGTTCGCAGGGCGCCCACGCTTCCGGATCGGTTACACCCGCCCGCTGCAGCGCTCGGCGGCATTCCGCCTCGTCGGGCCGCTCCTGCCACAGCACGACGCCGAAATACGCGAGTTGGTAGGCGTTGATCTGTTGCATGGCCAACAACTCGCCAGTCGCCTGTTGTCTCAGCGCGTACGGCATGGCGTCGGGGCTCCGGTCACAGATACGGATTTTCGTGCTTCGCCTTGAGCGCGCTCCAGCGCCGTTCGATTTCTTCCTCGAACGCGCGCAGCGTCTCGGCGTATTCCGGACGGGTCAGGTGCTTCGACTTGCCCAGCATCTTCAGCCATTCGGTCACCGGCACCCGCTTGTTCTTTTCTTCCGGATTGTACGTGATCGTCGTAATGCCGCGCTCCACCTCATACAACGGGAAGAAGCAGGAATTGACCGCCTGCTCGAGGATCTTCGTGCCGTCCTTTTCCTCGGACAGCCAGTTGAGCGGACAGGTGATCAGGATTTTCCCGTACACGAGACCGACGTTTTGCGCGTACCATTGCGCCTTGGCCGCCTTGCGCACGAGGTCCTGCGGGAACGCCTCGGCACCGGTGAACACGTACGGAATGTTCGTCGCAGCCATGATTTGCGGCGTATCCTTGTGGTGGAACACCTTGCCGCCCTGGAACTTGCCGACGTTGGACGTCGACGTGCGGTGGCCGATCGGCGTCGAATAGGACAGTTGGGCGCCGGTGTTCATGTACCCTTCGTTGTCGTATTCCAGAATGATCATCTTATGATTGCGCAGCGCGGCGCCAATCGCCGCCCCCATGCCGATGTCCATGCCGCCGTCGCCGGTGATCATGACGAAGGTGAAGTCGTCCTTCAGCCCGAGGTGGTCCAGTTCGCCGCGGCGTTTGAGCTCGTGGAACATTTCCACCACGCCGGACAGCGTCGCCGCCCCGTTTTGGAACAGGTTGTGAATGTAGGTGGCCTTGTGCGCCGAGTACGGATAACCGGTCGTGACGACCATGGCGCAGCCGGTCTGGAACAGCGCCACGATGTCGCCTTCGATCCCTTTGAAGAACAGCTCCAGCCCCGAGAAGATGCCGCATCCCGGGCAGGCGCCGTGTCCCGGCGCGATCCGTTTCGCCTTCTTCGTCAGGGAGCGCAGCGGCGGAATTTTCACGTTCAGCTTGCCCGTTTCCTCGTCCGGCGTCACGGTGATCAGGCCGGTTTTCACGTCCTCGTAACGCAACGGCTCCAGCACGCGTTTCGGCGCCTTGGCCGGGTCACCCGGCGTGTGGCCGTGGTAGTCGAACGGTTTTTCCACGTACCCTTTCTTCACCGCGTCGAGCGCATACTCGAACATCTTGAAGCCGTCTTCCATGTAGAAATCCTTGCCGCCCAGCCCGTAAATCCGGCTGATGACCATGGTGCGGCTGTTGCCGTCCGACTGCAGCGCGGCTTTCACTTCCAGCGTCATGTTGCCGCCGTGGCCGCCGTAGGATTCGGCGCGGTCCCCGACCGTTACCGCCTTGACGTTGCGGAGCGCTTCGGCGATCTCCTTCGCCGGGAACGGGCGAAGAATGTTGGGCGAGAGCGAACCAGCCTTGATACCCTGGGCGCGCAGCCGGTCGACGACGTCTTTTACGATTTCCGCCGCCGAATTGAGCAGGAACACGGCCACCTCGGCGTCTTCCATCCGGTACAGGTCAAGCGGCGGATAGTCGCGGCCGGTGAGCTCGGCGTATTCCCGGCGAATCTGGTCGTACACTTCTCCGGCCCGGTACATAGCCTGCGATTGCTGGTAGCGGTTGTTGATGAAGTCCGGTTCGTTCATGTAGGGGCCGACCGTGATCGGGTTGTTGCGGTCCAGCACGTGCGGGAACCCTTGCGGCGGTCGTTCGCCGACGAACTTCAGGACGTCCTCGCGATGCGCGAACGTCATGACCCGCCGTTTCTGGTGACTGGTGAAATAGCCGTCCATCGCCACCAGCACGGGCAGCCGCACGTCGGGATGCTCGGCCAGCTTGATCGCCATAATGTTCATGTCGTACACCGCTTGCGGATCGCGGCAAAGCAGGATCGGCCAGCCGGTGTTGAGCGCGAAATACAGGTCGGAGTGGTCGCCGTGAATGTCCAGCGGCCCCGATACGGAACGGCAGACGAGGTTCATCACCATCGGGAAGCGCGTGCCCGACTGGACCGGCATCTGTTCGAGCATGTACAGGTAGCCGTTGGCGCTCGTCGCGTTGAAAACGCGGCCGCCGGCCACCGAAGCCCCGTAGCAGATGCCTGCCGAACTATGCTCCCCGTCCGCGGGAATCAGCTTGATGTCATGCTGGCCGTTGGCCTTCATCAAATCGAGAAACTGGGCCACTTCCGTCGAGGGCGATATCGGGAAATATCCCATGATATGGTAGTTGATCTGATGCGCCGCGTAGGCGGCCATTTCGTTGCCCGACTCGTAAACGACCCGCTGCTCCACCTTGCCCGCCGGGGGCGTTTCCTTGCGAATGTCGATGGCCATCTCCGTTCACCCTTTCCTGGATATTACCGAATCCGAATTTTCGCCTGCGGACTTCGGCCGCCTTCGCCTGGCGTCCGGGTCCCGGCGTTCGAACCCTGTCGGTGCCAGTTGCCCGTGCCGCCGGCCCTCGGCCGGTCCGGTCGGCCGCACGCCGCGTTTAGTTCGCCAGCCGGAACCGGTGCGGCACGCGATGCGATTCCGCGTAGCCCTCTTCCTCCAGCGCAGCGGTGAGCGCTTCGGTCGGGCAGGCGCTCACGCACTTCAGGCAGCCTTTGCAATACTGGTAATCGATGCCCAACAGAAACATTTGCGGCCGCCCCTTCTTGTCGGGCTTCTCTTCCCAGACGAAGCAGAAGTCGGGACAGACGTTGTCGCAGTTGGCGCAGTGGATGCATTTTTCCTCGTCGAAATGCGGCAGCCGTCCGGCGCGCGAACTGCTCAGGTCTTTCAGGATGCTGTTGCCCGGATTGATGATCGTGCCGCCGATCGGCTGCGTCTCGTATCCGAGCACGGGAGTGTCCATCCGCATCGCCGGAGGCATCGTTTCGCCTTCCGGCAGGCCGAACGTCTGGAAGACGACTTCCTTGTAGCCGCGTTCAAAAGTGTTCAGCGCCGGTTGGACGGCCTGCGGGTATTTTTTCTCCAGCGATTTGCGTATGACGCCTTTCATGAATTCCGGATCGAGGAACTCGCACAGCCGGAACAACCCGCCCAGCATGGCCATGTTCACGCGGTTGTTCTCCTCCAGGGCGATGCCGGTCGCGTCGACGACGGCGATCGTGCCGGCTTTCAGCTTGAGCAGTTCTTTCAGCCGTTCCGGCGATTTCTTGGAGTTGACAAGCACGATAGTGTCCTCGTACATGCCGGAAATCACGTTCATCGTCTTGGCCAGGTTCTCGTGGAAAATGCCGATCACGTGGGGTCGCTCCACCGGGGACGTATCGCGGATGGTGGCGTTGGATTCGCTGAACCGGATATGCGCCTTGACGGGGGAACCTTTTTTCTCCGAACCGTACGAACTGAAGCTGACGCCGTTCAGTCCGACGCCCATGACGCCGGCTTCCGCCAGCATCTTGCCGGCCAGATTCGCGCCGAGACCCCCGATGGATTCGAGCCGGATTTCAAAGAAGCCGGATTCGTTCACTTTGGGCAGGGTTGCCATCGTGCGGCTGTCTCCTTTCCTGTTGCGTTTGCCCGGAAGGGGCGGGTGCATGACATCGGTGCGAAAAAAAGAATAAGCGCGATATTATTATGAATATTAATAACTTCGCGTTCAATTGCAAAAATCCTGCCGGATCCCGCGATTCGAGGCCGGCGGCCGGGCGGGCCGGTTTCCGGACCCGGAAGACAAACGATCCGTCGTCTGCTATAATGTCGCCTGTACAAAAGGAGGAAGGTTTCGCCATGTCGAATTCCGGCCGCACCACCGAACGCACGACCGCCCCCCATTCGTCCGCCGGCCGTGCGCCCGTTGACGCTCCCGTCACGCGTCTGCAGCGCATGACCGTCATGACCAGCGTCGTGCTGGTCATGCTGGTCGCCGGGATGGACACCACGATTCTGAACACGACGATGCCGCGCATTGCGAGCGCGCTCGGGGGTCAGGAGTGGTACGCCTGGACGTTTACGTCGTATATGATTTTCACCACGGTCATGACCCCGATCGCCGGACGGCTGGCCGACCTGTTCGGCCGCAAGCGGGTATTCGTCGCCGGGATGCTCGTCTTTCTGGCCGGTTCGCTGCTGTGCGGATTCGCCGGTTCCACCCTGCAGCTTGTCGTGTACCGGGCCGTGCAAGGGGCCGGCGCGGGCCTGGTTGCCCCGTTTCCGCCCATCATCGCGGGCGACCTGTACCCGGTCGAACAGCGGGGGAAAATCCAGGCGCTTTTTTCGGCCATGTGGGGGTTGTCCGCGGTGCTCGCCCCGCTGCTCGGCAGCGTGCTCATGGAACATGCCGGCTGGCGGTGGATCTTTTGGGTCAACCTCCCGATCTGCCTGATTTCGCTGCTGTTTTTGCTGGCTTACCCCGAAGCGTACCGGCCGAAACAGGCCAAGGTCGACACGGGCGGAGCCTTGCTCTTTTCGGCGGGTATCGTGCTCGCGCTGCTGGTCACCGTCGAACTGCCCGGCCAGATCTGGTACGGGGCGGCCGGAGCGGCGATTCTGGCCTTATTTTTCCTGTACGAGCGCCGGCACCCCTCCCCCCTTCTGCCGCTCGGGCTGTTTGGCGATCGGCAATTGCGCTGGATCACGGTCAACGCTTTTGCGTCCACCGCCGCGTTGTTCGGCACGTCCAGCTTCGTGCCGATGTTCCTCCAAATGGAAGGATACAGCCTGTTCGCCAGCGGCGCGGTGCTGATCGGCATGTCGGCGGGCTGGATGGCCGCCTCCGTGCCGAGCGGCAAGTGGATTCTCAAATACGGCTACGCACGCCTGATCGTAACGGGCAACGCGCTCCTGGTGGCCTCCGGAGCCATGCTGTTGTTCCTGCGGCCGGGAACGGGGTTGCTGTACGTCGGCGTGACGATGTTCGTGCTGGGACTCGCCTTCGGGTTGCTGGCCACGGTCGGCACCATCGGCGCCCAGCAACTGGTCGGTCCGCATGACAAGGGCGTATCGACGTCCCTGCAATTGTTCGCCCGGAACGTCGGCACGGCCGTCGGCGTCGCCGTCATGGGCGGGCTGTTCAACCGGGCCGGCGACCCGTACACCGGCATCGCCCACCTGTTCCAGTACGGTGCGGCAGCCGCCGTCGTCGCCCTCCTGTCGTCCTTGCCGATGCTGAAACGGACGTTTGTCCGGGCGGCGGCGGAGACCGGACCGGACCAAGCCTGAGCCTGTTTGCCGATTGGCCCGGTCGGTTTTATCCTGCAGCCGTATATTTTATTACAACGTGTTTCATAAAACTGTAGTGCGTGTTACAGCATATGTTACATTCCTGTGGCGCGTCCGGGATGGAGGTCCGGTTCTTCGCGTTCCGTCGCCGTCACGACCCGTCATGGCGGCGCCGCGCCGGAAAACGGCGGTTCGAAAATTACGGTTCATAAATCATTTTCCGGGTCATGCCGCCGTCGACAAACAGGGCCGTCCCCGTCACGAAATCGTTTTCGGGATCGGTCAGGTAAAAGCAGGCGCGGGCCACATCCTCCGGCCGTCCGACCCTGCCCGCCGGGTGCTGGGCATGATCGATGTCGCGCAGGGCGGCGTAATCCCCCGTTTCGATCCAGCCGGGGCAGACGGCGTTGACGCGGATGCGATACCGCCCGAGGGAGACGGCCAGCGCGTGCGTGAGCGCGAGCAATCCCCCCTTGGAAGCGGCGTAGGCTTCCGTGTCGGCTTCCGACTGGACGGCGCGTGTGGACGCGATGTTGACAATGGAACCGCCCTCCCGCCGCGCGACCATCCGACGGGCCGCTTCCCTTGCGCACAGGAACGCGCCGCGCAGGTTCACGTCCAGCACCTCGTCCCATTCTTCCACCGACAGTTCCAGCGGGGATTTGACCCGGTTGCGGCCGGCGTTGTTGATCAGGATGTCAATGCCGCCGAACGTTTCGTCCGCTTGGTCGAACAGCCGGACGATCTCGTCCGGCCGCCGCAGGTCGGCGGGAAAGAAGACGACGTCCGTCCCCCGCTCCGCCATCGCGCGCGCCAGCCGTTCGCCGTCCGTGTCCGCCAGGTCCGTCATCGCCACGCGCGCTCCCCGCTCCGCGTACGCTTCGGCCAGCCGGCGCCCGATGCCACCCGCCGCGCCCGTGATCAGCACGCGCAGGCCGGAAAACCGGCCCTCGGGGAGCTTCCGTTCCGTGTTCCGCTGCTGTTCCCGATTCATGGTCTCACGCTCCGATCGTTTCGGTATGACCTTCCGCGCATCTCGCGTCGGAACCGTCCGCCGGTTGGGTCGTCGGATTCCGCTGCCGCGGTTTCCCGCCGCCGCACTCCCGGCGGACGCTTCTCAGGCCAGCTTCATTTTTTCCGCCGCCGTCAGCCTGCGGCCCTTGACGCGCAACTCCATCCGGCCGTCGATCAGACCCCAGATTTCATCCGCGTACCGTTCCGCCCACTCCAGCCGGTGCAGCGCCAGAACGGCCGCAACGCGCCGTTCCTTGCACAGGTTGCGCAGGTTGGCCAGAATCGCTTCCGCCGCGTGCGGATCGAGGCCGGACACCGGCTCGTCCGCCAACAGCAGCCGGGCGCCGTGGACGATCGACCGGGCGATGGCCACCCGCTGACGCTCCCCGCCGCTCAGTTTCTCCACCGGGTAATGCGCACGGTCGAGGAGCCCGAGTTGTTCCAACGTGTCCATCGCGCCCAGGTAGTCGTCGTTGCGCACCAGGCCGGTGACGCGGCGCCACCAGGGCGTTTGCCCGACGGCGCCGATAATGACGTTTTTGAGCGCCGTTTTTTTCTCCAGCAACACCGGCTTTTGCTCCAGGTAGGCAATCTGCCGCTTCGCCTTCAGCCGCGCCAACCAGCCGTCCCGGAGCAGGTTCCGGCCGTCCCAGCGGTACTCGCCCGACGTCCACGGTTCCCTGAGGGCCAGGCAGCGCAGCAACACCGACTTCCCGCTGCCGCTCGGGCCGGTGACGGCGACGACGGTTCCGGGCTCCAGTTCGGCGTGAATGTGATCGAGAACGGTTTTGCCGTCGGTCAGTTTTCGGGTCAGTCCGACAATTTCGATCATGGTGGCCAAGCTCCTTCGGCATCCGTGTTTAAGTCCAGTTTATTTTATTCCAGAAGGTCTTTCCATACGAACACATGTTTGGTAAAATGGAAATGGGAACATCTGTTCCCGATATTCTGACGGCAAGGCGGGGATTCCGATGAGCGACTGCCAACGTTTCCGCTATCTGGAACCGGCCAGGGGCGCGAAGCCGTCCCGGGATCTGACGTTTAAATTTTTCGTGGACGGCAGGCTGGAAATCGTCGACAACGACACCGGCCGTCACCTCTCCCCCCGCGATCTGAGCGGAGGAAGTTACGACTTTTACGTCCGGCAGCGGCTGGCGTTCATCCGGCGGCACCTGCAGGCGAAGATTGCCCGCAACGGCGCGTGAAGCTTCGGGACGCATACATATTGTCAAGCGGGTTTGCCCGGCGTCATAATGAAAGTATTCGAAAAAGGAAAGCATCCGAAGCCATGCCGTACCGGACATACCGGCGAAGCCGCGCCGGTCCGAACGGTGTCCCCGCAGACCGGTCCCTTCCGGAACCGGGGAAGGGATCACCCGTGCCATCGTTCCCCGGCCGGGCGGAAGGAGTTGTCGCATGAAGCAGCATCTCTTTTTTGATTTGGACGATACGCTGGTGCACTGCAATATTTACTTCCATGAAGTGCTGAACGAGTTTGCCGCGCGGATGTGCGAGACGTTCGCTTCCTCCGGCCTGACGCGCGAGGCCGTTTTGGCCAAGCAGTCCGAAATCGACATTGCCGGTGTGCGGATCCACGGGTTCAAGAGCGACCATTTCCCGCAATCCTTGGTCGACACGTACCGGCATTTTTGCGGCCGGTTTGGCGAATCCCCTTCCGCGGAGGAAGAGCGGTCGTTATGGCGACTGGGCTTGTCCGTCTATGAACGGGACGTGGAGCCTTACCCGCACATGGAGGAAACGTTGGAGTCGCTCGCCGCGCAAGGGCATGTGCTGCACCTGTACACGGGCGGCGACGCCTTCGTGCAGCGCCGGAAAATCAGACGGTTAAGGCTGGAACGCTACTTCGACCGGCGCGTGTACATCCGCACCCACAAGCGCCTCGACGATCTCCGCGCCATTCTGGCCGAAGTCGGTTGCGATCCCGCGCATACGTGGATGATCGGCAACTCGGTCCGCACCGACGTGCTGCCCGCGCTTGCGTGCGGCCTGAACGTCCTATACATGAAGCGGCCGAACGAATGGGTGTACAACGTCCTGCCGATCGACGTGCCGCCGCGGGGCGTGTTTCTCACTCTGCAATCGCTGGCCGACATTCCGCCGGTCATCCGCCGCCACGCGGAAGCCGCCGGAGCCGGGTCATAGCGGTCGGGAATGCGCGCGGCATTCCCCCGTCGGTCTCCCGCCTTCGCGCTATTGGATCCGGATCGACACGTAATGTTCGGCCACCGGTTCCCCGTCGAGCAGCGGATCCAGCAGGGCGCGCCATTCCGCATAGTGCGGCGACTGGCCCACGAAGACGGCGCGGTGTTTGATCGATCGCCACTGGACCATCATCAGGTATTTCTCGTCCGTTTCCACGCACTTGTGCAACTCATGCCGCACATAGCCCGGCGCCCGGGCCAGAAGGTCGGACGCCTGGCGAAACCGGCTTTCAAAATCGTTTTTCATCCCCGGTTTGATGTGGAATGCGGTCACTTCCAGCACCATGGCGTGTCCCTCTTCCTCTCGGTTCCTCTCCGGCCGGCGGCCGGACCACCGCTTTTTCCATCTATATTCGCCACGGGCTGCCAATCATGATTCCATGACGCCATCATTCCATGGCCACGTCCAATCCGAAGTTATCCGACGCCCGCCACCCGGATCAGCCGAATCGCTTATCCGTTCACCGCTTCGCGAAGCTGCCGCATGTGCGCCAACGCCGTTTCCATGCGCCGGATGTCGTCCGGATCGCGTCCCGATGAAAGGAACGTCACCCGGCCCCTGCCCGCGGGGTTGAGCAGGTCCCGTTCGGCCAGCAATTGCGCCAACCGGCGCACCGTACCGAGCGCGCCGTCAATCAGGCGGATGTGGCCGGGAAGCATCTCCTCCAGCACCCGCCGGTAAAACGGATAATGCGTGCAGCCGAGCACGACGGTGCCGTAGCGCGACAGGTCGACGCTGGCCAGCTTGTCCCGGAAATAACGGCGAACCGCTTCGCCTTCAAACTGCAGCCGTTCGCAGGTGTCCACCAGTTCCGGAAGGGCCAGCGAATCGACCACGCTGCCGTCGTCCACCCGCGATACCAGTTCCGCGTATTTGCGTTCGCTCAGCGTAAGCGGCGTCGCCAGCACCAGCACCCGCCGGCCCGTGGAGCGGGACAGTTCCACCGCCGGCTTGACGGCGGGCTCCATGCCGACGATCGGAATGTCGTAGGTGGCGCGCAAATCCTGAATGGCGATGCTGGTTGCCGTATTGCAGGCCACCACCAGCGCTTTCACCTGCCGCCGCATCAGTTCCGCCGCGGCCTCCAGCACGTACGCCCGGACTTCCTCCTTGCTCTTCGTTCCGTACGGGACGTGGCGCGTGTCGGCGTAATAGATGTACTCTTCCCGCGGCAACATCCGCAACGCTTCGGACAGGACGGAAATGCCGCCGATGCCCGAGTCGAAAAATGCGATGGCCCCTTTGTCCATAAGTTCCCACTGCCCTGTTCCTGACGTGATTGCCAAGACGTTTTTTTCAATGCAACGCGTTCAATACAACGAATCTCATGCAACGAGTCTATTGCAGCGATTCCAATACAACGAGTCCAATGCACCGCAACGTTTCCAATGCAGCGGCCAATTCCGCGCAACCCTATAGTACAAAACCGGACCTTCCGTACACAAGACGAACACGGCTCCCATCCTCGGCGCAAACGGTACACGCCGAAGGTGGAATCTGGCGAAAGGCCGATCGTGCCGCCGGGCATGCCGGACGCAAAAAACCCGGCTGCCTTGCGGCAACCGGGTCGGACGTCGTCCGCTTTCCCGCGCGGGCGCTTCCGCGATACATCCGTGAAAGAAAAGAAATGAATCCGGCGGCCTTACTTGCCCAGCAACTGGTCGATCCGCACCGGCTGGCCGCTGCGGGCGGACCGCCAGACCGCTTCCCCGGTGGCGACGGCCAACGCGCCGTCTTCGCTGCCCGACAGAATCCGGTACGGCCGGCTCGGGTCGGGTCCCAGGAACAGGTCCTCGATCAGCGCCGGGTCGCCGCCGCCGTGACCGCCCTTGCGGCGGACGACGTGAATCGTTTCCTTGGAACCGAACATCGGGAAGTAGTCGATCGTCTGCTCCGGCACCGGGAACGGCACGCGCGACAGTTCGTGGAACTCCTGGGTTTCCAGCCGGCCTTTTGTGCCGTTGATCGCCAGCCGGTACCCTTCAAACGGCGCGGAAAACAGGATCGAATAACTGAGCATCGCGCCGCCGTCATAACGGACCGTTGCCGTGTAGGTGTCCTCGATGTCGATCTCCGAATCGAAGATGCACATGTCCGGACGATACCCCGTGTAGGCGTTGCTCGTCTCCGTCGGCAACGCGCCGATGTGATCGTCCCTGGCGACGACGTCGTCGGTACGGGTCGTCCAGCGCCGGTAATATGCGCAACTGCCGCGCACCTCGCACGTGCCGCAGTGGCGTCCGTCTTCCTTGCGCGGATTCAGCTCGCCGTTCGGTCCGTAAAAGTTGAGCGCGCCGTACGCGAACGCCTCCACCGGCTTCTGGCCGATCCACCAGTTGACGAGGTCGAAATGATGCGAGCTTTTGTGGATGGACAGGCCGCCGGAGAACTTGCGCATCCGGTTCCAGCGTTTGAAGTAGCTGGCGCCGTGGTACGTGTCAATGTACCAGTTCAGATCGACTGACACAATCCGGCCGAGTTTGCCTTCCAGCACCATTTCCTTGATTCTGGTGTGGATCGGATTGTAGCGGTAGTTGAACGTCACCGTCACCTTGCCGCGGCTGGCGGCCTCGGCCTCCATGATGTGCCGGCAATCCTCCGCCGTCGTGGCCATCGGTTTCTCGGTGATGACATCGAGATCGTGCCGGAGCGCCTGGATGATGTAGCCGGCGTGGGTGTCGTCCCGGCTGGCGACAACGACGACGTCCGGTTTCGTTTCCGCCACCATCCGGTCGAAATCGTCCGCGCCGTACTCCGGCACATCCGCAAGTTGCGGCAGCAGGGACTTGCACACGCCGTGCCGGCGCGAATCGCTGTCCAGGAGGGCGACGACGCGCGCGGAATCCCGGAACGTGGTCACCATCGGTTTGAGAAACATGCCAATGGCACGGTTGCTGACGCCACAGATCGCGTATTTTTTCATGAAGCAACACCTCCGCGAGAGGATGAGAAGGATTGGCGCTTGCGATAAAGCCGCAGAATCAGCAGCAACGTGAGCAATTCCGCCGCCGATCCCGCCGACTGGGCCAACGCGCCGAGGCGTCCGTTCCAATCGGGCACCGCGGCGACGGCCGCGACCAGCACGACGGTGACCGTCAGGATGTTGGCGGTTTGCGTCCGGATCAGGACGCGCGTCTGATTGCGAAGCATCATCAGACCGTTGCAGAAATCGATCCAGGCGAACAGCGCCGCCTGCGGCAACAGGCAGCGAAGCACCGCGAGGCTTTCGTTCAGCAGCGTCCCTTCCGCGCCGAGCACGTGACGCAGCGCCCAGGGGCCGACCGGCGTGAAGGCCAGCACGGACAACAGCATAAACGGCAGCGTATGGAGCACGGCGGCCACCCGGAGCGACGTCCGCGGATCGTGCGGGTAAAACTGCAGCGCGATCTGATGCGCGTAACTGAAAAAGCTGAGCGTCAGTTGCGTAATGCTTCCCGCCACGGCAAAGGAAGCGATGGCGAGGCTCATGTCGGACGTTTTGCCCAGCATGATGTTGATGACCGGTGCGACCACGACCGCGAGGAACGAGGACAGCACGAGCGGCCGGTAAAACGGGAAAATATCCCGCACTCTGGCGACGGTCGAGGCCGCGTCCCGTTCCGGCAGCCCCCGCACCGTGCTTCGGCCTTCCACGAAGCCGAACGCCGCCTCCGTCGCCATGCCGATCAGAAAGATAAAGGCGCCGGTGTGACCACCGATGGCGACGCCCGACCGCAAAATGAGCCAGGAAGCCGCGTACATGACCGCCAGGCGAAGCAGCATGCCCAGCGTCAGCCACTTCGTGTTGCGTTTGCGGATCAGCACGCCGTGATACAGGCAGCGCAACGCCGAAAACACGCTCACGAACACGATCACCCGGTAGGCGCTCAGCGCGGCTTCAGCCAGCTCCCCCTCCGCACCGAAGATGAATCCGATCAAGGCCGGTCCCGCCGGCGTGAACGCAATGCTTGTTCCGATCAGAATGATCAGCGCAATCAGGCCGGCCGTCAGCCGCGCGAGCGCCCGGAAGGACGTCCGGTCGGTCACCAGCGCCGATCCGGTCTGGCGGAGCAGAACCGCCGGCCGTTCCGTGAACGAAAAGATGCTTTGGGCAATCGTGTAGCCGGCGATGATCAGCTCCGGTTGCGGGGAGCGGGCCAGCGTGCCGTTGATGATGACATGCGACAAAGTCACCAGACTGGCGGACAGCCCGAGCGGCAGGAAAAAGCGCAAAATCTTGCCCGGCGTCACCCCGCGAGCGGCGCCCCGCGCCGCCCCGGCCGGCGAAAGCTTCGCAGGGACGGCCCGCGTCCCGCCGGCTTTCGCGGCCAGGGCTTCGTCCGCGGCGCCGGCATCGGGCCGGTCTCCGGCTTGCCCCGTCGGCGCGAAGGCGTCCGCGCCGCGCTTTTCCGCCGCGGAAGCGGCAGAACCCGCTTCCGGACCGGCGGCCTCCCGTCCGCCCATCCGCGGTTGGCCCGATGTTCCCATCCGGTTTACCCTTGGGCGCGCGGTACGCCCAGCAAGTCCAGATGACGGCCGATATGGAGCTCCAGCGCCCGTTCGTACGTTTCCTCGTGTTCGTCCAGCGTCCGGAAAAAGGCATCGCGGAATCGGTACGCGCCCTTTTCGTCCTTCGCCTGCAGCAGCAGCCCGTACGTAATGTGCATCAACTGCCGCGCGTCGTTGTCGTCCATGTAGGCGGGCAGGTCGGCGTCGGCAACCTCCTCCAACGGCTTGATCCGGGCGATATCCGTCGTGACGTGGTAGTACGCCCGCGCCTCGTCGAAGTGGGCCAACGCGTAACGGTGCATCTCCCGGTACAGGGCCGGATTCGTCCGGGCGATGATGCGCACCGCTTCCAGCCAGTTCGTGCCCGCCGTCTTCACGTGGAAGCGCCCGCCGGTGTGTTTGCCGATGATCGGGAACACGCTGAATTTGTCGCTGCCGGAATGGATGCTCAGCTTGTAGCCGAAATGGTCGGCGATGGCGGCATGCACGACAAATTGCCGTTCGAACTCCGCGGTGTCGCCGATATAGTCGATGCCTTTCTGGAACTCCCCGATGAAACGGGGCGCCATGCTGTAAATGTCCATGCCGCGGGCGTGCAGCTCGCTGGCGACCAGAAAATGCGATTCCGGCGCCGTGGGCGTCAGCGTTTCGTCGATGGAAATTTCGAAATCGACGGGACGTCCGGCGTTTCGGATGTAAGTCTCGTAAATGTGAATCATGAATTGCACCGCCCGGTCGTACACGAGCACGTCCCGCATGAGGCGGGAGGCGTCAAACCGCAGTTCGTGGCGGCCGACGGTGAACGTGCGGTCCAGATAACGGGATTCGTAATGATGGCGCACCGACTCGGGCAGCGCTTCGTAGCGGCGCCGCACTTCCGCCTCGTCGGCGGCCGCGGCTCCGTTGTCGATCATGTCCGAACAGTCCAGCGTCAGCATGCTGAACCCGAGGTCGAGGGCCATCCGAATGTCTTCCTCGCGCTTCAAATGGTCACCGTCCGCCCCGTATCCTTCCGTCCATCCCTCCTGGAAAACGGCGTAGGCGGCGGCGTCGAGCACCTCTTCGTACGTGCGTCCCGTCAGCGTGAGTTCGCGAATGCTCTGCTGCGCCAGGACCGGACGGATGCCGCGTCCCCGCACCGTCCGCAAATGGCCCGTTCCGGCCCGGCCGAGCCGGTCGCCCAGCCCGATGGTCGCCACCCGCTTGCCAAACGCCTGCGGCACCGTGAAAGGAAAATAACGGTTTAATACCAGACGGTTTTCGTGGCTCAGGTCGCACACTTTGAGGCCGTCCGTCACCGTACCGGCCAAATCGCGGTACAGCGGCCCCTCTCCCGCGGCAACCAGCTTCTTCGCGCCGCCTTCCTTGATCATCACCACGCGCGTTCCTTCGTGCGTCTGAAGCGAACGCGGATACAAACGGATTTCGCCCGTTTCCGGCATCCGGCCGTTCGCCAGAAACTCGTGCACCGCTTGATAACGCATAGCGTCCACCTGCCTCCATGAATGTTGAATTCCGCCGTTGCCGCCCGATCGGTCCTCGTGCCGTCCGCCGCGCCGCCGCTTTGCCCACGGTCCGTTCCGGAGACTTACCGCGCGGGAGCGTCTTCTCCCGGACGGCCCCCGATTTCCGCGGCCAGTTGCAGAATCATCGCGGCGTGATAGCCGGCCCCGAAACCATTGTCGATGTTGACGACGGTGACGCCGGCCGCGCAGGACGTCATCATCGCCAGCAACGTGGTCACGCCCTGGAAATGCGCGCCATAGCCCACCGACGTCGGCACGGCGACCACCGGCCGGCGCACAAGGCCGCCGACGACGCTGGCCAGCGCCCCTTCCATTCCCGCCACCGCAATCACCACCGAAGCCTGCCGGATCCGTTCGCGATGGGCAAGCAGCCGATCCAGCCCCGCCACGCCGACATCGTAGATCCGGTCCACTTCGCAACCCATCCATTCGGCCGTGCCCGCCGCCTCTTCCGCCACCGGAATGTCCGACGTGCCCCCGGTGAGCACCGCCACGCGGCCCGGCAGCCTGCGGTCCGCCCGTCCGTATCGGAGGAGGCGGGAAACGGGATCGTAAACGGCCTCCGGCAGGCGCGCCGTCACCCGCTCCGCCATTTCCGGCGTGGCCCTCGTTGCCAGCGCGCGGCCATGCACCTGCGTCAGCCGCAAAAAAATCGCTTCCACCTGTTCCGGCGTCTTGCCGGACCCGAACACGACCTCCGGATGCCCCGTGCGCGCTTCCCGGTCAACGTCCAGCTTGCAGAACGTCAGGTCCTCAAAACGGTTCATGGGCGGCGGCTCCCCGTTTCCAGCGCCCGGTTCATGCTCCCGCTCCGGTATCCCGTCAGGTCCAGCGCGACGTACAGGTAACCGAGCGCTTTGAGCCGTTCCGCGACCTCCGCCGCCCGGGCGACGATCCGCTCCATGTCCGGCGGTTCCACCTCGATGCGGGCGATATCCCCGTGCGTCCGCACCCGCACCTGGCGAATGCCGAGCGAACGGATGTAACGCTCCGCCTCGCCGATCCGGCCCAGCTTCTCCAGCGTGATCGGTTCCCCGTAGGCGATGCGGGAGGACAAACAGGCAAAGGACGGCTTGTTCCAGGTCGGCAAGGCCATCCGGCGCGACAGCTCGCGGATTTCGTCCTTCGTCAGGCCGGCCTCCTGCAGTGGGCCGCGCACACCCCGCTCCTTCGCCGCGCGGACGCCCGGCCGATGCTCGTTCATGTCGTCGGCGATCAGGCCGTACACCACATGCCGGTATCCTTCGCGCTCCGCGAGCGGCTTCAGCCGGTCGAACAGGCTCGACTTGCAAAAGTAGCAGCGATTCCCCGTGTTTTCCCGGTATCCCGGAATGTCCAGTTCGCTCGTCTGGATCACCTCGTGCCGGGCCCCGAGCTGCGCGGCGAGGCGCTTCGCTTCCTCCAATTCTTCCGACGGATACGTTTCCGAGTCGGCGGTCACCGCCAGCACGCGGTCCGGACCGAGCGCTTCCAGCGCGGCCGCAAGCAGAAACGTGCTGTCGACCCCGCCGGAAAACGCGACCACCACCGATTCCATGTCCCGCAAAATCCCGAGCAGGCGGGCGCGTTTCGCGGACAGGATCTCCTCTCCCGCACCGGACGCGGCAAACCCGTCATGACCGCCCGGTTGAACGACCGCCATACGAACTCCTCCTTTGTCACGAATGCGGCAAACCGACAGCCGAATGGCCCCGGAACGCCGACAGGCCGCGCATAGGCGTTTTCAGACGCTCGTACAGATCCAGGTACATCGGGAACAGTTCCGTATAAACCGCGTGCACGGCGGCGTCGGGCTCGTAACGGCGGCCTTCCGTCACGTCCCAGCCGGTCAGTTCCCCGGCCGCTCCCTGCATCGCGTACAGGCCGAGCCGCACCGCCCCCATGCCCGAACCTTCCACTTCTTCCGGCACCAGCACGGTCGTGCCCAGCATGTCGGCCAGCATCTGGCACCACAGGGGAGAACGGGCGAACCCGCCCGAAGCGCGCACCTCGCGGACCTTGCCCGTCATCCGTTCCAGCGGATCGACGATCGCCCGAATCTGGAACAGCACGCCCTCCATCGCCGCGCGGATCAGATGCGCGTCGCCGTGCGCCAGCGTCAGCCCGAACAGCACGCCCTGCGCGAGGGGGTCCCAGAAGGGCGCCCGTTCGCCGGTCAAGAGCGGAAGAAACAACAGACCGTCCGCGCCCGGCGGCACCTGTTCGGCCATTTGCGCCGCTTCCGGCAACGAAAGGCCCTTGCAAACCCGGTCCGACATCCAGCGCATGACGATCGCGCCGTTGTTGGTCGCGCCGCCGACGATCCAGCGGCGCTCCGTCAGGGCGTAGCAAAACAGCCGGCCCTGCGGATCCGGCGACGGCCGGTCGACGGCGGCGCGGACCGCTCCGCTCGTGCCGATCGTCACCGCCAGCAAGCCCGGTTCAAGCGCGCCGACGCCGAGATTGGCCAACACGCCGTCGGACGCTCCGGCCACGAAGGGCGTCTCCGGCGACAGCCCGGTTCGCTCGGCCACTTCCGCCCGCAAGCCGGTCAACCGGTGCGTGGTCGGCACGAGCCGGGGCAGTTGTTCCTCACGCACGCCGGCCAGCCGCAACGCTTCCTCGTCCCAGGCCAGCCTCTCCAGGTTCAGGCAGCCGGTGGCGCTCGCCAGCGAATGGTCCATCACCCATTCGCCGAACAACCGGTGGAAAATATATTCCTTGATGCCGGCGAACCTGGCCGCCCGCCGCCACAGGTCGGGATGCGTTTCCCTCAGCCAGAGCAGCTTGACAAGCGGCGACATGGGATGAATCGGCGTTCCCGTGCGCAGATACACCGCCAGCCCCGTACCGTCCGCGGCCAGCCGTTCCGCCTGGGCCGCCGCCCGTTGGTCGGCCCACGTGATGCTGCGCGTCAGCGGACGCCCGTCCGCGTCCAGCGCGATCAGGCTGTGCATGGCCGAGCTGAAACAGACGCACAGCACGTCGCCGGCGGACAGCCCCGCGCGCCGCATCACCGTGGCCAGTCCCTCCACGACCGCTTCATAAATTTCGTCGGGATCCTGTTCCGCCACCTGAGGCTGCGGCGTATGAAGCGGATAGGCGATGCTGTGCATGGCAAGCAGTTTGCCCGCCGTATCCGTCGCCAACGTTTTGGTGCTGGTGGTCCCGATGTCCACCGCCAGCACGGCAAAACCTTTTTGCGTCATGCCTGCACGGTCCTTTCGTTCTGGCGTCGCCTCGCGATCGGAGGCCCAACGTCCGTCAAATGGTCATCGCCCCGAAGCCGCCGTCGACCCGGATCAGCGCTCCGGTGACAAACGAAGAGGCCTTCTTCGCGGCCAGGTACACGACCGTCCCCTGCAGCTCCTCCGGATTGCCGAACCGCCCCATCGGGGTGTGGCGCATGATCGCCTCGACGCGGTCGGGCGACAGGATCTTCCGGTTCTGCTCCGCCGGGAAAAATCCGGGAATGATGGCGTTGACCCGCACGCCGTGCGGCGCGAATTCCCGGGCCAGAAACTGGGTCACGCTGTTGACCCCCGCCTTGCTGGCGGAATACGTGAATACGCGCGACAGCGGCGGCCCGGACGACACCGAGGAGATGTTGATGATGGAACCGCCTTCACCCTGCTCGATCATGCGCTTGCCGAAAATTTGACAGGCCATGACGACGCTCTTCAGGTTGACGTCCATGATCCGGTCCCACTCGTCCATCGTCAGCTCGAAAAACGGCGTGGCGCTGTTCGTGCCGGAAGCGTTGACCAGCGTGTCGACGCGTCCGCCCCACGCCAGCACGTTGTCCAGCAAACGCTCCAGGTCTTCCCGCTTCGTGGCGTCCGCCGCCATCGGCACCGCGGTGCCCCCGGCTTCCCGGATCCGGGCGCAAACCGCTTCCGCCTTGGTCATGTCGCGGCCGACCACGGCCACCTTGGAGCCCGCCGCGGCAAGAGCTTCCGACATGGCCCCGCCCAGCACGCCGTTTCCGCCAATCACGACCGAAACCGTGCCGCTCAAATCAAACCAGTTCATTTCATCCCGCCTTTCGCCAATTCCCCGCAAATTTCAGCATCATCGGATTAACAACGTTGTTATTTTCATCATAACCGATTCTCCGCCCGGTGTCCACTGGACGTGCAGGGGGAATTTTCGGGCGCGATACGGTCGCTTTTCTTTTCCCCAAAGCCAAATTGTATTAAGATAAAGTCGCGGGAATGACAACGTTGGCAAGCCAACGGGTCCATCCCCGGCAGGAGGTGAAAACCCGGCATGGTCACCATCAAAGACATTGCGGAACGCGCGGGCGTCAGCTTTTCCACGGTATCCAAGGCGCTGCGGAACAGTCCGCTCGTTCGCCACGAAACGAAACAGAAAATCCTGGCGATTGCCGAAGAGCTGGGCTACCAACCCAACATTGCCGCGCGCCGTCTCGTGTCCCGCAAAAGCTGGGCCGTCGGCGTCGTCTGGCCGTCGGTCGAACGTACCGCGCTTTCGTTTCTGATCACCCGCATCAACGCGCACCTGGAGCGCCACGGCTATGCCACCGTGCTGTCCATCAACGAGGTGAAATCCGCCATCGACGTGTTCCGGCGCTTCCAGGTCGACGCCATTCTCGTGTTCGGCGATCGCGGTGACGAACTGCCCCCCGAATCCGGACGCGGCCGGATTCCGATGCTGGTGTACGGCACGGCGGGGCGGTCGCCCTACCCGACGGTGGACGTGAACCGGAAACGGGCGATCCGGTTGGCCGTTCGCCATCTGGCCGAGCTGGGCCACACGGACATGGTATACATCGGCCGGCCGGCCCAACACGACCTGTTGCAGGAAGAAAAACTCGCCGCCTTCCGCCAGGAGATGGCGGAACTGGGGCTCCCCTGTCCGGAAGACGCCATGCCGCACATGGCGGGCATGGAAGTGCACGACGGCTACATTGCCGCAAATACCGTGCTGGAGCGGCATCCCCGCCCGACCGCCATCATCAGCGGCAGCATCGACCTGACGCGGGGCATCCTGCGCGCCGTCGCGGAAGCGGGCCTTTCCGTTCCGCGGGATCTGTCCGTCGTCAGCTACGACAACATGCCGCTGGCCGCGGAACTGGACGTGCCGATGACGGTGGTCGGCGTCGATACGGAAACGCTGGCGGGCGCCATCGCGAACATGCTCATCGCGCTGATCGACCGTCCGGACGAAACGGGCAACGTGACGTTTGAACCGGAACTCGTCGTGCGGGCGTCGACGGCGCCGCCCGCCCGCCCCTGATCGCCCCTCCCCGCGATGGGACCGACAAACGGAAACGGCCTTCCCCGCGGTCGATGCCGCGTTGAAGGCCGCCGCCACACCAGGCGGCTTCCCCGCTTACTCCGCGTCAAACGGGAAATACGCCTTGGCGTTGCCGTACGCAATGTTTTTCACGATCATGCCCAACAGTTCCATGTCCGCGGGAAACTCCCCGTTTTCCACCCATTCCCCGATCAGGTTACAGAGAATACGCCGGAAATATTCGTGCCGCGTATAGGACAGGAAACTGCGCGAATCGGTCAGCATGCCGACGAACCGGCTGAGCAGACCCGTCTCGGCCAGCGTCTTCATCTGGGCGATCATGCCCTCTTTCGTGTCGTTGAACCACCAGGCCGAGCCGAACTGGATTTTGCCCGGCACGCCGCCGCCCTGGAAGTTGCCGATCATCGTGCCGATAATGTGGTTTTGCGCCGGATGCAGCGTGTACAGGATCGTCTTCGGCAGCGCGTCGTCCCTGTCCAGCGCGTCCAGCAACCGGGCGAGGGGCTTCGCGATCAGGCTGTCGTTGATCGAATCGAAACCGGTGTCCGGCCCAAGCCGCGAAAACATGCGGGCGTTGTTGTTGCGCAGCGCGTTGATGTGATACTGCATGACCCAGCCCCGCTCGGCGTACAGACGGCCCAGGAAAACGAGCGTGTGCGTCTTGTACTTCTGCTCCTCTTCCGGGCTGACCCGCTCTCCTTTGCGGGCTTTCGCGAAAATGGCCGCCGCCTCCGCGCGCGTGGCCTCCGCGAAGGGCACCTCGTCGAGGGCGTGGTCGGACACCCGGCAGCCGACCTCATGGAAAAACTTCACGCGCGCCTCCAGCGCGGCGAGCAAGTCGTCGTAATTTTCGATCCGGACGCCTGCCGCCTGCTCCAGCTTGCCGATCCATTCGACGAAGCCGGGACGGTTGAGCTCCAGCGCCTTGTCCGGCCGGAACGACGGCAGCACCTTCACGCCGAAGCCCTTGTCTTCGCGCAGCCGGACGTGATACTCCAGCGAGTCGGCCGGATCGTCGGTGGTGCAAATCACTTCCACCTTCGATTTGGTGATGAAGTCGCGGGCCCCGAATCCCGGCCCTTGCAGTTGGGCGTTGACCCGCTCCCAGATGGAGGGGGCGTTGGCTTCATTGATCAGGTCGTTCACGCCGAAAAAGCGCCGCAACTCCATATGCGACCAATGGTAGAGCGGATTGCCGATCGTCATCGGCACCGTGCGGGCATACGCCAGAAACTTGTCGTAATCGTCCGCGTCGCCCGTCACCAGCCGCTCTTCCACGCCGTTGGCCCGCATCGCCCGCCACTTGTAATGGTCCCCGTACAGCCACACTTCCGTCAGGTTGCGGTACGTCTTGTTTTCATAGATTTCCTTCGGACTCAGGTGACAGTGATAGTCGATGATCGGCATGTCCCGGGCGTAGTCGTGGTACAGCCGTTCCGCCGTCGGATTGGTCAGCAGGAAATTGTCGTCCAAAAACGGTCTGGGCATCCGCATCCCTCCGCCTTTCGTTCATGTTAACAACGTTGTTAATCCGTTGCTTCCATCATATGACGAAACAGCGTTTTCATCAATGCTTTTCAACCGATGTCCCGGACATGCCCGTCAAACTTGCGTGTTCGACGGTTTGCGCGGCCAGATCGTGTAACTGAAACTCCAGAGAAAATCGATGAACAGAACAATGGCCCATCTGCCGATCATCAGCAGCAATTCCTTCGTCCGGGAAAAATCGTTGACCAGCACCACCATGCCGTACAAAAGGGCGCTTCCGATCCCCCAGGCCAAAAGATGCTTCGCCCACATCCGGCGCTCATGCCTGGCGTGCTCCGCCCCGTACTTCGGTTTCGGCACCGGTTTCGGACCGCCGGCGAACCGATGGGCAAACCGTTCATCGGCCCACCGGATCATGTTGCGCCCGAAGGCGACGGACACGCCGACGTACACGGCCGCAAGCCCGTGGAAAAAGTCCGCCGTGGCGCCGTTTCGCAGATCGACGACGGTGAACGCCAGCAGCGCCAGATCGATGAGAATCGTGGAGGCCAACAACACCGCGCCCAACGTGCGCGCCCCCAGCAGATACCGGCAAAACAACCCGGCCAGCACGAATACCCAGAACCCGATTTCACAAGCAACAATCAATCCGGCAATCATGGATGGTCCCCTTTTCCTGTCAGATCGAAACAACGACGCTATTTTAGTACAGTTGTATTAAAAAATCAATCGTGCTACAATGGGCATATGCCAAAACGCGTCAATCACGAAACCCGTCGCCGACAATTGGCCGAAGCCGCGTGGCGCGTCATTCGCCGGGAAGGGCTGGAAGGCGCGTCGGTTCGCAACATCGCCCGGGAAGCGGGCATGTCGCTCGGTTCCCTGCGGCATTATTTCGCCAGCCAGAACGAATTGCTGGCCTTTGCGTTGAACATGGTCGGCGAACGGATCCGCGAACGAATCGAACATCTATCGCTGGGCCGGGATTTGCGCCGGGACATCGAAACGATCATCGGCCAGACGCTGCCCCTGGACGAAGAGCGGGCGACCGAATCGATCATCTGGCTGGCGTTTCTGGGCCGGTCGATGACCGATCCCGCGCTGGGGGAACTGGCGGCTTCCGCGCACGAACAGCTCTACGGGCTGTTTCGCCGGTTGACGGAGGCCATGGTTCGCTTTGGCCTCCTGCCGCCCGATGCCGATGCGGAGCTGGAAGCGCGGCGGCTGCACGCGATCGTGGACGGGCTCGCCCTGCACGCCGTGTCGAGCCGCGGCGCCGTTTCCCCGGAAACCGTCCGGCGTGTCATCTCGTACCATCTGGACCGGCTGATGCACTGAATCTGCTGAATCTTTCCTGCTCCCTCCCATCCGTTCATCGTGCAGTACGTATCGTCATGAAGGACAAAACGCATTCATCAATTCTTTTTCCGCGCGAAAGCGAGAGCGAAAGGGAGTTGAGCGCAATGACGGGTTGTCATCATGAGATCACGGTGCTGAACTTTGACGGCCCCTACCTGCTGCAACGACGCCTGGCCGATCTGGCGGACCGCTGGGTGGATCTGTCCGACATTCCCGGAACCAACCTGCTGTGCGCGGAGGAGGCCCTCGCCGAAATCCGGCGGCGGTTGGCCGGCTTGCGGGGAACGCACGTCAGGTCCGCGGCCCCCGCCGCCCCGGGCGTCACCTTCATCGGCAGCGGGAATTACCACTACGTCACCTATCTGTTGTTGGAACAAACCAAGCGCCCCTGCACGCTGCTCCTGTTCGATCGCCATTCGGACATGAAATCCGCCGCGCACGACGCCGGCCTCCTCACGTGCGGCAACTGGGTCGCCAAAACGCTGGAGCGGCTTCCCTTTGTACGGGAAGTGCACATCGTGGGCGCCCTTCCCGCCGACGGCGCTCCCTCTCCGGACACCCGCCCGCTTGAACAGGCCGGACGCCTGCGGTTCTGGCCCGCCGAAACCGAGCCGGACGCATTGACGGCCGCGCTGCAAGGCCGCGACCTCTACATCAGCATCGACAAGGACGTGCTGAGTCCGCAGGCGGCCGTCACCAACTGGGACCAGGGCGACATGGAGCTTGAGCGGCTCATGGCCCTGCTGCGGGCGGTCATGCGCTGCAACCGGGTGATCGGCGTCGACGTCTGCGGGGAATATCCGGTCACTCCCGCCGATCGTTGGCGCAGCGCCGCCGTGCAACGCCGCAACGAGCAGGCCAATCTGTCCATCCTCCAGGCTCTGCAGTCGGCTTGACGCCCGGCCGGAAAGGAACGTTGCCGGCTTTGCGGACAAGCTTTGCCACCCGCCCCGGCTTGCCGGCGGCGGGTGGCAAAGCTTGTCCGTTTTCATGAATCCGCCTCTTCCGCGTCATCGGTCACGAAGACGCAGCGAAACCGTTCCGCTCCGGTCGGCGTCGGTCCGAGGCTCTCAATGGTAAAGCCGATATTGCGGAAGAAGTCGACGTTTTCTTCGTCGGTCTCCACGGCGACCACCTTCGGCTGCTCCTTTGCGATCGCTTCCAGCACGAGCCCCCGGCCGTAGCCCAACCCCCGCGCCTGCGGATCGACGGCGAGATGCAGCACCTGCAGCACGCCCCCTTCCCGCAGGCGGTAGCCGATCAGGCCGATCCATTGCCCGTCCTCTTCCAGGCCCGCGATCGCGAGATCCGGTTCGCGTTCATACGTTTCAATGACCTCGTCCACGCGATCCGGATCGGGGAAGACCGACCAGGCCAGCAGCTCGCGAACCGCCGACTCCCGCAGCCTGCCTTTCAGATCGATCAGCATCCAATGCCTCCTTTTCGACAAATCCTGCAAAGCCCCAAATTTCCGCGTTGAAAAACGTCATTTGGCGCGGCTTCCCGGGAAATGACGCGTGGGATTTCCCGGATCGCCCCGGGAACGTTTGCCGTGTATTCACCCTTTTGACAGGCTTTACATGGGCCGTATACCGTGAGGGTGGACAGGAACCCACGACCGGGAGGCATGCCCCATGAGCCCAGAACTGGCGGCCGCAGTTGCCGTTTTTCATCTGACGAGCGGGATATGCGCGACGCCGCCTCTCCCCGTTACGGGACGGCCCGATCTTCCTCCGGCAAGAGCGCCAACCACTCTTTCACCGGCACGGCCAGCCCAACGTTCGCCGTTTCCCCCTCGCGGGTGATCTTCGCCGTAGCGAAGACGACGGCGAACACCTTCCCTTCCAAATTGATCACCGGACTGCCGCTGTTGCCCCTGTAGACGGGCGCCTTCAAGGCCAGCACCGGCGAGTCCCGCCCGGCCACCGCGATGGACCCCAGCACCGTGCCCTCGTTGGCGATCCGGGTGAAAAACAGCGGATTGCCGATGATATAAAAGGGGTCGCCGGGTTGCCATCCCGCCTCCGTTTCCAGCTTGAGCGCCGGCAATTCCCGGTTCGGCCGCAGGACGCGCAGGACGGCGACATCCAGCCCGGGGTCGCTGGCCGCCACCTCCGCGGCGAAGGTCCCGTTGCGGCCGAAATCGACGACCAACTGACGGCTGTCGGCCACGACATGATGGTTCGTGACCACCAACCCGTCGGGGGACAGGTTGAATCCGGTGCCCTTCCGGTCGTCGGCCCGAACCGCGACCACCGCCTGCTTCGCCTGCTGGACCAGCTCCAGGCGGGACAGCTCCGCGCTCTTGCGGAGGAAGCGGATAGCCTCGAGATTGTAGATCGTCGGCAGAAACGCCAGCGCGTTTCCGGCCAGGGCAACGACCAGCAAAACGGCGATGACGATTTTCAGGCGTTTGCGGCCGGCCACCGGCGTGCCGTCATGTTCGTCCTCATTTTCCCCGTCGTCCTCGCCCGTTCCGTTCCATGTGCCGCCTTCCGGGGCGACTTCCGCTTCACCGGCCCGATGCAGCGGAAACGGGATCACCTTTGCGCTCCGCTCCTCTGCGCCGTTCCCGGCCATCCCGTTCCCGCCGTCCCCGGGTTCCCTTTCCCGCTTGACCTCCCCGGTCTCCGCTTCCCCGGACCGACGTTCCGGGCGGCGGTCATTCCCGTCGTTTGCGATGGCTCCTCTCCTCCGTGACTGGCAAGTATCCAAGTTCAACCAACCGGTTCATTTCCATTTTACCTTATCCGCCGGCCGGACAGGAATACGGGCAACCGGCGGCGAATGAACAGTATGGACGAACGTTGACCAAACGGCCCCCCAAGGGCCCCCCAAAGGAGGACAGGGATCGCATGCCCGAGAAAAAAATTCTGCTGTCGGAACGCGAAATTCCCACGCACTGGTATAACGTGATGGCCGACATGCCGAATCCGGTCAAGCCGCCGCTCAACCCGCAGACGGGCCAACCGGCCGGTCCGGAGGATTTCGCGGCGATTTTCCCGAAGGCGCTCATCGAACAGGAGATGACGCGGGAGCGCTGGGTGGAAATCCCCGAAGAAGTGCGGGAGCTGTACAAAATCTGGCGGCCGACCCCCCTGTTCCGGGCGACCCGCCTGGAACAAGCGCTCGACACCCCGGCGCACATCTACTACAAATACGAAGGGGTCAGTCCGGCGGGCAGCCACAAGCTGAACACCGCCATTCCCCAGGTGTATTACAACAAGCAGGAGGGCATCCGGCGGATCGCGACGGAGACGGGCGCCGGCCAGTGGGGTTCCTCGGTGAGCATGGCCTGCAAGTTTTTCGGCCTGGATTGCACCGTTTATATGGTCAAGGTCAGCTACAACCAGAAACCTTACCGCCGCATTCTGATGAACGCGTTCGGCGCCGAGGTCATCCCCAGCCCGTCGGATCGCACGAACGCCGGCCGCAGCGTGCTGGAGCAATTCCCCGATTCGCCCGGTTCGCTCGGCATCGCCATCAGTGAAGCGGTCGAAGACGCGGCGACGCGCAGCGATACCAATTATGCGCTGGGCAGCGTCCTGAACCACGTCTGCCTCCATCAAACGGTCATCGGTCAGGAAGCGAAACTGCAGATGGAAAAAGCCGGGGAATACCCCGACGTCGTTTTCGGCTGCTGCGGCGGCGGATCCAACTTTGCCGGACTGGCGTTTCCGTTCCTGTACGACAGACTGACCGCCGGCAAGAAGGTTCGCCTGGTGGCGGTGGAACCGGAAGCGTGCCCGACGCTCACCAGGGGGAAATTCGCCTACGACTACGGCGATGTCGCCAAGCTGACGCCGATGATGATGATGTATACGCTCGGCCATGAATTCATGCCCCCCGGCATCCATGCCGGCGGACTCCGCTACCACGGCGATTCTCCGCTGGTCAGCCAGCTTTATCACGACGGGCTGGTGGAAGCGATCGCCTGCGCGCAGACGAAGGTGTTCGAAGCGGCGGTGCAATTCGCGCAGGCGGAAGGCATCGTCCCGGCGCCGGAATCGGCCCATGCGATCCGGGCCGCCATCGACGAAGCGCTGGCCGCCCGGGAAGCCGGAGAGCGGCGCGTCATCCTGATCGCCCTGTCCGGTCACGGCCACTTCGACATGTCGGCCTATGAATCGTACCTTTACGGTTCCCTGCAGGACGTGCCGTACGCCGAATCGGCGCTGCAGCAAAGCCTTGAACGGCTGCCGCAGGTGGATCCGCGCTAGTTTGAACCAACGCCGAAACCTCCCCGGTTTGTGGCAACCGGGGAGGTTTCGTCCGAAATGACGGACTCCGGGGGGACCCCCGGTCCGCGCGGAAACGGTCCGATCAGGACAGGCACCACCGCAACATGCGGCGAAGCGTGTCCGCCACCGCGTCGTGCATCATGCCTTCGGGCCGGTGCGCCGGCGTCAGACAGCAAACCTTGCCGCGGCCATGGCGGTGCGCCCAACCCGCGACCGATTCGCCGTCCACGGAGGCGGAGCGCAGGAACACGCGGGTGTTCGCCTCGTCGCAGACGACAAAGTAATGCTCGTCAAGAATTTCGAACGGCTCCGGCGGGGCGAGCTCCGCCGCCGTCCCCGCCTCGCCCGTTCCGCCCGGCACGCCCGTGTATCGCACGATCTGATGCTGCTCGGGATGATACCGGAAATGGCCGCGCAACATGCGGACATAAGGTCCGGCCGGATCGTAGGACGCCAGCCCGGAGTGCCACGCCACCCAACTGCCGCCCGCCTCCACATACCGGACGATGCGCTCCTGCAGCGCCGGCGTCATCCAGCGCCGTACCGCGCCTTCCGGCTCCTGCGGATTGAGCCGGTCCTCCTTGAACAGAACAACCGCGTCCGGCCGCGCCTCCAGCTCCGCTTCCAGCCGTTCCGCGTCCGCGAACCGCAGCGACACGCCTTCGATGGGCCCCGCCGCCTTGCGCAGCGCTTCTTCCGCAAATTCCGCGCGATGATAGTAATCGCCCACGATGGCCAGAATCGTTTTCACGTCCCCCATTCCTCCCCGTCCGTCAGATCGGCATGGCGTTCCCCCGGTAATCGACAAAGACGAAGGGCGCCGGCTCGACCGCCTTCTCGCGGGTCGCCAGCTTCAGGATGCCGCGCGCGCTGTCAAGCGGATCCAGCGGCGCTTTCGGCCCGCCCATGTCCGTTCGCATCCAGCCCGGATGGACCGCGTAGACGAGCATGCCTTCCTTGGCCAGACCGCGCGCGAGCTGCTGCGAAAACATGTTCAGGGCCGCTTTGGTAAGCGCGTACGGGTAGTCCCCGCCATAAGCGTTGGTGATGCTGCCCGCCTCCGAGGAGACGTTGACGATCACCGGCCGGTTGCCCCGGCGCAGCAGCGGCAGGAAATGTTTCACCGTCATCATCGCCCCGAACAGATTGACCTCGAACGAAGCGCGAAGCCGCTCCAACTCAAGTTCCTCGATCGGCTTGTCCCGGTCAAGGAGAACCGCCGCGTTGTTGATGAGGCAGTCGACGGCGCCGAGCCGTTCCCCGACGGTTGCCGCGGCCTCCCGAATGCTGCGTTCGTCCGTCACGTCCAGTTCCAGCGGGATGATCCGTTCGCCGGCCTGTTGCCGCAGCCGGTCGATCCCCCGCATGTCCGATGCGAAGCTCCGAACGCTCGCCACAACCGTATGCCCCTGTTCGGCGGCGACCGTCGCGAGGCTGAGCCCCAGACCGCGATTCGCGCCCGTGATGACAATGATCATGATGGGCCTCCCCCGTTACCGATTTTCTCTTAATGATAGACCGGGTATGGGCATCGTTCAAGATCGAACGACGGGATGCGCCATGGAGCGGAAAAGAAAAAAGACCCGCGAGGGGTCTGACAAAAAGGAAGGGTTTTGAGGGTAAAAATGATGTGACACAAAAGGCTTGATCGGATCTTTCATCGAGGCGAAAACACCGCGCGTTTTTTCGCGATGGCGCGCCGGGCCGCGTCGGCGATGGCTTCCGGTGTCAGTCCGTACTTGACCAGAAGCGCGTGCGGATCGCCGGATTCGCCAAACGTATCCTTGGTCCCCACCCGCACGAGCGGAACCGGGCAATGCTCGGTCAGCACCTCCGCTACCGCGCCCCCCAGCCCGCCGAGGACGGAATGTTCCTCCGCCGTGACGATACAGCCGGTTTTTCTCGCTTCGGCGATAATTGTCTCTTCGTCCAGGGGTTTGATGGTGTGCATGTCGACCACCGACGCGGATATGCCTTCCTTCCGCAACATTTCGCTGGCTTCCAGCGCCATCCCGACCATGATGCCGCAAGCGATGAGCGTCACGTCCCCGCCGGAACGCAACACGCGCGCCTTGCCGATTTCAAAGGGCTGATCGACTTGATCGGTTACGGTCGGGAACGGCAGCCGGCCCAGCCGGAGATAAACCGGACCGTCCCATTCGGCCGCGGCGATGGTGGCCAATCGCGTTTCCGCCGCATCCGCGGGGACAAGGACCGTCATGCCCGGCATCAGGCGCATGGTGGCGATGTCCTCCAGGCCCTGGTGGGTGGCTCCGTCTTCTCCCGGCGTAATGCCGCCGTGACTGACGGCGATTTTCACGTTCGCCCGGTTGTAGCAAACCGCCATCCGGATTTGTTCGTTGGCGCGGTTGGCGGCGAATACGGCAAACGTCGTCGCAAACGGGACGAAGCCGGTCATGGCCAGCCCCGCCGCCGTTCCGATCATGTCCTGTTCGGCGATGCCCATTTGAAAAAACCGGTCCGGAAATTTTTCCGCGAACCAATGCACCCGGATCGCATCCGACAAATCAGCGGTCAAGGCGACAATTCTGTCGTTTTTTTCGGCCAACTCCAGCAAGGTTTTCCCAAACGCATCGCGACCGCTTTCCGCTTTCATCTGTTTCTCTCCCCCGTTTTCCTCATGCGACCACTTGGTTCAGATCGACCAGATCGGAAAACGCCTCGCTGGGACCGACGGCTTCCAACGCCCGAATCGCTTCCTCCCGGGATGGAACCTTGCCGTGCCAAATCGCCTGATGTTCCATGAACGGCACGCCCTTAGCCATTACGGTGCGGGCGATGATCGCGCAAGGCCTGTCGGTTTCCCGGCGCTTGAAGGTCTCAAGGGCTTCCCGGATCTGCGCAATGTCATGTCCATCGATGTCCAGAACGTTCCAACCGAACGCCGCCAATTTATCCGCCACCGGCTCCAGATTTTTCACGTCCCGCACGTTCCCGTCAATTTGCAGCTCGTTCCAGTTCACGATCAGGGCCAGATGATTGAGACGGTAATGCGCCGAAGTCATGGCCGCCTCCCAGATTTGACCTTCCTGCAGTTCGCCGTCGCCAACCAGGCAATACACGTTGGCGTCCAATCCCCTTTGGCGAAGGCCCAGCGCCACCCCGTTGGCAATGGACAGGCCTTGTCCCAGCGGACCGGATGCGGTTTCGATGCCGGGCAGCCGGTCGTGGAGGGACGGGTGTCCCTGCAGGCGGGAGTTGATTTTGCGGAACGTCAGCAACTCTTCCGCCGGAAAATATCCGCTTCTGGCCAACGCGGAGTACAAGGCGGCGCAAACATGGCCGTTGCTGAGCAAGAACCGGTCCCGTTCCTCCCAATCGGGATTGGCCGGAGAATGCCTCATTTGCTCAAAATAGAGCACCGCCATGAGTTCGGCAATGCCGAGCGCCCCTCCGATATGCCCGGATCTGCTGACCGCTATCATCTGGATCACATCGCGGCGAATCCGTCGGGCGATTTGCTCCAATTGGTACACGTCGATCATCTCCCCACCATACTTTCCGAAGCACTGGCGTCTGCGACGTTCAACTTTTGACGGCGCCCGAAGTAAGACCGCTGATCAACCGGCGCTGAATCAACATGAAAAACAGCAGAATGGGGACGGCGGCCATCACGCCGCCCGCAGTCAACAGATCCCACCGCATCACAAAATCGCCTATGAACGTTTTCAAGGCAACCGGAACCGTGTTGGTTTTCGTGCTGGAAGCGAACGTGACGGCAAACAGAAACTCGTTCCACGAATAGATGACGATGTAGGCCGCGGCGGCGACGATGCCGGGAACGACCACGGGCAACAGCACGTGCCAGAGCATGCGAATTTCGCCGCACCCGTCGATTTTGGCCGCTTCGTCCACTTCCCTGGGAATTTGGTCGAAAAATCCTTTCATCAGCCAGATGGTGAACGGCGTGACAAAGGCGGTGTACACCAGCACCAGTCCGAACAGATTTTGCAACAATCCCAGATTCCGCATGATCGGAAACAGGGCCAAAACGAGCAGAATGGCCGGGAAAAACTGCGAGGCAATCAGCACGGACAAAATAATCGGTTTGCCTTTATATTGATGCCTCGACAGGGAGAATCCCGCGGGAATCGCCAACAGCAACGTCGTGAGCATCGTGCATCCGGCCACGATCACACTGTTGCGCATATACCGCAGGAAATCGGTCGAGCCGACAAGATCCTTGTAAGCGGCCAGCGTCCATTTCTCGGGCAAGTACCGGACCGGGAACGAAAACAGGTCGGTCCTCATTTTGAAAGACGTGAGCAGCATCCAAAGGTACGGCCCGAGCGCGAACAGCAGCCAACCGGACAGCAGCGCCCAAAGAGCTACTCTGCTCCAGGGGATGCGCTTACCTCCCGCCATCGAAGCCACCCCGTTTTCCATACAGCTTGAGATAGACGATGACGAACACGAGCAGGAACAGCGCCTGTACCGAGGCCATCGCCGTCGCCTTGCCGAATTCCAGGTTGGAATACGCCGTATAGTAGGCGCTGAGCGGAACGGTCAGCGTCGAATACGCCGGTCCTCCCTGCGTCACCACCAGCATCAGATCCATGTAACTGGCCGTCCACACGATTCGCAAAATGGTCGTAATCATCAGCGTGGGCAAGATGAGCGGGAACACCACGTTCCAGAACGCTTTCCAGGGCCCCGCTCCATCCAGTTTGGCCGCCTCCAGCAAATCGCCGGAAACCGTTTGCAGCGCCGCCAGCAGCATTACGGCAAAAAAGGGAATGCCCTGCCAGACGTCGATGAGCATCAGGGAGGCCAGGGCGGTTTCCGTTTGCGAAATCCAGGGGATGGGCAATTCGATCAGGCCCGCCCGGCGCAACAGGTCGTTCAGCAAGCCGTAATTCCCGTCCAGAATCCACATCCACATCATCGCGGCCAGTACGCTGGGCGTGGCCCAGGGGATCAGGGTCAGCCCCCTGATCACCCCGCGGCCTTTGAAATGCTGATTCAGCAAGACGGCGCCCAGCAGGCCGAAAGCGCCCTGGAAAAATACACACCCGAACGTCCAGATGGCCGTATTCATCAGGGCCTTGTGAAAGACGGGATCCCGCAAGATTTCCCCGTAGTTTCCAAGTCCGACGAACGTTTTGCCGACACTGAGCGGATTGTATTCGAACAGACTCAGGAAAAAGGCGCGCGTTACCGGATACCCGACGACCCCGATGATTAACGCGGCTGCCGGCAGCAGATACAGATACTTCGCGTAGGACCGAACGCGTCGCATTCTTGCAGCCGTATGGCCATTGGCTTTCAGGGTCTTGATCATCTCCGCACTCCTCCGTGACGATGAGGAAACTCCCGAACCGTTTCGGGTCAGGTCTTCGGGCCTACTCCACGAGCGCCTTGGCAATGGCATCCATCATATCCTTGCTGGAGATCTTGTCGAAGAGCAACAAGTCGTTTTGATCTTTCCATACGTTGCCGGCGATTTTGCCGACCCCTTTGAACGGCGGCCACACATGGGCGAATTTTTCCGATTCGAGCGCGACTTTCCATCCCTCGTTCCGCTCCCGGTACTCCGCCGAGTCGGTAAGCGATTTCAATACCGGCAATTGGCCATTGACCGATTTGGACAGAATATCCGTCGCTTCCGGTCCCGACAGCCACGAGACGAATTTCCAGGCGGCGTCCTTTTTGCCGCTGGACTTGAAGACGACGTTCCCGGTCATCGTCCCCATGGTCGCCGGCTGGTTCGGATCCGCCTGCGGCATCGGCACGACTCCGAGCTTGTCTCCCAGCGCTTGATAAAGCGTTTCGTAACTGCCGATATGATGCGCCATCATGGCGGTGGTACCCGCCTGGAAGCCCGCCAGAATTTGCGCGTACGAATCGGATGCGGCAGTCGGCGGCACCACTTTATGGGTTTTGAACAGATCGGCGTACCACTGGTTGACTTCCACGCCTTTTTCATTGTTGATGATTACGTTGCCGTTCTCGTCGAGCATGCGCGCGCCGCCGGCCAGCATAAACGCGTACCACTGATCCTGACCGCCGCCGCCGCCCCGATACGCGAAACCGTATTGCTGCTTCGACGGATCGGTCAGCGTCTTGGCCGCATGCAGGAATTCGTCAAACGTGGTTGGCGGTTTCAGGTTGGCCTGTTCAAACAAATCCTTGCGATAGTAAAGGTAGAACGTGATATATTGGTGCGGCATCATATAGACCGGCGAGTTCGGATCGGCGGTTCGGCCGGTTTTCCAGAACACCTCGTCAATGTCGTCGCGGTATTCCAGCTTTTCGATATAAGCGTCCAGCGGCTCCAGCAAGTCGTTTTCCGTAAATTGTCCGATCCACCAGTCCTTGAACCGGGCCGCGTCCGGCAGATCGCCCACGGTGAACGAGTTGATCAGCGTTTGTTGATAATCGTTGAACGGAATCAGCCGGCCAACCACTTCAATGTCCGGGTTTTCCGCATTAAACTTTTGGATCAACTGTTCGATCGTGTTGTTTGACGCGTCATCCACCCAATACCAGTAGTTGATGGTTGTTTTCTCTTGGCTTGCCTTTGGCGGGGTGGACGCCTCGCCGCCCCCTTTTGATTCCTTCGAGCCGGAGTTGGAACCGCATGCGGAAAGCACGAGTGCCGCAATCAGCAGGACCAGCCATGCTTTCTGGTTCCGGAACAACGCAAACGATTTCTCCACTTGTCTGCCTCCTTCATCGTGATGTCAGGACAAACGTTGCCGAAAAATCGTTCAAGCGCTGACGCGTTTTTTACAAATCACCTCCTTCAAGATCGGGCTCGGCGTTCGCCGCCAGCAGCATGGAAACGTGATAGCGGACATCCGCAAATTGCTGGTTCATCAGCGAAATCGCCTGATCCACGTTTTTCCGGACGATGGCCTCCAGCATCTGCTGGTGGGTCCGGGCCACCGCCTGCAAATTGGCGTGGTCCTTCACGATGTTGGATTGTTCGTACAGATCCCAAAACGCTTTCAACAGTTGCCCCAGCAACGGGTTTCCGGTGCTGGCGAACAGGATGCGATGGAATTCGCGATCTTCGCGGACGTAATTTTCTCCCTTTGCCGATTTTTCCAACATCGTTTCGACCAACTGCTTCAACTTGGCGATATGATCCAGGCTCAGACGATCGATGGCCTTGGGCAAAAACCCGATTTCCAGCACCACCCGGATCTCCAGCAGCTCCAGCAGCAATTCGGGCTTGGCGCGGATGAGAATGGTCCACCCGTCCGTAATTTGGCCGCTGACATCGGGCATTTGGACGTACCGTCCGCTGCCCTGGAGCGCGACCACCACCCCGCTGGCCTCAAACGCACTGAACGCTTCCCGAATCGCCGCTCGGCTGACCCCGAATTCGGAAGCCAGTTGTTTTTCGGAAGGCAATTTTTCACCGGATTTCAGGCTGCGTACAATTTTTTCTAAAATTCTCTCCTCCAAGCTTCCACTTGTTGACTTTTCCACCGCAAATCCTCCAATGCCTATATCTCTTAACCGCTTTCAAGTATTAGTGTTATACTTCTTTGTGTAAAATCATATAATTTGTCATACATCTTGTCAACCTATTTGCCGCTCCCTCCAGCCAATGGCAACAAAAAAAGGCTTGCGTGCGCAAGCCTGTATGACAAGTGGCGGCGTGGCGGGAATCGGTTCATTCGTTGTCGTTCTCCAGCAGTTCCAGCATGACCTTCAAATCGTTCACCGCATCGATATACGCGTACCGGCCGCCGGTGTACTCCCCCGTCTGCACAAGCGGCATGCCCCTCTTCTCCAGCGCCTGGATCTTGTCTTGCATGCCCTTGACGACGAAGGCGATATGGTGCACCCCTTCCCCGTGCGTATCCAGGAATTCCCGCCACGTGCTGGGATGCTCGTCGGGTTCGATCAGCTCCAGTTGCAGCGAACCCATATCGAAAAACGCCAGCTTCGCCCGGGCCGGGGACGATTCGCCGCGATAGCGCGTCTGCGCCTTTTCCGGCGGATCGGTCCAAAACCATTGCGGCTTCTCGACGCCGAAAATATCCGCCATCTTTCGCGATGTTTTTTCGATGTCGCGCACAATGAGGGCCACCTGCGCGATCACGTTCGTGCCCAGCACGCCTTGTTTCATCGGAATCATCCTTTCGCCTGGGTTCGGACAAAGGGGATGCAATCGGTGCTGACCGGTTCGGTTCCCGCGTTTGCAAAAGCCGGGCGATTTGCCCGCGATGGTAACTTCCGTGCAGCGCCACATGCGTCACATCAGCCACACGCGTTCGGCGGCCGGCACGTGCGCCAGCAGGCGGGCCGCTTCTTCCGGCTTGCCTCCGGTCGATTGAAGCGCTTTCTGGTTTTGCGCGTCGACCCATTCGACATGATCAACCAGGCGTTGCAGACATCGTTTCACCGGAAGACCTCCTTTCGCGCGTTGACCCGCCTTTTTCCGCGACCACAAACAAAACCGGCCGTCGGGAATCGGCAGATCGGCCCCGTCCGCCAGGATCCATTCCGTTTCGTCCGACTTTCGCCTTGCGGCCTCCAGCATGACGGACGAAACGTCAACCCCGCACATGCGGAGGCCCGACGCGAGCAAAGCCAGGATATAGTTGCCCGTCGTATCCGGCGCCGATCGCATCGCAGAGCGACCGCGTCATGCCCCCACCCCGCCATTTAACGGTTGACGAAATGATACGCCGGCCCCTTCAGCCGCTCCAGCACGAGCTCCTGCAGCTCCGGGGCCAACCCGATTTCCTGCAGCGCCCGCCGCATGCAATCCAGCCACGCCTCGGCCCGCTCGACCGTGATCGGGAACGGCAGATGCCGCGCGCGCATCATCGGATGGCCGTACCGCTCGGAATACAGCGGCGGCCCGCCGAAAAACTGCGACAGGAACAGGAACTGCTTCTCCATGACCGGCCGGATGTCCTCCGGAAACAGCGGTCCGATGAGCGGGTCGGCCTGCACTTTCGGGTAGAAGGCTTCCACCAGCCGGCGGATCGTTTCCGCTCCCCCGATCTTGTCGTAAAGCGTTTGCCCGTCCAAATCGAAGATCATGGCTCCCACCCGCCCGCTTGTTCTGATGGTTCCGGCGCACGGCACGGCTCCCGTGAGGACGCCGCTTTGCACACGAAAATCAATTCGCCGCCCTCTCCAGCCGGTCTTCCGTCGTAGTAACCGTATTCTTCCGCGATTTGAAAACCGTGATCGATCAGCAGGCGGCGAAACGGTTCCTGTTCGTAAACCTTCATGGCCAGCCGGTCCGCGAAAACCTCCGTATGACCGTCGGGGTATTTCACATAGTACCGGTGCTCCGGATAAATGATCTGACGCGCCACATCAATGCTTCGGCGGATGTGCGTCCGCCTCACCTCGCATCCCGTCGCGTCGTCCTTCATGATCCAATCCTCCGCTTCGAGTTGCACCCAGGACTCGTCCAGCCTGCCGAACGGATTGAACACGTTGACGATAAACGTCCCGTCCGCGCGCAAATGCCGGCGCACGTTGCGCAAACAACGGCTGGCCTGCTCCTCTTCGGTCAACAGTTGGAACGACCGGAACGGAAGGATGACCAGCGCAAACGTCCGGCCCAGGCGCACGTCCGTCATGTCCGCTTCCCGCAATTCGACGCGCGATCGGGTGTCTTCGCTTTCCCGCTGCAGTTTTTCGCGGAACCGGGCAAGCATGTGCGGGGACAGATCCACGCCGGTAACCCGGAATCCCGCCCGGGCCAGCGGAATGCCCACCCTGCCGGTGCCGCAAGCCAGTTCGAGAATGTCGCCGCCGGCGCGGCGGGCCCGTTCGAGGTAAAAGAAGATATCGTCCTTTACGACGGGCCGCGGATCCAGGTCATACCATGCCGCGATGGCCCAATTCCCGTTGCCGGAATCGCCCAAGCCGATCTCCCCTCCTCGCCATGATCGGATTGAACCGTATTTTAGCAGAAGGACGCCCAAAAAGGAACCGCTCCCCGGCGGATGCGACCATGCCCGATTGGCGAACGGAAGACCGGCGGGCCGGAAGTTTACCGGAGGCAAAATTTTGGGAATTTGCTATAATGACCTTGGCGGTTGACTCCCTGCCAACCGTCACAGCCACCGGGAGGTACCACAGATGACCCTTGCGCTAATCGGCAGCAGCATTTCCGCCATGGCAACCGTGCTGGGAGCCGTGCCGCTTTTGTTTTTCCGGCATTTGTCGGAACGGTGGAAAGACGTTCTCGTCGCATTCACGGCGGGCATCATGGTGTCGGCCACCACCTTCGGTCTCATCCCGCAAGCGTTGGAGTCTTCGGGGATCGCGGCGACGACGTTCGGTCTGCTGGCCGGCCTGGTCGCGCTCGACCTGATCGAGCACAACATCCCCCACATCAATGTGGAGCAACCGAAAGGGACCGTGTCCTTTTCCAGCAAGGCGCTGCTCGTCGTGATCGCGCTGTTCATTCACAACATTCCCGAAGGGTTCAGCACCGGCTTCAGCTACGCCAGCGGGAACGATGACCTCGGCCCGATGGTGGCGATCGCGATCGGGGCGCAAAACATTCCGGAAGGTCTCGTCCTGGGGGTTTTCATGCTGCACAGCAGCGGAAGCAAGGCCAAAACCCTCGGCGTCGTCGCGCTCGCCGGACTGCTGGAGATGGTGTCCGCCGTTGCCGGGTACTTTATGGTCAGTTCCATCCAGTCCCTGATCGGCTTCGGCCTGGCGTTCGCGTCGGGGGCCATGCTGTTCATCGTGTACAAGGAACTCATTCCGGAAACCCACGGTCACGGCTACGAGCGCCTCGCGACCTATTCCTTCATCCTGGGACTGTTGACGATGATCCACATCAGCCATCAGTTCTGATAACAAAGGTTCACGGCATCCGTTCGCCACTGGAGGAATCCCATGTCCCAACCGCAACCATCCTTGCCGACGGCCGGCGTTTCGCCGCCCGAACCGGCGGCGCGGCCGGTTCCCGTGCCCGCCGGGATCGGCGCGCATCTCACCTTTGCCATCGTCACCCTTTTATACTGGTCAACGCTGTATATCTACGTTCCCGTGCTGAGTCCGTTTCTGGCCGACCGCGGCCTGTCCATGAACCTCATCGGGCTTGTCCTCGGCAGCTACGGCCTGACCCAGTTGGTCATCCGCCTGCCGCTCGGTTTGCTGTCGGACAGGTGGAACCGGCGCAAACCGTTTCTGCTTTTGGGAATGTTCACCGGCGTGCTCGGCTGCTGGCTGATGACGCTGGGCGACTCCTGGCACGGGCCGTTGGCCGGACGGATCATGGCCGGCGTGTGCGCGTCGACGTGGGTGGCGTTCACCGTCCTGTACGCCTCCTACTTCCCGGCGCGGGAAGCCACCCGGGCGATGGGCGTCATCAGTTTTCTGACGGCTGCCGGCCAATTGCTGGGCATGGCCGCCAGCGGCTGGCTGGTCGAGTCCGGCGGTTACGGCGCCGCCTTCCGGACCGGCATGGTCCTCGGCGCCGTCGGACTGGCGGCAACCCTGTTCGTGAGTGAACGACGGTCACCCCCGCCATCGCCGCCGCAACGGGGCCGGCAGGACGAAGGGGGCGAAGGACCGCGGGGAAACCGGGACGGCCGGACGTCCTGGAAAACGGTGCTGACGTCCGTCCAATTGCACGAAGTGTCGATCCTGTCCTTGCTCGGCCACGGCATTCTGTTCGTCACCATGTTCGGATTCACGCCGCTCATGGCGGAGCGGCTGGGGGCGACGGGAACGCAACTCACCTGGTTGTCCTGCGCCTTCATGGTTCCGCACGCGCTGATATCGCTGGCCCCCGGCCGCTGGCTGGAACCGAAGTGGGGCGCCAGACCGCTGATTGTGGCCGGTTTTGCGGCGAGCGCGCTGTTTACCGCGCTTATCCCGTTCTGCGCCGACCTGCCGTGGTTGTATGCGACCCAGGCGCTCAACGGTGCGGCGCAGGCGCTTTACCTGCCGCTGTTTCTTGGTCTGGCGATCCGTGACGTGCCCGCGGAGCAGCGGGCCACGGCCATGGGCTGGTATCAGGCCGTTTACTCGCTCGGCATGTTTTCCGGTCCGTACATGGCCGGTTGGCTGAATGAGTTCGGCGGTTTGTCCGCCGGCTTCCTGTTCGGTGCCGCCCTGGGCGTCGCGGGAGCGCTTGCGGCGCTGGCCCGCGGCGTATGGCTGACCCGGCGGGCCCGGGCGGCCGGGCGATAACCGCCCGGGGAAATCCGGCCGGATGACCCCATCGGAAGAGTCTCCGGCCCCTACATCCTGGACACCCCCAGCAAAACGGCCGACAGCAGCGCGGCACCGATGACCAAGGCCATGTCGTCCTTCCGCCAGTCCGACCCCCAAGCCCGCCCGTCGGCCGGCAATCTCCGGCCCGCGCCGCGGCTCTCCAGCGCGGCGGCCGTCTCATCCGCCAGGCGGAACATCGCCAGCAGGAACGGGACCGACTGATCCCGCAACCGGCGAACCCATGCGGCGGGCGTGGAACGCACGATTTTCCCGCGCGCCAGCGTCAACCGGCCGAAGCGCTCCCACTCCCGCAGCAGCACCGGCACGAATCGCAGCATCAGGGCGATGGTCAGCGCCAGCCACCGGACCCGTCCCGGCGTCCGCCCGCGAATGCGGAACAGCCGCTCCAGCGCCCCGCGCAACCGGAGCGGCGACATCGCCGCAAGCAACCCGGCGCCCGGCAACATCGCCAGCAGCGTGCCGACGAACACCCGCAACGTCCGGTCGAACCGGGCGGTTTCAAACCCCGCGAACGCGTCCGCCCCGCCGCCCGCCAATCCCGCCGACCATCCGACGAACAGAGCCATAACCAGGGACAGGATCAGCCAACCGGCGATCCATCCTTTCCAGCGGGCCAACGGCAGGCGCCCCCAAAGGGCGACGGCCGCAACGGCCAGCGCTCCGGCCAGAAGATGACGCCACTCCCGCATCTGAATGAGCCCGATCGACAGCAAGGCATACGCCAGCAGCAGGGCGCGCGGATCAAACCGCGCCAGCCGGCCCCCCGCATCTCCGGTTTCGGCGGTGCGACGGGCGACGCGATCTCGGCCTTCGGCCTCCGCCCCTTGCCCGCTCCCCGCCTCCCGTCCCGCCTTCTCGGCCGTTTCCCGGACGATCGGCGGCGCCGTGTCCGCCGCAACCTGCCACGCTTCGGGATACCGCGCCAGCGAGACCGGGTCCCACACGTCCGGCTCCGGGACGCCCCGCATCCAGGCCGCGCGCGCCAGCGGCAACCATGCCGGCGGTTCCGTTTCCGCCGCCTCCAGCAGCTCCGGTCTCTCCAGCAGCGTCCGGCGTTCGCACCAAACCGCCGGCCGGCCGATTCCGCCCATGATAAGCAGCCGGTCCGCCAGCGGCAACGCCCAGTCCCAGTCATGCGAGACGAGCACGATGCCCCGTCCCTCTTCCCTAACCCGGCGCAGCGCCGCGGCAAGCTGCCGCTGTCCCGGCGCGTCCAGCCCGACCGTCGGCTCGTCCAGCAGCAGCCAGGGAACGGGCGGCGCCAAAGCGGTCATAAGCGCGACGCGCCTTCGTTCCCCGCCGCTCATCCGGAACGGATCGCGCGCCAGATCGGCCGGCCCCCACCCAAACGCGGCCAGCGCGGCAGCGATGCGGCGGCTCCGTTCGGAACCGGACAGCCGGTACGGCCGCAGCGCATCGTGCAGTTCGTCCTTCACCGTCCGGGCAACCAGCATCGCTTCCGCATCCTGCCCGGCATAGCTGTACTGGAACAGCACGTCCCGCCGCGGGCGCGGGCGGCCGCCCGGCCACCGGCTCCGCTCCCACAGCGGCCGGTTTCCCCAAACAATGGCGAGCCCGCCAGGCGGCCGCAGGCCGGCGAGCTGTTCCAGGAGATGCGTTTTTCCCGCGCCGTTCGGACCGGCGATCAGCGTGACGGTGCCGGGCGCGAAACGCACGGGTGCGGCCGGCGTTAGTCCGGAGACGACGATTTCCGGTCCCCGTTCAACCATGTTCCATCCTCCATCCGATCGCTTCCCATTCCTCCCGCGTGACCGGCAGCGGATCAGCCAGCCGCCCGGCCCGCCGCCACTGTCGCGCCAGCGCGGCCATAAAGGGCAATGTTAACCCGCACCGTTCGCACGGGGAAAGGGGCTGTGTCTTTTCGTTCCCGTCCGCGGCGGACGGCGGGCCGGCCGCGTCCGCCTTCGGCACGGCGGCGTCAGAACCTTCCGCTTCTTCCGTGCCGTCCTCTCCGTAGAAAAAGGCCCGCACCGAACCGTCAAAGCGGATGCGCCCGTCCCGCAGCGCGATCACCCGCCGGTCCGGCTCCAGTTCGTCCAGCCGTTGCGTCACCCAGACGACGGCCGCGCCCGCGGCGTGACAGCGGCGGGCGATGTCCATTGCGCGGCGCCGGTTGCGACCGTCCAGCATGGAGGTCGCCTCGTCGAAGACGATCAATGGCGCCTCTCCGGCCGTTGCCGCCGCGATGGCCGCCAGTTGGCGTTCGCCGCCGGAAAGCTGCGCCCAGGGCGTATCCCCCCGCGGCGCAAGGCCAACCGCCCGCAACGCCATCCGCGCCGCCGCTTCCGGTTCCAGCGCCGGATGCGGGCGCCACTCCAGCGCGAACAGCACTTCCTCCCGCGGCGTGTCGCCGAAAAGTTGCGACTCCGGCCGCTGCATGACGATCGGTGCCGGCCCGTCGCCGGCAAATCCCCGGTCGATGCGGCCGGTTGTCCCCTCGACGTACAGCCCCGCCAGCAGACGCGCGAGGGTCGATTTTCCGCTGCCGTTCGTGCCGACGAGGTACACCCATTCCCCCGGCCCCAGCCGCAGACCGACCTGTCGCAACAGGCTGACCGCCCTTTCCCCGTCTTCCCGAATGACGGAGACCGCGTCCATCACCAGATCCCGTTTGTCCATGACCATCCTCCGCCTGCTTTTCGGGTGCCCGCCGGTTTCCTCTTCCCCGCCGTCGCATTCCGTGGTACAATCCTAATCGTCAACCTGAACCAAAAAATAGGTTAACATTTAGGAGGCCTGTTGACAATGGATCCGATCAACGAAAAAACGACCCCATCCGACGCCGCCAACCCGGCGGGCGAAATGACGCATCCGTTCGGCTTGTTCGCCCTGCGGCAAATCGCGTTCACCGCCATGTTCGCCGCGCTGTTCGTGGCGTTAAGCAGCGTCGTCCTGCCCATCGGCCCGGTGCCCGTCACGCTGCAGACGTTCGCCGTCATGATCATCGGGGGGCTGCTCGGCGCCCGGTTCGGTTTTGCGAGCATTCTGCTGGTGGTGGCGTTGACCGCGGCCGGCGCCCCGTTGCTGCACGGCAAGGGCGGCATCTCTTACGTGTTGGGGCCGACCGGCGGCTACATCTTCGCCTTTCCCGTCGCCGCGCTGTTGATCGGCTGGGCGGCCGACCGCCTGCTTCCGCGGCGGAACCGCACCCGGCCGAACTTCGTGCGCCTGCTGCTGCTGTTGGCCGCCATGCTCGCCTTCGGTCTGGCCGTTCCCTATTTGTTCGGCGTGCCCTGGCTGGCCTACCGGAACGGCATGACCCTGACGGAAGCCATCCGGGTCGGCTGCCTGCCGTTTGTGGCCGGCGATACGGCCAAGGCGGTCGTCGCCACTGCGGTGGTTGCCGCGCTTCGCCCGTTTATTCCGAAATTGCGCCCGGACCGGTAAGACAGCAAGGGATTCGCGGAAACATCCGACGGCCGGAGACAACCCGGCGGTTGTCCAGGCGATTCGACACGCCGGCGCATACAATAGGGAGACCCTGGCGGAACCGAAGGAGCGTGAAGGGCAACGGTCATGTTCAGCGGTACTCTCGATTTATGCGTCGCCGATATTCCCGCCGATACCGTCTATCTTACCGAAGGCGGGCTCGCCAGCGGCACTTCCGCGCTTGAAGCCATCGGTGACGAAGACACCATTCGCATTCAACGAAATTCCGTCGGTCAAACCGTCACGATCCGTTTCCGGGAAAAAAGCGAACTGTTCGCCGACCTGCTTGAAATCAGCGCGCCGCTGGCGCGGAAATTGCACCTCCAGCATCAGCGCCGGTACGCGTGGACATACGATCCGGACGAACGCACGCTGACCCTGAGGCCCAAACCGGTCAGCGTTTGTCCGGCGCAAGTGACCGCCAACAAACGGTTGGGCGCGGGCTTTGTTTCCATCGGATACGAACTGCTTTCCCGCCTCGGCATTCCGGAACGGAAAGGAACGTCGCTCCGGATCGTCTTCCGTGCCATTCGCCGGACGATGCGGCTGTACGTGCCGCAAAACCTGCTCGACCGCCGCCTGCAGATGGCGCCAAAAACATGCCGGCAACTTGGACTTTTGCCCGGACGGGCCTACCGGTTGAAATTCGATCAGCGAACGAACACGCTCACCGTTCTGCCCATTCCCGTCACCCGTCCGGCCGAAATGACCGACACGGACGCTTAGCCCGCAAGGTGACGGAAAGTCGGCGCGGCTCCCTCCCGGCCATCTCCGGCGCCGATCTGAACCGTTCCCGGAAGGCGGGCACAAAAAAGCGGGGTCGCTAGAAACAAGCGACACCCGTTTTTTTCGTCCGGCCGGTCAGTCGGAACATTCCTCCGGCTCCGACGGTCTGGCCGCCTCCACGTCAATTTTTTCCGCCACCGTATCGCGAATGAGACTGACGACGGACTGCAACAAGTAATTGACGTCCACCTGGCTTTGCTGGAACTGCCGGACCAGCGGAATCTCGTCCAGCTCGTCCTGCAACGCCTCGATTTCCTTCTCGATCTTCTCGACCATTTCCGGGTTGCGGAACGTCGTCTGGAAGGCGACGAGTTCCTTTTGCTTTTTCTTGATCTGGGCGATCAGGCTTTGCACCCGCTCGTGGCGCTGGATCTGTTTCTCCGCCTTCTGGTACAGGCGAACTTCCTCCGTCGTGGCGATCAGATCGGCCAGCTCCTTGGCCCGTTTCAAAATATCCTCGCGGATGATCAGTTCGCGGTTGTCCAGCCACTTCTCTTCGCATGCCCCATCGCATTCGGGATGACCGGACGGCGTCTCCGTCCGGGATATCGGATTGGTGGTCATCACGAAATGTCCTCCCCGTCAATGTGCGTTCGGATGGCGCGACGGCCGCGCAATCTCCGAACGACGTGCCTGTCGCTCGTTCAGGCGCCCTGCGCCGTCCGGGCGTCCGTTGTGCCGGAAACCGCCGGTCCGGCCACCGCCTCGGCGCGAAGATACCACGTCAGCGGTTCGGTGATGCGCACCTGCACGAACTGGCCGATCCATTCCTCGGGCCCCTCGAAGTGGACGAGCTTGTTCGTGCGCGTCCGCCCGGACAACACGCCCGCCTTCGTCTTGCTGGCGCCCTCAACGAGCACTTCCACCGTCTGGCCGGCCAGACGCCGGTTGCTCTCCAGGCTGAGCCGGGCGATCAGCTCGTTCAGGCGAACCAGCCGGCGCTGCTTCTCTTCATAGGGCACGTCGTCCGCCATCTCGGCGGCCGGCGTCCCCTCCCGCGGCGAATAGATGAACGTGAACGCCGAATCGAACCGCACTTCCTCGACGAGGGACAGCGTCTCCTCGAACTGCGCCTCCGTCTCCCCCGGGAAGCCGACGATGATGTCCGTCGTCAGCACTACGTCCGGAATGGCCGCACGGATCCGCCGTACCAGGTCCAAATACGCTTCGCGCGTATACCGCCGGTTCATCCGCTTCAAAATTTCCGTGCTGCCCGATTGCACCGGCAGGTGGATATGTTCCACCAGGTTGCCGCGTTTCGCCAGCACTTCGATCAGCCGGTCGTCGAAATCGCGCGGATGGCTTGTCGTAAACCGGATGCGCGGAATGTCGATTTTGCGGATGTCGTCCATCAGGTCGCCGAACCGGTAGTTCCGGTCCGTGAAATCCTTGCCGTACGCGTTCACGTTCTGGCCGAGAAGCGTGATTTCCTTGTACCCCTGCCGCGCCAGTTCGCGCACTTCGGCGATCACGTCCTCCGGACGGCGGCTGCGCTCCTTGCCCCGCGTGTACGGGACGATGCAGTACGTGCAAAACTTGTCGCATCCGTACATGATGTTGACCCAGGCCCGCAGCCCTTCTCGCCGCTTCGGCAAGTTTTCGATGATGTCCCCTTCCTTGGACCACACCTCGATGACCATTTCCTTGCCGAACATCGCTTCGCGCAGCAGATACGGCAACCGGTGGATGTTATGCGTGCCGAAAATGAGGTCCACATGGGCGTATTTTTGCATGATGCGCCGGACCACCGCCGCCTCCTGCGACATGCAGCCGCATACGCCCAAAATGAGTTCGGGTTTCTCCAGTTTCAGCGCTTTCAGGTGTCCCAGCTCGCCGAACACCCGATCCTCGGCGTTTTCCCGCACCGCGCACGTGTTGAGCAGGATGACGTCAGCCTCGCGCCGGTCGTCCGTCCGCTCGTAGCCCATTTCCTCGAACAAGCCGCGCATGACTTCCGTATCGTGCTCGTTCATCTGGCAGCCGTACGTCTGAATCAAATACTTGCGGCCTTTCCCCAGCGTGCGCAGTTCCTCGGGCACGGCCGTCTCGTACAGAACGCGGATTTCCTCTCTGCCGCGCTGCTTCTCCTTGCGATAGTCGGGTTCCGACAAAATATGAATATCGCGTCCGCCCACGCGGATGATCTTGCCCCGTTCATCCTCGGCGATGACCTTCGCGTCCGAAAAGTCGAAATATTTACTGTAGTCCTTCGCCATCCTCCGTCCCTTCCCTTTCATCGAAGTGGCGTACGCCGTATTATAACATGTTCCTCGCGCGATATCCACGCCTGCTTGATTCCCCGCGCGAAATCCATGTCTGCGTTCCGGGACGGGACGTTCGGCGATGGCGGGTCCGCTCTCCGATGTAGGCCCTGCCGAACAGCAAAAATACGCAAATGGAAGGAATGGCCGGTCCGTTTCGCCAGGGGCCGGCCCCCGGCTTTTCTCTCAATCATCCAGAATTTCGCCGTAATCCCCGGTTTTCACGCCGGCCGCGTTGGCTTCGTCCGTGTCGATGTGCATGTCCAACGCAAACTGGTCGGACACCCGCGCGATCACGTTTTCGAACACCAGGCCGCGCTCGCCGCCGACGCGCACGCGAAGCCGCTGCTTGTCCCGAATGCCCCATTTCGCCGCTTCATCAGTATGGAAATGGATATGCCGCGCGGCGATGATGACGCCCTCTTCGATCGTAACCTCTCCCGCCGGACCGACGATCCGGATGCCGGGAGAACCGGCGATGTCGCCCGATTCCCGCACCGGCGGATTCAGTCCGAGCGTCAACGCGTCCGTGCGCGAAATTTCCAATTGCGTCGCCTTGCGCACCGGTCCGAGTATGCGCACCTTCGGAAACGAACCTTTCGGTCCGTACACGGCTACCGTTTCGTTCGCCGCAAATTGCCCCGGTTGCGACAGCGGCTTGAGTTCGGTCAGCCGGGCACCGGGTCCGAACAGGATGTCAAGATGTTCTTGGGTCAAATGGATGTGGCGTGCGGACACGCCGATCGGCACTTTTTTCATGGTGCGTTCACCCTTCCGGTCGTCGTTGAAATCGAGGACGTGGGTAGCTGTTATAATAGTTTTCCCAATCTGTTTCCTGAGTTTTCAATCCTCGGCGATCTCCATTATAACGAAAGCGGCACCCGGTTTCACAAACCGGATGCCCAAAACCTTTGAACGTTGTTTGAATATTTTCGAAGATTTGTATACGTCCATCCTCGGCCTGATTCTTACTTGAACTCCGCCAACAGTTCTTCGAATGCTTCCCGGGTCAGGGTCACATCCTGGTTCGCCAAGCCTTCCGGCCGGAAGCCCGGCACCAGATCCTCGTAAGACGGACGGTTTTTGTTCTGGTAAATGAGCCCCGTCAAGAGACCGTTCGTTTCCATGATCTTGTTCATGGCCGCGACGCGGTCACTCGGATCGTAGTCCGGGAACTGGTCCAGGTTGACGATATTTTCCTTGAACCATTCGTACGTATTCACCTTGTTGAACGTCACGCACGGGCTGAACACGTTGATGAAGGCAAATCCCTTGTGCTTCAGGCCTTCCTCGATCAGCCACGTCAACTGCTTCAGATCGCTGGAGAACGATTGCGCCACGAACGTCGCGCCGGCGGCAAGGGCGACTTCCAGCGGCGACAGGGCAGTCTCGATCGAGCCGTGCGGCGTCGACTTCGTCTTGAACCCTTCGGCGCTGCGCGGCGACGTTTGCCCTTTGGTCAACCCGTAGATCTGGTTGTCCATGACGATGTAGGTGATGTCCATGTTCCGCCGGATGGCGTGAATCGTATGCGACATGCCGATGGCGAAACCGTCGCCGTCGCCGCCCGCCGCGATGACCGTCAGTTCGCGGTTCGCCAGCTTGACGCCCTGGGCGATCGCCAGCGCCCGGCCGTGAATGCCGTGAAATCCGTAAGCGTGAATGTAGCCGGAAATCCGTCCGGAACAGCCAATGCCGGAAACGATGGCGACTTGTTCCGGTTCCAGACCGACGTTCGCCGCCGCACGTTGAATGGCCGACTGCACGGAGAAATCACCGCAGCCCGGACACCAGTTCGGCCGGATGTTGTTGCGAAAATCCTTGAATGTCGCCATCTCAAATCAGCTCCTTGCAGCCTTTTTCCACTTCATGCGGCAGGAACGGCGTGCCGTCGTACTTGAGCATGCTGCGAATCTTGCCGTGCTGGCCGGCGTGCATCCGGACCAGCGACGCCAGTTGGCCGGTGCCGTTGTTTTCGATGACGACCACCCGTTTCGCCTTTTCCAGATGCGGCTGCACCAGTTCGGTCGGGAACGGATGCAACTGGCGGACCGTCAGATGGTTTGTGGTGATGCCTTCAGCCGCAAGCCGGGTGCGTACTTCTTCCACCGTGCCGCCCGTCGAGCCCATGTCGATGATCAGCAGATCCGGCGTTTCGTGAGGTGCATCCGCTTTCACCGCGTCCCGTATCCGGAGATGGCGGATTTTGCCGAGACGTTTGTCCATCATCTTGCGGCGGTTGACCGGGTGTTCGGACGGACTGCCGGTCTCGCCGTGCTCCACGCCCGTGGTGTGATGGATGCCGTACTTCGTGCCGGGAAGCACCCGCGGCGATACGCCGTCTTCCGTGAAGGCGTACCGCTTGAACATCTCGCCGCTTTCCAGCGGGGGCAATTCGCGCAACAGCTTGCCGCGGCGGATCTCGATCCGATCAAAGTCAAGCGGTTCGCAGGTTTGCTTGCCGAGGGAAAGCTGCATGTCCGTCGCGATGATCACCGGCACCTGATATTCTTCCGCGATGTTGAACGCTTCAATCGTATCGTAGAAACATTCCTCGATGGTGCTCGGCGCCAGGACCACTTTCGGGATTTCGCCGTGCGTGCCGTAGATGAGTTGCATGATGTCCGATTGCTCGTATTTGGTCGGCAGCCCCGTGGACGGACCGCCGCGCATCGTGTCCACGATGACGAGCGGCGTCTCGGTCATGCCGGCAAGGCCGATGCCTTCCATCTTGAGCGACAGCCCCGGGCCGGCCGACGCGGTCATCGCGCGAACGCCGGCGTAATTGGCGCCAATCGCCATCGTCACCGCGGCGATTTCGTCTTCTGTCTGCACGACCGTGCCGCCGAATTTCGGCAACCATTTGATCAGATACTCCATGATTTCGGAAGCCGGCGTGATCGGATAGGCGAACATGAGCCGGCATCCGGCCGCAATGGCGCCGAGACCGATCGCCTCGTTGCCGATCATGAACAGTTTCTGCTTGCCGTCGGCCGGGGCCAGGCGGAATTCTTCCAGCGGCCCGCCGGCCTGTTCGAGGATGAACGCCGCGCCGCGCCGGACCGCTTCAACGTTTTTCTCCACGACGAGCGGCCCCTTGCGGGCGAATTCTTCCTCCACGGCCCGGTTGAACACCTCCAGCGGCAAACCGAGCAACGCCCAGGAGGCGCCGGAAGCCACCATGTTTTTCATGAGCGATGTGCCCAGTTCCTCGGCGATCGCCGTGATCGGCACCGCAAACAGACGGGCGTTCACGCCCTCGGGCACCGTCGGGGAAAATTTCGCGTCGGCCACGATGACACCGCCCGGACGCAACTCGTGCGCGTTCAGATCGATGGTCTCCTGATCGAACGCCACCAGAATGTCCAGATCATCCGAAATGGCGCGCTTCGGTTCGGTGCTGATGCGAATTTTGTTGTTCGTGTGCCCTCCCTTGATCCGTGAAGAGAAATGGCGATAACCGTACAGATAGTATCCGAGACGGTTCAACGCCGTGGAGAAAATGCGGTCCGTACTTTCCACACCTTCTCCCTGTTGCCCCCCGATTTTCCAGGACAATTGACTGATCACGATGCCCATCTCCTTCTGGTGATCCGATGCGACAAAATCTGCAGCCACCCATTTGTCACAAAAAGTTTTTTATCAGCCATATAAAATATTATGTTGAACACTGGAAAAAAGCAAGGTAATTACCCGGCATTCACTATAGTTCTTTTCGATGGAACCGATGCCTGAATGCGAATGTTCCTTGTGGAACAAGTCAGGATGGGAGACCATCCCGCAAAAATCGACGCGCGTTTTCCGCCAGGAATCGCCTCACGAGACGTTCCGGATACCGTTTCAGCAGCGCTTCAACCAGATCCGGGTAGCGGCCGGGGTGTTCCAGCCCGGTCACATGACGGTCAATCCCGTCGAAATCGGAGCCGAAGGCCAGATGATGTTCGCCCCCGAGCGCGCAAACGTGTTCAACGTGCCGCAGCACGTCGTCGATGCCCGCCGTCTCCCCGCCGGCAAGAAAATCGGGCACAAACGTCAGGCCAATCACGCCGCCGACGGCGATGATCGCCCGGATTTGCTCGTCCGTCAGATTGCGGGGATGGTTATGTATGCGCCTTGCGTTGGCGTGGGACGCAAAAAAGGGCCGGGTGGCCGTCTCCGCCAGATCCCAGAACCCCCGTTCGGACAGATGGGACACATCCAGCAAAATGCCCAGCGATTCACATTCCTTGACCAGTTGTTTTCCGGCCGCTGTCAACCCGCCGCCGCGCGGCTCCATGACGCCGTCTGCCGCCCAGTTGGCGTCGTTCCACGTCAGCCCGAGCAGACGCAGGCCCAACCGGTGGAGCAACCGGAGCGCCCACCACTGGCCGCGCAGGCTGTCCACGCCTTCCAGGGAAAGGATCGCCGCCGTCTTCCCTTCGCTTGCAACGGCGTCCAGATCGGCCGCGGTGCGCACGAGCGCCATGCCGGGCGCCGCCAGCACCCGATCCCAGAACAGGGCGGCGGCGCGAAGCGCGGTTTCCGGCGTCATCGGCAACCCGTGATCCACATAGATGGCGAACACCTGCAGGCCGACGCCGCCCGCCCGCAACCGTCCGACGGTCACATCCAGACCGCCCGCCGCCGCTCCGTGATTCGACACGTCGTCAAAGGGCAATGTTTCATCCAGCAGCATTTTTCCCAATACGTCGCAATGCAAGTCAGCCACCGGCATCCTGTCCACTGTTTTTCCCCCCGATACGGTACGGCTTTGGCAAGCAACAAAAAAACCTGTTTACGCCGTAAACAGGCAGAGGCACGAATAATCCTTTCTTCTTTACCGAGGTTCCACAATCAATTTGATGGCCGTACGATCTTCCCCGTCGATGACGATATCCGTAAACGCCGGAATGCAAATCAGATCCATCCCGCTTGGGGCCACGAAACCGCGCGCAATGGCCACGGCCTTGATCGCCTGGTTCAGCGCACCGGCTCCGATGGCTTGCAGTTCGGCAGCACCCCGTTCGCGCAACACCCCGGCCAAAGCGCCTGCGACGGAATTTGGGTTGGATTTTGCGGAAACCTTTAAAACTTCCATGACCAGTACCTCCTCGGGGATCAGAAAGGATAGGCCTACTATCGGATAATATTCGGTGGCCGACCGGAAAATTCCTTCTTTTCCCCGGGCGGAATCGTCCGATCACGGCAATAACCGGTCATTCAGCGAAACATCCACTCGTCCTCGTCAACCCGAATAGCACGAATTTGCACGGTGCGGCCCGTGGTTTCATCGATTTCCGCAAACAACGCGTTCAGCAACCACTTGCCCTCCGCCACTTCGAACCGCGCGGGCAACCCGGTCAAAAACCGGTGCATGACCGGCTCGCGCTGCATGCCGAGCACCCCGTCGCGCGGACCGGTCATGCCGACGTCGGTCATGTACGCCGTGCCGCCCGGCAGGATGCGAGCGTCGTTGGTCTGCACGTGCGTATGCGTGCCGAGCACCACGGAAGCGCGCCCGTCCAAATACCAGCCCATGGCGATTTTCTCGCTGGTTGCCTCGGCATGGAAATCGACCAGCACGCACCTGCACTTGTCCTGCAGTTCATCCAGGATCGCGTCGACGGTGCGGAACGGGCATTCGGCCGGCGGCAGGTAGGTGCGGCCGATCAAATTGACGATCGCCAGCTCCTTGCCGTTGGCTTTCACCACCGTGTAGCCGCGGCCGGGCGTTCCCGGCGGCAGGTTGGCCGGACGGACGAGCCGCGGTTCGTCGTCGATGAATTCAAAGATTTCCCGCTGATCCCACGTATGGTTGCCCATCGTGATGCCATCCACGCCCCATTCGAACAACTGCCGGGCGATCGAGGCGGTCAAACCGCGCCCGTGCGCGGCATTTTCCCCGTTGGCGATGATCAGGTGCGGACGGTACTTTTCCCGAATCCAGGGCAACGTTTGCCGGACCGCTTCCCGGCCGACGCGTCCGACAATGTCGCCGATAAACACTACGTTCACGTATTTCGCACCTCTTCCTCCAATGCACGCCTTGTCCCGAAAGGGAAAAAGTGGCCGCTCCCTCGGCAGCCACTTTCAGTTTGCCCGAAAAACGAACCTTATTTGGCGTACTCGACCGCGCGCGTCTCGCGGATGACCGTAACTTTGATATGGCCGGGATAGTCCAGTTCGTTTTCGATTTTTTTCGTGATGTCCCGGGCCAGCCGGTACGCTTCCGCATCGTCGATCTTGTCCGGCATGACGATGACGCGCACTTCCCGTCCCGCCTGGATGGCGTAGGACTTCTCGACGCCTTCGAACGATTCGGAAATCTCCTCGAGCTTCTCCAGCCGTTTCAGATACGCCTCCAGCGTCTCCCGCCGCGCGCCGGGGCGCGCCGCGCTGAGCGCGTCCGCCGCGCCGACCAGAACGGAGATGACGCTGGTCGGTTCGGTATCCCCGTGGTGCGACGCAATGCTGTTGATGACCACGGGATGTTCACGGTACTTCCGGGCCAGTTCGATGCCGATCTCCACGTGGGAGCCTTCCACCTCATGGTCGAGCGCCTTGCCGATGTCGTGGAGCAAGCCGGCACGTTTGGCGAGGGCGATGTCTTCGCCCAGTTCCGCCGCCATCAGCCCGGCCAGGTGGGCCACCTCCATGGAGTGCTTCAGCACGTTCTGGCCATAACTGGTGCGGAACTTCAACCGTCCGAGAATCTTGATCAGATCGGGATGAAGTCCGTGCACGCCGACCTCAAACGTGGCCTGTTCCCCGTATTCCCTGATTCGCTCGTCAATTTCCTTGCGCGATTTCTCCACCATTTCCTCGATTCGGGCGGGATGAATCCTTCCATCGGCGACCAGCTTTTCAAGAGCGTTGCGGGCAATCTCGCGGCGAATCGGATCGAAGCCCGACAAAATGACCGCTTCCGGCGTGTCGTCGATGATGAGATCGATACCGGTGAGCGTCTCGAGCGCGCGGATGTTGCGCCCTTCCCGGCCGATGATCCGCCCCTTCATTTCCTCGTTGGGGAGCGTCACCACCGAGACGGTCGTTTCGGCGACGTGATCCGCCGCGCAACGCTGGATGGCCAGCGTGATGATGTTCCGCGCCCGTTTGTCGGCCTCTTCCTTCGCCTGTTGCTCGATTTCCTTGATGCGCTGGGCGACCTCGTGGCGAACTTCCTGCTCCGCCGTCTGCAGGATTTGCTGCTTCGCTTCATCCAGCGACAGGCCGGAAATTCGCTCCAGCTCGTTCAGTTGCTTTTTGTACAGCGCTTCAACCTGTTCCTGTATTTCATCGATCCGTTTTTCCTTGTTGGCAATCTGCTCCTCTTTGCGCTCCAAAGCTTCAAGCTTTCGATCCAGCGACTCTTCCTTTTGCAGCAGCCGCCTTTCCTGACGGAGAATTTCGTTTCTGCGCTCGCGAATGTCCCGTTCGGCTTCGCTCCGAAGTTTGTGCGCTTCGTCCTTGGCTTCCAGCACCGTTTCTTTGCGAATCGCCTCGGCTTCCTTCCGCGCGTTTTCCACGATCTGTGCTGCCGCCTTTTCGGCGCTGGAAATCTTGGCTTCAGCAATGGATTTGCGTACGAAATAACCGATCCCGAAGAAAAGCGCGCCAACAACGAAAAGGATCGAGATCCAGATCAGGTCGTCCATCTGGTCTCACCTCCTCGTTGCATCACCAAGGCAAACGCTTGGGACACAAATATGAAATTGTCGCGTCGCTTGCTGCTTCTGCGTCCTGATTGCCGCGTCCGTTTTCAGCCCGCTCCGTCCCGCTTCCCGCAAGGCGTGAACGGCGGGTTCAATCGCAATCCGATGGTCGAAAATTGGATTTCCGAATCGTTTTTTGGCAGAAAAAAGATCGGAAATGGGAGAATGGAATACATCGTCATTTTATCTTTTGCAAAAACCGATTGTCAAGCAAACCGGCACGGCCCGCTTCGTCCGCCGGAACGGGTCGGGGCACGGCCGTGCGCCTCCGGACCGGTTCCCCGGCCCCGTCGCTTCCCGCCGGTGCGATCAGTCCTCCCACGGCAGGGCGTCTTCCGGCCCTTGTCCCGCTTCTTCCATTGCGACGCGCACCGCTTCGCGGGCCACCGCCTGCGGGAACCCGCGCCGGAGTAGCATGCCCAACAGCTTGTGCCGGCGCTCCAGCGCGGTTTTCGCCTTCACCTGCCGCACCCGCTTGCGGGCCAGCTCCAGCGCCGCCTCGCGCTCCGCCTCCTCGCTGACGCCGGAAAGGGCCCGCTCCGTTTCCACGCGCCCGACGCCCCGCTGCAGCAATTCCTGCCGGATGAGGCGTCTTCCCTTGTGCTGTCCCGTCACCCGCTGCGCCGCAAACCGGACGGCAAAGGCCGCATCGTCGATCAGGCCGTGGCGGATCAGCCGCTCCAGGCAGGCGGCAATCGCCTCCGGAGCGAATCCCTTCCGCCGCAACGCCGCTTCCGTTTCCTTCCGCGTGCGCGGCCTCGCCGCCAGCAACGCGAGCGCCGCCCGGTACGCGTCCTCGGCCGCCTCGGCCTCGCGCAGCCGCTCCCATTCCCCGGGGGTCAGATGCCGGCCCGGCACCAGCCGCCAGGCCACCACCGTGTCTTCATGGAGATTCAACACGATGACCTCGTCCGCGCCTCCCGGAACGGCGGAATTCCCGATGCCGCCTTGCGCGCCGTCCCTCCCGTCCGCACCGGGTCCGCCGCTTCCGCGCGCCACCGTCACCCGGTACATGCTTCCCCGGGCATCCGGCTGCAGCGCCACGACCACCGCCCCGATTTCCTCCTTCACGCCCGATTCTCCTTCCGTTTCCGGCGGTTTCGTCAACTCGCCCGCATCCGCCAACAACCGCTTGGAAACCGGCCCCGCTTGCCGGCCGCACGATCCTGCCCGCAAACAGAACGGGATTCGCAACCGACGCCGCATCGGTCGCGAATCCCCTTTTTGGATTCAAAGATCCGGATCAAACGAATCGTCATCGTCCTGTGCGCCGAACAGGGCCGGCCGGGCCAGCAGATCCGAGCTCAGGCTCACTTCCCGGATCTGTTTCTCGATCTGCTCCGCGATTTCCGGATGGTCCTTCAAAAACTGCTTGGCGTTTTCCCGTCCCTGCCCGAGACGCTCCCCGTTAAAGGAGAACCACGCGCCGCTCTTCTGAATGATGTCCAGCTCGGTGCCGAGGTCAATGATGCTGCCTTCCCGGGAGATGCCCTCGCCGTACATGATATCGATATCGGCCTGTTTGAACGGCGGCGCCACCTTGTTTTTGACCACCTTGATCCGGGTGCGGTTGCCCACGATCTCGTTGCCTTGCTTGATCGCTTCCAACCTGCGCACGTCCAGCCGCACGCTGGCGTAAAACTTCAGCGCGCGTCCGCCGGGCGTCGTCTCCGGATTGCCGAACATCACGCCGACTTTCTCCCGCAGTTGGTTAATGAAGATCGCGATCGCCTTGGATTTGCTGATCGCTCCGGACAGCTTCCGCATCGCCTGGGACATCAGGCGCGCCTGCAGCCCGACGAACGAATCGCCCATTTCGCCTTCGATTTCGGCCTTCGGCACGAGCGCCGCCACCGAGTCGACCACGATGATGTCGATCGCCCCGCTGCGCACCAGCGCTTCCGCGATTTCCAGCGCCTGTTCGCCCGTGTCCGGTTGCGAGATCAGCAGCTCGTCGATATTCACCCCGACCTTGCTCGCATAAACCGGGTCAAGGGCGTGTTCGGCGTCGATAAAGGCGGCTTGTCCGCCGGCCTTCTGCACCTCCGCGATCGCGTGCAACGCGACGGTGGTCTTCCCGGAAGACTCCGGACCGAACACCTCAATGATCCGCCCGCGCGGCAATCCGCCGATCCCCAGGGCGATATCGAGCGCCAGCGAACCGCTGGACACCGTCTCCACCTGCAGTTGGGCCTGTTCCCCAAGCTTCATGACCGAACCGCGGCCGAACTGCTTTTCGATTTGTCGCAACGCCATTTCCAATGCCGCTCGACGATCCGACAACGTCCCCACATCCTTCTCTAACGTTATCTCCATCATAAACGTTTTTACCGGATTTGCCAAGCATTTTTTCGAACATTTGTTCGCGAAGGCCGCCGGCCCGGACCGGCGTCGCGGCGCACCGTGGCCGCACGTTGCACCGTCAGGCGCGGCGTTACAAAAAGAACCGCGGCAAAGGATACCTCTTCGCCGCGGTTCTTCCGCCATATCCAACGACAATATACCACAGCCCCGGCAACCTTGACAAGCCGGCCGGTTGCTGCCGGATCCGGACGGTAGGGGGACACCGAAGGCGGTTTCGCCCCGCCGTCCTTCCTTCCGTCCAGGTCAAGCGTCAATCCCGACCGGCAAGGGCGCGCCACAGCAAGAACAGCGCCCGTTTGGCAGCGCGCAGCCGGATGCCTTCCCGGTCGCCGGACAACTGCAGCCGTTCCGTCCGCGTCGGCCGGTTGCGCGCCGCCAGTCCGATGAACACAAGCCCGACCGGTTTTCCCTCCTCCCCGGCGGGACCGGCTACACCGGTCACCGACAGGGCGAAATCGGTCCGGGCCTGCTCCCGTATGCCCTCGGCCATGGCCGCCGCGGTTTCCGCGCTGACGGCCCCCGGTGCGTCCGCTCCTTCCAGGAGCGCGGCGGGAACGCCGAGGAGCTCCCGCTTCAGGCGTGTCGTATAGGCCACGATGCCGCCCGCGAAGACGCGGGAACTGCCGGGCACGTTCGTCAGCAACTCGCTCACCAGGCCGCCCGTGCAGCTTTCGGCCGCGGCCGCGGTCTTCCCTTGTTCCGCAAGCATCCGCACGACCGCCGTCTCCAGCGCAATGTCCTCCTCGGCGTACAGATAATCTCCCGCACGGGCCCGGATTTGCGCCAGCACCGGCTCGAACTTGCGTCGCGCCTCCGCTTCCCCGGCGGCCTTTGTCGCCAGGCGCACCGCGACCTCCCCCTCCTTGGCGTAGGGGGCGATGGTCGGATCGCTTTGCCCGCTGATGAGATCCGCCAGAAGCTCCTCCAGCGACGATTCGCCGATGCCGGCGAACTTCAGCATGATCGAGTGGAGCGCCGGACCTTCACCCGCGATCTCCTGCAGCCAGGCGCGCCCGTACCGTTCGAACATCGGCTCCATTTCGCGCGGCGGGCCCGGCAGCAGCAGGTAATGGGTGCCGTCGGCGGTCAGCGCCGAGCCGACGGCCCAGCCCGTCTCGTTGGGCAGCGGTACGGCGCCCTCGATCATGAGCGCCTGCCGCCGGTTGTTTTCCGGCATCGGCTCGCCCCGGGCCCTCCAGTTCGCCTCGATCCGCTCCAGCGTCGGGCGGTGATAGACCAGGCCCCGTCCGACATGGTCCGCCACCGCTTCTCGCGTCACATCGTCCTGCGTCGGCCCGAGACCGCCGGTGAGCACGATCAGGTCGGCGCGGCTGCGCGCGATCTCCAGCGCCCGGACGATCCGCTGCCGGTTGTCGCCGACCACCGTCTGGTAATAGACGTCAATGCCCAGATCGGCCAGCGCCCGCGACAAATATCGGGCGTTCGTGTTCACGATTTGCCCGAGCAAAAGTTCGGTGCCCACCGCCACGATTTCCGCTTTCATGCCGTTTCTCCGTCCCCCCGTTTCGCCCGGGCGATCCGCGGCTTCTCCGGGCCGCCCGAAACCGCCGCGTCACATCCTGTCCTTCGCGGGCGAGATCAGGTGTTTGTTTTTCACGAAATAATCGATGCCCGAATACACCGTAACGGCCGCCGCCGCCCACACGGCAACGAGATCCGCGCGCAGGTCGATGAAGTTGAACGGAAAATTGTTCAGCAACAGCAGGATGATCATGACGATTTGCGCGGCGGTCTTCCACTTCCCCCATTTGCTCGCGGCGATCACCGCGCCTTCCAGGAGCGCCACCTGGCGCAGCCCGGTCACCGCCCATTCGCGGCCGATGATGACGATGGCCACCCAGGCCGCCAGCTTGCCCATCTCCACCAGCGAAATGAGCACCGCCGCCACGAGCAGTTTGTCCGCCAGCGGATCGAGCAGCTTGCCGAGGTTGGTCACGATTTTCCGTTTGCGCGCGATATAGCCGTCCAACCCGTCCGTGCTGGCCGCCACGACGAACAGGATAAGGGCAAAGATCTGGTTGTACGTAATGGAAAATTCCCCGATCACCAGGGTCGGCAGATTGAGCCGGACGAGCAGAAAAAAGACCACGATCGGCACAATGAAAATGCGCGCGAGCGTGATGCGGTTGGCCAGGTTCACGCGATCCCCTCCCCGGACAGATCATACTCGTAGGCGTGCGTGATCCGGACCTTGACGATGTCTCCGATGTTGGCCCGAATGCCGCTTACATACACCTCGCCATCCACTTCCGGGGCATCGTACTGGCTGCGGCCGACATAGACGTCGCTGCGGCCGTCGTAACGTTCAAGCAGCACGTCGAGCGTGCGCCCCACATACTTGGCCGCGTTTTCCCTGGCCACTTCCCGCTGCACTTCCATCAGCGTGTGCGCGCGGTACTGCTTCACCTCTTCCGGCACCTGGTCGGGCAGACGGGCGGCCGGCGTGTCCTCCTCCAGCGAATACGCAAACACGCCGAGACGGTCGAACTTCATTTCCCGCACAAAGTCGCACAATCGCGCGAAATCCTCCTCCGTCTCGCCCGGGAACCCCACGATCATCGAGGTGCGCAGCGCCACATCGGGAATGCGTTCGCGAATTTTGGCCACGAGTTCGCGTACATCGCGCTGACGCCCGGGCCGGCGCATCCGTTTCAGAATGGCGTCTTCGCTGTGCTGCAGCGGCATGTCCACATACTTGCAAATTTTCGGATTGGTGGCGATCACTTCGATCAGTTCATCCGTAAAAAAGCCCGGATAGGCGTAATGCAGCCGCACCCAGGCGATTCCCGGCACTTCGCTCACCCGCGTCAACAGCTCCGGCAGCTTGAAGCTGTCGTACAAGTCCATGCCGTAATTCGTGGAATCCTGCGCGATCAGGCTGATTTCCTTGACCCCCTGCTCCGCCAGCCGCTTCACCTCGTCGACGATCGTCTCGATCCGGCGGCTGCGGAACTTGCCGCGCATGAGCGGAATGCTGCAGAAGGTGCAATTGTTGTCGCAACCTTCCGCGATTTTGACATAGGCCGTATAGGTCGGCGTCGCGAGTCGCCGCGGCAGCACCTCTTCGTAGGTGAACACCGGGTTTCCGACGTACACGGGCTTTTTGCCGTGCAGCGCCTCGTCGATGATGTCGCCGATCCGCATGAAATCGCCGGTACCGACGATGCCGTCGATCTCCGGCATTTCCTTCATCAATTCCTCCTTGTAACGTTGCGTCAGACAGCCTGCCACAATCAGCGCCTTCAACTTGGCGGTCTCTTTGAGTTCGGCCAGGTCGAGAATCGTCTGCACCGACTCTTCCTTGGCCGTATCAATGAACGCGCAGGTGTTGACAATGACGACGGTGGCGTCTTCGGGCCTGTCCACCAGTTCGTAGCCGCGTTCGTGAATCAAACCGGACATGATCTCCGAGTCGACCAGATTTTTTTCGCAGCCGAGCGTGACAACGCTGACTTTCTCCGGCATCAGCGGTTCCCCCAAACGTACCTCCGGTTTTTATCCAGACCAGTATATACGATGCCCGCTCGGCATGTCAAAGTTCAGCGATAGTTGACAAACTGCAGATCCAGCGGCAAATCGGCCCCTTTCAGCATGGCGATGACCGCCTGCAGCTCGTCCTTGCTTTTGCCGCTCACGCGAATCTGGTCGCCCTGGATTTGGCTTTTCACCTTCAGTTTGCTGTCGCGAATGAGGACGTTGATTTTTTTGGCGTTTTCCTGATCGATGCCCTGTTTCAGTTTGATCTGCTGGCGAACCGTGCCTCCCGCCGCCGGTTCCACCTTGCCGTACTCCAGGTTGCGGATGGGAACGCCTCTTTTGACGAGCTTGGATTGCAAAATGTCAATGACGCTTTTCAGCTTGTGCTCGTCGTCGGAAACGAGAATCAGCGTATCGCCCTCCAGCCGGATGTCACTCTTCGAACCCTTGAAATCGAACCGCGTGCCGATTTCCCTGAGCGCCTGCTGGACGGCGTTGCTCACTTCCTGCATGTCCACCCTGGAGACGATGTCGAACGAATATTCCGTTGCCATGCGGTCACCCTCTTCACGTGGAACAAAAATTTTTTCCTTCATTATATAATAGCTTGAAACGAAGAAAAACCCTCGCCAGGAGGGTTTTTCCGTATCCGTAACGTTATTGCGCGCCAAAACTTGCGGCCCTAACGGGCACGGGACGGATCGCGCAACAGATCCAGAACGCCCAGTACGATTTGCGCCAGGCCGAACCCGATCAGGCCGTAGCCCCAGCCGTTCGGGACCAGATACCACCCGACCAGGGCGACCAGGATGCCGAGCCCGGCCACGATCCAGCTTGTCACCGGCCATGACCTCCACGACGCAGGATGATACGCGCTTCAATCTTCATCAACCTGTCCCTATGAATGAACAAGGATTGCGCTTGGCGTTCTCCCGCGTATCCTCCCGCCGTCGCCGGTCCTTATCCCTGTGCCGACTCTTCCTGCTGAATCGCGTCCACCGGCGTGAAATGAAATTTCTCCGATCCGGCCGAATTGTTGTCCTCGATCTCCACGCCGTCGATCATGATCGTGCAATGGTCGGCACGCCCCACGTTCACATAGATCGGCCCGGTGATGTCGAACGACAGCACCTCGCCGTCGCCGGGCGTGCCGGTGTAAAGCTCGTGTTTCCCGACGTCGCTTCCGACGCCGACCCACGAAGCGCCGCCATGGATCCGGATCTCCAGCTTGAGGCCTTCGGCCGGCGACACCTCGTAGTAAGACACGTTCCGGCTTTTACGCAAAAACGCAACCGACACCTGGGGCGACGGAGGCGCCTCGACCGTCGGCGAAGGGGACGGTTCCGGCGTAACGGCGGACGACGACGGCGACGGCGTTATCGTTTCGGGTGTGATTTTCCTTCCGGTATCAATTTCATCGGGACTGGAGCGAATATACTCCGAAGCGTAAAGATAGACCACCACTCCGATCAGGATCGGAAACGCCCACATGAGCACGGAAACGACGATCCGCCCGATGCGATCGCTTTGCTGGACCCTGCGCCGCCGCGACCGGACGAGCGGCTCGGGGGGCGGCACATCCGCCGACGGGGGTTGGGGAAGTTCCTTCTGATACAGCCGAAGGATCTCTTCGGCATTCAGTCCAACCGCTTCCGCGTAAGATTTGACAAACGCGCGTACGTAGAACGATCCGGGCAACACCTTGTAGTCGCCTTCTTCGATCGCTTCCAGATAGCGCTTGCGAATTTTGGTCATTTCCTGGATGTGATCCAGGGAATACCCGCGCTGCTCCCTCGCCTTGCGCAGCAACTGGCCCAAATCCGACAACCCCGTCACCTCCGCTATCGATCCCCTGCTACAACCAATTCTACAAAACCTGTCATTCTCCTGCCAATTCACCAAAAGTTCGCCGGAATGCGCGAACGGCAGGAAAGCCTCCAGACGGGAGGCTCTCCGTTCGTTTCTACAAGATTTATGATTTTTCGACCCATTTCACCATCAACCGGGCGATGGTGCGGCGATCCTCTTCGTCCCCGACGTCCCAAAGTTCTTTCAGCACCTGCTGTTCATCGTTTTTCGGATCGACCCGCCGGTCAAGAAACTCGCCGATTTCAAAAGCCAACTTGCTGATCGTTTCCTCGCTCATGCCCGCCTTTTTCGCTTCTTTCACGCGCTCGCCAAGAAACGATTTCCAGGTTTTGAAGTCCGTCAAAACGGAAGACATGGTGCAACCTCCTCGATGGATTTGGCTTCGAAGGCTAATATGCCCTCGCCATCCGGAAGGTATGCATCCGTCCCGGATACCGGCATGCCGCCGCAGCCGGACCTCCTGCGGGATTCGCGGGTCGGGCGCGGGCTATCGGTGCCAGCCGCCCGTCACCGCCACGACCTGGCCGGTGATGTACCCCGCCTCCTCCGATACGAGAAAACGGACGACTTCCGCCACTTCCTCCGGCCGGCCCAGCCTGCCGAGCGGAATGCTGCGGCAAAGGGCGTTCCGTTCCTCCTCCGTCAGATCGCCGATCATCTCCGTTTCCACCGCGCCCGGCGCCACCGCATTCACGGTCACCCCGAAGGGGGCCAGCTCCCTGGCAAGCGCCTTCGTGAAGCTGTTCAGACCGCCCTTGGCCGCCGAGTAGGCCGCTTCCCCCGCCGCACCCGTCAATCCCCAGATGCTGGAAAGATGGACGATGCGTCCCCACCGCCGCCAGGCCATGTCCGGCGCAAACAGCCGCGCCAGCCGGTACGCCGCCTTCAGGTGCGCGTCCATCATCGCGTCCCACATGCCCTCATCGGTGTCCTCCACCAGCCCGTGCCAGGCAAATCCGGCATTGTGGACGACGATGTCCGGGCGAAAACCGGCCCGATCCAGCGACTCCTTCATGGCGCGCAACTCCTCAAGGGAGCGGACGTCCGCCCGCACCAGCAGGGGAGGTTCCCCGCCGGCTTGCCGGATCGTTTCCGCCACCTCCCGCGCCCGTTCGACGGAGCGGTAATAATGGACGCACACCCGGCAGCCGTCGGCGGCCAGCAGACGTGCGACGGCGGCGCCGATGCCGCGGGATGCGCCCGTCACGAGCGCCTTACGAACCGCCGCGGCTTGGTGCGAAACGGGTTCCCGGCCCGCCACGCCGGAGAAGCCGGAAACGCCACCCGTCAAGGTTCCGTCCCCCGCACGATCGATACGGCCCGGCGCGACGGATGCACATGCGCCCGCAGCCGTTCGTTCACTTCCTCCAGGGTGAGGGATTCGTACAGCTCGGTCAGCCGGAACAGATCCCCGCCGCGAAACCGGTAATGGACAAATTCCCCGGCGATCGCCTCCGGACTGTTCCACAGGCGGAGATGGGCGCCGATGCGCTTGCGGCGGATCCGCTCAAACAGCGCCGCGTCCAGCCCGTTTGCCGCCGCCCGCTCCAACGCCTCGCTCACCCGCTCCGTCATCGCCGCAGGATCCCGCGTGTCCCCGCCGATGAGGGAGAAGGCGTAACCCGGGCCGGAATTGAATTGCGCGCCGAACGTGTCGAAAATGAGGCGGTCATCGTACATCCGTTGATACACCGGGGAGCTGTGCGAAAACAGCGCGTCCAGCGCCATCCGCATGGCCAGGTCGCGGCGCACGGCTTCTTCCCCGTCCCCGTCACCGGGGATTTCCTTGTACCCGACGTAACATTTCGGCATGGCCACCGGCAGCACCGTCTCCCGCAGCGGCTCGCGCACGCCGGCCGGCTCCGGTTCCCGCAGCCGCTCGATGCGCGGCGGCGGATCAAAGCGCTTGCCGGCCTGATTGGCCCGGACAAGCTCGATGGTCCTTTCGGGATCGACGCCGCCCACCACGAACAGCATCATGTTGGACGGATGATAGAACGCCCGGTGGCAAGCAAAGAGCATCTCCTTGGTGATGGAACGGACCGATTCCGGCGAGCCGGCGATGTCGATGTGCACCGGATGGCGCTGGTACAGGGCTTCAAGCAGCCCGTAGTACACCCGCCAGTCCGGATTGTCGCGGTACATGTGAATCTCCTGGATGATGATGCCCTTTTCCTTCTCCACATTGGCGTCGGTAAAATAGGGCCGCTGGACGAAGTCAAGCAGCGTCTCCAGGTTTCGCTCCACGTTGCGGGTGGCCGAAAACAGGTAAACCGTCCGGTCGAACGAGGTGTAGGCGTTGGCGGAGGCGCCTTGTGCGGCAAATGCGGCGAAGACGTCCCCTTCGGGCTCCTCGAACATTTTATGCTCAAGAAAATGGGCCACGCCGTCGGGCACGGCGATCTCGTTGCCGCCGTCCACGCGGAAACGATTGTCGACCGAGCCGAAGCGGGTCGCAAAGGTGGCGTAAGTCTTCGTGAATCCCGGTTTCGGCAGCACAAACACGTCCAGGCCGTTGTCCAGCCGGTCGTGATACAGCGTTTCTTCCAGCCGGGCGTATTCAATCCTGCGCATGGACGGCCTCCTCCTTCCGGTCCCGCAGAAAATAGATCGTGTCGAGACCGACGGTTTCCGCCGCTTCGACCACCTGCCCGGGCGTCACCCGGGCGATGTCCGCGAGCAGGTCGTCCACCGTGCGCTCCTTGCCGGACACCACGGAATTGAAGTCGAACCCGATCCGCTCGAAAGCGGCGTCCTGCAGCGAACGCAACTGGTTGGCCAGCATTTCTTTCGTTTTGGCCAGATCCTCCGCGGTGAAATCTCCCCGCCGCATCGCCTCGAGCTGTTCCCGGATGATCGCGACGGCCCGGTCGTAATTGGCGATTTCGATGCCGGTCAGGATCGTGAGCAACCCTTTGTGGCCGTCCAGACGGGAAGAGGCGTAATAGGCGAGCGACGCCTTCTCCCGCACGTTGACAAACAGTTTGGCATGCGGAAACCCGCCCAGCAAGCCATTGTACAAGAGCAGCGCCGGATAGCGCGCATCGTCGTAAGTGATCGTCGTTCGCAGGCCCATGTTGAGCTTGCCCTGGGTCACGTCAAGCCGTTCGACGACGGTCCTCGGTTCGGACGGCGCCGGCCGCACGTACGGGGGCGCATATCGCCCGGGCGAACGTCCGGCGCCGGCGGAAAGCCGGAACGCCTCGGGGACGAGCGCGGCCACGTCTTCCAGGGTCGTATCGCCGGCGACGTACAGGTCGAACACCGCCTCGTCAAGCCAACGGCGCCAGGTCTCATACAGTCCGGCGGCATCCAAGCCGGCCAGATCGTGCTTGCGCCCGAGCGGCAGCAACCGGTACGGTTCATCGCGGCACATTTCTTCCACACATCGTTCCGCGGCGTAACGGATCTTGTCATTGATGATCTCGTCGATCTTTTTGGCCAGCGTGTCCTTTTCCGCTTCCACGTAACGGGCCACAAATTTACCGTCTTCCCGTGCGGGCGCCGTCACCGCTTCCCCCAGAAACGTCAGCGCTTCTTTCAACAACGACGTGGTCGCGGACACGAAGCGGTCGTTGATCACTTCAAGCCGAATTTGGACGATCTGGTGATCGCCCCGCTTGAACAGGTCGAACCCGAAGCCGGCCCCGTACATGGCGTCCAGTTTTTCCCGGAACGCGATGGTGTCCGGGTAACGCTCGGTCCCCCGCCGGAGTACAAACGGCAAAAGCGCGATCCGCGTCACCGTCGTTTCGGAGAGCGGGACGCCGGCATACAGCGCCAGACTGAACGTTTTAAAGCGCTTGGTCGGCAACACGTGCAACCGGATGTTGCCGATCTGTCCGCGCTGGAAATGTTCCGCCATTCCACATCCCGCTCCTTGTTCCCTCTTCCGTTGCCCGTGCGCAATCCCTCGTTCAGTCCCATTCTAGCCGATGGACGGGAGCCAAAGCAAACGGTTCCCGCCCGAAAAGCGCGAACAACCGGACCACGCCAGCACGGCGCGGCCCATTCCGGCGGTCACCGGCAGAAAATGTGCTTGCCGATGCGCTTGTACTGCGGCCGGCTCCAGATCCATTTCGACGTGGCGGTGGCGGGGTTGAAATAGTACAGGCAACCGTCCGTCGGATCCCAGCCGGCAATGGCGTCCTTGACCGCGCGGAGTGCTGTTTCGTCCGGCTTCAGATAGATCTGGCCGTCGCTTACGGCCGTAAACGCCCCCGGCTGGAAAATGACGCCGGCCACCGTATCCGGAAACTCCGGGGCGCGCACCCGGTTAAGGATGACCGCCGCCACGGCGACCTGTCCTTCGTACGGCTCTCCCCGCGCTTCCCCGTACACGGCGTTGGCCATCAGTTGAATATCGTTCTGGGTGAGCCCCATGTTGTTGGACGGCCGCAAGTTGCTTTTGCTTCCGCCGGTCCGGTTCGGCGCGTCCGCGGCGGTCGGCCGCCAGTTTTTCGTCGCTTCCCACAGTTTCAGTTTCGTCTTCGGCCCCACCACGCCGTCGGGCTTCAGCCCGAATTCCCACTGGAACCAGGTGACCGCGTTATGGGTTTTCGGTCCGAACACGCCGTCAATCTTGCCGTCGTAAAAGCCCAGATATTTGAGTCGCCCCTGCAATTCGTACACGTCGTCGCCGACGGCGCCCATCGAAAACACCCAATCGCTGAACGTTTCCCGGTTCGCTTCCGGTTTCGCCAGCGAATACAGCGCCAGCAAACCGAAGATAAGGCAAGCTGCCACGATCGCCATACGGTATTTCATCGGTTACGTCACGCCTTTCCCACAGTCTGAATCGGGAAACTGACCCCCGAATTTCTCAGGTTAGTATGGGAAAGGATATGGACGCTTATGCGACCGCCGGCGCTTCCCGTTGCCCGGAAAGCGTTCAGGAGGTCAGGCGGTTGTTGAGTTGATCGTACTGTTCCGGCGTCATCAGCACTTCGCGCGGCTTGCTGCCTTCATAGGGGCCGACGATGCCCCTGGCTTCCATCGTATCGATCAGGCGGGCCGCCCGCGTGTAGCCGATGCGCAGGCGCCGCTGCAGCAGCGAGACGGATGCCTGTTTCGCCTCCAGCACGATGCGCACCGCCTGGTCGAACAGCTCGTCCAGCTCCTCCGCCGCTTCCGCGCCTTCCGCCTCTTCGATTTCCGGCACCAGTTCCTCGTTGTATTCGGCCGCGGCCTGGCCGCGCACGAAGTTTACGATTTTTTCCACTTCCGCATCGGACACGAAGGCGCCCTGCACGCGGATCGGCTTGGTCGCGCCCATCGGCAAAAACAACATGTCGCCGCGGCCGAGCAGTTTTTCCGCGCCGGCCATGTCGAGAATCGTGCGGGAATCCACCTGGGACGACACGCCGAACGCGATGCGGCTCGGAATGTTGGCCTTGATCACGCCGGTAATGACGTCGACCGACGGCCGCTGCGTGGCGATGATCAGGTGGATGCCCGCGGCCCGCGCCATCTGCGCCAGACGGGTGATGCTGTCCTCCACGTCGCCGGCGGCGACCATCATCAGGTCGGCCAATTCATCGACGATCACCACGATGTAAGGCAGCACTTCCTCCGGTTGTCCCCTGCTCGTCATCAGCGCGTTGTAGCCCTCGATGTTGCGGGTGCCCGTGGCCGAAAATTTCTCGTAGCGCTTTTCCATCTCGACCACGATTTTTTTCAGCGCGAGCGACGCCCGGCGCGGATCGGTGACGACCGGCGCGAGCAGATGGGGAATGCCGTTGTACACGTTCAGCTCCACCATCTTCGGGTCGATCATCATCAGCTTGACTTCATCCGGCCGGGCCTTGTACAGCAGGCTGACGATGATCGCGTTGATGCAGACGGATTTGCCGGAACCGGTGGCGCCGGCCACGAGCAGATGGGGCATGCGCGCCAAATTGCCGACAATGGGCTGTCCGGAAATGTCCCGTCCGAACGCGATCGTCAGCTTCCCCGGCGCTTCCTGGAACACGTCGCTTTCCAGCACCTCGCGCAACGTCACGATGCTGATTTCCGGATTGGGGACCTCGATGCCGATCGCCGATTTGCCGGGAATCGGCGCTTCCATCCGGATGTCCTTGGCCGCCAGCGCCAGGGCGATATCGTCGGTCAGGCCGACGATCCGGCTCACCTTGACCCCGACGTCCGGCTGCACCTCGTAGCGGGTGACCGCCGGTCCCCGCGTGACGTCCAGCACCTTGGCGCGGACGCCAAAACTCTCCAGGGTCGCTTCCAGCTTGCGCGCCGTCTCCATGACGTCCGCCCCTGCGCCCCGCTTGCCGCCCTGCGGCTTGCTCAGCAGCGAGATCGGCGGCATCCGGTACGGCTTGCCGGACTTGGCCGCTCCGCCGTCCGCCCCGGACAAGGGTTTGGACGCGTCGCCGGACGCGGCCGCGCCGTTCGGATCATCCGGACCGGACGAGCCCGGCAGGGCCGTTTCTCCCGCCGGCCCATCCTCGCCCAATTCGTCGACCCGCGCCTCCGTCTCTGCGTCCGCAGGGCCTGCCGCCCGCCAGGCATCCGTCCCGGCGAAACGTCCCTCTTCCCCCGCGGAGCCGGTATCGTCTTCAGTGCCGGTATGTACGGAAGCCGTCCCGGAGCCATGGCGGCCGGACGAGCCGTGCGAAGCGCCGGCCTGTTCCCCGTCCGGAAACGGGCCGTCCCGCTCCTGCCGTTTCTCCCGTTCGTCGATTCCGTACAGAACGGGCTGGTCGTGATCCCAGTCTTCCCCGAGCGGAAACTCCGGTTCCGGTTCCGGCTTGCCGTGGAACAACTGGAAGAACAGGGGCGTCTTCTTCTTCGCGCTCGCCGTCGCAACGGGAGTTTCCGCTTCAAGTTCCGCCATGTCGTCAGGTTCGGCATACGGCGCAAAGGCGGCGGGACCGGTCTTGGTCCGCTTCGCCTTGCCGACGGGAACGGCCCTGGCGCCGAACACCTTGCGGCCTGCGGACAACCGGACGGCCAGCTTGGGCGCCACGCGGCGGAAGAACAGGCGAACCGTCCGGAACATGTCCACATAGGACCGGTTGGTCATCAGCAGCACCGAAATGGCCAATTGCACGATCAGCATCAGCTTCGCGCCGTAGTAGCCAAACATCCAGAAATAGACCGCATATTGCAGGGCGCCGACCAGGCCGCCGCCGAGATGTTTCTCCGACATGGGGACGTCGGCCTGTGGCGGGATGTCCCAAAGCTGTTCTTTCAACTGCATCCACGTCTCGGTCACGATGGTCTTCGGCGAGATCAGACCGAGCACGCCAAGGCTGTTGTCGATGGCCGACATGGCGCTCCACAGCGCCAGCGAACAAGCCAATAACGCAAAACCGGTCCTGCGGGTCGTCCACCCTCGCGGCCAGGCGCGTTTCATCATCACGTACAGGCCGACCCACACACCGGTCAGCGCCAAAATAAAATAATAATTGCCCAACACAAACCCGAACAGTTTGGAAAGCGACCGGCCGACCGCCGCTTCACCGGAAAAGGCGATCACCGAGAGCGTAATAAACAGAATGCCATAGATTTCGTATCTGAGACTTGTCCGGTACGTTGTCCTTTTCCTGCGGCGTTTGGCCATCTTTGCCACCTCCGGTTCACCATTATATCACAGTTGATCCGGGGCGGGCAGCGTCGCCGGGGGACAGCCGGCGGCGGCTCGCATGCGAACCCTGCGGCGGGACCGTGACAACAAAAGGGCGGTCCGATCACCGGCCGCCCTTCCCGATCATGAAGGCCACTCCGCCTGTCCCGCCAAACGCCCATCCGCAGGCCCGGCTCCGGCCACTTTCGCGAACGGAAACCCGGGGTGCGCCGGTCCGTGCGAAACCTCCTCCGCAATCTCGCGGGCGTAACAAATCATCCTCCCCGGTGACAGTTCGGGCCGCAAGTAGGCGTCCAGCGGCGCTTGCAGGAGCCGCACGATCGTTCCCATTCCCGGCGCCGTCGGCGCCACCTCGAGGAGCAGGCGGCCGAGGCGCACCTCCACCGTTCGCGGCTGCGGCCGCGCCAGTTCCTCCCAAACCAGCTCTTCCGGCACGATCGTATAAAGCGTCATGCGCGCTCCCCTCCCGTTCCGGAATCTCCCGCTTGCCCCGTCCGGGCGGACCGGCGTTCGGCGATCATCCGGTTCAGGACGCGCAGCGCGTCGCCGATCCCCCCGATCGCATCCATCAGTCCGTACTGGACGGCTTCGGAGCCGATGACGGTCGTCCCGATGTCGCGGGTCAGTTCGCCGGTCCGGAACATCAATTCCCGAAACGTGTGTTCCGGAATGCGGCTGTGCTTCGTCACAAAGCGCACGACCCGCTCCTGCATCTTGTCCAGGTACTCGAACGTTTGCGGAACGCCGATCACCAGACCGTTCAGCCGGATCGGATGAATCGTCATCGTTGCGGTTTCCGCGATCAGCTTGTAATCCGCCGCGACGGCGATGGGCACCCCGATGGAGTGGCCGCCGCCCAGCACGATCGACACCTTCGGTTTCGAGAGTGAAGCGACCATCTCCGCGATGGCCAGACCGGCCTCGACGTCGCCGCCTACGGTGTTGAGGATGACCAGCAGCCCTTCCAATTTCGGGTTCTGTTCCACAGCCGCAAGCTGCGGAATGACATGTTCGTACTTGGTCGTCTTGTTTTGCGGCGGTAACAGCAAATGTCCCTCGACCTGGCCGATGATCGTCAGGCAAAAAATGTTGGAGTCGAGCGCGGGAACCGACATCTGCCCCAATTGGATGAGGGACTGTTCCGGCGCCTCGCCGCTCTTTGCGTCCCCGCCCGTCATGACCGGCGCGCCCCGCGCCGGCGTACTTTCCGAACCGCCATCGTATGGCAAGCGACATCCCCCTTCCGTTGCCGTTCTCGTGCCGACTGGCCGTCACGCAACAACAAGGCCGCGGCAGAGATAGTATGGGAACCGCCGGATGCAAATATGCCGCCCCGTCCGTAACCGCCCGTGCCGGCGGAGCGCGCGGCGCCATGCAAAAAACCGGCTCCGCGGGGAGCCGGTTCGATTTGCGAGTGGGGTGGTGCGCACTTGCTTTACACTTCCATGATGATCGGCAAGATCATCGGTCTTCTTCGGGTTTGTTCGTAAAGGAAACGTCCGACCGCTTCCTTCACATGGGTTTTCAGCGAAGCCCATTCGCTGATGTTTTCGCTCATCAGTTTGGTCAACGTCTGGGCGACAATACGGTTCGCTTCTTCCAGCAATCCTTCCGATTCGCGCACGTACACGAAACCGCGGGAAATGATGTCCGGTCCGGACAAAATGGATCCGTCCAGCTTGCTCAGCGTCACCACGATCACCAGAATGCCGTCCTGCGACAGGAGCTTCCGGTCGCGCAACACGATGTTGCCCACGTCGCCGACGCCGAGTCCGTCGATCATGACGTTGCCGGACGGCACCTTGCCGCCTTTGCGGGCCACGCCGTTCTGGATCTCCACCACATCGCCGATGTCGATGATGAAGATGTTGTCCTTGTCGATGCCGACCGCTTCCGCCAACATGGCGTGATGGCGCAACATCCGGTACTCGCCGTGAACGGGAATGAAATATTTGGGTCGCATCAGGTTCAGCATCAGCTTCAGTTCTTCCTGGCTGCCGTGACCCGACACGTGCACGCCGGAGACGGAACCCGGACCGTATATGACGTGCGCGCCAAGCCGCATCAACTCGTCGACCGTCCGTCCGACATACCGCTCGTTGCCGGGAATCGGGGTCGCCGCGATCACCACGGTGTCGCCCGGCAGGATGTCCAACTTCTTGTGCGTCGAACGGGCCATGCGGGTCAGCGCCGACATCGGCTCGCCCTGGCTGCCGGTGGACAGAATGACCACCCTGTCCGCGGGCAGCTTGTTGACGTCCTCCGGTTCGATCAGCATGCCGTCCGGCACGTCGAGGTAGCCGAGCTCCGACGCGATCGTCACCACGTTCACCATGCTGCGGCCGACCACCGCCAGCTTGCGGCGCGTTTCGGCGGCGGCATTGATCACTTGCTGGATCCGGTGGACGTTCGACGCGAACGTCGAAACGATGACACGCTGTTTCGCCGCGCGGAAGATCGCCTCGAATTCCTTGCCGATGTTGCTTTCCGAAGGCGTGAAACCGGGCCGTTCCGCATTCGTGCTGTCCGAAAGCAACGCCAGCACGCCGCGTTTGCCGATTTCGGCCATCCGTTGCAAATCGGCGAACTGGCCGCTGACCGGCGTATGATCAAACTTGAAGTCGCCGGTGATCACCACGACGCCTTCCGGCGTCTCCAGGCAAATCCCGACGGAATCGGGGATGCTGTGATTCGTGCGGAAAAAGCTGGCGCGAATCGAACCGAACTGCAACTTGGAATCGGGATTGATCAGGTGACGCTTCGTCTCGCCGAGCAGGCCCGCTTCCTTCAACTTGTGCTCCACGAGCCCCAGCGTCAGCCGCGTGCCGTACACCGGCACGTTCAGATGCTTCAGCACGTACGGCAAGCCGCCGATGTGGTCCTCATGGCCGTGCGTGAGCAAAATCGCCCGTACTTTGTCCCGATTATCCGTCAAATACGTAATGTCCGGGATGACGACGTCAATGCCGAGCATTTCCTCCTCGGGAAATTTCAGGCCCGAGTCCACCACGACGATGTCGTTGCCGTACTGGACCACGTACATGTTTTTCCCAATTTCACCGACACCGCCCAGCGAAAAAATAAGCAGTTTCTCCTGGTTGTTCTTTTTGGACAAATGGAGTACCTCCTAAAGGTTTCGACGATCCCGAACCATATGGAATTGTCAAACAGCAATGTTGGCCGCACCCAATCACTCAACCCATATTATACATGCGGGACGGAACCTGCACAAGTTTTCGCGGGGCACCCGTCCGGAGCGGGTCAAGCCGCCCGGCAACAAAAACCGGCGCCCGGACGGGCGCCGATGCGAACGTGAGCGGGGCGGCCGGTTAGCCTTCGGAACACCGCCGTGAACACCGCCGATGGGCCGGACGCCGAATCAGTCGAGGTCGGCCACCAGCCGCCGCAAAAATTCCGTTTCCCGCTCGGACGCTTCCGCCAACGGCGGCCGCAGGCCGCCCACCGGCAGACCGCGCAGCGCCAGCGCCTGCTTGATGGCCACCGGATTCGGAACCGGATGAGGACAATTGAACAATCCGTGGAAGATCGGGAAATTTTCCCGGTGCAGTCGCGCCGCTTCCGCCACCCGGCCTTGCAGATAGGCCTCGATCATCGCTTTCATCCGTCGGCCGATCAAATGGCTGGCCACGCTGACAATGCCGTAACCGCCGACCGCCAGTGTCGCCAGGGTCAGGCTGTCCTCTCCGCTGTACACGCGGAACGAGTCGGGCGCCCCCCGCAGGATGGCCGTCATCTGGTCGATCCCGGCGCACTCCTTGACGGCGACGATGTTGGGCAATTCCGCCAGCCGCAGCGTGGTGTCCACCGACAGGGAGACGACCGTTCGGCTCGGAACGTTGTACAACATGACCGGCAGCGAAGTCGCTTCCGCCACGGCGCGGAAATGCCGGTACAGTCCCTCCTGGCTCGGCTTGTTGTAGTAAGGCACGACCGCAAGCACGCCGTCCGCCCCCGCCTTCTCCGCCTCGCGGGTGAGATGGACGGAATGCGCCGTGTCGTTGCTGCCGGTTCCGGCGATGATCTTGCATCGTCCGGCCGCGCGTTCCACCGCAAAGCGGATCAGGTCCAGCTTTTCCTCGTCGGTCAATGTCGGCGACTCCCCGGTCGTGCCGCTGATTACAATGCTGTCCGTCTGCTGCTCCTCAATCAAATAATCGATCAACCGGCCGGTCGTTTCCCAGTCGATCTGCAACCGGTCGTCAAACGGCGTCACCATGGCCGTGATCAGCCGACCGAAATCCATGGTCGTTCCTCCTTCGCCTTCGCCTCTCCTATTTACAAGCCCGGCAGGACCAACGGCGCGTCAGCCGTAAAGCCTGCCGGGCGTTCACCTCAAGCTCGGGCGGCGATGTGTTCCGCGATTTGCACGGCGTTCCAGGCCGCACCCTTGCGCAGGTTGTCGGAGACGATCCACAAGTTGAGCGCGCGAGGATGGGTCAGATCGCGGCGAATGCGACCGACAAACACCTCGTTGCGGCCGGTGGCATGCACGGCCATCGGGTACGTTTGCGTGGCCGGATCGTCCTGCACGACGACACCGGGCGCCTCGGACAGCAGCTTCTTCACGTCTTCCACCGTGAAGTCCCGCTTCAGCTCGACGTACACCGATTCGGAATGTCCGTACAGTACCGGAATGCGCACGCAGGTGGCGGTCACTTCCAGACTGTCGTCGCCCATGATTTTTTTCGTTTCGTTGACCATCTTCATTTCCTCGAACGTGTAGCCGTTGTCCTGGAACTTGTCGATCTGGGGGATCGCGTTGAAGGCGATCGGGTGTTTCACCGGCAACGAGGCCACCGGCAACACGTCCGGTTCCACCGGGTTCCCCGCCAATTGTTCGCGCGTCTGGCGCAACAGCTCTTCGACGGCGCGCGCTCCCGCTCCGGAAACGGCCTGGTAGGTCGAGACGATGATGCGGGAAATGCCGTACCGGTCATGGAGCGGTTTCAACGCGACGACCATCTGGATGGTGGAACAGTTCGGATTGGCGATGATGCCTTTATGTTCGAAGATCTTTTCCGGGTTGACTTCCGGCACGACCAGCGGCACTTCGGGATCCATGCGGAACGCGCTCGTGTTGTCGATGCAGATCGCGCCGCGCGCCACCGCCTCGGGCACGAGCTTCCGGCTGACGTCCCCTCCGGCGCTGAACAGCGCGATGTCGATGCCGCGAAAACTGTCGGGGGTCGCTTCTTCCACCGTCAGTTCCCGGCCGCGGAACGTTATTTTTTTGCCCGCGGAGCGTGCCGACGACAGCAACTTTAGCTCAGCCACCGGAAAGTCGCGCTCGGCCAGCAGGTTCAGCATCTGTTCCCCGACGGCGCCGGTCGCTCCCACGACGGCGACGTTGAATGGCGACTTCGTCATCTTGTCCGTTTCCCCCATCCCTGGTTGACAAAATGCAGCGTCCGGGCGGCCAGCCCCCTTTGATCAATTGTAGCGGAACCGTTCGATCAACATGGGCTGAATTTGTTTTCCCTGCAGGGCCGCCTCACACGTTTCCAGCAAAAGATCCATGCGCGCCACGAGCGAATTGGGCTTGGCCTGCGGATTGTCCTGACCGAAAGGAACGAAATAGATGTGTTTGGTCACCAGCAGTTTGGCGATGTTGGCGGCGTTCAAACCGAGGCCGTCGTTCGTGGAAATCGCGAGTACAATCGGGCGGCCGTTGCGCATTTGCGCCTTGGCGGCCATTAGCACCGGTCCGTCGGTGATGGCGTTGGCGAGCTTGCTCGTCGTGTTGCCCGTGCACGGCGCGATCACCAACAAGTCGAACCGTTTGGACGGGCCGAGCGGCTCGGCGTCCACGATCGAGTCAATGATCTCATTGCCCGTCGCCTCGCGCAGTTCGCGCTTCCATTGTTCCGCCGTGCCGAAACGGGTGTCGGTGGTGAGGATGCTCTGTGAAACCACGGGCACGACATTGGCACCGGCTTCGACGAACCGGTGAATCTGCGGCATCACTTCGGGCAGCGTGCAATGCGAGCCCGTCACGGCGTAACCGACAGTGATTCCTTGCCAGTTCATGGCGCATTCCCCCGTTGCCGATGGTCTTCCAGAATGATCTGGGCCAGACTGTTCGCCATAATGCGACCGGCCGTCTTCGGGGCGACGATGCCCGGCAATCCGGGTGCCAGCAACGCCTTGATGCCGCGTTTCTCGGCGTAACGAAAATCGGTGCCGCCGGGCTGTGACGCCAGATCGATCACAACCGCATGCGGGGGAAGCGCCGCAATCACTTGCGCTGTGACTATCATAGTCGGAATTGTGTTAAAAAGCAAGTCGACATCCCTCGCCTGCCGCACCAGATCGTCCAGATAGAACGGCTCGAAACGCATTTCGTGGGCGCGCGCGAACAGCGCCTCCCGTTGCACCCCGACTTTCACGGTCGCTCCCAGGCCTTGCAGCGTGCGGGCCAGGGTAAGCCCGGTCCGCCCCAGTCCCAGCACCATGCAGCAGGATCCGTGAATGGTGATGTCCGTATGCTGCATGGCCATCATGACCGCCCCTTCCGCGGTCGGAATGGAATTGTAAATGGCCACGTCGTCCCGGTCGAACAGCTCCACCAGCCCGATCCGGTGCTTTTCGCACAGCCGGCGCAAGTACGGTTTGGCCATGCCGGTGTATACCTTCCCGTGATTCGGCATGGCGGCCAGATGGGCGTCCGTCAGCCTGAGCTCCCGATCGGCGTAAATGGCGTGGATGACCCCCTGATCGTCCGTTCCGACGGCCGGCAGCACCAGGGCGTCCGCAGCCTGCAACGTTTCGGGTACCCATTCGGCCAGCACGACGGTTGCGGGAGGCGGCTGCAATTTTTCAAAACCGACCAATGTCACGGATGCATCCAGTTCGGTCAGTTTTCGGATCACTTCCAATTGCCTGGCGTCTCCCCCGGCGAGCACGACCTGAACGCCCGTCAGCATCCCGCATCCTCCTTCCGGTTTGGAGGGTACGCCACATCGTATGCATGTGCCCGTGTCCAGGTGCAAGGCGCCGGGCGTTGACGGCGGGCTGCGCCAGATCCGCGGTCCCGCATCCGCAAAAACGAGAACCCGCCTCTCGAACACGAGCATCCGCCTCACGAAAACGAGAACCCGCCTCACGGCGGGTCCGGTTTTTTCTTTGATTTTTAATGAAGGAATTTCTGAAAATCAGGATTCCGGTGGCATTGGAAGACCGCGTGTCATTTCCCGGTGTGGCCGAAACCGCCCTCGCCCCGTCCGGTGTCCGGCAATTCCGCCACCTCTTCGAGGCGCACCTGCGGCAGCCGGTGGAACACCATCTGGGCGATGCGTTCGCCGCGCCGGATCGTGAACGGCTCCTGCCCCAGATTGACCAGCAGCACTTTCACTTCGCCGCGATAGTCGGCGTCGATGGTGCCGGGCGTGTTCAGGCAGGTAATGCCGTGCTTCAGCGCCAGTCCGCTGCGCGGACGGATTTGGGCTTCCAGTTCCGGCGGCATCGCCATGGCGAACCCGGTCGGGATGAGCGCGCGTTCTCCCGGTGCCAGCGTCACCGGTTCCGCAACGGCGGCATGCAGATCGAAACCGGCCGCCCATTCGGACATCCGGCGCGGCAGCGGGATGTCCTCATTGCCGGGCAACCGTTTGAGTTGAACAGGATGCAACGAACTCCCTCCCGATTCCGGCAAGTGCCTGATCCTGCGCGCCCACGAGGGCGATAGCGCAAGGCGCCGACAGGATGCACCGGATCATGTTGTCAACGTCTTCCTTCGTGATTCGGTCGATCTTGTTCAGCATGTCGTCCAGCGTATCGTGACGGCCCAGCATGAGCTCGTTTTTGCCCAGGCGGTTCATGCGGCTGCTGGTGCTTTCCAGGCTCAGAATCAGGTTGCCCTTCAATTGCTCCTTGCCCCGCGCCAGCTCCGCCTCGGTCAGCCCCTTGGACGCCAGCTCCTCGAGCAGCCCCATCGTCAGTTCGTACACGTCCCGGGTATGCTTGGGCGCCGTACCGGTGTAGATGGTGAGCGTACCGGTGTCCGAATGCGCCGTATGATAGGAGTAAATGGAATAAGCAAGGCCCCGTTTTTCCCGGATTTCCTGGAACAGCCGGGAGCTCATGCCGCCGCCGAGAACGTTGTTCAGCAAAATCATCGCGTACAAATTCGGATCGGAGATGGCGCAACCGGGAAACGTCAGGCACAGATGATTTTGCTCCGTCACCTTGCGATGGAACAGCGTGCCGGAACGGAAAACCGGCTGTTCCACGGCCGGTTCTCTGCCCCGGACGCGGAAACGGCCGAAATGGCGCTCCAACAGCTCCAACACGTCTTCGTTCACGTTGCCGGCGATGCTGATCACCGTCGTGTCGACGCAATATCGCTCCGCCATGTAACGGCGCAGGTCGTCGGCGCCCATCGCGTTCAGGCGTTCAGCCGTTCCCAGAATGCTGAACGCCAACGGATGATCCCCGAACGCCGCCCGCACCGCCAGGTCGTGCACCGTGTCGTCCGGCGTGTCCTCGTACATGGCGATTTCCTCGAGAATGACGTTTTTCTCCTTCGCCAGCTCTTCCTCCGCAAACACGGATTCAAAAAACATGTCCGCCAGCATGTCGACGGCAATGGGCAAATGTTCATCCAGAACCTTGGCGTAATAGCACGTATACTCCTTCGAGGTGAAGGCGTTGACGTTGCCCCCGATGCCGTCGAACCGGTCGGCGATCTGCTGTGCGGTATGCCGTTTCGTGCCTTTGAACAGCATGTGTTCGATAAAATGGGAAATGCCGTTCGTCTCCGGCGTCTCATGGCGGGAACCGGTTTTGACCCAAATGCCGAAGGACACCGAGCGACAGGACGGAATTGGTTCGATCAGAACGCGAAGACCGTTGCTCAGCGTGAATTTTTTCACCCGTTTTCCCCCTTGCTCCGGTTAGTAACAATATATCAAATCTCGACACCCGCCACAACCAAACGACATGCGGCATGTTCCCCGTCGCAACTTCCGTCGGGCCAAAAACCGCTTGCCCTGTTTCCGCCCCGGGACCGGCAAACGATGGCCTTCCCCGTCCCGGACAAGGAACCGGCGGAAAACCTCAGGAGGCCAGTTGTTCGATCCGCTCGGAGGACAACGTCCGGCTCACCGTGCCGGGTGTCAGCCCCTTGGCCCGAATCGCCTGAAGGATGCCGGGAAGGGCGCGCTTGGCGCTGGCAGTCGGATGCATAAGGATGAGATGCCCGGGACCGACTTGGCGGGAAATCTTTTGGACAATGGCGTCCGCAGGCGGATTTTTCCAGTCGACCGTGTCCAGCGTCCAGAGCACGGTTCGCAATCCGAGTTCGTGCGCCACCCGTACGGTCCGGTCGTCATAATCGCCCGACGGCGGCGCGAACCAGCGGTTATCCACCCCCAGTTCGCGGAGCAGGGCCTCCGTCTTGGCGATCTCCTCCCGTTGCCGGGCCGGACTCAAGCGGCTCATCATCGGATGGGACCAGGCGTGGTTGGACAGCTCATGCCCGCGGCGAAGGATGTCCTTTGCCGTTTCAGTATGTTTGGACAGCCAGGTGCCGTCCAGAAAGAAGGTCGCCTGCACGTTTTCCTCTTCCAGTGTGTTCAACATTTCCGCCAGATGTTCATCGCCCCACGCCACATTGATCATGATCGCCGCCATCGGCTTGGCGGGATTGCCCCGGTATATGGGCGACGGCGGCAAATCCTCCAGACGGATTTCCGGCTTGAGCGGACGGTACACCCACGGAATGGCGGCCGTGTCCCGGAGGTCCAGACCGAGTTGCCGGGCGCGCGCGCAGGTGGCCTCGACGTCCGCCTCCCGTCCGTCGTAACCCGGGATCGCTTTCCATACCCGGTCTATTTTGGCGTTCGCCGGTTCGATGCGCTGCGCCGGAGCCGCCTGCGCGATGCGCTCGCATAGCGCGTCGGCAGCGGACCTTCCGGGATGCGCCTCCGTTTGCCCGGCGGTCCATCGCACCGCCTGCATGAACTCGCCGAGCGGACTCCATTTCCCCAGCGCCAGCACGGCGGCCAGGCAGACGGCCATCCCCGCCAGCAATGGGGGCGAAACGCGTTTCATTGTCCGTACCCCTCCGTATCCGGACGTCTTGTCCGGCTGATGAAACCATCCTATGTTTGAAGGGGCACATTTATGTAGGTTCCCGGAAAATCAAACGAAGGCGGGGAAACGCAGGGCGCAACGGGCGAAAAAGGCATAAAAAAATGGCGTGTCAAATTGGATCTCAATTTGCATGCCATTTTGGAAGTTCTGATGGAATTTCCGGCCTGCGTCCCGACGCCGCCCGGCCGGATGCAAATACGGCGGACGGGTTCACCGCGCTTAGCGGGAACGAGCCGCCGGAACCGGTCCCAACAGCGCTTTGCGCGACAGATTGATCCTTCCCAGGGCGTCGATCTCGGTGACGACCACCCGGATCCGGTCGCCGATGTGCACGACGTCCTCCACCCGTTTCACGCGCTCATGCGCCAATTGCGAAATGTGCACCAATCCTTCCTTGTTCGGCAAAATTTCCACGAACGCGCCGAACTTCTCGATCCGCTTGACGGTGCCTTCGTAAATGTCGCCGACTTCCACTACCTTGACGATCCCCTCGATGATGGATTTCGCCCGTTGATTGGCTTCCTCGTCGGTCGACGAAATGTAAATCGTGCCGTCCTGTTCGATGTCGATCTTGACCCCGGTGTCGTCGATGATTTTGTTGATGACCTTGCCGCCGGAGCCAATGACGTCGCGGATCTTTTCCGGATCGATCTTGAGGGTGACGATTTTCGGCGCATACGGACTGAGTTGTTTGCGCGGTTCGGCCAGCACTTCCATCATCTTGCCGAGGATAAAGAGGCGGCCTTCGCGGGCTTGTTCGAGCGCCTGCGCCAGAATGTTCCGGTCGATGCCGTCGATCTTGATGTCCATCTGGATGGCGGTCACGCCCTTGGCCGTGCCGGCCACCTTGAAGTCCATATCGCCGAGATGGTCTTCCATGCCCTGGATGTCCGTCAGGATGGAGATATGCTCTCCTTCCTTGATCAACCCCATCGCCACGCCGGCGACCGGAGCCTTGATCGGCACCCCCGCGTCCATGAGCGCCAGCGTGCTGGCACAGATGCTGGCCTGGGACGTCGAGCCGTTCGATTCCAGCACTTCGGAGACGAGACGGATCGTGTAGGGGAATTCCGTTTCGGGCGGAATGACCTTCAGCAGCGCCCGTTCACCCAGCGCGCCGTGCCCGATTTCCCGGCGTCCCGGTCCGCGGATCGGCCGCGCTTCGCCCACCGAAAACGGCGGGAAGTTGTAGTGGTGCATGAACCGCTTGGACTCTTCCAGATCGATACCGTCCAAAATCTGCACGTCGCCGAGCGCGCCAAGCGTGCAAACGCTGAGCGCCTGCGTCTGGCCGCGCGTAAACAGCGCCGAGCCGTGGGTGCGCGGCAGAAGGCCCACCTCGCAGGAAATCGGCCGGATTTCGTTCAGTTTGCGCCCGTCCGGACGAATTTTCTCGTGGGTGATGAGCCGCCGCACTTCGCCTTTGACGATGTTGTGCAACACTTCGTCCACGTCGGCCAGTTTCTCCGGCGTTTCCGCGTACAATTGCTCGAAATGCGCCTTCGCTTCCGCGTTGATGGCGTCGATGGCGTCCTGGCGCTCCTGCTTATCCGGAATGCGCACCGCCTCCACCAGCCGCGCCTCGGCGAAGGCTCGTACGGCCGCTTCCACTTCGGGATCGACGGCGTGCAACTGGACTTCCATTTTCGGCACGCCGGCCAGTTTCACCAGTTCGTCGATCAGTTCCACCACACGGCGAATCTCGCTCTGGGCGAACATGATCGCTTCCAGAATGTCCTCTTCCGGCACCTCGTTCGCTTCCGCCTCGACCATCATGATCGCGTCGCGGGTGCCGGCCACCACCACGTACATGTCGCTGTTCTGTTCCTGCTCCACGGTGGGGTTGATCACGAACTGTCCGTCCACCCGGCCGACGATCACGCCGCCGATCGGCCCGTTGAACGGCACGTCCGATATGGAAAGCGCCGCCGACGTACCGATCATGGCCGCGATTTCCGGCGAGCAGTCCTGATCGACGCTGAGCACGAGATTGACGATCTGCACTTCGTTGCGGAATCCGTCCGGGAACAGCGGCCGGATCGGACGGTCCGTCAGCCGGCTGGCCAGAATCGCCTTTTCGCTCGGCCGGCCTTCCCGTTTGATGAATCCGCCCGGAATTTTCCCGACCGAATACAGCCGCTCTTCATAGTTGACGGTCAGCGGAAAAAAGTCGAGATCCTTCGGTTCTTTCGACGCGGTTACGGTGGACAGCACCACCGTGTCCCCGTAGCGGACCAGCACCGCGCCGTTCGCTTGCTTGGCCAGACGTCCGGTCTCCAGGACGAGCGGTCGCCCGGCCAGATCCATTCGCACGGTATGTTCCAAGGAATTCCCTCCCGTATCCCGATACGTTCAGTTTCGACAGAAACCGAGCGTTTTCCTGCCTGTTGCGACAAATGCGTCGAATGGTAAAAAGCAACCCACCGGACGGACATCCGAACGGTCAGGTTGCTTTCGTCTGCAACAATTTTAGCGGCGCAAACCGAGTTTTTCGATCAGGGCGCTGTAGCGGTTGATGTCTTTGCTCTTCAGATACGCCAGAAGCTTCCGGCGTTGCCCGACCATCTTGAGCAAGCCGCGCCGCGAGTGGTGATCCTTCTTGTGCACACGCAAATGTTCGGTAAGGTTATTGATGTTTTCCGTCAAAATCGCGATTTGCACTTCCGGGGAGCCCGTATCCGACGGATGCGTGCGAAATTGCTGGATCAATTCCTGCTTGCGTTCCTGCGTCAAGGCCATCCCGTCCACCTCCTTCGAATCCAATCGCCTCTGGCCTCGCCGACGGCGGTGACTCGTCCGGCCAAGCCAGGGTTCCGTTGCACGGGCATGCTTATGATGGCCCTGTTGCAACGTTGATAGTATAGCATACGGTCAGGCCGCGGTTCAAGCGAAACCCGCCGTCCGCCCGGCTCCCCCGGCATCGTCGGGGGAGGCCGAACCGGGACGGCGTTCATCGTCCGCGATCGGGAACGGGCCGATCACGGAGCCCTCCTATCGCTCGGAAACAATTCCGCACAACAGCGATCTGGCTTGCGCTGCGTCCCACCCGATCTGTGCCGTCAATTCCTCGACCGAAGCAAACCGCCGCTCCGGCCGCAGAAAGGCATGAAAGGTCACCGTCAGTTCCCGCCCGTACAGGTCCCCCGCAAAATCGAACAGATGAACTTCCAGCCGGGGTTCTTCGTCGCTTGCTCCAAACGTCGGACGGACCCCGACGTTCATCACCCCGGGCCACGGGCGGGAGACCGCGCTCGCATCCGCTTCCTCCGCCGCATGGACAACCACGGCGTAAACCCCGTTCCGCGGCAACACGTAAGGGTGGCGCAACGCCACATTGGCCGTCGGAAATCCGATCTGGCGGCCCCTGCCGTCCCCATGGACGACCACCCCCCGCACCCGGTAGGGGCGGCCGAGCAGCCGTGCCGCGCCCTCGCAGTCTCCCGCCGCGATCCGCCGGCGAATTTCGGTGCTGCTGGTCTTGGTGCCCTCCTCCAGGACGGGGGGTACGACCCGCACCTCGATCCGGTCGCCGCCCGCCGCACGAAGCGTTTCGGGGTCTCCCCGTCCGCCGCTCCCGAACCGGAAATCGAATCCGACGGCCACCGTGCGCGCGCCAAGCGGAAGCAACAGCTCCCGGACGAACCGCTCGGCCGGCATCCGGGCGAACTCGCGATCAAACGCGACCACGTAAGCCACTTCGATACCGAGTTCGCCCAGCAAACGGAGTTTTTCCTCGAGCGGCGTCAGCACCCGGACGCGTTCCGGATCCGAGCCCAGCACGACCCGCGGATGGGGCTCGAAGGTCATCACCGCCGGCCGCAATCCCCGCATGCGGCCGAGGCGAACGGCTTCCCGAATGACCTCCGCGTGTCCCCGGTGCACGCCGTCAAAGAAGCCGATCGCCAGCGACAACTCGTCGTCGCCGTGCGGCGGACGCCATGAGCCGGAATGGGCAAAGACGGACGACCAAGCAATATCATGACGTTCCACCTGACGTTCCTCCCCACACCTTGACGGGCAAAACCGCGCCGCGAACCGGATCGAAACGGAAGATCCCGAGAAAGGCATCATCCGGGCCGTAAAGCCGGACAAGCCCGGCCCGTTCCGGAACGCCGCGCAGTCCGGCGAGATCCGGCGCTTTTCCGTGCACCGCGTCGACGGCCGCCCGACGGTTCGCGGTGACCGCCGGCAGATGCCGCAGCAACCGGTCGCCGGGCACGAGCGCCTCGGCCAGCCGTCCCGCCTCCCGAAGCGAGGCGAGCCGTTCCAGGGTGATGCAGTCCGTTTCCGTGAGACCGGCGCTTTCAATTCGCACGAGCTCCGCCATGGCGGCCGGCACCTCCAGTTTCCGGCCGATGTCGGCGCATAGCGAACGTATGTAGGTTCCTTTTGAACAGCGCACCCGGAAACGGGCTTGCGGGCGGGGTTCGCCGCAGCCGCGCACCTCCAGAATCCGGATGTCGTACACCATCACGCGGCGCGGTTTCCGTTCCACCGTCCGGCCTTGCCGGGCATATTCGTACAGCCGTTTGCCGCCCACCCGGACGGCCGACACCATCGGCGGGATCTGCTCCAGCTCGCCCGTGAACGACTGGATGGCCCGCCGGATGTCCTCCTCCGTCAAACGGGACGCGTCAGCCTCCGCGATGACGCTGCCGGTCAGGTCGTCGGTGTCCGTCCCCACGCCAAACGTGACGACGGCCTCGTACGATTTGGGCATTTCCTGCAAATATTCCACCAGCCGGGTCGCCCGGCCAACGCAAAGCGGCAGCACGCCGGTCACCGCCGGATCGAGCGTGCCCGCGTGTCCGATGCGGCGCACGCCGGTCAGACGGCGCACCTTGGCCACCACGTCGTGGGACGTCCACCCGGCCGGTTTCCAAACGGGCAACACGCCCTCCAACTGTTCCGTTTGTGTTCCGGTCATGCTTCCTCCATCGCGTTTCGAACCGCGGTCACCAGTTGAATGACGGCTTCTTCCAAAGGCGCTTCAAGACGGCAGCCGGCGGCCCGGACGTGTCCGCCTCCGCCGAACCGCTTCGCCACCTGCGCCACGTCGACCTTCCCGGCCGAACGCAGGCTGACCTTGACCGCGCCCTCTCCCATTTGCTTGAACAGCATGCCGACTTCGACCCCCTCGATGTTGCGGGGGTAATTCACAAGCCCTTCGAGATGCTCGTTCGCCGCCCCCGTCTCCTGAAGGTCGCGCTCCGTCACCCACAGCCAGGCGATGCGCCGGTCCGAGGAGAAGGTGAGGCGGGGCAGCGCGCGCTGCAACATGAGCAACTGCTCGATCGACATGCGCTCAAGCAGCGATTCCGCCAGCGCCGGTCCGTCGACGCCGTGATCCAGAAGGAACGAGGCGACGGACATGACGTTCGGCGTGGTGTTGGCGTACCGGAAACCGCCCGTGTCCGTCAAAAGGCCGGTATAAATGGCGGTGGCGACCTCCAGGTCCCACGCCACGCCGGCCGCCTGCACGAGATCGTGCAAAATTTCCGCCGTCGCCGCCGCGTCGGTCCGCAGCAGGTTCACACTGCCGAAACCGTCGTTGGTCGGGTGATGGTCGATGTTCAGCAGCAGCGCCCCTTCCTCGATCCACGCCGCGGCCCTGCCGACGCGGGCGAAATCGGCGCAATCGACGCACACCACATGCCGGTATTTGCGTCCGGCCGGCAGCTCGTCGGCCACGCGAATCCGGTCGCAACCCCGCAGCACGTGCAGGCGCGCGGGAATCGGCCCTTCGTTGTACATGACGAACGTTTTGCCCATCCGTTCCAGCAGCCAGCCGGTGGCGAGCGTGGAACTGATGGCGTCACCGTCGGGCTGCTGGTGGGAAACGATCAGATAATCGTCATGCCTGCGCAGGAAGTCGACCGCTTCCGCCAGCCGCCGCTTCCAGTCGGGATCCGCATCCGCAAGGGACGGCGGCCGGACGCCGTCTCGAAACGAACTCATGGATTTTCGTTCTCCCGGTTGATTTCATGAAGCAGATGGGCGATGCGGCTGCCGTATTCAACCGAGTTGTCGAACCGAAACTCGATGTCGGGCGTATGGCGCAGGCGGATGCGCCTTCCCAGCTCCGAGCGGATGAACCCTTTGGCCCGAGCCAGCGACCGCAACGTTTCCTCCCGCTCTTCCTCGCTGCCGAGGATGCTCAGGTACACGCGGGCGAGCGACAGGTCGCCCGTGACCTCGACGCCGGTCACCGTAATGAACCCGATGCGCGGATCTTTCAGCTCCATCTGGATCATCTGGCTGATTTCCTTCTTGATCTGTTCGCCGACTCGTCCGACGCGATATTTGGGCATCCGTCTTCACCTCGCTCTGAAAACCCTCCGGGCTCAGGGCTCGACCGTTTCCATGACGGAAATTTCGATCATGTCCCCCACCTGGATGTCGTTATACTTCTCCAGCGTAAGCCCGCATTCGTAGCCTTCGCTGACTTCCCGCACGTCATCCTTGAACCGGCGGAGCGATTCGATCTTGCCTTCGTAGATGACGATGCCGTTGCGGATGAGACGCGCGTCCGCGTTGCGGACGACCTTGCCGTCGGTCACGTAGCAACCGGCGATGGTGCCCACCTTGCTGACCTTGAACGTCTCCCGCACTTCCGCGTGGCCGATCACCTTTTCCTTCAGGACCGGTTCGAGCATGCCTTTCATGGCCTGCTCGATTTCCTCGATCACGTTGTAAATGATCCGGTGCAGACGCACGTCGACCTTTTCCTGCTCCGCCATCTGCGCCGCGATCGGCTCCGGCCGGACGTTGAACCCGACGACGATCGCCGACGACGCGACCGCCAGCGTGATGTCGGACTCGGTAATGGCGCCGACGCCGCTGTGAATGATTTTGACGCGGACGCCTTCGATCTCGATTTTCTCCAGCGCGTTGCGCAGCGCCTCGACGGAACCTTGCACGTCGGCCTTGAGAATGACGTTGAGTTCCTTGATTTCTCCCTGTTTGATCCGGCTGAACAAATCGTCGAGCGTGACGCGCTGTTGCTGCTGCATCGCCGCCTGGCGCGTGCGAATGGCGCGTTTCTCCGCAATTTCACGCGCTTTCCGCTCGTCTTCGAACACCATGAACGGATCGCCCGCCTGGGGCACGCCGCTCAATCCGGTGATCTCCACCGGCGTGGACGGCCCGGCCTCCTTCAAACGGCGGCCGCGGTCGTTGGTCATCGCCCGCACCCGGCCGAACACGTCGCCGAGCACGAGCGCGTCTCCCACCCGGAGCGTGCCGTTTTGGACGAGCACGCGGGCAACCGGCCCTTTCCCTTTGTCCAACTCGGCTTCCAGCACCGTGCCGCGGGCGCGTTTGTCCGGGTTCGCCTTGTAGTCGTTCACCTCGGCGACCAGCAGGATCATTTCCAGCAAACCGTCCAGATTGATGCGCTGTTTGGCCGACACGTTCACGAAGATCGTGTCGCCGCCCCATTCTTCCGGCACCAGGCCGTAGTTCATCAATTCCTGCTTCACCCGGTCGGGATTGGCCTCCGGCAGGTCGATCTTGTTGATCGCCACGAGGATCGGCACATTGGCGGCCTTGGCGTGGTTGATGGCCTCAACCGTCTGCGGCATGACGCCGTCGTCGGCGGCCACGACCAGCACGGTGATGTCCGTCACCTGGGCGCCGCGGGCGCGCATCGTCGTGAACGCCTCGTGGCCGGGCGTATCCAGGAACGTAATTTTCTTGCCCTGGACTTCCACCTGGTAGGCCCCGATGTGCTGGGTGATGCCGCCGGCTTCGCCGGACGCGACCTTCGTTTCGCGGATGGCGTCAAGCAGCGTCGTTTTCCCGTGGTCGACGTGTCCCATAATCGTCACGACCGGCGGGCGCGGCTTGAGGGAAGCCGGATCGTCGTTTTCCTCGATCGTCTCGAAGGCGGTCTCTTCTACGGGAATTTTCACTTCGGTCTCAACGCCGAACTCGCTCGCGGTCAACTGGATCGTGTCCAGATCGAGCACCTGGTTGATCGTGGCCAAAACGCCCATCATGAGCAGCTTCTTGATCACTTCGGAAACGTCCTTGTGCAGCAGCTTCGCCAGTTCGCCGACGGTCATCTCGCCGCGCACGATGATTTTCTTGGGCGTGTTGTCGATCTTCTCGCGGACGGGTTGGTTGTTTTTGGCTTTCTTGCCCTTGCCTTTGGCCTTGAAGTTCTCCGGAAACCGGTCTTCGTCATTGAACCGCTTGTTGTACTCGAGGTCTTTCCCCTTCCGGCCGCCGTCGCGACCGCCGCGGGAGTCGCCGCGGCCGCCGCGGCCGCCTTGTTGCGCCGTCACTTGCGGCGGCGGAGCGGGTATGACCATCTTGTGGCGGCCCTGCCCGCCCTGCGGACGGCCGCCGCGCTGATCACCGCGACCCTGCGGACGGCCGCTCCGGTCGGCGGCCTGTCCTTGCGGGCGCTGGCCGCGATCGCCGCCCTGTCCCTGCGGACGCGGACCGCGATCGCCGGCCTGGCCCTGCGGACGGGGACTGCGGTCGGCTCCGCCCTGTTGTCCCTGCGGGCGTTGGCCGCGATCGGCGCCTTTGGCCTGTCCGCCCGCCGCGCCCGATACGGCGGCACGCTCGGCGGCCGTCCCCGGTTTGGCCTGCGGCTGCTGTGTCGCCTGCGGCTTTTCCCGCGCCGGTTGCGCCGCCTGCGGAGAGCCGTTTTGCGGGGCCGCTTCCGCCGCCGCAGACTGCCGCGGGCTCTCCTCCGGTTGACGGGCGGTTTGGGCCCGGGCGGCGTCGGCCTCCTGGGCTTTCCGGCCGGCTTCCTGACGTTTTTCCGCCGCCTTGGCGGCGTTCTGCTGCGCGGCCATCCGCGCCGCGGCGTTCGCCTTCACTTCGTGGAAAAAGCGCTCCACCGCCTCCACCATATGATTTTCCATCACGCTCATATGGTTGTTGACGGGCACATTCATCCGTTTCAGAATGGTAATAATTTCTTTGCTGCTCATGTTGAGCGATTTGGCGTATTCGTACACGCGCAGTTTATCTTTCGTGTCCTTCGTCTCCTGCTTGCTCAATATTCTCCACCTCCGAATGATCAATCCAGCTGCTGCGGATCAGTTCGGCGAAACCGCGATCGGTCACGGCGAGCAGCACCCGCTCCGGTTTGCCGACGGCCATTCCCAGTTCGTGGCGGGAGTAACCGACTAGAAGCGGAACGCCGTAGCTGTCGCACTTGTCCGCAACGATTTTCCGCGTGCGCGCCGAGGCGTCCCTCGCCATCACCACCAGTTGCGCCAAGCCCGAGCGAATCGCCTCGAGCACCCGCTCTTCCCCGCTCGTCAACTTGCCGGCCCGCATCGCCAGCCCGAGCCGCGCGAGCGCCTTATTCACCGTCATCTTCCGCCGCCCGCTCCTTGCCGGCCTTGAATTCGTCTTCCACCCGGATGAAATCCGCCTCCAGGCGATCATAAATGGCTGCGTCCACCGGCACTTTCAACGCCCGTTCGAATGCCTTGGCCTTCTTGGCCAATTTGAAACAGGACGCCTGGCCGCACAGGTAGGCGCCCCGGCCGGCCTTCTTGCCGGTCAGGTCGATCTCGATCTCCCCCTGGGGCGTCCGGACGACCCGGATCAATTCCCGCTTCGGCTTCATCTGCTGACAGGCTACGCATTTGCGTTGCGGAATCTTGCGCGGTCTCAACGTTTATCCCTCCCGTTCACGGCCCCGGGACGCGTCAATCAATCGATACGCTGTCCTGATGCATCGTTTCGCCGGAGGAACGCGGACGGCCAAATTCCTGCTCGGCCTGCGACTCGCTCTTGATGTCGATCTTCCAGCCGGTCAGCTTGGCTGCAAGTCTTGCGTTCTGTCCCTTAATGCCGATCGCAAGCGAAAGCTGGTAGTCGGGCACGATGACGCGCGCCGTCTTTTCCTCCGGAAAGACGATCACTTCCAGCACTTTGGACGGGCTGAGCGCGTTGGCGACATATTCTTCCACGTTATCGGACCAGCGGACGATATCGATTTTTTCGCCGCGCAGTTCGTTGACCACCGTCTGGACGCGCGCGCCCTTGGGACCGACGCACGCGCCGATCGGATCGACTTCCGGGTTGCGGGAGTGCACCGCGATTTTCGAACGGAACCCCGCTTCGCGCGCCACCGAACGGATTTCCACCGTACCGTCGAAGATTTCCGGCACTTCCAGTTCAAACAGCCGCTTGAGCAGCCCCGGATGCGTGCGGGACAGAATGATCTGCGGACCTTTGGTGGTGTTTTCCACCTTCATGATGTAGGATTTGACGCGGTCGCCCTGTTTGAACCGGTCGTTGGGCATCAGTTCGGTGAGCGGCAGCGCCGCTTCCACCTTGCCGAGATCGACGTACAGGTTGCGCTGGTCCATCCGCTGCACGATGCCCGTCACAATGTCCTGTTCCTTGTCGACGAACGCGTGATAAATGAGGCCTCGCTCCGCTTCGCGGATGCGCTGGGTGACCACCTGCTTGGCCGTCTGCGCCGCGATCCGTCCGAAGTCGCGGGGCGTCACTTCGATTTCCACGATATCGTTCAGGTTATACAGCGGATTGATGCTGCGCGCCGCCTCCAGAGAAATCTCCAGACGCGGATCGAGCACCTCCTCCACCACCGTTTTGCGCGCGTACACCTTGATCTGGCCCGTCGTGCGGTTGATGTCGACGCGAACGTTCTGCGCCGTGTTGAAATTTCGTTTGTAGCTGGAGATGAGAGCCGCTTCGATCGCCTCGATCAGGACATCCTTGCTGATGCCTTTCTCGCGTTCGATATCGGACAGCGCTTCGATCAACTCCATGCTCATGGAACGTCGCAGCCTCCTTTCATGGTTCAAAACGGGATGGCCAGCCTGGCAAAGGCGACCTTGTCGTACGGAATGTCATGCTTGCGCCGGCCCGCGGCAATCGTCAGCACGCCGTCTTCGAACCGCTCCAGCGTCCCTTCAAACTCCTTGGTACCGTCGACCGGCTCGTACGTTTTCACATACACGTGCTTCCCCACGGCCTGTTCCACGTGCGCCCGCGTTTTCAGCGGCCGCTCGACGCCGGGGGAGCTCACCTCCAGAAAATACGCCTCCGGGATCGGGTCCAGTTCGTCCAGCTTGGCGCTGACGAATTCGGAAATGCGGCTGCACTCCTCGATGTCGATGCCGCCCGGTTTGTCGACGAATATGCGCAAAAAGCGGCTTCCGCCTTCCTTGACGTATTCGATGTCATACAGTTCAAAACCGTGTTCGTCCAGATAGGGCGTCAGGAACGATTCCACCACGGTTCTGATTTTCGACTGGCTCACTCGCACTCCCTCCGGGGTTTGGCGACGTCCGCCATGCAAAACGTAAAGAGTGGGTTTCCCCACTCTTCGGCAGACGGCAATTATCAACATGCTTACCAAATGTAATATAGCACACCGGCAATCGTTTGGCAACCGGCAAACGCGCGGTCTCCGGGGTCACCCGGGGTCCGTCACCCTGGTTCGTCACCAAGGGTACACGACCCTGTCACGATGGAGACACCCCCCCGGTCGTCACCATGGGGACACCACCCCGGTTTGTCACCATGGATGCGCCACCTGTCACCACAGGTACACAACCCCGATTCGTCGCCCTGGGCCAACAATGGATTGCAAAAATACAACTTATCGCCCGTTTATTGCCGCCAATACGGTGAATATGCTGTAATAATGCAACAGATGGCATGGTTTCCACGCCATTATGGCGAAATAGACTGCATTTTTACAATAGATCGATCACTGCAGAAATATCCATCGCGGAGGAATATCCATCGGACCATCGACCGGGATATCCGGAGCACCGTTCCGACGGCCGGGCGCGTCGCTCAGAACAGCGCCAACTGACTCGATTCGGGCAGATCCCGGAAGCAGCCCAGGCCGGCCAGCAGTTCGACGACGGTCTTGCTGGCCTTCGAGCGTTGCTGAAAGTCCTCGACGGACAAGAACTCGCCCTCGGCCCGCGCCGCGACGATGCTCCGCGCCGCGTTCACGCCGACGCCGGGGATGGCGGAAAAGGGCGGAATGAGCGCGTCCCCGTCGATGATAAAGCGCGTCGCGTCGGAACGGTACAGGTCGATGGGCTTGAAGCGGAAGCCCCGCGCGGTCATTTCCAGTCCCATTTCCAAAATCGGGATCATGTTTTTCTCTTTGGCCGTCGCCTGCATCCCCTTCGCCTCGATTTCCTCCAGCGCCTGCCGGATCGCGTCGTAGCCGCGGCAGAACAGCTCGACGTCGAAATCGTCGGCCGCTCGCACCGAGAAGTAGGCCGCGTAGAAGGCCACCGGATGGTACAGCTTGTAGTAGGCGGTGCGCACGGCGGAGATGACGTAGGCGGCGGCGTGCGCTTTCGGGAACATGTACTCGATTTTTTGGCACGAATCAATGTACCATTGCGGAACGCCGCACTTTTTCATCTCCTCGATCCACTCGGGCGTCAGCCCTTTCCCTTTGCGGACGCTTTCGGTGATCTTGAACGCCAGCGACGCGTCCATGCCCGCCTTGTAGATCAGATACAGCATGATGTCGTCGCGGCAGCCAATCACCGTCTTGATCGTGCAGGTGCCGTTGCGGATGAGCTCCTGCGCGTTGCCGAGCCACACCCCGGTGCCGTGGGACAGGCCCGAAATCTGCAACAGGTCGGCGAACGTGGAGGGCTTCGTCTCCTCCAGCATCTGGCGCACGAACCGCGTCCCCATCTCGGGAATCCCGTACGTCGCCACCGGCGTGCGGATCTGTTCCGGGGTGACGCCCAGCGCCTCCACCGAATTGAACAGGCTCATCACCTTCGGATCGTTCATCGGAATCGTCGTCGGATCCACGCCGGTCAAATCGTGCAGCATCCGCATCATCGTCGGATCGTCGTGGCCGAGAATGTCCAGCTTGAGCAGGTTGGCGTCAAACGCGTGATAATCAAAGTGCGTCGTCTTCCATTCCGAACTAGTGTCATCCGCCGGGTATTGAATCGGCGTAATGTCCTCAACCTCGATATAGTCCGGCACGACGATGATGCCGCCCGGATGCTGGCCGGTGCTGCGCTTGACGCCGGTGCAGCCGGCGGCCAGGCGGCTCAGCTCGGCGCTCCGCCACGATTTGTTGTGGTCTTCCTGATATTTCTTGGCGAAACCGAACGCCGTTTTCTCCGCCACGGTGCTGATCGTACCGGCGCGGAACACGTTTTTCTCGCCGAACAGCACCTTCGTGTAGTTGTGCGCCTGCGCCTGATATTCGCCGGAAAAGTTCAGGTCGATATCCGGCACCTTGTCCCCCTTGAAGCCGAGGAATGTTTCGAACGGGATGTCCTGGCCGTCGCCCTTCATCGTCTGGCCGCATTTCGGGCAGGGCTTGTCCGGCAGGTCGAAACCGCTCGGCACGCTGCCGTCGAGGAACCATTCGCTGTGCTTGCACGCGGGATTGCGGCACAGGTAGTGGGCCGGCAGCGGGTTCACCTCGGATATGCCGAGGAACGTGGCCACGACCGACGAGCCGACGGAGCCGCGGGAACCGACCAGATAGCCGTCTTCGTTGGATTTCTTGACGAGCCGTTCGGAAATGAGGTAGTTGGCGGAGAAGCCGTACTTGATGATCGGCGTGAGCTCCTTCTCCAGACGCTTCTCCACGACCTCCGGCAGCGGATCGCCGTACAGCTCGCGCGCGCGGGCGTAGCATTTCTCGCGGATTTCGTCGTCCGCTCCCTCGATGACCGGCGTAAACAGCTTGTCCGGGAACAGTTGGATCTCCTCGAACCGTTCGGCAAGCGCCCGCGTGTTGGTGACCACCGTCTCGTACGCCTTCTCCGGGCCGAGGAACGCCATCTCTTCCAGCATTTCCTTCGTCGTGCGAAAATGCGCGTCCGGCTTGCGCTGCTCCTTCAGCGGGCTGAAACCGGTGATGCCGTGAATCGTGATGTCGCGGAACACTTTGTCGCGCGGCTGGAGATAGTGCACGTTGCCGGTGGCGATGACCGGCTTGCCGAGCTTCTCGCCGATGCGGCAAATCTTCCGCAGCGCTTCCTCCAGTTCGGCGCGGCTGTTCACCTGCCCCTTGTCCAGGAGGTGCAGGTAAAATTCGATCGGCTGGATCTCCAGCACATCGTAGAACGCCGCCACCTCTTCGGCCTCTTCCTCCGACTTGTTCAGCACCGTTTCGAACAGCTCGCCCTTTTCACAGCCGGACAGCACCAGCAGTCCTTCGCGATATTCGACCAGCTTGCTTTTCGGGATGCAGGGCACCCGGTTGAAGTAGGTGGTGTGCGACAGCGAAACGAGCTTGTACAGGTTTTTCTTGCCGACCGCGTTCAGCGCGTAAATGCCGCAATGGAACGGACGCGTCGTTTTCCAACTGTTGTCCCCGTGCACTTCGTTCAGCCGGTGAAGCCCGGTGACGCCGCGGTTGACCGCGTCCTTCAGCAGGCCGTTCAGGATGCCGGCCAGGGCGACGGTGTCGTCGATGGCGCGGTGATGGTTTTCGAGCGGAACCTTGTACCATTCGGCCAGCGTGTTCAGCCGGTGGTTCTTGAACGACGGATGCAGAAAACGGGCCAGTTCCAACGTGTCGAGCACCGGATTGTCCGGCTGCGGCAGGCCCAGCATCCGGCAATTTTCCTGGATGAAGCCGATGTCGAACCGCGCGTTGTGCGCCACCAGCACCGCGTCGCCGATAAAGGCGAGAAAGTCCCGCAGCACCGGCTCCAAATCCGGCGCATCCCGCACCATGTCGTCGGTAATATGGGTAAGTTCCTGGATGTGCGGCGGGATCGGTTCGTGCGGATTGACAAAAGTGGAAAACCGGCCGAGTTCCCGCCCCGCTTTCACCTTGACCGCGGCCAGCTCGATGATTTTGCTGCTCGTCACCGACAAACCGGTCGTTTCGATGTCAAACACGACGTACTCGGCGTCCGCCAGGTCCTGTTCGCGCGGCCGTAGCACGATCGGCACCGCATCGTTGACGACGTTGGCCTCAAGTCCGTAAATCACCTTGATGCCGTACTTCTTGGCCGCCTTCGCCGCTTCCGGAAACGCCTGCACGACGCTGTGGTCGGAAACGGCAATCGCCGGGTGGCCCCATTTGGCCGCCGTTTTGATGTACGCTTCGACGGGCGTCACGGCGTCCATCGCGCTCATCGTCGTATGCAGGTGGAATTCCACCCGCTTCTCCTCGGCGTCGTCCATCCGTTCCGGCGGCGGCGGCACCTCGCGCACGTCGTTCGGCAGCAGCACGAGCTCGGGAGGATTGAGGAACCGGTCATATTCCACCCGGCCGCGCAGTTTCAGCCATTTGCCGTTGGCGAGCCCGGCCAGGATCCGGTTGTCTTCCTTTGTTCTGCCAAACAGTTTGACGGCGATGGAATCGGTGTAATCGGTCACACAAAACTGGTACAGCGTGTTGCCGTTCCACAACTCCCGGACCTCAAGCCCGAACACCGTTCCCTGCACCGTGACGCGTTTTTCCTCATCGGTGATGGAGGAGATGGCCACCGGTTCGTCCCGGATCTCGGTGCCAAGCTGCAGCGGCTGCGGGCCGTCAGGCTCCCTGGCCGCCGCCGTTTCCTCCTTCGCCGCGGCCACGATCCGCTCCACCGCTTCCCGCTCTTCCTGGCGGATCCGGGAAGCGAACGCCTCGTACAGCTCCTGCCGCTCTTCCTCTGCCGCCAGACGAATCTGGCACGCACGGTCGAACCGCTCCCGGAAAAATTGCGCGGCCAGCGAGTCGATCACTTTCCGACGGGCAAGGATCAGCACCGCTTCGTCGGGCAGATAGAGCGTCAGTCGGGTCCCGCTCACTTCCACGCGCGCCTTCGTCAGCCAGCCGTTGACGCTGACGATCTCCCGCTGCGCCCACGCCGTGAAGCTGGGCCAGTATTCCCGGAGCACGTCTTCGGTGGCCACCGCATCCCCGAACGAGAAACGAACCTCGACGTCGGCAACGGGGGCCAGCCGCTCCCGCACCCGTTCGCAAAACGCCTCGTACACCTCGCGGGGCACCAGCGTGTTGTTATGTATCCGCAACGTCCACAACCTGCGGGAACGGCGCACCGTCACCCGTTCGATCCAGGCGTCGCCGAAATGCTCCTCCGCCCACTCCGGCGGCGCCTGAAGATGTGCCAGCAGCGTTTCCAGCCGCTGGCGCGCTTCCCCCGTTGGCGCCATGCTTGTCCTCCCCCATGCAGCGCATCAGGCGGCACCGGAAACGGCGCCGCCTGCACGTTCAGTAAGCCCGTGCGAACACGACCGTATGCTTCGCGGCGTCTCCGCAGACGAGACAGCGGGACTTCGTCACCGCCGGCTCGAACGGAATGTTCCGGCTGGTGGCCCCCGTTTCCTCCTTCACCTGCCGCTCGCACGCGTCCGAACCGCACCAGCCGGCGTAGGCGAAGCCTCGCTTGTCCTCGTAGGCCGCCTTCAGCTCGTCCAGCGTCTCCACATCGAAGAAATGCTCGTCCATGAACTGTTTGGCCTTCCGATACATTTCCTCGTGTACGCGCTCCAGCATCGCCGGCACCTCGGCCGCCACCCGGTCGAGCGGAACCGGCGTCTTCTCCCCGCTGACGCGGGAGACGAGCACGCATTGCCCGTTCTCCAGATCGCGCGGGCCGATCTCGAGCCTGAGCGGCACGCCGCGCATTTCGTATTCGTTAAACTTCCATCCCGGCGACACGTCGTCCCGGTCGTCCATGCGCACCCGAACGCCCGCCCGCTTCAGTTCATCCAGCAGCTCGTTCGCCTTGGCGATGACCGGTTCGCGCAATTTTGCCGGGCCGATCGGGATGATGATCACCTGCGTCGGGGCGATTTTCGGCGGCAGCACCAGACCGCGGTCGTCCCCGTGCACCATGATGACCGCGCCGATCAGCCGCGTGCTGACCCCCCAGGACGTCGTATGGCAGTAGGTCATCACGTTGTCGCGGTTCAAATATTTGATGTCGAACGCCACGGCGAAATTCGTGCCGAGGTAGTGGGACGTGCCCGCCTGCACCGCGCGGCCGTCCTTCATCATCGCCTCGATGGAATAGGTGTCGACGGCGCCCGCGAATTTCTCGGAGGGCGTCTTCTGGCCGGCGATCACCGGGATGGCCAGCACGTTTTCCGCAAAGTCGCGGTACACTTCCAGCATCCGCATCGTTTCCCGGCGCGCGTCTTCCTCGTTCTCGTGCGCCGTATGCCCTTCCTGCCACAGAAACTCGCTGGTGCGAAGGAACGGCAGCGTGCGCTTTTCCCAGCGGACGACGTTGGCCCACTGGTTGATGAGCAGCGGCAGGTCACGGTAAGAATGGATCCATTTGGCGTACATGTGGCCGATCATCGTCTCCGATGTCGGGCGGATCGCCAGCCGCTCCTCCAGCTTCTCGCCGCCGGCCTCCGTCACCCACGGCAGCTCGGGATTGAACCCTTCCACGTGTTCCTTTTCCTTCTGGAAGAAACTTTCCGGGATGAACAGCGGAAAATACGCGTTGCGGTGACCGGTTTCCTTGAACCGGCGATCCAGCTCGCGCTGCATGTTCTCCCACAGCTCGTAGCCGTCCGGACGGAACACGATGCACCCCCGCACCGGCGCGTAATCCATCAGCTCCGCCTTGCGGATGACGTCGAGATACCAGCGGGAAAAGTCCTCGCTTTGCGGCGTGATTTCCGTCACGAACTGTTTGTCCTTGGACATGCGGCTTCTTCCTCCCGACAACGGTCATTCACGAACAAGACCGAGGATGTCATTGTAAGTGACCACAATCATGAGCAACATGAGCATCGCGAACCCGATCAGATGGACGAGGCTTTCGCGGTTCGGATCGACGGGCCGGCCCCGCAACGCTTCGAAGCCGAGAAACAGCAGCCGGCTGCCGTCCAGCGCCGGAATCGGCAACAGGTTGAAAATCCCCAGATACAAGCTGAGCACAGCGGTCCAGGACGTCAGGCGGTCGATCCCTTCGCTGGCGATCTGATACGTGACCTGCGTCGTCTTCACCACGCCGCCCAGATCGTCAAGCCGGAAGTTCAGCGTGACCAGCTTGCGGAACCCTTGGAAAATGAGGTCCGTCCACCGCGCCATTTGCGTGCCGGCATAACGGATCGTCTCGCCAAAACCGGCCGCGCGCATTTCCGGCATCGGATAAAACCCGACCTTGCCGGTCACCGGGTCCGGCGTCACGGTCAGCGTCAGCTCCCGGCCCTCGCGTTCGACGACCCATTCCATCGGACGGCCGGGGGACGCCTCGATCGCTTTGATGAGGCCTTCAATGTCGCCGCCGACCGGCCAGCCGTCGACCGACTTGATCCAGTCGCCTTCGCGCAGGCCGGATTTTTCCGCGGGCGTCGGCCGGCCGTCCTCGGAGACCGAAATGTCGCCGACCAACACTTTTGTGGAATGTTCGTCCGGAACCCCGGTCATCTGCACCACGACGGCGAACAGCACAAACGCCAGCACGAAGTTCATGAGCGGCCCGGCGAAAATGGCCATCGCCCGTTTGCCGACCGGCTTGTGATGATACTGGCGATCCAGCGGGGCGATCTGCGTTTCCTCGCCGCGGGCGACGACAAGCGCCTGCGGGTGCACCGGATACCGCGTCACCGCGCCGTTCTCGTCCACCAGCTCGAGGTACAGATCCTTCTCCAGGTCAAACGAACGGATCTCGCCCTGCTGCGCGTCCGCTCGTTCTTCCAATTTGTCCAGATAAATGCGGGTGACCTGTCCGTTCTCCACCTGAACGGCCACGGTGTGCCCCGTCTGCACCAGCACCATTTCCGGATCTTCGCCCGCCATGCGGGCGAAGCCGCCAAAGGGCAGGAGCCGCAGCGTAAAGCGCGTCTCCCCGCGTTTGAATGACAGCAACTTCGGTCCGAACCCGATGGCAAATTCCCGAACGAGAATGCCGGCCCGCTTGGCAAAATAATAATGACCGAACTCATGGATCGAAACAATGACAAAAAACACTAGCACGGTGAGTACGACGAGCTGCAACGTTTGCATCTTTCAACCCCCGATGCCGCCTGAACGGCTGTCCTTAGATTATCATTATTCGCCTTGCCGTTACAAGAGAATACGGAATCGGGGCTTTCCCGGTTGCAGATCGGCGCATCCGCCGCGTTCACCGGATGGCGCCCGCTTCCCGCCGCGCCCAGGCGTCGCAGGCGAGAATCGTTTCCAAATCCGGGTCGCACACGGGATCGTGCCGTTCCAGCACACGCCGGATGATGTCCTCGATGGCCAGAAACGAAATTTCTCCCCGCAAAAACCGGGCGACCGCCGCTTCATTGGCGGCGTTGAACACGGCGGGCATCGTCCCGCCCCGCCGGCCCGCCTCGTAGGCCATGGCCAGGCAGGGGAAACGATCCGTATCGACCGGTCGGAAATGCAGCGCGCCGATCCGGGCCAGATCGAGCGGTTCGGAAGGCGAAGGCTTCCGCTCGGGATAGGTGAGCGCGTACTGGATCGGCACCCGCATGTCCGGAAGGCCGAGCTGCGCCAGCACGGACGAATCCGCAAATTCCACCAGCGAATGGACGATGCTCTCCGGATGGAGCAGCACGTCGATCCGGTCGTAGGGCATGCCGAACAGCCAGTGGGCCTCGATCACTTCCAGCCCTTTGTTGACCAGCGTGGCGGAATCGATGGTGATCTTGGCGCCCATCGACCAGTTGGGATGGCGCAGCGCCTCTTCCACCGTCACATGGGCCAGCTCGTCCCGGCTCCGGTCACGAAAACTGCCGCCGGACGCGGTGAGGATCAGGCGACGCACGGCAGAACGTTTTTCCCCGTGCAGACATTGGAAGATGGCCGAATGTTCGCTGTCCACCGGCAGGAGCGGCACACCGCGGGCTTCTGCCCGGCGCATGACCAGATGCCCCGCCGCCACCAGCGTTTCCTTGTTGGCGAGGCCAATGGCGGCACCGGCGTCGATCGCGGCGAGCGTCGGCGCCAGCCCGGCGCTGCCAACCAGCGCGCTGACCACGAAGTCCGCCTCGCATCCCGCCGCCACCTCCATCAGGCCTTCCGGCCCGTGCATCACCCGAATGTCCGCCGGCAGTCGCTCCGCCAGCCACGACGCGTCGCCCCGGTCCGCGACCGACACGACGCGCGGCCGGAAGGCGAGCGCCTGCTGCAGCAGCCGCTCGCGATTGCGGCCGGCGGCCAAACCGACAATCCGAAAATCTTCGGGATGGCGCGCAACCACGTCCAGCGTCTGGGTGCCGATCGAACCGGTCGATCCCAGAACGGCGATCCGTTTCATGTATTCAGTCTCCTCATTGCGGGTTTCCTGATGCAACGAAACATCGAAAAATGCCGGGTCCGGCGAAAAAATGATGTACGTGCGCCCGGCAGGCCTTCAAGCGCCCGGCAGCAACGCCAGCACCTGCAGGAGCGGAAAGGCGATCAGCCAACTGTCGGTCCGGTCGAGCACCCCGCCGTGCCCGGGTAGCAGACGGCCGCTGTCCTTGACACCGCGCAGCCGTTTGTAGGCGGACTGGATCAGGTCGCCCAGTTGCCCCGCCACGCCCGCCGCCAGGCCGAATGCGACGGCGTGTCCGACACCCAGCAATTCCGGCCGGAACGCGGCAAAGACGAGGGCGGCGGCAACCGCAGCCGCCAGACCGCCGATGGCGCCTTCCACCGTCTTGTTCGGGCTGATGGCCGGCCACAATTTCCGCTTCCCGGCCGCGCGTCCGGTAAAATAGGCGCCCGTGTCGGTCGCCCACACACAGACGAACGCCAGCGCCGACCAAAACAAACCGTGTTCCGCCTCCCGAACGAGCGCCATCGCCCGAAATCCAAAGCCGATGTACAGCGCGCCAAGCGCCAGCAGGGCGGCGTGTTCGAGATGGAACCGGTTTTGCCGGATGACCGTCGCCGCCAGCAGCACGAACGCCAGCAGCCACATCATCGTCTGGGGCTCCGTCGCCGTCCAGCCGAACGGCCACTTGGGCACGGCCAGCGCCAGCGTGGCGGCGAATCCCGCCCACACTTCCGGCTGGCGCGCGGATCCCCCGTTCAGCCCGGCGAATTCCGCATATCCGGCAAGGGCCAGCACGGCCAACAACGCGGCGAACGCCCAGCCCCCGATCGTCAACAGGACGAGAAAACCGGCGCCCGCCACCACGCCGGTCACCACCCGTTTCACCATGGCTTCACAGTCCCCCGTACCGGCGCGCACGCCGTTGGTATTCGCGAATGGCATCGTAAAAATGACGCTCCGTAAATTCCGGCCAGTAGACGTTGGTGAACCACAATTCGCTGTACGCCAACTGCCAGAGCATGAAATTGCTGACCCTGAGTTCTCCGCTCGTCCGGATCAACAGATCGGGGTCCGGCAGGTCGCCCGAAGGCAGGCACGACGCAAAGACTCGCTCGTCGATGGCGTCCGCGTCCAGTTCGCCGGCGGCCACCCGCCGCACGAGCTCGCGCGCCGCATCCACCAGTTCCAGACGGCTGCCGTAATTCAGCGCAAAGTTCAGGATCAGTCCCGTGTTGCCGGCCGTGCGGCGGATCGCTTCGTCGACGGCAGCCAGCGTATGGGCCGGAAGACCTTCGCGCCTGCCCATCATGCGCACCTGCACGTTGTTCGCGATCAGTTCTTCCAGCTCCGACGCCAGGAATTCCTGGGGCAGCTTCATCAAATAATCCACTTCCGGCTTCGGGCGTTTCCAGTTTTCCGTGGAGAAGGCGTAAAGCGTGAGCACTTCAACGCCGATCCGGTCCGCCGCCTTGGCGATCCGTTTCACCGTCTGCATGCCGCTGCGGTGGCCGGCCACTCTCGGCAGGCCGCGCGCTTTCGCCCACCTGCCGTTGCCGTCCATGATGATCGCCACATGCCGGGGAATATTGTCCAGGGACGGCAGTTCCATCTGGCCGTCCTCCGGCCGCGCGCCATCCGCCTTGTCCGCCCCGGAGGGAGCCGACCGGCCGCCGCGGGACCAACGTTTCCACATCGTCGTTCCTCCTCACACCGCCGGGAACGGCGGCGGATTGCTCCTGTCCGCCTTACAAGCAAGGAAACCCCGCCTGACGGAGGGGTCTCATGCGGGAACGTCCGGCGCCGAACGCGTCACACGTCCATGATTTCCTTTTCCTTGGCCGCCAACATTTTGTCCACTTCCGCGGTGAAGCGGTCAGTCAGCTTCTGGATGTCCTCCTGGTGACGGCGGGATTCGTCCTCGGAGATCTCCGACTTTTCCTTCTTCTTGATTTCGTCGATCGCGTCACGCCGGATGTTGCGGATGGCCACTTTCGCCTCCTCGCCGAACTTGCGCGTCGCCTTTACCAGCTCCACCCGACGCTCCTCGGTGAGAGGAGGAAGGGAAATCCGGATGACCTCGCCGTCATTGACGGGGGTCAGGCCGAGGTCCGACTTCATGATGGCCCGTTCGATGGGGCCCAGCGCTCCCTTGTCCCAAGGCTGGATCACCAGCATGCGCGGATCGGGGGTGGTAATGGTGCCGAGCTGGTTGATCGGCATCATCGTACCGTAGTATTCAGCCTGCACCTTTTCGAGCAGCGCCGGGGAGGCGCGGCCCGCCCGCAGTGTCGCCAGATCCCGCTTGAGCGCCTGCAACGTCTTCTCCATCCGCTCTTCCGCGTTCTTTTTGACCGACTGGGGCATTAATTGACACTCCCTTTCACGATCGTTCCGATTTTTTCGCCCATAACCGCCCGTTTGATGTTGCCTTTCTCGGTGATGGCAAAAACGATAAGCGGTATGTTGTTATCCATGCACAGGGAAGATGCGGTTGAATCCATGACGCCCAGATTTTTGTTCAGCACATCCAGATAGGTGAGTTGTTCGTATTTTTCGGCGGTGGGCTCCTTGAGCGGATCGGCGCTGTATACGCCGTCCACCTTGTTTTTGGCCATCAGGATGACCTCCGCCTCGATTTCCGCCGCACGAAGCGCCGCAGTCGTGTCCGTGGAAAAGAACGGATTTCCGGTGCCGGCCGCAAAGATGACGACCCGTCCCTTCTCCAGATGCCGGATGGCCCGCCGGCGGATGTACGGTTCGGCGATTTGCTGCATGGCGATCGACGTCTGCACCCGGGTGGGCACGCCGATCTGCTCCAGCGCGTCCTGGAGGGCCAGCGAATTCATGACCGTGGCCAGCATGCCCATGTAATCGGCGGTGGCCCGGTCAATGCCCTTGGCGCTGCCGGAAATGCCGCGCCAGATGTTCCCTCCCCCGCAGACGATGGCGATCTCCACGCCGAGTTCCACCACTTCCTTCACCTGTTCCGCAATCGACTGGATCGTCGCCGCGTCAATGCCAAAACCGTTCGGGCCGGCAAGCGATTCTCCGCTGACTTTCAACACCACGCGCTTGTAGACGGGACGATTCAACGCGAGTTACCTCCATACGTCATTCAGGAATTTCCAAAAAAAGGGAACACGTCGTGTTCCCTTTTCAGCTTATAGTTTCGCTTGTGCCATGACTTCCTCGGCAAAATTGGTTTGCTTTTTCTCCAGGCCTTCGCCAAGCTCGTAGCGGGCGAAGCGGCGAATGGAGATGTTTTCGCCGATGGTGGCGATTTTTTCGTTCAGCAGCGTTTGAACCGTCTTATCCGGATCTTTCACGAACGCCTGCTCAAGCAGCACGTTTTCCTCGAAAAACTTGTTCAGACGGCCTTCCACGATCTTGTCCACAATGTGCGCCGGCTTGCCTTCGTTCAGCGCCTGGTTGCGCAAAATTTCGCGCTCCTTCTCGATTTCCTCCTCCGGCACTTCCTCACGGCGCACCCACCGCGGGTTAGCGGCGGCGATATGCATCGCGATGTCGCGGACGAATTCGCGGAATTGATCGTTCTTGGCCACAAAGTCGGTTTCGCAGTTTACTTCCACCAGCACGCCGATGCGGCCGCCGCCGTGGATGTACGATTCGACGAGCCCCTCGGTGGCGATGCGCCCGGCCTTTTTCGCCGCGGCGGCCAGACCTTTCTCCCGCAAAATTTCGGCGGCTTTGGTCATGTCGCCGTTCGCTTCTTCCAACGCTTTCTTGCAATCCAGCATGCCCGCTCCCGTTTTTTCGCGGAGCGCTTTGACATCTGCCGCGCTGATTGCCACGTCAAATTCCCTCCTGAAAGCCGCTCGGCGCTCCGCCGGTGCGGCTTGCTCCGTTATGGTCTTGGATGGTTTTAAAAAAGGGCGGTGAGAAGGTTCGCTTCTGACCACCCTGATCGGACTTGACTTCCTGCAAAATGGCCCCGGCCGGAATCAGGCCGGCTGTTCGTCGCCGCCCTGACGCGCCTCGAGAATGGCGTCGGCGATCTTGGACGTCAGCAGCTTCACCGCGCGGATGGCGTCGTCGTTGCCCGGAATGACGTAGTCGATTTCATCCGGATCGCAGTTGGTGTCGACGATGCCGACGATCGGAATGCCCAGCTTGCGGGCTTCGGCCACGGCGATCCGTTCCTTGCGCGGATCGATGACGAACAAGGCGTCAGGCAGTTTGCGCATGTTCTTGATGCCGCCGAGGAATTTTTGCAGACGATCCTTCTCCTTGCGGAGCAGGATGACCTCCTTCTTCGGCAGCACTTCGAAGGTTCCGTCTTCCTCCATTTTCTCCAGTTGCAGGAGACGGTCGATCCGCTTCTGGATCGTTTGGAAGTTCGTAAGCGTCCCGCCCAGCCAGCGTTGGTTGATGTAGAACATGCCGCAGCGTTCCGCCTCTTCCCGGACGGAATCCTGCGCCTGTTTCTTGGTGCCGACAAACAGGACCGTGCCGCCCTGTTCGGCCAGTTGGCGGACGAAGTTGTACGCCTCGTCGACTTTCTTGACCGTTTTTTGCAGGTCAATGATGTAAATGCCGTTTCGTTCGGTGAAGATGTACTTGCTCATTTTCGGGTTCCAGCGGCGCGTCTGGTGACCGAAATGAACACCGGCTTCCAAGAGTTGTTTCATGGAAATAACCGCCATCTTCCCTGCACCTCCATGTTCACGGTTTTTGTTGGCATAGCCCCTCCGCCGGTCGCATCTTGCGCCAGAACTTCCCGTGCAGGCCGCTGTCAGGAGGAAGCACCGCTGGCACAATTGACCGGCGTGTGTCATGCGCCGGAAATTACTATAACACATCCACCCGGGCCGCGCAACGACTGAGCGGCGGTTTTCGATGTTCGCTGTCGGATCCGCGGGATGGGCCGCCGGGAGCGGGCCGAAAAACGGCAAAGGCAGCCGGAACCGCAAGGAGGCGGATTCCGACTGCCTTCGCCATCGCATATGTATTCCCGGCCGGACTTGCCTTCCGATGCCGAAGATTTGCGGGAGATAAAACTGGTAGGCCCGGTGGGACTCGAACCCACGGCCTGATGATTAAGAGTCACCTGCTCTACCAACTGAGCTACGGGCCTGAACGATCTACATTGTACCACATTTTTTGAATTCGGCAAGCCTCAAAATTTGGTATTTCCACCGGCAGGCGAATGATCGTTTCCGTGTGATTCCCGCCGGTTTCGCCGGAAGCTTGGCCGGCGGCTTCTCGGGCGCTTCCACCGGCGTCTCGTTACCGGTTTGCCGCTTCACCGGCGGTTACCGTTTTTCACGGACAAGTTCAGCGATCAGTTCCTCATGCGTCGGCTTGCCCTTGAAGATGGCGATGCCGGGCTGGATATCCCCGCTGTAGGGGCGCGCGGCCCGGAGGAAATCCTCGAAGTCTTTCCGGTCGGTCAGCAACCCCAGCACCAGCAGCCCTTCGGCGGCTTCCTTCAACGTCATGCCGCTCGGAATGGGCATCATCAACGTTCGCTCGTCCCCTTCCGCAACGTTTCCGTTTCCGGCCGCTTCGCCGTCCCGCGCTGCGGCGGATGCCCGGGCTTCCGCCTCCTGCACCAACCGGTCCGCTTCGTCCCGGGTGATGAGCTCCACATCCGACGGGAACACCTGGTAGCCGAACCGCCCGGCCTGCGCCTTCCATTGTTCTTCCGTCCATCCCGCGACCGGCGAGGGCTGCGCCGCGTTCATCAGCTCCAATGTCGACGCGCCGAGCATGAGCCCGACGCCGAGTCCGATCAAGAGCTTCCGGTGTTTACGCACGAGCCCCTTCCTCCCGTTTGGCCAGTTGCAGGATGAGCTGCACTTCGCCCTTGTTCATGTTGAGCGCCTTGGCGATCTGCTCCACGGACCGGCCGCGGTTGTACAAATCCAGCAGTTCCGCATATCGGCCGCGGATCGTCGTGGCGGCACCGCCACCCGCCGCACCGTCCGTCGCGCGATCCGCGGAGCCTTCCGTCCCGTCGGCCGCATGGCCGCCGCTCGTCCCGCCCGCCGCCGGCGCCGGCGGCGTCGGTCCCGACGGTTCCGGGGCCGGCCCGGGCGATGGCGCTTCCGTCCGTTCCCTTGACTGCGGTTCCGGCGACAGCCCCGGCGTCGCTTCCGCCGTGGACTCCCGGGCCGGTGTTCCCGCCTCCCGGGCGCGTTCCCGCCAGGCGTCCATGTCCCGTTCCAGCTCGCGAATCCGATTGCCGAGACGCTCCACCGTCTCGTCCTGTTCCTTCTTGAGCCTGGTCACGGCCTCGAGCAACTCGCGGTTTTCCGCTTCCAGGTCTTCCAACAACCGTTCGAACGACGCGTCCGCCTGCGGCGACGGCGTCTCCGTCCGCGGCAGCAGCCAGCCCCAGCCGGCGATCGCCGCGCCAACGAGCACAATCCACAACCAGGGTTCCTCCACGGCCATCCCTCCAATCCCCTTGAGTCCCGGATGCTACAGTGTGAGATCGATGTGCTTTCCTTTATAGGGATGAAGGTTCGGCTCCTTCGCCGGCGCCTTACGCCCGTCGCGCTTGCCGTTGCGCCCGTCCGGCCGGCGTTTCTCCGCCTCCCGATCGCGAATCGCCGCGCCGGCCGCCTCGTCCTTGCGGATCGTTTTCTGGGCCAGTTCCTTTGTCTGCCGGACCGTCTGCTGCGCCAGCATCATCTGCTCCTGGGCCGGCCGGTATTGCTGCTGATGCTGCAGTTGGGCGACTTCGGGCGTGCGCGTGACAGGCTGCAAATCGAGCGAACGGAAGCTCATCGTCATCCCTCCCGGCAATTCGCGCTCAATGGAGCGGGATCATGGCAACCTCGCCGTCGACGATGCGGAACGTCACGTGCTTGGCGTGATCCTTGATGAACCGGGTATATCGTCCAATCACGATCTTCGTGCCGCCCCAGATCGTGTTCACCGCGTCGACCCGCGCGTTCGTGGTATCTTCCAGCGTTTTTTCGATCTCCAGTGTCCGATCCTTCGCCTCTTGCAGATCGTATTCCGTTTGCCTGCGGGTGGCGCTCAGCTTGATGCGCATGGCCATCTTGTCCGGCGGAAGCTGCCCGGAGGCGGCCATCTGGTCCAGCAGGTTCAGCGCCTTTTCCGTCTTCTCGAGGCTTTCCGTCAATTGCCGGATTTTTTGGCGCAGATCGGTCAATTCCTGGCGCAATTCGGGATGGACGCCGACTTCGATGGTCGTGGCGGTGGACATCGAGTTGCCGATCATCCGGCCGATCACCCGTTCGCCCGCCTGCGTCACGCCGCCGACGATCAGCCCTTTCGCGCCGGTGCACTGGACCATTCGTCCGGCCCGCACGTTGGAATGCATGATGCTCTGGGACACGATCACGTCTTCTCCCGCCGTGACGTTGCCCTCCTGCACAAACGCGCATTTGACATTGCGCTTCGCCTTCACGTAACCCTTGTGGTGGCCGATAATGCCGCCGGTAACTTCGATGGAACCATCGGCTTCCAGTTCGGCGCCCTCCACGCCGCCGATGACCCGGATGTCGCCGGCCGCGCGGACGCGAAAACCGGTCAGCACGTTCCCGCGGATGACGACCGTGCCGACGAAATCGATATTTCCAATATTATAATCCACGTCGCCATTCACTTCATAAACCGGGAACACGTTGATCTTGCCGTTGTCCGTCTTCGTGACCAGACCGTCGATGGTGGCGTAGAGCGCCGTTTTCTCCGGATTGAGCACGACGTTTTTGCCGATCTTGAACATCGCCTCCTTGCCCGGCTTTGCCGGCACCTCTTCCCCGGTGACGGTCATGCCGGGAATGCCCGGTTCGGGGGACACCCGTTCGGCGATGATCTGCCCGGCCTTGACGTTGGCCAGTTGCACGACATCCTTGAAATCGACGGTGCCGTCCTCCCGGACGGCCGGCTTGCGCTCTTTCTCCGTGTCGTACAGCAGACGAATGTAACCGTCCTTTCCGGGCACGGGAGGAACGCCGTTCGCCACGGTCACCGGAGCGCCGAAAAAGTCGGACGGCCGCTCCGCGATCCGGCGCAGCACATCGGTCTCCAAGCCGACCCGTACGCCCTTGCCGTCGAGAAAATCCGCGAGATCCTGTTCGCTGAGCCGGATCGACGCGACGGTGTGCTTGAAAGACAAAATCGCCTGCATGCGGTCTTCGGAGATGGTGACCTGCAGGAGTTCGTCCAGCGGCAGTTGGAGATGATCCGACACGGATTCAGCTCCTTTCGTCAGTTTTGCAAAAGCTGATCCTTGTATTTGGACAACGCGGCCCGGAGCCGCATGATGGCCTTGGAATGAAGCTGCGAGATGCGCGACGGTGACAAGGACATCACTTCGGCGATCTCGCTGAGCGTCAAATCCTCATAGTAAAAGAGCGAGATGACGGTTCGCTCTTTCTCGGTCAGCTTGTCGATCCCCGCCGCCAGCGCTTCCTTCAGGTACGTCTCATGCACCGTCTGCTCGGGATTCACGGCTTTCTCGTCCACCAGCAGGGACAGGCGGGTTTCCGACTCCTCCTCGCGGATGGGATCTTCCAGGGAAAAGACGGTCGCCACCGCCACTTCCTGCAACATCTGCTGGAATTCCTTTTCGCTGATGTTCAGGTAAGCGCAAACTTCCTCGTCCGTGACGGAACGCATCAACTGCTGCTCCAAGACGGCGTAGGCGTCTTCCATCTTTTTCGCCTTGTCGCGCACCGAGCGGGGCACCCAGTCCCCCTGGCGCAGGCTGTCCAGAATCGCGCCGCGAATCCGCCAGGACGCATACGTTTCAAATTGCAGCCCGCGTCTGTGGTCGAATTTTTCGATGGCGTCAATCAGACCCATGACCCCGCTCCCGACGAGATCCTCTTTCGCCACGTTTTTCGGCAATCCGGCGGCGACGCGGCCGGAGACATACTCGACCAGCGGCAAATAATGCTCAATCAGTTTTTTCTTCGCTTCCGGGTCCCGATTTTCCTTCCAGTGGCGCCAAAGTTCTTCCTTGGAGCGGCCGGAGCGTTTCGTCTCGATCATGTTGGGATCACCTGCCTTGCCCTTCCGACATGCGGCGAACGGCGGACGCGAGCTCCTCCGGAGTTACGTGATCAAGGGTCACCAGCCGTTTCGGATTCAGCGGCTTGAACTCGGCCGCCTGGTCACGGGGCGATCCTCCCGTCCATTGCTCCCGGATCAACTGGTTCAAGGCCTCTTCCTCGTCCGGAGTGGTCAGATCCAGATGCCGGCCCCGTTCTTCCGGCTCCTCGGGAGCGGGCTGCCCCGTCTGCGGAACGAGATAACGGTCGAGCAGCAGGCGGAGGGCACCCGCCAAGGCGGCAAAGGCGACAAACGCGTAAACGCTGCGCAAAAGGGTCGTACCGATCGGGTTGCGCCACGCCGAGAGCAAGAAGATGAGCACGGCGCCGCCGGCGCCGAAGCCCGCGATCCACTTCCAGATTCCGGCCATGGTCAGATCTCCTTTACCCCATGCTGGATGCTGCGAATGAGCAGCACGCCGGTACGGCTGTCGAACTCGAGCGTGCGGCCGTAATGGCCGCCCGTGTCTTCCGCCACCAGCGGGATGCCGAACCGCGCCAGCTCCTGTTTGACGGACTCCACGTTGCGCGGGCCGATGCGCATCATGTCCTTTCCGGAAAACGCGAACATCTGGGCGCCGCCGGCCAGCTTGGCCACCAGTCGCCGGACGTCGGCCCCCGACCGTTGCAGTTGGGCCACCAGCTCGGGTACGGCCGTATCCGCGTATTTGGCGGGATTGATCTTGCCTTCCCGGGCAATGTCCGACGACGGCAGCATGATATGCGCCATGCCGGCGATCCGGCGGTGTCCGTCGAACAGGGTGAGCCCGACGCAGGAGCCGAGCCCCGTCGTTTTCAGCCACTCACCGTTGGTCGCCACTTTCATGTCGGCCATGCCGACTTTCAGCATGGTGGCACCGTTCATTCGATGGGCACTCCCAGGGCATGAAACAGTCGGGCAAACGATTCCGGATCGGGGATGAAGAAGAAATGCCCTTCCGCCTTGCGGTCCCCCTCGAGAAACGTCGTGTCGATGAGCAGGGCATCGTCGCCCATCACGCCGAACTGGAGCAACCCGTGGCTGAGAATGGCGCCCGCCATGTCCACCGCAACGGCCGGCACGCTCGGCTGCAGATTCAGCCCGGTCAGATCGGCCAGCGACGTCAGGTAGGAACCCGCCAGAATGTTGCCGATTTCGCACAGCGTCGACATTTCCATTTCGGAATAGGCTTGTCCTTCCGCGATCTCAAGCCCGAGCAGCACATGCAGCAGCCGCTTGGCCTGTTCCATGCTCATGATGAAAAACATGTTGCCCGGCACGTCGCCGTCAACCCGCAGGAAGACGGCCACCACCACCGCTTCCGATCCGCCGACCTTGTCCGCGATCTGTTCAAACGGCAAAATGCTGACGGTCGGCACCCTCATGTCCACTTTCTTGTCCAGCAGCCGGGACAGGGCCGTGGCGGCATTGCCCGCGCCGATGTTGCCCACTTCGCGGAGAACGTCCATCTTGAATTCCGCGTTGTGATGAAAAAGTTCCACGGCTTATTCCCCAAACTCTTCGAGCTGGATAATCTCGGACTTGTTCAGCACTTCCGCCAGGTTGAGCAGAACGAGCAGCCGCCCGTCCGGCAACTTGGCCACGCCGCGCAAGTATTTCGCCTTCACGCCGCCGACCGCTTCCGGCGGTTCCTCGACCATGTCGTCGGTCAAATCGATCACGTCGGTGGCGGAGTCGACGATGAAGCCGACTTCCATGTCGGCCACCGCGACGATGACGATGCGGGTCATATCGTCCGGCTCTTTCTCCGGCAAACCGAAGCGGCCGCGCAGGTCGATGACCGGAACGACGGCGCCGCGCAAGTTAATGACGCCTTTGACAAAGGGCGGCGTCTTGGGAACGCGGGTGATCGGCGACATGCGCTCGATCGTCCGAACCTTGTCCACTTCGATGCCGTACGACTCGTGCGCCAGCGTAAAGACGATCGCTTTGAATTCCTCTGCCATGGGAACTCCTCCTCCAGGTTTGGCGTTGATTCGGCTCCGTTGACCGTCAGGCCAACAGCGTGTTCGGATCGATGATGAGCGCGACTTGGCCGTCGCCCAGAATCGTCGCGCCGAACACCACCCCGAGACGGGTCATGTACTTGCCGAGCGACTTCAGCACGATATCGCTTTGGCCGATGAAATCATCCACCAGGATCGCCGCCAGCCGGTCGCCCTTGCGGATGATGATCATTTCCGTTTCCTCTTCTTCGTCGTCCCGGTAATACGGCGATTCCACCAGCTCGGCCAGCGACAGCACCGGAAGGATCGTGTCGCGGTAATCGATCACCTTCGTGCCGTGCACGTCGCGGATCGCCTGCCGCGGCACGACGCCGGTCTCGACGATTGACGAAAGCGGAATCGCGTATTTTTCCGGGCCGAGCTTGACGAGCATCGCCGAGATGATGGACAAGGTAAGCGGCAGATGGACGGTAAAGCGGGTGCCCGCGCCCGGCGTGGAAAATACCGTGACGCGCCCGCCCAGCGCCTCGATCTTCGCTTTCACCACATCCAGGCCGACGCCGCGTCCGGAGATGTCGGATACTTTCTCGGCGGTGCTGAACCCGGAGGCAAACAGCAGTTGATACGCGTCCCCGTCGCTCATCCGCTCGGCTTCTTCTGGGCTGACCAATCCGTTCTGAATCGCCTTTTGCAGCACCTTTTCCCGGTTGATGCCACGGCCGTCGTCCTCGATCTCAATGATGACGTGATTGCCGCTGTGGAAGGCGCGCAAATGCAGCTTGCCCGTTTCCGGCTTGCCGAGGGCGACGCGTTCCGAGGCCGGTTCCAGCCCGTGGTCGAGCGCGTTGCGCAGCAGATGCACGAGCGGATCGCCGATTTCTTCCACCACCGTGCGGTCCAGCTCCGTCTCGGCACCGGTGATGACGAAATCGACCTTTTTGTTCAGCGATCTGGCCAGGTCGCGCACCATGCGGGGGAAGCGGTTGAACACCGTTTCCACCGGCACCATGCGCAACTTGAGCACGATGTTCTGCAGATCGGCGCTGACCCTGGCCATCTGCTCGACCGTTTCGGTCAGATCGTTTCGCCTGATTTCCGAGGCGAGCTGTTCCAGCCGGGCACGGCTGATGATCAGCTCGCTGAACAGGTTCATGAGCGTATCGAGCCGTTCGATGTCGACGCGAATCGTACGCGGCGCGGTGCCTCCGCCCGTTCTCGCGGTTCGCGACGCAGCCGCTTCCGGCTTGGCGGATCGGGATTTCGTGTCCGAAGCGACGGTCGTTTCCGCGGAGGCGGCCGCCTGGGCCCGGGAAGCCGCGGGGTCGGCACCCGCCGCGTGGGACCCGGTTTGCGCTTCCAGTTCCCGCAACACCTTCTGGTCCAGTTCCGTCACGTGCACCGTCTCGATTTCGGAGATGTTGGTGATCACGTCACGAACGGAGGACGGATCCATTTTGGTGACGTAGTAAAGGGTGAACGACCGGTCAAACTTTTCCTGTTCGATGTCCTGCACGGACGGTTGCGATTTCACGATCTCCCCGTAGCGCTCCAGCGCGTCGAACACCATGTAGGCGCGGGCCGCCTTGAGCACGCAGCCTTCGCGCAGGACCACTTCCAAATGAAGCGCCCGGTAGCCGCTGTTGATCGATTGCCGCAGCACCGAAAGCTGATAGGAATCCAACTGGTGGGAAGCCGCCGCGGGAGCGTCGTCTCCGCCTCCGGACGCGGGCTGTCCGGCGCCGGATGGGGTCGCGTCTCCGCTCACGATCGCCTTCAGCCGTCCGACCAGATCCGAGACATCAGCTTTTCCGCTGCCTCCTTCGGCGACGTCCCGCACCATGCTTTCCAGGGCGTCCAATCCCTTGAACAGCGTGTCGAAAATCGCCTCGTTCATCCGCAACTGACCGTTGCGCACCAGATCCAGCACATTCTCCATCTCGTGCGTGAGCGAAGCGAGATCCTCAAACCCCATCGTCGCCGACATGCCTTTGAGCGTATGGGCGGAACGAAAAATGACCTGCACGATGCCGAGATCGTCGGGCTGCTGCTCCAACTGCAACAAGTTTTCGTTCAACGTTTGCAGATGCTCGTTTGCCTCATCGATAAACATCGACAAGTACTGATTCATTTCCACTGGCCGGACACCTCCTGTTGGTCTGGCGAAGCGCGACTCATCGTATCCCATGAACGACTTCCCGGATCAACGCCGGCGCGATCTCGGGAAGCGGCAGCACGTGCGTCGCCGCTCCCAGTTCGACGGCGCTGCGGGGCATGCCATACACGACGCAGGTTGCCTCCGATTCGGCAATCGTCGTGGCGCCGGCCTCTTTCAGCATCTTCATGCCTCTGGCGCCGTCGCTGCCCATGCCGGTCATCAGCACGGCATGGCGTTCCAGTTCCGTGAAGTCGATAAGCGATTCGAAGAGGACGTCCACCGACGGCTTGTGGCCGTTGCGCGGCGGATCGTCGGTCAAACGGATCCGGTATTGCCCGGGGCCGTTCCGGACGAGAATCATCTGCATGCCGCCGGGCGCGATGTACGCGGTGCCCGCCTCCACCGGATCACCGTCCTCCGCCTCGCGGACGCGGATCCGGCAAAACAGGTCAAGGCGCTGCGCCAGGGAACGGGTAAACTTTGGCGGCATATGCTGGACGATCAGGATCGGCGCCGCAAAATCCGCCGGCAGGGCGGTGAGCAGTTCGTGCAGCGCCCGCGGTCCTCCCGTCGAGGTGCCGACGGCGACCAGTCGCGTGATCGGACCGGAGGGCCGCGCCGGCTTCGGCAAAACCGGAGCGTCGGCGGAAGCGGCGTTGAGGTCCGGCGTAACCTTCGTCCGGCGCCGGATGGTCACTCCCGTTCCGGCCGAGGCACCGTCGCGCGGCGACCGCTTCAGCTCCGCGCCGGCAGCGCCGCCCCGGCTATCGTCCGGCTTGGGGCCGCCTGCCGCCGGCTCCGGCGGATGCAACGTCCGCGGCCATGAAGCCGGCCGGCCGGCCGATTGCGCCGCGGTCCGCCCGGCATCGCCGGCCGTTCCGGCCGGATCGGCCTTTCCGGTTTGCCGGGACGGGCGTTTGCCGGATCTGGCCGGCAGTTCTCGGCTTCCGGCGTCCGTTCCGGCCTCCGTGGTTCCCGGCGCATGCACCGGACGCTCCGGGGACGTGCCGGCGGCCGGCCGTCCCGCCGCCGCTTTCGGGCGTTTTGCCGGCGCCTGATTCCGCGGCGGTTTGTCCGCGGGCGCGGCGGGCGCTTCCGCCGTCGGAGCGGCCGCGGGCGTCGCCTCGGCCGCCGGGGCGGGCGCCGGCGGGGCCCCGTGCCCCGGAACCTCCGCCGAACGTCCCGGATCGACGGGGTCCGCCGCCGGTCCGGGTTTTGCCCCCTTTGCCGTCTCCGCCTCCTCCCCTTGCCTGGCCGCCGCTTCCGGCGGCTCCTCCTGCGGCGCGGGCGGCAGAATCCGCAGCTTGCCTTGCCGGCTCGTTTCGGCGGCCACGTGCATCCGCTCGCACAGCATTTCCGATACCAGATTGATGTCCAGCCCGACCGCGCCGTCCGGCTTACGGACGAAATCGAACGCTCCCGACTGCAACGCCCGGATCGTGTCCCGCGCCCCGTTTTCGGTCACGGCGGACATCATGATGACCGGCGTCGGCCGCACCGCCATGATCTGGCGAAGCGCCTCGATGCCGTTCATCTTCGGCATCTCCAAATCCATGACCACCACGTCGGGCGCCAGTTCCTGCGTCAGATGCACCGCCTCTTCCCCGTCGCCGGCGACAGCCACCACTTCGAACATGCCGCAGGCGGCGATCAGATCGCTGAACACCTTCCGCATGAAAGGGGAATCATCCACGAGCAGGATTCGGTACTTCGTCATGTGCGTGTTCCTTTCCGTTTGCCCCTTCACCTTCCCCAAGCCGCTCAACCCCACAACCTCTTCATGCGCTGCAGAAATCCCCGGATGCCCGAAGGCGCGGTCTGCTTGCGCTCCATTAAAAAGGTGGCGGCGATCCGGTCGATGCTCCGCGCCGCCGGACAATGCGGAAACGCGTGGAGCAAGGGCGTTTGCCGCTTGACGGCCCGGGATACGTGATGGTCGTCGGGCACGTACCCGAGCGGCGGGATGTCGAGTCCGAGAAAACGGGCCGCCACTTGCCGGAAATGATCCGCCGTCTGGCGCCCTTCGCGCTCATCGCTTACGCGGTTGATGACCAGTCGGAACGAGGGCCGGTGCCCCATCGCGTTGACCATCTTGACCAGCGCGTACGCGTCCGTCACCGCCGTCGGTTCCGGCGTGGTGACGACGATGGTCTCGTCGGCGGCGGCGATGAACCGGACCGTCTCCCTGGAAAGTCCGGCGCCCGTATCGAACAGGACGAAATCGAAATGTTCGTGCAGCTTGGCGACTTCGGTGACGAAATATTCCAACTCTTCTTCGTTCAGGCGGAGCAAATCGTGGAACCCGGAACCCCCGGCGATGAACCGGAGGCCTCCCGGCCCTTCCTGAACGATGTCCCAGATCGTTTTTTCCTTGCGCAACAAATGAACCAGGTTGTAGCGTGCGGGGGTGCCCAGCAGCACGTCGATGTTGGCCAGGCCGATGTCCGCATCGAACACGAGCACGCGATGCCCCCGGTTACGCAGCGCGATGGCGAAATTCAGGCTGAAATTCGACTTGCCGACGCCGCCCTTGCCGCTCGTCACGGTCACGACGCGGGCCGTCTGCGTCTCCGACGGCGTACCCGGTCCGTCCCCCGGTTTCACCGGCGCACCTTCCGCCGCACCTCTGGCGTGCACCAGTTCCCGCAGCGCTTGCGCCTGGTCATGCATGTGCGGATTCCCCCAGCATTTTGCGCACCAGTTCTTCCGGATCGAACACGCGAATATCGTCCGGAACGGTTTGGCCGCACGTGATGTATGAAATCTCGAAGCCGAACTCGTGAACCAGATTGAGCACCGCGCCGTATGAATCGGTCTCGTCGAACTTGGTAAGCAGCAGGCTGTTCACGCCGTATTTGGCGAAATGGCTGGCGACAAGCCGCATGTCGGCGTATTTGTGGGTCATGCTGAGCACCAGGTAGGTCCGGGCGCGCTCGCCCGCCGACAGCAGGCTGTTGACCTCGGAGACAAACAGTTCGTTGCGGTAATTGCGCCCCGCCGTATCCATCAGCAACAAGTCCCGATCCGCCAGCCGGTTGTAGGCCCTGATCAGTTCGGATGGCGAAAACACCACTTCCAGCGGCACGTCGAGAATGTCGGCATACGTCCGAAGCTGGTCGACGGCGGCGATTCGGTATGTATCGGCCGTGATGAAGCCGACCGAACGGCGGTAGGTCAGCGTCTGTTCCGCGGCCAGTTTGGCGAGCGTGGTCGTCTTGCCGACTCCGGTCGGCCCGACCAGGCGAACGATGCGGGTGTCGGGCGAGATGCCCTTGCCGGCGTACGGGGCGAGCCATTCGAGGAGAATCTCCTTGGCCGTCGCATAGCCGTTGTCGTCCGCCGCTTCCCGGTTCCGGCCCAACCGCCGCTCCATCTCTTCGGCGAATTGCTCCACGAGCGCCGGCTCGACGCCCTGCTCGGCCAGGCGGCGGGTCCAGTGCGCGATCGGCTCCGGCAAGTTGCCGAACGTCTGTTGCCGGGCCATCTGCACGACCATGTCCTTTACGGCGCGCAGTTCCCGGAGCAGCTCGCCCGAAGCTTCCGGGTCCGCCGCAAGGATCGCCGTCCCGTTCGCCGGGCCCGCCGCCGAAACGCCCGTTGCCGCGGATGGCCGGACGGCTCCGCTTCCGTTCGGCCATCCGCCGGCCCGCCCGGTTGCCGCCGCCTGGGCCGGAGGCTCTCCGCCGCCCGGGCGGGCGGCCGCCTCCGTTTCCCCCGTTCGGACGGTCGGAAGCGGCTGACGGGCATATCGTTCCCGTACGACCTGGGGCGGCAACGGCACCACCCGTTCGACGGTTCCGGCGGGATCGGACGCCGCGGCCGTCGCGTCGCTCTCCTGGCCGCCGCCAAGGCTGCCCGCGGCCGACAGACCGTGCGTCCGGTTGGCGGACAACGGCCGTGACAAGCCGGACAGCCCCGACGACGCCTTCGTTCTCGCCAACGCGGCGTCGTCCACGGCGGCGATCACTTCCACGCGACGCTTGCGGAACATGCCGAGAAATCCGCCCTGGCGGATTTCCTTCGTCCCCAGAATGACGGCGTCGGAACCGAGCTCGTTGCGGATTAGCTGCACGGCCTCGGGCAAATCGTCCACAACGTACCGCTTGACCCTCATAGGTTCACCACCCCGACGCTCTGCACTTCAATGTTCGGTTCCAGTTCGCTGTAGGACAGAACCGGAATGTCCTGCAACCCGCGTTCGACGAGCTGGCGCACGTGCATCCGGATCGCCGGCGACGTCAGCACGATCGGTTGTTGGCCGGCCTGCGCCAGGCGGTTGGCCTGTTCCGCGATGCGCTGCTGGATCAACTGTGCCGAGACGGGATCCAGCGCCAGATACGAACCGTGCTCCGTCTGTTGCACCGCGTCGGCGATCCTTTTCTCCGCCGCCGGACTGAAGGTGATGACCTTGAGCGGTTCGCCCGGGACGGCAAATTGCTGGGTGATTTGCCGGGAAAGCGCCTGCCGCACATACTCGGCCAGCACGTCCGGATCCTTCGTCCACTTCCCGTAATCGGCCAACGTCTCGAAGATGGTGACCAGGTCGCGGATCGAGATTTTTTCCCGCAGCAGTTTCGCCAGCACCTTTTGGATGTCGCCGATCGACAGCGTGTTCGGCACGAGTTCCTCGACCAGCGTCGGATAATGTTCCTTGATGCTGTCGATGAGCGTTTTCGTTTCCTGACGGCCGATCAGCTCGTGCGCATGCTTCTTGATCACTTCCGTCAGATGGGTGGCGACGACGGAAGGCGGATCGACCACCGTGTAGCCGGCCAGTTCGGCGCGCTCCTTGGTCGCCTCGTCGATCCACAGCGCCGGCAGGCCAAACGCCGGTTCGCGCGTTTCGATGCCGGTGACCGATTCATCCTCGGCTCCGGGGCTCATGGCCAGATAGTGATGTAGCAACAATTCGCCGCGCGCCACCGTATTTCCTTTAATTTTGATGACGTATTCGTTCGGTTTCAGTTGAATATTGTCGCGAATGCGAATAACGGGGACGATCATGCCGAGTTCAAGCGCCAATTGTCGCCTGATCATGATGATCCGGTCGAGCAGGTCGCCTCCCTGTTGGGTGTCCGCCAGCGGAATGAGCCCGTAACCGAACTCGAACTCGATCGGGTCGACCTGAAGCAGGCTGACGACGCTTTCCGGACTTCGCACTTCCTCGATCTGCTTCTCTTCCACCTGCTGTTCTTCGACCTGCTTCTTCCGGTTCAGGTTGCCCTGCATCCGGTACCCGACGAACGCCATGACCGCTGCGAACGGCCATGTGGGCCCGATCCCGATCGGCGTGGCGGCACCGAGCAGGGCGATCGTTCCCGCCACGATGTACAACAGGCGGGGATAACGCATCATCTGGCCCGCCATGTCTTCCGCCAGGTTGTGTTCGGAAGCGGCGCGCGTCACGATGATGCCGGTGGCCGTGCTGAGCAGCAGGGCCGGAATCTGGCTGACCAGCCCGTCGCCGATGGTGAGGATGGAGTATTTGTGCATCGACTCCGAAAAACCGAGCCCTTCCATCGCCATCCCCACAATGAAACCGGCGATCAGGTTGATGAACACGATGATGATCGTGGCGATCGCGTCGCCCTTGACGAACTTGCTGGCGCCGTCCATCGCGCCGTAGAAGTCGGCTTCGCGCTCGATCTTGTCGCGGCGTTCCCGCGCCTGTTGCTCGTTGATCAGCCCGGCGTTCAGATCGGCGTCGATGCTCATCTGCTTGCCGGGCATCGCGTCGAGCGTGAAGCGCGCCGCGACTTCCGCCACGCGCTCGGCGCCCTTGGTGATCACGATAAACTGCACCACGGTCAGGATGAGGAACACGACAAATCCGATCGCCGGTTCGCCGCGGGTGACGAACGTCCCGAACGTTTCCACGACCCGGCCGGCGTTGCCTTCGGTGAGGATGAGGCGGGTCGTCGAAATGTTCAGCGCCAGCCTGAACAGCGTCAGGATGAGCAGCAGCGTCGGAAACACGGAAAACTTCAGCGCGTCCTCCGTGTTCATCGCCAGCAGGAGCACGAGCAGCGACATCGAAATGTTCACGATGAGCAGCATGCTGAGCAGTTCATGGGGAAGCGGAACGACCATCATCAGCACGATGCCGATGACGCCGACCAAGATGACGATATCCCGGATCTTCACATCCGTTCCCCTCCTTCCCGTTAGTGTCGCCTGCGGCGGAACGTCCGCGGAAGGGCGAAACCGGCGACGGTCCGTTCCGAACGGCACGCCCGCCCGTTACGCCCCTCCCGTCCGTCACGCCTGCTGTTTCCCTTTCAGCCGGTAGACGTAAGCCAGCACTTCCGCCACCGCGTGGTACAGATCGGCCGGAATGGCGTCGCCGATTTCCGTTCGCTCGTACAGCGCCCTGGCGAGCGGCGGATTTTCCATGATGACGACGTCGTGGGTCCTGGCGACTTCCCGGATCCGGATCGCCAGATAATCGACCCCCTTGGCCACGACCTTTGGCGCGTCCATCGTCGCCCCGTCATACCGGAGCGCCACCGCGTAGTGCGTCGGGTTGGTGACGACGACGTCCGCCTTGGGCACTTCCTGCATCATCCGCGACAGCGCCATGCGGCGTTGCCGCTCCCGAATGCGGCTCTTGACGAGCGGATCGCCTTCCTGATGCTTGAATTCGTCCTTGATGTCCTGCTTGCTCATCCGGAGGCTTTTTTCGTACTCGTATTTCTGGTAGCCGTAATCGGCGACGGCCAGCACGAACAGCAGTCCGGCGACGAAGAGCGCCAGCCGAACCGTCAGGTCGACGACGTAGGCGAACATGTCCGGAACGGGCACGTGCGCCAGCGACAAAAACCGGTGCCGCTCCGACCAGAGCACGGCATAGACGACCAGCGCCACCGCCAGCAGCTTGAACGCGCTCTTGAAAAATTCGACCACGGAACGAAGGCTGAAGATGTTCCGCAAGCCTTTGACCGGATTGATTCGGCTGAAATTCGGTCGGATCAGCTCCAGGGTGAACAGCGGGCCGAACTGCGCAAAGTTGGCGGCGATGGCCACCAGTAGGGCCACCGCGAATATCGGGGCCAGCAACCAGAGCAACTGGAAGGTGTAATCACCCAGAAGGCGCAGCACATTGTCCGGCGTCACTTCCAACGTCAGCCGGTTCTGCAGCGCGTCGCCGAACAGGCCGAACACCCGCTCCCGGTAAAAGGAACCGAACACCAGCAATCCGCACAGCGTGCCGAGCAGCACCAACGCGCCGGGCACCTCCACGCTCTTGGCAACCTGCCCTTTCTTGCGCGCGTCCTGACGTTTTTTGGGCGTCGCCTTCTCCGTCTTCTCGCCGGCGAAGAGCTGCAGGTTCATGCGAAGCGGATGGCGATGCACGAACGATCCTCCTTCCGGGCGTCCTGCGGCCCGATCAGGCGCCGGCGATGGCCAGCAACTGTTTCAGCGCCTGAAACATGCGGTCGAACACCAGCCGGAACAGAACGCCGAATCCCGGCATCAACAGCACGAGCATTGACAGGCCGACCAGAATCTTGATCGGGATGCCGACGACAAACACGTTGTATTGCGGCGCAGTGCGGGCAAGGAGCGCCAGGCCGACGTCGGTCAGAAAGACCGCCGCCAGGATGGGCGCCGCGATCTGGAGCGCCATTAGGAACGTCGCGGCGAACGTCTCCGTCAGAAACGCGGTCAGCCGACCTTCGTAGACCGTCCGGAAAAAATCGTTGTCCAGCGGCAACCACTTGTAGCTGTCCATGATCGCCCCAAGCAGGTAATGATGACCGTTCACGGCCAAAAAGACGAGCAGCATCGTCATGAACTTCAGGTTGCCCATGACCGGCATGGCGGCGCCGGACAACGGGTCGACAATGTTCGCCAGGCCAAAACCAAGCTGCAGATCGATAAACGCGCCGGACGTCTGGACGATGGCAAAAAACAGATAGGCGGCGAACCCGAGCAACAGGCCGGCCAGCGCTTCCCGAATCACCGCCAGCGGGTACCTTGCGTCAAACGCCACGGACGCGTCAAATCCGACCGTCAGAAAAACGAGAAACGAAACGAAGACGGCCAGACCGATCTTGAACGCGGCCGGAACGTTGCGGGAGCCGAACACCGGCGCGACAACAAAAAAAGAGGAAATTCGACACAACACAAGCAAAAAGGCCGGCAGCGCCTGCAACCATGCGTTCATGCCGCATCATCCGATGTAATGGGCCAGGTTGCCGAGCAGCCGTTCGGTGAAGTCGACCATGACGTTCAGGATCCACCGGCCGAACAGGAGCAGGGCGACAAAGACGGCGACAATTTTGGGTATAAACGCCAGCGTCTGTTCCTGAATATGCGTCGTCGCCTGCAGGATGCTGACAACGAGCCCGACGAACAACCCCAGTCCCAGCATCGGTGCGCTGATTTTCAGCACCGTGTAGATCGCCTGCCCCGCCAGCCCGATTACAAATTCCGCACTCATGGATCTCCCTCCGCGTTCGGCACCGCCCGTCAGGTTGGAATCAAGTATGCGTCAGTCCGTATCCGAAAGCCGGCCCGCATCAGGTCTGAAAACTGGAGAGCAACGATTTGACCACCAGATACCAGCCGTCCACCAGAACAAAAAGCAAAATCTTAAAAGGCAGCGAAATCATGACCGGCGGCAGCATCATCATCCCCATCGCCATCAGCGTGCTCGATACGACCATGTCGATGACGAGAAACGGAATGAAAATCATGAATCCCATCTGGAAGGCCGTCTTCAGCTCGCTGAGCGCAAAGGCCGGAATGAGCACCGTCAACGGAATGTCCCGGTAAGTGGCCGGTTTTTCCGTCTGGGTGTAGTTCATGAACAACAGCAGGTCTTTTTCCCGCGTATGCTTGTACATGAATTCCTTCATCGGCACCGCCGCCCGTTCCAGCGCCTCGGTCTGGCTGATCTCGCCCTTCAGGTACGGTTGCACCGCCTCGTCGTTCACCTTGGACAGCGTCGGCGCCATGACGAACAGCGTCAAAAACAGGGCAAGGCCGATCAGCACCTGATTGGGCGGCGTTTGCTGGGTGCCGAGCGACGTGCGCACGAACCCGAGCACGATGACGATCCGCGTGAAGCTGGTCATCATGATGAGAATCGCCGGCGCCAGGCTCAGCACCGTAATCAGCAACAGAAGCGTGAGCGCGGAAGCGCCGACAGGTTCGGCGTCGCTGCCGATGGTGATGTTGACGAGATCTTCCGCCGCCGCGGGCAACACGCCCGAAATCAGGAGAACCGGCGTCCATAAGGTCAGGCCGGCCGCAAACTTCCGTTTCCAGCTCATGATTGGTCCGTCCGATCTTCCGCAGGGTGATCCTGCAGCAATTGTTCCACACGCGCCCTGCGTTCCGAAAGTTCGCGCAGCCGCCGCTGCAGGGACTGCTCGAACGGGGAACCATCCGTTTCCCCGCCTTCGGATCCGGGCGCCGGACGCCGGGCGATGCGCCGAAGCCAGTCCGGCCAAACGGGTGCCCGCAGCGTTTCGGCGTTCTCCGCCATGGCCAGCAGGCGGGCCACCGTCTCGGGATCGTGGATCACTTCGAGCAACGTCACGTTCTCTCCGACGCCCAGTATGTAAATACGGCCGTTCCATTCCACAATCTGCATCGATTTGTTCGGTCCGAGCGACATGCCGCCCAGATGCCGCATGGCATGGTTTGCCCACCAGCCGCGGCCGCGACGGGCCACGAATCGGAGCAGAAGCAGAATGGCCGCGATAATCAGAACGAGTACAACGATGACCCACAACAGTTCCCAGGGGGAGCCGCCCGAAGGCAACGGGGGTTCCTCGGCCAGTCGAAGGGCGGACATGTTTCGTTCGCCGCGCTCCTTCAACCGATCGTCTTCTTGATCGCCTCAATGACGCGATCAGCCTGGAACGGCTTGACGATGAAGTCCTTGGCCCCCGCCTGGATGGCGTCAATGACCATGGCCTGTTGTCCCATGGCCGAGCACATGATGACCTTGGCGTTGGCGTCGACCTTGCGGATCTCCTTCAACGCGGTGATGCCGTCCATTTCCGGCATCGTAATGTCCATCGTCACCAGGTCCGGGCGAAGCTCCTTGTACCGTTCGATCGCCTGCGCGCCGTCCTGGGCTTCCCCGACGACCTCGTAACCGTTTTTGGTCAAAATGTCGCGGATCATCATGCGCATGAATGCCGCGTCATCCACGATGAGAATGCGTTTCGACATTCGTAATTCCTCCCGTTGGTTCGGTGTTTGTTATTGAATCTTCTGGATGCGGTCCCATTGGCTGACGATATCGGTTACGCGGACGCCGAAGTTCTCGTCAATGACCACCACTTCGCCTTTGGCGATCAGCTTGTTGTTGACCAGAATGTCCACCGGTTCACCGGCCAGCTTGTCCAGCTCGATGACCGATCCTTGCGACAGTTCGAGAATTTCCCTGATCTGCTTGTGCGTCCGTCCCAATTCGACCGTCACTTTCAGCGGAATGTCCAGCAACAGGTTCAGATTGGTCGTGTCCACCTGCGGCATGGCGGTGTCGCCGAAGCTGGCGAATTGCACCGGCTGAACGTTGACGTTCCGCGCCGGCGCGCCATAGGTTTGCGGTTGGCCCACCGGCTGGCCGGCCGGCGGAGCGCCATAATACGCGGCTTGCGGCTGCGGTGCCGGAGACGGCGGCATGTAGCCCTGCGGTTGCGGCGCAGGTTGCGGTTCCGGTCGGACGGGCTCCGCCGGTGCGGGTTGCGGCTCCGACCGCGCTTGCGCCGCCGGAGCGGCTTCCGCGGCCGTCCGCTGCGGCTCGTTCCCGCCGATCAGGGAGGCGACCAGTTCCTTGGCGAAGGAAACCGACAGCAGTTGCATGATCGTGGAGTCGATCAGGTCGCCGATGGTCAGCCGGAAGGAGACCTTGATGAGAATATCGCCTTCCGGAATGTTGGACAGGCCGACGCCCTTTGGCGCGTCCATGATGTCGATGCCGGGCGGCGAAATGTTGACCATCCGGTTGAAGATGGTGGACATGGACGTCGCCGAAGAACCCATCATCTGGTTCATCGCTTCCTGCACGGCGCTGATGTGGATTTCACCCAGCTCCGTGTCGGCCGGCCTGCCTTCGCCGCCAAGCATCAGGTCCGCGATGACCAGGGCGTCGTGGGCGCGAATGATCAACGCGTTGACGCCCTCGAAACCTTCCACGAAACTGACGTGGACGGCCACGTGCGGCTTCGGGAATTCCTCCTCGAGGCGCGAACGCTGGATGGCGGACACGTGGGGCGTGGTGATATCCACTTTCTTGCCCAGCAACGTGGACAGGGCGGTCGCCGCGCTGCCAAAGGTGATGTTGCCGATCTCGCCCAGCGCGTCCTGCTCAAGCGGCGTGAGCACGTCGTTGATGTCCGGCGCGCTTTCCTCCGCTTCCGCCGCGTTCTGACGGAGCAGCGCGTCAATCTCCTCCTGGGACAGGTAATCTTTACTCGTCATGCTCCTCCTCCACTCCTTCGGCGACAATTTCGTCAATCTGGACGGCCAGTCTGTCCCGGATCGTCCCCGGACTGCCGATGAACTTCACTTTCTCTCCCACCTTGATCGCCAATCCGGCGCCGATTTTCTTGTCCAGCGCAATCACGTCGCCGACGGCGAGATTCAAAAATTCCTGAACGCTGATCCAGGAGTGCCCCAGTTCCGCGATGATCGGCAACTTCGCCTTGCTCACGCGGTTTTCCAGCATTTCGACTTCCTCGGGCGCCCTGTTTTTTTTCTGTGAGACGAACCAGTGGTGCACCGAAAGTTTCGGCATGACCGGCTCGATGACCACATGGGGGATACAAAGGTTGATCATGCCGGTCGTGTCGCCGATCTTCGTGCTGAGCGAAATGAGCGCGATCGTTTCGTTCGGCGAAACGATTTGCATGAACTGCGGATTCGTCTCCAGCGCTTCCAGCCTGGGCTGCAGGTCGATGACCGTCTTCCAGGCCTCCTGCAGCGAATCCAGCGCGCGGCTGAACATGCGCTCCATGATGATCGTCTCGATCTCCGTCAACGTGCCGATCTTCGCCGGAGCCGTCCCGGTGCCGCCCAGCAGCCGGTCGAGCATGGCAAACGCCACGTTCGGATGCACCTCGAGCACCATGCGCCCTTCCAGCGGCTTGGCCTCGAAAATGTTCAGAATCGTCATCTTCGGAATGGAGCGGATAAACTCGTCATAGGGCAACTGTTCCACCTGCACGACGCTGATTTGCACGAACGTCCGGAGTTGCGCCGAAAAATACGTGGTCAAATAACGCGCGAAGTTTTCGTGGATGCGCGTCAGGCTGCGCAGATGGTCCTTGGAAAAGCGGACGGCCCGTTTAAAGTCGTACGTGCGAATTTTTCGCTGCGACTCTTCCCGCTTCAGTTCTTCCGCATCCATCTCGCCGGACGATAGCGCCGCCAGCAGCGCGTCGATTTCGCTTTGCGAAAGAACGTCCACCATACCTTTCCCTCCCTCCGATGGCAGGCTGATTGCACGATCAGATCGGCGTCATGATGAAGCTCGTGATTTCCACCTTGGTCAGCTTGCCCTTCGGCAACACGGGATTGATGGCGTTGATCAGGTCCGCGGCCAGCTTGTCCTTGCCGGCGGTGCCCGACAACTCTTCGCGGGTCATTTGCCAGAGCGCCTTGTTGACGATCGGCCGGATGGCGACATCCTTGATCTTGTCAAACTCATCCTTCGCCTCCTTGCTGTTGAGGCGGAAGGACAGGTCGAGCATGACCACGTAGTCGGCATCCGCGATGTTGGTGCGAATATCCGTCAATTCGGATGTGACTTCGAGCATCTCGTCCGCCGTCATCGGCCGGTTCTGAGCCGGTTGCGGATCGTCCGCGTTCGCACCGGCGCCGGATGCGCCGAACAGCGAGGACCAGAAAATGACGGCGACGACGACGATGAGCGAAATGGCAAGCAGCAACGAGATGAGCCAGGGCAACAATCGTTTCATGACGATGCTCCTTCCAGATCGGGATTCGCCCGGCCGACTTGCGCCGACAGAGCGCCGACAAGTCCAATGTTCCGCAAATATTGCTGGATGGCTTGGATCACATCCGAAGCGTTTTCGATCACTATGTACTTTTTGCCGTTGGTCAAGGTGATGAGCGTATCCGGCGTTTCCTCCACCGTCTCGATCATCAACGCGTTCACATGGAAGCGGCTCCCGTTCAGACGGGTCACCTGTATCATTGGGATCCCCCCGAACCGCCGGGGGAGGAGAAGCTCCTCCCCGACGGATCATGGTGTCGCTTCATGGTACTAGTTCATGAACGTTAACGTTTCAGATTCACAACTTCCTGCAAAATTTCGTCCGAGGTGGTAATAATGCGCGAATTGGCTTGGAAACCGCGTTGCGCGACGATCATTTCCGTAAACTCGTTGGTCAGTTCAACGTTGGACATTTCGAGCTGCCCGGCAATGATGGCACCGGTGCCGTCTTCGGCCGAATTGGGCGGCAGCAGCTCTCCCAGTTCACCGTCCGGGTTGGCGTTGGCCGTCAACCGGTACAGGTTGCCGCCGATCTTCTCCAGACCGCCGGGGTTGACCACCCGGGCCAGACCGATCTGGGCGATCGTCACCACCGCACCATCTTCATCAATGCCCATCACGGATCCGTCCTGGGCAATCGTGATGGAGGTGATCCCCTCATCGATCTGGATCGGTCCCCCGTCAACGGAAAGGACGAACAGGCCGTCCGCGTTCACGAGCTGGCGGTTGGCGTCAATGTAGAAGTTCCCCGCCCGGGTCAAATAGACCTCCTCGGCGTCCCCCGACGGGCTGACGACAAAGAAGCCGTCGCCGTCAATGCGGAGGTCCAGCGGATTGTTGGTCGTCATGGCGCTGCCCGGCGTATGCAGCGTATCGATGGCGGCAATCGTCACCCCGAGGCCGACCTGCCGCGGGTTGACCCCGCCCATTTCGCCTTCCACCGGCGCCGTCGCCCCGGCCATCGTTTGGCTCAGAATGTCCTTGAACATCACCCGGTTCGCTTTGAACCCGACCGTGTTCACGTTGGCGATGTTGTTGCCGATCACGTCGAGCTTGACTTGGAAACCGCGCATGCCGGATACACCGGAATACATGGATCGCAACATGGTGGATTGACCTCCCGTTTGATCGTGTTTGGCCGCTTCCGTCGTTCCGCGGCCCCGGGCCCCCTGGTCAGGTCCGGCCCTCCAAACGTTCAATGTTCGTCGCATGCTTCACCGGACGATGACGGCGCTGTCGATCTGCGTAAATACATGTTCCTTCATGGACGTTTCGTCCATGGCCGTCACCACGGTGCGGTTGGGAATATTGACAATCATGGCCACACCGCGGTACAGCACCAGCGTATCCCTCGCCCCCTTGGCGGCGGCCTGTTCCACCGCGCGGGCGATTTCCCCAACCTGTTCCGCGTTCAGGCGGATGCCCCGCTGGTGCAGCCGTTGCTCCGCATGCAGGCTCAGCTTCAGTTGCTGGCGCGCTAGCACATCCCGGAACGAAAGTTCCGACGGCTCATTCGGCGCAGGATTTCGCCAGGCGCCGGGACGTCCCGTGACCGGTGAAACGTTGCCGAAGGATAGCGATCCGATCGTCAGGCGTTCGTTCATGCCCCGCCACCTCCGACATCCGCCCCAACCGTGCCTTCATTGGCGCCGTCGGCATCGTGAGCGCCGTCCGCGGCCGGGTCTTCATCCGCACCCGGAGAATCGGTTACGTCTTCCGTATCCTTCCCGCCGTCGCCGGCATCGGGATCTTGTTTTGCCGGATCGGCAATGGACACCAGGTCGCTCACCTTCACTTCCTTGTTGCCGATGCGCACGTAATGCTCGCCTTCGCGGATGACGATCGACTCCACGATCCCCTTTTGCCGCACGGTTCCGTCCTTGCCTAACTCGATCCATTCCACTTCCTTGCCGATCAGAGCGGCGGCAAATCCGGCCGACTGTCGCAGCGCCCGAATTTCCGCGGCGACGTTCATCATCTGCTCCAGCGCGGAAAACTGCGCCATCTGCGCGATGAAATCCCGGTCCTGCATCGGCTGCATCGGATCCTGGTGGCGCAACTGCATCACGAGGATCTGCAGAAACTGGTCGCGGCCGAGTTCCTTCTGCGGCATCCGCGTCGCCCGCTGCACGTTCTTGGACGAATAATGAGGCCAGACGTTCACGGTGCCCTGCGTGTAACCCGACAATCCGGTCACCTCCTTCGCGGTGCCGCCGTCAGGCGGTCAAATTGATCGAACTGCCATAAACGTCATGCAGCAGCGCGGAACGCTCCATCGCCGCGTCGAAGTCCACCGCTTCGCCATAGACGTCCTCGCGGCTTCCGCCGGCCGTCCGTCGCCGGCCGTCGCCCGATCCCGGATGACGGTCCTGTTGCTGCAAGAAGGCCGAGGTCGACGGAAACGTCGTTTGCTGCACGACCTCCATGCGTTCCACCTGCAGACCGTGTCCTTGCAGGGCGGTGCGCAACTGGGCCATCTGGGTCTCCAGCAACTCCTTGGCCATGCCGTTTTGGGTCAGAAACTGGGCCGTCAACTGGCCGTCCCGGACCGTCAGACGGATGTCTACATGGCCGAGATGTTCCGGATGCAAGGTGATGCGCGCTTCGGTCACACCGTCCTGACGGTGCAGCGTCAGCTTTTTCACGAGGAACGCCCCGAGCTGTTCCGCCAATTGCCGGACCGGAACCGGCTGCGGCAGTTCCTCTTTGGACCGCGCGGCGTTGACGTGAACGCTGGTTGCGTCGCGCAACATCCAAACCGGCACCGCTTCGCCTTCCGACGGAAGTCCGGACACGGCCGTCTGTTCGGCGCGGTTCGCCGCCGGCATCGGGACGGTGTCTCCTTCGGCGGGCGCCGTCCGTTGCACGGCATCGGTCATCGGAACCCCGCGCCCTTCGTGGCGGGTCACAATCCACCCGACGCGCGGTTCCGCCCGTTCGTTCGCAGGCTGCGACGCCGCGCGCGCCGCCGTGCCGATGGGTTTGTCCGTTTCCGGGCCAATGGCCGGCGTTGTACCGGGATGCGGCACCGCGTCTTCCGCCGCGTCAGGCAACGGCTGCCCTTGCAAGGCGGCTTTCAGCGTGCCAACCAGACGCGCCCATTCCGGATGGAGCGGCTCGCCGCCGTCCGTTTGCCGTTCCCACGATCCCAGAAGCCGCCGGAGCGCATCCGCCAAGGGCGGCCTCTCCTCCGCATCCGCCGCGTCGGTCAGACTCGCCAGCATTTGGCCCCAATCGGCCGCGGTTGTGTCCGTTTCCCCGGCGGCCGGCATGATCGCCGGCGTTCCCGTTGGCAGCGTCGTCGTCCCGAACAGCGCCGCCAGCCATTCCGCCAGCCGCAGCAGCGCTTCCCCGCCGGCTTCGCCCGTTTCGCCTTCCTTTAATCCGGCGAGCAACTCCAGGAGCCGCTCCGTCGAATTCCCGGATTCGGCGATGGCGTCCAAGCCGGGAGACACTTCTTGTCCTGCCGCCGGCAGGGTGAACCAGAGCGCGGACGCAAGCGACGTTCCGGAAGCCGTTGGCGCCTGCGGCGCATCGCCGGCCTGCATCGCCTGTCCCAGCAGCCCGGCGAACAACGAGTCCGTGGAGGCCTTGCCCGCGGACGAACCGTCCGTCCGACCCCCCGCGGCCATCGGTGCCGTCAGGGTAATCATCAGGTTCGCGCTCATTCCGTTTCACCTCCTTTCATGGAATGCGGTTCAAGTTCCTCTCCGAAATCTTTTAATTGTTCGATGAAACTTAATCAAAACCGGCCGCTTCAAGCCGGCCATCCTCTTTCATGGCCGTCCGTTCGGTCATCCGGCCGTCATCCTTCACGTCCGCCGGGGCGCCGGCTACGCGGGGATGCCGGCTACGCGCCTTTACGGAGTGACCGGAAGCAGCTTGTCCACCAGTTCCGCCGACGTCTTGCTGTCCTTCTTGGCCATCGCCCCGAGCACCCTGCTGCGGGCCGCGTCGTCCATGGCGGCCAGCACGCGCAATGCCTTGGTCCGGTTTTTGCCGCTCAACTCCAGCAACAGCGCGGCGGCCTGTTCCGCCTCCATGGCGGCGAACGTGTTGCCCAGCGCCACGTCGTCCAGGCTCGCCGGCGCGACGCCCGTCCGCTGTTCCAGTTCACGAACGCGCGCTTGCAAGGCGGCGATTTCCCGGTCTTCCACGAAGTCGGCGTCCTTCATCGCCACCGTCACTTCCGCCGCCCGCTGCGGCGTCATGCGCTCCATAATGCGGCTGCGCACGTTTTCGGACATGGCCCCGAGCACGAGCGCCGCTTCCTCCGTCGTCATGCTTTCCAGGATCGGCGCCGCCTTGCTCGGTGTCATTTTGCCGTACATGTCCGCCAGCGACCGGATGCGCGCCTCGTATTCCGACGCGGTGATGTTCCGCTCCTCCAGGTTTCGGGTCAATTCCTCGACCTTGGCGGTCAATTCTTCGATTAACTTTTCCTGTTGCACCGCCTTGTCGGTCGCCGCCCGCAGGGCGCTCTCGCGTTCCGCCAGTTGCGCTTCCAGCTCGCGGATCCGCTCGATGGCGTTTTCAACCGCCCTGTCCTCCGGCGAAACCGTTTTTTCCGACTTCGCGGGTTCCGGCAGCAGCGAACCGACCAGCGGAACTTTCCGGCCGACGCCGAGCGCGGCATTGCGCCAGTCCGTGTCAAAGATCAGCAAGAGGACGCCGAGCAGCACCGCGGTAAACAGGACGGGCGTCACCAGAAAGAGGAACCGTTCGAAACCGCTGTATTCGTCTTTTTCCACCTTCGTGTTCGCCACAAGCATCCCTCCGTTCTTCCGGTTCCTCCCGCGCACAGCCGGCAGCTTCGTCTTCCAACCCGACCCCGCACCCGCCGTTCACGCCGGGCGCGTCCGTTATCCGCGCGCGGCCCGGGCCGCCCTGACGGCCGCGAGGTCGTCCAGTTCGTTTTGCTCCCGTCGCTGCCATTCCAGGCGGAACCGCTCCCACGCTTTCTCCCGCGCGTTCAGCCACACCTTCTCGTCCATCATCCGCTCGGTCAGTTGCGCTTGCCGCTTTTGCATCTCATCCCGCGCGCGCCGGACGCCGTCGGTCTGTTCCCGGATGCGCGCGTCCAGCGTCTCGAGATACAGTTGCAACTGATGGAGCCGCGCCAGCGACGTCGGGCGGGACAGCGCCTGTTCCAGTTGCCGCGCCAGGCCCTCCCGCTCGCGAAGCAGGCGGGAGAGCTTTTCCTCCTCGGCGCGCAGGTTGCCGAGCGCGGCCGCGTAGGCCCATTCGGCCATCGATTTTTCGTTTTGCTTCCAATCGACGATTTTTTGCATCGGATAACGGAATCGCATGCCGGCTTGCCCTCATCTCTTCACGCTTCAGCGTTTGTGAAAATCGATGATCAATCGTTGCTGCGCTTCCTCGAACGAAATTTTCTCCTCGATCTCCTGCCGGGTGTAGGCGTTGATCAGGTCAATCGCCTGAATGGCCCGGTCGATCTCCGGATTTGAGCCGTGCTGGTAAGCGCCGATGTTAATGAGGTCCTCCGCCTCACGGTATACGGCGAGCAGTTGTTTCAGCCGGGCCGCCGCTTCCATGTGTTCCTGCGGCACAATGTCCTTCATGAGCCGGCTGACGCTGGCCAGCACGTCGATCGCCGGAAAATGGCCCTTGTTGGCGATCTTGCGGTCAAGCACGATGTGCCCGTCCAGAATGCCTCTGACCGCGTCCGCAATCGGCTCGTTCATGTCGTCGCCATCCACCAGCACGGTGTAAAAGGCGGTGATCGACCCCGTCGGTCCGGTGCCGGCCCGCTCCAGCAATTTCGGCAAGGCCGCAAACACCGAGGGCGTATAGCCGCGCGTCGCCGGCGGTTCGCCGACCGCCAGCCCCACTTCGCGCAGCGCCATGGCATACCGGGTGACCGAATCCATCATCAGCATGACGTTCAGGCCGCGATCGCGGAAATATTCGGCAATCGTTGTGGCGATGAGTGCTCCCTTGATGCGGATCAGCGCGGGCTGGTCGGAGGTCGCCACCACGACCACGGAACGGGCCAGCCCGTCGGGCCCCAGGTCCCGCTCGATGAAGTCCAGCACCTCACGGCCGCGCTCGCCGATCAGGCCGATCACGTTCACGTCGGCGGCGGTGTTGCGGGCGATCATGCCAAGCAGCGTGCTCTTGCCGACGCCGGAACCGGCGAAAATGCCGACCCGCTGTCCCCGGCCGATGGTGAGCAGCCCGTCAATGCAACGGACGCCCACGCCGATCGGTTCCCGCACGCGGGGCCGCTGCAGCGGATTGCCCGGCGTGTGGTTCGTGGCGTAACGGGGAAGCCCGACCGGAAGGCGGGAACCGTCCAGCGGACGGCCCAGGCCGTCCAGCACTTTACCCAGCAATTCCGCGCCAACCGGGACGGTCAGCGGCCGGCCGGTTGCCACCACGTCGCTGCCGGGTCCAATGGCCTCCAGTTCGCCGAGCGGCATGAGCAACACCCGGTTGTTGCGGAATCCAACCACTTCCGCCGGCACCGGCGCACCGCCCCTCACCGGATGAATCGTGCACACTTCGCCGATGCTGGCGTCCGGGCCTTCCGACTCAATGGTGAGTCCGATGACCTGGGTCACCTTGCCGTTGATGCGGATCGGATCCAGATGGCGCAATGCCTCCAGATACCGGCCCGCGTCAGGCGCCGCCGTCGGCATCGCGATCCCCCGTTTCCCCGGCCGACGCCGCCACTTGCAGAAGCGCCTCACGGATGGACGCAAGCTGGGTGTCGACGCTGGCGTCGATACTGCCGAAGGCCGAGCGGACAACGCAGCCGCCGCCTTTCACCGCCGTATCGGGCAAAATATGTAATTCGGCCTGGGAATCAAGAACGAGCGCGAGCTCCTCCCTCGCCGCGTGCACAAACGCGAACTGATCGGGCGAAACGCACACCGTGATGATGCCCCGCTCCTTGCGCCGGGCCAGCGCGTCCCGGACCATGCCCACCGCCAGTTCCGGCGCATCCTCCAGTTTTTTGGCCACGATCTTTTCGGCGATGGCGCAGCTCAGTTCGACCAGAAAGCGTTCCCCTTCGGCGATGAGGTCCTCCCGGGCCCGATAGGCCTTGTCGATCAGCGTTTTCGCCTCCATGAGACGTTCTTCCCATTCCCGCCGGACCTCTTCCTCGGCCTTTTGGACCCCCTCGTGATACCCCGCTTCGAACCCTTCGCGCCGCGCTTCCTCCACCCAGGCCGCGTCCTCCTCGCGCCGGGATTGCCACCAGGCTTCAATTTCGGCGCGCGCTTCTTCCCGGCGCGCCTGGGCGTCGGCCTCGGCTTGCCGCACGATCTCTTCGGCCTGCCGCTCCGCCTCGCGCAGGATCTGTTCCTTCCTGCTGTTGGTTTCGACATCCATCTGCAAAATTCCTGCGGGTTCCAGACCGCTTTCGTTTTCGTCCGGCGTCCCGGTGCGGGGCGGCGGCGGCTGGAAGCGCCGGGCCAGCTCCAGCCGTTTGAGATCTTCCAACGACACCACCTGCGACGATTTGTAGAGGTTAGACAATGATATCGTCGCCTCCTCCGCGCGCGATGATGATCTCGCCCGCTTCTTCCAGCCTGCGGATCGTCGCTACGATGCGGGTCTGCGCCTCTTCCACGTCCCTGAGCCGCACCGGCCCCATGTATTCCATCTCTTCCCGGAACGTTTCCGCCATCCGCTTCGACATGTTGCGGAAAATGGCGTCGCGCACCTCTTCGCTGGCCACCTTGAGCGCCAGTTGCAGATCCGCATTGTCGACGTCGCGGATGATCCGCTGGATGGAACGGTTGTCCAGGTTGACGATGTCTTCGAACACGAACATCCGTTTTTTGATCTCTTCGGCCAGCTCGGGATCCTGGATTTCAAGCGAATCCAGAATGGTCCGTTCCGTGCCGCGGTCGACGCCGTTGAGGATTTGGACAATCGCCTCGATGCCGCCCGCGTTGGTATAGTCCTGCGTGACGGTGGTGGAGAGCTTCTGCTCCAGCACCCGTTCGACCTGCGCGATCACCTCCGGCGACGTGCTGTCCATGAGCGCGATGCGCCGGGCCACGTCCGCCTGTTTTTCCGGCGGGAGGGAGGACAGCACCGCCGACGATTGTTCCGGACGAAGGTAGGACAAAACCAGCGCGATGGTCTGCGGATTCTCGTTTTGAATAAAGTTGAGAATCTGCGTCGGTTCCGCCTTGCGCGCGAAGTCGAACGGCCGGACCTGCAGCGTGGCGGTCAGCCGGTTCAGGATGTCCGTCGCCTTGGCCGGACCGAGCGCCTTCTCCAGGATTTCCTTGGCGTATGCGATCCCGCCCTGGGTGATGTACTCCTGGGCCACGCAAATCTGGTGGAATTCCGTCAGGATCGCTTCCTTTTCCTCGCTGTCGACCTTGCGGACGTTGGCGATTTCCAACGTCAACTGCTCGATTTCCTCATCCCGCAAATGCTTGAACACCTGGGCCGAAACTTCCGGTCCGAGCGTGATGAGCAGGATGGCCGCTTTTTGTCTTCCGGTTAGGGGTTGCGCTTTTGCCATGACAGCCACCTCTATTCATCCACAAGCCAAGTCCGGAGCAGATTGACGAAATCTTCCGGCTTGTTTTTGGCCAGGTTTTCGAGTTGCCGGCGAACTTGGTTTTCGTTGCGAATGTTCTCCAGATCCAGGCTCGGCGGCTCCTCGCGCGCTGCCGCGGCTTCCAGTTCCGCCGCCAGCCGCTCCGCCTCCTTGCGTCGGCGGTAAACGACGTACGCCGCCGTACCGCCCGCCGCGGCGACCAGCGCCCCCGCGGCGACCGGCCACCACGCGGCCAGCGGACGGGACGTTCCACCGGTCGAGCCGTTGAACGCCTGCGAGATGACGGAGACCCGCCGGGCCATTTCTTCATCGGACAGATCCAGTCCGGATTCGGCGAGCTGCGTCCGCACGTTCTGGATCAGCATCTGCCGGATGCTTTCCAGCGACTCGGGCGTCACGGCGCTTGAGTCGATCGCCACGCTGATCGACAGGTCGCGAACCCGGTAAGGACCGTACTCGATGTTGTTGATGATGCGGTTGTAATCGTAATTGATCGTGCTGCTCATTTCCTCGGACGTGGTCGTGCTTCCGGCGCCTGCCGCCGGATAGTTCGGGATGTCGGTCGCCCCCGTCCCCACGATGCCGCCGGCCTGACCTTCCGTTCCGCTGTGCATGCTGCTCGTCGTCTGCTCGCTCACCACGATGCCGCGGTTGTCGTTGTTGTCGAGCGGCCGCACAAGCTGTTCCTGCGTCGTCCTGCGGTCGAAATTCAACGAGGCAAAAACGCTGACCACCATATTCTCCATCCCGACGATCCGTCCGAGAAACGTCTGGATGTTCCGTTTCACATCGTTTTCGAATTTGCGCCGGATCTCCAGTTGCGTGTCGATGGCGGAACTGCCGGCTCCGCTTTCTCCGGTGAGACGCGCGGAGGGCTGCAACTCTTCGTACTGGCTGGTGATCGTAATGTCTTCGATCTCCAGATTGGGCACCGACGTTTTGACCAAATTGAAATAGCTGTCGATTTGCTCCTGGGTCGGCCGGTATCCGGGTTTGAACGTCAACTGGACGGTTGCCAGCGCCCGCTCGCGGTCTTTCTCGTTAAGAAAGACGCTTTCTTCGGGCAGCGTCACCAGCACCTTCGCTTTTTGGATGCCCTCCATGCCCTGCAAAAGCTGCTGAATTTCTCCATTCAACATGTTGCGGTATTTCACCGCGAATTCCTGGTCCGTGGTCCCCAGGGCGGAGGAACTCTTGGAGATTTCGGCAAATCCGATGGAGCCGTTCTGCACGAGCCCTTGCGCCCCGACGTCCACCCGCACCCGGTCCGCGACAGCGCTCGGCACGGAAATGATGGTGCCCCCGTCCCCGAGCCGATAGGGGATGCCGGCCTTGTCCAGATATTCCATGATGGCAGCGGCATCCGTGCCGTCCAGATTTTGAAATGCGGTTTCGTACTCCGTCCGCGTGAACACGTACGTCAAGACGATGACGGCAATCAGAAGCAACACTGCTGCCGACGCGAGCACCATTTTCTGCTTCCGGTTGTATTGGTTCCAAAAGGCAAGCCATTTTTCGCGAACCTGATGCCACTTCCCGTTCAACTATGTCACCTCGCCAGCGAGCCTTGCTACAAATGGGCTAAGTCAATTGGCAGAACTTCAGATTTGCATCCGCATGATTTCCTGATAGGCTTCGATGACTTTATTGCGGACCTGCGCCGTCAGCGTGATCCCCAATTCGGCCTTGGCGGCGGCGATCATGACCTCATTGACGTCGGCTTCGCCGATAATGAACAAATCGTTCAGATGATGCACTTGCGCTTCCGCGGCAGCCACCTGATCCAACGACCGCTTCAGGAAATCGGCGAAACTGGCCGTCGCTTCGGCGGGCGTCGTCTGCCGGTTCACCGGTTCCTGCGGACGCAGCAAAAGGTTGGCCGTGACGAGGGAAGTTGGAGCGATCATAATGTTCCTCCTCTACGGATGTGTCTTCCGGATGGTAACAACGTTGTTGCAGCAAAATGACCGGGTTTCAGACGGTGACGGGTTGACCCGGTTACGAGCGACCGATCTCCAGCGATTTGGTAAACATGGCCTTGCTCGCGTTCAGCGCGGTCACGTTCGCCTCGTAGGAACGGGTGGCCGAAATCAGGTCGACCATTTCCTTCATCAGATCGACGTTCGGCAGATTGACCATGCCGTTCTCATCCGCATCGGGATGCGTCGGGTTGTACACCCGCCGGAAAGGAGCCGGATCCTCCTGGATCTTCGTGACGCGGACGCCCTTCAGTTCGGCCTCTCCCATCCGGGAGGCCAGCACTTCCCGAAAATCCGGCCGAACGGGTTCCATGACGACCATCTTCCGCCGGTACGGCACGAACCGTCCGTTGACATATGCGGCGCGCGTCGTTTCCGCGTTGGCGATGTTCGAGGCGACGACGTCCATGCGCAAACGCTGCGCCGTGAGCGCCGACGCGCTGATATCAAAACCGCCCAGTTTCATGTCTCATCGCCCTCCGGTAATCCCCATGCGCAACATGCGGATTTCATGGTTGATCTGTTGCACGAACAAGTTGTAACGAAGCTGGTTTTTCGCCATCAGGGCCATTTCCCGGTCGATGTCGACGTTGTTCCCGTTATGGTTGAAGGTGGTGGAACGGTCCTTCACAACACGGGCTTCCGGCACACTCCCTCCGCCGGAGGGCAGATGTCCCGGGAGGAAAGTCCTTAAGGGAAGCGTCCCCTGGCCGTCGCGCAGCTTGCTGGCCAAAAGCTCTTCAAACACCACGTCCGACCGCTTGAAATGGGGCACGTCGACGTTGGCGATGTTGTTGGCGATGACCTGCTGCCGGAGTGAGGCGGCGTGGAGGGCGCTTTCCAGCCGCTGAAACGGTGCGCCTCCCAATAAGTCCATTTTCCTGCTCCTCCCTTGTTTCGACTTCGCTAAAAATGTGATTTTTTTCATATTCATGCACGGCCTTGCAGGGCCTGTGGTCACGTTGCTATTTCCACAAACATCCTTCATATTCCTGCTTTTTTCATCAAATAATTAAAACTTTCGATGGAGTTCTTCCCGATTCGCCCTTCACTCCGGCTTCATGCCGTCGACGATGCGCCTGAATTCGACAGTGGCTTGTCGGAAAATGAAAAAAATCTAAGAATTATCATCCAATACCCGCCAGTTAAAGACAATAAGAAAAAAGCCCTGATCTTGACAGACCAGTCAAGTCAGGGCTTTTGGGGCAAAAAATGAGTCTTGGGACTTATGATTCTCCCTTGCCGATATTCAACTCCTGCAACAGCCGATCGTTCAGAATCCGGATGTAGGTGCCCTTCATGCCGAGGGAGCGCGATTCGATCACGCCGGCGCTCTCCAGTTTGCGGAGCGCGTTGACGATGACCGAACGGGTGATGCCGGCCTGGTCCGCAATCTTGGAAGCGACGAGGAGGCCTTCCTTGCCTTCCAGCGCCTCAAAAATGTGCTCCGCCGCCTCCAATTCGCTGAACGACAGCGAGCGGACGGCAACGGCCACCACCGCCTTGTTGCGGGCTTCCTGCTCCCGCTCCTCGGCCCTCTCCCGCAAAATTTCCATGCCGACGATCGTCGACCCGTATTCCGCCAGGATCAGGTCGTGATCGCCGAACGGTTCGCCCTCGCGGGCGAGCACCACCGTGCCGAGCCGGTCGCCTCCGCCCACGATGGGCACAATCGTCACCAGTTTCCCGGCGAACGCCCGGTCGACCGGAGCCAGCGTCTCTTCCGGCTGGCGATTGGCGGCCGTCTCCCCGACGCGGAGAAACTGTTCGTTCGTCTCCGGCGGAAAGCGCAGCCCCCCCTGGTCATCCCGCTGCAGCCAGGCATCCTGAAACTGCGGGGAGTACGCGGCCCCCAAAATTTTTCCTCGTCGGCTAACGACAAACACATCGCTCTTGACCGTTTCCCGCAACACCTCCGCCATCTCCCGGAAGTTCAGCGGTTTGCCTGCAGCCTTCTGGAGAAGCCTGTTGAGCGTGCGGGTTTTCTCCAGCAACGTCATGACTCGCGTATCCTCCTGATCGTTCGTCGGCGCCGCCCCCGGGCCCCGTAACGGGCAGCGCCCGGAACGACGACGCTCCGGGCCATTCGGTTAACGGCGGGCCAGTTACAAAATGTATCGGCTCAAATCACGGTTGCCGGCAATGGCGGAAAGTTTTTCCCGAACATATTCCGGGGTTATGGTAAATTCCTCCAGGTTCAGTTCGGGCGCCTCGAAGGAAAGGTCCTCCAGCAGCTTCTCCAACAGCGTGTGCAGCCGGCGGGCGCCGATATCCTCCGTGTTCCGGTTCACTTCCTGGGCGATGGCGGCAATCTCCCGAATCGCCTCGTCGGAGAAGCGAATGCGCACGCCCTCCGTTTCGAGCAACGCGGCGTATTGCTTGGTCAGCGCGTTCTCGGGCTCCGTCAAAATGCGAATGAAATCTTCATCCGTCAGGCTGGACAGCTCCACGCGGATCGGAAACCGCCCCTGCAGTTCGGGGATTAGATCCGACGGCTTGCTCATGTGGAACGCGCCCGCGGCAATGAACAAAATATGGTCGGTTTTGACCGGTCCGTATTTGGTCATCACCGTGCAGCCTTCCACAATCGGCAAAATGTCCCGCTGCACCCCTTCCCGCGACACGTCGGGACCGTGCCCGCGGCCGGTGCTGGCAATCTTGTCGATCTCGTCGATGAAAATGATGCCCGATTGTTCGGCGCGGCGAATCGACTCGGCGATGACGTCGTCCATGTCGATCAGCTTGTTGGCTTCCTCCTGGACGAGCACCTTGCGGGCTTCCCGGACGGTCAGCTTCCGCTTCTTGCGCCGCTTGGGCAACAGATGGCCGAACATTTCCTGCATGCTTTGCCCGAGCTGGTCCTGGCCCGGCAACGAGAACATGTCCAGCAAGGAATGGTTGGCCTCTTCCACCTCGATTTCGACCGTCTCCTGTTCCAGTTCGCCGGTTTCCAGCTTCCGCCGGACATCGCGGCGCCGTTCCAGCAAAGCGGGATCGGCGGGTTCCGGTTCCTCCGACGTCTGCGCGTGGCCGCCAAACAGCATTTCCAACGGATTCCGCTGCGTCCGGGGCCGGGTGTCGGAGGGCACCAGCAGCGCCGCCAGACGGTCGTTGGCCGCCTGCTCCGCCTTTGGACGCACCCGTTCCTGGCGTTCCTCCTTGACCATGCGGATCGCCGTGTCGACGAGGTCGCGCACCATCGATTCGACGTCCCGGCCGACGTAGCCCACCTCCGTGAATTTGGTCGCCTCCACCTTGATGAAGGGGGCGCCCACCAGCTTGGCGAGCCGGCGTGCGATTTCGGTCTTGCCGACGCCGGTCGGGCCGATCATGAGAATGTTCTTGGGCACGACCTCGTCGCGCAGCGCTTCGGGCAACAGGCTGCGCCGGTACCGGTTGCGCAGGGCGATCGCCACCGACCGTTTCGCCTGTTTCTGACCGACGATGTATTTGTCCAATTCGGCTACGATTTGCCGGGGCGTCCACGCGTCGCTCATCAAACTCCCTCCATCCCGATCAAATTTCCTCGACCACGATCTGATCATTGGTGAACACGCAGATTTCCCCGGCCGCCTGCAGGGCCGCCACCGCAATGTCCCGCGCCTCCAGATTTGGCGCGTGGCGCTTGAGCGCCCGCGCCGCCGACAGGGCAAAACCGCCGCCCGAGCCGATGGCGAGAATGCCGTCGTCCGGTTCGATGACTTCGCCGTTGCCGGAAATCAGCAGCAGCCCGCTGGCATCCATGACGATCAGCATCGCTTCCAGCCGTCTGAGCACCCGGTCGGAACGCCAGTCCTTCGCCAGTTCCACCGCGGCGCGCTGCAAATGGCCGCGATGTTCTTCCAGCTTGCCTTCAAATTTCTCGAAAAGCGTAATCGCGTCCGCCACCGATCCGGCGAATCCGGCCAGAACACGGCCCTGATATAACCGACGAACCTTCTTGGCGGTATGTTTCATCACCAAACTGTTGCCGAAGGTGACCTGTCCGTCGCCGGCGATGGCTCCCTTGCCGTTGTGGCGGACGGCACAGATGGTGGTGGCGTGAAAGGCGCCGGCGCCGCTCCCGCCGATGGCGCCGTACGCGCCGTAAACATCGTGCATCCCGTTCATGTGCACACCCCTCCCGACTGCAACGCCAGCGCTGCGGCAAACCGGTCGATTTGCGCGAGGGCGCGTCTGGCGATCGCTTCGTTTTTCTCCTTCTTGCCCGGTATCCGGCGCTCCAGCGGCGGCATCAACCCGAAGTTCACGTTCATGGGCTGGAAATGCCGCGGATCGGCGGTGGTGATGTACCGCGCCATGCTGCCCATCGCGGTTTCTTCCGGCCAGACGAGCGGTTCGAGCCCCCGCGCCAGACGTCCGGCGTTAACGCCGGCGATCAGGCCGGATGCCGCCGATTCCACGTACCCTTCCACGCCGGTCATTTGGCCGGCGAACAGCAGGGTGTCGCGTTCCCGGTACTGGTACGTGGGCTTGAGCAGCTTCGGCGAATTGATGAACGTGTTGCGGTGCATCACCCCGTAGCGGACGAATTCCGCCCGTTCGAGACCGGGGATGAGCGAAAAGACACGCTTCTGTTCGCCCCACTTCAGATTGGTCTGGAAGCCCACGATGTTGTACAGCGTCCCGGCGGCGTTGTCCTGGCGCAGTTGCACGACGGCGAACGGCCGCTTGCCGGTGCGCGGGTCGACGAGGCCGACCGGCTTCATCGGGCCGAACAGCACCGTTTGCTTGCCCCGCTTGGCCATCGCCTCGATCGGCATGCAACCTTCAAAGTAGATTTCTTTCTCGAAATCTTTCAACTGCACCGTTTCCGCAGTGACGAGCGCTTCGTAAAACGCCTCGAACTCTTCCTCCGTCATCGGGCAGTTGAGGTAGGCGGCTTCGCCTTTCCCGTAGCGGGAAGCGAGAAACACCTTCTCCATGTCGATCGAATCTTTCTCGACGATGGGCGAGGCGGCGTCGTAAAAATACAGGTATTCTTCCCCGAGCAACTCCCGGATTCGTTCGGACAGCGCCGGCGAGGTCAGCGGACCGGTGGCGACGACCACGATGCCTTCCGGCGGAATTTCCGTCAACTCTTCGCGTACGATCGTGACGAGCGGATGTTCGTGCAGCCGGCGCGTCACTTCGGCGGAGAAGCCTTCCCGGTCAACGGCCAGCGCGCCGCCCGCCGGCACGGCGTGCAGGTCGGCGCAGGCCATGATGAGGGAACCGAGCCGGCGCATCTCCTCCTTCAGCACGCCGACCGCGTTGGCGAGACCGCTCGCCCGCAGGCTGTTGCTGCACACCAGCTCGGCGAACCGGTCGGTACGATGAACCGGCGTCCGCCGCACCGGCCGCATCTCGTAAAGCTTCACCGGTACGCCCTGCGCCGCGATCTGCCAGGCCGCCTCGCTGCCGGCCAGCCCGGCGCCGATCACGGTAACGGTCACATCAGATCTTTCCATGAGCCCCTTGCCCCTCCTTATTCTGCCGCTTCTTCACGCTCGGGCGCAAGCTCATGATGGGAGCAGGACGTGCACTGCCACCTGACCGAGCCGCGGCCGCGCTTTTCGACCATCAGGCCGCCGCATTGCGGACACGGACGGGGGACCGGCCGGTCCCACGACACGAACTCGCATTTCGGGTAACGGTCACAACCGTAAAACAGGCGGCCTTTCTTGCTGCGGCGCTCGACGATATGTCCTTCGCCGCAGGCGGGGCAACGGACGCCGGTCGGCTTGACGATGGGTTTGGTGTTGCGGCATTCCGGAAAGCCGGTGCAAGCCAGAAACTTCCCGAAACGCCCCATCTTGTAAGCCATCGGACGGCCGCATTTCTCGCACGTTTCCCCGGACAGTTCGTCCTTGAGCTCCACTTCCTGCATTTCGCCTTCGGCAACGGCGAGACGTTTCGAGAACGACTTGTAAAATTCGTCGACCACCTTCACCCAATCGAGCTTGCCTTCCTCCACATGGTCGAGATCCTCTTCCATGTGGGCGGTGAATTCCACGTCCAGAATTTCCGGAAAAAACTGCGCCATCAGTTGATTGACCAGTTCGCCCAACTCGGTGGGAACGAATTTCTTGTCCTCGAGAACCACATAGTTGCGCTTGAGGATCGTCTCCAGCGTCGGCGCATAGGTGCTGGGCCGGCCGATGCCGAGCTCCTCCAGCGTGCGCACCAGGCGCGCCTCCGTATAGCGGGGCGGCGGCTGGGTGAAGTGCTGTTTCGGCTCGATTTTCCTGATCTGCACCGTTTCCCCGGTCTGAAGCGGCGGCAGCAGGCGGTCTTCCTCGGTCGCGCCGTCGTCGCTGCCCTCCACGTACACCTTCATGAAACCGGGGAACCGCACCTTCGAACCGACCGCCCGGAACGTCGCCGGTCCCGCGTGCAGATCGACGGTCATCGTATCCAGGACGGCCGAAGCCATCTGGCTGGCCACGAACCGTTCCCAGATCAGCTTGTAGAGACGGTACTGGTCCCGGGTGAGAAATTCTTTCACCGATTCGGGCGTGCGCGCCACGGATGTCGGGCGGATCGCCTCGTGCGCGTCCTGGGCGTTCGCGTTCTTTTTCGCGTACACCCGCGGCGTGTCCGGCGCATACGAAGCGCCGAACGTCTCGAGGATATACCCTCTCGCTTCCTGTTGCGCCACCGGGGAGACGCGCGTCGAGTCGGTGCGCATGTACGTGATGAGACCGACGGTGCCTTCCTTGCCGAGATCGACCCCTTCGTACAACTGCTGGGCGATCTGCATCGTCTTGGCCGCGCGGAAATTGAGCTTGCGCGCCGCTTCCTGCTGCAGTGTGCTGGTGATGAACGGCGGCGACGGATGACGGAGACGTTCCTTTTCCTTGACTTCGCCCACGACGAAGGGGGCGTCCCCCATCTTCGCCAGCACCTCGTCGACATCCGCCTTGCCGCCCAGCTCCTTTTTCTCCCCGTTGAAAGCGTGAAATTTCGCCTCGAACGGCGTGTTTCCGCTCACCAAATGGGCCGTGATCGTCCAGTATTCCTGCGGCACAAAGGCGCGTATTTCGTTCTCCCGGTCGATAATCAGCCTGAGGGCGACGGATTGCACGCGTCCCGCGCTCAATCCTTTTTTGACCTTCTTCCACAGCAGCGGACTGATCTTGTAGCCGACCAGCCGGTCGAGCACGCGCCGGGCCTGCTGGGCGTTCACCAGGTCCATGTTGATCGTGCGGGGCGATTTGAACGCTTCGGTAACGGCCTGCTTCGTGATTTCGTTGAACACGACGCGGCACGCTTCGTTCTGGTCCAGTTCCAGATAATTGGCCAGGTGCCAGGCGATCGCCTCGCCTTCCCGGTCGGGGTCGGCGGCTAGGTACACCTTTTTCACCTTTTTGCTCGTTTCTTTCAGGTCTTTCAAAATGTTGCCCTTGCCCCGAATGGTAATATATTTCGGCTGGTAGTCGTTTTCAATTTCCACGCCAAACTGGCTTTTGGGCAGATCGCGAATGTGGCCCATGGAGGCCTTGACAATGTATTTGCTGCCCAAATATTTGCTGATCGTCTTTGCCTTGGCGGGCGATTCGACGATAACCAGCGAATCCGCCACGTCCACTCCCCCTCTCGAACATACGGGAATCCCGCCGTCGTATCGTCATGTTCAGGACGGCGCGGGAACAGCGGGCCCGCGCGCGGCGGGCTTCGCCGCCCGGCCCGGACTTCGCTGCACATTGTCGCTGCACTTTATTTGTAAGAATAGCGATTCTTCGCTCACTGCGCAAACCCATCGTACTCCAATCGGTTCGTCAAGGTCAAATCCAACCGATCCGGACGAGGCCGGATAGTGCTCAAGTCCCATCATCCGAATAGTTTCCTCGAGCCGGTTCCTCCGCTCCCGTCCAGGCGAGCGCGTATCGCTGGCCGGGATGCTGCACGATCCGGCCGCATAGCTGCAAACGGAGGAGGACGGCGTGCAGTCTGCCGACCGGAAGGTCGGCCGCGGCGGCCAGTTCGTCGATGGTGCGAGGCGCGTCGGACAGCAGGTTCAGGATGAGGGTTTCCTCCGGGTCGGGATCGCCGCCGGTTCCGGCAAGCGGGACGGGGGCCGCGCGAAGCCGTTCCCGACGGGAAGGAGAAGCGGCGGCGTCTTCCCGGGCTGCGTCACGCCGGGGCAAAAAGGGATATTCCCGCAGCACGTCGCCGGCATCGATGCACAATTTTACTTTTTTTTCGGGGTCCGCCGCCAGCCGCAGCACCCCGCGACTTGCGGGCGACGTGACCGGACCGGGCACCGCGAACACGTCGCGGGAATATTGCGCCGCCCAGGAGGCCGTGTTCAACGCGCCGCTGCTCTCCCCGGCCTCGACCACCACGGTCGCCAGCGCCAAACCGGCGATGATGCGGTTGCGCCATCGGAAATTTCCCTTGTGCGCCGTGGAACCGGGACTCACTTCCGACAGCACCAGGCCGCGGGCCGCAATTTCCCGGTACAGGGCGCGATGTTCGGGCGGGTACGGACGATCGATCGGCGTGCCCAGCACCGCGATGGTGGCCCCTGCCGCGCGCAGCGCGCCCACGTGCGCGGCGGCGTCGATGCCCCGCGCCATGCCGCTGACCACCGCAAGGCCCGCTTCAGCAAAGGCGGCCCCCAGCCCTTCGGCCACCTTCCGGCCATAAGCGGTGGCCATTCTCGTGCCGACGACGGCCACCGCGTGCCGGGCCGTCAGCGACCAGTCGCCCAGGGCGTACAACACCCAGGGCGGTTCGGCAATGCAGGCAAGGGAAGCCGGATATTCGGGATCGAGAAAGGTGACGACGCGGATGCCCCGTTGCTCCCGCCATTGCCGCGACCGCTCCATCGCTTCGGGGTGCAGCCGCGAGACCACGGCCGCCGCCTCCGGCCGGTTGAAACCGACGGCGCGCCAGTCGCCCTCCCGCCATCGCGGGGCCTCCATCCGGTCTTCGTGCCCCAGAAACTGTTTGATCTTTTTCCATCCGACCCGCTCCGTCTCGTGCAGGGCGATCAGAATTTCCCGCAGCAGCGGCGCTTCGCCGGGGGAAACCCGCACGTTGCCGAACGGGTCCGACGTTCGCCGCGGGGCGTTCCCGGCCCCGATCCGATCCAGTTGTGCTTCCACGGCAAAGACTCCTTTCCGTCCTGATTTTAATTTTTGTTTCGATAAAAAATACCTGCACGCGTTGCCGCATGCCGTTCCCCGCAAAAAAATGCAGCCTTCCTCCCCCTTGCGGGAAAACGGAAGGCTGCCTGCCTGTCCGAACGCGCCATGCGCGTCGATTGTATGTTGCGGTTGTGACGGTCCAAACGGCCGTCGCCGCCGGCCGGCGAGGTGCTGCCGGCCGAGCCGCGATCAGCTTTTGCACTTCTCGAGCAAGCCGCGTTCCTCCAGCACGGCTACCAGCGTGGCGCCGATTTCGGCCGGCGTCGGCGCGACCCTGATGCCGCATTCGTTCAACTTGGCGATCTTCTCCGCCGCCGTGCCCTTGCCGCCGGAGATGATGGCGCCCGCGTGGCCCATCCGTTTGCCGGGAGGCGCCGTCGCGCCGCCGATGAATCCGACGACCGGCTTGGTCATGTTGGCGCGGATCCATTCGGCCGCTTCTTCTTCCGCGGTGCCGCCGATCTCCCCGATCATGACCACCGCGTAGGTGTCAGGATCTTCGTTGAACAGTTTCAGAATGTCGATAAACTCCGACCCCTTCACCGGGTCGCCGCCGATTCCGACGGCCGTCGACTGGCCGATGCCGCGCGTCGTGAGCTGGTAGACGGCCTCGTAGGTCAACGTGCCGCTGCGGGAGACGATGCCGATGTGGCCCTTTTTGTGAATGTAACCCGGCATGATGCCGATTTTGCACGCTTCCGGCGTAATGACGCCCGGGCAGTTGGGACCGATGAGACGGGTCTTTTTCCCCTCCATGTAGCGTTTGACCTTGACCATGTCCAACACCGGAATGCCTTCGGTGATGCAAATGACCAGGTCCAGTTCGGCGTCCACCGCTTCCATGATCGCATCGGCGGCGAACGGCGGCGCCACGTAAATGACGGACGCGGTCGCGCCGGTTTCCTTCACGGCTTCCCGCACCGTATTAAAAACCGGAAGCGATACTTTCCGGCCGTCTTCCAGTTCGAAGTCCACCTGGGTGCCGCCCTTGCCCGGCGTCACCCCGCCGACCATTTGCGTGCCGTACTCGAGGGCGCCCTTGGTGTGGAAATAACCGGTCTGGCCCGTGATGCCCTGCGTGATCACCTTCGTGTTTTTATCGACCAAAATGCTCATCGCTTTCACTCTCCATGGGTTTTCCTGCGTTATTTCACGAGCGACACGATCTTTTGCGCGCCGTCGGCCATCGAATCCGCCGCCACGATCTGCAGGCCGGATTCGTTCAGGATTTTCTTGCCGAGCGCCACATTCGTCCCTTCGAGCCGGACAACGAGCGGCCGGTCAAGCCCGACCTCGCGTGCCGCGGCGACCACGCCCTCGGCGATGACGTCGCATTTCATGATGCCGCCGAAGATGTTGACGAAGATCCCTTTCACGTTGGGGTCGGAGAGGATAATTTTGAACGCTTCCGTCACCTTCTCCCTGGAAGCGCCACCACCGACGTCCAGAAAATTGGCCGGTTCCCCGCCGTAATGCTTGATGATGTCCATCGTCGCCATCGCCAGTCCCGCGCCGTTGACCATGCAGCCGATGTTGCCGTCCAGCGCGATGTACGACAGCCCGAATTTGGACGCCCGGATTTCCTTCTCGTCCTCTTCATCCAGGTCGCGCAGTTCGAGAATCTCCGGATGGCGGAACAACGCGTTGTCGTCAAAATTGAGTTTGGCGTCGAGCGCCATGACGTTGCCGTCCCCGGTTACGACGAGCGGGTTGATTTCCGCCACCGAGCAATCCTTGTCCACAAACGCCTGATACAGGCCCATGATGAACTTGACGGCCTTGTTCACCAGTTCGCCCGGAATGTTGATCGCGTAGGCCAGCCGCCGCGCCTGGAACACTTGCAGGCCGACGGCCGGATCGACCGTTTCCTTGATGATCTTTTCCGGCGAGCGGGCGGCCACTTCCTCGATTTCCGTTCCGCCTTCTTCCGAGCCCATGACGACGATCCGTCCGGTGGAGCGATCCACCACGATGCCGAGATAGTACTCTTTGCGGATGTCGCATCCTTCTTCGATCAGGAGCCGCTTCACTTCTTTGCCTTCCGGTCCCGTCTGGTGGGTCACCAGCACCTTGCCGAGCAGCTCGGACGCGTGCGCTCGCACTTCGTCAAGGTTTCTCGCGAGCTTGACGCCGCCGGCCTTGCCCCGTCCGCCCGCGTGAATTTGCGCTTTCACGACGACGACCGGGCTGCCGAGCTCACGGGCCGCTTCCACGGCTTCGTCCACCGTGAACGCAACCTTGCCGCGCGGCACGGCGACGCCGTATTGGCGCAGCACTTCCTTGGCCTGGTACTCATGAATGTTCATCGTCTGAGCATCCTCCCGTACTTCCGTTCAAATGTGACGGTTTGGTGACATTTTGGTACGCAACCGCACACATTGCGCACAACCTTCCCTATTGTAACACTTTTTCCCGGTTTGTTGCTCGTTTTTTTACCAGAACTTTTATTTCGGATGATGGACGAAAAATCGCCCTCACCTGTCCGCCAGATGAGGGCGATGATCCCTTGAAACGTCCGGCCGGCCTACCTGGATACGGCCGTTTGATCCGCCGTTTTGCGGTGGTTGCCCAGCAATGTCACGGAATGAACCCCTTCACAGCGGCTGATGTCCGCCAGGAGGAGATCCAGCCAGTCCTTCCGCTTTCCGCTCAACGTGCAGGTGAACCGGAGGAAGGAAGATTCCTGCTGGTCGGTCACCGACATTTGGCGAACCGTTACGTCGTGATCCCTGAACAACCGGTTCAGCCGGCGAATCATGTCGACGTCCGGCAGCGTCGTCACCTGAATCTGCCGGGTTTTTCTGGATTTCAGGATCCAGCCCTCGATCCGGTTCAGGATCAACAGGCTGGTCAGAACAATCACGGTCACGACGGCGGCCGGAAGGTAAAAACCGGCCCCCACCGACAGTCCGATGGCGGCCACCACCCACAGGGAAGCGGCGGTGGTCAGCCCGCGGACGGTCATTCCGCTGTGCAGGATGGTGCCCGCTCCCAGGAACCCGATGCCGCTGATGACCTGAGCGGCCAACCGGGCCGGGTCCATCCTGACGTTCGTCTCCTCCGCAAACGCCCCGAAGCCGTATATGGACAGCAACATGATCAGCGCCGAACCGACGCAAACCAGGATGTGCGTTCGAAATCCCGCGGAATGGTTGGAGATTTCACGCTCCCAGCCGATGGTCCCGCCCATGACGACCGCGCACAGCAGCCGGAGGACCAATTCTTCGTTCGAAATGGACCAGACGTCCGCCATCGCCAACCCTCCCGTCCCGTTTATCGGTTATACCGGTCGCGCAGGACGGAGAGTCGTTCCACCGTCTGTTCCGCGTAAAGCACCGACTCGGTCTCCACAACCCAATTTCCTTGAAAGCGATTCGACGTGACCTTTTGCACCAGCTCCGGATAGGGAATGTTGCCCATGCCGACGGCCAGATGCGAGTCGTAATCGCCCATATTGTCGTTCAGATGCATGCCGATCAAATAGGGAAGGCAGACCTCCAGTCCCGCCAGACAAGCTCCCGGGCCGAGGACGTGGGCGTGTCCCGCGTCGAACAGAATGCCGAGGCGCGGACTGGCCACGCATTCCACAACGGTTCGGACAAATGCCGGGCTTACGCCATGCAGGTTCGGCTTGGGGGGCACGTTTTCCAGCGCCAGCTTGAGCGGTGAAGGCCGCCGCTCCGCCAGGATTTCCGAAAGAAACGAAACGCACCGGTCCTGCGCGTCCTGGCCGTCCCGTTCTCCTTTTTCCATGCCTGCGTGCACCACGACATAGGCGCAACCGAGATATTCGGCGACGTCCATGGCACGATGCAGAACGGATTTGCTCGCCGCTCGTTCCGCCCGGTCCGCTGCGCACGGGTTCATGGAATAAACCGGCGCATGGAACGACCAGCGGATGCCATGACGATCGCCCAACGCACGAAGTTCGTCCAATTGCTTTTCGTTCCAGTCCAGCAGCTCCCGGTGACCGTCCTCACACATGAGCTCGATGCTGGTCCAGCCGCCGTCAATGAGCTGCCGGATCGCGTCCGGCAAAGGCCGGTCGATCAAGGCGAAGGTGGAAATGCTGAAATCGCCTTTTCCGTGCATGTCCCGTTCCTCCTATTTGATTCCCGACTGCAGGAAACTGTTGATAAACTGCCGCTGGAACAGCAGAAAACCGAGCATCAGCGGCGCAATCACGATCATCGTCGCGGCGCTGACCTCCGACCATTGCGCCCCCGTCTCCATCGACAGTCCGAAGATCGCCAACCCCACGGTGACCAGCCGGTTCTCCACCGAGTTGGTCACAATGAGCGGCCACAGGAAGTTATTCCAGTGATAACTGATGGAAACCAGGCCAAAGGCGATATAGACGGGCCTCCCGAGCGGGAAATAGATTTTCCAGAGCAATTTCCATCGGGAGTAGCCTTCCATCACCGCCGCTTCCTCATATTCGAGGGGAATCCCGAGATACGCCTGGCGCAACAGGAACACGCCGAACGAGGAAGCAAAAAACGGCAGCATAATCCCCAGCTTCGTGTCCACCAGGCCGAGTTCGCTGAGGATCAAATAGTTGGGAAATATGAGCACGTCGTTCGGCACCATGATCTGCATCAGGAACACGAGAAACACCAGAGACTTCCCGACGAAGTTCACCCTGGCGAAGGCGTAGGCGGCCATGGATACCGTGATCAATTGGACGCAAAAGATGCCGACCACGACCATGAACGTGTTGAGCATGTACCGGTCAAACGGAACGGATTGCCAGACGTGCGCGAAATTCTCGAGGGTAAAATGGAGTGAGCTCCCCGACAGCGCTTCCCGCTTCGGTCTGATCGCCGTCCACACCATCCACGCGAGCGGAACGGCCCAGATCAGGGAAGCGATGAACAGCACGATATGCGCCACTTTCGGAAAACCGCGCGCCATTGAGCCGACCTCCTTCCTCACTGGTAATGGATCCTACGATCCAGTCCGAAAAATTGCACCGCGGCAAGGGTAAGCAAAAGGGCGACCATCACCACGGTCAAGGCGGAGGCCATGCCCTGATCCCAGAAGACGAACGCCTGTTCATAAATGTAGAACAGCAGCAGGTTGCTGGCGTTGTCGGGTCCCCCCTTGGTCATCGTCCACAGGTGATCGACCCATTTGAAGGAGTTGGTCAGCGCCACAATCATGACGAACAGGGTGGTCGGCGCCAGGAGCGGGAACGTGATGCTGCGGAACACCCGCCATTCGCCCACCCCGTCCATCATCGCCGCTTCATACAGCTCCTTGGAGATGTTCTGCAAGCCGGCCAGAAAAAAAATCATGAAGTAGCCCGCTTCTTTCCAGATAATCATGACAATCATGGCCCACATGACAAGATCCGGATCTCCGAGCACGTTCAGCTCGCCCTTCCCCACCCATTTGAGCAGGCGGCTCAGCAACCCGTATTCCGGGGTGTAGATGAACAGCCAGACATTGGCGACCGCAATCATCGGAATGATGGTCGGGGAGAAAAAGGAGGTCCGAACCCAGTACCGGAAACGGACAATCTTGTTGGCGAAAACGGCCATGGCCAGCGCCAGGGCGATGGATAACGGCACCGTTCCGAGCGCGAACCAGATGTTGTTGCCAAAGATTCTCCAAAACGTCCGGTCCCCGAACATCGTGACGTAATTTTCAAGGCCGATAAACTCCGGAATCCGGGTCGTCAAATCTTTGCGATAGAAGCTTAAAACCAGCGTTTTCCCGACGGGATAAAAGGTAAAAAGTCCGAGAAAAACAAGCGAAGGAAAGAGCAAAAACCAGGCGAAGGCGTTCGACTTCAGCGCCGGAGAAAGTTTCACGACCCATCCCTTCTTTCAAAGAAAAATATCGGGGGAGAGACAGAGGCCCGATTTCGCTCTCCCCGATCCCTTGAACCAGTGCTTACTTCTTGAAATCTTTCAGCGCCTTTTCGGCTTCTTCCTGGGCTTTCGCGAGACCTTCCTCGGGCGTCATGTTGCCAAGAATGACCGCCTGGTTGTTGTCGTTGAGCGCCTTCGCCACCTTGCCCCGGTTGTGGGTGGAAAGTTCCGCCTTGGCGTAGGGAAGCTGGTCGCGCGCCACGGTGACGTACGGGAATTCCTCAATATAGGCTTTCATCTGCGGCGTTTCGTAGGCAGCCGGTTTGACGGCCACATAGCCGGTGTCAATGCTCCATTGCGCGGCGCGTTCCGGCGTCGTCATGAACTTGATGAATTTCCAGGCGGCGTCCTGCTTGTCTTTGGGCGTGCCCTTGAACAGATAGAAATTGCCTCCGCCCGTGGGCGAACCCAGCCGCTTTTTCTGGGGCAGCATGCTGACGCCGAAATCGAAAGTCGCGTTGTTCTTGATATTGGTCAGGTTTCCGGTCGTATGGTAAATCATCGCCGTTTTTTGTTCCAGGAAGTCGGAGGGCGCCGTTCCCCATTCGATGATTCCCTTGGGCATGACCTTATGCTTGTGAATGAGATCGTGCCAGAAGGTCAGCGCTTCCACATTTTCCGGCGTGTTGAAGTAAACTTCGGTGCCTTCCTCATTCATCAGATTCGTATGCGTGGTCCCGTTCTGGATCACGAACGGCTGGAAGAGCCAGTTGAAGCTGTCCGGCCCGTTGGAAGCCAGCTCTATTCCCCAACGCCCGTTTTTCGTCAGCTTTTTGGCGTATTCGAGCAACTCGTCCCACGTGGTCGGCGGTTTTTCCGGATCGAGCCCGACCTCCCGGAACGCGTCCTTGTTGTAGTAGAGCACGACGGTGCTGCGTTGGAAGGGAATGCTGTAAATGTGGCCGCCGGTCTGCGAGTTTTCCATGAAAGCCGGATAAAATTCGTTGATAAACGCGTCTCCGCCTTCTTGTTGGATATAGTCGTCGAGCGGAATGATCGCATCCATGTCCAGCAGGCTGAACAGGTCCGTCGCCAGCAGCACCGCAACGTCCGGCGGCGTATTGCTCATCACTGCGGCCTGCACCTTGATGGCCGTATCATTGTAGCTTCCCGCGTAGATCGGCTTGACGATGATATCGGGGTTTTCCTTCATGAAATCGGCCACCATCTGATCAATGATCTTGGTGATCGGACCCCCTACCTGTACCGGATAATAAAAGGAAATCTCAATCGGTTCTTTCTTTCCGGTTCCATTGTCCGGTTGCCGGGACGGGCTGGCACCGGGCTGGCTGTCCGTGGGCTGTGCGGACGGTCCATTTTTGGCCTGGCCGCAGGCCGCAAGCACCAGCAACACCACGCACAACCACAGCAGCGATTTCCATCCGCGCATCTTACCGCGCATCTTGGCAACTCCTTTCCCCTCGTGTTATATTTGCTGTGTTTCTATCTTAATGAGAGCGCTATCATTGGCGAAATCCTCTGAGATATAGAATTGGTACGAAATATTCGGAACATCACGAACCGGGGTGAAGACCATGCTTGCCGCTCTCCGGAACCGCATCCATTGGAATCTTCGTACCAAAATTTTGGTCCTGTTTTTGCTGCTGACGGTGATTCCGCTTTTTCTGCAGAGCTTTATGACCTTCAACAATTTTTCCAGCACCATCCGCAAGCAGGCAATCGGCTATACGAAACAGATCATCAAGCAGATGATCACCAATCTGGAACGAGCGCTCCGGGAAGACATGCAAAAATTTTCACAGATGGTGTTGTACAACCAAGATTTACTGAATATTCTGGAAAAATACCGCGACGCCTCCTTTGCTTCGGTCTTGCCGACGGTGAGCGAGCGAACGCGCATTTTTCAGTACATTGCGAGTTACGATTACAACCGGACTTACATCCGGCGGGTGCTGATCATCACCAATCACGGCTTCATTTTTTCCAATGAGGATCCGTACAATGTCCGCACCTTCCTGCGGCCCGAACACGAAAGCTGGGTGGACCGGGTGAAAGCGGCCAACGGCCGGTGGGTCGTCATTCCGAGACATCGGCCCGATTATCTCACCGGGGATTCATCCGAAACCAACGTGTCTATCGCCAGCCTGATTCTGGAGCCGAGTTCCGCCCAGGTGATCGGCATCGTCAAGGTGGATTTTTCCGACGACCTGTTCACGCAGCTTTCGGCCAATTACCAAAACAGCGAAATCGGCAGTCTGTTCGTCATGAACCGCAAAAATGAACTGCTGTACCAAAATGACGAAGACGATCCGCAATCCACGGAACAATTTCTGAAGGCGAACATTCCGAATCGCAACAGCGAATTCGAGATCGCGGTGGAAAACCGCAAATATCTGACAACCGTCGGCTACTCTGCTTTCACCAACCTGAAAATTGTGAATTTTCTTCCGGTGGATTCGTTGCTGGCCGAGACCAAACCCTTGCGACGGTCCACGATCCGATTCGGCCTCGTCTGCCTGTCCGTCGCCGTGCTGCTCTCCATCGCCAGTTCCATCCGGCTGACGCAGCCGCTTGTCGAACTGCGGAAAAAGATGCTGCTCGTTCGGCGGGGCGAACTGCGCCAATCGGTTCCGGTCGCTTCCAGGGACGAACTGGGCCAGTTAAGCCATGAATTTAACCTGATGACGGAGCAAATCAATCATTTGATCAATGAGGTGTACCTGATTCGCCTCCGCGAGAAGGAAGCGCAACTGTCGGCGCTGCAGAGCCAGATTCATCCGCATTTCATCTACAATACCCTGGAGGCCATCAATATGATGGCCATTCAGGCGGGCAACTTTGAAATTTCCGACACGGTTCACGCCCTGGGCCAATTTTTCCGGTATACGATCGGCAAATATGACAGCATGGTCACCTTAAAGGAAGAGATGGATTCGGTCAAAGCGTACATGATGATCCAAAAAATCCGCTATTCGTCGCGGCTTCACCTCATTCTCGACGCCGACCCGGAAACCGAGGAGATCCCCGTTCCCCGACTGGTGCTTCAGCCGTTGCTGGAAAACGCGATCAAGCATGGATTTGGCGACATGAAGAGGAACGGAACGATCTGGGTCACCGCCCACCGCTTTGGCGACGAATTGCTGCTTACGGTTCGGGATGACGGGAAAGGATTGACGGATGAAGAGATCCGGCAACTGCAACGTTCCTTGAAAAAAGACGCCCTGCCGGAAATCAGCGGCCGAAATTCCGGTCTGGCGCTGTGGAACATCAACCAGCGGCTCGTTCTGCTCTACGGCCCCGAATACGGCATCGAGATTGACGGCGCGCCGGGACAGGGCGCATCGTTCACGATCACCATCCCGATCCGCCAAGGGAGGACTGACCATGAAGATCGTCATTGTGGAGGATGAAGCGGTCATTCGCCGGGGCATCCGCAGCATTCTGGAGGACATGTCTCCGGACGGATTTTCCATCACGGAGTTTGATAACGCGGGGGACGCCTGGTCCCATATGCGCCGAAACGTGCCGGACCTGATCATCAGCGACATCCGGATGCGCGAGATGGACGGCCTGACGCTGATCGGAAAGGTCCGCCAGTTGTACGACCGGGTGCCGATCATCATCATCAGCGGCTATCAGGATTTCGAGTACGCCCAGCAGGCGATCCGCTACAAAGTGGTGGATTACCTGCTCAAACCGATCCATCGCCGGGATCTGATCGCCCTTGTCAACCAGGTGGCGGAACAATTGGCGGCCGCCAAGGCGTTGCCGAGACTGCCGGGTCGGCCGCCGGATGCGGACGAAGGGAAGATCGGGGACAGCCGTCGCCTAGTCCGCAAGGTGATGGAGTATATCCGCTCGAAGCCGGATGGGGATTTGCGGCTGCAAGTGCTGGGGGAATATGCCGGGATCAACCCGACTTACCTCAGCCAGTTGTTCAAGTCCGAAACCGGCGTCAACCTGTCCGACTACATCACGCAGGTCCGGATCAAGCGGGCGCAATATCTGCTGTCCACCACGAACCTGAAGATCTATGATGTGGCCCATCTTTCCGGCTACCAAAGCCCCAAGCACTTTATGCTCGTTTTCAAGCAGCATGTGGGCAAAACGCCCAAAGAGTACCGGGAGGACGTTCAGCTCCGATCGGAAAGCCAAACGTGAGCGGACCGGTCCGTCCGGGCCGGCCCGCCGTGCGGGACGCCGTCCAGGCCCGACCGACGCCGCCGAAGAAAAAAGGAACAGATATGCATAACTTCCAATGGTCCGCGCAAACTATAGGTACCTTTGGAGGTGAAAAACATGGCAAGATCAGGATCAAGAAACCAACTGGTTGTGCAGGAAGCTCGCTCGGCGTTGGAACAAATGAAGTTTGAAGTGGCGCAACAGCTTGGCATTCCGCTGGATCAGGCCTACAACGGAGACAAAGCCACCCGCGACATGGGGGCGATCGGCGGCAATATGGTACGCCGTCTGATCCAGATTGCCGAACAGCAACTGAGCGGTCAGCATCGGTTGATCTGAACGGGACGGGGCGGCCCGTTCCGCCCGCTCCCCTGTCGCCAGAATCGCAAAAAAACGAGGCTCCGGGACAACTCCCGCAGCCTCGTTTTCATTTGCAGGGACCCCAAAACGCAACCCGGGCCGGTCCCTTGGATCCCGCTTCCTTTTGGCGTTCCAGCGGCTCCTGACGGTATTGACCCGGCGTCATGTATGGACAAACCCGCGATCACTCGCGGGGCCGGAATGGTTCGCCCGGGGTTACGCCTCCCCCACAATGCCGTCGATCAGGCCGTACTCCAGCGCCTCTTGGGCCGACATGAAATAGTCGCGGTCCGAGTCGCGCGCGATTTTTTCGAGCGGCTGTCCGGTGGCCTCCGCCAGCACGCGGTTGACGCGGTCTCTCGTTTTCAGGATGTTCTCCGCGTGGATGGCGATGTCCGAAGCCGGACCGGTAATGCCGCCGCTGACCCACGGCTGGTGGATCATGATTTCCGAGTTCGGAAGGGCGAAGCGCTTGCCCTTCGTCCCGGCCGCCAACAAAACGGCGCCGAAAGAAGCGGCCATGCCGACGCAGATGGTGGATACGTCGGGCTTGATGAATCGAATCGTGTCGTAAATCGCGAATCCGGCGGTCGTCGAGCCGCCCGGACAATTGAGATACAGGTGGATGTCTTTGTCCGGGTCGTCGGCGGCCAGAAACAGGAGCTGCGCGACCACCGCGTTGGCCGTCCGGTCATCGACCGCCGAACCGAGGAAAATGATCCGGTCTTTCAGCAGCCTGGAATAAATATCGTATGCTCTTTCTCCGAAACGGCCCTGCTCTACCAAAATCGGCACATCCGGCAACCGTGTTCCCTCCTTCGCATCCGGTGTCGGTCAGGCCGCGCAGCGCAAATCCGCGCCTCGTCCAAGGCGGGTCCCGTGTTGCGGGCGGGAGAAACCGGCGGACACGATGCGCAAATAACTTCCGTCCGTACCGAGCGGGAGCTCACGGACGGTCGTCTCCGTTACGCGACGTTTGGCGGCAAGATCCGGACTCGGGCCGCCGTCCGGACATCCTCCCTTCCGCCGCGGACCGTCCTCCCGCACCCGTTTCGTCTCCCACGCGAGAATCGGCCGTTCCCCGGATGGGGTCTGCTGTTCAACCGTTTTTCCCATGTCCATCCCCTTCTTCCAAAATCGGATAAATCGCCGTCATGATCCGGTACCCGCCGGCGTGCCGGTCGCCGGAGTATCGTTCCGCCAAACGCCGGACCGCCTCCGCGTAGTCGCGGAGGAACGCCTCCCGGCTGGCCGCGTCGGGCAAGTGCACGACCGCTTCAAGCGCCGCGCTGGGCACCTCCCCTTCCGCGTCGGCCGCTTCCATCAGACACGCCGCATCTCCCCGGATCCGCTCGGCCAGATTCAGCACCTGCCGCAGCGCCCCCTGCATCTTCATCCGCTGCAGCGTCTCTTCGGACCACCCGAATTCGTCGGGAATGATGAACGTCCGGGCCACCGCCACGTACAGTACTTCCACCAGATTCCGCACGTGACGTTCGCCGGCCCGTCGCACCAACCCGACCTTCTCCAACGCTTTCAGATGGTAGTTGATTTTCTGCGGCGGCTCGCGCAAACGCCGGGCCGTTTCGGCCGCCGATGCGGGTTCAGCATGAAGGCGCAGGATTTCCGCGCGCAGCGGATTCAGCAGGGCGAGCGCCTGCTCCGGCCTCTCCACGCGATAGGACTCCTTGATCTCCGGATGAGACATGGCTTCCTTTCTCCATCGTAAAAATTATTTTTTACGTAATTATAATTTATTACGTTTCTCGCCGAATGTCAACTTCTTCCTTCGAACGTCCATCCGGTTCCGTCCTCCCCGCCGCCCATCGCCATGGAAATGTTCGGCCGCCGCACCTTTTCAGGACCGTTCCGGGTCTTGCGGGACGGCGCATCTTGTCGGACAATGGGAAAAGAAGATTGCGGACAAGACTTGGAGAAGGAAGAATGTCGGATGGATGCGGCGGATCGGTTGGAAAAGGATGGTCCGGAGACGAACCGATGGAACAGGGAACCGGCGGAACCGGAAACGCCGGAGACAGCCCGGCCCGACCCGGGCTTGTCGGACGCAGAGCCGTTGGAGACGGATCGGTTGGCATGGGAACGGAAGTTGTGGGACGACGGACTGACGCTCGTGGCCGGGGTCGACGAAGTCGGACGCGGCTGTCTGTTCGGGGATGTGGTGGCGGCCGCGGTTGTGTTACCCGCGGGTCTGACCATCGAAGGCATCGATGATTCCAAACGGTTGTCCCCCAAAAAAAGGGAGGCGCTGTACGAGGAAATCGTCGGTTCCGCCGTCGCCTGGGCGGTGGGACGCGTGGACGCGGCGACGGTGGACCGGATCAACATCCGCCAGGCCGCCCGTATGGCCATGAAACTGGCGGTGGAAAATCTGGGCGTGGTACCGGAGCACCTCCTGGTGGATGCGGAAACGGTCCCGGTGGACTTGCCGCAAACGGCCATCATCAAGGGCGACGCCAAAAGCCAGTCGATCGGCGCGGCCTCCATCGTGGCCAAGGTAACCCGCGACCGGCTGTGCGAGACATGGGATAAGCTGTACCCCGGCTACGGCATCGCGTCCAACAAGGGTTACGCCACCCGGGAACATCGGGAAGCGCTGCTGGCGCTCGGCCCGACGCCTCTGCATCGGCGGTCGTTTTTGCAGGGCATTCTGGTGGAACAACAAACGTTGTTCTGAAACCTTTCAGGTTCCATCCCGGTTGCCGATAAATAAGGAAAGCGGAACATGACAAATGGAAACGGCACAGGTTTGACACCAGGTTGAACCAACGGGTTGACACGACACAGGGAAAGGAAGAGCGCCGATGAGCGGAAACGTGAACCTCGGAGCGATGATCCGGCTGGCGCTCGGCGAGATCCGACCGCAGGAAGGCGCCCGGGCGCTGGAGCTAAGGGCGGGCCAGGTCGTCCGGGGCGTCCTCGTGCAAATGCTGGACGGCCAGGAAGGCATCGTGAATATCAACGGCGTGCCCGTCCGCGCCCGGCTGGAAACGGAAATTCCCGTCGGACGCGGGGTGCCGCTGCTGGTGCAACCGGGACCCGACGGCGGCACCATCGTGCTGAAACCGTTGCCCGGATGGCCGGAAACGGTGTCGGACGAGTCGCTGCGGAACCTGCTCCGCGCCTTCGGACTGCCTGAGCAGCCGTGGTCCTTCGCCCTGCTGCACGGGCTGAAACGGGACGGCTACCCGCTGGACGCCGCGACGGCGCGCACCTTCGCCGCCCTGGCGGGTCTGAAGCCGCCGCATGTGGACGCCGCGCAATGGATGGCCGCCGCGGACGTCGTGTTCCGGCGCGGTCTGCCGGCCACGGCCGACACCGTCGCCTCCCTCCGCCAGGTGCTGTTCGGGCAGCCGCTGCAGACGCAGATGCGTGAATTGCGGCACCGCCTTGACGACGCCCTGGCTGCAAGTGAAGGAAGCGGCGCCGCGTGGACGGAAGCGGCCAAAACGCTGCGGCGCCTGCTCGCCGAAGGAAACGCCCTCCTGGAAGCCGGCGGCAAAGTGTTCGCCGGCGCGCCCCGGGCGGCGGGCGACGCGGCAGCCGGCGGGATGGCCGCGGCAGTGAAGGCCGCCGCGGGCCGTACCGGGACCGCCGCGATGCAAAGCCAGACGGCGCTCCAGCCGGCAAACCTCCCCGCGCCGGAAGGCGATGCTTCCGGCGGGATCGCGGCGGCCGCTGGCGGCCACCGCGCCGCGGAAACGGCGGCCCGCACCATGCCGCAACCGCCGGATCAGCCGGGCGCATCGGTACGGCCCGCGAACGGGCAACATCCCCCGGCGGTTGACGCCGGCCGCGCGGCACCAAGCGCGCCGCGCGCCGATTCGGCCCCCGGAGAAGGCGGACGGCATGCCGGCGGGGAAATGGCGGCCCGGCCGGCGGCGACTTCCGCCTCGCCGTCAGGCGCCGCGTTCCCGGTCCCCGACCGGCGGGATGGAGCCGGCTGGCTGGCCCGATGGTGGCAATGGCTGGGCATCGGCCACGAGCACTCCCTGGCGCTGGGCGGAACGCGGGCGGCTTTCGGAAACAGTCCGACCCCCATGACCGCCTTCGGCCAAGGAGCCGCCGATGCAGCTTCCGGGCTGGGGCCGCTGGCGGCCGACGGAAACCCGGCAGCGGCCGGGGCGTCTTCGGCCGCCGGGCCCGGAACTTCGTCGGACGTCCCGGAAGAAACGCTGAAAAGCGCCCTGCTCGCCCTGGCCGCCCGCGAAGATTCGCCGGCCCCGCTCCGGGAAGCCGCGCAATCTTTGGCCCAGCACATCACCGGCCAGCAACTGCTCATGACCGGCGAACGCGCGACGCACGCGCCGTTTCATCACCTGACGATGTTCATCCCGCTGCGCGACGAAAACGGCGATACGACCGCCACCGTCCATGTGCAAACCCGCAAGGGACGGCGCGGCGAATGGGACGCGGCCAATGTCCGGCTGCTGTTCGACTTGCGCATGCGGCATCTGGGTCCCACCGTCGTCGACGTCCAGGTGGTGGATCGGATCGTGTCGCTCCGGTTGCTGAACGACGATCCGTGGTTCCGGAAACTGGCGGAAGAATCGCGTGACATGCTGACCGACGCCCTGCAGGAGGCCGGCTACCAGTTGTCGTCGCTAAAGGCCGTGCCATTCCCGGCGAAGAACGGGCAAGATCCGGGCCCCTTCGCCGGCGTTCAGCCGGCCGAGCCGGACGGGACGTCCCTTTTCCACGCCGCCGGATCCGTTTCCGGAACGCCGCCGGCCGGCGCCTTTGCATCCAGGCCCTACAAGGGAGTCGACCTGCGCATATGACTTCGCCCGAAGAATACGCGAACGGCCGCCCGCCGGAACGGTCCGGGAAGGCGCGTCAGCCGGACCGGGAACTCCCGCCCGGCAAAAAGGCCGTGGCCCTTAAATACGATCCGCACAAACACGCGGCGCCGATCGTGGTCGCCAAGGGCCGGGGGACCGTGGCCGAAGAGATTTTGCGCCGGGCCCGGGAAGCCGGCGTGCCGGTGCAAAACGACCCTTCCCTGGTGGAAGTGTTGTCCAAACTGGACGTGAATGAGGAAATACCGCCCGAACTGTACCGGCTGGTGGCGGAAATTCTCAGTTTCGTGTACCGTTCCGACCGCCGGGCCGGCGAGCGGAAGGCGCTGTTGGGCGATTGAGGCGCCGGGAGGGACGACCCATGCGCAACGAACGGAAGAGCGGCGACCGGCGGCGCCAACGCGGCAAGGCCGCGGAAGAGGCGGCGGCGCGGTATTTGGCGGGGCTCGGTTACCGGGTATTGGCGCGCAACTGGCGCTGCCGCTCCGGCGAGATCGACCTGGTGGCGCTTGACGGAACCACACTCGTGTTCGTCGAAGTGCGCTCCAAACGGACGAATTCCCGTTTCGGCGCCGCCCTTGAAGCCGTAACCCCCCGCAAAACCCGCCAGGTTCGCGACGTGGCCGGCGTCTACCTGATCTTCCATCCCCATGACGCCGGCGCCATCCGCTTTGACGTCGTGGCCGTCACGCTGCATCCCGACGATTCGGTCGCCGATCTGCAACATGTAAAAGCGGCGTTCTGACGCAAAGGCCGAACGCCGCTTTTTCCGTCAAATCTCGAGGCTTTCCCCGCTTTTCAGAATGTGGCACGTGATGCCCTTTTCCGCCAGCCGGGCGGCAAACGCCTGCGGATCCTGGCGAATGAGCGGGAAAGTGTTGTAGTGGATCGGCAGGACCCGTTTCACCCGCAGCCACTCCGCCGCCAGCGCCGCGTCCTCGGGCCCCATGGTGAAATTGTCCCCGATCGGCAGCGCCGCCAGATCGATGCGGTTCAGTTCGCCGATCAGTTTCATGTCGCCGAACAGCGCCGTATCGCCGGCATGGTACAACGTTTTGCCTCCCATCGTGAGCAGCACGCCGGTCGGCTGCCCGGCGTAAATCCACCGGTCGCCCTCCTCCACGGACGAGCTGTGGAACGCCGGCGTCAGCTTGACGCGAAATTCCTCAAAGTTCCACGCCCCGCCGGGGTTCATCGGGTGATACTTCACGCCCTTGGATCCGCAATAGACCGCCAATTCGTTGGGCGCGATGACGGGACAATCGTTCCGGCGGGCGATATCCAGCGCGTCGCCGAAATGGTCGCCATGTCCGTGGGTCAGGATGACGGCGTTCACACGAATGTCCGCCGGATTGGCGCCGGAAGCGGGATTGCCGCTCAGGAACGGATCGATGATGACGCGGGTCTCCCCGTGCTGCGCCAGCAGGCAAGAATGCCCGTAGTAGGTTACAATCATGTGACTTGCCTCCTCGTCCACGTTTTTCAGATGGAATCGGGTTGACTTTTCGTTACATCCATTATGGATGTTTTTTCCGGCGAGAACAACCCGCGGAGCATGCGGCGGTCGGGCTTCCGCCCGATCATTCCCCCGCCTTCCCGTCGCCAAACGAACGGGCGAGCACCCCTTTGAGCACCGCGGCGCTGTGGCGGAATTTCTCCCGCTCATCCGCGTCCAGGTCCAGTTCGACAAGTTCGCGGATGCCGTTCCGGTTCAGAACGGCCGGAACGCCGATGTAGACATCGCGTTCCCCGTATTGTCCGTCCAGATAGGCCGAGACGGTCAGGATCGCGTTTTCGTTGTGCAGAATGGCGCGCGTGATTCGGGCGAGTCCCATCGCAATGCCGTAGTACGTCGCGCCTTTTTTCGCGATAATGTCGTAGGCGGCGTCGCGGACGTTGATAAAGATCTTCTCCAAGTCCCGCCACATCGGTTCTCCGCGCACCGCCGCGATCTGCCGGACGGGCTTGCCGCCGATATCGGCATGACTCCAGACCGGCAACTCGGTGTCGCCGTGTTCGCCGATAATGTAAGCGTGCACGTTCGCCGGAGAAACGGCGAAATATTCGCCCAGCAGGAAACGAAACCGCGCCGTGTCCAGAATGGTGCCCGAGCCGATGACCCGCTCCCTGGGCAACCCGCTGAATTTCCACGTGGCATACGTCAGGATGTCGACCGGATTCGTCGCCACCAGGAACAACCCCTGAAACCCGGCGGCCATGACCGACGTCACGATGGAGCGAAAGATGGCGATGTTTTTATCGACGAGATCGAGCCTCGTCTCCCCCGGTTTCTGGTTGGCGCCGGCGCAAAGGACGACCAGATCGGCGTCGCGGCAGTCCTCATAACGGCCGTGCCAAATGTCGGCGGGTTTGGGGGCGAACACCTTGCCGTGATTCAGATCCGCCGCGTCCCCGCTTGCCTTGTCGGCATTGGCGTCGATCAGCACGACCTCATCGGCGATTCCCTGGTTCATCAACGAAAATGCATAGCTCGCACCGACGAAGCCGGTGCCGATGATGACAACCCTCGTTCCTTTTCGGTTTGCCATGGCAGCCATCCTTTCCGTTATGAAAGCAAGTTTCGGACTGGTTTTCGCCTGGCCCACGCCTCCGGTTACAAATGGGCGGCCAGCGTGTCGGCGAATCGGGTCAGATAATGCAGGTCGGTTAGGTCGAATCGGGCGAACGAGGGGCTGTCCAGATCCAGCACGCCGATCAACCCGTCACCGCGCCGCAGCGGAATGACCAACTCGGAATTGGTGGCGCTGTCACACGCGATATGCCCGGGAAAGCGATGCACATCATCCACCAGGATCGCTTCTCCCCGGCTGATCGCGGTTCCGCAAACCCCCTTGCCGACCGGAATCCGGACGCAGGCCGGCAACCCCTGGAACGGTCCGAGCACCAGCTCCTCGCCTTCCAGCAGGTAAAAACCGACCCAGTTCACATCGTCCAGAAACTGGTTGAGCAGCGCTGCGGCGTTGGCCAGATTGGCGATGCGGTTCGGTTCCCCCTCGATCAGACCGGTGAGTTGACGAAGCAGCGTTTCATACTGTTCCTCCCGTGTGCCGGTATAGGCCTGTTTCACAAACATGCCGCATTCCTCCGTCACCCGCAAAGTTTCCCGCGCCTGCCGCGGGATTTGCCTTTCATTTTCGTATATTCATCCTGCCTCGTCAACAGACGGCATCCGCCCCAAGCCCGTCGCAAACCATCACAAGTATGCCCCCGCGGGCGTAACCGGAAACCCGAACTTCCATGCCTTCCATCCCGGGAAGATGAAAGATTATAGGTAAACGCTTTCAATTCGGCTTGAAGGATGGCCAACGCCATCCCCGGGGCGCCCCGGTTACGATCATGACGGCGTCCCGTTCCGCGAAACCAGACGGCCAAGGCGGCGGAGGGCATAAAAGACGGCCAATCCCAGAAAGCCGCCGGCCAGATCGACGAGCACGTCCTCCCGCGCCGGCGTGCGGTCAACTGAACGGCTCTGGTTCCATTCGTCCAGCACGGCCACCGCCAGAACCGCCGTCAGCGACAGCAGAACGACAAACGGGGCGCCCGCCCTCTTCCAACGCGACTTAACCGTAAATGCCGTTGCCGCGCCCAGCAGCCCGTACATGAACAGGTGGGCCCCCTTCCGGAACAGAAATTCAATCAGGCCGTAAGGGTTGACCTCCCGGCTGTAGGCTTTGCCGTTGTATCGAAAATGGACATCCGGCAGCACCCGCTTCACCTGTTCGACGGAAAGCGTCCGCCTCAGCAACGGCTGAATGGATTGTTCCTGGTACGATTGCGAGGAAAAGACAAAAATCAGGACGATCACGACGGACCACAGTCCCGGCGCGATGAGCCAACCCCCCGTCTTCCGTCCTTTCATTCTGCTTCTTTCGCCTCCTTTTTCGCGACGGGACACCCCGTTGATCGCTCCTGTGCTAAGATAAAGGTGTACAGGAACGGAAAGGAGAGTCAACCGTTGCATCCCAATCACAACACCACCTGGCAACGCTCCCTCCTCTCCCGCCGCGACCGGGAAATCCGGAACGGCCACAGAAGCGGAGTGCTGTGGTTCACGGGTTTGCCCGGTTCCGGCAAAACCACGCTCGCCTTCGCGCTTGAAAAGGAATTACACGACCGAAACATCGCTTCCTACGTGCTGGACGGCGACAATGTCCGGCAAGGGCTGAACCGGGATCTCGGATTCTCCGAGAAAGACCGGACCGAGAACCTCCGCCGCGTCGGAGAAGTGGCCAAATGCATGATGGACGCCGGACTGGTGGTCCTGGCCGCCTTCATTTCCCCGAACGCAAAAGACCGGCGAATGGTCCGGGACTTGTTTGATCCGGACGATTTTTTGGAGATTTATGTCAAATGTTCGCTGGAAGAATGCGAGAGGCGCGATCCGAAGGGACTGTACAAAAAGGCGCGAAGCGGCCAAATCGCCAACTTCACCGGCATCAGCGCCGGCTACGACATCCCCGAGTCGCCCGACCTCGTGATCGATACGGAACGCCTGACGGTCGGGGAGTCGGTCGCCTTCCTCCTGCACGAACTGGAAAAGCGCAACTACCTCGCCATCTCCCGCACGACCTCCTGACGGATGACCCGGCCCCGCTCCAGGACGATCACCTGATCGGCGTTCCGAATCGTGGACGGCCGATGGGCGATGACGATGATGGTCATCTCCCTTTTCAACCGATCCAGGGCCTGACGGATCCTGTCCTCATTCACAGGATCCAGCGCGCTGGTCGCCTCGTCCAGAATGAGCAGGGCCGGTTTGCGCAGCAGGGCCCGGGCCAGCACGATGCGCTGGCGCTCCCCGCCGGACAGCCGGATCCCCCGGTCGCCGACGACGGTATCGAGGCCCTGCGGCAGTCCGCGCACAAACTCCTCCGAAGCGGCAAGCCTCAACGCTTCCCACATGTCCGCCTCGCTCGCGTGCGGAGAGGCGATCCGCAGGTTGTCCCGGATACTGGCGTGGAACAGGAACGGGTCCTGCGGCACATAGCTGACGGCGCGGCGGAAAGCAAAACGGAAATCGCCTTTCAGCGGGCGGCCGTCGATCCGGATTTCCCCTTTTTCCGGCTCCATCAGGCCCATCAGCAGATCGACCAGCGTGCTCTTGCCCGCACCCGAATGGCCGGTGACGGCGGTCATGCTGTTCACGGGGATCGTCAGGTTGACATCCTGCAACGTATAACGGGCCGATTCGTCCTCATAGCGGAAATAGACGCCGCGACATTCGATGCCGCGTTGCATCCGGTACGGCTTGACGGCTCCGCCGTCTTCCGGCCAGGGATCCCGGGCGGCGGCACACTCCCTTTGCAGTTCCTCCAGGCTCCGGAAGGCGGGAACCGACTGGACAATCTGCTCCCAGTTCCCCTGCAGCATCTGAAATTTCGGCCACAGGCGGGAGAAAATCACGACGATCAGCACGAGCTGTTCCGGCCGGACCTGAAAAACTTCGAACGCCAGCCAGACGAACAACGCGACGAAAACGGCCGACGCCAGCTTGTAGACGAATTGGGAAGCGGCCTGCACTTTGCCGAACCTGAGGAAGTTTTGCTCCATCTGATGGCAGAGCCGGCGGAACCATGTCCAGTGCTGCTGCTCCGTCATATTGCTCTTGATGTCCTTGATCCCGTTGAAATGTTCGATCATCCCCGCCATATATTGCTGCGCCAGCTCGCTGGTTTCGTCCCCTGCAAGGCGGGATTGCCGGACGTACGTTTTCGCGTACAGCGCCAGCCCCGCTCCGCAGACGAGCACCAGAATCGTCAACGGCGCTGACAGCGCCAGCGCCAAACCGATCTGGATCGCGGTAAACAGCATCGTCGTGGCGAGCCGCAGGCACAAATAGGTGCCGGCGCTGACGCGCGAAAGTTCGGTGGTCATGACGTGGTGGAAATCCGCATGTCTTCGCTTCAAAAAAAAGGACCAGTTGGCCTGAAGCAGCGCCCGGTACATGTCCAGCCGGAGGTGCCGGATGAATCCATGCTGGATTTCCAGGTTCAACACGGTGATTTTTCGCTGGAGCCACGCCTGACCGGCGATCAGCAGGAGGAACCCCGCCAGAAGCGCGGGCAGGCGCCACCGTTCCGGGATTTCCAGCAGCGGCTGGGTCATGGAGGATACGAACGGAACGGCTTCCGCCGGCGCGTCCCACAGGCCGATGAGACGGAAGGCGGGAACAAGCAGCAAAATGCCGACGCCTTCCAGCAGGCTGATCAGCATCATGCCCACGATGTTCACATACAGTTTCCCGCCCGCAAAACGGTGCAATTTTTTCAGGCAGACCACGAGCGGCATCAAGGTTCATCGCTCCTCGCCCAGTCGAAAAAATCGTCACCTCTGCCCGGACGCCGCATCCAGGATCCAGGCGGCCAGCTCGTGCGCGCTGAACCGTTTGGCCGGCCTGCGCAATTGATACATCCGGATCTGGCCGGCCATTCGGGCGGCGACGGCGAAATGCCACGCTTCCACGCCCATCCGCGCCACCAACATGGGGCGGAACGTGTGAACTTGCAAGGCGTGCAATCGTTCCAGACCATCAAGGGAGACCATCTCCACATCGTTTCCTTCCGTTTTCACCAGTTCAAACACGCCGGCCAGCGGCACCGGTCGCGGGCAAAACCGCGACGAAACGGGGATCGCGTATTTGGACTCATGGAGGGGCTGATAGCGGGTCCCGTTCAAACCGAGCGGCTCCAGGCTCTCTTCCCACAGTTTCTGCTGCGGGTAGGCGGGGATGACGACGGGTGAACCGTCCCCGGACAGCGAGACGGGAATCACATCGTCGCTCAGCAGGAGATGGCCGCGACCAAGCAGCACGGCGGCCAGCGTCGATTTCCCCGCCCCGGAATCGCCCACGATCGCATAGGCGTTTCCGTCAATCACCACGGCGCTACCGTGCAGCGGATAGATCCGACGTTGCAGAAGCAGCGCCCCCATGCAGGTGCCCAGCAAGTACAGCCGAATGGCGGTCTCCGTGGCGCCGGGCAGCGGCGAAAAATCGATCCGGTTCCCTTGCCGGACGCGATAGATGGCCACACCCGGAATATGAAGCCAAAATTCGCCGTCCCGGCAGACGTGGTTGCGCTCTCCCGCTCCGCAGGCCGCCCAGCCTTGCGACAGGTCTTCGCGCCGGATGTCCACATCCGCCCGGCCTTTCCCTCCGGCCGCCGGCACCAGTTCCGGCAGGGCGATCTCGCTGGCCAGCCGCAGTCCGAAGGCGGTATAGTGCAACGTTTGAGAAATCACGGGCATCGATCTCACCTGATTCCGCTGGATAGGGTTTATTGGGCCTTGATTTGCCTCCACAGCCAAATGAACGGACGCAGGGGAAAATAGAGAAAGCGCAGTTCCTTCGGCAACGGCACCGCTTCCGCGTCCCGGAAACTGGGGTACAGTTGGCGGATCAGGAAAAGTCCCTTTTCCCGGCCGTTTTTCAACGAAAACAGGTACCGTTTGTACGTTCGTTCCAGTTCCGGCGGCCTGGGATGAGACGCAAAGGCGACGCCGTTCAGGACGAACCAAAGCGAACGCCGTGCCAGCCGCTGCGGCCGGCGGCCGTTCACGTAAGGCCGCATCATGTCCGGCACCGGCGTGTGCAACAGGCGGGAAGCGAGCGCCAGCGCCTGCCCCCCGAGATGCACAGCGCCATTGCGCCTCAGCAACCCGATCAGGGCGGTCCAGTCCGGTCCCTGCCGCACCAGGCGGTCAATATCCACCAACCATCGAAGACGGAACCAGCCGTGCCGGGCGCCATGCGCCACCAAATAGAAAAACAGGTCCTCTTTCCCCGGCATCCAGACCGGAACGCGGCTCAACGCGCATGCCCGTTTTCGTTGCCACAGTTCCTCGAACGACGGTTCTTTCCCCATCCCGGCGTTGAGGCGCCAATGAATCTCCACCTGGATTCCGGTTTGCGGATGCACGAAGGTGAGATGATGGACTTTCCATTTCCAATCCCGGAAGATGCGCGGCACGTTTTTGCCGCTTCGGTAACCGAGCTCTTCCGTAAACAGACGTTCCGCCTTCTCCACGTCCGCCAACGGGATCAGAATGTCCAGGTCCTTGGACGTGCGGCGCGAGATGTCCCCGTACAGCTCCCGGGCCAGCACGGGCCCCTTGAGGACGAGCGCCCGCACCCGATGGCCGGCCAGCGAGCGGCAGATTCGTTCCAGTTCCGCGCACAACCGAAGCATGGAGAAAACGTTTTGTTCGTAGGCCCGCTTGAGCGTTTGCCGGACATCGACAGGAATCTTTTCGTTGTCTCTCCACCGCGCGTGCAACTCGGGATAGACGCGGTGATGCATCGCCAGTTCCAAAAACCGGTTCCAATCGATGTCCCGAAACGCCCCCCGCGCCGTCGGCGGATGCGGCGAATTGCCATCCGCCCGCACAAACGCCAGCAGCGCGTTCAGTTCGTCCGGAAACGAAAGCCAATCGCGCAAACTCCGTTCCATGTCCCGACTCCTTCAGTTCGGTCTGGACTTGCTCTCCGTTCCAAATACGGCCACCGTCGTAAACCGGTCCATCTGATCGGCTCCGGTCAAATAACAGGAACCGCTCCGCAGCCAGGCGTGGGCGATCAGGCGCCCCGCTTCGTCCCGCGCGGTCCCCAGATAGAGGGTGCTGCCGATGTTTCGCCGTTCCAGCATTTTTTTGGCGGCTATGGCCCGGACCAGGCATTGGCTTTCCCACCACGTATGCCGGCTCGCGATTCCGACCGCCCGGGAGACCTGCCGGATCGCCGGCATATCCCCGGGATGGGTTTGCCTTGAAGTTTCATGACCGGGCGTCCCCAGCAAGGGGGCAATCCGTTCAAAGGGCATGGCTTTCAGGATGCGGGCCCAGCCCAGATACAGAAACGCCTCCAGGAGCACGGTTCGGCTGACCGCGGGCGAGAAAAAAAACTTCCTTATTATATGGACCGGACTCATGTCCCTTCGCCCGGACCGTCGGCGGGTCCCGGCAAGACCCGTATCAGTTCTTCCCGGTGCAAGCACGCCAGAAAATCCGCGACCTGCCGTTCGCACGTGTTCCGCTCGACGTCATACTCGGCCGTCAACCGGTCCGCCAACTGGCTCACGGTCATGGGGGACGCGATCAGCTCCCAGATCCGGCCGCCCACTTCGCCCAGGTTGTAATACTTTCCCTTCCGGATGCTCATCATGACTTTTTCGTTGCCCATGTCGCTGACGATGCAGCCCTCCGCCTGCACGACCAGTCGATCCGGCTCCAGGTTCACCGCCGTCATGAACGTTCCCCTCCTTCATCGTTCGGGAGATTGGCGGGAGGAGGATCAACAGCCCTCATACGCCATGACCGTACAAGGGCTGTTGACCGCTATCGGGGAACCCGTCCCCTCCATCCGTCCCAACCATCAGCTCGGCTCCGTAATGTCCATGTCGTCCACCGTAACAAAGTCAATATACGTCTTGCCTTTGCCGTACATCGTGTCTTTCACGTCGAGCGTTTCGAGCGTCGGCGTTGTCCATTCTTTCTTGACCAGCTCTTGCATCTTTATCACCTCCTTTCAAAGCGTTCATGATGCTAACGCGTTCATCATTGGAAGGTTTTCAGAAAGCGGTAGACAATCAGTCCGCGCATCAGCATGCGCAGTTCCGGACGAAACGCCTGATCCGGACGGAGGTCCCCGCCGATTCCCGAGAGGACGCTCCGGATCCGCTCGACATGGAGATACCCGGAGGCGACGGGATCGGCGCACAACTGCAGGAGCTCGCGGACCAGCCCCGGCCAATCCGGCCGGATCCGATGCACCCAGTCCGCCCCCTGGATGCCGCGGACGCGGAAGTTCAACCGGACCTCGTCGGGCAGGACCTGCGCCGTCGCCCGGCGAACGAGCGCCCGATCCATCCCGTGCCGGACAAATTGTTCAAACGGCACCGCCAGGCAAAACCGGACGACCCGCAGATCGCCGGTCGGATCGCGTTCCCACAGGCCGTAGCGCAGCGACAGCTTCGTCGCCACCGCCCCGTTTTTGTTGGCGGCGGCCAGGTTGGTCAGCTTCTCCCGGCGAATCGCCAGCGGTTCGTCGGCGGCGTCGGCATCGGTGCCGCCCTCCCGCAGCCTGGCGAACACGCCGGTGCGCGCGGCAAAGTCGGGATGAAGGAGCATGGCGGGAATTTCGGCCCCCCGATCCCGTTTCGCGCGTCCCGCCGGGAAGGGAAGGACCTGCCGCCAGATCGCGGACAGCAGGCTCACCTTGCGGACGCCTTTGTTCGCGCTGAACAGCTTGAGCTCCCGCGCGAGCCGCCCCCATTTCAGCCGGCGGAGCAGCATGGCGTAATACGGAACGGCGGGGCCCCACGAGATCGTAAAATTTCCCCTCGCTCCGGTCAGCAGCACGCCCGCTCCCTCCTCCGCGGCTTTCTCGCAAATCCCTTTTAACCAGAGAGAGTTTTCGAAAAACTTGTAAGGCGCCTCCAGGATCTCCAGCCATTCGTTCACGTCCGCCAACGGGCTTCGGCCTTCAAAATCCAAAAGCCGATCCTGAATGTTGCCGACATGCCGCACCGTCGCCCGGATGAACGGCCTTTCGTCCGCGACCGTGTGACTCGGCGTCCAGTCTTCGAAATCGCGCGGCGGGACGTAGCTGTACGTCAACAGCGGCTTCCCCTCTTCCCGCAGCGCGCGCGCGGCGAACCCGACGACGGACCCCGAGTCCAGCCCGCCGCTCAGGGTGGCCGCCACCCCGCGAAACGTTCGCGTGCATGCCCGCACCGCTTCCCCGAACACGTCCCGGAACGCCTCCTCGTAGTCCCGGTCGGATCGCAGGCGGAGCGGTTCCGCCGGCTCCAACGTTCCGTATCTTGCCAGGGATACGTGTCCGTTTGCGACCGTCATCGTGTGAAACGGAGGCACCTGATACAGGTTCCGGTACGGGGTGGACTGCAAGTCCGTGGACTCGTACATTTCCGCAATGGCCAGGAACTCCGCAAGCCACGGTTCGTTGAGCTCCCGCTTCACATCCGGCAGGGCCAGAAGCGGCGTCAACGCCGTGCAGAAAGCCAGCCGGCCCGCGTTCACATGGTAGTAAAGCGTCCGGTTGCCGAACGGATCTCTTGCGGCGAACAGCGTGCGCTCGTTTTCGTCCCAGATCACGAACGCAAAGTCGCCGATCAACCGGTTCGGCGCCCGATGCCCCCATGCCCGGTACGCCAGCAGGATCAGCTCGCCGTCCGTCGTCCGGTTCCGGCGGTCGCGCGGCACCTGCAACCGGTCCAACAGCTCCTCGCGGTTGTCGATGATGGCGTCGGCCACGAGGGTCAGCCGGCCATCCGGATCCCGGAGCGGCATGCGCTCGAAGACGGATTCGGGCGTGATCCGCCTCAACCGGCAGCCGAGGAACACCGGACCGTCGCGCCATGCGCCGGTCTCGTCCGCGGCATACCGCTCCATCGCCTGCATCATGGCGCCATAGTCCGCGGCTTCCACCGGCTGTCCGTCCCACCGGAGCATGCCTGCGATCGCGCTCACGACTTGCCACCGCCGCGGTTCAGGTAAGCGGAGGCAAGGTGCGCAAGGCGGTTGCCGAAAGGAAGAAGCGCTTTCAGCCGGTTCGCCTTCGCCCGCATGGCCTCCAGTTGCGAACGCAGCCGCATCTGTTCCCGGATGCTGTTCTCGAGACGCCTTTCCATCGCGCGCAAGGTCATTTGCAGTTGAAGCACCTGCGCGTCCGTGCCCGTTTCCGCCCCTTCCTCCGCCGCTTCCGGCAGATCGGCCGGAATCGTCTCCCGTCCGGCCGCGGAGGCGGCTCCCAGTTCGTAGTCTTTCTCCCACCGGAAACCCGCCGCCTCCTTCAGTTGCCGGGTCCGCCAGGCCAGCAGTTCCTCGTCCGGTTCCATCGGGAAGCGTACGCCCGTCCATCGTTCGGCCTCCGCCAACGGTTCCTCATACCCGAGCTCGTGGAAGATGCGGGCCCCGATCGCTCGGCCGTACAGTTCCACTTCCTCCTTGTTCAGCACGTCCTTCCAGAGGTGCACGGAATCCGGATGGGGTTCCGCGTGATCGGCAAGGAACGGATCGCCGACGCCCATGCTGTAAAAGAGATCGGCCTTGACGGAATTTTTGCGGTTTCCATACTTCTCCATCCCGTCTTCGTATTCCGTCCCCAGAAACCGGCATACATTCGCCAGCTCCGTACGGGGATCGGTGACGAGCTTCTCATAGGACAGGCGGAACGCATAGGGACTTGCCTTGGCAAAATACCGGGAATAGCGGAATAGCCCGACGGTCAGATCGACCATTTTCATATCGAGGTTCGGATGCCGCAAATCCGTTTTCAGATCGAAGCGGGTTCCCCTGTGGCGGCTCACCTTTTTGTACGAAGCGAGAATGGCGAACGGGTTCCGAACCAGCCAGATGCGCCGGGACTCCGGGAACAGGGCGTCCAGAAATTCCAGCACGCAGTAGTACCGGGGCGATTTGTCGATGATCATTTCCGCCTGGCCGCTGCTGCGCAGCAAGCCGTTATAAACCTGCAGCGCAAACGCCCGGCACGCCTGCACGAACGTGTCCTCGGGCAGCATCCCGTTGAAGAACCGGTCCAGGATGCCCGTGCCGCCGTAGGCGCGTTTGACCGGCATGCGCAGATCGTACAGGCTGAGCAGAAACCACATCTCCTGCAACGCGAACATTTTGCTGTGATTGTGCAGCATCGCGGTGAGAAGGGAACTGCCGCTTCTCGGCGTGCACAGCAGGAATACGAGACGATTGCCTTTGGGATCGACCACCCCGGCACCCCCTTACTTTTGGCTGAAATCGTAGTAAAACTTGGGCCGTTCGCCGAGCATGACCTTGTAAATGTCGTAGTTCGTATCCATAATGCCCTTCAAATAGTCCTTGTACGGCCGGTCCGCGACGTTGACGAGCCCGGAGTTGTACCGTTCTCCCCATTCGCCCTGCCAGTAGCGGCCGAGTCCGGCCTGGTCCACGTAGTTGAACAGGTGCGCCCCGACCACATAGGGCAGGACGGCCACCCCTTCGATATAGTTCCGGTAGCGCATCCCCCGCTGGAACTGGTTCATGGCGGCGTTTTTCATCAGCGGTTCCAGACCCTGCTCGGCCGTGCCGTAACCGAACTCGCTCATCAGCAGCGGCCGGCCGCCCGATTTCTCGTAGACGTCCTGCAGCAGGTCAAGTTCAAGCTTGTACGTGTAGTAGTTGATGCTGATGACATCCACGTAGCGGCCTTCCACTTCGGCCAGCATGCCCCTGATCTTGTCGTCGTGGAACGTGGTGGTGATCCACCGGGTGCCGAGCAGCAAATGATTCGGGTCGTACTTGCGGAACGTCTGCGCCACCGTGCGGTAGAACGTTTCCAGATAGTACGCGAAAAACGCGTCCATATCGCGCCACGCCTGCGACGTCAATAGGGGCAGTTCGTTCTCCCGCATGGCCTCGAACGATGGAAAATCCGTTTTCCATGCGGCGTTGAAGGCTTCGATCGTCCCGTACTTCTCCCGGAGCGTTTCCACCAGTTTCCCTTTGATCGCCGCCTTGCTGGCCTTCAGTTTCGGCACCTGCCGGTAAAACTTGTGGTAGTCGTACTCGTTGTCGATAAAATAGCCGATCAGCATCCGGTCGTCCTTGTGCTTCGGCAGCAACTTGGAAAACGAGTCGTCAATCTTGGCCTCCGCATTCGGAGCGAAGATGTCAAAAATCTGAATGCCTTCCAGTTTGGCCCAGTCCATGCTGCTGAGCGGAAGCATCCGCACGTACGGGAATTTGCCTTCCTCGCCGTATTTTTCGGGCGAATAGGCGCCGACGCCGTTGAACCCCCACTTGTGCAGCCGTTCGACGGCCTCCATGTAGATGGCGTGTTCGGTCGGGAAGACGCCCGTCTTGCGATACTTGTTCGCCACATAGAACGAGAAGTTGTCCTTGCCGAGCCAGGCTTGCCGGTATTCGCTCGCATACGGGGGAACGTATTCGAATTTGTGTTCGCGACCCGTGACCCGGGTATACGTCTCTTGCGCCGTAATGCCATTGACCGCGAGACTGAAGTAAAGGTTCCCTTCGGGCGTCGTCATCACGACGCGGTCGCCCAGCCGCTGGATGGCGAAAAAGCCCGTGGCCTTCAACCCGAATTTTTGGGCGCTGCCGGCCAGCCCGCCGTAACGGTCCCGGTCTGCGGGCGGGTTCAGGCTGCCGTAATAAGCGGCGTCCGCTTCGGCATCCGCGGCCAGTTCCTCTTCGCTCGTCACCTTACCGGCGAAGTTCACCGCCTTCATCTGACCGAACCGGTCCAGCAGAACGTCAGGGCCGGAATTGAGATAATAGTTCCGGATCGGGCTGGGCTCCATCCCGTCCTTTACGGCATAGACTTCCAGCACGTTATAACCCCGAAGACTTAACGGTTCCGAATAGGGCAGGAAGTCCGGCCCCTTGTTCAGGCGGTAATAGATGCGGGCCCCCGGCGTGTCCGACGACAGCGCGACCTTCAGCCCGTCTCCCTCGGGCGTTGACGTCAGATCCACGGATGCGGTGTTCCGGTCGATGACCACTTGCATGACTTGCGGTGTCCACGCCTTGGCCGATCCGTGCAGTTCAATCTTCAAATACCGGGTCCCCTCCGGCAAATTGGTCGCCTCGAACGCAAACTGTTGCCAGTTTGCTTCCGGATAGCCGACGGGGAACGACCTGGCGATGATTTCCCGATACGCCTTGCCGTCCGGGGAGACATAGAAGCGCAGCGGTTCTATCGACACGCCGGTAAAGTAGCCGGCGTAAACCACAAAGGACGACATGTCGGTTTCCGTCCGGTAGATCAGGTAGCCCGGCGCCGTCGTGGCGCGAACCGCCCGCCCCCGGTCGTTATCGAAATAGCCCGGGTTGTCCTTTGCGATGTACAAATTGGCCCGGCTCGCCACGTTCCGGAAATGATCCAGCGAATCGATCAGGCCGGCCAGAGGGGCAACGTCCGGATCCGGTTTGTACCGCCAGGTGGACACCCGGCTGGCCGCCGACCTCCCCGTTCCCGAATGGTTCACGGCCGTCGCCTTCAGGACGAGCTCGGAAACGACCGGGATCGGCGTGATGTAGCGTTTGCGGGTCGGCGAATCGCGCGGATCGCTGCCGTCCGTCGTATAGTAGACCGTATCCCCTTCGCCCGACCGGTTCAGCATGATCAGGCGGCCGTACGGCACGGTGCCGGAAGGCACGCTGGCGCTGACGCCGGTCGGACCATTCAGCACCACTTTTCCGATGGCAGGCGACGCCGCTGCGTCGTCTCCGGAGAAGACGATTTTCAGGTATTGCGTCGTTCCCGGAAATCCTTTGGCTTCGTAGGCGATTGCGATGCCCGAACCGGCAGGTTCGGTGTAAACGGCCGGGGTGATTCGGCTGTAGGTGACGTTGTCGGCGGAGATGTAAAATTGCGGATGATCGTACCCGCTCGCGGCGTTCCGGGCGTAGGCGTACACCGTAAAGGAGCGCAGCCGGCCCTTCGTCCGGTAGAGCAAATATTCGCCCGCGACTCCTCCCCGCCGGACCACCGTCCGGTCTTCCTCGTTGCCCCGAAGTTTCTCCAGGATCAGACTGTCCGAATGACGGTAGACGTGTTCCCAGTTTTGCAAATCGTCAACTTCGATCTCGTAGAAGATGGGCGTTTGACCGGTTTCCGCGCCGCTGGCGGCCGACGGGATCATGAACAGCAGCGCCCCGCAAGCCAGCAGCAGCATCCATTTCCCTTTCAACCGCATCCGCCCCCTGCACTTCCGACATCCATCCTATTTCAAAACGGGCATTTCCTCCTTGACACCGCGATTGAGGCTCGGACGGCCGATGGAGTAATAGATGAATGAAGTGCCCGCCAAATCCTCTTCCCGAAACACGTTCCGCCCATCAATCAGGACAGGTTTGCGCATCCTCGACTGCAACAATTGGAGATCCACGCCGGCAAATTCCTCCCATTCCGTCAGCAGGCACAAGGCGTCGGCGCCTTCGGCCGCCTCCAGCGCCCCGTCGCACCAGACGACCCCCTCCGGATGATACGCGCTCCGGAAATTGGGGATGGCGACCGGATCGTATGCCCTGACCTGCGCCCCGCTGCCCACGAGCCAGGCCATGATGTCAAGGGCGGGCGATTCCCGGACGTCGTCGGTGTTCGGCTTGAAGGACAACCCCCAAAGGGCCACCGTTTTTCCCCGGAGATCGCCGTTAAAGATCCCTTCCAGTTTATGGATGACCTTCAGACGCTGATCCCGGTTCACCTCGACGACCGCCCGCAGCAGCTTGAACTCATAATTGACGTGGCCGGCGATCTGGATCAGGGCCCGGGTATCCTTCGGAAAACACGAACCTCCGTAGCCGATCCCCGCCTTCAGAAACGCCGGGCCGATCCGCCGGTCGCTCCCCATGCCTTCCGCCACCCGCGTGACATCCGCTCCCACCTTTTCGCAGATGTTCGCAATTTCATTGATGAATGAAATCTTTGTCGCCAAAAACGCGTTGGAAGCATATTTGATCATCTCCGCGCTGCGGATGTCCGTCACCAGGATGCGATCGGTGAGCGGCCGGTGCAGGCTCGCGACCGCCTCCGCCGCCTCCGGGTTGTCGGCGCCGATCACGACCCGGTCGGGGTGAAAGGTGTCATGCACCGCCGTGCCTTCCCGCAAAAACTCCGGCAGCGAAACGCTGTCGAAGGGCTCGCCGGTGCGGCTGCGGATCAGCTCCCGCACGCGCTCGTTCGTGCCAACGGGAACCGTGCTTTTGATCGCGATGATCTTGTAGCCGTTCATCGCGTCCCCGATTTCGGCGGCGGCCTGCTCGATGTAGGCCAGATTCGCCTCGCCGTTGGGCAGGGACGGCGTTCCGACGGCGATGATCACAAGCTCCGACTCCCGCACCGCATGACGCAGGTCGGTCGTGTACGACAGGCGGCCGTCCGCAACGTTCCGGTCGGCCAACGCTTTCAGGCCGGGTTCGTAAAACGGAATGTCCCCGTTTTGCAAAGTGGCAATTTTGACCGGATCATTGTCGACGCAAATGACCTGGTGGCCGAGTTCCGCATAGCATACGCCTGACACGAGCCCGACGTAGCCGGTGCCAATGACCGCGATTTTCATCGGTTCCGTTCCTCCGCTTCGCATAATTGGACAATTTCGCGCCAGTCGTACTCCAGCCGGACGATATCTTCCTCGATCAGGCGTGTGCCGCTCTGCACCTCAATGATGACAAGGTCCGTTGTCGCCCGCAAGCTGTGCCGTCGTTCCTTCGGAATGTGAAGGACATCGCCGGCCTTCACGTGAACAAGCCGGCCATCGATGACCGCTTCCCCTTCCCCCGACACGACCGTCCATACCTCATCCCGAAGCTCGTGGTACTGATAGCTCAAGTTTTTGCCGGCTTCCACCACGATGCGCTTCGTCAGCACTTCACGGCCGTCCGGCCAGGTGAGATAATCCAGCACCCGGTAACGGCCCCAGCGCCGTTCCTCATACATGGGACGCTGTCCTTCGTCCTTGATGACGTCCTTGATCTGCGGGCTGGCCTCCTTGTCCGCGACCAGGATCCCGTCGGGGCTTGCCGCCACGATCACGTTGGACAGGTTCATCAGCGCGATCGGGATCTCCAGCTCGTTGATGACATGGGTGTTGTGCGAACCTTCCGTCACGATTCCCTTGCCGATGAGCGGCGTGCGGATTTCCTCCGTCAACGTGTTCCAGGTGCCAAGGTCCTTCCAGGCCCCGTCGTAGCAAACGGCGGCCATCCGGTTCGCTTTTTCCAACACTTCGTAGTCGAAGCTGATTTTTGGCAGCCGGCCGTACTGCTTCCGCATCTCTTCAAACTGGATCGGGAAGCCGTACGAAATGAGGATGTTAATCAGAAAATCCAGCTTGAACGCGAATACGCCGCAGTTCCAGAGCGCCCCCTGGCGAATCATCGTTTCCGCTTCTTCCCTGCGCGGCTTTTCGCGGAATCCGCCGACTTTTACGAAGCCGGGTGACCGATCATCCGCCGAGCCGTCGTCCGCATTGAAGGAAGAAGGCTCGGAATCCGCCGCCGGAAGGATATAACCGTATTTCTCCGCCGGCCCGGTCGGCCGGACGCCCACGAGCGCCAGATCCGCGCCGGAGACGGCGAGCACCCGGTCAAGCTGTTTCAGATGATCGAAGAACGCGTTCTCGACGTAAGCGTCGACCGGCATCACCACGATCGTTTCGTTCAGACTGACGCCTTCCACCGAATACAACCAGACGGACGCCAAGGCGACGGCCGGGAACGTGTCCCTTCGTTCCGGTTCGACGATCAGTCGGACTTCGTTGCCCAGTTGGCTCCGAATCAATTCCACCTGGGGCTGGCTTGTCGCCACGCTGGCATGTTCCTGCAAACCGGCCTGGCCGATCTGCCTCCAGACGCGCTGAATCATCGACTCCAGCCGGCCATCCTCGTTTCTCAGGATTTTCAGAAACTGTTTGGGCCGGGAATCGTTCGACAGCGGCCACAAACGTTTGCCCGAACCTCCCGAAAGAAGGACGAGTTTCATAGGATCCCTCCGTTCTGTCGGTTCGCCGCCTTCTCAAGCAACTGCGCGGACGCGATCGCCTGCGTCCAGGTGTGATAGTAGTTGGCGTTCTTGCCGTAGACGTTGTCGATCAGCACGTTCGGCTTGTCCATCAGGCAGGCCAGGATGTGGCCGTGCAACCGGGAGGTCTGCACCCGCCTGTACCGGGCAAAGCGACGAACGGCTTTCCATACCAGATAGTCGGTGTACGCGGACCACGCCCGGCTGACGGGCAGCCGCTCGCCGATTCCTTTCCGCAGCATGCGGGAGAACAACCGGATCAACCGTTGTTCCGTCCGGGTGTACAATTGCGGCCAATCCAGGCAATCCCCCGGATCGAACGCTTCCAGTTGCTCCTGTCCGGTCCCCTTTTCGATGTCGGTGCGCAGGAAACAGAGCCACTCTTTGTCCGGCGTGAGCCGGCTGCGAATCGGCCACAATTGGTGCGCCATGTCCGGACACAAATAAACGGAACACGACCGGAACTTGTCCCGGACCATCTCCAGCGAGACATGGTCGCGCACGTACAGGTGGACGTCGGGGTGCCGGTTGAACACGTCCGCCGTCCGCTCCAGTTCGCGCATGTCCCGGTAGAAGACGGTTTGCGGGAGCACCACCACGCGGTTGTGCGGATAATTCGCGACGATCTTTTCGCGCAATGTCTGGTGAACCGGATACAGGTCGCCGAAGTTTCCTCCGCCGTGCAGCACGATGATGCAATGCCGGGGAATGGACGCGCCGTCCGGGAAATCGAACACGCTGTAGCGAGCCCGCACCCGAATCCGGTGTTCCTTGAAAAACGCTTCGGTCCCTTTCATGATCAGCAGATCGCCGCCGTTTCCGTGCACCGGGTAATCGACATACCAGATGTCGGAGCCGGGCGGGATCACGTGCAAAAGGCAACGCAGCCGGTCCTTCAGCTCGGTCATCGGATGCGCGGATCGTGCCGTTGCCATCCGTTCGCTACCTTGATTGACCGCCTGGCTGACTCCCTGGCCGATGCTGACTACGGGAATGTTCATTCCGTCACACGCTCCATTGGATGTTTCGTCTGATGGGGACCGCCGGCACCCCGGCCACCAGGGTATGGGCGGGAACGTCCTTGGTCACGACCGAACCGGCGGCCACAACGGCTCCGTTGCCGATCGTGACCCCCTTCAGAATGATCGATTTGTTGCCGATCCACACATGGTCGCCGATGATCGTCGGCTTGGTTGGTTCCGCATCCCCGATGCGGTGATAATCCGTATCCATGATCGCGACGTCCCAGGAAATGGCGCAGTGCCTGCCGATTTTCACATGCTTTTTGCACATGATCTCGGTGCGCCGGTTCAGGAACGTATAGTCGCCGATTTCGATGACCGCCTCGTCGGAATCCAGGTAAAACCCGGTGTTCCGGTGCAGAATGACATAATCGCCGATGATGAGCCGGGCGCGTCTGGCTTTTGACACCGTCACCTTTCCGCAAACCCTCAGCCATTTGCCGCATTGGTCCACGTTCCGCCGGAACAGCAGACCGCGAAAAACCCGATAGCCGTTTTTCACGTAATTCCTGATGCTTCTGTCTCTCAAATTAAAATTCATACGGGAGTTACCGTCCCTCCACTCCGTACCGTCGCGACTTCTTCAATCTGGAAAGAAGCTGGAACAGAAAACGCACGTCGTCCTTGTCGTAAAAGATGGCGGTGATGGGCATCCGGAACACGACCCGCATGGCGACGATCGAAACGAGAAGGCGAATGATCGCGCCGAGGAGCAAGGCCAGGGCGACGCCGTTCAGGCCGTACGACGGCGCAAAGGCGAAGATCAGGCCGACCGTGGCGGCCAGCGCCAGCGCCTGCCGCGCCGTCACCAACCCGGGACGCCCGGCCGCATTGAACGCGGAGGCGAGAATCCACGATCCGCCGCCGATGACGCATTCCACCGCCAAGAGTCCCAAGGCGGACGAGGCTTCCAGGAACGGCTCCCCGTACAGGAGGCCGAGCAGGAACCGTCCGATCAGGATGCCGGGCACGAGCGCCAGCGCCATGAGCAGCATCGAGACGCGGAACGCCCGGCATACCGTGTCGGCAATCCGATCCCGGGTCTGCCCGGTCACCTTCGGGAAGATCACGTTCGATACGGCCATCTGGGCGGTGTTGAACACGCGGGACAACGTGTAGACGACCGTGTAAAGGCCAAAATCTTTCGGCGTCAGCAGCGACAGAATGAGAAACTTGTCGCTTTGCGCATACAACGTGCCGAGCAATTCGACGCCGTACACCCGCCCGCCGTAGCCGAACAGCCGCCGGAGCGCCGTCCGGTCCGCGAAGCGGGCCGGACGGCTTACGAACAGCTCGCTTCGCAGCCGGTACAGGGACCAGAGGACGACCGCCAGACTGGTCACCCAATAGGCGGCGGCGGCCGTGGCGACGGACAGGACGCCCGCGGCCCAGAGCGTCAGAATGCCGATCAGGTTGCCGGTCGGCACGTACAGCCGCAACCCGTTGTACAGAGGGAACCGGTCCAGGCTCTGGGCCAGCGCCGCCAGCAGATTGACGGCCAGAAGCAGCGGCAGCATCAAAAGCGTGTACCACTCCGCAATGCGGATCGCGGACGCCGAAAAATGGTCCATCAAGACGGGAAGCAAAGGGACCATGAGCGCGCCCGCCGCCAGGCCGACGGCGAGCTGGCACAGGAAGCTCGCCCGGACGTAATCCGCGGCGTTGCCGGGATTGGTTTTCATGTTGTAAATCAGGGAAGTCGGCAGTCCGAATCCGAGCAGTCCCGCCAGCAGGACCGGCCAGAACTGGATGGCCGAAAACTCCCCCTTGCCGACGACGCCGAACAGGCGGGCCGTCACGATGGACGTCACCGTGCTCACCGCCATCATCAGCAAATTGGTGGCGCCGGTATGCAGGATCGCCCGGAAGGTGCCGCGGTTTCCCGGCCTGTCGTTGCGGGTGGGTTGATGGTTCATGGTTTGCCATCCTTATCCTTTGCGCCGGAACGTCAGCGGCGGGGCCGCAGGACGCCCCTGATCAGTCCGTTGTTGTACGCGATTTTGCTGATTTGGCGAAAAATTTGGCGTTTGTCGTACAGAAACACGAGCGAAAGCAGCAGGAACACCGGTATTTTCAGCAACGACAGGACAAAGAGTTTCGGTTTCCGGCCGGAGCTCACCGCCTGGCTGACACCTTGCCAATAGATGCGGCGCAGCAGCCACCTTCGGTTTGCCCGGCTGCGCGGAATTTTGTGAAGCACCCAGGCATGGGGCGTGTAATAGATGGCGTACCGGCTGCGAATGCGTCCGATCAGTTCGGATTCCTCGCCGGACAGCAGGTTTGTGCCGATGCGGCCGAGATCCTCCCGGAACGGCTCCATCGTGTCAAAGATGGACTTGCGGAAGGCGATGTTGGCGCCGAACGGCACGGCCGGTTCGCGCATTTCCACGATTTCGTCGGCGTAGTCCAGAATGGTGTACAGCGTCCGGTTCTCCCGGGGCAACCACTGCGGCGCGCCGCCTTCCCATACCGGGTCGATCTTGCCGCCGACACAGCCGATGCGCGGATCCCGCTCGAACAGGGACACGATTTCGCCGATCCAGTGTTCGGACGCCATGGCGTCATCGTCCAGGAACAGCACATATTCTCCCTTTGCCTCGCGGATCGCGCGGTTGCGGGCGACGGAGAGGCCCAGTCGCGCTTCATGCACATAACGGACCGGCACCGAAACCATCGCCCGAAATTCTTCGACGACCTGCCGGGTATGATCGGTGGACCCGTTGTCCACCACCACGATTTCGTAGGACCCTCGGAAACTTTGCCGCAACAGACTGAGCAGGGCTTCCCTCAGATCGTCCGCCCGGTTGTGCGTGCAGATGGCCACGGTTGCTTTCATGCGTTCACCCATGCGTTCACCTCGACCTGCGGCGAACCGACGTAGGCGCCAATCGTCTGGCCGGCAATTCGGTTCCAGTCCAATTCCCGCAGTTTCTCCGCAATCCGCTTTCTCGTTTCGTCCATATCCAGCCGCATGGACTGCAAGAGCGCCCGACGCAAGCCGTCCGGATCGTCCGGATCGTACAGAATGCCGCATCCGTCGGTCACGTACTCTCCAAGCGCGCCAAGCCGGGGCGCCACGACCGGCTTGTGATGGGAAAGGGCGAGGATGGCGCTGCCGGAAGTGGTAATCTGCCTGTAGGGCAGCACGATCACGTCGGACGCCCGCAGGAAGTCGGGCAATTCATGGTCGTCCACGAAATGCGGATGCACGTAAAGGTTTCGGGCCGCGTTCCCGTCGCTCCGTTCGCCCATGAAATCCGGACGGTATCCCGGCTCGGGCTGGCCAGCGATCAACAGGCAGGCCGACTCGATCCCGAGCGACCGGAAGGCTTCGACCAGTTCCTCCACGCCCTTGTAAGGCGCGATCCGGCCGATGAACAGGAACAGAAACCCATCCGGCGGAATGCCGAACCGCCGCCGGATGTCGACGCCGGTCCCCTTGTAGGCGTCCACGTAATGGCCGTGGGGCGTTACCACCACTTTTGCCTCCGGCACGCCGAAGGTGGCGACGATCTCCCGCCGGGCCGTTTCGCTCAAAGCAAAGGCCCGATGGCAGATGGCGAGCAAAAATTTGCGCATGAGATAATCCCAGCGCGTCCTGCCCGTATGCGGCCAGATGTTGTGCACCGTCCAGAACAGCTTCACGCCTCTCATCCGGTAAAAGACCAGCAGGGAGGCAAACAGCAGCGACTTGACGAGCGTCAGGGCGAACACGGGACCGCGGTAGGTGTAACTCGGCCAATGGAAATGCACGATGTCGCGCCTGCCGGGCCGCCACACGGCGGACCGGTCGTAATGCTCCACCTGCAAGCCGCGCCGCTCGATCGACCGGGCCAACAGTTCGTTGTACTTGTTGTGCGGACTCGTCTTGGGCGACATGTAAACCGTCGGTTTCCGTACACGCCGCTCCCTGCTCCCGCCGTCCGTTTCCCCCGTCCGTTGTTTTGCCAACACCTGTCCGTACAGCTCCAGATGCTGCGCGAGTAGCGATTCCTTGGTAAATCGGCGGCAATGCCGCAAAATTTGCTCCTGCAGGGTTCGCTTCTCCTCGGCCGGCATGGCGTAGTACGCCAGAATCTTTTCCCGAATGGCTTCCGCGCTTCCCGGCGGAAACAGGAACGACTCCGGATTCCAGACAACGTCCGGAATTCCGCCCGCCGCCGCCGCGTACACCGGGGTGCCGACCTGGTAGGACTCGATAATGACGCGCCCGAACGGCTCCTCCCAGATCGAAGGGACCAGCGTGACATCGACTTCGGCCATGAGCCGTCGCGCTTCTTCGGGCTTCACCTTGCCGGTGAACACGAAGCGCGAATCGCCGCGGCATTCCGTTTGCAGCCGCTCCCGCAGGCTGCCCTCGCCGCAAACGGTCACCCGCTCCACCACCTCGCGCGGCAGCTCCCGTATCGCCATGACCAGTTCACGGACGCCTTTCTCGGGCTCGATCCGGCCGAAATACCCGACGTGCAGCGGTTTTTGCGCGAATTTCCGGGCCGCGCCGGCAATGTCGCCATCCACGGCGTTGGGAATGACCCGCCTCATCGCGTGCGGGAACAAGCCGGCCTCCGTATGGCGATGCAGCACGTGTGACGAAATGCCGATCACCGCCGCCACCCGCCGGCTGAACCGGAAGGACGGCAGACGGTAGATCCGCGCCAGCAGCGGGTTGGACAGCGGCGAGCTGACCGGCGAGAGCAGCGAATAATCCCGCAGCGTATGTACGACCGGCACCCCCGCATCGGCGCAGACTTTCCAGATTGCGGCGCCAAACCCGGACAAGTTCTGGGTATGGACCAGATCCGGGCGGATGGCGGTTAGCAGTTCCTTCACGGCCTTGAGCTGCGCCGGATTCCAGAAATCGATCAGTTTGCGGGCCGATTTCATCCACACGCTGCGTTTGCGGGAATCGCCGATCCAGTACAAATTGCAATGCGGGAGACGATGAACCGTCACGCCGTTGATCCTTTCCGTCACGGCGCCGGCCCCGCGCTTCTGCCCGCCCGTCGCGAACACATGCACCTCGCATTCGGCGGCCAGGGTTTCCGCCAAAATTTGCGTGGAAATTTCGGCGCCGCCGATGACATGCGGGGGATAAAGACTGTTGACGATCACGATTTTCATGCGATGCGCGTCCTTCCCTTCTGTCGCCACGTATCCGCTTCCGCCGTCCGGATGTCCGGCTGCGCGGCGAAAAATCCGCCCCGGACGAAGCCGATCAACAGCCAGAAATTCACGAATGCATAGGAATCGAAGTTCATCACCAGGGCCACGCTCAAGGCAAAGGCGAACCGGGCATAGGGACTGGCGCCGGCGTGCCGGAGGACCGAGATCAGAAAGCCGAACAGCAGCGAGACGCCGATCAGGCCTTCTTCCGCAAACACCTTGGACAGCAGATTGCGGGAGGTGGCCCGTTCCGGCATCAGAAACACGAGGTCATACACTTCCTTGAACTTGAGCCCCTCGCTGAAATGCCGGATCAGAAGATCCGCGAACGATCGGTAGTAAAAACCGCCCCCCACGCCAAAAAACGGGTGCTGGGCAAACTCGAGAAAGCCGATCGCCGGGAACACCAACCGGATGAAAAACGAGTTGTCCGTAAGATACAGGTGACGAAAATCGAACTGAAACCGGTCGATAAAATAGCCGCTGACCCGCAGCGTTTCCAGCAGAACGGGCACGCCGACCGCGACGGCAAAGACGCCGCCCGCCAGCAGCAGCATCATGCGAAGGCGATACCGTCTCGCAATCAGGACGACGATCAGGAGCGCCGTGAGCAGGACGGTGTAGCCGTAAGCCGAAAACGACAGCACCGTCAGCACCGCGACGCCGGCCAGCGGGATGAGCAGCATGCCGTGCCCCTGCCGGATCAGCCAGAGCATCAGCAGTCCGCCGCTCAGCAGATGGATTGCCGCCCACGAAGGCTCGCCCGACAGCATCTGGATCCGGCCACGGTAAACTTTTTCGGAGAACAGGCCGGTCAAAGCCCCGGAAAAGCCGTTGCGGACAACATAGGCGTCCGCGAGCTGCAGGAATCCGGCGAGCAGCGGCGGAACGAATCCGACCAGCAGACAGGCGGCGATTTGCTTTCGGAGGGCAGGGTCCTCCTTGCACAGCCTGGCGATGTAAAGCGACACCCGATACATCGCCAGACCGAACAGCACCGTCGCCACATGCTCCAGGCTGCTGATGAGATCTCCGTAGACGGCCGCCATGACCAGCGAATGGCCGATGCTGTAAGCGGCGAAGAGCAGCAGCCACTGATCCCCCTTGCCGAACCGGAAATCGGTGAACAGGAGAAGACACGAGGCGGCAAACATCGGAAACATGGCGACCGGACGGTAAACCGAAAAGGGCAAGTAGGGCAAGCTGTCGTACGTGATGACGGCCAGGGAAAACAGAAACAGCGAGACGATCAGCCTTTGGATGACGAGTTCGCCCGAGATTCGCTGCCTGATGGTCTTCCCCCCATTCCGTCAGGAAAGAATCCGTTCCATTTGTTGTCGGGTGACGGCGCTGCTGAACCGGCGCTGCACATACCGGATCGCATTGCGCGACATCCTTTCATTGACCGTCCGATCGTTCAACAGCATCAGGACGGCTCGGACGAACGCCTTGTCCGTTTTGCAAACGAACCATTCCTCCCCGTGTTTTGCGTCGATTCCTTCACTGCCGACCGGACTTGTCACGACCGGCACGCCCCACGACATCGCCTCCAGAATTTTCGTTTTGATCCCCGTCCCGAACAAGAGCGGGGCGATCATCAAAGCGGCATCTTCCACGAATCGCCTTACGTCGGCCACTTCCCCGGTGACGACGATTCCCGGGTACCGGTCCCGCAGCCGCAGCACTTCGGGAGGCGGATTCTTGCCGACAATGTAAAGGGACGCTTCCGGCGCCTGCCGTTTGATCGCCGGCCACAAACGCTCGCAAAAATAGACGACGGCGGAACTGTTGTGCGGAATGTCCATCTTGCCCACGAAGACCAGCTTGTTGGCGTCGTAACGGCGCGGCGCCCCTTCGTCGCGGTCCTCGGGATCGAAATTCATCGGAATGCCGTGACACGACCGGTGCCGGGTGAGCCGACCGAAATAGGTCGCCTCGGCCGGCGATGTGAACACCAGATGATGAAAGTGCGGCGCCACCTGTTTCTCGTAACGGTCCAGCAATCGGCTTTCGAAGGCCATGAGCCATTTCTGAATGAATTTCAGGTCCGCAAGCCGCCTCATGCCCCTGGGCAGTTTGTCCGCAAAGCCGCCGAACACGGACGGGATGTACCGCACCCACGGGAGCTGGCGCCTGTACCGGAGCGAGAGCAGATCGTCGTAGCTGAGCACTTTCCGTCCCGGCCCGTCGATCCCGTATTCGGCCACGCGCACCATGTCGAAGAACACGACGTCCGGCTTCTCCGCCTGCAAAAAGTCCCGGATGATCCGGCGGGTTTTCCGCCTGTAATAGGCCGCCACCTGCAGCGGCCATTTTCGGAGCAACAGCGAATAGACCGCGATGTTGAACAACTTCTCCCACAGACCCGGCAACTCCAAACGCACCAGGCGATCGATCTCGGCGGGCCGGGCGTTCAGGTTGCGTTCATCGTCCACGAACGTCATGTTGATGATCTCGGCCGCGGGATCGATCTCCTTGATTTGCCGGATATATTGCATCAGCATTTTTTTCCGCCCGTCCGTGTCAGGGAAGGGAACCCGGTTGGTGATAAAAACGATTTTCCGCATGTCCGTTCCCACCCCCGCCCCCATCAATAGGCGTCCTTGGCTCCCAACAGCACCTTGAACGTCTTGAGAATGATTTTGATATCCTGCAAAAGGCTGCGATTGCGGATATATTCCAAATCGAGCTCCACCATTTGCCGGAAGTTCAGGTGGTTGCGTCCGTTCACCTGCCACAGCCCCGTGCAGCCGCCCGGTACCGTAAGGCGAAGCTTGTCCAATTCCGTGTATTCTTCCACTTCCCTGGGCAGCGGCGGTCTCGGACCGACCAGCGACATGTCTCCTTTGAGCACGTTGAACAGTTGGGGAAGCTCGTCAATGCTCGTTTTCCGGATCCATTTCCCGACCCGCGTGATGCGCGGATCATCCTTGATCTTGAACATGGCCCCTTCAATTTCGTTCCGGCTGAGCAGTTCGGGCAGCCTCTGCTCCGCGTCCGGAACCATGGAGCGAAACTTGTACATGCGAAACGGCTTCATGTCCTTGCCGATGCGGATCTGGCTGTAGAAGACCGGACCGCGCGGACTTTCCAGCTTGATCAGAATCGCCACAATGACAAACAACGGAGCGAACAGGATGAGTCCGAGCAAGGCCCCCGTGATGTCCATCACGCGTTTGGCCCGGTTGTAGAAGGCGAGGTTCCGCTCCTTCTCCTTCGCGATCCGGTAGGCGTCAAACTCCCGAAAAACCGAAATGGCCGTTTTTTGATCAATGTGACGATCCATGTTGCCCGCTCACCTTCTCTCGCTCAAGAACCTCCTCCAGCACGTCCAGCAGTTTGTACCGGAGTTCCTGGTTGCGGAGCGCGAAATCGATGGTCGTTGCAATGTAGCCGAGTTTTTCCCCCACATCGTACCGGACGCCTTCAAACTCGTACGCGTAAACGCCCTGGGTCTCGTTCAGCTTCTGGATGGCATCGGTCAACTGGATCTCCCCGCCCGCGCCGGGTTCCTGTTCGCCCAAATATCCAAAGATCTCGGGCGTCAGCACGTAGCGTCCCATGATCGCGAGATTGGACGGGGCTTGTCCGCTTGGAGGCTTCTCCACGAACCGGTTCACCTTGTAGAGCCGCCCGAGTTTCTCAAGCGGATCCAGGATGCCGTACCGGTGTGTCTGATCCGCACCCACGGCCTGCACGCCGACAACCGAACACCCGACCTGCTCGAACTGTCGGACCAATTGCAAGGTGCACGGAACGTCCGCCTGCACGATGTCGTCGCCGAGCAGGACGGCAAACGGCTCGTTGCCGATAAAGTTTCGCGCGCACCATACGGCATGTCCCAACCCTTTCGCCTCTTTTTGGCGAATGTAGTGCAGCTCGACGCAGGAAGATTGCCGCACCTTCTCCAGAAGGTCGAATTTCCCCCGCTTTTCCAAAAGGTGTTCCAGCTCGAAGGCGCTGTCGAAGTGGTCCTCGATCGACCGCTTTCCCTTGCCGGTGACGATGATGATGTCCTCAATCCCCGATTGGATCGCTTCCTCCACAATATACTGAATGGCTGGTTTGTCGACGATGGGCAGCATTTCCTTGGGCATTGCCTTGGTTGCGGGTAAAAATCGGGTTCCCAGTCCAGCCGCCGGGATAATCGCTTTTCGTACTTTTTTCATCCGGATTTCACCCTTACCCCATCTTTGTGATGAACTTTGCTACGAGATCTTTGCTGACGAAAAAACTGGGCATCTAACCCACCCTCACGTCACACCCTCGACGATGCACGTCTAAGGTCGATCGACCCACAGCATGACCGAGTGCCTCCAGTGATAAAGGAGCAGGAGACATTTCCTTCCTTGCCTCGCAAGGACAAGCCTGTGAAGTTGTGATTCAGCGCCCGGCGCCGTTGAGCACGGCGCCGATCAGCGTCGTGTTGCTGCGCGCCAGGCAAGCTTTCGCCTTCAGCGCCGCGTCCGGACTCACCTTGCCTGCCCGAAGGACCAAAAGGGCACCGTCGCATTGGCCGGCCACCTCCAGCGCATCCGTCACGGACAAAAGCGGCGGCGTGTCCACGAAGACGATGTCGAACATTTCCTTTGCCGCCCGAAGCAGCTCCGCCATCGACGCCGACCCCAAAAGTTCCGGCGGATTCGGCGGAATCGGTCCGGAACCGATGAGCCACAGGTTGTCGACCGACGTGGACCGGATCGCCTCGTCGAGATCCCCGCGCTCGTCGAGCAACGAGCTCAGGCCGATGTCGTTCGGCACCCCGAACATGCGGTGCAGCGCCGGTGTCCGCAGGTTCGCATCCAGCAGCAGCACGCGCCGGTTCGCCCGGGCGTAGGCGATGGCCACGTTGGCCGCAACGGTGCTCTTGCCTTCGCCGGGCAAGGCCGAGGTGATCATGATCGCGGTCAATCCCATGCGCCGCGCCGAAAACTCGATGTTGGTCCGCAAAACGCGATACGCTTCGAAAGCGGCCGACATCGGGTTGATTACGGCTATGGGCTCCCGTTTACGCATCGAACGTAACATGCCGGTTCCCCCCCGCCGAAGTCGTGACGCCCGCCGACACACCGGCCTCCCGCCGATCCTTCCGCTTCATCCGGGGTATTTCCGCAAGCACCGGCAGTTCGAGGCGGGCAAGAATGTCCTTCTCGGTCCGCAGGGTGCCGTTGAGCCGGTCCAGCAGGAAAGCGATGACGGATCCAGCCAGCGCAGCCACCACGAAGGCGATGACGACGTTCCGGATCGGCCGGGGCGATTCCGATGAGACATCCGACGGATCGGCCCAGTTCAGCACGAACACGTTGTCGATTTTCATCAGCGTTTTGATTTCCCGCCGAAACACGTCGGAGACGGCGTTGGCCATTTGGGCCGCCCTTTCGGGTTGGGTATCGACGGCGGAAATGGACATGACCAAGGATTCGTTGACGGAACTAACCCTGATTTTTGCCCTCAGTTCCCGAACCGTGGCTTGCAATTCCGGATGCCGTTCGACGACTTTTTCCAGAATGCGCGGTGTCCGGATGATTTCCTTGTACGTCTTGATCAGCATCATGTCGGACGTGATGGAACCCGCATCCGGCGTTGCCCCCGCACGATCTTGCGCGCTGTGCCGGTTCACGATGAGCTTCGCGGATGCCTCGTATTGCGGGACCATACGGTAGGAGTAAAAACCGGCCAATGCGCAGCAAACGACGGTGATCAGGAGGATCAGCCACAGCTTCTTCCGGATCACGCTCCAGTAGTATTGAATTTCCAACATGTTTCCCCCGGTTTATTCGTCAGAATTTTCTGATTAAAGGGCGGCAAGTCCACCGGTCATCGTCCATCGCTCCCGCCGGTGAACGAAGATTTTGTAGAATCCGATCGCAAAATCAATTGTAAATCGATTTTTTCTGTAAAACTATTACACGGCAGGAGGTTTTTTGCTGCCACCGCAGTCGTATCCCTCCTGCCGCTTGCGTATCCGTCCGGATTACACTTTCGTGTCAGATGTCCGGTTTTTCTGGTCAACCGATTGGGTTTCGCGAGGCGAATAGGCGGCCAACCCCCGCGCCTGCGCATACAACGCCGCCTGTGTCCGGTCGCTCAGATTCAGTTTCTGAAAAATGCTGCTGACGTGCTTTTTCACCGTAAATTCGCTGATCATCAGTTCTTTCGCCATGGCGCTGTTGGACAGCCCCTTGCCCAGCGAGGCCAGCACCTCCCGCTCCTTCGGCGTCAGCCGCTCGAGCGGATCGTCGGCCTCCTTCAGGAACAGCGTTTCCAAAAGTCCCTGGTCGAAATATTTTTTTCCCTTTTCGATCATCTTGATGGCAAGCAACAGTTCCTCCGGCATGGCATCCTTCAGAACATAGCCGTCGGCGCCGCATTCCTTCGCCCTCTGGACGTCCGCCCCCGAGGCCGACGATGTCAGGATCAGGCAGCGACAGGAAAGCGAACGAATCCGCTCGACCAAGTCAAACCCGGAGCCGTCTTCCAGCCTGATGTCCACGATCGCCAAATCGGGTTTGGTTTGGCGAATCAACTGGACGGCGTCTTCGACAGAATCCGATTCCCCGACGAGTTCGATCCCTTCCGCCTTGGCCAGAATTGCAGCCAATCCTTTTCGGATCAAGGGATGATCATCCACGACGACAACTTTCATGACGAATCACCCCATTTTCGAATTTTGGTCGGTCAGTTGCGTGCATGCGAAAGCGGCAGCCAAACGTGTATCCGGGTCCCGCTCCCTTTGCTGCTGACAATCTCGAATTTTCCGGCCAGCGAAACGGCGAGGGCGCGCATGTTGCGCAGACCGAATCCGGCGTCCGCCCTGTCCGCCTTTTGCGAAGACGGATCGAAACCGACCCCGTCGTCGACGATGGACAATTTCACCTGGTCCGGTTCCAGCGTCAACCGAACGTCCACCACGGTGCACGAACCGTGGCGAATGGCATTCCCCACCCCCTCCGCAATGATTCTGTACAGCGCATTCTGATGTTGGACGGTCAAGGAAGCGTCGGCGGCCGGTGCGCTGAAGCGAATCCGGACACCGTTCAGCCTCGCCATGCGGGCGAGAAAGGATTCGATACTTTTGATCCAGGCCGTTGTGGCCGTTTTGCGCGAACTCAAACGGAAAATGGCCGCACGCAACTCCCGCGCCGCCGTGGTCGCAGCCTCCTGAATTTCCAGCAACTGCGCCAGTTTCTGTTCTTCCGTCAGGTGATTCCAATCGCTGCGCAAGGAGTTTATGGCGTAGACCATGCCAAACAGATGATGGGAGACACGATCGTGCAGCTCCTCGGATATCCGGTTGCGCTCTTCCATCAACAAACGATGCCACTCGATTCGCTTGACCATCGTGACCATCCCCTTTCCTGTTTGTGTGAGCCTCATCAATCTTTCGACATATTCCCCCATTCATAGCAACGTCCTGCATTTTCAACATAATGTGAGAGCATAGACACGAAAATGCCTCGCGAGTACCGTTTTCTGTCGTCAAGCTTTTCGACCCGGACGCGACCATGGTCATAAAAAAAGAAGGAGCCGCTGCTGCTCCCTCTCCGTGTAATTTTCATGTATGCGCTTTAAAGCCAATCGAATCGAGTGATTGAAAAAAAGTGAGAACCTTCCATTTCGTTCATGACAGAATTGACCGGGGATGGTGCCTTTTTCCCATTGTTGCTCATTCGGCAGGAGATGAAATTTTTCTCATGGCGGATTAATAAATATTACCGAAACGGTCCATAGGATCCGATTCATGAGGTCAATACCCTGTCTCCTTTGGTTATGGGATGGGAAATCACCAGAAACTCAATCTCCCGATCCGTGGGGTTCTTGATTTGATGAGGGGTTTGCGGAGGAACTTCCACGCCTTCATGCGCATTCAACTCATGAATTTCGCCGTTGTAATAGGTGACGCGCGCGCCGCTGGCGCCGACGGGGTGTCCCAGTGCAATGGCGCCGCCGTTCACGTTGACTTTGGCGGGGTCGAGCCGACGGCGTTCGGGCTCCGTTCACAATGTAGGTTGACATCACCGATATCCCTTTCCAAATTAAAGTTGAAAAATTGCGGTTTTGATCGAAAACGCTTTCTTTTTTTGAAAAAAAACATACAATTGTGAAATAGAGCAGGTGAGATCCAACACAACCGATTGAACTTTCAGTTACAAAACAAACCGGATTCTAGACTACGGTCTAATTTTAATTTACAATAGACGAAAATCGGGTGTCAACATTGAACGAGGTGAACCACTTGCATTTGTTTGATGACAGAAACAAACAACGCAGAGGAGAAGTGACGCGGAAACACATTCTGGAAACCGCCCTGAAGCTGTTTGCTCAACATGGGTACGACCGCGTGACCGTCGATGAAATCTGCAAAAAAAGCGGAACTTCCAAGGGTTCCTTCTACCAGCATTTCAGCGCAAAATCCGATATCTTTTTTATGAAATTTCTGGAAGCCGATGACTATTACGCTCAGGTCATGGAATCAATGCCGGAGGATCTGGATGTTTACGAAAAGATGTCAATCTTTTTCCGCAAAGCGTTGTGCTTCCTCAATCAGGAGATGGGAAAAGATTTGATGAAGGTCATGTACAGTTCCGCACTGACGTCGAACGAGCACAGCTACTTCCTGAACGAGAAGCGCAAGCTGACCCACATTTTTATCTACTTTGCCAGGGAAATCCTGAAAAAGAAACAAATCGAACCAATGGAATACCGGATACAAGAAGTGCTATCCATCCTGACACAATGCATGATGGGCATGATTTACCACTGGTGCATACGAAAAGACGAAAGATCCTTGGAAGATCACGCCAAAGACGCCATCGTGGTTATGATCGAAGGGTTGAAAAATTGGAACATGGCAGATCAAACCGATGCTCGGCAGGCCATACTCGTTGAATAGGCAGCCAGACTTTCACCGTAGAGATGACGCCCATGGTGGGCGTACCCAAAAAAAGACTGCCGACAGGTTCTGTCGACAGCCTGGGCTGAAGAAACTCTTCAGCCTTAATTTGATTTAAGCGAAAATTCCATTGTTATTTCCGTATGAATGTGGTGTGATCAGAAGTCATGGCCATCTTTGATTATGTTGCATTTATTTCTTTAAGATAAGATCCCGGCTTTTTCGAGCGACATATATTCCTCTTCCACTTATTCCTTGATCGTCATATTCAACATCCAATCCTGCTTCATGGAATGCGTTTTTAAGTTCATCCACTGTAAAAAGACCCAGCTTATGTTCTTCTGAAAAATATTCAATCCCGGCTTGATTCCCAAACAGATAATCGAACCTAACGATTGAAATTTTATCAAGTTTTTGTGAATGAGACATCCTGCATAACTTCGTATCGTTAAGCTCTGCAGTAATGATATCTACCCGTCCATCATTCCATTCTTCTGGAGTAAACCAAGGCTCTACCAATATGATTCCATTGTCATTTAAATGTCTTTAAAGCATCCAAGGGTTCTGACCACATTGTCCAAGGTCTGAACATATCCGATTGAACTGAACAAACACATCACGACATCGTACTTTTTGTTCAGTGTAAAATTTGTCATGTCGGCAACGTAAAAATTCCCTTCGGGATTTTTACGCTTGGCAATAGATATAAACTCAGGATTCAGGTCAATTCCGTCAATCAAATATTGGTTCTTTAAATAAAAGGCATATTGTCCCGTCCCACAAGCTACATCCAAGATCGTTCGGCAATTTAATACATGTTTCGCTATGTAATTTCGAATCAGCTCTGCTTCACGTTTGTAATCCTTGAAACTGTATATCACATCGTAGTATTTGGAAGATAAACCAAACATCCTGCTTTCACTTCTTTCTTCATTTGTGCTTAGAGGGCAATTACGCATGACGTTCTCTCAAGTATTCCAGAATCCCCATGATGACCTCCTTTTCCTTGCTGACAAAATCGCCTTAACCCGCCGCGGCCGGAGCCCGGTCGAAGCAGCGGTATTGCACGGCCTCCGCCACATGCTCGGCCTCGATGCGCTCGCTGCCCGCCAAATCGGCGATGGTGCGGGACACTTTCAGCAAACGGTCGTGTGCCCGGTGGCTGAGTCCCAACTGGGTGTACAGCCCGTACAGCAGACGCTTCGCTTCCCGGGAAAGAACCGCATGTCGTTCCAGCATCCGCCCCTGCAGCTCGCTGTTCCAACGAATTCCCGTTCCCTTGTAGCGAACCCGCTGCATCTCATACGCGTCCATCACCAGACGCCTCGCTTCGGCGGATGTCAGCCGTTCCCGATCCGGCAGCGGTTCCGGCGGATGTTCGTTCTGCCGCGGCAACTCCACCTGCAGATCGATCCGGTCCAGGAACGGTCCGGAAATGCGCGAACGATACCGGAGGATGGCACCTTCCGTGCAGGTACAAGCCTTGTCGGGGGTGAAGTCGCCGCCGAATTTGCCGCAGGGGCACGGATTCATGGTCGCCGCCAGCAAAAATTGCGCCGGAAACCGGCAAACCGCGCGCGCCCGCCCGATCGTGACTTCCCGATCCTCGAGCGGCTGCCGGAGCGTCTCCAGCACGGCACGCGGAAATTCCGGCAACTCGTCGAGGAACAGCACGCCATGATGCGCCAACGTCACCTCGCCCGGTTTCGGCACCGATCCGCCCCCGACAAGACCGGCCGTCGAAATCGTGTGATGCGGGGCGCGGAACGGCCGACGGCGGATCAGGCCCGCCCTGGGCGTGTTCAGTTTCCCGCTGGCGCTGTAAATTTTCGTGACCGTCATCGCTTCCTCGTCGTCAAGCGGCGGAAGCAGGGTGGGCAGCCGGCGGCACAGCATCGTTTTGCCCGTTCCCGGCGGGCCGACAAACAGCAGGTTGTGCATGCCGGCCGCCGCCACCATCAGGGCGCGCTTGCCATGCCGTTGGCCCCGGACATCTTCGAGATCGCAGGCGTCGTCCGCCGCCGAATCGCCCTCCTCCGGAGCGCCTTCGGCCAACAGGTCCGGACGGACGGTTTCGGCGCCCCGCCCGTTCCAGGCGGACAGCGAATCGAGAACGGCCACCTCAATGCCGTCGATCAAACAGGCCTCGGCCGCGTTGAACCGGGGAACAATGACCCGCTTGAGCCCGGCGGCCCGCGCCGCTTCCACCATCGGCAACACGCCCGGCACGGGCCGAACCTCGCCGCTCAGAGACAATTCGCCGATGAGCAGCGTGTCCCGCAGCGCAGCCCCGTTCCACTGTCCGCTGGCGCTCAAAATGCCCGCCGCGATTGCCAGATCGAACGCGCTGCCTTCCTTGCGCACATCCGCCGGCGCCAGATTGACCGTGATCCGCCCGAGCGGAAACGTCATGCCCCCGTTCAGGATGGCGGCTCTCACGCGTTCCACCGATTCACGCACCGCCGGGTCGGGCAGGCCGACGACGCTGACCATCGGCAGCCCCGGAGACAGGTTCACCTCCACCTCGATCAACGTCCCCGCAATACCGACCACGCCCGCTCCGTACATTTTGACAAACATAAAAACACCTCCCGCGGAATTTTTCCGAGAAGGTGCTTCCCCCTCATCCTTATCCAAATGTTCAATCCTTCCATTTTCCATGCAATTACAGTTTATCTTTGCCATCCCTTCGTTGTCAACGGGCCACAGATCCGCAACTGCTTCACCAGATCGGCCGGAGCCACGCCGTCCCGCCACGACGCGCTAAACCGCATCCGTTACTTTTCCGTCTTTCATCCGAATGATGCGATCGGTGGCCGATGCCACCGCCGGGTCGTGCGTGACGATCACCACGGTCACTTGCTTTTCTCGGTTGATCTTGCGGAGCAACGTGACGATCGCCTCCGATGTCGCCGTGTCCAATGCTCCGGTAGGCTCATCCGCCCAGATGACGCCGGGTTGATGGACAATGGCCCGGGCAATGGCCACCCGCTGGGCTTGTCCTCCCGACAGTTCATACGGCATGGCTTTCCATTTGTCCGTGAGCATGACTTCTTCCAACGCCGCCTTTGCCGCTTCGCGGGCAACGGACCTTTTGACGCCCTGACTGATCAGCGGCAAAGCCACGTTATCGAGCACATTCAACACCGGAATCAGATTGTATTGCTGATAGACAAAACCCATGAATTTGAGCCTGAGCGCGGAGACGTCCTTTTCCCGCATTTGGTGGATGGGGTGACCGTCGAACCAAATCTCGCCGCCGTCCGCCGGCTCAATGCCCGACAGTGTATACAGCAACGTCGTTTTGCCGCAACCGGACGGCCCCATGATGCTCACCATTTCGCCCTTCCGGATGTGCAGATCGACCCCGGACAAGGCGACGGTTCGTGAAGTCTCCGTCATGCCGTAACTTTTGTGAACCGCTTTGGCCACGATCATGTTGCAAAGTCCCCCTTTCGCGTCACTCGGTCCGACCGATCCGGATTCGTTGGAGTCCGGCGGTGCTGAAACGGTTGAACAGCCAGACGAAGATCAGGAGTCCGAGGAGGAGACCCGTCACTTCCCCATACGGGAACGAAAACCGAACCCCCATCCAGGCCAGGTTCATCAGCATCTCGGCGCCCAGCCGACCGACCGCAATGCCGCTGATCAGCCCGACGAAACCGATCAGGCAGCCTTCCGCGAGAAACATTTGCCTCAATGCCTTTTGACCGACCCCCATCTGCCGCAACATCACCACATGGGCGGCACGCTCCTGAATCGATCGGATTTGCACCACATAGAGGCCAAGCAGCGCCATCAACATCATAAATGCCATGATGTACGAAAACAGGGTGAATTCCGCTTGCACAATTTTCGTGATGACGGCCTGTTCCTCGCCGGGCGCACTGACCGTTACACCGGCGGTTTTGGTGAAGTGATATTTCAAGGTCCTGACGGCATCCGCCGCCGTCGCGTCCGAATCCGTCAACTGGAACAGCGCGTAGCCTTTCGGATCCCCGGGCCACTTGTACGCGCCGTTGGTGTTGTACTTTTCGTAGAGTTGATCCGCCACGATGAAAACCCTGCCGTTCAAGCGGTTATCCTCGCCAAGGGTGAATGTTCCTGCGATCGTGACCCGTTCTTCCCCGATCAGGTTTTGCTCTTGCCCTCCGCCTTTCAGAAGGCGAAGCGGGACCTGATCGCCCGCCCGGTAGGTGCCGGCCAATTGGTCATCCACGAGAATGACGGACGCTTGTTCCTTCAATGCCCGAAAGACTTCCGCATCGCTCGCAAATTGCGGCGCGCGGGAGGTGAGCGGGAGGGCGTAACCATCCCCTTGCCACTTTGCCCAAACCACTTGCGAATACGCCCATTTGGCCCCATTCGTCGGCGGAGTGATTTCCGTCAGCGCAAGGGCGTCGTCCGGAGAGGAAACGAGGATTCTGTACGTATCCAAATAGGCCGCATGATCGACGATCTCTTGCACATCCTTCATATGGACGGCCAGCAGATCCTTTTCCCGGTCGTCATCATAAGGCGCGTAGGCGTCGGCCGCCAGAAACGAGTCTTTCCGGTTTGCGGCCGCGTAATCTTCCACATTGGAAGCGAAACTGATCATGATGATCAAACAGCCGGACAGCACCGTGAACAATAGCACGAGGCCAAACGAACGATGGAACCGCAGATTCGGATACTGCGAGCCCAGCGTGACCGCCAAACGATCCAGCCGCCGGTGCGGCATGACGGAGACGGCCCGTCCCAGCCAGGGCATCAGGAGAAACATCAGATAGGCGATCGCGGGGATGCCCGCCAGCCAACTGGTGATCGAACCGAACACCTTCGCGCTCAGCCGATCGGCATCGGAGAGCCCCTCTTTGGCGAAATAATTGAAATAAATGAACGCCGCGATCACCAGAAGACCGCCCGCAATTTTGAGCCACCGCATCCGTTCCGGACGAATCGGTTGATCTTCCTTGCCCAACAAGTGCAAGATGGACGTACGCTTGATGAACCGCCCGACGAGTCCTGCGACGGCGAGGAAAACGACAAACAGGGCCAGCGCGATCCAGGCCGTTCCCGTCACATCCACGTGGGGGTGGATGGGGTAGGCGAAGGCGGTATATCGTTCCAGCAATTGCCGGACGTAAAAGACGTTCATCGACAACAATCCGAAACCAAGGATGTTGCCGAGCACAACGCCCGTGATGGTGATGACCGCGCTCAGGATTGCACACTCGCTCATAAAAATGACCCAGCAGTCGCGGTTGCTCAGGCCAAGGGAGCGCAGTACGCCAAGCTCATATTTGCGCCTTTCCTTCAATATGTTGAACAATTGCGCGAGCAGCAGCATGCCGGCGAACAGGGAAACGGCGACAAAAAACAAAAACGGAGGCGTGAATATGCTCTCCACCGCCGACATGTGCGACAGCGCTTCTTTTTTGACGGGACGCTCGATGAGATCCGTAAAGAAGGAACTGCCCGGCAAGGAGGAGTACATCTCGTCCGTCGCCAGCAACAGGCCGTGGGCGCTTCCTTCCGGAACGCCGAACAACCGGTGCGCCAGCCGGACCGAGAGGATGACCGTCCCTTGCGCCCGTACGGTCCCGCGAAAACCGGTCAATCCGCTTTCTTCCGCCACATCCCGAATCGTGACCGGCACTTCCTGTCCGGCAAACGAGACGACCATGGTGTCTCCGGCGCCGAGTCCCAACCGCCGCGCCAGCGGCTCCGATACAATGGCTTCTTCCGTTTTCAGGGGAGCCGTCGACCACAGCGGTTGTTGCGGTTCGAACGTCCGGGCTTGCCCAAAATCAAATCCCAGCGCCAGGATGCCGTCTTCCCGGATTTCCTCGCTGTCCCCGCTGTGCACGGAAACGACCTGGGACACGTAAGGAAGGCTGGCGATGTTCCGGGTTTGCAGTTTCTTCCGGACACTTTCAATCTGATCCCCGGTCAACGCCGTTCCGAACCGCGAAGTAATCTCTGTGCCAATGACGCCAAAATGTTTTTTCTCCCATTGCGCTTTACTGTACGTAATGGAAGAAATGACAAAATAACCGGAAAAAATGAGCACGACGCCAACAGACCCAATGAAAACGTTGCGCAGCGTTTGCCGCATTTGGGCGGCAAAATTTCTCGCCCCCATTTTCCAGAATACGCCCATGACCGCCCCTCCTGCCCTGCCGACGCCATCTCCTTTGTCTGCCGGCCTCGGCAGGGTGAACTTCCAACCTTTGATTGCATGATTCTATATATATAACGAGAAAGGTATGCGATATCGTTCCGTAAAATTGAAACAAACTGAAAACATTAACCACTTTGCTTTTTCCGCAAATTCAAAAAACAAACGATCATCGCAGTCGCGGTCAGCCATGAACCTTAATCTTGGTTAAATTTGCGAATCGTGATGTTCGTCAAATCGTCTCCGGGTTTGAAAGACACGGCATACTTCAGCGGCCCGAGCTCCCCGCCGGAAAAAGCGTTGGCGTTGAGGACCACGCTCCGGTATCGGTACCCCGCTTCATCCAATGCCGCCTGAATGCGCCGTGCCGCCTCCCGCACCTCCTCTTCCGTCAGCACGCCCGCATCCAGCACCACCTCAATCCGCAATTCGTCCGCCACGGGCAAATCCTTGTGCCAAACCGCATCGTTCGGCAATTCGCCTTTCTGCACTTCCAGGTAGACCCGCACGTCCCGCAAGGCGGGGACCTTCGGCTCAAGCAGCGCCGTCATTTCCGCCGCCGCCTCGGCGCCGAGCCGCTCCATCGTCTCTTCATCCAGGCGGTCCATATAAATCCCGTCCAACACGACCCGCGGCATCCAGGCGCGCACCGCGAACCGGTACTCCGCCGCCTTCCCGTCCTCCGCCACGCTGCCGACGGGGACGACCCGGAATTCATAGGCGGACGATTTGAAGTTGTAAAACCCATCCCGTATGCGAAACTCTTCGTCCGGATACGTCTCGGCCAGATAGGTCCGCAGCTTCTGCGCCGCCAGCCATTTGTTCACCGGATTGCCGTTGTACGCGTCGTACACAAGCAAGACGCCAAGAGACAAAAGCACGGCCAGGACCGCGGGCAGCGTCTTTTTGCGGGCGGCGAGCCAGACGACGGCCAGTCCGACAAAGGCAAACAGCGTGTGCAGCCCGGCCCCGAGCAGGGAGCCGCCCAGCGCCGTCAGCACGAAACGGAAGAAACCCGTATCCCTTGCGGCGCCCTCCGCGCCGCCCTGCCACCAACCGTGCATCGTATCCGCGAACAACCAAAGAAAAATCGGCACAAAGGCGACGAGCAGAACAAACCGCACATCCCGGTAAAAAAGAAACGTCACCCCGCCGAGCACCGCATACCACAAAATAAACCCGAAGCTCCCTCCCATCATCGACGTGCTGATCGCCATAAAGAAGGAGACGGCCACAAGGATGAACTGCATGACCGACAGCTTGCGCCGGATGTTGCGCATCATCGCCTCGTAATCCGCCGCCACATTCGGCATCGGCGCCGGAAGCGGCTTCCTCCCCTGCTCAAGCAGTTGTTGATACTCCGGATTGTCCCGGGCTTGCTGCTCAAGCCACCGCACCGTCTCCTCACGCAGCAGTCCTTCGCTGTAAAGCGGGAGCAAATCTTCGATGATGGAACGGGTCACGTTGCGATCCATCACGCTTCCCCCAATTCTTTAAGAAGTTTGAGCTTCGCACGATAAAAGATGACCCGGGCGTGTTGTTCACTGATGCCGGCCAGTTCGCCGATTTCCCGAAACGACAGTTCCCCGTATAGGCGAAGCAGCACGATGTCCCGCTGCGGTTCCTCCAGCCGCCGGATGGCATCCAGCAGCCTTCTCTGCAGCTCATTCCGCACCACCTCTTCCTCGGGCCCCGTTTCACGAACCGGCGCGGCGCTATTCGCCAGTTTATCCGCCAATCGGGCTTTGTAGCGTTTGGACCGGTAATAGCGATTCAGTTTGTTGCGGGCCATGCCGAACAGCCAGGTCGCGACGCTGGATCTCCCGGCGAACGAGCGCGCGCCCCGGAGGGCGGCATAGAACACATCCTGCGCCAAATCTTCCGCCGCTTCCCTGCTGGACGTGTTCGCATAGAAGTAGGCCACCAATTTCGGATAAATTTCGCGATACAGTTGTTCCAGTTCCATGCGGTCCCCCCGCCCGGCTCCCCACCCGGTTGGTTCATCCTGACTTATTTGTACCACGAGCAGAGAAAACGTTACAAAAAAAATGCGAAAGAGGCGCAATCGGGCAGGAACTTGATCCCGTAATTTGTCCCCCCCCCCTCGGCGAAGTGGATGACAGGTGTCATCTTCATTTGTTGATACATGTGAATACCGTCACGGAACGGCTGAATCTAAAATGAAATCGACTTACAAGATATCGTTGGAGTGAGGAAACGTTGACGGTTAAAAGGAGCAGAAGCCGGATCCGCTTGCTGGATATCTTGCGCGGATTCGCCATCTTTGGAACGTTGGGGACCAACATTTGGCTTTTTGCCCATCTGGGAGATCTGTCCTGCCTGTTCACCTATAATTTGCAGTGGTGGACTTCGGTGGACCATTTCCTGAGGGTATTGGTTCTGTTTCTTGTCAACGGCAAGTTTCTGGGGATGCTCACCATCCTGTTCGGCGCCGGACTGGAGCTGAAATACCGCCAGTCGTTGCGGAAGAACGCCCCCTGGCCCGGCACGTACCTGTGGATTTGTCTCTTTTTATGGATGGAAGGGTTCATCCACTTTGCGCTGGTGATGGAATACGATATTTTGATGAGCTATGCGGTCTCCGCCATCATCGTGTCTTTCATCTTGCGGGGCGGCGACGGGAGAATCAACCGGGTGCTGAAAATCTTGGGCAGCCTGTATGTCTGCGTCATATTGTCCATCCTGTTGCTCGAAATCTACATGCAACTGGCCGGCGCCAACGTGTCATTGGGAAGCATGGACCAGATCGCCGCGCTGTACCGGGAAGGCACCTGGCTCGAGCAGGTTGCCTATCGTCTTTCCCAATTTGCGATTCTCCGGATCGAAGCCGTGATGGTCATTCCCCTGAATGTTATCCTGTTTCTGGTCGGTATTCGCCTCATGCGTGCCGGCGCTTTTTCGCCCGACGACCGCGGCCGGCGCATTCGCCGCAACATGCTCCGGGTCGGTCTGGGGCTGGGGGCGCCGCTCAATCTGCTCCTCTTCGTTTCGGACGGGGTATTTGATCTGAGCATCCGCTATCTCTTTGCGCCCCTTCTGTCGCTGGGCTACATCGCCTTGATCGCCAGGTGGTTGGAGAAAAGCGAAAACCTCAAGGTATGGCGTTATGTCGAAGCAGCCGGTAAAATGTCATTGAGCTGCTACGTGCTGCAAAACATCGCGGCTTCCTTCCTCTTTTACGGATGGGGATTGGGATGGGGAGGCCGGCTTGGCAGTCCGGCCGTCATTTTCGTCTGGCTGTCCGTCTGTTTGGCACAAGCCGTGTTCGCCAAATGGTGGATCGATCGAATGAAGCTCGGCCCCATGGAATGGGCGCGAAAATTCATCCTCAGACGAGTTGCGGCGAATTGACGGCGCCCGGGAGGCGTTAATCGGCATGAACGGGATCCGGTTCAAGATCTACCCGCCGGGCCAAATGCAACGCTATTTGTTCCTCGACATCATCGTTTGCATCTTTCTGTTTTACCAGGTCCTTACCGCCGAAAGCCGCATCGGGCTTTTCGGCACGTTGCTTTTGCTCGCGCTCTTCCTGGCTTTGTTTTATGCGGGGCTTTGGTACAGGGACTGGCGGCTGCTTGCGACCGTGCTCGCCGGCTGCGGGCTGATAACGGTCTTTGCGGTCTATTACAACCAGTGGATCCTGCTCTTTGCGACTGTGTTCGCCGATTTTCTCGGCCGCGTCCGGTCCAGGCTGCATTTGGCCGCCGGGCTCGCGGCCCTTGTCGGCATGTACGCGGTCACCAACCACGTGTTGCATCAGGACGCCCTCCATTTTCTGCATACCGCGCACCTGCCCTTTTTAATCATTCAACTGGCCATTCCCTTCGTGGTGCGCACGCTCGAAAAATCCGAATCTCTCAAACGCGAACTGGCCTCCGCCAACGAAAGAATCGCGCTGTACGTTCAGGAAGAAGAACGTCACCGCCTGGCGAGAGACCTCCACGACACGTTGGGGCAGACGCTGACCATGATCAAGGTCAAAAGCGAATTGGCCATGCGCACCATGGACAGGGATCCGGAACGGGCCAAACGGGAGATGCAGGAGGTGGTTCGTTCTTCCCGCATCGCCTTGAAGCAGGTGCGCGATTTGGTCACGGCCATGCGGCACGTTCCCCTGGAGCAGGAGCTGGAGCTCGGCCAAACGTTGCTGACCGAATCGGGGATCGAGTTCGAGCTCAGAAACACCGCGGACAGGCCCCCCTTGTCCAAAGTGATGGAAACGATGCTGGCCCTGGCCGTCCGGGAAAGTTTGACGAACATCGTCAAGCACAGCCGAGCGAAGCGTTGCGTGATCACGGAACATTACGCTGACGGGTGGTATTATCTGCACATCGAGGACGACGGCATCGGGATGACGGGCGACCAACCGGAGGGGCACGGCCTGTCGACCATGCAGGAGCGCATGCGCCTGCTTCAGGGCGAAGCCCGCATCGGCCCGTCGCCGGCCGGCGGCGTCAAGGTGACGCTCGCCCTTCCGGTGCGTCCGGCTGCGGAGGAGGGGAACGCATGATTCGCATCGTCATTGCCGAAGACCAACAGATGTTGCTGAGCGCATTGGGGTCGCTGATCCAGCTTGAGGACGACCTTGAAGTCATCGCGCAAGCCGCGGACGGCCGCAAAGCGCTGGAGGCGATCCGGACGCTCCGGCCCGACATCTGTTTGCTGGACATCGAGATGCCCGGCATGAACGGATTGGACGTGGCCGAGGCGGTCAAACGGGAGAAGCTGGATTGCAAAATGATGATCGTCACCACCTTTTCCCGGCCGGGGTATTTGCAAAGGGCCATGGCGCTGAAAGTCGAAGGGTACTTGCTGAAGGACGAGCCCATTGAATTTCTGGTGGAAGCCATCCGGAACGTCCATCAGGGGCAAAGGGTGATCAGCCCCGACTTGGCCGCCTTTCTTTTTGAGAAGGAAGAAAATCCGTTGTCGGAGCGGGAACGGGAAGTGCTGCGCCTGGCGGCGGAAGGAAAAACGACGGACCAGATTGCGGGCACCCTCTATTTGACAAAAGGAACGGTACGAAATTATTTGTCGTCGGCGATTCAAAAACTGGAGGTGCAATCCCGACATCAGGCGGTGAAAAAAGCAGCGGAAAAAGGGTGGATTTGACCTTTGGGCCCACAAACAATCGCCCGCCGCGCCAATAGCGCAGCGGGCGGTTGCCGTTTTTTCGGATGGTGGCCTGACCTAGGGGGTCAAATATTGCCGATACCGTTCATAATGCCCGTGGACAATGGGCCGGAAAGCGCCTTTGATGATCAAACCCCGTGATAGGCAGAAACTATAAATAAATTTGATATTTTCATATGTAGAAAGCTTTGAAAACACTCACGCCTCGCCCGGACGCTCCAGCGTCAGGCGCCCCAGCTTGCCCCCGCGCAAATCCCGCAGCAGCACACCGGCCGCCTTGCCAAGGTCCACCCGCCCGCCGCCGGCCAGACAGCCCCTCCGCCGGCCGATCTCCTCGAGCAGCCCGGAGACGGCGGCCAGATCCGGCAGCGCGTCCGGCACCTGCGCCAAACCGTACCGCTCCCGCAACGTGTCCCCGTAATGCGTCGCCAGGTACCGCAAGACGTAGCAGGCCACCTCTTCCACGGGCAGGATCTCCTCGCGAATCGCGCCGGTGGCCGCCAGGCGGTATCCGACCTCGGGATCCTCAAATTTCGGCCACAGAATCCCCGGCGTGTCAAGCAACTCCAGATCGCCGCCGGTTCGGATCCACTGCTGGCCTTTCGTGACGCCCGGACGGTCCCCCGTCGCCGCCGCGCGTCGTCCGGCTAGCCGATTAATGAGCGTGGACTTGCCGACGTTGGGGATGCCGACAATCATCGCGCGAGCCGGGCGCGGCTTCAGCCCTTTGCGGATCTGCCGCTCGAAGCGCTCGCGGAGCAGGAGCCGCACTTTGTCCGGGATGTCGCGCACCCCCGTGCCGGCGTTGGCGTCGATGGCCAGTGGCTCCAGACCGAGCGCACGGAAATGGTCGCTCCACGCCGCCGTCGCCGCGGGATCGGCCAAATCGGCCTTGTTGAGCAGCACGAGCCGCGGCTTCGCGCCGACGATGTCGTCGATCATCGGATTGCGGCTCGATCGGGGCAGGCGGGCGTCCAGCAGCTCAAACACCACGTCCACGAGCTTCAGGTTGGCCTCGATTTGCCGTTTCGCCCGGGTCATGTGCCCGGGAAACCATTGGATCGTCATCGTTCCTCCCTCACGGCGCCTGCGGCGGTCCGGCGGTCGTTCCGCCCGCCAAAATCCCCGGCGCAAACCCGCCCCCTCCACGTGAGCGGGAAATCGCACCGCGGAGATGACGAAACGCCCGGCTTACTGGCCGTCTCCGATATATTTGATATGGCTGATCGGCCAGAATACAAATTCGGCCCGCCCAATGACCCGGTCCAACGGGATGAACCCGACCGAAGGATCGCGGCTGTCCAGGCTGTTGTTGCGATGGTCGCCCAGGACGAACAAAGTGCCCTCGGGTACCGTCGTTTCCTGAAAATCCCGGTCGTTGTACGGAAGCCCGCGCGCATGTGCTTCGGCAATCGCCTGCTCCAGATACGGTTCCTCGATCGGCTGTCCGTTCACGTAGACCTTGTCGCCTTCCACCCGCACCGTGTCCCCCGGCAGCCCGATGACCCGCTTGATCAAATCGCGTCTGTCCGGCATATGGAACACGATGACCTCCCCGCGTTTCGGCGCGCGGAACTCGTACAGCAACTTGTTCACCATGATGCGTTCCCCGTGCCAGAAATTCGGTTCCATGGAAGGGCCGTCCACGATAAACGGAGAAATGACAAACCACCGGACGAGAAACACGACGATCCCCGCGATAGCGAGCGCCGTTACCCATTCCGTCAATTCCTTGACCAGCCGGCCGCCGTGCGCCGCGTTCGGCGGTTCCGCCGTCCCGGTCCCGCCGGAAACCGCTTCCTCCGTATCGGACACAGCGGCTTCCCCGCGATCCGTCTCCCCGCGGATCGGCGTTTCATCCCGCATGAATTCGTTCGGTCGATCCATCGCTTCACCTCTTCCCGCCGCAAGGCACCTTTCATTCCCGCGATCACCGAAAATGGAAAAAAGGAGACTTGAGCGAGCCAAGTCCCCCGATGGCATATCCTCACATGTCTTTCTCTTTGATCCGGGCCGCCTTTCCGCGCAGATTGCGCAAATAGTACAACTTCGCGCGGCGGACTTTCCCGCGGCGTACCACTTCAATCTTCTCGATGCGCGGCGAGTGAAGCGGGAAGGTGCGTTCAACCCCGACGCCGTAGGAAATTTTCCGCACGGTGAACGTTTCGCTGATCCCGCCGCCGCGGCGCTTGATGACGACGCCCTCAAACAATTGGATCCGTTCGCGGGAACCCTCGACGACTTTCACATATACTCTCAACGTATCGCCAGGACGGAAGCTCGGAATGTCCTGACGCAGTTGTTCCTTCGTCAGTTCCTGAATCAGTTGGCTGCTCATCGGTTTCCCTCCTTCCGGCAAAACCTGCGAGACCGCAAATGCAACATGGGATATTTTATCATATCGGGTGCGGAAAAACAATCATTCGTTTTCTTCCTGCAACGTTCGGATCCAGCGGCGTTCTTCGGGTGTCAGTTCCGCCTGCGCGAGCAGGTCAGGACGCCGCTTCAAGGTGCGCAGCAGCGATTGCTGCCGTCGCCACTTGGCGATTTCCGCATGGTTCCCGGAGAGGAGCACGTCGGGCACTTTCCATCCCCGAAAGTCGGCAGGCCGGGTATACTGCGGGTATTCGAGCAAACCGTCGCTGAACGAATCGTTGGCCGCGGACGCCTCGTTGCCGAGCACGCCGGGCAACAGCCGCACGATTGCGTCGATCATGACCATCGCCGGCAATTCGCCGCCGGTCAGCACATAATCGCCGATGGACAGTTCGTCGTTCGCCAGATGCTCGCGCACCCGCTCGTCGACGCCTTCATAATGGCCGCAGATGAAAATGAGATGGGACTCCCCGGCCAGCTCCCGCGCCTTGCCCTGGGTGAACGTCTCGCCCTGCGGGGTCGTCAGGATGACCCGCGGGCGAACACCGGCTTCGGCCTGGGCGGTCAGATGTTCGACGGCCGCGAACAGCGGTTCGGGCTTGAGCAGCATGCCTCCCCCGCCGCCGTACGGCGCATCGTCCACGGTCTTGTGCTTGCTTTCCGAAAAATCGCGGAAATTCACCGCGTTGAGCGTCACGATGCCGCGCTCCCGCGCCTTGCCGATCAGGCTGCTGCCAAACACGCCTTCGAACATTTCCGGAAACAGCGTGAGCACGTCGATGCGCATGTCACAGCAGCCCTTCCATCACGTGCACTTTCACCGTCCGGCGCGCGACGTCCACGTCCAGCACGACCTCGTCAATGACGGGAAGCAGCACGTCCCGGCCCTTCGGCCGTTTGACCACCCAGACGTCGTTGGCGCCCGGGGACAGCACGTCCCTGATGACGCCCAGTTGCCGGCCGTCGTCCGTCACCACCGTGCAGCCGACGATATCGCGGACATAATACTGCCCTTCCTCGAGTGGCACGCGGTCGTCGTCGCGAACGACGAGCTTCCCGCCCTTGAACTTTTCGACGTCGTTGATGTTGTCAAAGCCTTTCAGCTTGACCACGTACATGTTCTTGTGCAGGCGGGCGCGCTGCACCTCGACCTCGAACGGGACGTTCCCGTCCGGAGGCAGGAGCGTCAGGCGGCTGCCCGCCCCGAACCGCACTTCCGGAAAATCCGTGTGCGATTTCACTTTGATTTCGCCGCGAATGCCGTGGGTGTTCACGATCGTTCCGACGTTGAGCCAGCCCATCTCCGCCAAACGTCCCGCCCCCCTTCAGGTTCAAGGTCACCGCGTGCGCGGCGCAACGACGCGGGCCAGCACGTGCCCAAGCGCGCGGCTGGCCCGATGGCCGGCGTTATTCGGAAATGATATCCACCATGACACGCTTCCGCTCCTTGACGGCGGCCGACGTAACCACCGTGCGCAACGCCTTGGCGATGCGCCCCTGCTTGCCGATGATCTTGCCGACATCGTCCGGATGCACGGAAAGCTCGTACACCAGGCCACGCTCATTTTCCCTGACCCGTATTTGCACGTCCTCCGGATGATCGACCAGGGCCCGGGCAATGACCCGAATCAACTGTTCCATGGCTCTCCCTCCGGGGATCCGACGTCATTTGCTGTACTTCCATTCGTGGAACTTCTTCAGCACGCCTGCGCGGCTAAGCAGGTTGCGCACCGTGTCCGACGGCTGCGCGCCGTTTTTCAGCCACTTGAGCGCCTTCTCTTCGTCAATTTTCACTTGCGCCGGTTCGGCAACCGGATTGTAGTAGCCGATTTCCTCGATGAACCGGCCGTCGCGCGGCGAACGGGAATCGGACACCACCACCCGGTAGAACGGAGCTTTGTGGGCCCCCATCCGTTTCAGACGAATGCGTACCATCTTCTCACCTCCTCGACAGGGTCACCGAATGTCAAAAGGGGAACCGGCCGCCCGGCCGGTTTTTGCCGAACATGCCCCGGAGCGCCTTCATGGCCTTGGGCCCCTTGCCCCCCGGCCCCATCATGCCGGAGAACCGCTTCATCATTTTTTTCATGTCCTCAAACTGCCGGATCAACCGGTTCACGTCGGCGACGGTCGTGCCGCTGCCCGCGGCGATCCGCTTGCGCCGGCTGTAATTGATGATCTCCGGCTTCTGCCGCTCTTCCTTCGTCATCGACTGGACGATGGCGACCGTGCGGGCAAACTGCCGCTCGTCGATGCGGAAGTTGGGCATGTTTTTCAGTTGTCCCATGCCGGGGATCAGATCCAGCAGTTGCTCCAGCGGCCCGAGCTTGCGCACCTGTTCCATCTGTTCCAGGAAATCGTCGAAGGTGAAACTCGCGGTGCGCATTTTGCGCTCCATTTCCTTCGCCTTTTCCTGGTCGATGTTGGCTTGCGCCTTCTCGATCAGCGACAGCATGTCGCCCATGCCCAAAATGCGCGACGCCATCCGGTCGGGATGGAACGGCTCAAGCTGGTCGATCTTCTCGCCGATGGAGGCGAACTTGATCGGGCAACCGGTGACCGCCTTGACGGAAAGCGCCGCGCCGCCCCGGGTGTCGCCGTCCAGCTTCGACAGCACGACGCCGGTCAGCGCCAGCCGCTCGTGGAAACTTTGCGCCACGTTGACGGCTTCCTGCCCGGTCATCGCGTCGACGACGAGCAGCACTTCGTCCGGCCGCACCGCCGCATGGATTTGCTGCAGCTCCTCCATCATCGCTTCGTCGACCTGCAGCCGGCCCGCCGTGTCGATCAGGACATAGTCGTATCCTTGCTCCCTGGCGTGCTGCACGCCCTGCCGGGCGATCTCCACCGGGCTGACCCCGTCGCCGAGCGAAAACACGGGCACGCCGATCTGCTCGCCGAGCACCTGCAATTGCCGGATTGCCGCCGGGCGGTAAATGTCGCCGGCCACCATCAGCGGCTTGTGGTTGCGGTCCTTCAGCCACTTGGCCAGCTTGCCGGTAAGCGTCGTCTTCCCGGCCCCCTGCAGGCCGGCCATCAGCACGACGGTCGGCGGCTTCGGCGCCTGGGCCAGCTTGGCGTTCGTGCCGCCCATCAGTTCGGTCAGTTCCTTGTTGACGATGTCGATGATGACCATCGCCGGGGTGAAGCTTTTCATGACTTCCTGTCCGATCGCTTTTTCCTTCACCCGGGCGATAAAATCCTTGACGACCTTGAAGTTGACGTCGGCCTCCAGCAGCGCCAGACGCACCTCGCGCATCGCCTCGTTGACGTCGGCCTCCGTGACCTTGCCGCGACCTTTCAGCTTGTTGAACACGCCCTGCAGTCGTGCGGTCAACCCTTCAAACGCCATCTCTCCCGCCTCCTTTCCTGTTCAGCGGGCCATGAGCCGCTTGCGTTGTCGGCCTGGCCGGCGATGTCGGCGTCCCGTCGCCGGCGCGGCCTTCCGCTTCCGCCGCCGGTCGTCCTTCCGGTTCCGCGGCGCCCTCCGCACGGCGCAACTGCCGCACCGTTTCCATCAGTTCGCCCCGCCATTCTTCCGGCAGCCGGGCGATCTGCTCCTCCAGCCGGCGCAAGCCCGCCTGAAGCCGTTCATGACGATTCAGCAGCCCGAGCTTGCGCTCGTACGACTCCAGCACCTGCTCCGCGCGCTTCAGATGCTCGTACACCGCCTGCCGGCTGATGGCGAAATCGGCGGCGATTTCGCCAAGCGAATAATCGTCGTGATAATGACATTTCAGAAACGTGCGCTGCTTTTCGGTCAGCAAAGGCCCGTAAAAATCGAACAGCAGGTTGATCCGGTTCGTTTTCTCCAGCGCATGATCGCCATGCACCGCAAGGCCCTCCTTCCCGTTCCCGGACCGGCGGCCCGGGGTTCGGCAGCGCGACCTGTCAAGAACAATTCCTTGACACCATAGCCCGCATTTCATCATATGCGAAGTTCCCGCCGATGTCAAGGCAATTCCCTTCACAGCATCGAAAAACTTCCATCCTTATCGGGGGATCGGATCAGAAACAAAACCGTCAAGGGATTCCAATATAATGAAGGAACGGATCGTGGTGCCGGTGCGGGGAAGGAAGGGGAAAAAACACGAATCCGCCTTGCGCCCCCGTGAACGAGGCTGCGCAAGGCGGCCTTGTCTAGCCGCGATACGCCCGATGGAGCGGGACGAGCCGTCATTCGGCCGGCCCGGGATTGCCCGACGGCGCAAGGGATCCGGGGCCGTGACGGCTGGCCGTGGCGCCTTAGCCTTTGCGGAATTCCTTCATGCGGTAATCGTACGGATCGACCTGCCGGAGCGCCGCCAGTTCCTCGCGGGATGGGGGCGGCGTGTAGGTCAGACGGTCGAAGGACAGTTCGAATCCGGTGTTCTCCTCCACTTCCTTCAGCGAGGAGGTCGGATGGATCGATTCCAGCACCAGGCGGCCGTCCCGCACCCCGAACACGCAAAGCGGCGTAACGATCTTCCACACGTTCCCGCGCGTGGTCACGAAATCCACCCGCTCGACGAACGTGCGGCGGTCGTGCTTCGTGCGCCAGAGAATCGCCTTTTTTGCAGTCGGGATGAGCACGGCGCTTCCCGCACCGCCCGGCATCCGCACCTTCGGATTCCGGTAACTGCCGATGACCGAAGCGTTCACATTGCCTTGAACGTCGAACTGCGCGCCGCCGAGGAATGCGACGTCCAGCCCGCCCCGCATGGACAGGTCAAAAATCTGATCCAGCGGAAAATAAGCGTCCGCCCCTTCCAGCAAATCCCCGCCCGCGGAGGAATAGGCCGCTCCTTTGACCGAAGGCGGATTGACGCCCCCGGGAATGTTCAGACAGACGAGGTTCGGGGCGTGCGTCCGCTTCGCCAGCGCCATGGCGATCATCGGCAAATGGGAAGCCACGCCGTGGAACACCCGCTCGCCGTCCTGCAGCAGGCGCGCCATGACGCATACCATGATGTCGCATATCCGCCATGCGTCCGATGACCGGCCCGAGTCCGCCTTGGGGTTCGAAGCGGACGGCCGGTTCCAGCTTACGGTCCGGTTCCACTGTGCCGGCCGGTCCCCGTTCCCCGGCCTCGGCTGCATGTACCGGTTCATATCCGCACCGCCGCCTTTCTGCCGCTTCGATCCGCCCGGGTGTAACCCGCCACAAACGAACCGACGTCCGCCGCTTCCAACGTCTTGAACCGCGCCAGCGCCTTCAGATCCGCTTCGTAAAGCCGGGCGCAGGAACCGGGCGCCGCCCCCCGCGGAGCGTGAACGACCGCCGTCACGAGGAAGCCGGGGATGTCGACCCGTTCGGGCTGCGATCGCCACTTGCCGGAACCGACGATTCGCTCGGCGGTGACGATCACGCCCCGGGCGGCGCGGGTGATCAGCACATCCTCGTACTTGGGCCCGAAGATCACCGCGTTCCCTTCCTCGTCGGCCTCATGCACATGAACGATCGCCCAGTCGGGAACAATGGCCCTGACGACCGTCACCGGTTCGCCGCCGAAGGGATCGGCGATGACGCGGAAATCGTCGTTTTCCCGCAGCAGATCGCCCGCCTTCATACCGGCCACCGGCATGAACGGCGCCCCGGAGGCGGCGGCCCGAAGTCCGCTGATAATCGTGTAGCAGGCATGCTCATTGGCCCGCACCGAGCCGGTTTCCACCGCCTTGCGGTAATGCGCGGCCAACCCGAACTCGGTCTCGTAACTGACGAAACCGGCGTGGACGGTGTCGACGCAGCCGGCCGCGCACAGCAGGTCGATGTCGTGGGCGCCGGCCGTCTTGACGAGGCCCAGTCTGCGCTTTCCCTGGCGCACGAGCTCGCGCACGAACGCCATCGGCGCGCGGTGCAGCACGTTGCCGCCGAGGGCGAGCAGATCGCCGTCCCGGACCAGACCGGCCGCCTCCTCCAGCGAAACGAGCCGGGAACGGCCCGCCTTGCGGTCTAAAGCTGCGGAAACCATCGGAATCCCTCCTTGCTTGCCGCCTTGCATCCTGTTTAGCCGTACGGCCCGGGGCGCTTTTCGCCGCGACGTCCATGGTCCGGATGAGACGTCCGTGGCCCGAACGCGACTCCATGGGCCGGGCGCGACATCTCTGTTATTCGGACGCTGCCCATGGTCCGGACGCGTCGTCCCTGTACGGACGCCGCGTCCATGTTCCGACGGAAGCCTATTTCACGGCGTTGCACGCAATATGCACGGCGTCCCACACCCCGGCGAACGGCGGCGCGTAACACAGATCCACCATGCCCAGCTCGCGGGCGGTCATCCGGTTGTGAATGGCGACGGCAAACAGATCGATCCGCAGCACGACGCCTTTTGCCCCGATCCCTTGCGCGCCCAGCAACACGCGGGACGATTTGTCGTAAATGAGCTTGAAATGAATGGGAGTCGGATCCGGATAATACGCCGGATGGTCGTTGGCCGTCACCATGACCGTGCCGTAATCGAGCGCCAGCCGTTTCGCGTCCGCCTCGGACATGCCGGTCCGCGCCATTTCCAGGCCGAACACCTTGATCGCCGCGCTGCCCAGCGTGCCGATAAATTTTTCATGTTTGCCGAGCATGTTGACGCCCGCGATCCGGCCCATCTTGTTCGCCGTCGTCCCGAGCGGAATGTACGTGTTTTCCTCCATCACCCGGCTGTACACGACCGCGCAGTCGCCGGCGGCGTAAATATCGGGCACGCTCGTCCGCATTTCCCGGTCAATCAGGATGGCGCCGTTTTCGGCCAACTGAATGCCGCTGCCGGCGAGGAAGCCGGTCGCCGGCCGCACGCCGACCGCGAGCACGACAAGATCCGCCGGATACCTTCCCTTGTCGGTTCGCACCTCTTCCACGCGCGGTCCGCCCGAGATCTCTTCCAGACGTTCGCCCAAATTCAGCGCCACCTGGTGCCGCCGCAATTCCTCCTCGGCCAGGTCCGTTATGTCTTTGTCGAACGACTGCAAGATCCGGTCGGCCAGCTCGACGATGCGCACACGCTTGCCAAGCTGCGCCATCGCTTCGGCGGTTTCGATGCCCACGTAGCCGCCCCCGACGATGACGACGTCCCGGACATCGGGAGAGGAAACGGCTTCCTTCAGCGCCAGGCCGTCTTCCATCGTTTTCAGCACATATACGCCCGCCAGATCCGTTCCCTTCACCTTCGGAATGACCGGCGCGGCACCGACCGCGATCATGAGCTTGTCGTACGTGTCAATGAACACCCGGCCCCGCTCCAGATCCCGGATCAGGATTTGCTTGCGCTCCGGGGCGACGCGGATCACCTCGTGGCGCAAATGCGTCCGGATCCCCGCCGCTTCAAACTGCTCCCGGGTGCGGGCGATCAACTTCCGGTAATCGTCGTTCACCCCGGACACGAAATACGGCAGTCCGCAGGCGCCGTACGACAGGAAGCGGCCTTTCTCATACACGACGATCTCCGCATCCGGATCGGTTCGCCTGATTTTGGAAGCGGCGGACATGCCGGCCGCGACGCCCCCGACGATGACGATTTTCACCGTTTCTCCCCCCTTTGCCGGAAGCGCATGTTTGACCCCGGCGCCAGGCTTTTCCGCGCCAAGGAGCTTTTGCCGTCCAACCGTCCCGGTTCCTCAACAGCCGGGGTCAACCGCCGGTCCCGCCGGCGTCGCCAACTCCGATATCCGCCCGGATGTCGGGCTCCCGATCGAGGATGCCCACCACCAGCGCATCGATGGGCGATTCCCGGTTCAATCCGTACCGGACGTTGGCCCCCGTCGCGACCAGCACCAGTTCACCGGCTCCCGCGCCGATGGCGTCCGCCGCCACGAAGAGGTCGCCGGTGAACGATTGCCGGATCACCAGCAGCTTGTACCCCTGCAGTTCCGCCAGTTTGCGGGTGGACACGACGGTGCCCACCACTTTGCCGATGATCATCGCTCCGACCTCTCTTTGTCCCACAAAATTTCAAGCCGGTCTCCGGTGGTGACGCCGAAGGCGTTGGCATCGTCGGTGTCGATGTGCATTTCCAGGGCAAAATCGTCCCGCACCCGGATGAACACGCGTTCCATGATCCCGCCTCTCGGCCCCCCGACTTTGACGCGAACTTCCTGCCCGTCCTCGACGCCGAAGGCGGCCGCGTCGGCCGGCGTCATATGAATGTGCCGCTCCGAGATGATCACGCCCTGCTGCAATTCCACCGTTCCGTACGGACCGGCCAGCGTGATGCCGGGCGTGCCGTCCAGCCGTCCCGACGGCCGGATGGGCGCGTCGACGCCGAGTCTTCGCGCGTCGCTCGGCGCCAGTTCCACCTGCGTCTGCCGGCGGCACGGCCCCAGCACGCGCACCCGTTCCAGCGTCCCCTTCGGCCCGATCAGCGTCACCTGTTCCTGCGCGGCAAACTGCCCCGGCTGGGAAATGTCCCGCAGCCGGGTCAACGTATGGCCCGGCCCGAACAGCCGGTGCAGATCCTCGACGGACAGGTGAACATGCCGTGCGGACACCCCGACCGGCACCCGCTTTGGCGACTCCCGGGTGAGCGTCACGCCGCGTCTGGCCAGTTCGTCCAGCACCAGCTTCGTCACCGATTCGATCAACTCGGCCCGGGTTGGCGGCTTCATGCGATCACCACGCCTACTTCAGGCGGGGTAGGATGCCCGCCAGATCCGCGTGCGGGCGCGGGATGACATGAACCGCCACCAGTTCGCCGATCCGCTGCGCCGCTTCCGCGCCCACCTCCGTCGCAGCCTTGACGGCTCCCACTTCGCCTTTCACCAGCACCGACACGAGCCCGGAGCCGATTTTTTCCGTGCCGACCAATTCCACGTTGGCCGCTTTCAGCATGGCGTCCGCCGCCTCAATGGCGGCCGTCAGCCCTTTCGTCTCGATAATGCCCAGGGATTCGTTCATGGCCTGTACCTCCCGCAAAAAATCGCCTGTTTCTGTGCAACGCCGGCCCGGCTCGCCGCCGGTCCCTTTATCGCCGTTGCCGTTTTTCGCCGGAACCGTTCAACGCCGTTTCGTTGATCACCGGTATCCTTCAAAGGTTGCCGGTATCGCTCAAACGCCGGTTCCGCGCAGTACCGGTGCCGTCGGCATGCGCAGCCACATCGTCTCAGTTCAACGACGGCAAAATCTTTTCCAGATCCGAATGCGGCCGCGGGATCACGTGTACCGCCACCAGCTCGCCGATCCGCTGCGCCGCTTCTGCGCCGACCTCGGTCGCCGCCTTCACCGCGCCCACGTCCCCGCGCAC